>ERZ1673751.34-NODE-34-length-220767-cov-89.738102_pt1 | contig 220767 bp, 167 predicted proteins | sample MGYA00580202_ERZ1673751 | MGnify/ENA primary metagenome ERZ1673751 (study PRJEB41218, sample SAMN15661780) | gut metagenome | host: Homo sapiens | place: Canada: London | collected 2015-08-20/2019-03-30 | study: EMG produced TPA metagenomics assembly of... | reverse complement strand
AACAGACTCATAATCTGGAGGTCCCTGGTTCAAGCCCAGGCTGGTCCACAAAGAATTGCCTCATAAACACTTGTTTATGAGGCTTTTTTATTAGGACTTCTTCTCTTTGGATTTTCGAAATACTGACAAGAAACAGGCTGTTTTGCTTCGTTGTTGACCTATTGTTGACCCCAAAATAAGTACCACAAACAGATAATCTCACCACACAGATAAGCAGACTACAAACTATTCAGAATATCTAAAATGAAAGAATTTACTTATGAACAGATAAGAACAAAGGCTCTTAAACAGGGAGTGAAAGATAATAAGGTTCACATTGGATTGTGGGCTAATCTTAATAACTATCTAAAGACAAGGAGAAAAAAGAATGGAAAGGTTACTACCTATTATATTTCATTGCAGAAACTATCTTATTAATTTACTAATATTTAAACTGACATGATAATTCATCTACCAACAGGAAAGAAGTTCCACAACAGAAAGGAAGCCAAGATATATTTTGGCACTGCCTACTATTACAAAATGGAACGTGAGAAAAATATTTAGTGTTTACCAACAATGTTCAATCAGCAACTAATGAATATGAAGATACAATTAAAGTACTTGCAAAACAGGACAAGTAACATTAGGCAGGATTATATTAGAAAGAGATACAGGGAAGCCATCAACCATCCTCTTATTGATTTTACAATGAGAAGTCTTTACTGCATCCTACCCATAGACCGCCCCAACTTTATAACACTGTCCCACCTCTTTATGAAAGTGGATTTGAATATTAAAGTGAAAGGATATTATATCAAGCTCTTACACCCAACCAACAGAAACGCTTACCTCGTCTATTGTTGGGAGATAGTCAGATTAATGCAGCTTGCAGAGCATTCGTTTCTGATGTGAATTTCAAGAGTACAGGGGACAGCATTACAGGTTGGCAGCTCTTAAACCCGCTCAATGGTTCTGTAAAGTCAAGTTACATAGATAACTTCTTGGAAAGGAATCTTAATTGCACAGAGTTTGTACAAGGCATCCAACGTGCCAAATTAGGAGATAGTGAATACGCTTGGTTCTTGGGCTAAGTGGATTGTTGATTGAGAGAGGAAAGGGCAGCTATTCAGTTAGTTGTCCTTTCTTTATATCTACCAACCTATTAAATATCGTACATTATGGATATAGATTATACTGTGGGTGAAGTGGAATTGTCCTACAAACCCAAATTCAAGAATATATATAAGGTAACCGTTTTGTGGAACTGGAGAAGGAAGTATTGCTTCCCATGACCATCTTCATCAAAAAAGTCCTGCTGAGAACCTGTACCGGCATCAGTTTTGTCGACTCCACTCCCTTACGTGTTTGTCGTAACCAAAGAATCCTTATTCATAAGACATTTGAGGGACTTGCCGAGCGTGGAAAATGTTCAATGGGATGGTCCTTCGGATTCAAGTTGCATCTGATAATCAATGACAAGGGTGAAATTCTCAATTTCATGTTCACGCCTGGAAACGTGGATGACCGGGAACCGTTGAAGCAAGGTAAGTTTCTGGAGAACATCAAAGGAAAACTATGTGCAGACAAAGGATATATTGGTCAGGCTCTGTTTGAGAACCCTTTTCTTAATGGCATACAGCTTGTCACTAAAGTTAAAAACAATATGAAGAATTCACTGATGAGTATTGCCGACAAGATTTTGCTCAGAAAAAGAGCCTTGATCGAAACGGTCAATGACGAATTGAAGAACATTGAGCAGAGGGAGAAATCCTTACCTTTAATAAGGATAACACCTATACAGAGAAAGGCGAAAATGACACTCAAAATGATACATTTGAATACTTCCCTAACAGATATATGTTCGTTACTTATTATACAACTGATTGGGGAGAAGAGAATACCATTTACACTGTTGTTAAGATAACTAAAGATGAGCTATATCTTAACAACAATGAAAACTTTAAGATTAATTGGAACGACCTTATTAATGGTCATGTTGGCTGTAAACTTTACAGCATGTAGTGATGATGAAGATGAACAGACAATCATTGAACAAGCTAACCTTATAGGTAAATGGCAGACCACTTGGGAGAAGATTCACAAAGTGGAGAATGATAAGGAAGTAGTAACTTCTGATGAAGCATATACCAATGGTTTATGGGAGTTCAAAGCTGACGGTACTTGCACAGAAGGCTATGCGGACGGTGGATATACAGAAACAAGTCGTTGGTCTTTGAAAGACAATAAGCTGACTATCTCTTACGATGATGGTTATTCAGATGTCCTAACTGTTAATGAACTTACAGCTACTAAGTTGGTTCTCGCCTTTGAGGATTGGGACACAATGGATGATGGTAGCGAGGAATTGGATGACATTACAACAACCACTTACAAGAAGATTGACTAATTACCAATCTACTTAAGACAGAGCAGCATTTGAGGAAACTCTTATGCTGTTTTTCTTTTTATAAAGCTACTACAATTTCAAGGAATACTTCTATATATAATCCCATTCGCAAGAATGTTGCAGCAGTTTATAATAAACAAAACTTTATATAATCTTCTATTTCTTGAGCAGTTACAGCATAAATCGGTGCAAGTTGCTCAAAATGGGAATCTCTTGTAAAACGAGAGCCGTTGGTGAGCATAGCTAACAGATTCTTGGATTTCAATTTATGTCCAGAGTAGGTAAGGGCTAAAGATACCAAATCGTTGATAGGTACACCAGACTTTAAGATGGAATAAATATCATAATAATCGCGAAAATTACTCCTGCGTAGCATCACCTCCATCTTCATAGCTCCAATAGACTTTACATCTGCCAATCTGAGATTATTCAGATATTCCACAGGCATACTTACAGGAGAATATTTAGGACAGGCATAAAAGGAGAACTTTACTCCAGACACTAAATACCCCACATGGTCTATATCTAAAATGTCCTTATGCTGAATATCACCTATTACAGCGAGCTCTTTCTCTATCTGATACCATGCCACTTCCATTTTCTCTGTTTTAGAGGTACGCCATTTCATAAAGTCCAAGTCTTCACTTTGCCGAGTTCCCATTTGCAATGACAAGGCAGTGCCACCTACCAAGAGATAGGATTTGATGCAGTCCAACTTAGAAACGGCTTCAAAAACTTGCAGCGTGTGTGGAGCTAAACCTTTCATGCAAACATTTTATTAAGATGGCGGGTAGCCATAGACTTTATATAAGCATCTGGCTTCTTTGCCTTGAAATAATACCATGCAAAAAAACGATTCAACGTGTAGAGATATTCCGCTTGGGGAACAAGATAATCCAGCCACACCTGCTTAATTTTCTTGAAAGGATAAATTAGAAACAGTTGGTTTATTTCTTCCAAGTCAAGATGTAACAAGGTTTTCTCAATCAGCATATCATCTGGAATATCCTTGATTAAGTTTTCATTGTACGACCAAAAGCAGTGTTCTTGCTTCAGTTTCGCCAATAGTTCTTGTTTTACCACATCTCTTGACATAACTCCCTGTTTTAGAATAACACAAAATTAGTGATTATTCTTGTCCAAAGCAAATCACAATGGAGAATGTTTCATTGTGAATAAGATTTTTAGTAAATTTGCATAATAAGTTCAGTGTTGACCTATTGTTGACCTCAGAACTTACACAGAGATAATTAACGTGTTGATAACGAGGCAGCTCAGTTGGTTAGAGCAACAGACTCATAATCTGGAGGTCCCTGGTTCAAGCCCAGGCTGGTCCACAAACAAGAGGCTCATTCTTAATAGAATAGAGCCTCTTTTAATTTTTGGACTCCGCCATACAAGCCCGGTATTTGTGTAATAAAACAACCTTCATCATGAAATACGGAGTATCTCCAAATACACTGCTCATAACTGCCGGAACCATATGGTCATTGGCAGGAGTCAATATTCTGCGTATAGGCCTGACCTGCTGGATAGATGACGGACATTATTGGCTATTCAAAGTCTGCGAAGCCAGCCTGGTATTCCTTCTGTTCTTCGGCATTATTTTCCATAGGCTGTACAAGAAACATACTCTCCGTATCTCACAGAAGAAAGGTAAGCACTGCCCCTTTTCCTTTTTCGACGTAAAAGGATGGATTGTCATGATAGGCATGATTGCAATGGGAATTGTAATACGTACCTGCCACCTTCTGCCCGACTCCTTCATCGCAGTGTTCTATACCGGACTTTCTCTCGCGCTTCTCGGCACCGGGCTACGCTTCATCTGGTATTGGTGGAGGAACAGATAACTCCGGATTCACCGATTCCCATCCTATGCAGGCTCCGGCAAAGTGCTGACCGCCTCGTTCTTTATCCTTTCAGGCTTATTGCTATTCCCCGGCAATTTCCAAGCCATGCTGTGGCCCTTGGCCCTTATCCTCATCGGCATCTTCCTTCTCAGACATCACCATAGGAGAAACTGGACACACCAAAGGACAGTGCATCGCCGTGCCAAGATGGTACAACGGATGATGAACAAGAGAATGGGAGAGCAAGAGGAACATAGCACCCGGAGAAACCTACATAGACCTGGACTGCAGTTGGGGAGGAGTGGAACTGCACATACCCGCCGACTGGCAAGTACGCATAGAATGCAGTTGCTTTTGCGGCGGATGTGAAGACAAACGCTGGCAAGGCACACCTGCCAAACAAGCATTCCTTTCCGCCTCTTGTTCGGTATTCCTGCCTGGACAGCTATCCTTTTGTGGTATCATCTGCAGATTGTGGCAGACACTTCATTACAAACAGAAAAATTCACCGCCCCCGAGGTAGAAAAGGCCGCTCCCCTGCCACAAGAAGAAAGTATTGACCGGATCACGATAAAAGACGGCTCCCGGATTCACATCATCAAAGTGGAAGACCTATTATACATCCAGGCTTGTGGGGACTACGCAACCCTGGTGACATCCGACGGAGAGTACATCAAGGAACAGACCATGAAAAACTTCGAGACACATTTGCCAGCAGATAACTTTGTCCGCATCCACCGCTCGAGCATTGTCAACGTAACCCAGATATCACGAGTAGAACAGTATGGAAAAGAGACCTACCAAGTGACGTTAAAAAGTGGCGTCAAGCTACGGGTAAGCCTCTCCAGATACCGGTTACTGAAGGAACGGTTGGGCATATAAATGCCGCAACCAGTCCTTCAGAATACTTCCTGCAGAGGAAAAAGACAATTAATCTTAAAATACAGCGGAATATATAACTTTGTCCAAAGTTATTTGTTCCTTTATCTTGCTATGATGAAACATCTGTATTACATACTTATGTTTACCTTCCTCTGTCTGGATTTGACTACCATCTCCCAGGAGGAACAGCCAGACTCACGGAATACTACCGGGAGTCCGGCGGGAATAGTTGTCGGAAGTCCGGCCTCCGAATGCTCCTTTACCGCCTACACACAGTGCGCATCGTACACAGCCACCCACCGTTCACTATTCAATGACGAAAATACCGACTGCTGGACCAACGAAGCGTTGTGTCCGAACAGCCTATACACACATAACCACGCCTCTCCGAAATTCCTGAAGATGAGAATTCTGAAACCAGCCGGGCAACTGGAGCATCTGCTTTCCAGCCATCTGTCTGCCGGAGAGAGCGCCAACCTTTCATTCAATCCCAATGCTCTCCGCTATTCCTGCGGATACTATATCTATGCACTGCTGCATATCCTGATTTAGACTTTATCGGACTTATTGCAAACCATTACCGGAGGTGTACTGCATGTACATCTTTCGCTTTTTTATTATCCATTTCATCACATTAATATCATAACTATGTCCGATTTATTCCTCCCCACCCTTGAGATGATGGGGCTCACTTTTGCAATCGGTTTCTTTGTGGCATTCATCATCAAACTGATAGCCAGCGCAGCCGATTCACTCGATTTCTACAGTTCCCACCAGCAGGAGTTACTCCGCCTGCACCGCATAAAGAAGTTCCGCCAGAAGATGGAACTGATGCTACACACCCCCTCCATGCACGGAAACATCTTCGGCAACGACACGCGCGAAGACTACAGCCGGGGTGTGGACCGTGAAAACGAAAAGCCTCGAGGCTATTACCACGGAGTAAGCCACGGTGTCTCCAAAAGAAACCTGGTAGACTACTTCTACCCAGAAGATACCCTTATGATGTATCTGGAAGATGCCATCAGCCACCGTGACAACAAGAACAAGACTAAAAAGAACAACGACACCAAAAACAAAGACTAATTATGGAGAATATAGATTTTGCAACCTTGTTCCAAGGATTCGGAACAATGATGGAAAGCGGCTGGCTACTCTCCTCTGCCCGTGTATTTCTAATAGCCCTGGGCCTGCTGCTCATATACCTGGGATGGAAAGGCGTACTGGAGCCGATGGTCATGATTCCCATGGGACTGGGTATGGTCGCCATCAATTGCGGCACCCTTTTCATGCCCGACGGCACATTGGGGAATCTCTTTCTGGACCCGATGCTTTCGGATACGGACGACTTGATGAACACCATGCAGATAGACTTCCTGCAACCGGTCTACACCCTGACCTTCAGCAACGGATTGATTGCATGCTTCGTATTTATGGGTATCGGTACCCTGCTCGACGTGGGCTTCCTGCTACAGAAACCGTTTGCCAGCATATTCCTTGCCCTATGTGCCGAATTGGGAACTTTCCTGACTGTACCCATCGCATCTGCATTGGGACTGTCCTTGAAAGAAAGCGCTTCCGTAGCCATGGTAGGAGGTGCGGACGGGCCGATGGTGCTTTTCACTTCCTTGGCCCTGGCCAAACATCTGTTTGTACCCATCACGGTAGTGGCCTATCTCTATCTGGGACTGACATATGGCGGTTACCCCTATCTGGTGAAGCTGCTGGTACCGAAACGCCTGCGCGCCATCAAGATGACGAGCAAGAAGCCGCCCAAAAACTATGATGCCAAAGTAAAACTGGCTTTCTCGGCTATATTGTGTGCTGTACTGTGTTTTCTGTTCCCGGTTGCCTCACCGCTGTTCTTCTCCTTGTTCCTCGGAGTGGCAGTACGCGAGTCGGGGATGAAGCATATCTACGATTTTGTAAGCGGTCCGCTGTTGTATGGTTCTACTTTCATGCTCGGCCTGTTGTTGGGCGTACTTTGCGACGCACATCTGCTGCTCGACCCTAAAATTCTTAAATTGTTGGTATTGGGCATGGGCGCACTGTTGCTCTCCGGTATCGGCGGAATCATTGGAGGGTACATCATGTACTTCATCAAGCGGGGCAATTACAATCCGGTCATCGGAATTGCAGCCGTGAGCTGCGTGCCTACTACGGCGAAGGTTGCCCAGAAGATAGTAAGCAAGGACAACCCCAATTCCTTCATCTTGGGAGATGCCTTGGGGGCTAATATTTCAGGAGTAATCACTTCAGCCATCATTACGGGTATCTATATTACTATAATTCCCTATCTGTAGCCTGCGTAGTGGGTTTAGGTGACGGAAAGAGGTTGTGGCAATCACAATCTCTTTCTTTTTATGATACATGGGAAGCTGTTGCATTTCAGATAAAATCCTTTACCTTTGCCGGCAAACACATTTATCAAGATATCAGGATGAAGAAAGTACTTAAATTGGCCGGAGGATTCATGGTCGGGGCATGCATCGGTTTCGTAGGAGTAATAGGTGTAAGAGTCCTGGTTTTGGGAGACTCGTTCGACGGTTTACACAGCAAGTTTGCCGAAACCGGCATGCTGGAGACAGTAGGAGTTTCCTTGTTAGCCATACTGATTCTGCTGTTCTCCATCTTCCTGCAAGTGCTTCTGCACGAAAGCGGGCATCTTGTCTGCGGACTGGCAACCGGCTACCGCTTCGTCTCCTTCCGCATCTTCAACCTTACCTTCATACGGAAAGACGGGAAATTATGCATCAAGCGTTTCAGCCTTGCCGGAACGGGAGGCCAATGCCTGCTTACCCCACCCGAAAGGCCTCTTGAAGATATCCCAACCACCTTGTACAACCTGGGTGGAGTGCTTGCCAACCTGCTGACCGCCATCCTTGCCTTCCTCCCCCTGCTGACCGTAGACGGGCTGCCTTACCTGCTGAAATTCTTCCTTCTGATGCTCTCTCTGATTGGCATTCTCCTTGCAGGGATGAACGGCATCCCCATGAAGATGGGCGGCATCGGCAATGATGCCGACAACATGCGCCTGCTTCTCAAGGACAGCAAGAGCAAGCAGGCATTGGTCACCCAGCTGCGCATCAACGCACTGGTGCAAGAGGGCATGCGTCCTAAGGACATGCCTGCCGAATGGTTCAGCCAAACGGAAGACATCAACTACAAAGATGCCCTGCAGGTCACCATAGCCTTGATGAGCGCCTCGCGCCTGCTCGACTGCGAAGAATGGGAAGCCGCCTACAATGCATTTGAGAAAATAATGAGCCACCGGCACGAAGTCATCGGACTTTTGATAAAGGAAAACGCTTGCGAGCTGCTCTTCACCGCACTGGTGACAAAGAGGACCGCACGGGCAGAAGAATTATATACCGATGAGCTGGATACCTACATCCGGCAATATAAGGATGTGACGTCTTCCAAACAGCGACTGCTCTGCGCCCTGGCACTCTACCGGGACAAGGACACAGCAAAGGCAAAGGAGATTTACGAAGCCACCTGCCAACGGAAAAACAAATACTTGATGCAGGGAGAAGTCAGTTCGGACATAGCTTTGATGAAATCAATCCTTACCGCCAAGAATGCCTTGTAAGATGGAACGATATTTCTTTTACTTGTTATATCTGCTGCTTGGCTGCTCACTATGCGGTTGTAGCAGAAAACAAGCGCCAAAGCAGACACAAGACCCGGATACGGAGACCACCATCCCGTACGCCGACACCATAGCGGCACCCGTCCCTCCGGCTCCGGCTAAAAGCCGGACAGCCCGCTACCTGGACTCCCTCGGTTTCGTCAACATCGCCGAAGCGGACAGCAGCATCGCCATCGACTTGATGTACACCCGTGCCGACAACTTCACCGGAACCCTATTGTACGAAGACCTGAAAGAAGCCTACCTGCACCCCGATGCCATGAAAAGCCTGAAGCGGGCACAACGCCTACTGAAAGAACAGTACCCCGGCTACAGCCTCATCGTCTACGACGCAGCGCGCCCCTTGTCCGTACAGCAGAAGATGTGGAACGTAGTGAAAGGAACCTCCAAATACATCTATGTCTCCAACCCCTCACGCGGCGGCGGCCTGCACAACTACGGATTGGCGGTGGACATCAGCATACTCGACGATAAAGGAACTCCTCTGCCCATGGGCACCCCGGTAGACCATCTGGGCAGGGAAGCCCACATCACAGAAGAAGCCGTGCTCGTGGCACAAGGCAAGCTGACAGAACAAGAACGTGAAAACCGGCTGCTGCTCCGGCAGGTAATGAAAGAAGCCGGATTCCACCCGCTACCCAGCGAATGGTGGCACTTCAACCGCGTCAGCAGGCAGACGGCAAAGGAGCGATACCGGGTCATCCCTTAACTCTCACCCCCAGCTTGTCCGGAAACTTAAATTTGCTATCGCTTTGACGCGGATGACGCAGATGACGCGGATGACGCGGATTTTTAATATTCTTAATCTGTATTATCAGCGTCATCTGTGTCTGAAAAATAATCAGACAGAAAGCTGCGAATTTATGCCCCACTTTGTCCTTTTTGAGATAACTTTGCATCAGAATAAATAAGCCAAGCCATGCCTTTATCCCAAGACACCCTCCGCTTCATCCGCGAGCATCGCCGCGACGACGTGCGCAGCCTTGCCTTGCAGGCACGCCGCTACCCTTCGGTAGACATGCCCGCCGCCATCACACAGATTTCCGGCTGGCAAATTGCCAAAGAGAAGATACCCGCATGGGCCGAGAACGAGCATATACTCTACCCCGCCCACCTTTCTCTGGAACAATGCTCCTCCCAAGCAACGGCACAGTATAAAGCGGAGATTATAACTAACCTGCTACATACAGAACAAGAACATCCCGCGCAGAACAGTACCCCCGCATCAGCCGGCACCTTTACCGACCTCACCGGAGGTTTCGGCATCGACTGCGCCTATCTCTCCTCCCGCTTCGGGCATGCCACTTACGTCGAGCGCCAGGAAACCCTCTGCCAGATAGCCGCGCACAACTTCCCTGTCCTCGGCCTGAACCACATCTCCGTCTGCCACGCAGACAGCGTCCGCCATCTGCAAGAGATGGAACCCGTGGACTGTATATTTATAGACCCTGCCCGCCGCGACGGACACGGCGGAAAGACCGTAGCCATCGGCGACTGCGAACCCGATATAGCCGCCCTCGAAGAACTGCTGCTGCGCAAGGCAAGACACGTACTGGTAAAACTCTCCCCCATGCTCGACCTCACCCTTGCCCTGAACGATTTGAAGCATGTACGAGAGGCACACATCGTCTCCGTGGGCAACGAATGCAAGGAACTGCTGCTCTTGCTGGGACAAGGCGAAGGAGTGCCGGCAGACGACATCCCCATCCATTGCGTCAACTTCACCGGTGTACCGGCTCCCCAAGCCCTCGTCTTCACCCGCCGGCAGGAGAAGGAGCGTGCATGCCCCTACACCCCTCAACTGAAATCATACCTCTACGAACCGAATGCCTCCGTGCTGAAAGCCGGTGCATTCCGCAGCCTCTCCTCATTGTATAAGGTGGAAAAACTGCATCCCAACAGCCACCTCTACACCTCGGACCACTTCCTGCCGGACTTCCCCGGCCGCAAGTTCCGGATTACCTCCTCCTGCGGCTTCGGCAAGAAAGAAGTGAAAGAGATGCTGGCTGCCGAGAAAAAGGCGAACCTCACCGTGCGCAACTTCCCCGCCACCGTGGCCGAACTGCGCAAACGACTGAAATTGGCCGAAGGGGGAGGCACTTATCTCTTTGCCACTACTCTGGCAGACGAGAAGAAGGTACTTATCCGCTGCCAGGCTACGGGATAAGACACCAACCCCTATACCTTCCCCTGCACGAGATGTACATCTCATGTTGCTCGATATGTACATCTCATACAGTCCGAGATGCACATCTCGTGCATCTTTAGCATCAGTCTGCCAGATGACGGCAAAGGGAGATACCGCCGAAAGGGTACTACCTCCAAGAATTTATGTAACCTCATTGTAACTGAATCGTTATCTGTTCTTCAACGCTCCGCAATCTCCACGTAACGGCAACCCTCTACTTTTGCGGCAGATTATTAACAGATAATAACAAGTATGAAACAGATTTTGAGAGCATTCTTATTCTTACTCCTATTCACCGCCACCGTCAATACGGCCATTGCCGACGAAAAAGCAAATGTCACGAAACAAGGAACTGTACGTGGACGCATCATCGACGCCACTAAACAAACTCTCCCGGGCGCATCCATCTACATCGAGAAACTACACACTGGCGTGACGAGCGACGTCAACGGCTTCTACACTTTCTCTAACCTTGACCCGGGAACCTATACAGTAAAGGTGAGCTACGTGGGCTACTCTCCCGTAGAACTGAAAATCACCATCCCCGCAGGCCGTACACTGGAAAAAGACGTCGTACTGAACGAAGGCGTGGAGTTGCAGGAAGTGGTGGTAGGCGGCGCCTTCCAGGGACAGCGCCGTGCCATCAACTCACAGAAAAACAACATGGGGATTACGAATGTAGTCTCTGCCGACCAGGTAGGCAAGTTCCCCGACTCCAACATCGGTGACGCCCTTAAACGCATCTCCGGCATCAACGTGCAGTACGACCAAGGCGAGGCACGCTTCGGGCAAGTGCGGGGCACGAGTGCCGACCTCAGCTCCGTCACCATCAACGGCAACCGCGTTCCCTCTGCCGAAGGCGATACGCGCAACGTACAGCTCGACCTCATTCCGGCAGACATGATTCAGACCATCGAAGTGAACAAGGTAGTAACCGCCGATATGGACGGCGACGCCATCGGCGGCAGCATCAACCTCGTCACCAAGAACTCCCCCTACAAGCGTACCATTGCCGCCACCGCCGGAACCGGCTACAACTGGGTGAGCGAAAAGGCGCAACTGAACCTTGGCTTCACCTACGGCGACCGCTTCTTCAACGACAAACTCGGCTTGATTGTATCGGCCTCCTATCAGAGCTCACCTTCTGGTTCCTACGACACCGAATTTGTATGGGAGCAGGATGACAACGGCAAGACGTACGTCAACGACTACCAAATCCGCCAATACTACGTCACCCGCGAACGCCAAAGCTACTCCGCCGCACTGGACTGGGACATCAATGCCAACCACAAACTGACCTTCAAAGGCATCTTCAACAACCGCAACGACTGGGAGAACCGCTACCGTACCACGCTGAAAGACCTTGACCCCGACGGCAACGCCACCGTACGCATACAGACCAAAGCCGGTACGCCGGACAACCGTAACGCCCGCCTGGAACGCCAGCGCACCATGGACTTTGCCCTCGGCGGCGAACACCTCTTCGGCGCCCTCTCCATGGACTGGCACGCCAGCTATGCCAAAGCCAGCGAAGAACGTCCCAACGAACGCTACATCGACTTCCAACTGAAGAAACAGAAGTTCGACATGGACCTGAGCGACGAACGCCAACCCTTTGCCAGCCCCAAAACAGGCTCTACCATGACATTGAACGATGAATTCAGCCTGAAAGAGCTGACGGAACAGCAGGAAGACATCAAGGAGCAGGACCTGAAGTTCTCCGCCAACTTCAAACTTCCCCTCAAGAACGGCAACAAGCTGAAGTTCGGCGCAAAGGTAGTGCGCAAGACCAAGGATAAAGAAGTGGACTTCTACGAATACTCTCCTCTGGACGAGGATGCCTTCATGACGAACAGCCTGGCAAATACAGTGGACCAGACCAACAAGAACTTCATGCCCAACAACAAATACCAGGCAGGTATCTACGCCAGCAAGGAATACACCGGCTCTTTAGACTTGAACAACGCTTCCCTCTTTGAGAAAGAGCAGGTGCAGGAAGAACTTGCCGGAAACTTCAACGCCCGCGAAACCGTGACTTCCGGCTACCTCCGCTTCGACCAAAAACTGACAAAAGACGTGGAACTGATGACCGGACTTCGCATAGAGAACACCAACCTTGCCTATACGGGACGCACCTACGATGCCGACGAAGACCTCACCAGCAAGACCGACCGTCAGCGCAACAGCTACATCAACTTCCTGCCGTCGCTGCTCGTAAAGTGGAATGTAAACGATGACTTCAAAGTGCGCGGTTCGTTTACCCAAACCTTGTCACGCCCCAAATACTCGGCCCTCGTGCCCAGTGTGAACATCAAGCGTTCCGACAACGAAATCACCATCGGAAACCCGGAGCTGAAACCTACCGTCTCCTACAACTTCGACTTGAGTGCCGACTACTACTTCCGCAGCATCGGTCTGATAAGCGCCGGCATCTTCTACAAGAAGATAGACGACTTCATCGTAGACCAGGTGAGCACCAACTACGAATACCAGGGTAACACCTACACCCGCTTCACCCAACCCAAGAATGCGGGCAACGCCAACCTGGTAGGGGTAGAGTTATCCTACCAGCGCGACTTCAGCTTCATTGCTCCCGCTCTGAAATGTGTAGGTTTCTACGGAACGTACACCTACACCCACTCTCGTGTGGAAGACTTCAACTTCGAAGGCCGCGAGAATGAGAAAGACTTGAGCATGCCAGGCTCTCCGGAGCATACCGCAAATGCTTCCCTATACTTTGAGAAAGGCGGTCTGAATCTGCGCCTGAGCTATAACTTCGCTTCCGACTTCATCGACGAAATGGGAGAAAGCACCTTCTACGACCGCTACTACGACAAGGTGAACTATATGGACGTAAACGCCAGCTATACCTTCGGAAAGAAGTTCAAGACTACCTTCTACGCCGAAGCCAACAACCTGCTGAACCAGCCGCTACGCTACTACCAGGGCACAAAAGACCGTACCATGCAGGCAGAATACTACGGCGTGAAAGTGAATGCGGGAGTGAAGATTAATTTTTAAACAACGAATTCTATCTCAACAAGTTATCAACATTAACTACTCAACAATTTAATAATGACAATGAAGAAAATATTCCTTTTACTGTTTATTGCCCTACTCGGCAACGCAGCCATTGCCCAAATCACCGATTACTCCATCTTCGACAAGAAGTTCAACTTCTACGTAGCCAATGACCTCGGCCGTAACGGCTACTACGACCAAAAGCCCATCGCCGAACTGATGGGACAAATGGCAGAAGAAGTAGGCCCCGAATTCGTTCTTGCCACCGGCGATGTACACCACTTTGAAGGCGTACGTAGCGTGAACGACCCGCTTTGGATGACCAACTACGAACTTATTTACAGCCACCCGGAGCTGATGATAGACTGGTTCCCCCTGCTGGGCAACCACGAATACCGCGGCAATACGCAGGCTGTGCTCGACTACAGTAATATCAGCCGCCGCTGGACCATGCCCGCCCGTTATTATACCAAGACGTTCGAGGACAACGGCGCTACCATCCGCATCCTTTGGGTAGACACCGCCCCGATGATTGACAAATACCGCAACGACAGCGAGACCTATCCCGATGCCTGCAAGCAGGATTACCAGCAACAACTTTCCTGGATAGATTCCGTACTGACTGCCGCCAAAGAGGACTGGGTTATCGTTGCCGGACACCATCCCATCTATGCCGAAACCCCGAAGGACGAGAGCGAACGCGCGGATATGCAGGCACGTCTCGATCCCATCCTGCGCAAGCACAAGGTGGATATGTACATCTGCGGACACATCCACAACTTCCAGCATGTACGCGTGGCAGGCAGCGACATCGACTATATCACCAATTCTGCCGGTTCGCTCGCCCGCAAGGTGAAGCCCATCGAAGGGACCGTATTCTGCAGCCCCGAACCGGGTTTCTCCATTGTATCGGCCAGCAAAAAGACACTGGAACTGCGCATGATTGACAAGAAAGGGAATGTATTGCACACGGTGACGCGCAGCAAATAATCCAAGCCGGCACGCAAACAGGCGCATTCCCCCGAAGCCCTGCCGAACAACCACTTTCCTCCCACGAAGCAAAAGACCATGTTTCGTAGGAGGATTTTTCCATCTCATACGACAAAAACAAAGCCTATCCGCAGGAATACAAGAAAAAGCCCTATATTTGCATTTGTCAATACATAACTATGATGAAGAAGATACACTTCCTGCTACTAATCAGCCTGCTACTTGCCGCTTGCAGTGATGACGACAAAGAGAAACAACCCGCTTTTGTGACCAATATCACCATATCCGATGCCGGAAAGACCTTCAATCCCGGTGATGCCGTGACCGTCAAAGCCGACGGCTTGCAGAGCGGCGACCAAATCATATTGGACATCTACTGGCCGATAGCCGACAATCCTCTCTTTCCCGAAGGGTATTCACGCTACACACGCGCCGTTACCACGGAGCAAACCACCAACAGCATTACTTTCCTTGCCCCCGGACACTGGCCCGCCTCACGGGTAGAAATGTTCCAGGAACGGGCAGGACAGCTTCAGCCTCTCGGCCAGATTTCGGTAGCCGACGGACAATCCCCCGAAGAACCATATCTCTACGGTATCACCAACTCCCACGCCATTTACACACCGACCGTTCCCCGCGGCATCACCCGTATCGACCTGGTAACACAAGAAATATCGGAAGTAATCCAGTTCCATGACGACGAAGATTTCCACCTTGCCGCCAACATCCCCGGCACCAATATCCTCTGCGGGATACGGGAGAAAGACGGCAGTAGTTTCATCGACGGATACGACCTCTGCATGCACTATTGGTGTAACCCGGTAGAACGTAACGCAATTACCATCTGCTCGGACTTCAACAACACTGTTTCCCTGGAAATGGCCGGAGATAAGCTCCTCACCTACTGTAGCATCTCTTATCCGGTATATACCCGGTTGAATATGCCACCGATACATACTCCCGAAATACCATTACCGGATGGACTGAAGCCCGAATCCCTCTCACGCTATCCGGGCGTGATAGCCGACGCCCACATGCTGCTCTCGGCCAACAACGGCGACGGCACCTTCTCGCCCGTCGTGATAGACATCGCCAAAGAAAAGATGCATTGCTACGACCCCATCAAGGCCGAAGCCTTGATACCTTTCCGGATTATGGAACCATCCCCCGAAAACCCAAACAGCCTGCAATGCAAAGGAGGCTATATCGTTTCCCGTGCCAATGGTGGAGATACGCAATTCTGCTTATGGGATACTACTGCCGGAAACTTGAAAGAGCCTTTCGCCACCTACCCCAACGCCGTACGCTCCGCTGCCATGTACTACTCCAAGGACGGGCAGACAAGGAAACTCTACGTGCAGTTTGCAGGCTATCGTGAAGGCGACTTCATCGAAACTTATGATTTCCAGACAAAGGAATGGAGGATGTTTATGTTCTACGTACCGTTTGCAGAGATTTTACTGGCACGATAACCGGCTCCCTTACTGCTTTTTCTCCCGTAAGTCATCCTTGGGTATGGTCGTCTCACTGCCGTCACGCGTAGCTATGTAGTGAGGAGACATGATTTCGATGCCTGCTTCGTTGAAGGCATCCTGGATATTCTGATGCAAATCAGAATAAATCTGGCTAAGGCTGTTGGCATCCCTGATATAGGCATTCACTTGATAAACCGGATAATAATCCTGAAGGGAAGTCTCCAATACAAACGGACGGGGGTCATCTATCACTCCAGGAGTATTCAATGCAGCCTCTATCAACAGCTGATGTGTCTTCCGCCACGGAACATCGTAGCCAATACTGACCTCCGAATGGATAATCAATCCATACTCACGGGCAGACTGGCTGTAATTGACCGTATGGGAAGACATGATGAAAGAGTTCGGAATGGTCACCACCTCATTCTTCGGAGTACGGATGCGGGTGACGAGCGGTGTTTTCTCAATGATGTTGCCCGTAGTATCGTTCAGCTTGATGCGGTCACCCAGCTTGAAAGGCCGCATGTAGGTTATGACCAGTCCTGCAATGATATTGCCGATAACCGTACTGGAACCGAGCGAAACAATCAAGCCGACAAACACGGAGATTCCCTGGAAGACTCCCGACTTGGAACCCGGCAGATAAGGGTAAATCATGGCAATCATAAACGCATAAAGCAAGAAGCGCACAATATGATAGGTAGGAATGGCCCAATCCGGATAGAAGCCGTTTATCTTCAGCCGTTCAGCCTGCACCTCATTGGCAAGATAGCGCACCAGTCTGACCAGGTACTTCACCGCATAGCATATCACAAAGATTGTGAACAGATTGGGTATATAGTCGGTTATTCCATTCAGAATAACCTTTATAGGATTCCAGATGTAGGAGAATAATGTATAAGCCAAGCTCTTGGTCTGAGGGAAAATGGAGAATAATAACGGAACCGTCAGCAGCAACTGCAACAGCATGACTACATAACGCACCAGGTTGGCAACAAACACCAGCAGATTGACCTGCTTCTGCGTATCCAGCAATTCATAATCCTGAATAGAGATCGGTTTCAGCTTGGTATCCTTCAGCTTCTGAATGCGTAGTTTGAGTTTTCTGAACAGCCAGTTGGTAAACTTGAACAAGAAGAACTGTCCCACAAGCACCAGGATAAAGTACAAGATACGCTTACCCAACTGCCACAAGCTATGCTCCTTCTGCATGGCTTTCAGTTTGTCCACCACGACATGCCTCTTGCTGGCGGCCAGCTGGTCGCGGGTACAGTTTTCCCACAAAGCATCCTGATCGGTAAAGGAAATGATGACCTTTTCGCCATACATCAAGTCTGTAACAATATCCGTACTCTCTAAATAAACAGAGTCCGGACGCAGATTGAAACGCGTACCCAATGCTTCGATGACGTTGCTTACATCTTTGGCTCGCTGTTGGGGCGTATGCCCTCCACGCTTGGCATACAGATAGAACAAAGTGTCCTTCTCCACCACCACCGGAATACCCGGTGTCACCGTCCGCAACGAATCAATGCGTTGTTTCTGCAATGCCAGCTTCACCGAATCGGCCGCATAGCCCGCCAACTTCATCTGCTCCATTTCCATCCGCAGGTTCGCCTCATTCAGCCAGGCTGTTTCCAACTCCTGCCGGACAAGCGACAACTGAATCGAATCGGAGTCAGTCCTTGCCACTGTGACACTCCCCACACTATCCTCACCTAAAACACTGAGCACTTTATCTACCAACTGAGCTGACACTCCGTCCGCCAGCATCAACAGCCAACAAAGACAGAAAGCACGGATAACCTTCATATATAAACTTCTTGATTTGATTCTTTGCAAATATACCCAATAAATGCTTCAAACATACGGAATGTTTTTAACTTCCTACTCTAATCGACATAACTTTTTCATGCAAACATGAAAGTTCTGTATCCGGTTTGCACTATCTTTGTACTCAAAATTGACATACCTATGGATATATTGTTTCTTGTCGGAGGACTGCTCCTCATTCTTCTGGGTGCCAATGGCTTGACAGACGGTGCCGCATCCGTTGCCAAACGTTTCCATATACCGTCCATCGTCATCGGGCTTACCATTGTTGCCTTCGGCACTTCCGCACCGGAACTCACCGTCAGCATATCCTCTGCTCTCAAAGGCAGTGCAGACATTGCCATTGGCAATGTGGTGGGAAGCAATACGTTCAATACCCTGATGATTGTGGGTTGTACGGCCCTTTTTGCCCCGATAGCCATTACCCGTAACACACTGAAACGCGAAATCCCCCTTTGCATCCTTTCATCCTTCGCCCTGCTGATTTGTGCCAACGACGTCTTACTGGACAGCAGTGGGGAGAACATACTCAGCATCACCGACGGCCTATTGCTGCTATGCTTCTTTACCATTTTCCTGAGTTATACTTTTGCCATTGCAAAAAGGGATGGAAGTATGAAGGAACCGGAAAAGGAGCACTTACAGGAAGAAGACGAAATCAGGCTGTTACCCGCGTGGAAGTCCGCCCTATACATTCTCGGCGGACTTGCCGGCCTCATCATCGGAGGTAATTTCTTTGTAGACGGTGCCAGCGGCATAGCCCGCGGATTGGGTGTCAGCGAATCCATCATCGGTCTCACGCTCGTAGCAGGCGGCACTTCATTACCCGAACTCGCCACCTCCATCGTAGCCGCCTTGAAGAAAAACCCCGAAATAGCCATCGGAAACGTCATCGGAAGTAATCTCTTCAATATATTCTTCGTACTGGGTTGTTCGGCCTCCATCACTCCACTGCGTCTGACGGGCATCACCAATTTCGATTTGTGGGTACTCGTAGGGTCCAGCATCCTGCTTTGGCTGTTCGGTATCTTTTTCGGGAAACGCATCATCACCCGGGTGGAAGGAAGCATTCTGATTCTCTGCTACATTGCCTACACAGCGGTACTGATATACAACCTCTAACAGCAAATTTACAAACACCCTACGCGGTATTTTAAAGATTATCACGTATTTTTAAATAAGGCAAGCTGTACCTCGGCATAAAAAATAAGCAAGCTTATTTTGTTCTGCTCTCAGTTTGCATTACCTTTGTGGTCTCAATATTGAACAACTATGGCAATTACAATCAAGAAAGTAACCACAAGACGGGAACTGGAGCGCTTTATCCGTTTCAACTACCTGCTATACAAAAACAACCCCTATTCCGTCCCCGACCTTTTCGATGACATGCTCAACACCTTCAACAAGAAGAAAAACGCTGCATTCGAATTTTGTGAAGCCGACTATTTCCTGGCTTATCGGGAAGGTAAAATCGTAGGACGTGTAGCTGCCATCATCAACCACAAGGCAAACCAAACCTGGAACAAAAAGGAAGTCCGCTTCGGCTGGATAGACTTCATCGATGATGCGGAAGTCTCCGATGCCCTGATTCGCACCGTGGAAGAATGGGGAAAAGAACGGGGAATGACACATATACAAGGCCCGCTGGGATTCACAGATTTCGATGCCGAAGGTATGCTCATCGAAGGATTCGACCAGCTCAGCACCATGGCCACCATTTATAACTATCCCTACTATCCGCAACATCTGGAACGCATGGGCTTTGAGAAGGATGCCGATTGGGTGGAGTACAAAATCTACATTCCCGACGCCATACCCGACAAGCACAAGCGCATCTCCGACCTCATCCAGCGCAAGTATAACCTCAAGGTAAAGAAATACACATCTGCCAAGAAGATTGCCCAAGACTACGGTCAGGCCATCTTCGAACTGATGAACGAAGCCTATCAGCCACTCTATGGCTATTCTGCACTGAGCCAACGGCAGATTGACCAATACGTCAAGATGTACCTGCCCATCCTCGACCTACGCATGGTGACATTGATTACCGATGCCGATGACCAGCTGCTTGCCGTAGGCATTTCCATGCCGTCACTCGCCGAAGCGTTGCAAAAAGCCCACGGGCGCCTGCTTCCTATGGGTTGGTATCACCTGGCCAAGACCATCTTCTTGAAGAAATATCCCAAGATGCTCGATTTGCTGCTGGTTGCCGTGAAACCGGAGTATCAGAACAAGGGGGTAAATGCATTGTTGTTCTCCGACCTTATCCCCGTCTATCAGCAACTTGGTTTCGAGTATGCCGAGAGTAATCCGGAGCTGGAGCTGAACGGCAAGGTGCAAGCGCAGTGGGAGTACTTCAAGACGGAACAGCATAAACGGAGAAGATGCTTTGTGAAAGGAATAAAATAAGTTCTAAATCCAGAATATAAGCTTGTCAGAAGTCCATAAAAGACATTATTTTTTTGCGAACCCCCGAATTTCTCATTACCTTTGTCGCAATGCGCAATATGAAGGAATAACGTACTTATGGAAGATAACAACAATATGACCCTGCCGCTGGAAGAAGCAGACAACAATATCACAGAGAGCCCCGTTTCCAGCGTGGAATATACCGACGACAACATCCGCCACCTGGACGACATGGAGCATATCCGTGTCCGTTCCGGTATGTACATAGGCCGTCTGGGCGACGGCTCACAGAACGATGACGGCATCTATGTGTTGCTGAAAGAAGTGATGGACAACAGCATCGACGAGTTCAAGATGGGTGCCGGAAAGCGTATAGAAGTGACTATAGAAGACAGTCTGCGTGTCAGCGTACGCGACTATGGACGAGGCATTCCGCAAGGCAAACTGGTAGAGGCGGTCAGCAAACTGAATACCGGGGGTAAATATGACTCGAAGGCTTTCAAGAAAAGTGTCGGACTGAACGGCGTAGGTATCAAGGCAGTCAATGCGCTGAGCAGCCGCTTCGAAGTACGCAGCTACCGCGACGGCAAGGTACGTATCGCCATCTTTGAAAAAGGAACGCTGTTGAGTGATGTGACCGAAGACTCGACAGAAGAAAGCGGAACCTATATCTTCTTCGAACCGGACGCCACACTCTTCTTGAACTATTCCTTCCAGAACCAGTTCGTAGAAACCCTGCTGCGCAACTACACCTACCTGAATACGGGCCTCACCTTCATTTACAACGGCCAGCGCATCGTTTCCCGCCACGGGCTGGAGGACTTGCTGAAAGACAACATGACCAGCGAAGGCCTTTACGACATCATCCACCTGAAAGGAGAGGACATCGAGATTGCCTTCACACACACCAACCAATACGGCGAAGAGTACTACTCCTTTGTCAACGGGCAACACACCACCCAAGGCGGCACACACCAGACTGCCTTGAAGGAACACATTGCCCGTACCATCAAGGAGTTCTACAACAAGAACCAGGAATATGCCGACATCCGCAACGGACTGGTAGCCGCCATTGCCATCGACGTGGAGGAACCCATGTTCGAGAGCCAGACCAAAACGAAACTGGGCAGCAACAACATGTGGCCTGCCGCGCCGCAGGAACACAAGCCCGCCGGCCCCACGGTGAACAAATACGTAGGAGACTTCATCAAGACGGAAGTGGACAACTACCTCCACAAGAACCCGCTTGTGGCCGAAGTGATGCTGCAAAAGATACAAGACTCCGAGAAAGAGCGCAAAGCCATTGCCGGCGTCACCAAGCTGGCACGCGAACGCGCCAAGAAAGCCAACCTGCACAACCGCAAGCTGCGCGACTGCCGCTACCACTTGAGTGACGGTAAAGGCAAAGACCAGGAAACCGAATCCTGCATCTTCATTACCGAGGGAGACTCCGCCAGCGGTTCCATCACCAAGAGCCGCGACGTGAATACCCAAGCAGTATTCAGCCTGCGTGGTAAACCGCTAAATTCCTACGGACTCACCAAGAAAGTAGTTTATGAAAACGAAGAATTCAACTTGCTTCAAGCAGCCTTGAATATAGAAGACGGCATAGAGACACTGCGCTACAACAAAGTCATCGTAGCTACCGATGCCGATGTGGACGGCATGCACATCCGCCTGCTCATCATCACCTTCTTCCTGCAGTTCTTCCCCGACCTGATAAAGAAAGGGCATGTATATATCCTGCAAACCCCTCTCTTCCGCGTGCGCAACAAAAAGAAGACAAGTTATTGCTATACAGAGGAGGAACGTGTGAAAGCCATTGAAGAACTGGGTCCCAACCCCGAAATCACCCGATTCAAAGGTCTGGGAGAAATCTCGCCCGACGAGTTCAAGCATTTTATCGGCAAGGATATGCGTCTGGAACAAGTGTCCCTGCGCAAGACAGACCTCGTAAAAGAGCTGCTGGAATTCTACATGGGTAAGAATACCATGGAACGACAAAACTTTATTATCAACAACTTGGTTATAGAAGAAGATTTGGCATCATGAGAAGAGCTATCTTTCCGGGAACATTCGACCCGTTTACTATCGGACACTCTTCGGTAGTGAGCCGTGCACTGACTTTTATAGACGAAATCGTCATAGGCATCGGCATCAATGAAAATAAGAATACGTATTTCCCCTTGGAAAAGCGCGAACAAATGATACGAGACTACTACCGGAACGAGCCGCGCATCATTGTGCAGTCCTATGACTGCCTGACTATCGACTTTGCCCGGCAGGTAGATGCCAGTCTGATAATACGCGGCATACGCACCGTGAAGGATTTCGAATACGAGGAAACCATTGCCGACATCAACCGCAAACTGACCGGCATAGAAACCATCCTGCTCTTCACCGAGCCGGAACTTACCTGCGTCAGTTCCACCACCGTGCGCGAACTGCTGCAATACGGCAAGGACATAAGCATGTTCATACCGGAGGGAATGGAGATTAGGGATTAAGGATAAAGGATTAGGGATTAAAATGGAAATGATGAAAAAACTATTTACTATTATAATATGTATATGCACGGTGACGGCACAAGCGCAAAAGCCGAACAATGAAGCCCTGCGCAAACTGCAAATGGCAGAGTTTGCCATCACCAACCTTTATGTGGACAAGGTGGATGAAGACAAGCTGGTGGAAGAAGCCATCATCAAGATGCTGGCACAACTCGACCCGCACTCCACCTACAACAACGCCGAAGAAGTGAAGAAGATGAACGAGCCGTTGCAAGGCAATTTCGAGGGCATCGGCGTACAGTTTCAGATGATAGAAGATACCCTGCTTGTGATACAACCCGTGAGCAACGGACCTTCCGAGAAGGTGGGCATCCTTGCCGGCGACCGTATCGTAGCCGTCAATGACAGCGCCATTGCCGGAGTAAAAATGAGCACGGAAGATATTATGAGCCGCCTGCGCGGACCGAAAGACTCGGAAGTGAAACTCACCATCGTGCGCCGTGGCGTGGACGACCAGCTGTACTTCACCGTGAAGCGTGACAAAATTCCCATCCTCAGCCTGGACGCATCTTACATGATACAACCCAAAACCGGCTATATCCGTATCAACCGCTTCGGGGCAACCACCGCCGAAGAGTTTGCAGAAGCCCTGAAAAGCCTGCAAAAGAAAGGAATGAAAGACCTCATCCTCGACCTGCAAGGAAATGGAGGAGGGTATCTGAATGCCGCCATCGACCTTGCCAACGAATTTCTGAAGCAAAAAGAACTCATCGTCTACACCGAAGGAAGGGCCGCACGCCGCAGTGATTTCTTTGCCAAAGGTACGGGCAACTTCAAGAACGGCCGTCTCATCATATTGGTGGACGAGTACTCCGCTTCTGCCAGTGAAATCGTGACCGGAGCCATCCAGGACTGGGACAGAGGCGTGGTAGTAGGACGCCGCACCTTCGGCAAGGGATTGGTACAGCGTCCTATCGACCTGCCGGACGGTTCCATGATTCGCCTCACTATCGCCCGCTACTATACTCCTTCGGGCCGTTGTATCCAGAAGCCTTACGACAGCACTGCCAACCTCGACGGCCGCCTAACCGGCGAGAACAGTCAGGATAAGTATAACCAGGAACTGATAGACCGCTTCAATCATGGAGAAATGATTCATGCGGACAGTATCCATTTTGCCGACTCCCTGAAAGCACAGACCAAGCGTATGGGACGTACCGTTTACGGAGGTGGAGGTATCATGCCCGACTTCTTCGTCCCCATCGACACTACCCAGTACACAGACTATCACCGCAACCTCGTAGCCAAAGGCGTGGTTATCAAAGCCACTACCGGCTACATCGAGAAGCACCGGAAGGAGTTGCAGAACAAATACAAGAAATTCGAAGCCTTCAACGAGAAGTTCGAGATAGACGATAACTTCCTTGCCGAAATACGTACGCTTGCCGACAAAGAGAAAATCAAGTTTGACGAGAAACAGTACAACCAATCCCTACCGCTCATCAAGACACAACTTAAAGCCTTGATAGCCCGTGACCTATGGGACATGAACGAATACTTCCAGGTGATGAACAGCACGAACCAGAGCGTGCAGCAAGCTCTAAAAGTGCTGAACGAAGGCATCTACAGCACTATTATCCAATAGCCGACTTGAAACAAACTTAGGCGCGGATTATGCGGATTTAGTTTATCTAACTCCGCGTATTCCGCGTAATTCGCGCCTAAAATCATTCTCCGAACAGCCACTTATTCAGCCACTTGTTGACGTAGATGTTGACCACAGCACATCCAGCACCGATTGCAGCCCCCGCCAACACATCTGACGGATAATGCACTCCCTCGTTCATACGGGAAACTCCCACGGAACAAGCCCACAGGGCAGACGGAGCTATCACATACCATTTAGGATACTTTACACTGAGCGAGGTGGCAAGGGCAAAAGCCGTCGCCGTATGTCCAGAAGGAAAAGACGGGCTGCCTTCATGGCTATATGCATGCACTCTGTCGGGATATTTATCATAAGGACGCTCACGGTCCACCAGATATTTCATTCCATAAGTCACAACAAAAGCCCCCGCTACACTTGTACCTACGTAGACCGCATCTTTCAGCAAACCCTTATCATGTTTTATCCAAGCGGCAACCGCCATCGCCACCGGAACACCGACAGCAACATAGGGCTCCGAACGTGAAATTATCTTATTATAGTTACGGACAAACTTGCCATCCCAACTGTTAACCCGGTGCAAAGTGTTAATATCCCAATTCTGTGCCGAAAGACCGGATACAACAAGGCAGATAAAATATACAAAAAAAATAGCCTTTTTCATAAGTCCTTTATATTAGTTTGACGCAAAGATAGGACAAATAGATAGAGTTTTCACAAAAAAATTCTATCTTTGTTGCCACATTTATAATAATTCGCTAATCATTTCATGAGACTGGAAACTTGCTGCAACCGACAGATTGATTGTATGGTATGTCCCCAAAAATCAGAAGGAGTATTGGTTTACCGCCACTACCCCAAGGGACAACATTTCTCTGCTGAAAAGTGCACACAGAACTGCATGATATTTATGCTGAAAGGTGAATTACTTGTAAACAGTGACGAATATCCGGGCACCACTCTCCAAAGCCGCCAACTCATCTTGCAAGCCATCGGCTCCAAAGTAGAACTCCTGGCTTTGACCGAAGTGGAATATATTGTCTATTGGTTCACCGAGCTTCCTCTGATTTGCGAAGAGCGCTACAAGGAGATACTGAAACGCTCGGAAGCCCCCTTGACTTATACCCCGCTTACCGCGATTTCCATGCTCGAAGGGCTCCTGAAAAGCCTTGCCTGCTACCTCAACGAGCAACCCTATGCGTGCAGCAAATACATTGAAATGAAATGCCAGGAATTGGTATACATATTGACATGCTACTATCCGCTACACCAAATCAGTACATTCTTCTACCCCATCAGCACTTATACGGAAAGCTTCCAATATTTCGTCATGCAGAACTACGACAAGGTGAAGAATGTGGAAGAGTTTGCCCACCTCGGCGGATATACCACCACCACATTCCGCCGTCTGTTTAAAAATATGTATGGGGTCCCGGTCTATGAATGGATTCTGGACAAGAAACGTGAAGGAATTCTGAACGACCTGCAATACACCAAACAACGCATTTCAGTCATCAGCGCCCGCTATGGCTTTGATTCCCTATCCCACTTTGCCCACTTCTGCAAAGACTCTTTCGGAGACACGCCCCGCGCCCTGAGAAAACGTTCAGCAAACGGAGAAAAGATTTCCATTATCTGCAAAGAGCAAGGCAAAGACCAGGAGGACGAGTAAACCTTTTACTTGTCCGTAAACTTCGCATTCTGCCGGATTACGGAATTATTTCTTTAATCGCTTGCTTTATCGCTGGATTTCTCCTATTTTTGCGAAACATTTACAGAAGTATCCTGATAGAACAAATTTTCAAACTATTAAATAACTTAAATTCAATCATTTATGTGGTTAAGTAATTCATCTGTAGGAAGGAAAGTGGTGATGAGCGTTACCGGTATCGCCCTTGTCCTGTTTCTGACATTTCACATGGCGATGAACCTGGTTGCATTAGTCTCGGCTAATGGCTACAACATGGTTTGTGAGTTCCTGGGAGCAAACTGGTACGCATTGGTGGCTACGGTAGGTCTGGCTGCCTTATTCATCATCCACATCATCTACGCTTTCTGGCTGACTATGCAGAACCGTAAGGCACGTGGTAGCGAACGCTATGCCGTTACGGAAAAGCCCAAGACTGTGGAATGGGCTTCTCAAAACATGCTCGTACTGGGTATCATCGTAATCGTGGGTTTGGGCCTGCACCTGGTAAACTTCTGGGCTAAAATGCAGCTTCCCGAGTTGATGCACAACATGGGCATGCATGCTGACACCCTCACGCTGGCATATGCAGCCAACGGTGTCTATCACATTCAAAACACCTTCAGCAATCCGGTATTCGTAGTGCTTTACCTCGTTTGGCTGGGCGCATTGTGGTTCCACCTCACTCACGGTTTCTGGAGCTCCATGCAGTCTTTGGGCTGGAACAACAAAGTATGGATTAACCGTTGGAAATGTATCTCCAACATCTATTCTACTATCGTTGTCCTCTGCTTCGCTCTGGTAGTTGTCGTATTCTTTGCAAAATCATTGTGCGGCGCTTGCTAAATTCAAATTGTAAATGACTAAATTGTAAATTGCATTATGACTAAGATAGATTCTAAAATACCGGAAGGACCGGTGGCTGAGAAATGGACCAATTATAAGGCTCACCAAAAATTAGTAAACCCTGCCAACAAACGTCGTCTGGACATCATCGTAGTAGGAACCGGACTTGCCGGTGCCAGTGCTGCCGCCTCTCTGGGCGAAATGGGTTTCAGAGTATTCAACTTCTGCATCCAAGACTCTCCGCGCCGTGCACACTCCATCGCTGCACAAGGTGGTATCAATGCTGCTAAGAATTACCAAAACGACGGTGACTCTGTATACCGTCTGTTCTACGATACAGTAAAGGGTGGCGACTACCGTGCCCGCGAAGCTAACGTTTACCGTCTGGCTGAAGTATCCAACAATATTATCGACCAATGCGTTGCACAAGGTGTTCCTTTCGCCCGCGAATACGGCGGTACACTGGACAACCGTTCTTTCGGTGGTGCTCAGGTATCCCGTACTTTCTATGCCAAGGGTCAGACCGGACAACAGCTGTTGCTGGGTGCATACTCTGCATTGAGCCGCCAGGTGAACGTAGGCACTGTGAAACTGTATACCCGCTACGAAATGGAAGACGTTGTCCTCATTGACGGACGTGCCCGCGGTATCATTGCAAAGAACCTCGTTACCGGTAAATTGGAACGTTTTGCCGCCCACGCTGTGGTAATCGCTACCGGTGGTTACGGCAATGCCTACTTCCTTTCTACCAATGCAATGGCATGTAACTGCTCTGCAGCAATGGCTTGCTACCGTAAAGGTGCCTGGTTTGCCAACCCTGCTTACGTACAGATTCACCCCACTTGTATCCCGGTTCACGGTGACAAGCAGTCTAAGCTGACTTTGATGTCCGAATCTCTGCGTAACGATGGTCGTATCTGGGTTCCGAAGAAGCTGGAAGATGCCAAGAAACTGCAGGAAGGTACACTGCAAGGAAAAGATATTCCCGAGGAAGACCGCGACTACTACCTGGAACGCCGTTATCCAGCATTCGGTAACCTCGTTCCGCGTGACGTTGCCAGCCGCGCAGCCAAAGAACGCTGCGACAAGGGTTATGGCGTGAACAACACCGGCCTTGCCGTATTCCTTGACTTCTCCGAAGCTATCAACCGTCTGGGTAAAGATGTCGTTGCACAACGTTACGGCAACCTCTTCGATATGTATGAAGAAATCACTGATGTCAGCCCATACGAAAACCCGATGATGATTTATCCGGCTATCCACTATACCATGGGCGGTATCTGGGTTGACTATGAACTGATGACCTCCATCAAGGGTCTGTTCGCTATTGGTGAATGTAACTTCTCCGACCACGGTGCAAACCGCCTCGGTGCTTCTGCGCTGATGCAAGGTCTGGCCGACGGTTACTTCGTATTGCCTTACACTATCCAGAATTACCTGGCCGACCAGATTACAGTTCCCCGTTTCTCTACCGACCTGCCCGAATTTGCAGCTGCAGAAAAGGCTGTTCAGGACAAGATTGACTGGATGATGAATATTAAGGGTAAGAAGTCTGTAGACTCTATCCACAAGGAACTGGGCCACATCATGTGGGAATATGTAGGCATGGGACGTACGGCTGAAGGCTTGAAGGAAGGTCTGAAGAAGCTGAAAGAAGTCCGCAAGGAGTTCGAGAAAGAACTGTTCATCCCGGGCGACAAGGAAGGTATGAATGTAGAACTCGACAAGGCTATCCGTCTGTACGACTTCATCACTATGGGCGAGCTGGTTGCTTACGATGCACTGAACCGTAACGAAAGCTGCGGTGGTCACTTCCGTGAAGAATATCAGACTGAAGAAGGCGAAGCCAAGCGTGACGATGAAAACTACTTCTACGTGGCTTGCTGGGAATATCAGGGTTCTGACGAAAAGGAACCGGTATTGCTGAAAGAGCCGCTGGTTTACGAAGCAATCAAGGTACAGACTCGTAACTACAAGAGCTAATCGGGAAGTTGAACATTTAAAGAATTAAAGAAAATGGATAAAAATATATCATTTACGCTCAAGGTATGGCGCCAGAAGGGTCCGAAAGTAAAAGGCGCTTTTGAAACATACCAAATGAAAGATATTCCGGGCGATACTTCATTCCTCGAAATGCTGGATATCCTGAACGAACAGCTGATTTCTGAAGGTAAAGAACCGGTTGTATTCGACCACGACTGCCGCGAAGGTATCTGCGGTATGTGTTCGCTCTACATCAACGGACACCCCCACGGTCCTGCAACCGGCGCTACTACTTGCCAAATTTATATGCGTCGTTTCAACGACGGCGATACCATCACTGTTGAACCGTGGCGCTCTGCCGGTTTCCCGGTTATCAAGGACTTGATGGTCGACCGTACGGCCTACGACAAGATTATGCAGGCAGGCGGCTACGTCAGCGTACGTACCGGTGCTCCCCAGGATGCCAACGCTATCCTGATTCCGAAGCCCATCGCTGACGAGGCTATGGATGCTGCCAGCTGTATCGGTTGTGGTGCTTGTGTGGCTGCTTGTAAGAACGGTTCTGCTATGCTGTTCGTTTCTGCCAAGGTGAGCCAGCTGAACCTGTTGCCCCAAGGCAAACCGGAAGCATTGCGCCGTGCCAAGGCTATGTTGAGCAAGATGGACGAACTCGGTTTCGGTAACTGTACAAACACTCGTGCGTGCGAAGCTGAATGCCCGAAGAATGTTTCCATCAGCAACATTGCTCGCCTGAACCGCGACTTTATCATTGCGAAACTGAAAGACTAATCCGGTCTTTCTGTAAATAATATAGGATGCGCTTCGGATAAACCTTTTGAGCAAGCTCAGATTTATCACTCAGCTTTCACTATATTTGATTAATATCACAAGAGACTCCTCTGCCGGGAAACCGCCGGAGGAGTTTTTTTATGACATGCCGTTTACTTCAGATAAATTGCCGGCACGCAAGCTACGGGGAGAAGCCCCGAAATTCTTTTTGCAGAAATTGGAAAAATGAGGCAGCGATTCAAAGCCATATTTATAGCAAATCTCTGATATAGAAGCATCCGTATAACGAAGTTCATAAACCACGCTTTCCTTCCTCCGTTCCATCATCCACTCGTACACCGGTTGATGAAAAACAGAATTGAATATACGCCGGAAAGTAGCTACTGTATATCCTCCCAACTGGGCAAGTTCCTCTACCGTCTTGACTTTGGCATGATTCTGCAAGACAAAGTAGTGGAAGGAATTAGTATACTGGGCAAGAGGATGTATCAGCATGGAAAGCTCATAGTCGGAGTAGTAATTTCCAAGAATGAAAGCAAGTTCTTTCCGTTTGAAACAAAGCATTTCCCGGCAAATCTTCTCCTCGGACAAATAGGCCTTGGAACTTTCCAGAAAGAGCTGCAACTCGGGAGTAATGGTCAAAGGATAGAATATCAATGGAGGGGTAACCTCTTTCATAATATGGTTATACCGGTCCTCACAGAAGAATTCAGGCTTACTGAACCGGTAACAAACGCATTCCACATCCGTCATGGCAAGTATTTCGTACTTGGAACCAATAGCTTGAAGGATGAACTCACCTGCATGCAACACAGTTCCCGCATACTCCTTACTGTTGACAAGCACTTCTCCTTTCAGCAGGAAAATTATAATATTTTCCTCACACTTTCGCGCCGGCAGATGGAATCCTCTGAGGTGGGAAGCATATATTATTGCATTGTCCACAGCCTTGGGACATTGAGCGCATTGTTTTTTACCTCTGCAAGCAGAAGAGTTGGGCATCGGCAAGTAGATTTGTTTGTTTGTTGCAGTGACAAAAATAGATAAATAATACTCATAAAAGAAACATTCCCCGAAAACTTTCATAAAGAAGTTTCGGGGAATGAATAAAATAGAAGTAATTCAGTTTTTTATTGCGGACAGTGCCGTTTTATTTTTCCACGTTCGTATCATCAGCCGTACTCCATGGACCAACTTCAGGTACAAAGGTTACTTTTGCCGCCTTATTGGCCAGCGTCAGCGTATAACGTATCTTTTTGCCTTCACCCCAGGCTTGTGTATCATTCAAGTCAATGGCGGAAGTTACAGTATCAAGAAGAACGTCTTTCTCATAGATGTCATAGACAACATTGATTTTGGCATTCGTATCCAACGTCTGGGGCATCAACATCCAGGCTGTATTCACTTCCACACCCGTTGTATTCACTTCCAATGCACCATCGTCAATCGTATGTGCATAAGTGGCTGTTCCTTCCTGTGACTTCCATATTGAATCATCAAAACCATAAGTTCCTTTATTGTGCACACCGGATATTGTAAGTGTTTTCAGTTTATAAGTCAAAGCGTCGGCTGCCTTGACAGTGAAATTTATTTGGGTCAGTATATGGCCGAATTTCAAAGATACCCCACTGGCATTTGATGCCTTGGTTGCATCCGTCGCTTTCGCGGCTACCAAGTCCGTTTGGGCAGCTACATCCGCTACCGTATAAGTAATGGAAGGATATATAGCACCAGCAGCCGGTTGATTGTACGTCAAGGCCCCGGTACCCGGATTCCCGTAAGCAAAGAACTGCAAGTTATCCGTCATTGGCCAATAATATGTTCCCCCAGTCAAACTCCAGTCGGGAGCACTATAAGTTACCTTAACAGCTGCCATGAATTCCTTCATCGCATCAAAAGTCGCAACGGAGGCCATTGTTGTTGCTCCCGTATTATAAGCATACACAGTGAACCCTACCTTCTGCAATTCCGGCAAATCAGTCACTGTGGCTCTCGTAGTGTTACCCACTACTGTTCCCAATTTAATCTCCGCCTTTTGTCCGGCATTCTCTATCTCCTCACTTTCCGAGCAACTCATTACTGCTGCTGCAGCCAAAGCCAAAAATAAAACCTTCTTCATAATTGTCTGTTATTAAAGTTAATATATTTATTTGTCTGTTTGCTATCAATTCACCGGTAGCTCCACATCCGTCTCATCATCCCAATCGTCCACATCGCCACCAATCCCTCCATCTCCTTCATCGGTTCTCGGTTCCAAATCATCCACCACAACCTTGTCCTCCGGTACGGGAACCTCGATATGGATTTCCGACCCAGGAACGCCCACATCAGGTTCTTCTTCGCCTCCTCCCGAGGGAGGAGCTGTTTCAATCACTTCCGTGATATCCACCTTCACCTCTTGAACCGTTTTATCTCGTTTCACAATCCTCAGTGTCAGCAACATAGGACTATCCGCACGGGTCTTGGTATCTTTCAGTAATACAAAACTGGAGAAATACCCCCATAAAAGCCCGTTTTCACGCTTTGTATCCACACATATAGGTACCTCGCTCAAATGGCAAGCACGGTTGCCTATAAAGTAACTTCCGTTCAAGCCGTCCACATGGCAGATGATGCTCGATATTCTATCCCATCCTTCCACCTTTATATCAAAGGAATAATGGTCCACTACCGCTTCCGGCTTCCAGTCCAACGGAAGCGCCACATCACTCTGCCTTATTTCCACCTCGTCCAAAGCCACCACATACAAAGGGTCGGGCGACCAAACCATATCTTCGTGTACATCCAGCCCCGTACAGTGTCCCGTAAAAGCCTCAATCGTCTCATAACTCTCGTCGCCCCGTATCTGTATACTCTCCGTATTGAAGTTATAGGCCACCACCGCATACTTCCCCGGCGGTACCTTCACCTCACCCCCTCCGGCAGGCAGATAACTTTCAACCTTTCTCCCTTGAGTATCTTTCGGATAGAAGATAATCCGCATGGTCTGCGGCAGCTTATCCGTCACCCCTTTCCAATCCAGTTTAATCTGTACTCCGCTAACGGGATAATCATCCAGCATATCGCGGAAGTCACAGCTTCCCAGCATTGGCAACAGCCCGAAGAACAGCCAGAGAATCATATGCCGTGCATCTTTCATACCACTCATCTCCCCGACGTTAGAAGCCACACCAAAGAAATTTTTGCTTTTGTCGGCCCGATAAAGTGATACTTTCCACTGCTGACCCAAACCAAGTCATTTCCATAAGAAGTATATTTCCTGTACTCCGTATCCAAGTATCCAATGCCCACACTGAATTCAATCGCCAGATGCCGAGCCAGTGGACGCACGTATCCATAAGTTATTCCTGCAGCTGCGTAATACTTCCCCCGGTATCCCTTCTCCTTTTTCAACTGAAAATCATAGGTACCTCCTTCGGCATATGCTCCCAGGAAGTGTCCGGACAATCTTCCGCGCGTATGGCGGTTTCCCAACCAGTAACGCGCCTCTGTCCCTCCCGAAAGGAGCTGATAGCAGAAATTACATCCGCTGTCAGACCACCAAGGGCATTTGTACTCAACATTCAAAGACCACCTCTTTCCCAATGGCAGCTCCACTTCTATGTTCGGAGCCAAGGCCAGGTCGTAAAGCAAATTATTTTTTAACGCCAGCACCGTTTTACAAGTATGGCTATGGGATTCTACCGACTTATTCTGCCCTATTACCTGCCCCGACATCATGCAAAAAAGGAGTAGCCAAAAGACATATATAAAAATGCGTTTTCCCATAATTTCGCGTTGTATACAAACAAAAGTAGAAGATAATTACCGAATAAAAATCACTTTCCATCACTCTTTTCAAAGGCTGAAAGGTTCTGTGAAACGATTGAAACAGATTTGCAACTTCTGCCTTATCCGGGACGCTGTGAATAGATTCTTCTCTCTCAAAAAGTCAATCCGTGTGCGAAAACAGTAAAATTCAGTGAAAGAAATACAAAAGAAGTAGCAGGAACATTCTGAAATTTGGAAGATAACAACGGGAACCTTACATTTGTAATGTGATTTTTTTCATAGTATTAGATTTAAGGTTAACAAAGGTTGGAGTACAGCGGTACTCCTTTTTTTATGCCCATACGTTTCTCCGAATGACAAAAAATAGCTATCTTCGATGGCTTTTATAACTGTTAAAGAAGAAAACATCACTACTTGAGCCCATTATGAAAAAACCGGTACTCACATTGCTTTCCATAATCCTACTTACCGCAGGATGTTCCCAACGGCCTGCCACCACCAAGATACCCCTAACCAGCGCACACCGTGGTGCGGCCACCATCGCTCCCGAAAACACAATGGCATCCGTAGATTCGTGCATCAAATACGGTGTAGGCAATATAGAATGCGATGTCTGCATCAGTAAGGACAGTGTCTTCTACGTACTGCACGATTCCACCCTCGACCGTACCACCAACGGTACCGGCGCCATCTCCCAATGGCTGTCCACCGACATCGACACACTGGATGCCGGCTCTTGGTTTGCGCCCCGATTTGCCGGACAACGGGTACTACGCCTTACCGACCTGCTACGCAAGGCCAAAGAGCACGGTTTAAGAATCACCATCGACTACCGCAACGGCGGTCTGCACCAATTACTGAACTTGATAAAGGACGAAGGCATGCTGGAAAACTGCAACTTCACCTTCAGCAAGGAGTATCATGCCAAATGCTTCAGAAAGATGGCACCCGAGGTAAGAACCCTGCAAGCCTACATCAAAAGTGAAAAGGACATAGAGCATGTCGTAAAGGAACTGCATCCCGACATCGCTGTCGTCTGGATTGACTCCCTTACCCCGCAATTCGTAAAGAAATGCCGTGAGCACAACCTGCAGGTACTGGCACTTGTCCTGGGGCTGGACGACAAGACGGAAGAGAACCAGAAGGCAGTCGACCTGGGGGTAGACATCATAGCGACAGACCACCCGGAAAAGTTCATCATGAAATACGGGAAACCGTCCATATAAGGCAAGAGACCTGCCGCGCTCAAGTCAGCAAGTGATAGACACCACCCACCATTGCCTTGACCACTCCCTTCATCTCCAATTCAAAAAGCAAGGCACTCATCCGGTTGACGGGTATGTCCGCTTCCACCACCATCGCATTGATATGGAGGTCTCCCTGCCGCATAAGAATACGCACAACGAGCTCCTCCTCTTCCGTCAGTTCCGGGAAGAGATTACGCTGGATACCTTCTGTCCGGGCAGGCTGCTCCGCTACGGCCCAGCCCATAATCTGCACAAACTCTTCCGCACTCTGGATAAGGGCGGCCTTGTTGTCGCGTATCAACCGGTTGCAACCGATGGAAGATTCGTCCGTAACACGTCCCGGAACGGCAAAACAGTCACGATGGTATCCCTCCGCCAACTCTGCAGTGATAAGGGAACCTCCCTTTGCGGCAGACTCCACCACAATGGTAGCATCACTCATACCCGCCACAATACGGTTGCGGCTGACGAAATTATGCTTGTCCGGATTCGTCCCGGTAAGGAATTCGGTCAGCAGTCCGCCTTGTGCCAGCATGTCGATGGCTGTTTTCCGGTGGACATACGGATAGATGCGGTCCAGTCCGTGAGCAAGGACAGCAACGGTAGGGAGATGATTTGCCAAAGCGGCCCGATGGGCATGGATATCTATCCCGTAAGCCAGTCCGCTTACTACCAGCACATCGGGACAAAGAACGGCCAAATCGCGCAGGAAGTCGGCACAGAATTGCTTGCCGTAATCGGTGGCACGGCGTGTACCTACCATATCGATGACATGCAGGCGGTTGAAATCGGTGTTTCCTTTAAAGAAAAGTACAATCGGCGCATCCTCACATTCGCGCAAGCGGGAAGGGTAAGCCTCATCCTTCAACGTCAGGCAGGAAAGACGATTCTTCTCTACAAACTCCATCTCCTGCTCGGCACGCAGAAAGGCAGCGGGACAATCAAGAGCCGTCACTACCCCCGGATTCACACCGGGCATGATTTCGGGGAGCTCCTTCCGCCGACTGAATACTTCGGCAGCACTGCCCATACCCTCTATTAAACGCTTTGCCCCGATATGTCCTATACCGGGGCAAAGTGTGAGAGCTATGCTGCAAATCCGTTCGTCACTGTTCATTCCACCACAGATTACACAGATTCACACGGATTGAGATAAGGGGCAAAGAGACGGTCGAACAGTTCGCTATCGCTTAACCGTCCGTTCACCACACATACGGTTTCAACTATGCCTTTGAGACAGACTTTGCCGTCGGAAGCACGGAAGATATCTTGGTAAAAGACGTACTTGATACCCTCCTTCTTCATGTAGAGTTTGGAGACAAACTCGTCACCACTCCTCAGGGGAGTCTTGAAAGCCATATTGATACGTGCCACTACCGGGTCTACCCCCTGCTCGTGCAGTCCGGCAAAGCTGACGCCGGCACTCAACAGAAACTCATGGCGCGTATGCTCCAGATAATGCTGATAATTGGCATTATTGACGATGCCTTGCAGGTCGCATTCATAGTCGCGCACCTTCATGGGAAGTTCATAGATATAATTCATATTTACTATTGGACTATTTACTATTTGATACTTAGCCACGTTGTTTCTCCACATCCAAGCCTTTGAACTTCTTCAGTTCCTCTACGCTGACCAGCTTGTAGAGTTTGTCACTGGGACGTATTTTCACCGATTTCATCGAGAAATGCTGGCCTTTCTTTACAGTCTGCACGGGTTTCAAATCGACGCGTGCCTCGTCCAAAGTGACGAATTCGGCACCCGTTGTGGGACCCGTAATCAGCAACTTGTCGCCTACGCTCACTTCGGCTGCTTCTACCAGGAACTCTGCCACACCGATGTTTGAGAAGTAGCGGATGCCCTTACCCACATAGATTTTACGTTCCGTAGCGGCAGAGCCGTAGTTCTTGGTCCATTCGCCCAAGCGTTGTCCCAGGTAGTAGCCGTCCCAGAAACCACGATTGAAGACCGTCTTCAAACGTTCGTCCCACCGGGCAATTTTCTCATCGGTGAATGTATCGTCCAGATAGGAACGGATGGCTTCTTTGTAACACTCCACTACCGTGCGCACGTACTCGGGTCCGCGGGCACGTCCTTCTATTTTGAAAACACGAACACCTGCATCCAGCATCTTGTTCATGAAGTGGATAGTTTTTAAGTCTTTGGGGGACATGATGTATTGGTTGTCCACCTCCAATTCCACATCCGTCTCCTTGTCGCGCACCGTATAACTACGGCGGCATACCTGCATGCAAGCACCACGGTTGGCAGAGTGGTTCATCTCATGCAATGAGAGATAACACTTTCCGCTGACTGCCATGCAAAGGGCACCGTGGCAGAACATCTCTATACGTATCTGCTCTCCGCTGGGTCCACAGATATTCTCCTCACGGATATGGCGGTAGATTTCTGCCACTTGCTCCAGATTCAACTCACGCGCCAGCACCACCACATCGGCAAACTGCGCATAGAAGCGCAGGGCTTCCACGTTGCTGATGTTGAGCTGTGTGCTGAGGTGTACCTCCTGCCCTATCTGCCGGGCATAACTCATCACTGCCACATCAGCGGCAATGACTGCCGAGATGCCTGCCGCCTTTGCCGCATCTACAATGGTACGCATCAGCGGAATGTCATGGTCGTATATAATGGTATTGACGGTGAGGTAGCTCTTCATGCCATGTTCGTCGCACGTCCGGGCTATTTCCCGCAAATCGTCGATAGTGAAGGTATTTGCCGAACGGGCACGCATGTTCAGGTTCTCGATACCGAAATAGATGGAGTCGGCACCTGCTTGTATGGCTGCTGCGAGAGATTCGCGCGAGCCTACCGGTGCCATGATTTCGAAGTCACTGATTGAGTGTTTCATCATTTCTTTTTGAATTAGAGTATGCAAAGGTAGGCTTTTTTCTGTACTTTTGCGGACAAATCCGCTTAGATTATGAAGATTAAAGATATAGACCTGGGCCCACGCCCCGTATTCCTCGCCCCGATGGAGGACGTCACCGACCCTGCTTTCCGCCTGATGTGCAAGCACTTCGGAGCAGACATGGTATATACCGAGTTCGTTTCTGCCGATGCCTTGATACGCTCCGTAGGCAAGACCCAGCAGAAACTGAACATCAGCGATGAAGAGCGGCCCGTAGCCATACAGATATACGGACGGGACACCGCCACCATGGTAGAAGCCGCCCGCATTGTGGAGCAGGCACATCCGGACACGCTGGACATCAACTTCGGCTGCCCCGTGAAGCGCGTTGCCGGCAAGGGTGCCGGTGCCGGTATGCTACAGAACATTCCGCTGATGCTGGAAATCACTCGTGCCGTGGTAGATGCCGTGAAGATTCCCGTCACCGTGAAGACCCGCCTGGGCTGGGATGCCAACAGTAAAATCATCGTAGACCTTGCCGAGCAGTTGCAGGACTGCGGCATTGCCGCCCTCACCATCCACGGCCGTACCCGCGCCCAGATGTATACCGGCGAGGCGGACTGGACACTTATCGGCGAGGTGAAAAAGAACCCACGCATGCACATTCCCATCATCGGCAACGGTGATATCACCACTCCCCAACGGGCCAAAGAATGCTTCGACCTCTACGGTGTGGACGCCATCATGATAGGCCGTGCCAGCTTCGGCCGCCCGTGGTTCTTTAAGGAAGTGAAGCATTATTTGGAGACGGGCGAAGAACTCCCTCCGCTGAGTTCCGAATGGCGGCTGAACGTACTCCGCCAGGAAGTGGAAGACAGCGTCAACCTGCTGGATGAACGACGGGGCATACTGCACGTGCGCCGCCACCTGGCAGCAAGCCCGCTCTTCAAAGGGATTCCCAATTTCCGCGACACCCGGATAGCCATGCTGCGGGCAGAGACGAAGGAGGAACTGTACCGCATCTTCGAAGAGATAGAACCGTTGCTGCCATAGGAGAAAACCGCATACGATTTTTACCATCGAGTCCGATACTTGAGCAATCATCCTCACGCCCCTTCTTGAATAGCTTCTGAGAGGGGGGCTATTCAGACGCAGATGACACGCTTTGTTGCCATCCGCATAACTCACTGTCTGTCAGCAAGAAATTTTGCCAACCACTTGCCTTGCCCTTGGCAAACTTTTGCCATGCCTATGGCAAAGTTTTGCCAACGCGGTGGCAAAGCCTTGCCAATGGGAAGGCAAAACCTTGCCAACAAGGAGGCAAGAAAAAAAACATTGTTTCTTTGGCAGAAAGAAACAAGTCCCTATATTCGTCTTCCCAAGAAAGAAAGAATCCCATAAATATGTCTTTATGAAAAAGAAAAAACTGCTCAAACAGCTCATCGTAAACTTCCAGCATTCACTTCCGGCAGAAGTTTATCCGCGTACATTGGTATTGCCCACAGACAGTGGAAAGATAATCACCGTGCCCGACTAGCGTAACATCGGCTGCGCAAACCATCGCTTGAACATCCACGTGGCCAGGATATAAATGCCGAAAGCCGATACGAAACCCACGATAGAGTCTATCAGGTAATGTGCCTGGATATAGACCGTAGCCCCGCACAACAGCAGATAGAAAGGAAACAAGCAGGCAAACAGACGCTTGCTGCCACGCCATGCCATAATCATCAGTACCGTAGACATTCCGACGTGCGAACTGGGAAAAGCAGCCGTGGGGCGCTCACCCACCTGCTGGGAACTCTCCACTAGGTTGTAGAAGAAGCCGTGCTCATAGCCCGGACCGGGAAGAAGTTCCTGATGGTGATGGAAATAGTCACCGATGGACGGGAAGATACCTTGCGCCACATGGTCGCTTCCAATGGCGGGGAAGTAGAACTGCGGCCCGGCAACGGGGACGAAGATATAAATAAGGTAATAGATGAAGAAAGCGGTGACGATGACGAACGAAACCTTCTCGAAAAGGTCGAAACGATAAAGGAAATACCACACCACCACCAGCAGAATCATCGGATAATAGAAGAAGTATCCCATATTGAACGGCTCGCTCACCCACATCTGCGGAAACCTTTCACAGAACCATACAGCAGGCTGTCCGCCAAACATCCACTGCTCCACCGACGCGAACACGTGGTCGAGATTGGGGAATATCCGGTTGAACTCAAAGGTGTCGGGATACCAATAGGAAAGCAGTGACATTTGGATGGCTATGCGCACAAAGGCAGAGAACTTGCAGGGTGCCAGCCGGTAAAGATACATCAGCAGGAACGTCATACCCGCAATGACAACACGGTCTGCAAGCATCTGCACCGGATGATCCATTTCCTGAAAAAGAAACAGAATGAGAATGGAAGTCAGCAAATTGTATATCAGCGTAATCTTCTCTACCGCAAAAAGCCCCTTACGGGTTTCTACCCTTTTAAATAAATCTAAAGCCATCCCTTATCCTTATACCAGGCAATGGTTTCCTTTACACCCCGTTCCAGGTCGTACTCAGGACTGAAGCCCAGTTCCTCGACGGCCGGTGTGATGTCACACTGCCAGTTGCGTTGTTTCATTATTCTATACTTGTCCGAATTGAGCGTGCTGGTCTTGTTCTGCCGCTTCGCCCAGAATTCGGCGAGCAAAGATACGACTTTCAATACAATTAACGGACATCTCAGGCGAATAACAAACGGATTGCCCAATTCTTTCCTTATCAAATCGGAAAAAGCACGGCTGCTATACACCTTCCCGTCAGCCAGGAAATAGGCGCGGCGGGACACCTGCTTCTCTATCCCGAGGAAGACAGCCTGCACGATGTCCTTTACATATACAAACGTCAAGTCCTGGCGGCAGAAGCCTACAGAAAAGTCCGTATGCTGCCGGATGGACTTCGCCATGAGGTAATAATCCTTCTCACGCGGCCCGTATACACCCGTCGGCCGGTAGATGACGTAGGGGAAACCCGGAATACTCTGCAAATAAAGTTCTGTTTTCAGTTTACTGAGTCCGTAGGCGGTATTGGGTGAAGGGGGGTCACTCTCCATAATCGGGTCGTAGGTCCTCTCGCGTACCGGGCCGAACACACTCAGCGTACTGATGAAGATAAACTGCTTGGGAATCATGTTCAGCTCCCTCAGCGTATCGATGAAGTATTTGGTCTGCAGATAATTCACCAAATCGAATTCGTTCTTGTCCACACACTTCGTCACACCGGCACAATGGACAATATAATCAAACTTATTGTAGGTCCCTTTATGTCCCGAGAGTTGTGCCCTCAGTTCATTGGGGTGCGCAAAGTCCAGTTCGAGGAAATGTATCTTGCGGTCACGCAGATACTCGCGGCTGCTGGACGAACGTACACCCGCCCACACACCGAACTTGCGCTTCAACGCCTCCTCCACGATGAAACTTCCGATAAATCCGCTTGCTCCTGTAATTAAAATCGATTCCACTTCTTCTGTTACAAATTACTAATTACTTTTCATCCGGTCCGTCACCTTGACGCTCCTTGTGTTACTCTGTCGCCTCGTTACTCTTCTTCACCGGCTCCACATGGATGCTGACCAGTGTTCCTTTGCCGAACTGCCTTTTCAGCTTGTTCTCCACCGCCGTTGCCGTCTCGTGAGCTTCCTCCAGCGAGATGCTACCATCCATACGCACATGCACCTCGATGGCACAATAACTGCCGATGCGGCGCGTACGAAGGTGATGCGGCGAGCTGATACCGGGAAAAGAGAGAATCGTCTTCAGTATCTCATCCTCCACCTCGGCAGGCAATGATTTCTCCAACAGTTCGTCCACACACGGTATCAACAACTGCACAGCCACCTTCATAATGAAGAAGCTGACAATAACCGCTGCCACCGGGTCCAGCACCCGCCAATGGTCACCCAAAAGAATGGCGCCACCTATACCCGCTGCCGTGCCTATGGACGAAAACGCGTCACTCCGGTGATGCCAGGCATTGGCAACAACCGCCTGCGAATTCAACTTCCTGCCCTTGAATACGGTATATTGATAAAGCACTTCCTTGAAAACGATGGATACCAATGCAGCCACCAGTGCCAGTATACCGGGTTCCTGCAGAGAGCCGCCTTGCAGGAAGCGGTAAATGGAGGAAGCCCCGTTCCAGAAAATGCCGAATCCCACAAACAACAGAAAAATACCGATAATGGCAGTTGCCAGCGTCTCGTACTTGCCATGACCGTAATCGTGTCCTTCATCTTCGGGCTTTGCCGAAATGCGCACAAAAACAATGACAATAATATCTGTAATGAAATCCGACAAAGAATGTACCGCATCCGCCAGCATGGCGGCACTGTGACCTACAATACCTGCAAAGAATTTGAAGACAAGCAAGAGAAAGTTTACCACACTCCCCACAACCGTCACCCGGTAAATGTCTTTTTCCCGTGTGGCATCTGCTTTTTTGTTCAGAGTTTGCATTTCCATCTGCTTTTCGTCTAAGGTACAGCCTATCTTCACTTTGTGTGCAAATATAGTACATAAATCCATTACAATCTGTCGTTCCTTCATTATTTTCAATAGAATGATAATATTTTGAAGTCTGAGTGAACGAAGGAACATATTTATTTGTTTACTTTGCAAGAGGTAATCACCACAGATTACACAGATTGACACAGAATCTCTATTTATACATAAAATACATCATAACATTATGGCCAAAAAGAAAGAAAAGAAAGCCGGCAAACGCATGAAGAAGAAAGAGCTCGTCAAAGTACTGCTGGAATTCTTCCACACAAAGCAAGACGAAGTATTATCCCTGAAATACATCTTTGAACAACTCCACCTCACCACACATCCGCTGAAGATGCTGTGCATGGACATCTTGTCCGAACTGTCGATGGACGACTACATCACAGAAGTGGACAAGCACAAATACAAGCTGAACAACCACGGCGTGGAAATGACCGGAACCTTCCAGCGCAAGAGCAACGGCAAGAATTCCTTTATACCGGAAGGTGGAGGCGAACCGATATTCGTGGCCGAACGCAACTCGGCACACGCCATGAACAATGATAAAGTGCGTATCGCCTTCTATGCCAAGCGTCGCGGACGCGAAGCCGAAGGAGAAGTCATCGAGATACTGGAACGTGCCAACGACACCTTCGTGGGTACCCTGGAAGTTGCCAAGTCATACGCTTTCCTTGTAACGGAAAACCGTACGCTTGCCAACGACATCTTCATCCCCAAAGAAAAGTTGAAAGGCGGCAAGACGGGCGACAAAGCCATCGTAAAGGTGGTGGAATGGCCCGACAAAGCCAAGAACCCCATCGGCCAGGTAATCGACATCCTGGGGCGCGCAGGAGACAATACCACCGAGATGCACGCCATCCTGGCGGAATTCGGCCTGCCCTATGTCTACCCCGCTGCCGTAGAGAAAGCTGCCGACAAGATACCCGCCGAAATCTCCGCCGAGGAAATAGCCCGACGTGAGGACTTCCGGGGTGTGACCACCTTCACCATCGACCCCAAGGATGCCAAGGACTTCGACGACGCCCTCTCCATCCGCAAACTGAAAGGGGGACTTTGGGAAGTAGGCGTACACATTGCCGACGTGACCCACTACGTGAAAGAGGGCGGCATCATAGACAAGGAAGCCGAGAAGCGTGCCACATCCGTCTACCTCGTAGACCGCACCATCCCAATGCTCCCCGAACGGTTGTGTAATTTCATCTGTTCACTCCGCCCCGACGAAGAGAAGCTTGCCTACTCCGTCATCTTTGAAATGACGGAAAAAGGCGAAGTGAAGAACTCACGCGTGGTACATACCGTCATCAAGAGCGACCGCCGCTTCACCTACGAAGAAGCCCAGGAGATTATAGAAACTGGCAAAGGAGACTTCCAGGAAGAGATGCTCCAACTGGATAAGCTTGCCAAAATACTGCGTGAGAACCGCTTTAAGGCAGGAGCCATCAACTTCGACCGCTACGAAGTGAAGTTCGAAATTGACGAGAAGGGCAAACCCGTCAGCGTCTACTTCAAGGAGTCGAAAGATGCCAACAAGCTGATAGAGGAGTTCATGCTGCTCGCCAACCGCACCGTAGCCGAAAAGATAGGCCGCGTGCCCAAAGGCAAGAAAGCCAAAGTGTTGCCATACCGTATTCACGACCTCCCCGACCCGGAGAAGCTGGACAACCTGGCACAGTTCATCGCCCGTTTCGGCTACAAGCTGCGTACCAGCGGTACAAAGACCGACATCTCCAAGTCCATCAACCACCTGCTGGACGACATCCAGGGCAAGAAGGAGGAGAACTTGATTGAAACCGTCTCCATCCGCGCCATGCAGAAGGCACGCTACTCCGTGCATAACGTGGGGCACTATGGTTTGGCTTTCGATTACTATACCCATTTCACCTCGCCCATCCGCCGCTATCCGGATATGATGGTACACCGTCTGCTCACCAAGTACTTGGACCAGGGAGGCCGCACCGTGTCCGAACAGAAATACGAAGCCCTCTGCGAACACAGCAGCAGCATGGAGCAGATAGCCTCCAACGCGGAACGCGCCTCCATCAAGTACAAGCAAGTAGAATTCATGACCGAACGCCTGGGACAGACCTTCGACGGCGTCATCTCCGGCGTAACGGAATGGGGACTCTACGTGGAGCTGAATGAGAACAAGTGCGAAGGCATGATTCCCATCCGCGACCTCGACGATGACTATTACGAATTCGATGAAAAGAACTACTGCCTGCGCGGACGCCGCAAAAATAAAATTTATAGTCTGGGAGATGCCATTACCATTAAGGTGGCACGCGCTAACTTGGAAAAGAAGCAGCTGGACTTTGCACTGGTGTAACCTCACCCCCGACCCCTCTCCGAAAGAGAGGGGAGAGGAGAGCAATGAATTGAAAACTTGCGAAACTTGAGTGAAGTGAAATAAAGAATAACCCTACAATATTAAATATCCCCACTTCCCCACTCCCCTCTCTTTCGGAGAGGGGCCGGGGGTGAGGCTTTGCACATGAAGACAATTACTATTACAGACCCTACACAGATTGAGGAAATTATCCGTAAATGCCCATACTGCATAGTGGGCATCACAGACCTTGAAGGAAACCCATATGCGGTTCCCATGAACTTTGCCTATCAAGACGGGGTAATATACTTGCATTCCGGCCCGGAAGGCAGTAAAGTGGAGATGGTAACAAAGCACCCGCAAGTTTGCATCACCTTCTGCGAAGGACACGAGCTGGTTTATATGCACCGGCAAGTGGCATGCAGCTACAGCATGAAGTCGCGCAGTGTTATCTGTCGTGGGAAAGTACACTTCGTGGAAGACATGGAAGAGAAGCGACGCGTACTCGACATGCTGATGAAGCAATATACGGAAAATGAATGCAAATATGCCGAACCCGCCGTACGCAATGTCAAGATATGGGAAGTGAAAGTAGAGAAAATAAGCTGCCGGTCATTCGGGTTAAGACCAAGCGAACTATAAATACCATCTGCCGGTCACCTGCTCCACATTGATGGAGCGGATAACCGGCAGAAATATTTACTTTTACAACGGATATTCCTCAAATGCATACAACAGCGTCGAAAGATACCGTTCTCCCGTATCGGGCAGCAGCGCTACAATCGTCTTTCCTTCATTCTCGGGCAACCGTGCCAAGCGGGTAGCTGCAGCAACGGCAGCTCCCGAAGAGATGCCGACCAACAATCCCTCATACTTCGCCAGTTCGCGGCCCGTACGTATGGCGTCATCATTGGATACCTGCAGAACTTCGTCTATTACGGCACTGTTATAGTTCTTCGGCACAAATCCGGCACCGATACCTTGTATTTTATGGGGACCGGGCTTCCCACCGGAAAGTACGGGAGAATCTTCGGGCTCCACAGCCACAATCTTTACCTTCGGGTTATTGGCTTTCAAGGCTGCACCCACACCACTCACTGTGCCTCCCGTCCCTACACCGGCCACGAAAATATCCACCCGGCCGTCTGTATCACGCCAGATTTCTTGTCCGGTAGTACGCTCGTGCATTGCCGGATTGGCAGGATTGTCAAATTGCTGTAGAATCAGCGAGCCGGGGTTGGCGGCTTTCAGTTCTTCGGCACGGGCTATTGCGCCTTTCATACCGTCGGCACCCGAAGTCAGTACCAGTTCCGCACCAAGGGCTTTCAAGAGGTTGCGGCGTTCCAAACTCATCGTGTCGGGCATCGTCAGTATCAGCTTGTAACCTTTGGCGGCGGCCACAAAAGCCAGCCCTACGCCCGTATTCCCACTGGTAGGTTCGATGATGGTGGCACCAGGCTTCAACAGCCCTTTTGCCTCGGCATCTTCTATCATGGCAAGCGCCACGCGGTCCTTCACACTGCCGGCAGGGTTAAAATATTCCAATTTGGCAATAACACGGGCTTTCAGACCCTTATTCTTGTTATAATTATTCAACTCCAGCAAGGGAGTGTTGCCTACCAGGTCGGTAAGGCGTTCTGCTATCTTCTTCATAATCCAACTGTTTTTAAATTCCTCATTCCCCTAAGGGAAAAGACTAACAATCCGGAGTGGAACGAGGTATGTTATTTCTTACAAGACAAAAGTAGCGCAAAATTGGTTCGTAGAAAATACCACAAATATGGTAAATACGTACTATAAATGAGGGATATGTAGGATATTTGACGAGTATTTCCTATCTTTGTTGCCACTTTTAAACTTAAGGATATCATAATGAGTCCACTCAACTTTACCCACATTTTGACACAAGCAGTCGATGAGCTATCGGAAAGCGAATCATACAAAGGACTGTTTCACCAGCATACGGACGGCAACCCGCTGCCTTCGGCAAAAGTGCTGCGCGACATCATCGAACTGGCGCGAGCCATCATCTTCCCCGGATATTTCGGAAATTCTACGGTCAACAGCCGTACGGTGACTTACCATATCGGTGTCAATGTCGAACGCTTGTTCGACCTGCTGACCGAGCAAATCCTTGCCGGCCTCTGCTTTGCAGGCGACGGCGAATGCAACTGTTGTACCGAGCTCCAACGGGAAGAAGCCGCCTTATTGGCTGCCAAGTTCATCAGCAACCTGCCGGCAATGAGACGTACACTCGCCACAGATGTGGAAGCCGCCTACAACGGTGACCCCGCCGCACAGTCGTTCGGCGAAGTCATCAGCTGCTATCCGGCCATCCGCGCCATCAGCAACTACCGCATCGCACACGAGTTGCTCAAGTTGGGTGTTCCCCTCATTCCCCGCATCATCACCGAGATGGCGCACAGTGAAACGGGAATCGATATCCATCCAGGAGCGGAAATAGGTGGTTATTTTACCATCGACCACGGTACGGGTGTGGTAATCGGCGAGACCTGCATCATCGGCAACAACGTGAAGCTGTACCAGGGTGTGACCCTCGGTGCCAAGAGCTTCCCGCTAGACGAAGACGGCAAGCCCATCAAGGGTATTCCCCGCCATCCCATTCTGGAAGACAATGTGATAGTCTATTCCAACGCCACCATATTGGGACGCATCACCATCGGACAAGGAGCCACCGTAGGCGGCAATATCTGGGTGACAGAAGATGTTCCCGCAGGAGCAAGGATTGTACAGACAAAGGCCAAGAAGTAAGTCACAAACAACCAATAAACAATTAAAATCGTAAATAACTCAAATCAGCAGTTCAAGTAGTTAAATGGTTATCAGCCACTAATGAGAGAAACGAGTGACAACTACCCAGATTGCCGATTCACATAAAGTAAATGCATAGATGAGCGAACAATCTTTTGAAATGATTGCCAAAACCTTCCAAGGACTGGAAGAGGTACTGGCACAAGAGCTGACTGCACTGGGCGCCAACGAAATAGAAATAGGCCGCCGCATGGTATCTTTCAGTGGTGATAAGGAAATGATGTACAAGGCAAACTTCTGCCTGCGTACAGCCATCCGGATACTGAAACCCATCAAACACTTCACAGCCAAAGATGCCGACGAGGTTTACGAACAGATTAAAGCCATCCGATGGGAAGACTATCTGGATACGGACAAGACCTTTGCCGTGGACGCGGTTGTATTCAGTGAAGAGTTCCGTCATTCCAAGTTCGTTTCCTACAAGGTGAAGGATGCCATCGTGGACTATTTCCGCGAGAAGACCGGCGAACGTCCCGGCGTGCGTGTCAACAAACCGGACGTGCTGCTGAACATACACATTGCCGAAACCAAATGTACGCTGTCTCTCGACTCCAGCGGCGAATCGCTGCACCGCCGCGGTTATCGCCAGGAAGCAGTAGAGGCCCCGCTGAATGAGGTGCTGGCCGCCGGCATGATATTGATGACCGGCTGGCGTGGCGAATGCGACCTGATAGACCCGATGTGTGGTTCGGGAACCATTCCCATCGAAGCGGCGCTGATTGCACGCAACATCGCTCCGGGCGTATTCCGCAAGGAGTTCGCTTTCGAGAAGTGGGTGGATTTTGACCAGGAGCTGTTCGACACGATATACAATGACGACAGCCAGGAACGTGAATTTACGCATAAGATATACGGTTACGACAACAGCCCGAAGGCAAACGAAATTGCCACACACAATATAAAGGCTGCCGGCGTAAGCAAGGACGTGGTATTGAAGCTGCAACCTTTCCAGCAATTCGAGCAACCTGCGGAGAAATCCATCATCATCACCAATCCTCCCTACGGTGAGCGTATCTCTACCAACGACCTGCTGGGCCTTTACTCCATGATTGGCGAGCGTCTGAAACATGCCTTTACGGGCAACACCGCATGGATTCTTTCTTACCGGGAAGAGTGCTTCGACCAAATCGGGCTAAAAGCCACCTCCAAGATACCTTTATTCAATGGTGCGCTGGAATGCGAATTCCGCCAGTACGAAATCTTCGATGGAAAGTACAAGGAATTTCGTGCCGAAGGCGAGGAGTTGAGCAAGGAGCGCAAAGAATTTCGTCCGGCTTCAGGAGAAAGGAAAGAGTTCAAACCCGGAGAAAGACGCGAATTCCGTCCCCGATTCAGCGGAGAGAGACGTGAATTCGGTGGCGAAAGACGCGAATTCAACGGTGAACGCAGACCAAGAGAATTCAAGGACAGCGAAAAGCGCGAATTCCGTCCGCGTGAAAGAAGAGAGTTCAAAGACGGGGAAAAACGGGAGTTCAGACCGAGGGAAAGACGCGAATTCGGTGGAGAACGCAGAACAAGGTCAGGTGAATCTTACCCGGAAAGAAAAAGAAGAGAGGCGGGAAAGAAGGAAGAAGAATAACACGAACAATGACAAGGAGAATGAATGCAAAGAAAATAAGTAAGAGCATTCTTGCACTGCTGATGGCAGTGCCTGCTCTGTTTACAACAAACGTCATGGCACAAGAACTGAAAAAGCCGACCCTGGAAGACCTTATTCCCGGAGGTGAAACCTACCATACTGCCGAAAACAAGTGGTACCAGTGGTGGGGCGATGCCGCTTGTCTGGAACTTGGCATCGACAATATAGAAGGTACATGGGCTGTCAAAGGATTAGGTGCCAAGCCCGGAGAGAAATTCACTGCCATCACATTGGAAGAAGCCAACGCGCTGCTGGAAGAAAAAGGACTTGGAAAACTGCGTCACTTTCATGCTGCAAAGGCTGTCAACGTACCCCGAGGCGTCAATCTGGGTATTCAAGTCCAAATAGACCCACTCCTACTGCTGAACACCGGCAAGTACCGTGCCCTCGTCGACTGGAAGAAGAAAAAAGTCATCTGGAGCCAGCCTTGCCCCGCCCAAGCCGAAAATGAGGATTGGAACGAAGTAAGCCGCCATTTGGCTTATACTATCGGCAATAATCTCTATGTGATGACCGGTGACGGGCAAACCCTGAAAGTCACCAACGAACCGGAAGGTATCGTCTGCGGACAAAGTGTGCACCGCAATGAATTCGGCATTTCAAAAGGCACTTTCTGGAATCCTGCCGGGGACCTGCTGGCCTTTTATCGAATGAACGAAAGCATGGTCACCCCTTATCCATTGGTTGACATCACGACAAGAATAGCACTGGTGGATAAAATACGCTACCCCATGGCCGGCATGCTCAGCCATCAGGTAAAGGTAGGTATCTACAATCCGGCTACTCAAAAGACCATCTATCTGGACATGGGCGACCCAAAAGACCGCTACTTCACCAACATCACCTGGGCACCGGATGGCAAAAGCCTCTATCTGATAGAGCTAAACCGAGACCAAAACCACTCCAAACTGTGCCGGTACGATGCTGAAAGCGGAAAGCTGCAACAAGTGCTCATCGAAGAGAGACATCCCAAATATGTGGAGCCGCAATCTCCCATTCTATTCCTGCCATGGGACAGCCACAAGTTCATCTATCAAAGCCAGCGTGACGGCTTCAACCATCTGTACCTATACAATACGGAAGGGGAACTGCTGAAGCAACTCACCTCCGGCCCCTGGCTTGTACAAGACATCGTAGGTTTTAACCGGAACACGAAAGAGCTCATCATCAAGAGTACGGAAATCTCTCCTTTGCAGAGCAACCTTTACGCTGTCAACCTGAAGAATGGCAAACGCAGCTTGATAGGAGACCCAACCGGCATGCACTCGGCACAAATCTCCGGTTTCATGGGAACTTACCTCATCGACAATGCCTCTTCGCCCACTTGCCCCCGTATCATAAAACTGATGTCCACCAACCCGAAAAAACAACGGGAACACACACTGCTGACAGCCAAGAACCCCTACGAAGGCTTTGAAATGCCCAGCATAGAAGTAGGCACCATCAAAGCCGCCGACGGCAAGACAGACTTGTACTACCGCCTGATAAAGCCTGCCGACTTCGACCCGGCAAAGAAGTATCCCGCCATCGTCTACGTATACGGCGGCCCGCACGCCCAGATGATAACGAACGGCTGGATGAACGATGCCCGCGGCTGGGACATCTACATGGCAAACAAAGGCTACATCATGTTCAGCCTCGACAACCGTGGCAGCAGCAACCGTGGACTGGAGTTTGAAAACGCCACCTTCCGCCAGCTGGGCATCGAAGAGGGCAAAGACCAGGTGAAGGGCGTAGAATTCCTGAAAAGCCAGCCTTATGTGGACGGAGAGCGTATCGGCGTGCACGGCTGGAGCTTCGGAGGACACATGACTACGGCGCTGATGCTGCGCTATCCCGAAATTTTCAAGGTAGGCGTTGCCGGCGGACCGGTTATCGACTGGGGATACTACGAGATAATGTACGGTGAGCGCTATATGGACACTCCGCAAGCGAACCCGGAAGGCTACAAGCAGACAAATCTGAAAAACCTTGCCGGTAACTTGAAAGGACATCTGCTCATCATACACGACGACCACGACGACACCTGCGTACCGCAGCACACCCTTTCATTCATGAAGGCGTGCGTGGATGCCCGTACCTATCCCGATTTGTTTATCTATCCCACGCACAAGCACAACGTCCTGGGACGCGACCGTGTGCATCTGCACGAGAAGATAACAAGATATTTTGAAGAATATCTTTAATGTACAATGTACAATATACAATGTACAATTTGCTATGCAGTGCGGGCGTGCAAATAGGGAGTAGATGGTAGAAGAAAGAAGAGAATAAAAGAGAGAATAAATCATTAAGTATAACAATCTGTACAACTTACCTGATGCCCCACAGCACAGACAAATTGTACATTGTAAATTGTAAATGAACCCATGAAAGTATTATTATTAGGCTCCGGTGGCCGCGAACACGCTCTGGCATGGAAGATTGCCCAAAGCCCGAAAGTAGAGAAACTATATATTGCGCCCGGCAATGCAGGTACAAGCGAAGCAGGCGAGAATGTGAACCTGAAGGCGACAGACTTTCCCGCACTCAAGGCCTTTGCCCTTGAGAAAGAAATCGACATGATTGTTGTGGGTCCCGAAGACCCGTTGGTACAAGGCATCTTCGACAGCTTCAAGGAAGACCCTGCCACCTGCCATATCGACATCATCGGCCCCACCGCCAAAGGTGCTACACTGGAAGGTAGCAAGGAATTTGCCAAAGGCTTCATGATGCGCCACAACATCCCCACTGCCCGCTACAAGAGCATCACCGCCGACAACTTGCAGGAGGGACTCGACTTCCTCGCTTCCCTCGAAGCGCCTTACGTACTGAAGGCCGACGGACTGTGTGCAGGCAAGGGCGTGCTGATTCTCCCCACACTGGAAGAAGCTCAGAAAGAGCTGAAGGAAATGCTGGACGGCATGTTCGGCGATGCCAGCGCCACGGTAGTCATTGAAGAGTTCCTCAGCGGCATCGAATGTTCCGTATTCGTGATGACAGACGGCCGCCACTATAAGGTATTGCCCGTAGCCAAAGATTACAAGCGTATCGGCGAAGGCGACAAAGGCCTCAACACCGGCGGTATGGGCAGCGTTACTCCCGTACCTTTTGCCGACGAAACATTTATGGAAAAAGTACGCACCCGCATCATCGAACCTACCGTAAACGGTCTGCTGGAAGAAGAAATCGGCTACCAAGGCTTCATCTTCCTGGGACTTATCAACGTGAAGGGCGAACCGATGGTAATTGAATACAACGTCCGCATGGGCGACCCCGAAACCGAAAGTGTAATGCTGCGTATCAAGAGCGACCTGGTAGACCTACTCGAAGGCGTTGCCCAGGGCGACCTCGACCAGCGTACACTGGAATTCGACCCACGCACAGCCGCTTGCGTCATGCTGGTAAGCGGAGGATATCCGGAAGCCTACGAAAAGGGCAAGGTGATGACCGGATTCGAGAAGGCTGCCGAAACGGACAGCATCCTCTTCCATGCCGGAACAGCCACCAAAGACGGACAGACCGTAACTGCCGGTGGCCGTGTCATCGCCGTCTGCTCCTATGGTGAAACAAAGGAAGAAGCCTTGCAGAAGAGCTACTGCGTGGCCGACATGATAAACTTCGAGAAGAAATATTTCCGTCGCGACATCGGATTTGACTTATAAATGAGAACGAAGAGATTCCAGAACCGGATAACGGCAGGGCGGTTCACACTACCCACCGCTATCCTGATTTCAGTATCCTGCTGGATACTGACCGCTGTTCTGTTGCCCGAAACGGAGACACAGCAAAGCGGATATTCCCTTTGGGAAACATTCTGCGACTTCTGCATCCCCACCTGGGCAAACCGTCTCTTCAGCTTTATTCTGTATGCCGTCATCGGGTACTTCCTAATACAGCTCAACAATACGTTCGCCATCATCCGGATGCGGGCATCGGTACAGACTTCTGTCTACTTCCTGCTGATATCCGTCTGCCCCAGCCTGCACATGCTGTATGCGGGAGACTTGGCAGCCGCCTCCTTCCTGGTGGCACTGTTTTTCCTCTTCAAGAGCTACCAGCAGGCACGGCCCACAGGCAGTCTCTTCCACGCCTTTGTCTTCATCGGACTGGGCAGCCTGCTTTTTCCGCAGCTCATGCTGTTTGTCCCCATCTTCTGGATAGGTGCCTACAACTTCCAGTCTCTCCAACCCAAAAGTTTCTTCGCTTCCTTGGTAGGATGGAGCGTACCCTACTGGCTGTTGCTGGGACACGCCCTCTACTACGGGCAAATGGAACTCTTCTGCCAGCCCTTCCGCGAGCTGGTGACCTTCGCTCCCACCCGGTTCGACTATCAGCCGTGGGAACTCGCCACCCTCGGGTATCTCCTTGTTCTGTTCATCGTCAGCGCGGCACACTGTCTCATTGCCGGCTATGAAGACAAGATACGCACCCGAAGCTATCTACACTTCCTCATCCTGCTGAATTTCTGCATCTTTGTCTATATCGGACTGCAACCGGTATTGAGTGTCCACTTGATGTCCTTCCTGCTCATCGGTGTCAGCATCCTGGCGGGACACTTGTTTGTACTGACAAATAGCCGCAGTTCCAATATATTCTTCATTTGTGCATTTATCGGATTATTCATTCTATTAGGATTCAACATATGGACGCTTTTGTAGATACACTCGTACAGCTGCTGATTGACTGGGGATATGTCGGTCTGTTCATCTCTGCCCTATTGGCAGGAAGCATCATTCCGTTCAGTTCCGAGATAGTGATGGTAGCACTGGTCAAGGTCGGTCTGAGCCCGGCACTGTGCGTACTCTCCGCCACCTTGGGAAATACGCTGGGAGGCATGACGTGCTACTACATGGGACGTCTGGGACGTATAGACTGGATTGAGAAATATTTCAAGGTAAAAAGGGAAAAGATAGAACGGATGCAGCATTTCCTCCAAGGGAAAGGGGCACTGATGGCTTTCTTCGCCTTTCTGCCTTTTGTGGGAGAGGCCATAGCCATTGCACTGGGCTTCATGCGCAGTAATCTGATGCTGACCACCACGTCCATGTTTGCAGGGAAACTGGTGCGCTACATAGCTATGCTGTGGGCACTGCAAGGAGCCATTTCGATGATGAATTATTGACATGTAGTGAGTTTGAGCAATAGATGTATAGATACAACGCGTTGGATGTATAGATGCAACGTGCTGGATGTATAGATGCAGCACGCTGGATATATAGGCGCAACAACACGCTGAATCACAGAGAATTAAACTAAATAAAAACATTCAACAAAAGCAGAAGTGATGCAACGAATCATAGAGAAGACGGAAGACGGAAGTGCGACACTGTTTGTACCGGAACTGAATGAACATTATCATTCGGTAAAGGGGGCACGTACAGAATCACAGCACATCTTCATCGACATGGGACTGAAAGCATCCGCTACTGCCCGCCCGCATATCCTTGAAATCGGTTTCGGCACCGGGCTGAATGCCCTGCTTACACTGGAAACTGCCGAAAAGGAAAAGAGACCTGTGCACTATACCGGTATCGAACTCTATCCGCTTGCATGGCCGGAGGTGGATGCGCTAAAATATAGCGACAATCCTCTGTTCGAGGAACTGCATCGGGCTGCGTGGGAAGAAGAAGTTGCCATAACTCCTTATTTCACACTGAGAAAAGTGCGGGCAGATATCGAAACAATAAGCATCGACAGTTTGTTAATGATTAATAAATCTCCGTTCGACGTTGTCTACTTCGATGCTTTTGCACCCGAAAAGCAACCGGGAATGTGGGAGGAAAAAGTCTTCCGGAATATCCATGCCGCCATGAGCACTGATGGCGTGCTGACCACCTACTGCGCCAAAGGAGTAGTACGCCGCATGCTGCAAGCCGTAGGATTCAAGGTAGAGCGTCTCCCAGGTCCCCCCGGAGGGAAACGGGAGATACTGAGGGGAAGGAAAGAGGAAGTGATAAATGGATAAGGAATAGTTGATAATGAATAGTTGATGCCCCCTGCCACAGCGCAGCCAAATTGTAAATTGTAAATAGTAAATTGTAAATGAAAAAGTTTTGTTTTTTACTCCTCATAGCCACCTTGCTCTTCTCGTGCAAGCAAGGAGGCCAACAGAACAAGAAGAATGACGATAAACCCGTGATTACCGTCACCATCGAGCCGCTGCGGTATTTCACCGAAGCCATTGCCGGCGATGAATTCACCGTCGTCAGCATGGTGCCCAAAGGTTCAAGTCCGGAAACCTACGACCCCACGCCCCAGCAGCTTGTCGACCTTGCCCAAAGCAAGGCCTATTTCCGCATCGGCTACATCGGTTTCGAGCAGACATGGACGGAAAAACTGACGGACAATGCTCCCCACCTGCAATTCTTCGATATGTCCGAGAATGTGGAACTTATTCTGGACGATACCCATGCACATCATCATAAAGACGGGCATGTACACGAAGGCCATACGCACGCCGGTGGTGTGGAACCCCACATCTGGAATTCCACCATCAACGCCCAAATCATTGCCGGAAACATTCTGAATGCACTCTGCGCCATAGACAAAGCCAATGAAAACGCCTACATGGAACGTTACAACGCACTCATCCGGCGGATAGAGCATACAGACAGCCTCATCTGCCAGATGCTTTCCAGCCCGAATGCCGACCGTGCCTTCATGATTTATCATCCGGCACTTTCCTACTTTGCCCGCGACTACAACCTGCACCAGATTCCTATCGAAGCCGGTGGAAAGGAACCCTCTCCCACCCATCTGAAGAACCTGATAAACTCCTGCAAGAAGGAGAAGGTACGCGTCATCTTTGTACAGCCGGAATTCGACCGCCGCAATGCCGACCTTATCGCCCAGCAGACCGGAACCCGGGTGGTGGCTATCAATCCCCTCTCATACGACTGGGAGGAGGAGATGATGAATACGGCCAGAGCGCTTGTAAAAGAGTAAACGATGATTCTGTCCATTTAACGAAGAAGAAGCTATGCCTGCATCCCCCATTATAGAGATAAAGAACCTCAGCGCCGGATACGATAACCGGACCGTACTGCATGATATAAACCTGACTATCTACGAACGTGATTTTCTGGGTATCATCGGCCCCAACGGTGGAGGAAAGACCACACTTATCAAGTGCATCCTGGGACTGCTGAAGCCCACTGCCGGAGAGATACTTTATCATACCGATTCCCCGTCACCCGAAGTAGCCGGTTCTCAATGCCTACCCCTCAACACTCGATTATCCATGGGGTATCTGCCCCAGTACAGCAGCATCGACCGGAAGTTTCCCATTACAGTAGAAGAAGTCATCCTTTCAGGCCTCAGCAGCCAAAAGCCACTTGCTTCGCGCTTCAATACCCGACACCGGGAAAAGGCCCGCCATGTGATAGCCCGCATGGGACTGGAAGGCATGGAACAACGCGCCATAGGTGCCTTGAGCGGCGGACAGTTGCAACGCGCCTTGCTGGGACGTGCCATCATCTCCGACCCACAGGTCGTGATTCTTGATGAGCCCAGTACCTACATTGACAAGCGTTTTGAAGCCCGCCTCTACGAACTACTGACAGAAATCAATGAAGAATGTGCCATCATCCTCGTCAGCCATGACATCGGTACGGTATTGCAGCAAGTCAAGTCTATCGCTTGCGTCAACGAAACGCTGGATTACCACCCCGACACCGGTGTCACGGAGGAGTGGCTGGAACGGAACTTCAACTGCCCGATAGAGTTATTGGGACACGGAACACTGCCACACAGAATACTGGGAGAGCATAAGCATGCTCATGAATAAGCAAAGGAGGTTGGTTTTACAGTAAACCAGCCTCCTTGCTCTTTCAAATAGTCACCCGGCAATCTTCTTACCCATTATTTATATCGGAATGCCTTATATGAATGGGGCAACAGTAATAAACGGAAAGAATTCTTAGGCGTAACCGGACGTCTGGTCTGTATCACCGGTCCGGCAGGAAGAGGACTCAAAACAGTCCCATCCTCCAAGCTTTCCAGCTTCATCACCTTATCACCGGTCACGATACGCACCTCTACCGGTTCGTCATTGAAGTTCTCTACCACCAGCGTTTTATTGTCATATACAAACAGGCCTACTTTGGAGGGAGCTTCCAGACAGACTCCTATGTCCTTACTCATAATGCGACGAATTTCATTCAAGGCATTGGCCGGAAAATCATACAGATTGCCCATATCGTCGGGAATGGTAAGAACATACAGATTACCGGTAGCATACGGGGCTCTCAACAGAATAGGATAGCCCGAAACTCCACCCGTCAGCGGACGACCGGCACTGACCATCTCCCAAGCATCATTCGTATAATACTGCACCTGCGGAATCAACAGGTCACGTCCGGACTGCCCGTAACGGCCGAAATCATTGACAAGAGCCTTCAAATCAGTACAACGCAACTCTGCTACCTCTGCAAGCTTCTCAGGAATGGCTTTCAGCAAACTGCTCGTAACCACCACATCACGCCCGCTTTGTAGTTGTCTCTTGATTTTAGCCATAATTTCCGTATCCTGTGCAGCTTGTGCAGTCAGCAGAACCACTTGCTGGTCTTCCGGAAAAACAGGACGCATATCCATCGGCAAACCTATCATGCCCAAATAGTTCTGAAGGAAATCATCACCGGCGGCATGAAAAGGCTTGTAGGATTTTATACCCACCGGATTCCCCAGCTTATGAATCAACTTATCCGTCTGTTTCAGCACAACACCGGCTATACGGGCCATCGTGGTAGGTTCTACCAAAGAGCCGTCTTCCAACCGGATGGGAGCAGTCACCTCATCATAGTTAAAGCTGGTACCCATTCCCTGCCAGGGAGTACGGTATTTAGGAGACAACTTCACATCCAGAAGCTGGTGATAGGCAAAGAGAATAATCTCGGGAGCCTTGGCAAGCATGGTCAAATGAAGCTGTTCGGCATACCGGTCCATACCCATGTTCAGTCCACCTACATCGACCCATCCCCCACCGTTATAACCCGGACGCAGGTTATCGAAATAACGGATAATATTATAACTCAGATAGTTCTGCAAATGCTGATTACCTGCCGGGTCCCTTGTTTCAGTACCGGTCCAGATACCGTCAAAGAGCTGGGGACCTTCCTCCAAATTAAATCCCAAACCTTGAAAGTGATCATACCAGTTGGGATATTTGATAATCACCTTTATCTGAGGATTCACTTTCTTGGCAGGTTTCAGCACGAGGTCACGACCGGCCTCGGTCATCAGCTTCAAGCGGTAGTCCGTCCAGCTCTGCATTCCTTTTGCCTTTATTTCTATGTCGGACTTGCAGCTGGTGAAGAAGAAATCATCCAGAATAAACTCATCAAAGTGTTTCGCCGTGTGTTCCGCAATCTTTTGCACCATCTTGCGGTGTTCAGGATTGGAATAGCAGAATGTCTCGAAACTGTTTGCCTCGTTGATAGTATAGGTAATACCTCCAGCTGTCTCTATACCCCGGTCATGAAAGAATTTCTTTGCCTGTTCCAGAGTGGCATCCTCCACGACCAGCAAGTCCCGGTGTGTTTCCAGATAAATCTTGTCCACTTCCAACTGTTGTGAAATCACAGTCCAGGTAGAATCCAGCCAATGGATGTCCTTCATCTTGTCTACCTCGTAAGCACGGACATAAATGGATACTTTGAAACTCTCGTAAGCTTTTGCCTGCATGGTCATATTACAAACCATGCAGAGCAGAAAAACTACAATTACAAACTTATCTACCTTTATTTTACTATTCATTGCAATTCAATATTTTATTAGACGCCAATACCATATACATAAACCACGTAGCATGTCCACCCAGGCAATACTCACCTTCCTGCCACAAGAACGGAAAATGAAGCAGTTCCGGTAGATCGGGACGAATCAGATTAGTACCCGGAGAAACTCCACCCGGGATATAAGACCAATCAGCACGATTGACACCATAGGCGGCCTTCATCGTTTCGGCACCAACCCCCGTTACAAAAGCTGCCTGGTTACGTCCCGGATGCATACCCAGCAGATACTGGACGGCATTAAAAATGTAGTCCGGTGTAAATAAGTCAGGATAAGCAGCATGTAAATAACAGTAGTTATAGCCCAAATGCTGAGGCTCCCATGAACCGGAAGAACGGTTACCTCTGTCGTGTGGCACTCCATACGGGGTTTTACTGCTATACTCCTGATACATGGCCTGTAACTCCGGCAATGCCTTACGAATAGCCTTGCTGAAACGGACATTGCCCACAGCCTGGTCGAACCGTCCGATGAACCAGCCCGTCTGACGGATATTCTTGCAGATGAAATCCTGCTGCTGCAAAACGAAATCGCGGTACCCGGCTTCCTTCGTTGCCAGATAAAGCTCTACGGCGGCATGTACTTTCGTTGTCAGTATCCAATTGTTATCACAACGTGTAATCTTAAACAGCTCACGGGCTATTTCCAGACAATCTGCCGCCAGAGTATCATTATGTCCCTTCAGCACGCGTGAAATACCTGCCAGCCAAGCGGTCACCTGTAACTCACGTCCCGGATTGTCTTCCGTAAACACCCAACGGTCATCAGCCGTTCCACTGACATGATCAGTATGGGCCGAAGCATCTCCCAAGTGTGCATATTGCCGTACAGTAGGACACAAAATTCCTCTATAGAGGCGTCCCAATGCCTTCCAACCGGCTACTACGGTCAAAGCCCCGTTTTCCACTTGCTGTAACAAGTCGTTTTTCCCGTCAGGCTGGTGTATCTCTACAATCCGTTTTTCGAAATCAATGGAAGTCTCGTCCCAGTAGGCACCGAAATTCTCACAAGCCATAGCGAGGATATAGGCTTCACCTGCCTGCGACTCCACACGCAGGTCATAATCGCCTGCATCGTGCCAACCGCCTACGTTCAATCCCGGAACAAGATCGCCCGGCTGATATTTACACAGAGTAGAAGGTCCCTGGCTATATCCGTCAATGTGATTGATATTCGTTTGGGCCATTCGGGCATCGTCCTGGTGACAGAAGTCATGCCATACACGATACTTCTCGTTGACACGCATGTGACACATCTGTACCGGCAGGAAATATTCCACCTCCGCCTGCCAGATTCCTTTATCCCAAACATCCTTTGCAATACGGAACACCGGAGAAGCCGCATCACCGTACATCACCTGATAAAGTCCCTCTTCCGTAATTTCCGTAAAGTCGAACTGCAAATAATGGTAACGCTGGAAATCTCCCCAATCCTTGGCAGCCTGCTGTTTCACCAGTTTCCTGCCGTCGGCCGCAATACGGTAGAGGGCAGGTTGCCGGAAATCTGTATCCCGTTTGTCCAATTCGATGACAGCCACTTTCTTCTGTCCGGGATGATAACCCACTTGGGAAGTCTGTACTACCGGTGCATAGCGCCACTCCTTGGTAACTGTGGGACGGATAATCCATCTCACCGCATTCCCTTTCGTTCCTGCCGGAAATTCCGAACGAAGCACAAACCAACCGTTATTATGGTTTATCCGTCCGTCATACAGCATCAAATCTCCCTTCTCACTCTCAATCGTAATCTTTGCCAACTCATCCTGCGGATTGAGCACAAACTTTTTTCCCGCGGCAAGAGGGGCAGAGACAATATCATCGGCAATCATCGGATTATAAGTCTTCCGGTCCAGAAGCAACTGGTCCAGGCTGGCTTTCCCCTTAGGATTGAAGTCTCCGATATGCTCCATATTGGAGGTCTGCTTCATGGTGGGCCCCATCGCCTGATGAGGGAAAACACCCGTCCGGTTATCCATAATCCAGGGCTTGCCCAACAAGGTAGAAGGCACCAGCTCCAGATTGAAACCGAGCTTCCCGGCAAAGCGCTCCGGAACCGGCCGGTCCAAATCAACAGTCAATACCAGATAGTCCTTTTCCCCTTTCACCTTGATAGTATAGCCGAAAGCAAAATCCGGATAGAGCATCGGATTGAACCCCGCCATATGCTTGGCCGAGTCAGGATAGCTCAGTGTGACACGGATTTCGTTGGCAGCCTCATCCACCACCCGTTTCCTCATCTTGGGCAATCCCTGCCACTGCCCCTGCGAAATCTCGAAACGCACATCACCGCCTGCGGCCCTGCGGTCTCCATTCAAAACCAAGGTGACACCCCCTTGGTGTCCTTCAGGATAGACATCACTGAAAACCATCACATTGGCCCCGTGGTTTTCAAAATACCCCGACGGGTTAATCTTGAAGTCCTGGGCTTGCAAACCTGCACAAAGCATCAGTGATGCCGCACCTATTATCAATTTCTTCATACGTATTATTTTAAACGATTATACATTTCCACTCCCAAGCGTACCGTATGATATGGACAACGCCACATACTTACTTTGGGAGCCTCCTTTTTAGGCTCTCCGTCGAAACAGTCGCTATACCATTCCCCGTATTCCTTGTCCACCATATGGTCTTTGACAAAAGTCCAGACCGTATCAACCGATTGTAGATAAACGTCACTCCCGCTGATTTGCCAAGCATTGACACAAGCTATCACCGTTTCAATCTGGCCCCACCATGAGGCATGCTTGGTTTTTCTGTCACCTTTCTTCTCGTAAATCATATAGCCTTTATCACTCATTCCTTCAGCCAGACAAGCTTCCGTCACATCCAATGCAAGCTGATTTGTCTGTTCTATCAAGTCCTGATTTTCCAGCGTACGGGCAGCCTCACAAAGCAACCATCCGGTCTCAACATCATGTCCGTAAGAATCCATTTCGACCAGACTGTTCCACTCATTATCAAAGAACAGATTGAAATGCTTCCTTGACGGGTCGTAAATGCGGTTCATGAACAAATCGACGCAAAACTCAAGCCTTTTCTTCAAGCCATTGTCTTTCCAGCACTGATATAGAAGGGTATAAGCTTCCAACACATGCAGATGGGCATTCATGGTCTTAGGAGCGTTATTATCATATTGCTCCAATTTTTCCCAATTTTCGGTAAAGGATTCCACATAACCGTCATATTGCGGTTCGCGACCTTTTTCTTCCAAGACATGATACAAACTAATAGCAGTTTTCAGACTTTCGTCGTTACCCGTCGCCAGATAGTGCTCTGCTAATCCATAAATAGCATAAGTCATGGCATAAGTATACTTAGAAGCATTCACTACTTCACCATCGGGGTTGACCAACCAATACACCCCACCGTTCTTCTTATCAATAAATGTATCGATAAAATAGCGCTGAGACTTGTTGGCAAGTTTCAGATAAGATTCATCTCCAAATGTACGGTATGCAGCAGAAAAACTCCACAGAATCCGGGCATTCAACACTCCTCCTCTGGGAGCATCTACCACCGAAGTACCATTCCGCAATACAGTCCCATAAAAACCGCCGTCAGGCGCCACTGCATAATCCATCCAAAATGGCAGTACACTGTCCCGGACATTGGCAACAATTTCCGCACACAATGTCGACCGTAACGAATTATGCCGAACAGTACATGCACACACGCCCATACATATAAATAGAAGGAAACAAAATGTTTTTCTTGCCATACTTAACTACAAGTTTAAATTGTGGACACTTAATCATCTGATTTGCTCATTCAGGAATACATACCCCAAACATAGTGAAGAATCTCTTTTCTGTAGAAGAGATTCTTCACTTCGTTCAGAATAACAGAACAATATAATTGTCTATTCTTAGCACAATTTTAGAGTCATCAATATCCCTCATTCTGGTCCTCCGAATTGATGAGAGGATTATTAAGAATCTCATTAGTAGGTATTGGGAAAATCTCCTGATATTTCTGATGCTCAAAATAACGGAAAGAATCGCCAGTTTCCCAGCACTCCTCCGGTGTAGAATTGGCTTTTGTTTTCGGGTATTCGCATCTGAACCATTCTTCAGCCAACCCCATACGGCAAAGGTCAAAATATAAAGAGAACTCTGCATTGAGCTCATGACGGCGTTCTTGTGTCAAAGCCACTTTCCATACATCACTTGTATACCCTTTCCGCGTCTTATATTCAGCATAAACAGTCTTTGCATCGGGTACATCGACAACTGTCGTATTCAACATTGCCTGCGGGAAATCAATGGCTTGTACACCAATTTCCAAGTTACCCCACGCACGATTACGCACTTGTCTGATCATCTCCCATCCGGTCGCTTCCTCACCCGTCTCGAAACAACATTCAGCATAATCCAGCAATACGCCTGCATATCGTTTGAAAGTCAATGAAATCGGGCAATACACAAACCCGTCCTTACCCGGTTGCTTTCTCCAATACTTCAACGAATATACGCAAGGTACATTTTCAGAACCTTGTACATATCCGCTGTAAGAGGGATTAAGCCCCAGCTTTTGGCCGGTAATGGGATGTGTGTCACCAGTACCTACACAAGTGTATTCCTTGCGTTTGTCCCCCTGCTCAAAAGAGCGATAATACTCCCAAGACAGAGCCAAGGATCCCCAACCACCGTATTCGGGAGCGGCACACATATAGCCATACCATATCTTACCGTCATCGTTGCTGTTGCCTCCCCAATTCATATTGCCATGAGTATGATAGGCAACCTCGAAAACCGATTCTTTTGTCCAATGGTTGTCCCAGGCATGGAGATTGGCATAACATGGTTCCAATGCATATACATTACTAGCAATAATATCATTCAACTCCTTCTTGGCCTCAGTGAATTTCTTCTGATACATATAGAGTTCAGCCAAAAATGCCTTGCAGAAACCTTTAGTAATACGACCGTATTCTCCATCGGCAGGTTCCCAATCCAACTTTTCCATAGCAAACTTAAGGTCTTCCTCAACAACCTGATAAGTGCCCTCCAAATTTTCAGGACGCGCCTTTCCTGCACTGGTTGTATAAGTCTCACCTGTAAGCAACATAGGAACAGGACCAAAGACTTTTGACAAATACAAGTAATTATATGCACGAATGGCACGCGCCTCAGCTTCAAACTGCGTTTTCTTTTCGACAGAAAGCACGGAAACGTCCACATTCTGCAATCCAGCCAGAAAACGATTGGCCCGGTCAATAGCTTTATAACTCATACGCCAAGCCGTATCCAGCGAACCTTTATTGGCCAATACCGCATGACGCTGCCATTCGGCATCCCAGCCGGATGCCTGACAATCCATCGTACTATGCCCCGCAATAAATACATTAGGTTTGAATCCCCATGTTGTATCATCTCCACTGTTGTCACTACCTTGATAAGTATAAAAAGTATCGTATATACCATAAAGCCCCGACTTTATGTTTGTTTCATTCTGATACATGAAATCTTCAGGCAGAATATCGTAATGATCTACTTCCAAATAGTCATCACAGGAACTGGTGGTACCCAAGGTTAGAGCACTCAGCAACAATATATGATAAAAACTTTTTTTCATAATGATATCTGTTTATCTGTTAGGTATTTAGAATTGTACACTCGCACCGAAAGAAATAGATAACGGGAACGGATACCGTCCGCCATCGAATCCTGTCAACAACACTCTGTTTGACCCGACTTCCGGATCACCCCATTTATTATAGGAAGAAAGCGTCAATATATTATCTGCACTGACAAATACGCGGGCATTCTCCATCTTCGCATGCTTTATCAAATTCTTCGGGAAAGTATAACCAACCTGAATGTTCGAGATCTTCAAATAATCACCTTTCTTAATGAAGGCGTCACTGGCACGGTGGTTCTTATTGTGGTCGCCTTTGGTGATACGCGGATATTTACCATTGGGATTCTCAAGAGTCCAGGCATTCTTCACATATTCTGCCAGAACGTTCTGGTAGCCACCATCAGGACCATACATAGAAGTCAGACGGGCAGCACTATAAGAATAGATATCCATACCAGCTACCCCATACATATTCATCGAAAAGTCGAAATTCTTATAGGAGGCAGTAAGGTTCAAACCGTAAGAAAGAGTGGGGAAACCATTACCGATAACAGTACGGTCTTCGTCTGTAATCTGGCCGTCACCATTAAGGTCAATATACTTGAAGTCACCCGGAGCAGTGTCACCATCCTGATACTTGCCTGTAGGCGACTGGGCGTTCAAGGCATCAATTTCCTGCTGGTTCTGGAAAATGCCGGCTACTTTCCAGCCATAATAAGAACCTACGGCATAACCGTTCTGTGTGATGGAATGGTTATCCCAATCATCGCCATCCTGCGTACCACCAGAACTGTTGTTTTTGTAAAAAATAGGATCACCGACCTCTACCGCCTCATTTTTCAAGGTAGAACCATTAACACGCACTCCTACATTCCAATCACCGAAGCTCTTATTCCATGCAGCACTAATCTCAAAACCTTTGTTACGGATATGTCCGGCATTGGTATACACAGAAGTAAAACCGGTAGAAGGACGGATCTGACGATAAATAAGCAAATCTTTCGAGTTACGGATAAAGTAGTCAACCGAGAATGAAAGCTCGTTGTTCATAAAGGCCATATCCAGACCGATATTGGTTTGTTCGTTAGTTTCCCACTTCAGGTTTGTATCAATTTCCTTTTGCTGTGCGATACCAGCTCCATTAGTCATACTGCCTCCAATCATCATATAATACATACAGTTCAAGGAAGAGAGCTGAGGAACAGAAAGACTGGTCGCACTTCCTGCATTACCCGTCTGTCCCCAACCGGCACGTATCTTCAGATTACTGAAAAGATTCAGATTCTTGATGAAATTCTCCTCTGACAAACGCCATGCCAAAGAAGCGGAAGGGAAAGTACCGTACCGGTTACCCGATCCAAAATTAGAAGAGCCATCACGACGTACTGTAGCAGTCAATATATAACGGTCATTCAAACTGTAGGTCAAACGTCCAAAATAAGATTGATAACGGGTTTTCAAATCACGTCCACCATTCGTAGTTTTGGAAGAGGGATCGTTTGTCAAAGAAATCTGGCGGATATTATCAGCCGGGAAATCACTGGCGCTGGTATTCAACCAAACACCGTCCGTATCGCTAACAGAGAAACCTGCCATGGCACTGACACGATGATGATCATTCGACCAATCATAGTTCACAAACGATTCTAAAGCAATCTCCGAATTCTGATTCTGGTTGATAGAGTAACTATCTTTACGGTCTTTCGAACCGAATGTACGGGGATTATAGGGAGTATACCCATCATAACCTGATGTAGAATAATTGTAGCTACCGATAGCTTTAAAGGTCAATCCCTTCGCAATATCCAATTGCAAGAATGCACTGGCCACCAAACGGTCCCATTTGGAAATCTGGTCGGTTCTGGTCTTAGCTGCAGCCACCAAGTTATCGGCTCCCTTGTTGATATCACCATCAGACTCTTGTTTATAATGTCCCCATGAACCGTCGGGCAAAACAATAGGCATAGAATAAAAAGTTCCATTTTCCACATAATCCATCGTAGGAATAGCTTGTGCATAACTACGCATATTGCCACTAAAATGATGCTGGGCATGTGTATAGTTCAAGTTCAATCCCACATGAATGAAATCTTTCACTTTATGGGTGATATTGGCACGAGCTGTCAAACGTTTGAAATAAGATTCAATGACAACACCTTCATTATTCAGATATCCCACCGAAAGATTGGCTTGTGTAGCTTCCGTACCTCCCGAAGCGGAGAGATTATAGTTCTGCTGCAATGCCGTACGCGACATTTCATCCTGCCAATCAATGTTATTCAGTTTGCCAATGTACTCTTCACCAAAAGCCAGATTGGTCATAACCGAACCATTACGACAAGACTCACGCACTGCCTTAGCAAAGAGGTCCGCATCGGCCACATCTATCTTGTTACTGTTGAACTGAAGAGAATAGTTGGCGGAGAAATCCACTTTTGCCTTACCCTTGCTTCCACTTTTTGTGGTAATCATAATAACACCATTGGCACCACGTGTTCCGTAAATAGCCGTAGCAGAAGCATCTTTTAGGATTTCAATACTTTCCACATCGTTAGGATTAAGAAAATCAATGGAAGTACCGACTTGCACTCCATCCACTACATAAAGCGGATCGGAACTACCATTTACGGTGGCTACACCACGAATACGAATGCTGAATCCTCCATCGGGCGCACCGGAAGAGCGAATGACGGAAACACCGGCAGCAGCACCTTGCAAACCTTGTCCCAGATTCACCGGATTACGTTTCATCATCTCCTCTGCATTTACAGAAGTAATGGAACCGGTCAGGTCGGATTTCTTCATCGTACCGTATCCTACCACCACAACTTCTTCCAATGTTTCGGCATCTTCTTTTAAAACAATCTTCAATGCATTCATCGCCCCACTTACCTTGACGGTCCGCGTCAAATAACCGATATAACTAGCTTTCAATGTAGAGCCTACAGGACATTGTAAAGAGAAGTTACCATCCAAATCCGTAATCATACCATTGGTCGTACCTTCCACAATGACATTAGCACCAATAACAGGTTCGCCTTTCTCGTCTACGACCTGTCCTTTTACTGTGACAACATTCTGCTGTACTACAGAGACACCTGCAAACGGCTGTACACCCATTGCAAAGAGAGGTCCGGCACATGCCAGCGATACTGACACGATACCCAAATACTTCATCACATTTCTCATAAAATATTAAATACTTAGGTTTAACAAATACCCCAGTCATAGCATATCGGGGGAAAAGACACGCGACACAATTCTGTGCCAACATAGAGGCACTGCCGTGCCGTAGTAATGGCACATCTGTGCCACCATAGTGGCACAGATATTGGTAACTATATCCCTTTCTCTTCCATACCGACAAGGGGTGAATTAAATATAGGTTTTTAAAGATCAAATTCAAAAGTTCAGGGAAGTCCCTTCAACTTGGTTCAGCAACTGCGGTTTCGCCTTCCCGCAATCCACTTTCACTACCTGAATGCGGTTGTCTGTAGGCAGGCATATCAAGCCCTCTGCCTGTTTCTTATCGGCACTGTACACTTTCAGGTTCATCTTGCTCCAATCCATTTCAGAGGTGGACTGCGCCAACTTCAGATGAGGAAGCACCGAACCGTCACGCACCAGCATGATTATCGGCAAGCTGCCTGCTTCAATCTTATGCCATCCGCCTTCATACACTTTCTCTGTCTGATAGTCTATCCACTTTCCTTCGGGAAGGTAAACGGTGCGACCGGTTATACCTGATTCGAGCAAAGGAGCGACCAAAATCTGCGAACCGAAGAGATATTCATCGTCCACCTTCCATGCTCCAGGGTCATCAGGGAATTCCACGAACAAGGCTCTTAACATCGGCAAACCTTTCTCGGTACATTCCTTAGCTTGGGCATAAACATAAGGCATCAGCCGATATTTCATCTCTGCACTTTTGCGGAAAACATCCTGTACACGCTTGCTGTCGTACAACCACGGCTCTGTCGGAGGTGCACCGTGTGCACGAGTATGAGAAGTCAGAAAACCGAACGGCAACCAACGGCAATACAGATCTTCGGGAGTAGATTTTACAAACCCTCCCATATCATGGCTCCAGAAAGAGAAACCCGACAAACCGAAGGACAAACCGGCACGGAGTGTACCCAGCATACCCGTATTCGTCGTAGCAGCATCACCGCCCCAATGCAACGGATAGCGTTGTGAACCGGCCCACGCAGCACGAGCCCACATGATGTTCTCGTTATGGAGTTTTCTGGTTATCTCGGATACTGCCATGTCATAGCGCACCGGATAGAGATTATGCTCATACCAACCACTCTTGCCAGAGGCATAAATACCGTTCAGAGGAGCAGCTTCGCCAAAGTCAACCTTGATGGCACTGACACCGATATTCAAGAGTCCGGCTAACTTGTTCTGATACCAGTCTACAGTCTCCGGATTGGAGAAATCGAGCACCACATCCTCATAAGGAAGTTCCCCATTACCATTCTTTACATACATGTCCTTCTTTATCAGTTCAGGGAAATAACGGTTCTTGGGAGTAAAATAGGGCAACTGCCACAAGCAAACATGGAACCCTTGCGACTTCAGGTCCTTCAGCATCTGCTGGGGATTCTGGAAACGGTTTTCAGAAAACTTATAATCGCATTGCCAGTCTACATCAAACCAACCAGTATCAAAATGGATAACATCGCACGGATACTTATTCTTGCGGATATTAGCAGCCACATCATAACCTTCTTTTTCACTGAAATAGGTGATACGGCTCATCCATGTACCAAAAGACCACAATGGAGGCATACCCGGTTTTCCTACCAAATCAGTGTACTCATCCAAGATGTCTTTCGGCTCACCGAAGAATACGAACAAATCCAAGTTTTCGTCGCCCATAAACATTTTGTTCAGCCCGATATAAGTAGCACCGAAATCACAAGTGACAGGTGCGGAAGTATGCATGAACATACCATATCCCCGATTGCTCATAAAGAAAGGAATGGGCTTGTACATCTGGTCTGTTTCCGGACCTTGTGGGTCTGTAACAAACAGATTTACTTTCTGCCCCACTTTGTTCAACCCTGTAGCAGACTCGCCACAGCCAAAAATCATCTCATCTGCAGTCAGAGTAAACACGGGATTGATACGACGAGCATTGTCGCTTCCTCTTTTAATGAAACTGAAAGGGGTATACTTCACTTGCGTAGAATCAGCATCACGCAAAGTAACGGTTTGACTTAATATACGTCCTGTCTTATCTTTCAATATAACCCTCCAAGGATTCCTGTTTATTTGTACAGTTCCATAATTACCGGCATAGACAATGGTATTTTCCGTTTCGGTTACCTTCCAACTTTCATCTTTACCCGGTTCCTTCGCCAGCATAATGGATGTACTTACCTTAGGCTCCACTGGAGTAGTAAGCATACGAATACGTACTGTACGCGGAGTTACAAAGTCAATCTTAAATTTTAAGTTCGGATCATTCTCATAAGCAGTAAAAGGAAAATCGAGCATTCTCATTTTACGGGGTTGCGCACCGTTGGTATTGAAAGCCTGACGTGGCATTAAATGCCCCCGTTTCCAATTCACCAGTCCTTCACCCGACTTAACGTCGAATGATTCCAGATGGTCTGCAAAGAATAAAGTATTACTTAAATCAAGGAAGTCCGTACTCATATCCAAAGCCTGATTCATCAAATACGAAGTACCATCATTGACATGTGGCTGTGCCAATGAACTACTGCAAGTGCACACAAGCATCGCCACCGTTAAAATTTTCTTTATCATAATATTAGAATTAAGTGATTTTGCTGCCAAATATATTCCTTTCCAAAGCGAAACATAGGTTATAAAAATGTCTTTTAATACCCAATTTTGTTTCACAATGCACATTTCGGCACCTTTGGAAACAAACAATACATTATTTTTCAACAAACAAATGACATAATCCTCCATATATACACAAAAATAGTCTTGCCTAATCAGAATATTATTTTTAATTTTGGATTATGATATTGTTAACCTTCCTAATTTAAAACTAAGAAATACATGAAGCGCCTATTCACAACCGCCATTTATATCTTGTGTGTTATACTCACCACTTCAGGAAATACGAACGAGAAAACACTAACCATGATGTTTAAACAACTTTCCATATCAGAAGGGCTCTCCAACAATAGTGTCCGAAGCATCTTCAGGGACAGTAGAGGCTTTTTGTGGATAGGAACTGAATCGGGGCTCAACAAATACGACGGTTACTCATTCCATCAATATTATCAAAGTAATTCAGGACTATCCGATGATGCCATCTTTGAAGTTTTTGAAGGGCCGCAAGGCAACATATGGATTAAAACAGCCAACGAATACAGCATTTATGACTATAAAACAGGGAAAATCAGCAACGATTACAAGTCCGTACTTGAAAAGAAACATATACCAAGCAAAAACATTCAAAGAATAGGCATGACTCCCAAAAATGAATTCTGGGCCTACAACCGTAGCAAGCTCTATTTACAAAATGAAGACAAGAACCCCATCAAGGTTTTTCCCCTACAAACTGAAAAAATCTCAAACATATCTATTGCAGTACAGTCCATCTATATAATGTACTCCGACGGCGCATTATACAGTATAGACAAGCAGACCTCTGAAACCAAAGAAATCGCCATCCCTACAACATTCATACCTTTATTGAAAAACCATGAGCCTCATATTTATACCGACCGGAACGAGAATATATGGTTATATACATACCAGAACAGCCTGCTATTGCACAAAAACAGCTTCACCCGGCAATGGGAAGAAATAAAGTTAAACAATGGCCAGGACATGCAATATAACCGGATACAACGCATCCTGGACATAGGCAATGGAAACGTATGGATACTTACCAGCCACAAGGGCCTATTCATATACAATACCTTGAACAAATCAATTACCAACCTGACCCATACCCCTCTAAAGCAGCATACCATTGCCAGTAACAACCTTAGTACAATCTATCAAGACAAAGATGGAATTGTATATATAGGCAACTTTAAACACGGCATATCCTATTACAGTCCGATGTCTCAAATCATACTGTGCAACAAGTCTCCAGAGTACAATGACATCCTGACCTTCTGTAAAGATACCGATCAGGAATTTATATATTACGGTACGGATGGTACAGGTTTAATCCGCCAATCATTGGCAAGTGACTTATATGAAAAAATACCAACCCCTGCCAATATTGTGGTTGATTTATCCATAGACTCCAAAGACCGTTTGTGGATCGGAACTTATCAGAAAGGACTCTTGTGCTACTCAAAAGGGAAAATCAAACAGTATACAGTAAGCAACAGCCACTTGCTCGAAAACAACGTATATACAGTAAAAGTCGACAAATATGGTTATATATGGATAGGGACAATGAGAGGTTACGTTCAAAGGCTGAACCCCGAAACCGAAGAGTTCGACACAGTTCTGTATCGCCCCGGAGAGTTTTTCATCCGAGATATGTACTATGACAGCGACAAATATCTTTATGTAGCTTCCAACGGAGGATTGATCATCATTGATACAGAAAACCAAACCTATAGCCTTTTCGATGAAGACAACCACTTCAGCGAAAAGAATATCCTTACTGTCTACAAAGACAGCCGCAACCTTCTTTGGATAGGCCATTCACATGGAATAAGTGTCTGGGACCAGAAGAACGATTCCATCCTTTTTCTTGACCAGAAGAGTGGGCTTGCCACCAACTTCGTCAAAGCTATTATAGAAGACAACAACAAACAAATGTGGATCGGTACGGGAAACGGTATTTCACGAGTCCAAATAGTAAATGGAAAATATTACATTGTGAATTATACCATAAAAGACGGATTAATATGCAATGATACCAATATACATGCTATACTCAAGTTGGACAATGGCAATATCTTAATAGGTACCCCCAAAGGATATCAGACAATCATTCCCCAAGAAATTTTAGCAACAGACTACCACGCAAACATCTACCTGACAGGGATTGAACTCAAATCAGGAATATACCATCCCAACTTATCGAATGAAAGTTCACTTGAATGCACACAGACCCTTTCTTTTACTGAAAAAGAAAATTCATTCATTTTATCTTTCTCTGCACTTGACTTTGCAGAAACAGACAAAATAAAATATGCCTATAAAATTAACCAAAGAAACTTTGACTGGGTGTACGCAGACAACAATAAGGTCAATCTGTCTATGCTGCCTGCCGGAGACTATACATTATCTGTAAAAGCATGCAACTCACAAGGCATTTGGAGTCCAAACATCAAAGAATTGAAAATCAATATCCTTCCTCCCCTATGGCGCACTTGGTGGGCATACACAATTTATACATGTATCGCCATGTGCCTAATCTTACTGGTTATTCGAAGCCTGCGCATGCGTCACAAACAAAAATTGATTCTACAAACTGTTGAAATAGAAAATGAAAAACAACAAAAAATCAATGACATGAAACTACAGTTCTTCGCCAATATAAGTCATGAACTACGCACCCCTTTATCACTGATTATTAATCCGCTTGAAGAATTTCTCGAAAACCATCCCGAACACCGAAAAGGCATACTTGACATGGTAAAGCAGAACGCCAACTACTTGCTGGAACTCATCAACCAGTTGTTGGACTTCAGAAAACTGGATGCCAAAGCCGAGAGCCTGAAATGCAAACATGACAATATCCTCATCATTCTAAGCGAAATATTCTACTCTTTTGACCCGATAGCACAAAAAAGGAGCATAAACTATACTCTCACTTGCCCGCAACACTCTGTTTTTATGGATTTTGATTATGACAAAATGCGCAAAATCTGTACAAATATACTAACCAACGCTTTTAAGTTCACTCCTAACAAAGGAAGTATCTCAATGAATATTGAGGTGAAAGAATCAAATCTGGAACTGACATTCGCAGATACCGGCTGCGGCATCGAAGACGAAAACAAGGAGAAAATATTCCAGCGATTTTATCAGTCAAGCAAAAATCCGGCAAATAGCGGAGGCAGCGGCATTGGGTTACATATTGCCTCCGAATATATAAAAATGCATCATGGCAAAATCAGTGTCAAAGACAATCATCCTTGCGGATCTATCTTTTTAATCACATTCCCGTTACACCAAAACAGTGAAGTAATCGAAGAAGATGATACAATCAAAATGCAATCGGCAGAAGAAGAATCTCGCCAATCCACTATTCTGCTTGTAGACGACAACTACGACTTTCTCAAGTTTCTCTCTGAAAGTCTTTCCAAACAATATCATATACTGAAAGCCAGCAATGGAAAACAAGCCTTATCCATCTTAAAAAAAGAAGATGCAGATTTAATAATCAGCGATGTCATGATGCCGGAAATGGATGGGCTGGAACTGTGTTCAAACATTAAAAAAGACATACGTTATTCTCATATTCCCATAATACTTTTAACAGCCAAAGCAAGCGAAGAGCACCAATTGGAAGGACTCGAAACCGGTGCCGACGATTATATTACCAAACCATTCAACATGGAAGTGCTAAAACTCCGTATCTGCAAAATGATTGAAATGAATATAAAACGGCAAGAAATCTTCAATCAGGAGATAAAGATCGAACCCAGCCGCATCACCATTACCCCCCTTGACCAGCAATTGATAGAAAAGGCCATCGCCATTGTAGAAGACAATATAAATGAAACGGAATTTTCCGTCGAGGAACTTGCCAGCAGCCTGAACATATCACGCAGCTACTTCTACAAGAAGATGATTAAGATAACGGGAAAGAAACCCATCGAATTCATCAGGACCATCCGCATGAAACGGGCACAACAACTCCTGACAGAAAGCCAGATGCAAATCTCAGAGATTGCCTACATATTGGGCTATAACTCACCCAAAGTGTTCTCCAAACATTTTAAAGATGAGTTCAACATCAGCCCTTCCGAATTCATAAGGCAACATAGCAGAAAAATACAAACCAACGAAGAAGAAGAAGATGGACAGTATCCGGAACAAGATGCTGAAGAGACACCGGAAGAATAGGTTTTACTCCGGTTTATGCTTGCAGAAACAGTTATTGCCAACAAATAATAAACGGGAAACATTATCCTCCCTTATCAGACACAAAAGAGAGAGCCGTTTCACGAAAAGAATCAGCATCTTTGCCAAATAATAACCTTTTCAAAATCAACAAGCATGAAACAAATCTCCAATTACAAGGCATGGGCTTTTTGCATCGCCATGCTACTTACCACAACGTGGCTGTCAGCACAAACAGACACATCCATCCCCAAGCTTATACAGAAAAACGGACGTTACACACTCTTGGTGGACAACAAACCTTTCTTTGTTCTGGGAGGACAATGCGGAAACTCATCCAACTGGGCCTCCATGCTGCCCAATGTATGGAATGTGATGAAAGAAATGCATGCCAACACATTGGAAATACCGGTATATTGGGAACAACTGGAACCTCAAGAAGGTAAGTTCGGCTTCTCACAAGTGCAGTCAGTATTAAATCAGGCACGGCAAAACAATATGAGACTTATCTTCCTCTGGTTTGCCACCTGGAAGAACGGAAGCAATCACTACATGCCCGAATGGATGAAAACAGATTCTAAGAAGTATCCCAATGTTATCGGCAAAAATGGTCAAGAAGTAGACTCTCCCAGTCCGCATTGTGAAGAAGCGATGAAAGCGGATGCCAAAGCTTTCGCCAGATTCATGGGTTATCTGAAGGAAGCAGATACACAACATACGGTCATCATGGTACAAGTGGAGAATGAACCGGGGACATGGGGCAGCGTAAGAGACTATTCGAAGAAAGCCCAAAAACTATTCGAAGGCTCCATTCCCCAAGAAATTCTGACACCCACTGTTTGTAAAGAACTGAATGTACCGAAAAATGCAAAAGGGAGCTGGAAGGAAGTCTTTGGCGAACGGGCAGACGAATATTTCCATGCATGGCACGTAGCCCGTTATATCAATTATGTGGCCAAAGCAGGAAAAGAAATTTATCCGCTTCCCCTATACATCAATGTTGCCTTAAGAGATCCTCTGACGAATCCCACAGCAGACCACTATGAAAGCGGCGGTGTAACGGACAATGTCATATCCATCTGGAAAGCCGCAGCCCCTGACATCGACTTCGTCGCTCCGGACATCTACCTCCGTGATGACAAGGCGGTCCTGAAAGTGCTCGAACTATATGCCCGCCCCGATAACGCATTAATGGTTCCCGAAACCATCGGAAGCCCGAGATTCCTTTATCATACCATCGCAAAAGGAATCGGCTTTTCCCCATTCGGCGTAGACCAACGGAGGAACTTTTCTCCAGACATGCAAAGGCAATCCCCCTTATCCGCTGAATATGAAATACTAAAACCGATGGCACACTTGCTGGCTGAATGGAGTGCAGAAGACAGGATACACCCTGTCATAGAGTCTTCCGACCATTCAGAACAGTACGTCAGCTTAGGCAGTTGGAAAGCCATCATCAAATTCGGCAACACCCGTGGAGGGCAAACCGCTGCCGCCGAAAAGCGTCCGGTCAACGGAAAGGCCATGATTATCCAACTTGGCGAAAACGAATTCATCGGTATCGGTACTAATTGCCGGTTCACTTTCGAACCAATAGGGAAAAAACAAGGAAAAGCCTGGCAGTACCTGAAAGTACAAGAAGGATTCTATGATGAGAACGGTGATTTCAAAATGCTCCGTATCCTCAACGGTGACCAGACAGACTGGGGAGGACCGCAAGTAGGTGATGCTCCCAGTATCCTCCATTTTACATTGACAACAAGATAACAATAAAAAAATCATACCATGAAACACTCAACATTATCATTACTAATTTGCATAGGAGGATGTTTCTCTGCATGTAGTCCTACCAATGAAAAGGTCAATCCCCTGACACAACACGAGGACGAAATCACAAACATCATAGCAGAAATGACACTGGAAGAAAAAATAAACATGCTCCACGGAAAAAACATGTTTTCATCGGCAGGTGTCGAACGTCTGAATATACCTGACATAGAATATGCCGACGGTCCCTTCGGCATTCGCGAAGAAATGGAACCGCATTCATGGAACTCCTTGCATTTAAGCACCGATTCCGCCACTTTCTTCCCGACAGGCTCTGCCCTTGCAGCTACATGGAGCACGGAAATGGCATACAAATACGGAGAGGGAATGGCTGCCGAAGCTAAACTCCGGGGTAAAGACATGATCTTAGGGCCGGCCATCAACATACAACGCATCCCAACCGGAGGACGTACTTACGAATATTTAAGTGAAGACCCCCTACTGAGTGGTGAACTGGCTGTCAACTATACATTAGGTGCACAAGACCATCAGGAAGCTGTCTGTCTGAAACATTATGCACTGAACAACCAAGAAAACATGCGCGGATTCGTAGACGTAAAAGTTTCCGAACGTGCCATGAGAGAAATTTACCTCGCCCCTTTTGAGGCGGCTGTGAAGAAAGCCAATGCCTACGGTGTAATGGCTGCTTACAATAAAGTGTCAGGTGAATGGTGCTCGGAGAATGACCGCCTCCTGAATAAAATCCTACGCGGTGAATGGGGATTTAAGGGTATCGTCATTTCCGACTGGGGAGGCACCCACTCCACCACAAAAGCTGCACTGGGAGGTCTTGATGTAGAGATGCCCAACGACAGATATTTTGGTAAGGCATTGCTCGATTCGGTACAAGCCGGTGTCGTCTCGGAAAAAGTCATTGACGAGAAAGTAAGGAACCTGCTTCGTGTGCGGCTGGCTATCCCGGCTGTTCCCAAAGAAGAAGCCAATACCCAAATGACTTCCCTGCCTGCCCAGCAGCAGATTGCCTATGAAGTAGCTTCCAGAAGCATCGTATTGCTCAAAAACTCCGGACTGCTGCCCATAAACACCGAAAAAGTGAAGGACATAGCCGTCATCGGAGACAATGCAGTCCGGCATATGGCTACGGGCGGTGTAGGTGCCGGTGTCAAGGCTTTATATGAAATTACACCCTTGGAAGGACTACAGAAGGCTTATGAGGGAACCAATGTCAAAATCAAGTATGCACAAGGTTACCTGCCGCAGGAACGTTCCTCACGGCACAAGCGCAACAGCAGCGAAACAGCCTCATCAGAGAAAGAAATCAGAGAAAAAAGCGAACGGCTGGTTCAAGAAGCGATTGCCTTAGCCAAAGAGGCGGACTTGGTCATCTTTGTCGGAGGCAACAACCGCGAAGTGGAAACAGAAGGTTCTGACCGCAAAAACATCACTTTACCATCGCATCAGGACGAATTAATACAGAACATAGCCAAAGCCAATCCAAACATTGTTTCGGTAATGGTAATTGGTGGTCCTGTTGATTTGCAGACAATAGAAAAAAACTCTTCAAGTATTCTAGTATCTTGGTTTAATGGCTCAGAGGGAGGACATGCCTTAGCAGATGTACTGTCCGGGAAAATTTCGCCTTCGGGGAAATTACCTTTCACTTTTCCTATAAAACTGGAAGATTCGCCAGCCTATCATTTAGGGGTTTACCCTCAGCAACAACCAGAAAGGCCACGCGATGTATTCGTAGACCTCGTAAACAGAGATAAATTCCGTGCAGAGCAAAAAGCCGAAGCTGATTATGCCGAAGACATCTTTGTGGGTTATCGCTGGTATGCCACTAAGAATATATCTCCTCTTTATCCATTCGGCCATGGACTCTCTTATGCAAATTTCCAATATTCAGCGTTGCAAGCCAAAATCAACAAAAGCCAAGTGGACGTCAGTTTCACATTAGATAATATAGGAAAAATGAATGCGGAAGAAGTAGCACAAGTCTACATCACACGCCCTCAATCTGCCATCGAACGTCCGGCACACGAGCTGAAAGGTTTCCAGCGAGTAGCCCTAAAAGCCGGAGAAAGTAAAGAAATTACTATCTCCATACCTCTGGAACAGTTGTGCCATTGGGACGAAAAGAAACATGGTTGGACTTTCGAAGAAGGTCCTGCCATCATCAGGGTAGGCAGTTCCTCTGAGAATTTACCTCTGAATACTGAAATCAATCTTATCAATGTATACAAGCCACAGTAGGGTTCAGGTTCCGGCAGAGAGTCTGCGACTGATTTCTATTCAATAAATAACAGCTAAAAAATAAGGCCATTCCAATCATTTGAATTAGAATGGCCTTTTCCATACCTATTGTCATTTATATCCAGCAGCTTTCGCTATTCGTTTCGGGATTTCCGTATTGTCCATCTTTCCTTTAAACAGTTCGGAACCGATGCCTATAGCAAAAACCGGTACATATCCAGCTGTATGATTTACACTCGTCCACCCCACCATGGCAATCTGGTTCATCACTTTCTTGGCTGCGGCAGCAAGAGGTTCAGTACGTGCATAAAGAGTCTCTTCAAAAACAGCTTTCCTTCTTCTAAAAGAAAGTTCGTATTCATCACGCAACATCCTTTCTTGCTCCCAAGATAATGGCAGTTCCTTCCAGAAGCCCATTTTATCAGCCAATAATGATTGTATATCCTCCCAAGAAACTTTATTGTTTTTATCTTTCCGCAAGTTTGTAATATAACGCGACAAGATATCTTGAGATTGCTTCTGACTAGCCAAAGATTTCAGTGACAACTCGTATTTGATAGTCCCTAAACCCATACCACCCGTTTCATGGTCAGCCGTAACAACAATCAAAGTTTCCTTCGGATGTTTCTTGTAAAACTCATAAGCCACTTTCACCGCATTATCCATATCAATGACCTCTTCAAAAGCAGTAGCAGCGTCATTACCATGGCAGGCATGATCTATTTTCCCACCTTCAACCATTAAAAAGAAACCTTTATCCCGGTCCTTGGTCAAGAAAGAGATGGCACTTTCCGTAATTTGTGCCAATGTCATATCCCCTTCCTTACGGTCGATAGCATAAGGTAAACTGGAAGGCGATGCACCATCTTTCTGGATAAGAATCATCTTACCGGCTTGTGCAGCTTTTATTTTAAAATCATCCAGACCTCTGGCTATCGCATATCCAGCCTCCTCAAAGACAGGAAAAACTGTTGGTGCTTCTTTCCCATTGGCAAAAGTTGCAGGCTTCAAAAAGCCACTACCTGCATAAAAGTCGAATCCAGCCTTTGGAAGATCGAGAGCTATTTCGTAATACATGTTACGATCCGGTTGATGAGCATAAAACACAGCAGGAGTTGCATGGTCCACGCTGACACTTGTTGCTATGCCCACTTTCCGACCGGACCTTTTCGCTTGTTCAGCAACAGTTTGAAGGACATTCCTTTCATTATCCATACTAATAGCTCCATTATATGTTTTTTTTCCGGTGGCAAGAGCTGTCCCCGCAGCCGAAGAATCAGTAACAGAATTGGAAGCAGAAAATGTTGTAGCAAAACCCGTAATGGGAAATGCAGTAAACAACAATGGTTTTACTCCAATACGGCCTTCCTGCTCCGCAAGATACATTTCCGTACCATTCACTTGATTTACTCCCATTCCATCACCAATAAAATAGAATACATATTTTGCTTGCTGAGCATAAGCCAGACTAAACAAAAACAGTAAAATGCAAATACACCTCAATCGTTTCATATACTAAAAATTTATAGGTTATTATTTTTAATATCCGGGATTCTGGTCTTCTTCATTAATAAGATCATTATTCAAAATCTCATCCGTAGGAATCGGAAAAAGCATGTAGTAGTCATAGAACGGAAAATCGCGTTTCGTCCAACCTTCATTCATCGGATATTCGCAATTGATAAACTGTTCGGCCATTCCCGATCGACATAAATCATACCACAATTCAAATTCAATGTTGAACTCATGACGGCGTTCAATCGTCAGAGCCACTAACCATACATCTGCCGTATATCCTTTTTCTGCCTTATATCTGGTATAGAAGCTCTTAGCATCAGGTACCTCTACTTTTACCTTATTAAGTTTATAATCATCTCTTACATAAGAAAGATCCTCAAAACCAAACACATATTCACCCGACATCCCAGTTTCCAGATTTCCCCACGCCCTGTTGCGAATCTGCTTGATTATTTCCCAACCGGTTGCCTCATCGTTGGTACGGAAACAGCACTCTGCGTAATCCAACAATACACCTGCATATCGTTTCATGGTAAGTGAACAAGGATTATAGTTATGATCTTTTTTCATGGCTCCATGCTGTTCCCGCCAATATTTCAATGTATAAACATTCGGATTATGGTCTGTCCCTACAAACTCTGCATTATAAGCAGGATCAACCCCTATAGCTTCACCGGTATAAGGATTGTTTTCACCCAATGCAACACACGAATACTGCTTTCGTTTATCACCCGGTTCAAACGAATTATAAAACTCCCATGACAAGCAGAATGAGCCATAACCTGCATGTTCCATAGAAGCACAACGGTAACCCATCTGAATCAAGGCATCAGTAAGTTTACTCGCACTACTGGTCATTGTAGAGAATTTATAGAAGGAATGTTCCCAAACACTTTCTTTCGACCAATAATTTCCCATATCGTGAACTGAAGCAAAACAAGGAAGTAATTCATAAGTCTTACTATCAATAATCTGCTTCAACCTTTGCTTGGCAGAATCATAATCATTATTATACATATAAGCCTCAGCTAAATAGGCCAGACACATACCTTTCGTTATACGCCCATACTGGCCATTTAACGGTTGCCAATCAAGCACACCAGTCGCATATTCCAAATCCTCAATAATGAGCTTCCACATTTCATCAGCTGTTTCAGGACGAGGCTTGGCAGGAGAGGTTGAGTAGTTTTCACCGGTCATCAACATTGGTACACGTCCAAAGTTCTTACCTAAATAAATATAATTATACGCACGCAAGGCACGGGCTTGAGCAATAACTTCATTTTTCGCCTTTATCCCTTCCTTAAATACGGATTCCTTGACACTCTCCATTCCCGCAAGCAGACTATTTATACGACTGATAGCAGCATACGAGCACTTCCATGAATAACGAAACTGGCTCTCGGAAGCAGTCCACTCATACTTGCAATAATTAAAATCCCATCCGGAAGCTTGTACATCTAAAGTAGGTAAGTTCGCAAGCATCATATGAGGACGTACCCCCCACGAACTTCCTCCGAAACTATTCGGATAAAGCAATTCGTAACATCCCAATAGCCCCTCCTCAATAGTAGATTCATTGGTAAATATATAATCTTCGGGCAAAAATGTATAATAATCCACATCAAATATACCATCACATGAAGTAAATATAAAGGCTGCCAATCCACCGATAACAGATAATATTTTGTTCTTTCTCATATTCTTATTTTTTAAAATTGTAAACTAATACCCACACTATAAGTTCTCTGATAGGGATAACGGCCTGAATCATATCCCACCAAATTCAATCTCCCCGTACCTATCTCCGGATCACCGTATTTATTATAGGAAGAAATCGTGAATAAATTCTCAATGCTCCCATAGATTCTCATTCCCCAATCAAAGGTATAACCGACCTGAATATTTTGAAGTTTGAAGAAATCACCTTTTTTAATCCAAGCATCAGACACACGTGTATTCTTATTATTGTCCGAAACCGTCATACGGGCATATTTGGTACTGTGATTCTCTGGTGTCCACGCATTACTTATATATTCTTGTAAGCAATTCTGGAATTCACCCGTTGAATTATGGATGGAAGACAGACTCATGGCCGAATACGATAGAATATCTTGCCCGTAAACTCCATAACCATAAAGCATAAAATCCCATTTACGATAATTGGCATTAATAGAGATACCATAAGTCAGTTTAGGAAATCCATTGCCTATTATATCCTTATCGTCCGCATTGATATATCCATTGCCATCTTTATCCCAATAATAGTAATCACCGGGTTGTGTAGAACCGGATTGGTATTTACCAGTGGAAGACGCATTGTTAAGAGCATCAATTTCGGCCTGATTTTGAAAAATTCCTTTTACGCGATAGCCATAAAACGAACCTATGGCATATCCATTCTTAATAATGGAATGGTTGTCCCATTCATATCCCTTCGAAGCCTCTGTAGCAAAAATAGGATCACCGACTTCCTTTACTTTATTCCTAAGTGCAGAACCATTCACTCCCACATTGACAAACCAGTCACCAAAAGTCTTACGATAATTCACAGCAAATTCAAATCCTTTATTTTGGATTTTACCGGCATTCGTATAAATGGAAGTAAAACCTGTAGAAGGACGCATATTACGATCCAGCAACAAATCATAAGAATTACGTATAAAATAATCCAATGTTACATTCAAGGCATTGTCCATAAATCCCATATCAATACCCCAATTGGTCTGTTCATTCGTTTCCCAATGAAGATTCGTATCAATTTCCTTGTCTTTGGCAGCTCCCATCTGTTCTGTGTAATTTACCCCATTCCACCAATAATAATACATCTTACTTGTTGAAATCTGGGCAATAGATTTAGAGCCGTCACCATAAGAGCTACCAGTTTTACCCCAGCCAATACGAAACTTCAAATTACTGAAAATATTCAGATTCTTTATAAAAGATTCTTCATTCAGCCGCCAAGCTACCGAAGCTGAAGGAAAAGTTCCCCAACGATTTGTACGTCCGAAAGCTGAAGAACCGTCACGACGGATTGTACCGGTAAATAAATACTTATCTTTATAAGAATAAATCAAACGACCGAAATAAGAAAGACTGGTAGTTTTAACTTTCAAAGCACCTTCAACGTTTTTAGTAGTAGAATTCAATGTAGAAGCGATGTCACGATAGTTATCCGCAGGAAAATCCTTAGCGCTTCCTTTTAGTTCAAATCCATCTACCGACTGATTGAATGATTGTCCTACCATAACATTGATATGATGCCCTTTTGTATCAAGAATATAATTAAAGTAGTTCTCACTATTCCAATCACTGCTACGACTCATTTCCATGGAAAAGGTATCCAAACCATCAGAAGTAATGGTACGTTCATTTCGAGGTGAATAATCCCAAGAACTTTTATTGGTTACATTGTAACTGTTGGTGGTTTTGAATGTTAAGCCTTTCAAGATGTCCACTGTCAAACCAAAATCAATCTGTACCCGGTCTGTAAAATTCTTGCTGTCATTATCGTATGCTCTCGCCACTAAATTGTCACTACCTCTCGGTACATCCCCCATTCATCTCTTGCAAAGGTACCCCATAACTTCCGTCAGGATATTTGATAGGTACATTCATCAAATTACCGTTTTCATCAAGATGGTCCATAGTTGGAACCGTCAAAGCATATGACCGCATGTTCCCACCTCCGTGACTACCAGTACGAACATACGCAAGATTAGTATTAACAGTCAGAAAGTCACGAATTTTGCTGACTGCATTAGCACGGGCTGTAATCCGTTCATACCAAGAATTGATAATGGTACCATCATTTTTTGTATAACCTATGGAAGCCATATAGTTGGAAGTGCTACTACCTCCGGAGGCCGACAACCGATAATTACGCGACAAAGCAGTCCGTGTCATTTCTTTCTGCCAATCTATAGTTTGAAGTTGCCCTGCATATTGTTCTCCCCAAGCTAAATTGGTCAAGGACTTACCATCCGCCGCTTTACTCTGACGAACACCCCAAGTAAACAAGTCGGCATCAGCAACATCTATCGTATTGTTTACTGACTGAACCGATAAATTAGCAGTAAAGTTGATACGACTCTTGTTCTTGTCACCTTGTTTAGTAGTAATCATTACCACTCCATTTGCCGCACGCGAACCATAAATTGCAGTTGCCGAGGCATCTTTCAAGACTTCAATAGAAGCAATATCAGCAGGATTAACCATAGAAGCACTACTGATAATACCATCAATGACATAAAGGGGATCGGCAGAACCTTGGACTGTACCGATACCACGAATCCGGATTGTGGTTTCTCCGGAAGGATCACCGCCATTTCTCATGACTTGTACTCCAGCAGCAGCACCTTGCAATGCCTGGCCTATATTCACCGGATTACGCTTAGCCATCTCATCAACATTCACTGAAGCCACCGAACCTGTAAGATCACTCTTCTTAACCATACCATAACCTACAACCACCACTTCGTCCAAGGTTTCTGCATCTTCTTTCAAAATGACCTTCAATGTACCAGCATTTCCCGAGACTTTAATTGTTTGTGACAAATAGCCTATATAACTAACCTTTAGAATAGCCCCAACAGGACATTGAAAAGAAAAATTTCCATTCATATCAGTAATCATTCCCTGGGCAGTACCCTCTACAATGACATTAGCACCGATAATCGCCTCTCCTTTTTCATCCATCACTTGTCCTTTCACTGTAATGACATTTTGTTGTACAATGGTAACACCTACAAACGGTTGTATAACCATTGCCGCAAGAGGACTGGCACATACCAACGACATGGACACAAGCCCTAAATACTTCCTTACATTTTTCATAAATACTAAATAATTTGGTTTAACAAAAGCCCTTCTTTCCATCAAGAAAGAGCTATGAAATATCATTCACAAAACTATTTAGCATAGATTAAACATAAGGGAGAAAAAATAGTATTTTTATGCCTGCTTTTGTTTCATAGTTCATTTCTCCATAATAAAGCAACAAAACAAATACACATTTGCACAAAATATACACCCCTCAAAAACGATAGATTCAAAATTCAATCCTTAATTCCCGCCCATTATAACAAACTGTTTTTGAAGAAGAACTACCTGCTATATTCACAATGAATTTCCGATTCTTAACCATACCTGCAAAACGGCCTTTCCGATCACCTATAGTCAAAATACGTTTTTCATTATCCCATGTAATAGGAATTTCACTGTAGGCTCCCGACTCATAATTGTAATTATCATTCTCATCTTCATACAGTACAAACTCCCCATTATCACCCGGATAAATACGAAGTTCAAGTTTATCCCATTTCCGTTCTGTGGCATATTGTACCTCATTGGTAGTGAAAGGTACGATAGAGCCGGCCTTCACATATACCGGAATAATCTCTATAGGAGTGGCACGTTCCACTACTTGCCCGCCATCCAGAATCTGTCCTGTCCAAAAGTCAATCCACTTAGTATTATCGGGCAAATAGACACTACGCGAAACAGCATCTTCTTCAACAACCGGTGCAACCAAGAAAGCACTTCCAAACATAAATTCATCAGAAATCTGATAGGTTGATGTATCATGAGGAGCTTCCATAGAAAGTTGGCGCAAATACGAATAACCATTTTTAGTAACTTGCCAAGCCGTAGAGTAAAGATAAGGGAGCAGTGAATAACGTAACTTAATGTATTGTTCCTGCACATCAAAAGCCCAATACCCACGTTCGCCAAACTGATAAATTTCACGGGGTGAACCTGTACCATGCGAGCGCATCATCGGATTAAATGTAGCAAACTGAAACCAACGCACATAAAGCTGCTGGTAAGCAGGGTCCTTATGTGCCGTATTATAAACATTGCCATAGGGATGCCATGCACCAATATCGGTATTCCAATAAGGAATGCCACATATCGAAAAATTCAAACCTGCCGGAATCTGTTTCTTGAAAACATCAAAACTTGCACGGATATCACCGCTCCATGAACCGGCACCATAACGTTGCGAACCTATATAGGCCGAACGAGTCAATATATATACACGTTTATCCAAGGTGGTAGCACGCTGATTATCCCAAATAGCCTTACTAGTGTACAGAGGATAAATATTACGGACATTTCTTAAAGCCCCTTCTTTCGTCTGAAAATTGAAATCAGACTGTTTGGCACCATAAAATTCCGGTTCTGTAGCATCCATCCACCATGCCGACATACCAAGCTGGAACATATACCTGTTCATATAATCCCATACTATCCCACGAGCTTCCGGATTAAAAGCGTCATAGACTCTTGCCTCACGGGGCGAAGAAACCATAGGATATAATGCCCCCTTTTTATCAAGTTCCTTGAAAATTTCCGTTCCATTTCCAAAACTCGGCCATACAGAAATCATCATTTTCACATTCATCTTCCTTAAACTGGAAAACATCTCTTGAGGTCTGGAAAAATTTGGATTGAGAAACTGAATCGCATTCCAAGAGGAATTATCCTCTCCCCAATAACGCCAATCCTGAATTATCCCATCAAGCGGTACGCCCAATTTACGATATTTTTCAGCAACCTCCACCACCTCATCTTGCGACTTATATCTTTCCTTACACTGCCAAAAGCCCAAAGTCCATAAAGGTACCATAGGAGCTTGTCCCGAAAGCTGTCGCAAAAGTGCTACAGTAGCATCTCCGTTTCCACCATAAAGAAAATAATAGTCTATCGCTTCACCAGCTTCTGATCTAAATGATGTCCCCATAGGCGTATCATCAAATGTCGTAATCGAATAATTATCCCAATAAAGACCATAACCTTTGACAGACGCGAAATAAGGTACAGCAATCTGCATGTTATTTTGTTCAAGAACCAACCGCTGGTTCCGCTGATTCATCTTGCCAGTCTGCTGTTGGCCCAGTCCGTAAATAACCTCATCCTCGTCCAAAATAAATGATTGCGACACTTCATAAGTATTCTCAACAATAGTCCGCATCTTTCCTCTATCCAAACCGGGAGTATTTTGTCCTGGAGCACTTTGAGTAGGTACAACCTCACCAGCAACATGAGATTCCACCTTCTTTTCCCTTATTCTCTGAACATATTGCAACGGCATCAACTGGACACCGTAGTCTTTTTCGGTCAAGAGTTTACTCCCATCCAGATTACTGAACTGGACACGTCCCGTATTTAAATCTAGAATAACTTCCAACAATGAAGAAGAAGCTTTTACCATATCGTTTTGCCGAGAAACATTGACTTCAACCTGAGTAGGTTCAAGCACCACAGCCAGACTTTTCCTCAGATTGACATTGCCCGACTCCAATGTCTTCGAAACTCTAACAATATTGGGAGTATAAAACTCCACCTTAACAACCACCCCTTTAACTGTCACGACAAAACCATTACTTCTTGCCTGTACTTGGGCAAGCACTACTGTTGACCATAAAATCGCACATAATGCAAATAGAACTTTTTTCATTTTGATATACTATGAAATAAATAGAATCCAATTAATGCAAATATAGAGATTTACAATTCTCTGCAGTGTCCCAAATATTTCTTTGAAAGGGTAAAATTGTTGCCGAATAAATATTCAAACACATTTATATAGCCTACAGAACACATTTTATACCTCCATTCCTTCCGGCTACCTATAAACACACAATCACCCGTAACAGTATCAACAACAGTAAATTCACGTACCTCGCCATCATTATATTACGGCAACTTTCCCCTGACGGGGCAAGATACATATAATTTTAGAGTTATTCGCCTGACAATAAGGTAATTTTACACCGCGCAGTGTAGTCGTCACTGCCTGCATGCCCCTTTCGCGATGGAAAACGGGAGGGACTTGTTTCTCTTTTCCAGTAATCTCCATATCTCCTTTCAAGGCTCCTACACGTAGGGATGACCCGAAGTTTATCATTTCAGTCTTGCAACAATCTCAAATCCCATACGGCTGTTATGATAAGGACAGTTCCACATACTTGCTTTAGGTTCCTTGTAGCGCGGAGTTCCATCCTCCAGTACGGTTCTGAACCATTCGCCATGCTCTTTGTCTATCATCCGTGACTTGATGAAGTTCCAGGTACGGACGGCACTCTCCAGATAAGATTGCTCACCGGTCAGTTGCCAAGCATTGATACAGCCTACCACAGTTTCCGCCTGGCACCACCAAGAAGCATCTCTCCTGATTTTGTCCTTATGCCGTTCGTACATCATGGCTCCCATCGGGTTGATACCCTCTTTCAAGGAAGCGTCTGCAAGTTCTAACGCTACCTTCCTGCATTTCCCGATGACCTCCGGATTACCCAGAGTCTCTGCAGCTTCCGTCAGCAGCCAAGAAGTTTCGATATCATGTCCGTAAGAGTCGATGTCATCCAGATTGTTCCAGTTTGAATCACAGTATGATATCAGGTGATGTGTTTGTGGGTTGTACAGCTTGGTTGTTATCAAGTCTATTACTTTTGCAAGGCGCTTGCGAAGGCCGTTATCCTTCCATACTTTATATAAAGCCGTGTATGCCTCTAATACGTGGATATGGGTATTCATTGTTTTGGCAGCAACGCCGTCTCCGTCATACCCCAGCTTTTGGGGAGTTCCCCATTCGCGGGTAAAGGATTCTATATAACCGTCGTTTACGGGATCTTTGACTTTGCTCTCCATTATCCGGTAAAGCTCTATGGCTCTTTGCAGGCTTTCATTGTTGCCCGTTGCCCTGAAATGCTCGGACAACCCATAGATAGCATAAGAGCAGCCGTAAGTCTGCTTGTTCGTATCCAACGGGGTACCGTCTGCTTTTATCAGCCAATATACGCCTCCATACTGCGAATCAATGAAGTGGTCTATGAAATACCGTTGCGCCCTGTCAGCCAATTTACGGTAGGCAGTATCGCCATACATCCGGTAGGCGGTTGAAAAAGTCCAAAGGATGCGGGCATTCAGTACACCACCTTTGGGAGCATCCGCTATCGGGGCACCGTCACGTCCCAATGAACCATAAAAGCCTCCGGAAGAATCTACGCTGTATCTTTCCCAAAAAGAGAGGATATTCTCTTTCAAGTCCGAGGTTATTTCATCTTTTAAAACCTTGTCTACGTGTGACTGTGCTTGCAGGAAAGGTGTAACCAGCAACCATACTGTAATCAGCAAAAAAACGGAAAACATACGTTTCATAATATAGCGATTTAAGGAATTAATCATAGTTACATTGCAAATGTACAAAAAAACAAGTTGCCACTACTCACTACCATCCTTTTTCAATGGATACAATTGGTTCCGATAAAGGCTGTTTTTGGGTACTGAGTCCTTGTTTTACCAGACATCAGCTTTTATTAGCTCAAACGTTGGTATCTGGCAGTTCAAACACCATTGTATGACAAATATAACAATGAATATCATAAAAATAGAGGAAAAAGACACATTTCATAACGTTATTGGCTACAAACAAAAGCCATCCGTTTCCTTTTTAGTCCGTATATTAGTAGAAAATTTCGTAACTCAAAAATAGATACTATGAGAAAGAAACATTTCCTATTTGCATCAGTCTTGGCACTGCTTTGCGGCAGCAGTACGCTGCATGCGCAAGACTTCAAGCTGACATCCTCCGGTTATTTCAAGAACCAGGGAGTCGACGTCATGGCTTTTGATGACATCTATCCCGAAGGACACCAGGGAGGGGTATGCATCATCATGAACGGACACCGTGTGGCAACAAACGGAGACATCCGCCTGGAAGCCACGCCCGGACAATGGCAACCCGTACCGAAACAGCTCGACCGGAAGCTCGGTGACAACAGCATCACCGCCACGCTGTGCTATCCCGACTCCTCACGCCATCTCACCGGATTCAACCCGATGATTTACCCGGACCTCCACCTTATATATACGGTAAACGTGGAAAGCAAAGGTAAAAACATAGAGGTGACCGTAGATCTTGACCGCCCCATTCCCCAGGAATTCATCGGAAAAGTGGGCTTCAACCTTGAATTCTTCCCGGGTTCCCTCTTCGGCAAGCCCTGGATTATGGACGGTCAGAGCGGCATCTTCCCGCAACAGCCCAACTCCCCCCTGATGACAACCCAGCCCAACTATCTGCATACAGGAAACTACCATGACGGCAAAAAATCGCTGGCAGACATGGACAAACTGATAGGAAAAGGTTACAGCCCGATTGTGGCAGACGACATCATCAGCGAACCTTATGCCAAAGGAACCAAGTTCACCTCCCGGCCCGATGACCCTTACAACAAAGTTACCATCGAATCATTGAGCGGTGACCTGCAACTGTTTGACGGGCGTATGAACCACAACAACGGCTGGTTCGTACTGCGCAGCAACATAAAACCGGGTGTCACCAAAGGTGCCGTCAAATGGATTATCACTCCGAACGTAGTGGCCGACTGGATGTATCAGCCGGTTATCCAGACTTCACAGATAGGTTATCATCCCACTCAGGACAAGGAAGCCGTCATCGAAATGGATATACGTGACAACAGAAAGGAAACGGCACAAATCATCCGCATTGATGCCGACGGCGAAAAGGTTGTCAAGAACGTCACTCCTGCCAACTGGGGTAAATTCTTGAGGTATAACTATCTGAAAGTAAACTTCACAGATGTAAAGGAACCGGGGCTTTATAAGATTAAATACAATACCTCCGTGTCTCCCATCTTCCGCATCGACAATGACGTATATGCCCGTGGCGTATGGCAACCCGTACTGGAATACTTCCTTCCCGTACAGATGTGCCACATGCGCGTCAACGAAAAATACCGCGTATGGCACGACTGCTGCCACATGGACGATGCCCAGATGGCACCGGCACACAATCATATCGACGGCTACGACCAGAAAGAGGGCCTGTCCAAGTTCAAACCGGGTGAAGTGGTTCCCGGAGTGAACATAGGCGGCTGGCACGATGCCGGAGACTTTGACCTCCGCATCGAATCCCAAGCCGGAGAATCCTATATCCTGGCACTGGCCTACGAAGCTTTCCACCCGAATCTCGACGTGACTTCCATCGACCAGATAAACCGTGTGACGGAAATCCACCAGCCCGACGGTAAGAATGACTTGCTGCAACAAGTAGAGAACGGCGCCCTTACGGTAGTCAACGGCTACCTGGCACTGGGACGTCTCTACCGGGGAATCATCTGCAACGACCTGCGCCAGTACGTACTTCTGGGTGATGCCGCCGCCATGACCGACGGGAAAATCGGTAATGAAGACGACCGCTGGATATTTACGGAGGATAACCCCGGACGGGAACTGTCGACAGCTGCCCAGTTGGCTGCCGTATCACGTGTATTGAAAGGTTTCAATGATACATTGAGTGTGCATTGCCTCGACATTGCTCGCAAAGTATATGCTTCTACCGGAAGCGGCAACAACAGAGCCTTGTTCCCCAAAGTGCAGGCAGCCGTAGAGCTGTACCTCACCACCGGCGAACAACCCTATATGGACTTCATTCTGGACAACCAGGAGCTCATCATCAAGCAGATAGGCCGCATCGGCTGGTACACGGCACGTGTGGAAAAACTGTTCGCACAGATGAAGAACAAGAAAGCCAAAGCCTTTTCAGCAGCTTTCCGCAAAGCTTTGACCGGATATGAACAAGAACTGAACAAACAAGTGCAGGAGACTCCCTATGGCGTTCCCTACCGTCCGAACATCTGGGGTGCAGGCTGGGATATACAGCGTTTCGGCTTCCAGCACTACTTCCTGACAACCGCCTATCCGGAAATATTCCCGAAAGCACCGGTATTCAATGCCCTCAACTTCATTCTCGGATGCCACCCGGGCTCCAACCAGGCTTCCTTCGCCTCGGGTGTCGGCGCACAATCAGCCACTGTAGGCTACGGACTGAACCGCGCAGACTGGTCGTACATTCCCGGTGGAGTCATTTCCGGTACGGCGCTTATCCGTCCCGACTTCCCGGAACTCCTGACGTTCCCGTTCCTCTGGCAACAGACTGAGTATGTGTTGGGAGGAGGTTCGTCCCACTATATGTTCCTGGTACTTGCAGCAGAACAGTTGCTGAAACAATAAAAGACAGAGGGGGAACAAAACCCTCTGGATATTTTCTTTTAGGCGCGGATTACACGGATTTAGTTTACTGCATCCGTGGATTCCGCGTAACCCGCGCCCAATATTATAGTATAATGAAAGTGTTTATATACTTTTCACTCTTTCACCAATTATCCGTACGGAACGGAATGGTAGGCAGTTCATTCCCACCGATCATCGTACCAATCTGGAAATCATGGAAACAATAGCGCACGCTGACGGGATGGGATACCTTTTCTGAAGAGATTACCACTTCATTCGTCTGCCAGTGCAGCCATACTTTGTCGGCAGGATGGAACACACGGTCCTCACCCGCCACTTCGAAACCGCGAAGGTCATAGTTGCGACAGATACCCATTTCCAAATGGTCGAAGGAAACCCATGCTTCACTGCCTTTAGCAGTCCATGACTTATATTGTGGGCCGAAACAGTGTATCTGCTTCAATCCATAGGTAAGGTTCAATGCCAGATAGCTCAAGCGTTGACCTACCTTTGTCTTGTTGCGGGGATGGATATTGTACATCTCATAAGGCTCTACAAGGTCGTTTGTCGAAATCATACCACTGTTCGGAATCAGGCTTTGGGCACGGAATTGCGCTTCACGTAGGTAAGCAGCTTTCTCTTGCTGGGTACCTCCATAGGCGTACGGCGCTATTTCGGCAAAGTAGAAAGGCAATTCGCCCAGCCCCCATTCCTTGCGCCACAGCTGCACCATGTCGGCCAAGCGTTCGGCATATGTTTCATGGCGACCTACGTTCGACTCTCCCTGATACCAGATGAACCCTTTGATGGTATAGTTCTGAAGCGGCTTCAGCATGGCATTGTACATCAGCATGGGGCGGAGCATGGGATGCAGGCGTTCGATGGAATCGGGGTTGAGAGATATGTCTGGATAGTTTTCCAGCAGTTCACGGCTTATCCAACCTTCTACAGTGGATCCACCGTAAGCGCTACAGATGATGCCGACCGGAATCCGGAGGGCACGGCTCAACGAAGTGGCAAAATAGTAGGCCGTCGCACTGAAATCGGGTGCGGTTTCTATGGAAGATATGTTCCAGCTACCTTTGCAGTCGGTTTGCGGTTCATAAGTCTGGTGCTTGGGAACGGTGAACATACGCACCCCCTTATTCTCGGCAGAAGCTATGATGTCATCCGCTCCGTTCATGATGCAACAGCCAGCAAAACCTTTCAGGGGCATTTCCATATTGCTCTGGCCGGAAGCAAGCCATACTTCACCGATTAGGATATTCTTCAACGTAGTTTTTTCTCCGTCATCAAAAGTTATCTCATAAGGCGTGTATCCTGCTACCGGAGTCTCCACGGCAAGCGTCCAACCGCCATCCTTATCGGCACGGCAAGTCATTGTCTGTCCGTTCCACGAAGGCGTAACGCGTACTTCGGCTTCCGGAGCAGCCGTTCCCCACAGTTTCACTTCAGTCTGCTGCTGGAGTATCATGTTGTCGCCCACCAATGCAGGCAGTTTTACTTTGGCGCCCAACGAGGCGGCACCGCATAATAGAATCAATGCAAGAACCTTACTTTTCATAGTATATTTGTATTTAACATTATATTCGGAATCAATAACGCGAGCAAAAATAAGGCTTTTTTGCTCACGTTCTCCGTTTCATGTGCAAAAAGTGGGTGTTTTTGCACATGTGCTCAAACAAAATTATACATTGATGTATTATACATTGATGTATAATTTGTATATTTGTCATTAAATCAAGAACAGAAAGTTTATGAAATCACCTTTTCAATACGGCACACTGGTTGATAAAGAAAGTTTCGTCAATCGGGTAGAAGAACGAAAGCAACTGAAAGAATTACTTGGATCGGGCATCAACGTAATGCTTATTTCACTGCGCCGATGGGGAAAATCGTCGCTTGTAAAAGTAGCTATGGACGAACTGACACAAGAAGACAAGCATATCCGTGTCTGCTTCATTGATGCATTCAGCATCAAGACGGAAGCTGAATTCTACCGCATCTTTGCGCGAGAAGTCATTTCTTGCGCCGCCTCCACCCTTGAAAAGAGGCTTGAAGATGTGAAACAGTTTCTTAAAGCCGTTTCTCCCAGTATCACATTGAAGAGCGACCCAACCGATACCCTCTCCTTTGACCTGAAATTGGAACTGGAAGAAAAAAGTGTCATGGAGATACTGGAACTACCCGAAAAGATAGCAGCTGCCAAAGGCATACACCTGATTGTCTGCATCGACGAGTTCCAACAACTGGCACTACTACCCGGCTACAAAAGTATGGAGGGAAAAATGCGCTCTGCCTGGCAGAAGCAGCAACAAGTCTCCTATTGCTTTTACGGAAGCAAGCGGCATATGATGATGGACATCTTCAACAATTCTTCTAACCCCTTCTACCGCTTCGGACAAGTACTGTTCCTGCAAAAGATAAAGAAAGAGGAATGGGTGCCCTTCATCGTCAATGCCTTCCACCGGACGAACAAAGAAATCAGCGAACAGCAAGCAGAACAACTGTGCGACATCGTGAAATGCCATTCGTGGTATTTGCAACAGTTGTGCTATTTCATCTGGAGCGGTACGTCTGAAAAAGTGACAGATGAGATTATCGAAATCCGTACCCGCCAACTGATAGACACCAACATGCCTCTGTTCATGAACGACACCGAGAACCTGACTGCTGCCCAAACTGCCATGCTTCGTGCTGTAGCCGACGGTGAATACCGCTTCAACTCCATCCCCGTAGTGCGGAAATATGAATTGGGCAGTGCACAGACCATCACACGCAACAAGCGTATGCTGACAGAACGTGATTTCATTGAGAAAGAGGGGAACAAGTATGTTTTCTCCGATCCGATATTCGAGCTTTGGTTCAGGAGGGAGTATTGCTGAATATAAAAAAAGAACGTGGAACTGCGTGCTATCCATCGTCTTTGAAGGTCCTGAGAAAACCCCACTATACAAATGAACAGACAGCAGACCCACGCCGAAACCAGCACAGGAGCAGTCCATGCCATTCTTGTGTATCATTGATGAATTTCTCAGGTTCTCAAAGACAAGAATGAAGCACAACGCTTCTTACAATATCATTTCACAAAACATTGAAGCTAAGGACACTTCCTTGCTTCGATGGCAAATTTAACGATAAAGAATGAAAACAAGAAAAAGATTGGAAAGTATTTTTAAGGCTGATACCTACAGAAGATAAATATGATTTTGTCATTCTGACACTTTGTATTTTCTATCGCACGAGAATCCCGTATTTCGGACCGATTATCCACACAGAAAGAAATACGAGAGCGAAAATCCATAAGTGTCAGGTTATAAGCATTATACCAAAACGAACGTCCTTCTAATAAATCGAAATCACACCTCCGAAAGCCCTGATACACCGAAAATGCAAAAGCAAAAGAACGTTTTATTAAAACAGAGTAACCGTTTTACTAAAACGCAATACCCCTTTTAGTAAAAAGCAATCACCCTTTTAGCTTAAAGGTGTAGCCAATTTCTGCATAAAAGCCCTACAAAAGCGGAAGAATATGCAAGAAGAACGCATCTTTATGACCCCAATATCCACAATATATCCTAAATTCGTCCTTCTGCCCAACCATGTGCGGCAGAGAAATCTACAGAAACATTACTTTTTGTCAAAAATATAAGGATATTACTGCCTTTCAGCACCTTTTATAACAACCCATGCAGTTCCCACGCCCACACATGCCGTATTCCTTCATTGGATGGCAGACAGAAATCATCAAGCGAAACAACCAGTTTCTCATAATTATCTTGTATCGCCTCCAGCGAAGCATACTCACGGCGCACCGTCTGTTCATCTACCAGCATGTAGGTGGATTGCAGATATATCGTACGGTCACCTTTCCGAGCGATGAAGTCCACCTCTTTTTCTTTAGCACATCCGGTATAGACATCATAGCCCGCCCGAAGCAACTCCAGATAGACAAGATTCTCCAGTTTATAACCCACACCATAGGCTGTTCCGGGATAGAGGAAATTCTTAAAGGCAAGGTCGTTGATGTAATATTTCGCCGTACCGGACAGTATTTCCTTTCCGCGCAAGTCGAAGCGTTCACAACGATACGCCAAGAACGAGTCTTCAATATAGCCTATGTAGGCAGCCACGGCATCATAGCTCGTCTTCCGGCCTTGGATCTTGAAATAGTTTACGATGTTGCCGATGGACACTAAATTAGAGGTATTGCCTACAAGAAACGCAAAAAGGTCCTCAAGCAGCCGGGGGTCACGTATGCTGTAGCGTTGGATGATGTCCTTCAGCAAGATGGTGTCCTTCAAGGCAGACAAGTAATTGCGCTGCACCTCCTGCTTTTCGGGCAAGACAAAAAGGTCCGGGATTCCGCCCGTATTCATATAGCCCATATAGCTCTCACGGTTCTGTTCCAGATGCCTTATCTCTGTATACTCCTGATAGCTGAAGGGATATATCGGAAATTGGACGTATCGCCCCGAAAGCAGCGTGGCAAGCTCACCGGACAGCATCCGTGAGTTGGAGCCGCTGATAAAGAGCTCGTACTCCTCGGTATAGTCCTGCGAATAAGAATTGACCGACTTTTCCCATTCTTGGATGAGCTGCACTTCGTCGATGAAAATATATATCCTCCCCTGAGGGTGCAGTTCGCTTTTATAAAGCGTCACCAACTCTTCCAAATCCTTGTGAGTCTTCAAAAAAGCAAAGTCGCTTAGTTCCCGGTTGATGAACAAAGTGTTCTGCGGAGGGACACCGTTTCTTATCAGTTCCCTTGCTATCTGTCTCAACACATAACTTTTCCCAGCACGCCGCTGACCGATGAGCACCTTTACAAGACGATTGCCTACGTAGTCCATGATTCTGCCGGTATAAGCTACCCGCATGAAACCGAAGTCAAAATCTCCTTCTGTCCAGAGATTGTACTTCCTAAGTATATCCATTCTTTCGTCCATAACCTAAACTTTAGTTACAAAGATAACAATTTTCGGTTATAAACGAACATTTCCATCAATTCTTTCGTTCATAACCCAAAAAGTTTGCGAAAAAGGCTAGATTTTCGGTTATAAACGAAAGATTCATTTAGACAAGCAAGGAGGATACTTCCTTTCCGCATCCCCTTTATCGGCCGGATATTCCCTCTATAGAATCATCATTGTTGCATCTATATATCCACCGCGTTGCATCTATACTTCCACCGTGCTGCATCTATAGATGCAGCAAATCCCTTAACCTATCCTAATAATGCTGCTTATTGTCACCTATTTAGAAGCGAAATCATTATATTTGCGCCCATATATGCCAATACGTTGACTAAGCGATGGCAAAACAGCTTGTAAAAAACAAAACTGAATAATAACGAATTTCATCCGAATGAAACAGTACAAAACCGTAAACAACCTTGTAGGCTGGATTACCTTCCTCATTGCAGCGACGGTCTACTGCATGACCATCGAACCTACTGCAAGCTTTTGGGACTGCCCGGAGTTCATCACCACCGGCTATAAGCTGGAAGTAGGACACCCGCCCGGCGCACCGTTCTTCATGCTGGTAGCCAACCTATTCTCACAATTTGCTTCCGATGCCTCCACCGTTGCCAAGATGGTGAACTACATGAGCGCGCTGATGAGCGGCGCATGTATCCTGTTCCTTTTCTGGAGCATCACGCACCTGGTACGCAAACTTGTGGTGACAGACGAAAACAATATCACACGCGGCCAGATGGTTACCATCATGGGTAGCGGTCTGGTGGGCGCACTTGCCTACACGTTCAGCGATACCTTCTGGTTCAGCGCTGTGGAAGGCGAGGTGTATGCCTTCTCCTCACTGTTCACTGCCGTCGTATTCTGGCTCATACTGAAATGGGAGGACGTTGCCAACGAGCCTCACAGTGACCGCTGGCTGATTCTTATCGCCTACCTGACGGGACTTTCCATCGGCGTGCACTTGCTGAACCTGCTCTGCCTGCCCGCCATCGTACTGGTATACTACTACAAGAAAGTACCCAACGCCAATGCCCGAGGTTCCCTGCTGGCATTGCTCGCTTCGGGCATACTGGTAGCAGCCGTACTCTACGGCATCGTGCCGGGTATCGTGAAAGTGGGCGGCTGGTTCGAACTGCTCTTCGTCAACACGCTGGGCATGTCCTTCAACACGGGTGTCATCGTATATATCATTCTGTTGGCAGCCTGCCTCATCTGGGGTATCTACGAAAGCTATACCGAACGCAACAAGGCACGTATGGCACTCTCGTTCATACTCACCATCGCCATGCTGGGTATCCCGTTCTACGGACACGGTACCAGCTCGGTAGTTATCGGTGTTATTGTCATTGCCGCATTGTGGCTCTACCTCCGTCCGAAGACGCAGGCAGCCGTCAAAGAGAAATTCCGCGTATCGGCACGCACGCTGAACACCTCGCTGCTCTGCACCATGATGATTGTCATCGGATATTCCTCGTATGCACTTATCGTCATCCGCTCCACCGCCAACACGCCGATGGACCAGAACTCTCCGGAGGACATCTTCACACTGGGCGAATACCTGGGACGCGAGCAGTATGGCACACGCCCGCTGTTCTATGGCCCTGCCTTCTCCTCGCAAGTGGCACTGGACGTGAAAGACGGTTACTGCGAACCGCGCATCAAGTACAACGGCACTAAGTTCATCCGCAAGGAGAAAGCTACGCCCGACGAAAAGGATTCGTACATCGAAATCCCCGGACGCATTGAGTACGAATACGCCCAGAACATGCTGTTCCCGCGTATGTACAGCAGTGCCCATACACAACAATACCATGCCTGGCAGGACATCAAGGGTTACGATGTGCCCTATGACAAATGCGGCAACATGATTATGGTAAACATGCCCACACAGTGGGAAAACATCAAGTTCTTCTTCTCCTACCAGCTCAACTGGATGTACTGGCGCTACTTCATGTGGAACTTCGCCGGACGCCAGAACGACATACAAGGCAGCGGAGAAATTGAACACGGCAACTGGATTACCGGCATCCCGTTCATTGACAACTGGCTGGTGGGCGACCAGAGCCTCTTGCCTCAGGAACTGAAAGACAACAAGGGACACAACGTATTCTACTGCCTGCCCCTGCTGCTGGGTATCATCGGCCTGCTATGGCAAGCCTACCGTGGACAGAAAGGCATCCAGCAATTCTGGGTGGTCTTCTTCCTCTTCTTCATGACCGGTATTGCCATCGTGCTCTACCTGAACCAGACTCCGAGCCAACCGCGCGAACGTGACTATGCCTACGCCGGTTCGTTCTACGCCTTCGCCATCTGGATTGGTATGGGTGTGGCAGGACTCGTCCGTCTGCTTCAAGACTATGCCAAGATGAAGGAACTGCCTGCTGCCGCCATCGTTTCCGTAGCCTGCCTCTTTGTCCCCGTGCAGATGGCAAGCCAGACTTGGGACGACCACGACCGCAGCGACCGCTACATGGCACGCGACTTCGGCCAGAACTACCTGATGTCCCTACAAGAAAGCGGCAACCCGATTATCTATACCAACGGTGACAACGATACCTTCCCCCTCTGGTACAACCAGGAGACCGAAGGTTTCCGTACCGACGCCCGCACCTGCAACCTCTCGTACCTGCAGACCGATTGGTACATCGACCAGATGAAGCGCCCCGCCTACGACAGTCCTTCTCTCCCCATCACGTGGGACCGAATGGAGTACGTAGAAGGCACCAACGAATACGTCCCCATCCAGCCTGAGTACAAGAAAAGCATCGACCAGCTCTATGCCGAAGCCGAGAAGCAGGCACTGGACGGTAATCCCGAAGCACTGGTCAATGTAAAGAAAGAATTCGGTGACAACCCGTATGAGCTAAAGAATATCCTCAAGAACTGGGTGCGCAATAAGAATCAGGACTTGAAGGTGATTCCTACCGACAGCATTGTCATCAAGGTAGACAAGGAAGCCGTGCGCCGCAGCGGCATGATGATACCGGGCGACTCAATCCCCGACTACATGCACATTTCGCTGAAAGGCAAACGCGCCCTCTACAAGAGCGAGTTGATGATGCTCGAAATGCTGAGCGAGGCCAACTGGGAACGCCCCATCTATATCGCTGTCAGCGTAGGCAGGGAGAACCAGCTGAATATGGAAAACCACTTCGTTCAGGAAGGTCTTGCCTATCGTTTCACTCCGTTCGACACCAGTAAGACAGGCGTGACAATAGACTCCGAAAAGATGTACGACAACCTGATGAACAAGTTCAAGTTCGGTGGCATCGACAAGCCGGGCATCTATATCGACGAGAACGCAATGCGCATGTGTCACTCTCACCGTCGCATCTTCTCCCAACTCGTGCAGCAGCTGATGCGTGAGGGCAAGAAAGACAAGGCAAAAGCCGCCCTGGACTATGCCGAAAAGATGATTCCCGCCTACAACGTGCCTTACGACTGGCAGAACGGTGCCGTACAGATGGCTGAAGCCTACTACCAACTGGGCGAAACCGCCAAGGCGGACGAGATGATGAAAGCCCTTGCTGACAAGGCTGTAGAGTACCTGACCTGGTATCTGAGCCTGGACGACAACCGCTTCATGATTTCTACCCGTGAATTTGAATACCACTGGGCTGTACTCGATGCCGAGGTAAAGGCCATGAAGAAGTACAACTCCAAGCTCGCCGAAATCTACGAGCCGAAGGTGGAAGAACTGTATAATATGTATGTGGACAGAATGAAGGAGTGAGAATAAGGATTAGGGATTAAAGGATTAGGGATTAGCCTGTGCAGTTCATCACTAATCACTAATCATTAATAACTAATCCTTAACCCCTAATCCTTAATCATTAACCCCTAATCCTTAATCCCTAATCCCTTAATCCTTAATCACGTGTTTATAGAACAACCTCCTGAGTTTTTTCGCAAACTATATCCCGGTGCAGTCTGGAGGATGGACCCCAATGAAAAAGCCGTTTATCTGACTTTCGACGATGGCCCTATCCCCGAAGTAACTCCCTGGGTGCTCGACCTGCTGGATAAGCACAACATCAAAGCCACCTTCTTCATGGTAGGTGACAACATACGGAAGCATCCGGACGAATTCCGGATGGTCGTTGAGCGTGGGCACCGCATCGGTAACCACACCTTCAACCATATCCGTGGATTTGAATACACGGCCAAGAATTATCTGGGAAATACCGAACAGGCGAAGATTTTCATGGAAATGGGTGGGGACATCAATTGCAATGTGGAGAAGGTTCTCTACCCTCTCTTGTTCCGCCCTCCCCACGGCCATATGTTCGCCAACCAGTATCTCACGCTGAAACGAACCTACAAGATTGTGATGTGGGACCTCGTGACCCGCGACTACAGCAAGAAGCTGCGCGGTCCGCAAGTGCTTGCCAACGTGATGCGCTACGCCCGCAACGGCTCCATCATCACCTTCCACGATTCCCTGAAATCCTGGTGCAACGGAAACCTGCAGTACGCATTGCCGCGCGCCATTGACTTCCTGAAGGAAGAGGGATATGAATTCAAAGTATTATAAACTTGAAACAGCAGAAAGTTACCAACATCTGCTGTAACAATAAATTCCACATAAAATAAGAAGGGGTTGTCTCGGCAAAAGGCAACCCCTTACATTTTATAGGCTCATGTCCTGTTCCACAAGAATAAACAGATGTTTTATAATTACCAAGTAAATGTACATCTGTATTCATCCCACTGGTCTTTTACAACCAGTTCCGTAGGATAACTGTCGGAATTCAATGTCCATGTAAAATACATATCGGACACAGAGTCCTCGCCATTGTATGTATAATGCCCTACAAGCGGCAGATGTTTCGTAGCCTTACCAAGCATACCTCCATAATAGGCATATATCATCTCGTCCATATCCACATCCAGTATTTCATCAAACAACATCAGGCAGCCCTTATTCTCGATAGGAGCTGTTATATTATCCGTCGTATAGTCTATGGCAGCACTATACTCCCACTCGTCATTGCTGTCGATAATTCCGTCACCATTGAGATCCCCACTAGCTACATAACGTGTGGAAGTCTTCACCACATCTCCATCCTTATAGGTGATGTTCGTTATTTCACCATCGCTTTCAGAGCGTTTCATTACAACCAGATGGCCTTCAGTGTCGTATTCCATCTCCCAAGTAAACTCATCGGCATCGGGAGTACCAGCGTGGTCTATTGAGTTGCAAAATTCCACATAACCATCGCTGTTGAGCTGCAAGTTCAGTTCTGTAACATCGCCCTCTTCATCCGTCACGGTGATTCTTGCTCGGTCCTTTGCAACATCTGCCTTTGTAGTAGCGGGAAAGTACTCAAAGACGGCTTTATCCCCATCCTCAGTTGTAATGTTCGTCACCAGCCCTTCTTCATTGTGAGAAATCGCCATGCCCGAAACCGACTTCGGAAGCCCTCCCGTAAACACTTGCGAAGGATTGACCACAGTGGCGGTGTTTTCGCCACCCTCACCATTCTCATTTTCGTCATCGTCACTGCAAGCAGTGAATCCCAAGCACAACGCCACACCCAACATGGAGGCAGCCATCATTTTAAACATTTTCATAAGTTACAAATCTTGTTTTATCCCCATCCCTCTAAGGAAAATCCATAATAACAAAAGTATAAGGAATGCCGTCCGTATCTCACGACAACAAGACTCTGCCATTCAAACCCGGACAGATACTTTTGGCCATTTATCATTCCCAGACAAAGCTTAATATTTTTTGCAAAGTAATAAACTTTTCCTTTCACTCCTTGTCACTGAAAAAGGTGATTTTTCAGCCACATACAGAAAAAATTCAGCATCTCCAATAAAAAGCAAAATGAATAAGACGTATATTTGCAACAACTAAGCACAGATTGAATTCCACTAAAATATACCGATATGAGGGTACGCCATACTAAGCTATTATCACTCCTCTTTTCTTTAACCACTATCCTGCTTCACGCCGGAGAAATACCAACAGACACTCTGTTGGCACACTTCTACAACCGGGCAGCCAATCTCATGGAAGAAGGACACTACGATGAAGCGCAACGTAGCTTCGACAGCGCCTTTGCCACCCGGAACGTAAAGCACTCCTTCATGTATCCCATCTTGCTGAACGAACAAGCCACACTGCTGGTCTATGTGGGAAAGACAGAAGAAGCCTTTGCCATGAAAAAAAATGTGCTCCCCTACCTGCCGCAGATAGATGATTTGGAAAAGCACATCAGCGTATACAACGATTTGGGCCTCCTCTACCGTCAGCACCAAATGAATGACTCTACACTCTACTATTACAATAAAGCACTGGACAGTGCCTTGCAATATGGGGACGAAAGCTGGATAGCCCACATCTGCAACAATGTGTCCATCCTATACTTCAATATCAGGCAGCTGAACGAAGCCGAAAAGTATACCGACATGGCCGCCGAACATGCCGCCAGAACCGAAGACCCATTCGTAGCCTTCACCACCTGGCAAATCAGGGCAACCATAAAGGCTGAACTGAACAAGCTGGATGATGCTGAAAAATCCAACCGCAAAGCCTGGAACATTGCCTGCCACGGAGAGGGAAACGAAGACCTATGGAAGATACGCTGCCTGCCCGGCATGCTGAGACTCTTTGAACGAAAAGAACAACCCGATTCCATAGACCACTACTTGAAATTGGGGAACAAACTACTACAACGGGTACCATCCAACTCCATCGCTGCCATAGGATTCATACAATCGAGGGCAGCCACCGAAACAAACCGCAAAAACTATGCCCGCGCCTTGAAGGACTTCCACTGGCTGCGTAACCGGAAAACCGGTACCGAGCCCAAAACATTATTTACACAAATGGCACGATGCTACGATGCCTTGGGAAACCCCAAACTGGCCTACACCTATATGGATAGTGCCCGCATGTGGACTGATACGCTGGCACAGCACAATCTGACGCAACAAATGGCAGAATTCAACGTGAAATATCACACACAAGAAAAGGAATTGGAGATAGCCCACCTGCAACAAGAACAACTGGAACACCAAGCCTTCCTGCTAAAAGCCTCCATTGCTGTAGCCCTTCTGTCTGGTCTTGCTCTCATTACTTTGTTGACGCTCCGCCACAAGAAACGAATGGCCGAAAAGAAGATTGAACTGCTAAAGCAAGAAAACGAACTGAACTCGGCACGCCGCTACATTGAAGGGTTGGAAGAGGAATGCAAATATTTTGCCAAGGAACTGCATGACGGTATAGCCAACGACCTGCTGGGGCTGCAAATGAAGATAGAAACTTCTGCCGGCAAAGGGAATGAGCAGGAACTGGCCTCACTCGTCAGCAAACTGAGAAACAACGTGCGGAATATCTCACACGAACTGATGCCTCCCGAATTCGAGCATCTCAGTCTAGACCAGATACTCGACCGTTATGCTGCCAAACTGACCGAGAACACCGGCATAGAGGTCAGCTATCATCCAACGGAGAACAACGCATCACGCCATCTTCCCAATGAAACCGCTTATGAGCTGTACCGCATCGTACAAGAGCTCACCATGAACATCGTGAAACATGCCTCAGCCAGTCATATAGTCATCAGTCTCCGTGCCGACAATGAAAATAAATATACCCTGCAAATTACAGACAACGGTAAGAATGCAAACAAGCAACAAACAGCAACAAACAACAATGACGGCATAGGATTGCGCACCGTAAACGACCGTATCAGAGCCATCAACGCTACCGCCAATGTATGCTCGTCAACAGAAAACAACGTTTTCACCCTACTGCTTAACATAAACGAATGAAACCAAACAAAGAAACATACAGAATACTGGTAATAGATGACCACCCGATTGTTGCTGAAGGCATCATCGCATTGGCCTCGCAACTCGAAGAAGTGACGTGCAAAGGAGCCACTTGTGCAAAAGACGTGGAACAACTGACCCTCAAAGAGAGATTCGACCTTTGTATCATTGACCTTGAACTACCGGATATGAATGGATTCCAACTCATATCCCACCTTCACAGCCGGATACCCGAATGCGGCATTTTAATCTATACCATGCATGAAGAACCTTGGATCATAGCCAAATTATCCACCCTAAACATCAACGGAGCTGTTTCAAAAAATGCCAGCACCAGCGAATTGAGAGACGCCATCAGTACACTGAAAAACGGAACCAGATACTTCAGCAATGTTTTCAGCGAACTGGACAAGGAAAAACAAAACACCCTACCACATGCACTTCCCGAATTGTCGAGACGTGAAAAAGAAGTGCTCGCCTATCTCTCGCAAGGACTGAGCACTTCTGAAATATCCCAATTACTATTTCTCAGCATCAATACAATACAGACTTACCGGAAGCGCCTGATGGAAAAACTGGAGGCCAAAAACGTTGCAGAACTTGTCTACAAGGGGAAGAGCTTATTCTGAGAACATTTGTCATTCGTCCGGACAGTTACAAACCTCCAACTTCTCAATCTTCTCCGTCTGAAAAGGAAGAAAATCAACTTAGCGGATACTCACCGTCATCGGATTGCGCACCTTCTGTGCAAAATCAGCCATGTATCGGTTCCAGGCTTCAGCAGTCTTGATGTCTGCGCGGTCCCAGGCAAAGCCCCAGTAATACACGTAGTCAGCGCCCGGCTCATAGTCGCTGACAACCAGTACATGACCGTCCGCATTGTTACGCATCTTCTTCTCCTCTATGGGGAAAAGCACGGTTTTGGCTTCCTTCACAACGGCAGGGAAAGCGGCCCCCATAAATATCTTGCCATTATCCGGTCCGGTAGTGGGGTCTACATACGTCATATAGCCACCGGCGGCATCAGCCACCACAGCACCGTCCGGTTCGTGCAGCACAATACCGGTAACAATGGGCAAAGATTCCTTTAGATTGCTATACGAAACGGCAGTACGGTTCAGATGAGAACCGGCATCCAGCGTAATCAGACGTGTTTCCACCACCGCAGTATCCCCTTTCACAGCCAACGGATTGAACTCCAGCTTCACGGTGAAGCGCAACGGACCGTTGTCCAGCACCTCCTGCGTCTTGTAGCACCACGGATAGATAATGGTATCATTCACCATCAATGCAGACACTCCGGCTCCCAATGTTGGACCTACTGCATAGCAGTCCATGCCATAACCGTGGTCTATATGATAGGAGAATGTGCGTACCAGCTCATCGGCTGCCTTCGGGTCTGTCTTGCGCAATTCATTAACCTGCTTCCAGGAGTCTGCATCCAGTTCCTTGGCATACATGTCTTCCAGTACCGGTGCAGCAGTGCCTCGCTTCGTAAACAAGTCGTAGCCGAAACCGCGTTCACCCCTTGCCTGCAATGCAGGACCGTAGGCACGGAAGCCTACCAAGTCGTTCTCCCAGGCCATGTCGTCCAGACGTTCGGGATACTGCCGCCCACAAGCCCTTACCTCCACATCGACGGGAGTACCGGCCTGGACGGTATATGCAGCCGATGCATTGGCAGCTACCGTCGCAGGGAAGATTAATTTGTCATCGTAGGTCACTTGGTAAGGCACCTGCTCCCCTTCGACATTCAGAACCACAATCTGTGCGGTGTCTGCCAGATTCAGAAGGTTTGAGATTTCGGTCATGGACACCTCTACCATCTCATCGGAACGGTCCATCGCTAACGGATTGGTTACCGTAACAGTCACTATCTTGCTATCGTTGCAAGCAAGACAGCAGAGGGCCGCCATACATAATAAAAGAAAGTTTCTCATATAATCATTGCTTTTTCCTAATCAGTTGTATAACTTTCTTTTAGGCGCGGATTTCGCGGATTATACGGATTTTCCTTATCCTTTCCGCGAAATCCGCGTAATCCGCGCCCAAAAGAAAAAGGTGACAAGTGACATTATCCTGCCACTTTATCACCTTCTCAATTATCCTTAAATTTATTTCGGTTGCTTTCCGATATAAGCCAAGATACCTCCGTCTACATAGAGGATGTGACCGTTTACCGCATTAGAGGCTTCCGATGCCAGGAACACTGCCGGACCGGTAAGTTCTTCCGGAGCCAGCCAGCGGCCTGCCGGAGTCTTGGCGCAGATGAACGAGTCGAACGGGTGACGGCTACCGTCGGCCTGCTTTTCACGCAGCGGAGCAGTCTGCGGGGTAGCGATGTAACCCGGACCGATACCGTTACATTGGATGTTATATTCACCATATTCAGAGCAGATGTTGCGAGTCAGCATCTTCAAGCCACCCTTGGCAGCGGCATAGGCCGACACAGTCTCACGACCCAGTTCGGACATCATAGAGCAGATATTGATAATTTTACCGTGGCCCTTCTTCATCATGGCAGGCAGAACAGCCTTTGATACGATGAACGGAGCATTGAGGTCGATATCGATTACACGACGGAAGTCAGCAGCCTCCATCTCGTGCATAGGAACACGGCGGATGATGCCGGCATTGTTTACGAGGATATCAACAGAGCCTACTTCCTTTTCAATCTGGGCTACCATGGCCTGAACAGCAGGTTCGTCTGTCACATCACATACATAACCGCGTGCCTTGATACCCTTTTCAGTATAGGCAGCCAAGCCTTTGTCTACCAACTCCTGGTTGATATCGTTGAAACAGATAGTTGCTCCTTGCTCTGCAAAAGCTGAAGCGATAGCAAAACCGATACCATAAGAAGCACCTGTAACAAGGGCTACTTTACCTTCCAAAGAAAAATTCAAATACGGATTCATAACGTTAAATTATTAAGTTTAAATAAGTGATATTCTATTTATGTACGATTTGCAAGTAGTTTATACTCAATGGAAACTTTATTTTGGGAGAATGCCTTCCCTATAAGGAAATCGCAGCGAATGCTTTTCATATCGTAGCTTTTCACATAATCGGGATGCTCAGCATAGCGAATTTCATAGTTCGTTTTCATGATTGCACTACATTTAATAGGTTATAACTTCAGCCATCAAATACACATCGTTTGCGTACACGATGCAAATGTAACAAAAGAAAATGGAGAAACCGTATAAATTTGTGTCAATTATATAGCAATATCGTTCAAAGATTCGTAAAAAGAAAAAATCTATACCTATAGTGCCAACAAGAGGGGGAAAGAATAACAAAAAAACCCACTAAAACTTGCGATTTTAGTGGGTTTTTAGCTGCAATTAGCTGTATCGTAGTTGGACTACCAGGATTCGAACCTGGACAAACAGAACCAAAACCTGTTGTGCTACCATTACACCATAGTCCAAACATAGGGCTTTCTGTTAAAAAGCGGTGCAAAGATAAAAGGAAGCCCCGAAATATCCAAATATTTCGGGGCTATTTTTACTGCCGAAGCATCATTTCCTTAATTACTTCTCTTTAGGCTACCGTTATTTGGCGATAATCAGATAGTAATTCTTCTTGCCGCGCTGTACCAGCAGGTATTTTTCGTCCAGCAGGTCGGCTGTCGTAATCACCTGGTCGAAAGCAGCCAGTTTCTCCTTATTCAGAGAAACGCCACCGCCTTGCACCAGCTTACGCATCTCGCCCTTGGAAGCGAATACAGCAGCATTATCCACGAACAAATCCACCGCCTTCACACCGGCAGCCAGTGCATCACGGGATATTTCGAACTGGGGAACACCCTCGAACACAGCCAGCAGCGTATCTTCGTCCAACTTCTTCAGTGCATCGGAAGTTGCATTGCCAAACAAGATGTTGGATGCATCCACAGCAGCGTTATAGTCCTCTTCGGAATGAACCATGATAGTCACTTCCTTGGCCAGGCACTTCTGAAGGACGCGCAAATGGGGAGCAGCCTCGTGCTCGGCCGTCAGAGCGTCAATCTCCTCCTTGGACAGTGCAGTGAATATCTTTATGTAGCGTTTGGCATCCTCGTCGCTCACGTTCAGCCAGAACTGGTAGAACTTATATGGAGAAGTGTAGCGCGGGTCGAGCCAGATGTTTCCGGACTCTGTCTTGCCGAACTTGCCACCGTCGGCCTTCGTAATCAGCGGGCTGGTCAGTGCAAATACCTCCCCACCGTTCGTACGGCGAATCAGTTCGGCACCAGTGGTGATGTTACCCCACTGGTCGCTGCCACCCATCTGGAGCTTGCAGCCTTTGGTTTCATACAGATGAAGGAAGTCGTACCCCTGCAACAGCTGGTAGGTGAATTCCGTGAAGGAAAGACCGTCACGTGCCTCACCGTTCAGACGCTTCTTTACAGAATCTTTCGCCATCATATAGTTCACGGTGATGTGCTTACCCACTTCACGGGCAAAATCGAGGAAAGTGAAGTTCTTCATCCAATCGTAGTTGTTCACCAACTCGGCACGGTTGGGGGCATCCGAATCAAAATCCAGGAACTTGGAGAGCTGGGCCTTCATACCGGCCAGGTTGCGCTGCAACGTCTCTTCCGTAAGCAGATTGCGTTCGGCAGACTTTCCGGAAGGGTCACCAATCATACCCGTAGCACCGCCAATCAGTGCCAACGGCTTGTGTCCGCAACGCTGGAAGTGACGCAAAATCATCACACTGCAAAGGTGCCCGATGTGCAAAGAGTCCGCAGTAGGGTCGAAACCAATGTATGCAGTCACTTGTTCCTTAGCCAGAAGTTCTTCCGTACCCGGCATCATATCGTGGAGCATGCCACGCCATCTTAATTCTTCTACAAAATTCATCGAATGATTAAGTTATCTGATTAATTATTTAAGTGATTATCTATGAATTGTTTGATTCCTATTTTAATCTGCGCAAAAATACGACTCTTTATTCGAAGAAACAACTCTTAGGGTTTAAAAAAGACTTTGCAGACATTTCTCCGGAGTGTTTCTCCAAGCTCCTCGGGAGAGATGCCGCGCACTTCGGCAGCGCGTGCATACAATTCCCCGATGGAAACTTCGCTTTCATCCGTTTCGATGAACAGCCGGTCGGCAGGTACCCGGCACAAGGCTGCTTCCTGGTATTTCTCCCCGAATGAAAGGTAAAAGCCATGTTTCAGATATTCCTCCACCAGCGCCGCCTTGCCACGGAAACCATGTATTATCCACGGATTCGACGGGCGCAAGTCCCGCTTCACCTTCAGCAGTTCATCAACCGCCTTCACCAGATGAATCACCAGCGGCTTTCCCACTTCCTCTGCCAAACATGCCTGGCACCTGAACACTTCCACCTGCAAATCCATCGGAGCATCTGCCAGCTTGTCCATCCCGGCTTCGCCCACGGCAAGTACTTGGGGATGGCGCACTAACTCCTCCAGGCCGCACACCCTGCTAGCCACAGCACCTTCGGCTCCTGAGTGTTCACCTCCACTCCGACCTATATGCCAGGGATGTATCCCCACCGAATACCATCCGCCGCTCTGTGGAGAGAACGTTTCGGGATAGCAATTTGCAATGGCAGTTCCGGGTACTTGCGGAAGCCGGTGTGTATGTATGTCAACTGGAATATTCATGGAACGGGATCATATCCGGAACCTCCCCAGGGATGGCAGCGCAGAATGCGCCTGACTGCCAGACAAAACCCCTTGAAAGGTCCGTGTTTCTTGATGGCCTCCACCGCATATTGCGAACAAGTGGGGGTAAAACGGCATGAAGGCCCTATCATGGGCGATATGCACTTCTGATAGAAATAGATGGGAAGCAGCAGCAGATATGAAAGCAGACGCTTCATGACACCTGCGGAGTTTGCTCGGTTTCAGCATTTGCCGCTACCTTCTCGGCAATGCGTGCCAAAGCTGTCTTCATACGGTCCTCGATGACAGAAGAGTCTACCAACTGGTCCGAAAGATAGATGAAGGCCACGGCCAGACGGCACTTTTTTTCCGTCAACACTGCCAGCAGTCCGTGTTTGTTCATGCGGTAGGTTTCACGTATCTGGCGTTTCACGCGGTTGCGCTTCACCGCCCGCTTGAAACGGCGTTTCGAGACACTTACAAGAATGGAAACGGGTGCCTCCAGCTCCTCCACCGGCAGATACACCACACGCAAAGGGAAAACCGAAAACGAACGTGAGCCGCCCGCAAACATCTTCTCTATCACTTTCTTCTTGTCCAACCGTTCGGACTTACGCAAGGTATTTGGCATGGGGTGATGAGTTATAAGTTATGAGTGATGAGTTATGAGTGATAAGTTATGGGGCGATACAAAAACGAGCTACAAGTACCTGGCGACATAAAAGCACAACCACTTGTAGCTCAATTTTATAAATCCATTGTTATGCCTACAAGCTATAAGCAAATCACTCATAACTTATAACTCATAACTCTTTTTACTTTCCTTTATTATTTTCCTTGATAAACATGTCAAGCGCCGCCGTCATTGAGGGTGCCTGCACGCTGGGAGCTTCCAGGTCAAGACGAAGCCCGGCATCACGGACTGCCTGGGCAGTGGTAGAGCCGAATGTTCCGATCTTGATTTCCTTCTGGTCAAAATCAGGGAAATTCTTCTTCAAGGCACTGATGCCTGCCGGACTGAAGAACACCAGCATGTCATAATCAAAAGCCTCATCTGCAGCAAAGTCATTGCTGACAGTACGGTACATGACAGCTTCCGTGTGCTGAATCTTATTCTTATCCAGCAGATTCTTCACGTCATCATTGTGTACATCCGACATTGGTACCAAGTACTTTTCAGTCTTATGCTTAACAATGGAAGGTATCAAATCGTCAATCTTCCCGGTGTTTCCGAAGAAAATCTTACGCTTACGATACTGCACATACTTTTGGATATACAGAGCAACGGCCTCCGTCACGCAGAAATACTTCATTGTTTCGGGAATTGTCACACGCAATTCTGTACACAAGTGGAAGAAATGATCAATAGCATGACGCGAAGTAAAAATAACGGCAGTATGATCCAATACCGAAATTTTCTGTTGTCTGAACTCTTTCGCTGAAAGGCTCTCCACTTTGATAAATGGGCGAAAATCTATTTTCACACCATACTTCTCGGCGATGTCGTAGTAAGGAGATTTCTCTGATGCCGGTTTCGGCTGCGACACAAGTACTTTCTTAATTTTCAACGTCCTAAAATTTTATTATCAAATAACTGTTTAGCTGCATCACACCTTGATATAACACAAAACAAGGCATGATTTCAAGGGCACAAAAGTACACAATTAAAAGCAAACCGCCATATAAATTGTTACAAAAAAGCTTTAACCACTTGTATAACATCAATATTTTAGCAAAAAAGGCTAAAATCAATCCTATTATTATCGTCAGCTGCAAACTCAAATCAAAATAGACTATGAACAGAGCAAACGGGAAAAGGGCGAATCCCAAGTAATAAAGTAGCGTAGAATAGGACTCAAGCCATAGTGTTGTAACACTTTCGTCAAAAAAAATCCAACCCAGAAAAGAGTAGAGCATCCACTTCAAGCACAAATAGAGGAGACACACACCGATGTAAATCCCCAGCAGAAATCCCGGCGGCACATGGTGTACCAATTCCGGCTGTATATCATTGAAGTAGCTGAAGATACAGACACCCACAAGGATGCAGGTTTGCAGGATGAGCAACAGCAGATAGCGCATATCGGCGGCTGTGGAAGTGGCAAATATGCTGGTACGTTCGCGATGAAGCAGGAAATCCTTCACCAGCTGCAGCAGGAACTTGCGGCTGCGTGACAAAACATAGGCCGACAGAAAGAAACAGCACAAAAGAACCACGGTGATGCCATCGTCCATTCTCGGAGAATATGGGATAGGAATCCCCTCCGTCCCCACTACTGCACAAGCCATCAACAGTCCTATCATATTGCAGCGAATTTACGGATGGAGGCGTCCCACAATGGAGTGGTATATATCAGTTCCACGGCTTCCTGCGGTGTCTGCGCCACATGCCAGATGGCACCGTGCTGCGTACGCATGAAGTTTTCGTCCACCGCCTGCCGGAGCATATCGAGCAGAGGGTCGAAATAGTTCTTGACATTCAGTATCACAATCGGGTTCAGATACAGTCCGAGTTGCTTCCAAGTGATGATTTCCAGCAGTTCTTCCAGGGTGCCGCAACCACCGGGCAGGGCGATGACGGCATCGCTCAGGTCGGCCATTGTCTTTTTCCGCTGGTGCATGCTTTCCACTTCCACGAGTTGGGTAAGTCCGGTGTGATGCCATCCCTGCTCCACCATGAAGCGGGGAATGACGCCCGTCACCTCTCCCCCTGCCCGGAGTGCCGCATCGGACACAGCGGACATCAGTCCCATATTTCCCGCACCATTAATCAGGCGAATTTGCCGCTGCCCCAGCAGAGTGCCCAACTCACGGGCTGCATCGAAATAAACGGAATCTATCTTTGTACTCGAAGCACAATATACGCATACGGAATTTATCTTATTCATCATCTTGTTACCTCCTTTTTAGGTACCGCCACAAAGGTACATGATTTCGGGGAGATTTGAAACAAATTTCTTTCTTCCCACTTACGACAGAAGATTTTTCATGAGTCAATGACGGATTATGTGTGCCGCAGGCACTGGTAAGGCACATTAAACAAGGCTACACCCTTTGCCCCGGATAGCTACACCCTTTGGGGTAAATGGCTACACCATGTCAGGGAAAGGGTGTAGCCTTATATAAAAGGTAAAATTCCCTGTTGACATATAGTGATGAAAGCAGGGAATCGTTCACTTTATTGAATCAGAGGACCTTATATATCAATATTCGAGCCAAAAGTAATCCGTCAAGGTCAATCCGATTAATAGGATTATTCCCGCAATAAGCATAGAGACTTGTATTGAAGTAATTTTCAGCAGAAGGGTCCACCGTCGTAAACCTTCCCAGCGCAGCATCATACATGCGTGCCCCATAATCATACCAATTCAATCCCTTCTTGCCATCGTACTCCTTGCCGTTGTATTTATAAGGCTGCACATTGCCTGAGCTTGCAAATACCCCACCAAAAGGATAGTAATCGCTTCCTCAACAGCACCGCTGGAACTGAGGACAACGCGGTTGTTCCCCTGATGGTCCTGCAGGTAATAGTGATACTTCTTGTCCGAAAGCGTAACATACCCCTCTTCCGTAAGAAGAAGCCTGGCAACACCGTTTTCATAGACCACATTGCCGCAATACACAGTAGGAACCGGATTGCCCGAACCATCTGCCTCCTTATACATCATGCGTCGCTTGATGCCGTCGGCAGTATAGCCATACTGTATGAAACCGCCGGAAGCAAAAGTGACGCCCGTTGGCAAATTTAATACATTATACGTAATATTGCTAATTCCCTTGTTTAAATCTTTGGTCAAATTGCCGTTCGCATCATAAACGTACTCGTTCGCCTGCTTAACACCGTCCTTGAACTCGAAGCCATTGTTGTAAGCAGAAGTCGTAGCGGTATCGTCCACATGATTCAGCAGATTGCCCGTAAGAATGATTAGGGCGTAGACTGATGCGGAGGTCTGCCCGTAGCACTGCGAAGACAGGACATTGTCGTTCTTGTCGTAACCGGTCACCTTTTCTGTATAGCGGCCTGCGCCGTGGGTGAAAGCAGTCAGACGGTTAAGGCCGCCGTATCAGTATTAGAAAGAAAAAAGCTATCCTAACATGCAAGATATAAGATATCTGATGTTAGGATAGCGATAAAATAGTCAATTCATATCAGGTCAAGACGCCCTAATTATCAATACAAAAGAGACTGCGTTTGTTTATGATAAACTGCATTTTTCTTTTGAAGATTTACGGCTATTGACAAGAGAAGCTATTAAATAAAAGATATTAATGATTACATAGCATAGAAAAAACTTCCACACTTTAATCGTTTCTTTTAGCCACTCCTCAACCCATAAGATATCAATTTTATCCCCACATCGATTTTCAATCTCATATTTATAACTAATTTCACAATTAATAATTGCGCATACAATTACTAATGAAAGAATTATTGATGTGGCAACAAACACAATTCTAAGCCATTTCATAATCTATCTTGTTTTATAAACTACACCTCCAGGTTTGGATATTCTCACTAAATGATTCTGCATTGATATTGGAAGAATAAATCTGTTGACAATAGGAATAGTAGTCCATGTTCCAAAATTGCTTGTTTGTTGTAGCCTTGTCTCTTTCAGAGCATTTGACCCGCTTTTATTCAATACATCAGATACCATTGTTGTACAATTATTACTTGTCAGCTTATATTCATCAATAATACGAGCAGAAGAACTGTTATAATAATCACTTTTAGGATTATCTGGCATTGTAGTTGACATATTAAACTTTTCGTCTAAAATATTAGCAACTTTTTCATCTGCCACATCTGTTACTACAAATACAGACATTCCGCCAGCTGCTTTTTTGTCATTGTAAGCTTTTGCTTCATCCCCCATTAACTTTAAAAGAACACCGGAACCGTTTCCTAAAGAATTAGAGCTTCTATCTGGTCCTTTGTTAGTCCCATTGTATCGTCCGTAGCTATAAACAGTCATATTAGATCCTTCACCAACACTAATCCACGTGTGACCAAAGGACTGAGTTTCAGTGTAAACTCTAATACTATCTCCATTCACATCAATATTCCCAACCGGACTATTCGCCCCATACTGATACGGAGACATCGAATAATATTTCTCGGCAAATCTGTCATTCGTCGTAAACCTACCCAATACCGCATCATAATGCCTCGCCCCATAATCATACCAGTTCACCCCTTTCTTCGCATCAAGCTCCTTGCCGTTGTACTTGTAAGGCTGCACATTGCCTGAACTTGCAAACACCCCTCCGAATGGATAGTAATGGTTCGTCTCCTCTACCGTGCCGCTCTGGTTGATGACTACCCGGTTATTACCCTGATGGTCTTTCAAGTAGTAATGATACTTGCTGTCACTCAAAGTAACATAACCCTCATCAGTCAGCAGCAACTTCTGAACACCGTTCTCATAGACCACGTTTCCGCAATAGTCCGTCGTGGTGGTAGTGCTGCCTGTCTTATGGACAGTTTTCAGCTTTGTGCCGTCGGCTGCATAAGTATAGGTAATCGTGCTACCATCACTAAAAGTTACTACACTAGGCAAATTTAAACAATTATACGATATATTGGTAATTCCCTTGTTTAAATCTTTAGTTAAATTCCCGTTGGAATCGTAGTTGTATTCATTCGCCTGCTTCACGCCGTCCTTGAACTCGAAACCGTTGTTGTAAGCAGAAGTCGTAGCGGTATCGTCCACACGATTCAGCAGATTGCCCGTAAGAGTGATCAAGCCGTAGACTGATGCGGAGGTCTGCCCGTAGCACTGCAAAGACAGGATATTGCCGTTTTTGTCGTAACCGGTCACCTTTTCTGTATAGCGGCCTGCGCCGTGGGTGAAAGCAGTCAGACGGTTAAGGCCGTCGTATCAGTATTAGAAAGAAAAAAAGCTATCCTAACATGCAAGATATGAGCTATCTGATGTTAGGATAGTTATTAAAGAGATTAGTCAACTAAGACAGATTATTTCTTATTAATGTTAAGCAACCAATATACAGCCAATGATAAAGCATAAATTGCATATATAACTACTATTTCAGCATAATTGACAAGAGCATGTATTTCATCTAATCTGTCACTCACTACCGGGAAAGTGCCTTTACCACCTAAGGGCAAACAGTCTTCTATGGAATATTTTATCACTAAATAATAATTAAGAATAAAACCTATCCCATAGACAATCATCAACAATGAGAATATCAGAAATACCATTAAAATAACCTTTTTCATAATTACCATTTTGTTCCAGCTCCATGCAAATTAAACTCTTTCTTTATTTCATTATAAGTAATTCTTCTGATACTATGCTCATCCTCTTTAGACATTACTTTCAAACGGTCTCCTAAAGAAGCAGGGGCTTTAGAATCTTTCAAATCCAAATCTTTTTTTACTCCCTCTTGTATACCTTTTATGGAAGTGGTAGCGCAGTTGTTAATAAATAAATTATATTCATCAATAACTTTCGCATTTTCTTTACCTGCATACTTACCTTTTTGAGGTATTTTATTACTATTATCTAATTGCTTATCAAAGTGTTTCGAAACAAGTTCATCTGAACCTTTTGTAAACTCATATCCCACTGCTTCATTAGCAAGCATTTGATCCTGAATAAAGCTAATAGCATCTCTACCCGTCAATTTAATAAGCACTCCTTCTCCTGTAGGCGAAGTATTCCGTGCCGAACTTTTATCTTTTCCCAATTCTCCATATCTACCATAGGTATACACAATTGTATTATCACCATTGCCAACTGTTACAAATGCATGTCCAAAACCTTTTCTTTCGATATAAATTCTTGGCAGTCTCCCGTCTGCATCAATAAATTTGATAGGATTATTCAAACAATACCCATACGGACTCATCGGATAATACTTCTCTGCCAGTGGATCAACTGTCATAAACCTACCCAATGCTGCATCATACATACGTGCTCCATAATCATACCAATTCAACCCCTTCTTGCCATCATACTCCTTCCCGTTGTACTTGTAAGGCTGCACATTGCCTGCACTTGCAAACACCCCTCCAAATGGATAGTAATGGTTCGTCTCCTCTACCGTGCCGCTCTGGTTGATGACTACCCGGTTATTACCCTGATGGTCTTTCAAGTAGTAATGATACTTGCTGTCACTCAAAGTAACATAACCCTCATCAGTCAGCAGCAACTTCTGAACACCGTTCTCATAGACCACGTTTCCGCAATAGTCCGTCGTGGTGGTAGTGCTGCCTGTCTTATGGACAGTTTTCAGCTTTGTGCCGTCGGCTGCATAAGTATAGGTAATCGTGCTACCATCACTAAAAGTTACTACACTAGGCAAATTTAAACAATTATACGATATATTGGTAATTCCCTTGTTTAAATCTTTAGTTAAATTCCCGTTGGAATCGTAGTTGTATTCATTCGCCTGCTTCACGCCGTCCTTGAACTCGAAACCGTTGTTGTAAGCAGATGTGGCTACAGCATCATCTACACGGGTCAACTGATTACCACCGAGGGTGAAAGTCAGGTTATCAATCAGACCATAGGTAGAAGCTCCGGTTTGACCGTAGCGTTGCAGGGTCTTGATGTTGCCGTTCTTGTCATAGGCGGTTACATTCTCACTGAAACGGTCGGTGTTCGCGTTGATGCCGGCTGTTTCGCCGTAGGTCGCGTTCAGCAGCCTGTCCAGCCCGTCGTAGGTGAACTTGTAGCCGCGGACGGTGCTTTCATTCCCTGCCTTCCAAGTCATGCTGCTGATGCTGTTATTGTATTTGGCTGTTGTAAAACAAATTCCGCGTAAGCTTGCTTCCACTGATACCCGTCAGTCAGCCGCGGACATTGTAAGTGTACGACTGCTTGTTCACGGCAGAACCGTGCAACGACTTGCTCTGTAGACGGCCCAGATTGTCATAAGCGTAGGCGGCAAGCGTTACCTTACTCGAATCATCAACCTGATACTTCAAGAATAGTTCACGTTGAACAGGCTGATTATGAGATGTCCGACAAGACAATACCTCTCAAGGTGTCAGGAATACTAAAAAGTCCAAAGATTAGATACAATGCCCCCTAAAAGTTGGATAAAATACTTTTAGGGGGCATCTCAGCAATATTAAAACACATCAGATGAAGAATATCTGCTGCAAATCACTTCGTTACCTTCGTCCATACTTCCTTAACATATATACCAAAACTATAAAATTCATAATAGGGACCAATATATATATCATAGGCAATTCAAAGAATAGAAATAAAAGGAACATTATAAGACCTAAAGCTACTGAATATAAAAAGCATATACCTAAAAATATAATGTTATAGGTATTACTCTTAATAACTATTCCAAGAAATGATATTAATAACAATATGATTGCGGCAATAAAGGTCTCAATGGATTTAAACGATAAAAGCCAAATACTTTGTACAGCCCAAAAAAACGGTATTGTTAATTTTAACATATTCCCTTTTAGTATCATTTATTTCTCCTTATTATGTATCCTAATGGATTGTTCTTTTCTATAGCCTGATATGCCTTACTTGGCAAATAAGGATTTACTTTTACATTGAAAATGTCCCCAGTTTGCCTATTGATTACTCTCATTTTGTTCATTGTTTCTATACCAGCTTTATTTAATGATTTTTGAACTACGATTATTAGCCCCATACTGATACGGAGACATCGAATGATACTTCTCAGCAAATCTGTCATTAGTCGTAAACCTACCCAATGCCGCATCATAATGCCTTGCACCATAATCATACCAGTTCAACCCCTTCTTCGCATCATACTCCTTGCCGTTATACTTGTAAGGCTGCACATTGCCTGAGCTTGCAAACACACCACCGAAGGGATAGTAATGGTTCGCTTCCTCAACAGCACCGCTGGAACTGAGGACTACGCGGTTGTTTCCCTGATGGTCCTGCAGGTAATAGTGGTACTTCTTGTCCGAAAGCGTAACATACCCCTCTTCCGTAAGAAGAAGCCTGCCAACACTGTTTTCATAGACCACATTGCAGCAATACACAGTAGGAACCGGATTGCCCGAACCATCTGCCTCCTTATACATCATGCGTCGCTTGATGCCGTCGGCAGTATAGCCATACTGTATGAAACCGCCGGAAGCAAAAGTGACGCCCGTTGGCAAATTTAATACATTATATTGAATGCTGCTAATTCCTTCGGTTAAATCTGAAAAAGGCTATCCTAACATGTAAGATATAGGATATCTGATGTTAGGATAGCGATTAAAAATCATTCTATTTGAGATAATCTACTCACATCAGAGCAAGATAACACCTCATATTTATCATTCTTTCTTAATGCAAATATAGATGGAGTTTCATTTTCATAATAAAGCCCTATACTACCGGTATGATGAAAATAGAAGAAGAATTGTTCCTTTGAGTTATATATAAAGTTTCCATAAGGAGCAATTCCTTTCATAATACAATCTAATGCAACAGATAGGTAAGTATCCCAATCATTACAGACACAACAGCCAGAATATCCTTTAGCAATATTCGAATCTTGCAAGATATGCAAATAAGATACCGTTTCTTTAGACAAAAATTGAGGGTCGTAGCAAAATGTATTCTCTTGAATATTCCAAGTATCTATGCAAAAGTCCCACCATGATGGACTAAAGATAGATAATTCATCTACAACTGTACCAAACAAATCACAAAATAGAGATTTCATGTCGTCAATGCTAACTGAATCTTTTTTTATGTATATTTCGATTTTATGCCCTTGAACATCAATACAAGAATCAGAATCAAACTTTACCCAACAGAATGGGAAAGATTCACCTTCTTGCATTTTTAATATCTGTTTTCTCATTTCGAAAGCTCCTTCCATGGGATAAAAATCCCTACATCACTTTTATGTTTATTAATTATGAAATTTCCATACTTATCAGCATCTTTATGCCATTCTAAGCCTTTATTTGTCTCTTTATAAACTTTATAAAAACTACCGCCATGCTTTGTCTGGTCTTTTACCCACCATAGCCCATCTGATTTACTTTTATAAAATAGACCTCTAATGGGATGTTTCATTACTTTAGAGGATCCTTGTTTGGTCAAACTCCATAATCCTCTAATTGTATTCAAATTTGACGTCTTTGCAAAACCAGGCAAAGGAGGGGTTCCCACCATTGGAGCAACACCCGTTATTACTCCATCTGTTCCTACCTTATATGTAAACCGCGTTTGTTCACTATGATAGGTAGAGCCAATATCTAAAAGATAATAACCCACATACCCCCAAAAGCCGGAAATTGGTTCTAAAGCTCTAGTCCCTACTTTTGTCAAAGCATTAGGTACAGAAACAGCCACCTCATCCAAAGCCACAACGTCCTTCTTCGGATCAAATTTATTCCAATCAACGTCCTTTACATCTACAGTATCAGTTCCCAACGGATCAATATAATTCAACGGATTATTTAAACAGTAAGTAAACGGGCTCGTTGAATAATAGTTTTCCGCAGACGGATCCACCGTCGTAAACCTCCCCAGCGCCGCATCATAATGCCTTGCACCGTAGTCATACCAGTTCAACCCTTTCTTCGCATCAAGCTCCTTGCCGTTGTACTTGTAAGGCTGCACATTGCCTGAACTTGCAAACACCCCTCCGAATGGATAGTAATGGTTCGTCTCCTCTACCGTGCCGCTCTGGTTGATGACTACCCGGTTATTACCCTGATGGTCTTTCAAGTAGTAATGATACTTGCTGTCACTCAAAGTAACATAACCCTCATCAGTCAGCAGCAACTTCTGAACACCGTTCTCATAGACCACGTTTCCGCAATAGTCCGTCGTGGTGGTAGTGCTGCCTGTCTTATGGACAGTTTTCAGCTTTGTGCCGTCGGCACCATAAGTATAGGCAATCGTACTACCGTCACTGAACGTGACCATATTGGGCAAATTTAATACATTATAGGTAATTGTACTAATTCCCTTGTTTAAATCTTTAGTTAAATTTCCGTTGGAATCGTAGGTGTATTCGTTCGCCTGCTTCACGCCGTCCTTGAACTCGAAGCCGCCACCGTAGGCGGAAGCCGCTGCCGCATCGTCCACGCGGTTCAACAGATTGCCGGCGAGGGTGAAAGTCAGGTTGTCAATCAGTCCGTAACCGGAAGCAGCGGTCTGACCGTAGCGTTGCAGGGTCTTGATGTTGCCGTTCTTGTCATAGGCGGTTACATTCTCACTGAAACGGTCGGTGTTCGCGTTGATGCCGGCTGTTTCGCCGTAGGTCGCGTTCAGCAGCCTGTCCAGCCCGTCGTAGGTGAACTTGTAGCCGCGGACGGTGCTTTCATTCCCTGCCTTCCAGGTCATGCTGCTGATGCTGCCGTTGTACCTGGCAGTGCCGTTACCGGTATTGTAGTACAGGTTCTGTGTGAACTTCGTTCCACTGATACCCGTCAGCCAGCCACGGACATTATAGGCATACGTCAGCTTGTTGGTGGCACTTCCGTGCAGGGACTTTGATTGCAGTCTGCCCAAGTTGTCATACGCATAGTCGGCAAGGGTTATCTTGGTGCCGCCTAATGTATGCTCTACCTTCAAGAGTCTGTCCGCATGGTCGTAGCTGTAAGTATACATTTCAGTACGAGTGGGCTTTCCGCTTGCAGTATGCGTATGCGTTACAGTAGCGGGCTTATCGGTGAAGGTATATACGGTAGCCGTCACATCATAGCCCCCCAAGAGATTGCTTTGCACGGTCTTCGCCACACGGCCCTTGATGTCATAGTAGTATGCGGTATAAATCTTGTTGCTACTACCAAGTACCGTTGCCACACTTGCAGTCAAGGCACCTTTTCCATTGCCCGAAGCATCATCAGGGAAATTGCTGTTATTGAAACCTGCTTGCGAACGGAAAGCGTAACTGTCATAGAAGTGCTGCACAAGTACATTCGTTCCAGAAGTGGTCACTTTGTTGGTACAAGTCCCTTGTTCCGTCAGGCGGTTCAATCCATCATACTTGTAATACATCCAGTTGCCCGTGCTGAGGGCACGCTGGTTGCCGTCCTGCGAGAAAACCAGGCGGTCGGCATTGTCATACACCATTTCCACATATCCTGCACCGGGAAGTTTCTTCCAGATACAGCGGTTACGTCCGTCGTATTTGTACTGGAAGGCATACTGGTCGAGATTGGCCGAGCTCTGATACATGGGCTGGAGCACAAAGCAGAGGTTGCCTTTGTCGTCATACACATAGTAAGTGTCGTGCGTTTCACTGCCTTTCATCTGACGCGTCAATACAACATGTCCCATCTCATCGGTAAAGGTGTAGCTCACGTTCAGGTCTTCATCGGTGGTTTTAATAACCGAAAGCTGACCGGAAAAATTGCGTATAGAAAGCAAAAGGCAGATGATTCACGAAGCCAAACTGAAAAACAAATTCCCTGCTTATATTCAAAAGACATAAGCAGGGAATCATTTAGTTTATTGAATCAGAGATTCGGGGACTTGGGAACAATGGGGGAAGAACATACACTGAAACAGAATATTTTATCTTATCAAGAAACGTCCAAATATAAAATACCATTCTTCAGAAAGTGCATTATTCGTTTTTTGCCAACTTCCTTCAGTGGATAGGAGTATTTTTTTTATTAACTTATCGTAATTATACTTGGAGTTATTATACCCTGCCCTTTTCACAATTTTTATTTCTCTAATTTTAAGTTTTCTGTCAAAAAGAATAGTGTATAAACAAGAGGCATTCTGTTCATCACCATTGTAGTTTTCCCAATAAAGACTATCTTGGTATTTCCTTAATGATTCGTTTCCACCAATATAAGAAATTTCCGTTGAGACTTCTCGCAACCGCTTCCTAAAATAATAAGAAGTATACATTTTAGAAGATCTTGCAGTATCCAATATCAATTCAAAAACTGGTAAGTTGGTCTCAGTATCAAAAAAGATAGTTTTTTCTATCTTCTTTTTATAGGAACTTATATCACTTGAATATATTATACTTTCTTCCACCAACTTATTTTGTCCGTACAATAATGGCGGAAGCATAATAAACATGAAAAATAGTTTTAATTTAATAGTCATATCCTAATCGTTTTGACATTACATCAGCTCTTTTATTGTATATAAAATTATTGACCCCTGGCTGTCCGTGGCTAAACGGTACATTCCTCAAGTATAAAATAACATGCCCAAATTCGTGTGCAATCCCAACTGTTCGATGATTCAAAGTGCCATTCTTATTAATTATGACTTGTACATGGCTATTGGTTGAACTCTTACCGGAAGCTAACCTCTTGTCAGGTACTAATGTCTGACCTAAATTTCCTTGAATATGTTTTCCAAAAGGGACTCCAGCCTTTGAATACTCTTCTTTTTGATGAGCAGGTATTTCGCTATCATCATCGTCATAAGGAGTACCAAAAGTTTCTTCTACAGTCTTCCCATTCATTTTATATGTATTCTTATCAGATAATGACAGTTCTACCATTTTCTCACTATTGGCAATCTCAAATAAGTCTTTCAGAAAGAAATCATTACTACTATTAGCTTGTTTCGCAATGGAAGTTGGATCCAATATACCATTATTGAATTGCATCTTTATGTTACTACCATCCTGCAAACCATTGTAAATAGCTTCAATAGCTGCTGGAGTTACAATAAGCAAGCTATCTCCATTGATGTCAATGGTATTCACTGGATTATTCGCTCCATACTGATACGGAGACAATGAGTGATACTTCTCGGAAAACCTATCATTCGTTGTAAATCTCCCCAGCGCCGCATCATAATGCCGTGCCCCGTAGTCATACCAGTTCAACCCCTTCTTGCCATCATACTCCTTGCCGTTGTACTTGTAAGGTTGCACATTGCCTGAGCTTGCAAATACACCACCAAAAGGATAGTAATGGTTCGCTTCCTCTACCGTGCCGCTTTGGTTAATCACTACCCGGTTATTACCCTGATGGTCTTTCAAGTAGTAATGATACTTGCCGTCACTCAGTGTCACATAACCTTCTTCGGTAAGAAGCAACTTCTGAACACCGTTCTCATAGATCACATTTCCACAATAGTCAGTTGTTGTGGTTGTACCTCCTATCTTATGTACAGTCTTTAGCTTGGCGCCGTCAGCTGCATAGGTGTACACAATCGTACTCCCGTCACTGAATGTCACCGCACTTGGCAAATTTAAACAATTATACGATATATTGCTAATACCCTTGTTTAAATCTTTAGTTAAATTTCCATTGGAATCGTAGGTGTATTCGTTTGCCTGCTTCACACCATCCTTGAACTCGAAACCACCATTGTAGGCGGAAGCTGCTGCCGCATCGTCCACACGGCTCAACAGATTGCCACCGAGGGTGAAAGTCAGGTTATCAATCAAACCGTAACTGGAAGCAGCGGTCTGACCGTAACGTTGCAAGGTCTTGATATTGCCGTTTTTGTCATAGGCGGTTACATTCTCACTGAAACGGTTGGTGTTCGTATTGATGCCGGCTGTTTCGCCGTAGGTCGCGTTCATCAGGCGGCTTAATCCGTCGTAAGTGAACTTATAACCACGGATAGTACTCTCATTTCCAGCTTTCCACGTCATGCTGCTGATGCTGCCGTTGTATTTGGCGGTGCCGTTTCCGGTGTTGTAATACAGATTCTGTGTAAACTTGCTTCCGCTGATACCTGTCAACCAGCTGCGTACATTATAGGCATACGTCAGCTTGTTGGTGGCACTTCCGTGTAGAGACTTGGACTGCAGTCTGCCCAAGTTGTCATACGCATAGTCGGCAAGGGTTATCTTGGTGCCGCCTAATGTATGCTCTACCTTCAAGAGTCTGTCCGCATGGTCGTAGCTGTAAGTATACATTTCAGTACGAGTGGGCTTTCCGCTTGCAGTATGCGTATGCGTTACAGTAGCGGGCTTATCGGTGAAGGTATATACGGTAGCCGTCACATCATAGCCCCCCAAGAGATTGCTTTGCACGGTCTTCGCCACACGGCCCTTGATGTCATAGTAGTATGCGGTATAAATCTTGTTGCTACTACCAAGTACCGTTGCCACACTTGCAGTCAAGGCACCTTTTCCATTGCCCGAAGCATCATCAGGGAAATTGCTGTTATTGAAACCTGCTTGCGAACGGAAAGCGTAACTGTCATAGAAGTGCTGCACAAGTACATTCGTTCCAGAAGTGGTCACTTTGTTGGTACAAGTCCCTTGTTCCGTCAGGCGGTTCAATCCATCATACTTGTAATACATCCAGTTGCCCGTGCTGAGGGCACGCTGGTTGCCGTCCTGCGAGAAAACCAGGCGGTCGGCATTGTCATACACCATTTCCACATATCCTGCACCGGGAAGTTTCTTCCAGATACAGCGGTTACGTCCGTCGTATTTGTACTGGAAGGCATACTGGTCGAGATTGGCCGAGCTCTGATACATGGGCTGGAGCACAAAGCAGAGGTTGCCTTTGTCGTCATACACATAGTAAGTGTCGTGCGTTTCACTGCCTTTCATCTGACGGGACAATACAACATGTCCCATCTTGTCGGTGAAGGTGTAGCTCACGTTCAGGTCTTCATCGGTGGTCTTGACGACCGAAAGCTGGCCGGAAGCATAGCTGCCGTTGCTCGTCAGTGCGCCTGCACTGCTTACGCTATAGTTGATGCAGTTCAACTGCGCGTTAGCCGTACTGTTGGCCAGATAGTCCGTATTGACGGAATGCCCGCCATGCCATGCGGCTCCCGGTCCGTATTCCTTGACGGTACGGTTCAGCGGAGAAGCCTCGTACACCGGCTGGCCGTAAGGACGCGAGTCGTTGCCATAGTTGCCGGGCGCACTGCTCTTGAAAGAAGCAGGCGCCACATACTCGGCAGACGAGACTATCGGCAGCCAGGAATTCGCGGCACGTCCTGCAACGTCATACTCCTGCAACGTCACCAGATTGCTGCTGCTTGCCGTCACCTTCTTCAATACCGTCTGGAACGGACGTCCCAGGCCATCAAAATACTCCACCTTGTCCAGATATTTACCTCCCGTTTCATCCAGCATGCTACGGGTACGCACATAATTATGGCTGGCATCCTGCGCCGCTGTTGTCAATGCATAACACAACAACGCCATAAACATATATTTTCGTTTCATACAGTTCTTTCGTTTCATTGGGGTTTGTAATTATACTGATATTCATTCACTACCTTTCCATTATGCTCCTTAACCTGGAACAAGCGGTTGAAGTCATCATAGGTAAAGGTCGCTTTCTCTTTATTCGGTTCTACAATTTCCGTAACACCCACAAGCGGGCGATAGAGATAGGTAGTAACCAAAGCATTGTCGTTGGCAAGCCCGTTTCGCACTGTGTTCAGGACAGCTGTAATAGACGCAGTATTCGCATTGGCCGGCAGTTGGCTGATGCTCGCCGACGAGATTTTCTCTACAGCCTCATACGTCTTTCCTTCTATCTTGGCCACCGGATAAAGATTGTTATAGGCCCATAGGAAGCTCACCGGCAAATTGTTGCGTATATAACCCAGCAGCCGGCCTCTCGAAGTGTACTTGCCAAACCAAATATCCTGCACATAGGCTCCCGCATAATCGGCCAGCGTCTTGGGAGTAGTAGAGTTGAATCTCAACGTACGTTTGGGCAATATCATATTAAGCGTATCTTTATATTCCGTCTTCGACGCATTCACCACTTTGCCGGCAGAGAGTTCGACATGTTCTATAGGCATACCCACCATATATTTCCCTTTCATCTTGACGGAAACGGCATCTGTAAAGCTGTTTGCATATTTAAACTGCTTTTCTTTCTCCACCCCATGCTTGTTACTCTTTAAAGAAGAAAGTACCCCATAATCAGTATAGGCATATCTCTCTTCGTCCACTATATTGCCTTCAGCGCGATAGTCGGTAGTCACTTTCTTGCTGAGATAGTACGATTGTGCCCACAGATTGTAAGGCTGCATGGTACGGGTAGGATGGGAATAATCCGGATTGAAATAATAGTTGCGTATTTTCGGTGCCCAAACCTCTTCCGAAGAAGAAGGTGAGTAGGTGTACTCCTCTCTCTTCAGCAGTTTATGATTTTTATCCCTATATTCTACCGACGAAAGTTTACCGTTCTCATAGTCAGGCACCGTAGGAATACCGGCCAGGTATATATCAGTAACCTCATCCGGAACGTTATGGTATCTGTAAGTGGTATATCCCTGAGTATCCATGTCGCCATATGATTCACTGACCGCCGTATATCCCACAAGGTTTCCTCTGGAAAGATTCGTCAAAGGGATATAAGGAGCAGATTGAATCAGTTCATAGTAAGCATTCATCCAGTTTCCTGCCCAACTTTGCATTTGTTCTACATAGACCGGTGCGTTGAATACCGGCTTCACCATCAGCTTTGCATCCTGATATTCAAACTTACGCCAACTCTGGTTACCGTTGCCGTCCGTATTCGTGATGGACTTGATGCGCAGCCCGGCACCCAGGTAATCCTTATCCAAGGGAGCATTCGTTTTGCCTACTATCTCTACCGAAATATTGATAGGATACTCCAACCTTACATTCTGCACTGCCAATGTCACACGATACGTACCTCTGTCCAGTTGCTTTTCAGTGTCATCAGGCCAGGGCTCCATCACATCATAATCGGGAGAAGAGAACAAGGTTCTATAACCATTACCCTCTTTCTTTTCGAGTTGTGTTGTGTAAGTAAGCGACGAAGCAAGATGTTCACTGGGATGAGGTTCGTCATGTCTTCTGCGGATGATAATCTTGGGATTGGCATCGTCCACTTCAAAAGGCTCGCCAATATACATAAGGACAGGAGCTCCGGGTGCTACGGGCGGCATACCGTTGTCTACCAGGTTAAGGGTTCCTTCGCGCAAGGGGGGCATCATAGGCAAAGTTTCAAAACGATGTCCTTCATACTCAAAGGTAGTTGTGCCACCCGTAGGATAGGTGATAGTGCGCAGCGTCCCTATCTTGCACAACGCCTCATTGAATGAACGGTCCATACCTTCTTTAAACAAGCTCGTCTTACTGCTCGGCTTTATCGACTCCGACCAATAAATGCTGGGGCTAATCTTTAAAGAAGCAGTCATTGGTGACGCACCGTTGTAGAATCCCCAGGCATCTACAGACAGAGAGCGTTTGGGCGGCAATTTCCCCATATTGTAATCCATGGTATATACATTGTTCTTCTTCGAACCAGCCACATCATATACCTTCGACAATAACAAACGGTCATCATAACCATTGGTAGTGGCAGCCATTCCGCTAAGCAGATATTTATACTCCAGCATGGTGGTCTTGATAAGGTTACCGGCAGTATCACTCACCTTGATACTCGACAGCTTCTGTACCTTTTTTCCGGTTTCCGCACTCTCTATATCCTCACGATCAGTTGTACCGAATTCTACTTTACCCCCTTCAAAAGTAATAGCCGACAATGTCCATTGCTCTATCTTGGAGTATGAGTAATTGTAGTTGAACTTATTGGTGAAATACTGCGGAGATTGTGAAGACAATTGGCCATTCACTATTTTAGACAAAGATATAACGTCTTCTGTAGTAGAAATGGGAGTAAAAATACTTTCTTTTTTGTAACTAAACATAATCTTTCCACCGTTGGGAGATGTCACAGAGTCAAGCATCCAGGCTGTTACAATCTGCGGTTCGTTATAGTATGGAAATATATGACTTCTAGTTATATCTGTTTGAAAAAAATCAATGGTATTTAAGAAATAGTATGTGATTTCTTTTGTCGAGAAGGAATAGACATATCCTTCCAAGTCCGTCATGGTCCATGTTTTGTTACTTGTATTGTATACCATCTTTACCACTTTTTCTTGTGTTTGGATGGTAGGGACGGCATTCAGTTGTCGGTTGTTCTTCAATACGTCGAAATACATGGAGCCCGAATGTCCGCCTGCATTGAAGTAAAACATATCAGGTTCGGCATCATAGTCACCTTTGAAATAACCCATATACTTCTCCAAATTCTGGTCGGTCACTTCAAATCTGGGATTGGTCAGCCACGGAGCATCAGTAAGGTTATAGCACCCACGTGCTGCAAAGTCGTCCGTACCCTGCACTTGTCTGACGACGCACCCTCCTGCCTGGAGGGTCCATCCAAGGCCGATCCAAGTAGCTTCTTGTGCAACACGTGTTCCGTCCGTATGGTACGATAGTGCAATGGGGAACTTCTTTCCGTCAAGGTCAATCTCGTAGATCGGGATAGTCAGATTGGCTTGCCCCACATAATTGTCGGTAGGTATCATGCCGAAAGTTCCCAATGAAGCTGCATTGGGAGATACCGGAACAATCCGGAAGTTGGTTTCAGGATGGCCATCCTGCGAATACATAACCGTTGCCTTCAGTAAAAGGAACAGTAATAAAAACAAGGATATTCTTTTCATGATAAATCGTTGTTATTAGAAAAATTATTCAATATGTTTTGCGGGATAAGGGATGGGGGAGCTGTTTTCCAAGCCTCTCCCATTCCCTTGCTGGCTTTTCAGCCTCCTACAGTGGCATCGCCTGCACGCCCAGCACACTGGCTATGGTGGCAATGATGGTGCCCACAATTTTCAAGATATCTTTCCAGGTTTCTTTGCTTATTTTCATAATTCCATGTTTTAAGGATGATTGTTTTAAAATTCTTTACTTACCTCGAAGCACGGACACTGCTTCACCCACTCCCACGGCTCCACCGTCCCATCTCCGTCCAAATCGGGACTGAGGTCGCGGTGGCCGCATACACGGGCGTTCCGGAACTGTTGTAGCAGCTGGTACACCAGCAGGTGCAGGGCCGAACGCTGCTCCGGCGTACGGGTATCCTTCGGATTTCCCCGGGCATCCAGCCCGCCTTCGTAGCAGATACCTATCGAATACTTGTTGTGACCGCGGCAATGCGCACCGGGCAGTTCCAAGGAACGGGTTCCGAGCACAGTACCGTCTCTCCGGATATAGTAGTGATAGCCCGTCGTGCGGAAGCCACGGCGGCGGTGCTCTGCCTCCAGAACCTCGGAAGTAAGCGTACAGCCCTCCCGCGTGGCGCTGCAATGCACCACGATGTAGTTGATTTTTCGCATAAGATTAGTTAGTGATTAATGATTGAAGATTAGTAATTTATGATTTGACGATTTACGATGTACGATTACTTTTCGTATCATAAATGCCTGCATAGGCGCGGTTATTTAGCAGTACGAATTTCAATCGTACATCGTAAATCGTCAAATCGTAAATGGCCTTATCCCAACGGATTTTCACCTTGGTCACCGTCGTTACCGCCCGAGCCACCGTCGTTGCCGCCCGAACCTGCCGTGTCCTGAAGGTCGAAGCGCACGCACTTCACCCCGGTCACCAGCGAACGGGTAGACACCGTATGGTCCAGATTACGCTTGGAGGTGGGCAGAAAACGCACTCGTAGTGTGGACTGGGTAGCCGACACCTTCAGAGGGTCTTCCACACCGTTCATGGTGGACTTCATCGTAAGGCGGAAAGTACCCAGACCGTCCAGCGTCACGCTCTCGGAAGACTGCAGGTGGCGAGTCATCACGGTCACCAGGTTGTCGATGACATTCTTCGAGTCACCCGTAGAGAGGGAAGACAACTCCGCAATCTCCTTAGCCACCTGCTCGGTGTCCACATTCCCCGTCAGCACCACGCGGGGATAGAAAAGCTTCTTGCCCTCTTTGTTGGCAAGAACCGACTGAAATGATTTGTAAATTACTGGCATAGTAGTTTTGTTTTAAAAATTAATAGTTTGTCTTGAAATTCAAGGATTCGTTTTTTTCAAATGAAACAATATTGTTTTATTTTCGTGTATTAAGCTTAACCACATTGCAAAGATAACGCTATCCGGAAAAGTGTGCAAATTAAAAAAACCGTTTTTCTTCATGAAATTATTCACAAATCGAAAACTTTACTTACAGCACAGGCTCAGCAGGTATCGCCCCGGTTGCCGTATCTTGCCATGACTCTCGCGCAAGGCATAGAAGCCCTTCCACAAAGGGTGGCCGATAGCACCGAAATTACTTTTGAGGATAATGGCATACTGCTCTTGCGGAGGAATATGGAACTGCTTCAGATTGAAAAGCAACCCGTCCAGGTTGCGGTCCGTGCCATCCTGCGGCGGTTGCAGTTGCTCTATTTTCCGAAGATATTCCCCCTCCGCGGATGGCACATCCGCGCCCTCAGTGCCCCCGGTTCCGGGGGAACTATGGAGGAGGGGATTTTCTTTGCTGTGTTGTGATGTGCTATGCTCTGCTGTGCTATATGTACCCGATGTCGCATTTTCGGGCTTAAATGCTGCACTTTCGGCAGCGGACGGCACGCTTCCATTGGCAGACGGCACTCTCCCGGCGGCAGTCGGCGCGGCCTCGTCATCGCTCTGAGAATCATCCACCAGACAATAACGTGTGTCTATGGCGGAAGATTTCCGGCGCTTGGTACTGAACAGATATTGCCGCTGTATCTCAGCAGAAGTCAAGATGGCGTATTTGCCGAAAAGGGCGGCATTGAAAATGCCGTACTCCACAGCCAGGGCAAGAATGCGCTTCACGTCGGCAGCCGTCTTTTCATAGAGGCAGGCGGAAAGGTCTTCGTAGAAAAGCTCGTCGGCACACACGTAATAGCCTTCGTCGGCATAAATGCAGGAGAGGGCGCCCAGCAGAATGGCAAAGGAGCCGTCACCCTCACGTTTCATGATGCGGCGCACCAGACGGTCGTGCATGAAGTCTGTGTTCAAGGGGAAATAGTCAAGTCCCCGTTTTTTGATTCTGGACATGGTTTGATGATTAGGGGTTAGTGATTAGGGGGAGAGAGCGGCTTGTATCATTCTATATCACCTGCTTCGCATAGGCGTTTCCGCTTGCGGAGCACGCTTTCGCGCACTACCTTCAAAGCATTCAGAATAAGATACATACGAAGGGTACAGTCCGAAATTTCAGTGATGACCGGATAACGGAGGGGATTGCTTGCTGGAAGTGAGCGACGGTAGCGGGCGTTGCTCATCGCCCTACGGCATTCCTTGCAATAATTGTCGGGGGCAAGCGTACGCTTGTCTACATAAAAAGAATCAACGGGCAGTTCTCTGTGGCAACATCCACAGAAACGAACATTTTTTTCAATAATCTGTTCTATAACCATTTTTTGTTAAGAATTAGTACAATAATATTTTTTCGGCACGCCCCTGCCAAAGATGCTTGTAGGGGCTGTTTGCTGGAAGTATATATCCAGCGTATTCTATCTATACATCCAGCGCGTTGTATCTATACTTCCAACGCACCTCATCTATACATCCGGCAAGGCGGATGCCCATTTTTTCAAATTCGTAAGTATTTTTGCTAAATTCGGATGCTTCCGGATAAAAGACCAGATGTGTATTTTCCATAAATCCCTCCCTTTTATTTGCATTTATAAAACATGATATGTATTTTTGTCCCAACAAAGATAATGCTGTTTTCATTTATAAAACAAACAAATCGGGAATTAAATTCTTAAATAAGACGTAAGACAGTATAAATGAGGAGATAATAGTTTCTGAATAATTTACACGTAAAAACTGAAGAATATGGCGAATGACAAAGACCCGGTATTTTGTGCGGCAGACATCATAAAACGTGCCAAACTGGCGAAAGAATTCAAGACAGACAGCGAACTTGCCGCCTTTCTGGGTATATCACGCTCCACACTGAGCAACTGGAACGCCCGCAACAGCATCGACTTCCCCCTGCTGCTGGGCAGCCTGGACGACGTGGACTACAACTGGCTGCTGACGGGAAAGGGCTCGCCTGCACATCATTCAAAATTCTGTGACAATGACTTGGTACAAGGTGAAGTGGAAATACTTCACACACCGAAAACAGCCGACCCTATGGACGACCGTAGCGTGACCCTCTATGACATCTCTGCCGCCGCCAACCTGAAGACACTGCTGGCTGACCGCCCGCAGTACGCCTTGGGGCGGATTGTAATTCCCAATATCCCTGTGTGCGACGGTGCCGTCTACGTCTCGGGCGACTCGATGTATCCCATCCTCAAGTCCGGTGACATCGTAGGCTTTAAGTCCATCCGCGACTTCACCGACGTCATCTACGGTGAAATGTATCTCGTCTCCTTCGAACGGGGCGGCGACGAATACCTGGCAGTGAAATACGTCAACCACTCGGAACGGCCGGACTGCATCCGTCTGGTGAGCTACAACAACCACCACGACCCCATGGACCTGCCGCTGGCGGCAGTCAATGCAATGGCCATCGTGAAGTTCTCGATAAGGAAGAATATGATGATGTAGAGGGCGGCATTATCACCGGAAATTTCGTAAGAAAGCTCCTGGCAAGGATCATTCAACAAGCAAACAGAGAAATTATACAAAAAAAGCTTGTAATTTATTCTTTTATCTTATTTTTGCGATGCCATAGGCATAATAATAAGTATCCGGAAAAAAACATGCTTATTCCATCCAATAGAACAAAGAGGGAGTGCATTCTTTCAAGGTTATGTTTTCTAGTGCTTTCAGTATGGGTGTTCCTACCTTCCGCAGCACAGAACAATCCCTACAAGATAGACGATGCACTCTACCCCATCTACCAGCGGGCTTCCAAGCAGGCACGCCAGCAGGAGGGGTTGCTGGTGGCCGACACTTTGTATCAACAGGCTCTGAAGCTCGGTGACAAAAAAGCACAATGCCTGGCATACATCATCCCCCTGCAGTTCTATATATCCCAAAAAGATGATAGCAAAATAGAAAAGGCATCCACTGACCTGAAAGAGATTTCACGTGCCAATAACTATCTGCAATATTATTATCACGCTTGGAGCAGCGAAATCATCTACTTCCTGAACCAACAACGCTCATTGCTCGCCTTGCAGAAAGCGGAAAAAATGAAAAAGCAAGCTTTTGCCGACAGATACCCTTACGGTATCTTCAGCTGTATCCGAACCATGGGCCATATCTACAAATCACGCGGAAACTTCGACCTCTCCGCCCAATACTATCAGGAAGCCTTGGACTATATGCTGAAGAATATGCCCGACCAAGATCCCAGCCAACTATACTCAAGCCTTGCCGAATATTACCGTAACACCCAAAAAGATTACGCCACCGCACTGGACTATTGCGAAAAAGCCTTGAAGAGCGCCAAAACAGAACGGAACATAGCCCAAGCCATGATAGAGAAATGCCTGGTACTATTCCGGCAGGGACGTATAGATGAATTCAACGACTGCTATAAAGAAGCCGTACAAATGGCGGACCGTTGCAAGCTCTCTGCCAGCGTTTCCCTACTGATAGCCCACATCAGCAAGAACATACTGGACAAACAGTATGAGCAGGCCCATGCCCACGCTGACCAATTGTCCGAGGAAGGCTTGCAACAACATGCCTACATTTACGAATGCGCCAAAGACTATCCCAATGCCATCAAATATCTGAAAAAATACCACCAGCAGTTGGATTCGACGAACAATCTCCTGCAACTGTCGGACATCGCCGAACTGAACACCCAGATAGGCGCCGAACGTCTGAAAATGGAAAACATACAGGCCACCTCGCGCTACCGCATCACTCTTTTCAGCATTGTCACCGGCTTTTTGCTGTTATCCCTGCTTTTCCTGATGCTCTACCTCCACCGCAAACGTAAAGTCAACCTCGAACTATGCCACAAGAACGAGGAACTTTCCGAAGCGCGCGACCAAGCCGAAGCAGCCAACAAGGCAAAGAGCATCTTCCTGCAGAACATGAGTCACGAAATACGGACACCGCTCAACTCTATCGTGGGCTTCTCACAACTCATCACTTCCCCCGACGCGAACCTTTCCCAAGAGGAAAGGCAGGATTTCTGCCATCTCATACAGCACAATTCCGACCTCCTCCTTACACTGGTGGGGGACATCCTCAGCGCAGCCGAGTTGGAAAGCAACAGATACACCATGAAGATAGCGCCGCACAGTTGCAACAAGCTCTGCCGGGAAGCCATAACCACCGTTGAACACCGCAAGCCCGAAGGCGTGAAGCTCTACTACACCTCCGAAGTGGACGACTGCTACGAACTGAGCACCGACGGGCAACGTGTGTGCCAGATACTCATCAACTTCCTTACCAATGCAGAGAAACACACCACACAAGGCGAAATCCGCCTGCACTGCTCTCTCACAGAGAATCCCGGATACGTCACCTTCTCCGTCACCGATACCGGTACCGGCATTCCCCCGGAATACTCCGAGACCATCTTCGAACGCTTTGAAAAGGCCGACAGCTTCGGGCAAGGCACCGGTCTGGGACTCAATATCTGCCGCCTCATCGCCGAACGGCTGAAAGGGAAAGTGCTGCTGGACAAGGAGTACAAGGAGGGGGCAAGGTTCGTGTTTGTACTGCCGGTGGAGGAAAAAAATAAGAGTTATCTCAAAACTTGAAAGAATAGGTCAGCGAAGGGACGATGCCATAAAGATACAGTTTATAGATACGCCCGTTTCCTACAGAAAAGTGTCCCTGTCTCCCTGCATAAATGGAGAACACATTTTTCCGGCTATAAGCATTGATGATGGAAAGGCTCAAACTGCGGTCTTGCCTGATACGCCACGTCGCCGAAAAGTCCAATTGGTGGAAAGCCGGAGCACGATAACCGTTCCGGGCAGAATAAATATAGACCAGTACATGTTCCGATTCATACTTGCCAATGGGAAGCGTAAGATTCATCCCCGATGCATAGGAGAAAGTGGAAGACAGAGACCAATGTCTGTTCATTTCCCAGTTTACGAACAATTTCAGGTTATGGGGACGGTCGTACACCGGTCTGTACTCCTCTCCTCCTATACGGTTACGCGCACGAGAGAGAGTATAACTAATCCATCCGGTCACGGCTCCTTTATTCTTTGACAAGTAGAATTCCAATCCACACCCTCTGGCAGAACCGGTTTCGACTTCATCCTCTATCCGGTCATTCTGAAAAATATCGGCATTTTTCCGATAATCCACCACATGGCTTGTCCGGCGCATATATGCCTCCAGCGACAATGTATATTCCTTATCAGGAAAATTGTACTCATATCCCAATGCCAGTTGGCGCATGACGGAGGGCTTCAACAGTGCATTGGCAGGCATCCACATGTCCGAGGGGATACCTACCGAAGAGGTGGTGAGCATGTGTATGCTCTGTGCCGCTTGTGTATACGATGCAGAAAACCGGTGCGAGGCATTCGGAATAAAAGAGAGCTCGGCACGGGGTTCGGGCATCACAAATGTCTTGGCTGCATAATAGGCAGAGGCCGGTGCATGCAGTACGGACAGCCTGACCCCGGCATTCAGAAGAAAATGGGGCAGAAATTTATAATTTGCCTCTGCATACAATGCCGCATCCCACAAACTCTTGCGCGGCATTTGCGAAGGAGTGATGTTAGAATCCTTACCAGACTTGCCCACCTCACCGGGCATCGTAGTGAAATAATGCAGGTTCACCCCTCCCTTCAAGGTCAGCAGATTGTTCTGATACCTCTCCCAATCCGACTTCAACTGATACGACTGCATGTTCGACTTCCACACATATCTCAATCCGTCCGACAACGATTTATACTTATAATAATAGTTGCTGAAGACAGCACTCGTATTCACATTCGTCTTATCATTCAGTATATGGTTCCAACGTATGGTAGCCGTGGCATTTCCCCAATCCATCCCATAGCCTTTCACCAGCTTGTTGAACACGGTATGGTCGCCTCCGCTATACAAGGAAAAGAACATCCGGTTCCGAGCATCCAGCGTTCTGTTCACTTTGGCATTGACATCATAAAACCACATCTGCGGTTTGGATGTCAGATTACTTCCCAACAGTCCGGCTACTACCCCCGGATATCCAAACCGACCGGAAACCAGATAAGACCCTTCTTTCTTCTTCAAAGGGCCCTCCAACAACACTTTCGAGGCTATCAGCCCCAAGCCGGCACTCCGTTCACGTTCCTTGCTGTTGCCTTCGCGCATACGCACGTCTATGACGGATGAAGAACGCCCGCCATACTTCAACGGGAAAAACGATTTGTACAAGTTCACCTCGCGGATGGCATCGTTGTTGAACACCGAGAAGAAGGACAATACATGGCTGGGGTTATAAACTACAGCCTCATCCAGCAAGACCAGATTTCCCCATTGGTTACTGCCCCGTACAGAAATATTGTTTGCCCCTTCATTGCCACTCTGCACTCCGGGCAGAAACTGCAATGACTTCATCAAGTCCGGTTCCCCTCCCACAGATGGCAATGCTTGTATTTCCTTTGCTTCTAAAGCAAATTGTCCGCTATGCTTGCGGCTTCCCACTATCTCGATACCTTTCAGCCAATAATCATCGGGAGTCAATGCGATATTCACCACCATGTTTCCTGATAAAGTCAAGGTATCCCTCCAAGTAACATACCCCAACATGGAACATTGCAATATACATTCCCCTTTGGGAAGTGATATGGAATAAAGTCCGTAAGCATTGGTTGCCATACCCGTTCCCGACCTTCGTTCCAGCACATTGGCATCCGAAAGAATCTCACCCGTTTTGGCATCCGTCACACACCCTCGTACAACAACCTTTTGGGCAACCACTGCCTGACAGCTCAAAAACAAAATACAGAAATAAATCAGCGACCGTTTCATTAGCTTTATCTTCTTACGATTACAAAACAACACATCATCTTTCCCCCGTTGCAATGCCTTTTTCAGAAACCGCACTCACACGGAAGCAGCCATACGCCCTGCCGCTTATATTGCTGCCCACCGATGACGGTGCAGGCGTATAAGCACCACCATCCGACCGAAACTGGCGTATCATCTGGTCGAAAACGTCATAACAACTCCTGGAAATGGTCTGCGCCCATACATATAGGGAATCTCCCATGGGATAATCCCAACCCGGAGGATAACCCAAAGGATTTTCTCCGTCGTCAATCAGAAAATCAACCACATTCTCTTCAAGATACTCATCGCTCAAGATAGAATATCCCCAGAATTGGCCACTACTTAATAGAAACTGAGGATGCTTAAGAGAATAATTTGTATAACTATTTGCATTCAATTGAAACAGATAGTAATTGTCTACTCCAAAGGGATTGATAAAACTGATACAAGGTGCCCATGTATGCCCTTTCTCGTTAAAGTCAAAACGCTTCAATTTCATATCAGTAATAGGCAATGCAGATTCCATTCTTTGAATATCAGACTTATAATGTTTTCCTCCATAAAAAATATCCAACTGATAAGAATGCCCTTCTATACCATAAATCTTGGTAGTGGCATACATACCCCGGCAAGAAATATTATCATGCCCGGGATTCACTGCCACACGTGCAGACTTCTTCTGATAATAATCGTAATAGTCATAAAAGACCCCACCATAGTCATCATACGGATGAAGCACCTGCATTGTGTCCTTAATGCCATCCGTACAATCAGTCACTATCATAGTAGCATCTTCTATTCCTTCGTATTGTCCGTCTTGACCCGATATTAAAGCAGGTTTTCTCAAAAGGAAAAAGTAAGGTGGATTCTCACTGGTTATCACCCCGTTAAAAACAATTCCATCAAGCATAGAATCTGGAATATCAACATCAAACTCCTCCTCACAACCTGACAAAAGAAAAAGCAGACACAACGTCCATATAATACTGAAATACCTCACCATAATAGCCAAGATTTATTTTACAGTTCCAATTCCTGCTTCAAGAGTCTAGTCAGCTCTTCATAAGAATTTGTGATATATATCAATCTGTCATTAATGATAATGGTAGGAGTGGCAAATAGTCCCCGTTCCATCAATTTGTTGATGGTATGATTTACCCTATCATAATTCACCGCAGACAGCAGTTCTTGCTTATATTCTTCGACATCCAGACCCAGTCTACTGGCAGTAGCAAAAACAAACGCAGAATCGACCAAAGCCTCATGTTCAAAAATGGCATCATGAAACTCCCAGAATTTATTGTATTTGACGGCAGCTTCACATGACAAAGATGCAAGAGTAGGCTCATCGGCGAAATTAATAAAGCCGAATCTCACTTTATCCTTGTATTCACTATAAATCTGTTTCAACGTCTTTTCAAAGTCAACACAACGTTTGCAATCAAAGTCGGACGCTACAATAAAAGTGGTAGCAGCATTAAGATTCCCTCTATAATGTACATTCAAGTCACTAATAACACATTGAGGCTGTTTGGGAGGATAAAGATATCTTTTTATATCTGCTTTATTATACAGTGAATCTGCCAAATGCTGAATTACAGCAGCCCTTATATCATTTCTCAAAGAAATATTCCCTTCAATACTTCCTGAAGACACTTTGCTAAGCCTTTCTCTTGAATGGAGGACACGTTCATCTACTGAGCCGAACATCATAAGCAGGCTGTCTTCTTTACCATTTATCATCTCTTTTACATAATCATCAAGAAAAACATTGAACGTTTTCCCCACGGCAGCAGCTTCCTGCTCAATCAGTTTATGCTTAATCAAATCGTCCAAGGCTTTCAACTTTATTTCGTAAGCTGTATTCAATAAATCAAAAGTTTCCTGAGTAGTTAGTCGGGACAACTCTGAAGCACTGATTTCATAGCCATTCACTTCTGCCACAATGCTCTTGTCCCGATTGGAACAAGAGCACAGAAAAAAGAAATATAAAAAAATAAGATACTTCATATCGCTACGGCAGAGGGACTCTTCCAAAATTAGGATGATACAGATTTCTTAACACAAAGTCCTCCTTATCCGTATTCAAGACAACATAATATCTTGTATTATCTGTTCCTTCTATTCCATGCATACCCGATGATATACTTGAAGTATCTTCTTTATATCCTTTATAGTGCTTCAACCAATTTTTGTTACTGGAATCTTCATCATCAACATAAATTATTCCTCTATCAGTAAATGCTGGACCATCCAATAAAACCCCATATGTGATAGATTGTTTTGGACCAAGTCCAAAAGGTGGTGTCCATTGAGGACGAGGGTAAGGAGGATAGGCCCAAGCTAAAGCAGCATTAGTATCCACTATTGTATAACCAGCAAGATCTTTAACTGACGAAAATCTTGTATCAGTACTACTTATGCTATTCTTATTATGCTTATCATCACAATCATGATAACGAACAAGAACATCCATTGTACCACCAAACTGAGAATAATTTATATGATTAACAAGAAATACCCCACCTGGATAATACCTATTTGCTTCAGTCAAACAAAATTTAAAATTCACATTACCATTACCATCCACATATGTATCTCCCACTGGACCTGAAACTTTAGAATTCTGTCTAGTATCTTCTGCATCTAGATGAAGAGTTAACTCTTTGTACGTACCACATGAACCAACCTTGAAAACTCCTACTACGTCAGTTGTTGCGGCATAAGCTGTACGCATAACCCTTTCTTTAGCAACAGACAATCTGTTCATCAATTTCTGTTCATACTCATCCATCGTAGCCTGAATGGCCTGTTCGTCGGCTATTGTCTCAATTTTGGCAGAATCAGCTTCAGCGCTGGCGGCTCTGGTCGACAATTCATAATCCTCGGCAGCCCTGGCAAGCTCTGCATCGTTCTCCAATAAATCGTAGCTGTTGCTGCATGAGCAACAAGCCAGCGCGCCCAAAAAGGCGAACAGCAAATGTTTCTTCATTTTTTCTTGAATTATAGTGTTAGTACGTAAAATCCCCGTATAATACGGTATCTCCGATAGTAATTTCTATACGGTAAGCTTCTCCTTCATTTAATAAACCTGCTAAATTTAGTATTATCTCAGAAGTAGAAGTAGAGTACGAATCAGAAAGAATGGTTTCATTAGTAAAAAGGCTGGTAACTGAAACCTCAACATCAGCAGTACTCTTTAAATCTACTGATATTAATTCGTAATCCGAATTCAAATAAGCAAATACTTCGAATGGAATAGTAGAACGTCCTGCTTTCTCCGGAGAATTTTTAGAATCGTGCTTTTCCAATCTTATTTTCCTTTCATTCTTTTGATATTGTCCTGCATTTACACTCATAGAAATAAAGGAAAATAGACATAACAATAGTAGTTCTCTTGTCTTCATATTAATTAATTCAATGGTTTCGAGACAAAGGAAGATTACTTTCTTATACTAACAAAGAAAAAAGAGGTAATAAAGGTAACAACAACGGGTAACAAAAGTAACAAAGGAGAAGATATGCCATTGATTATCAACAATCAAAGATATGAGAGAACTGCTCAGCATCAATTTTGCCCTTAATACGGTTTTTCCTTACTTTTATGGCATCTGCAGAAACATTGGTGATATGCAGAATGACATCTTTGGGGCAACGAAGCAGAGACAACACACAATAAAGCAGGTCGTCATTCGTCAAATTGGGGTAACGTTCTTTCAGGTTACCCATGACATCGGCAAATGATTTCCGGATATTACTTACAATCAATGCTCTGTATGTATCTGCTATCTTGATTTGCATTGAAGGAGTGGCCTTCTTCAGTTCATCCAGTCTTTTACTTCCTGCCGTTGTTTCAAACAAAGACAGACAAATTTGAAAACGTTCTTTTTCCAATTTCTCCAGTTCTGCATTCCTGTCATCGGAAGATGCTTCGGTAACTTCACTCAGGAATATGGCTTCCGCACGGTTCTCCATCAATCGCTGCTGCAAATCTACATATTTCTTTTTCCTACGACCATCACGCCACAGATAAAGAATAATCAATATCGCTACCAGAACAAGAAAAGCGGCAACCAAACCTACAATAATCCATTGATTTCTGGCAGACAACTCGCGTTTATGCAACTCCACCAGATGATTATCCATCAGTTTATCAAGCTCTGCACGGTCATTCATCGCTTGGATAGAATCATAATAGATAAAGAAAGAATCAGCATACAAAGTAGACTCCTTCCATAATTTCATTTTCTTGTATTCCCGGAACAAGCAGTCATAAGACGATGCCTTTACATATATGTTGGAGGATTCAGCACCTATCTTCCAATAATAAATGGCAGAATCGCTTTGGTTTAAGTCACCTAAAATATCCCCTTTGGTAGAACAAGCTAAAGTATAATCTTTTTTGGAAGATTGATATGACAATGCTTTCGATATATAAAATTCAGCTTCGGCATATCTGTCTTGTTCATTATAGAGAGCAGCTATATCGCTACATATAGCAAATAGCAAATCGGAACGCTGAAGAGCAGAAGCCATTTCTAACACTTGCCGATAATACACCAAAGCACTATCCAATTGATATTCCACCAAGAAAGTATCTCCAATATCATTCAAGAGATAACAAGCCCGGGCAGAATCTTTACCCACACAAAAGGCATACCCTTTTTTATACATGTCTCTTGCGATAGAGCGCAGTTTTTGTCCACTATAGCAACTCCCTAAATGGGTGTACAGCATCGCCACGAATATAGAGTCCTTCTCTGGTATCAGTTCCAGCGACTTCAGATAGAGGCTTATCGCCTTCGGAAACTCTTTATTTTCCAGATAGACACATCCCCAATAGAAGTATGCTTGCGCCAGCCGTTCCTGCTTTCTGCCTCCGTCGTAATAGTCTACCGCTATCTGTATCAGCGAATCGTTCTCCAGCAGCACACAACTCTTGTATCGGGCTTGTGTCAGCAGCAACGCATACAAGGCGCGTTCTTCTCCCCGCAACTCGCGGGAATCCGGTATCTGTTCCAACACCAGCAAAGCACTGTCGGGATTGCTCCACATCATGGAATCGGCAGAAAGAAGCGCAGGATATACAGAAGCAATCTCCCTCCTGCAAGAATGACACAGAAAGACAAGGCCTGAACAAAAGCAGAAAATATATAGAAGGTGTCTCATATATCAGTATTATTGTCGTCTCTGCTGCAAAAATACATAATTTAAGACAGAATGCCGTCACTTCATTTCAATTTATAACTTACAAAGCACGGCTCTTTCATTTAAGGGAGTTATCGGGGGAGGTAGAAGGAGTTAAAGGGCGATAACTCCTTCTACCTCCCCTGATAACTCCCCGACTATGAACACCTCCTTCTGACTCCTGCAAATAGAATATTCGTTTGCTGGTAAACTACGAAATCATTTGTTAGTAACAAACGATTTCGTATATTTGCAGGAATCAATCCCCTAACAAGATGATCAGACAAGAAGAAATATCGGCTATATTGGATGCGCAAGCCGAGATATTCCGCAAAAAAGAAAACGGACTGACGCGCGAGGCACTGGCCGGCGTACCGGCAGTACCTTCGTTTGCCACCATCATCACCGGCATCCGCCGTTGTGGCAAGAGCACCCTCTTGCGGCAACTCATGTCCCGGAAGTACGACCAGGCGCTCTACCTGAACTTTGAGGACATCCGCCTTGCCAACTTCGATGCCGATGACTTCACCCGCCTATTGCGGGAGATAGAACGCCGCGGCATCCGCGTACTGTTCTTCGACGAGATACAGATTATCCCCAAATGGGAAATCTTTATCCATCAGATGCTCAATGCAGAATATACCATATTCATCAGCGGCTCCAACGCCTCGTTGCTGAGCAGGGAACTGGGCACCCACCTCACCGGCCGACACATCCCGATGGAGCTTTTTCCCTTCTCTTATTCAGAGTTCTTGTCGTTCAGAAACCTGCCTGCCGGTGAAGATTCGCTTTCGGCCTATCTGCACGATGGGGGCATCCCGGAATATGTGAAGTATCATGCCGAGATTATCCTGAACACACTGATTGACGACATCCTGATACGGGACATCGCCATACGCAATTCGATAAAGGATGTGAACTCACTACGCGCACTTGCCGTCTACCTGCTATCCAATGTAGGCAACCTTGTATCGGCGGGGAAACTGACCGGGATGTTCGATATAAAGGCAACGTCTACCTTCTTGGATTACTTCTCGTTCTATCAAAGTTCCTATCTGCTGGAGTTCGTGCCCATCTTCAATTATTCGCTGAAGGTGCAAGCTCGGAATCCGAAAAAAGTATATGCCATGGACTTAGGGTTGGTGAACGAAGCTGCGGCCAACTTCTCGGACGCTACCGGGCATAAGCTGGAGAACCTTATCTTCCTGCATCTGCGCAGGCAACCGGGCAGCATCTGCTACTATAAAGACAAGGGGGAATGCGACTTCATAGTCAGCGAGAAAGGCAAAGTGTGCCGCGCCGTCCAAGTCTGCCACCAGATAACCGAACTGAACTTCACCCGCGAATACAACGGACTGCTGGAAGCCATGAAGGCACTCAACCTTACGGAGGGTGTCATCGTGACCACCAATCAGGCCGATCGTTTCGAAGAAGACGGGAAGACAATCCGAATGATACCTGCCAGCGAGTTCCTGCTCGGATAGCCAAATTAAGGAAATCAAAGGCTGCCACTTCCGTCCCGATACTTCGGAGCAGAAGGGCAGCCTTCTATATAAATAGCCGTAAAGCTACGCTGATTACTTTTTCAATGGATAATTGATAATTGACAATTAGGGGAGGCTATAGGCTGAAGGCGGCTTTTACCTTCTCCACATAGTCCAGCTTTTCCCAGGTGAAGAGCTCTACCTCTATGTCCTTGTCGCCTTCGTAGCGGCTACGGAAATGCTTGACGATGGCCTGCGGCTCGCGGCCCATGTGTCCGTAGGCGGCAGTCTCTTGATAGATGGGGTTGCGCAGTTTCAGGCGGTCTTCTATTGCCTTGGGGCGAAGGTCGAACAGCTCGTCAATTTTACGGGCAATCTCACCGTCGCTCATATTGACGTGGCTGCGGCCATAAGTATCTACGAAGATATTGATGGGGCGTGCCACACCGATAGCGTAACTTACCTGTACCAGCATTTCGTCGGCAACGCCGGCAGCTACCAGATTCTTGGCAATGTGGCGGGCTGCATAAGCTGCGCTGCGGTCTACCTTAGAGGGGTCCTTTCCGGAGAAAGCGCCGCCGCCGTGGGCACCCTTGCCGCCGTAGGTATCTACGATAATCTTGCGTCCCGTCAGCCCGGTGTCACCGTGGGGACCACCGATTACGAACTTGCCCGTGGGGTTGACGTGATATGTGATACGGTCGTTGAACAGTGCCAGCACCTTTTCATGATGGATGGAAGCAATGACACGCGGCATCAGAATCTCGATTACATCCCGGCGGATTTGGGCGAGCATTTCCTCGTCGGCCTTCAGCTGGGCGGCATCGCTGTCGTCGGCAGGCTGTACGAAGTCGTCGTGCTGGGTGGAAACTACGATGGTATCGATGCGTACGGGTGTGCCGTTGTCATCATATTCGATGGTCACCTGGCTCTTGGCGTCGGGACGGAGGTAGGTCATCACCTTGCCTTCGCGACGGACATCTGCCAGCACTTGCAGGATGCGGTGTGCAAGGTCCAGTGAAAGCGGCATGTAATTCTCCGTTTCGTTGGTGGCGTAGCCGAACATCATTCCCTGGTCTCCGGCACCTTGTTCCATGGGGTCCTGTCGCTCCACGCCGCGGTTGATGTCGGGGCTCTGCTCGTGGATGGCGCTCAGCACGCCGCACGAATTGCTCTCGAACATATACTCGCCTTTGGTATAGCCGATTTTCTTGATTACTTCGCGTGCGATGAGAGGCATGTCAACGTACGCTTTGGTTTTCACTTCTCCAGCCAGCACTACCTGACCGGTAGTAACCAGAGTTTCGCAAGCTACTTTCGAACTGGGGTCGTAGGCCAACAGTTTGTCAAGCACAGCGTCCGATATTTGATCGGCCACTTTGTCGGGGTGTCCTTCAGACACCGATTCGGATGTGAATAAATATCCCATTTCAGTTGATAATTGATAGTTGATAATTGATAATTCAACGAATGGCGGAAGGAGGTGTGTGGAGTAGATGCATCCGGCACACAAACGTGCCGTCAGAAAAGGATGTGTTTTAGCATTTTTTTCTGTGGTTGCAAGCTACTCAAATCTCTCCACATATCGTTTTTCGGGGGCAAAGATAGTGCAAACCGAACGCAGAACAAAATGAACTTGTTCATTTTTTATGCTGAGGTGCAGCCTATCTTCGCTTTCCGGAGGCAAAGATAAAAAAGAAATCTTGTATCTGCGCTACAGATAGCAGAGATTAACACTGATTTTGCAACAATTCCCCGATTGTCTTTCCCAATACCGGATGCACCACGCCTGAAGCAATCTCTGCCAACGGCTCCATCACGAAACGGCGTTCCTGCATCAGCGGATGAGGAAGTTTCAGTTCGGGCGTATCCAGCAAAACGGGAGTACCGTCATCGGCAAAACAGAGCAGTAGGTCGATGTCTATCACACGGTCGCTATACACTGCATTGACAGACTTATGCGTACGCCCCATCTCCCGCTCGATTTCCTGCGTCGTTTGCAACACCTCCAAAGGTGCCAAAGCAGTGCCTACGCAGAGTGTGGCATTCAGAAAAATATTATCGGAAGAAAAGCCCCACGGGGCAGTAGCATAAAAAGCAGATAGGGAAATCACTTCCCCTATCTGCTTTCTTATCTTTTGGACGGCCATGCGGAGGTTCTGCTCCTTATCGCCGAGATTGGTACCAAGACTGAAATAAACAACCATAATTACCGGTCTGTAATCAGCATCGCATCTCCATACGTACCAAAGCGGTACTCTTCCTTCAATGCCACATTGTATGCCTCCATCACCTGCTCGTAACCGCCGAAAGCGGCAACAATCATCAGCAGGGTACTGAGCGGCATGTGGAAGTTGGATATCATGGCATTGGCCACGGTAAAGTCGTACGGTGGGAAGATGAACTTGTTGGTCCAACCCTCGTATTCCTTCAAATGTCCGTCGGTGCTGACAGTGCTCTCGATGGCACGCATCACGGTGGTACCTACGGCACAGACTTGGCGGTTCAGGTCTTTGGCATGGTTCACAATCCGTACGGCTTCCTCGTTCACAATCATCTGCTCGGAGTCTGTCTTGTGCTTGGTGAGGTCTTCCACATCAATGTCGCGGAAGTTACCCAAGCCAGCATGCAGGGTGATGTAGGCAAAGTCAATACCCTTGATTTCCATACGCTTCATCAGCTCGCGGCTGAAGTGCAGGCTGGCGGTAGGCGCCGTAACAGCTCCTTCGTTGCGTGCAAAAATAGACTGGAAACGTTCGGCATCGTCCGGCTCTACGGGACGGTTGATGATACTGTGGGGCAGCGGCGTTTCGCCCAGCGCATAGAGCGCCTTCTTGAACTCATCGTGCGGACCGTCGTAAAGGAAACGAAGCGTACGCCCACGCGAAGTGGTGTTGTCGATAACCTCAGCCACCATGGAGTCGTCGTCACCGAAGTAGAGCTTATTGCCGATACGTATTTTACGGGCAGGATCCACCAGTACATCCCACAACCGGAGCTCTTCGTTCAACTCACGCAACAAGAACACTTCAATACGCGCACCGGTCTTTTCCTTGTTACCGTACAAGCGGGCAGGGAAAACCTTGGTGTCGTTGAAGATAAACACATCTTTGTCATCAAAATAGTCCAGAACATCCTTGAACATCTTGTGCTCAATCTCACCCGTCTTACGGTGCAACACCAACAGACGTGACTCGTCTCTGTACTTCGTGGGGTGCAAAGCTATCTTCTCTTCGGGAAGCTTGAATTTGAATTGCGACAGTTTCATAATTAGTTATGAGTTATAAGTTATTTATTATTTATATCAGTCTGTTTTAGTCATAAGAGGGTATGAGTTATCCGGCAGTATACTACACTTCATAGCAAATAACTCATAACTTATAACTAAATATCTATCTCCTGCGCCTCTATCCACTCTTTAAAATCGAGGGGATTGAGGCAGTCTGCCAGCCGGACGTCGCCTACGCGGGTACGCTCCAGGGCGGTGAGGTGAGCGCCGCTCTGCAGGGCTTCGCCGATGTCACGTGCCAGGGCGCGGATATAGGTTCCTTTGCTGCATACTACGCGTACCTTTATCCACGGTTCGGCAATATCCAGCCCGTCGTCCAGCAGCTCTATCTCGTCGATGACGAGCAACTTGGGTTTCAGCTCTACCTCCTCTCCCTTGCGGGCAAGGTCGTAGGCACGTTTCCCGTTCACCATACATGCCGAGAAGGCGGGAGGCACTTGCTGTATCTCGCCGATGAACTTCTTCAGCGTCTCCTCCACCAGTCCGCGGGTGATGTGCTCCGTGGGATAGGTGGCATCTATCTCATGTTCCAGGTCGTAAGAGGGAGTGGTGGCACCCAACCGGATGGTGGCAACGTACTCCTTCGTGTGATACTGGAATTCCTCAATCCGTTTCGTGGCCTTGCCCGTACAGACTATCATCACCCCCGTAGCAAGCGGGTCGAGGGTACCGGCATGGCCTACTTTCAACTTCTTCTCCTTTATCCGCCGGCAGATGTGGTAACGCGCATGTCCCACAACCTTGAACGATGTCCATCCCAGCGGTTTATTGAAATAGAGGACTTCTCCTTCTTTAAAATTCATTGGCCTCTCCCCTAACCCCTCCCCGGTAGGGAGGGGGATAAAATGGTACAACTTAATATTTTTCTCTTATTGATTTCCGGAGTAATCAGTCTTTCCCCCACACAAGGAGGGGACTTTAGCTTAATATGAGCGTTATGACACCGGCTATCGCGCAATAGATGGCAAAATAAATCAGCTTGCCCTTCTTCACAATATTTATCATCCACTTGCAGGCCAGGCAGCCCGAAACAAAAGCAGCCAGGAAACCTACCACCAGCGAAAGCGCCGGAATATCCCCCGCAACCGCCTCACCTTTCATCATCTTCATCCCATCCAGCAGTGCCTCACCCAAGATGGGAGGCATCACCATCAGGAAAGAGAACTGTGCCAGCTTCGCCTTGTTGTCGCCCAGCAACAGACCGGTTGCAATGGTGCTGCCCGAACGGGAAAGCCCCGGAAGCACCGCGCATGCTTGTGCCAGACCGATGATAAAGGCATCCTTCATGCTGATGTTCTCCTTCTGCTTCGGCTTATAATAATAGGAGAAAGACAGCAGCAGAGCTGTCAGCAGCAGGCAGCAGCCCACAACGACCAGTCCCGAACCGAAAATGGCCTCTACTTCGTCCTTGAAAAATACCCCCACAATGCCGATAGGTATCATGGATACCAGTATATTGATGACGTAACGTGTCTCCTCGTTCATCTGCCACTTGAACAGTCCCTTGAAAATCCAGTCAATCTCTTTCCAGAGTATCACCAGCGTACTGAACACCGTAGCCACATGTACCACTATCGTAAAAGCAAGATTCTCCTCTCCCTCAATACCGAACAATGCCGAACCGATGGCGAGGTGTCCGCTACTGCTCACCGGCAGATATTCGGTCAGTCCTTGAATAAGCCCAAGGATAAGCGCTTCAAACCATTCCAATTTGTTTAAGTTTTTAAGTTCTTGAGTTGCCGGAGGGGCTGTCCGGAAGCTCTGTTACTACTTTCTTTCTGATTATTTTTCAGACGCAGATAACGCAGATGACACGGATTTCTAATATTCCAATCTGCGTCATCTGTGTAATCCGCGTCTGAAAGTTTACTCCTCTGCACGACAGCTTTTAGGCTTGCGCAGCACGGCATATATCATGAACACAAACCCCAGCAGGCAAACTACCGGAGCCACCTTGATGCGTCTCACACTAAAAATGTCCGGCTCAAAGGTCGTCGGGGTAGACACGGGGCCGGTCATCAGAAGAAAACCAATGATAACCACCGCCATTCCGATGCCAAGCAGGATAAAATTGGTCTTATCAAAAGCGAATTTCTCTTTACTCATCTATACATTTACTATTTTACTATTTACAATTTACTATTTGGAGGCTGCGATAACAGTGCTTTCTCTCTATGCACTTCAAGGCGTTAAATATAATACAGTGTGCTTGCCTTCATCCTCAGATATTTGTTGATGGAAAGCAAAGCGCACAGCCACGTAATAAGTACACCGAACACCAGCACGGCACCCGACACCAGCACCATCACCTCGGGCGTAATCACCTTGACCAACTCCGGTTCGTAGGACACCAGCCAATAGGCGGCTCCCCACAGAATGCTGTCGGCTATGAAAGCGGCCAGCACACCTATCCAGAAATTGCGCCGCAGAAACGGACGACGGATGAATGCCCAGCTTGCTCCCACCAGCTTCATGGTGTGGATAAGGAAACGCTTGGAATATATAGCCAGACGGATGGTGTTGTTTATCAGCGCAAAGGAGATAAACGTCAGTATCACAGCCAGCCCCAGCAGCATCAAGCTGATATTCCTTATATTATCGTTCACGGCATCTATCAAGTCTTTCTGGTAGAGCACTTCCTGGATATTGGTATTCTTTTTAATCAGTTTCTCTATTTTGGCGATGCTGTCCGAATTGGCATAGTCGGAATGCAGCTTGATTTCGATGGAGGCAGTGAAAGGATTGTAGCCGAGGAACTCTTGCGGGTCCGTACCCATCGCCTCAGTCTGCTCGCGGAGTGCCTGCTTCTTGGAAATGTATTCCGTCTGCTTCACAAAAGCCTCCTTGTCCAGCCTCTTCTGAAGCTTCAGGATGTCGCTCTCCTTCATGTCGTCACTGACAAGCACGGAGAAACTGATGTTCTCCTTGACGTACACGGAAAGATTATGAGCCGCGAGCACAAAGAATACAACCAGCCCCAACAGCAGTAACACCAGCGTCGTACTGATGCTGGACGTAATGAACTGCATGTCAAAATAGGATACCGAGTTATTCTTTCCTTTCATTATATCAATTATAAGTTACGAGTTACAAGCTACAAGTTATGTAAATCAGTCGCTATTAATCATTAATCCCTAATCCCTTTTCTCACCCTTTCTTCCTGAACACGTAAATCATGGAACTGCTGCGTTCCTTCTTCACCAACGCGCTGAACCAGGCCAGTGTACCGGTCACCATTCCCCGCAGGAAAGTACACGAGTGCCTCATGTGCTTTTCTGTCAGCATGGAGACGTAGAAGGCATCGAACGGCATGGGATGCCGCTCTGCCATGATGAAGCCATGCTTGGAACCGAATTGCTGGATGGTGCCCGGTGTGAAGTGCCACAAATGGCGGGGCACATCGTAGGCAGCCCAGTAAGCCCCGTATTTCTTTGCATCGAAGGAAGAGCAGTTGGGCACAGCTACAATCAGCACCCCCTTTTCAGTCAGCAGGGAGTGCAGGGTTTCCCACGTTTCGTTAAGGGGTTCCAGATGTTCCATGACATGCCATAGGGTGATGACGTCGAAACTGCCCGGTGCAAAATCTTTCAATGCCGTATGGGGTTTCACATCCAGATTGAAGTGTTCTTTGGCAAAGGCACGCGCCTGCGCACTCTTTTCCACAGCTTCCACCTGCCAGCCGCGACGCTGCATGGCATCGGCAAAGTAACCGGTCCCCGTACCCAAATCCAGCAGACGGCCCTCCTTGCGGTGTGCTTCACGGACCACAAGACGTGCCTTGCGTCCCAGCATATAGTTGCGCACCCAGTGGTACACGGAGTTCATCGCCCCCTTGCGGGTATCGGTATGTGAAATGTAATCAGGAGTTTCGTAGTAACGACCGATTTCAGCCTCCACGGGAAAGTCTTGCGTGAAAAGGAAACCGCAATCCCGGCAGCGGCACAAGTGGAACATTTCGCCCGAGGCATAATGGTCTACACATGTCAGGGCACGCTCCAAATGCGTTCCACCACATAACGGACAAGCTTTTATAGTGAGTTTATTCATCGAACGTTCTGCCAATAAGGAAGTGCAGCCCAAATGAAACAGACCACACTATACCTAAATTTGGTGCAAAATAACAAATAAAAAGTGATTTATAGGGCTTCCATTAAGGAGATTTAAGAAAACAAACGCTTACTCCGGCCAGCCGGCGGAACGAATGACCGACTGTTCGATATTAAGCGGACAACTGTCCGATAATGAACAGTTTTCGAAAGCATTTATTCATTGATTATCAACAACTTAAATATTTGGCATGGGAATTGACTATAATTAGGCGAAGGCGTTTGAGAAAAAGATTAGTTGGAATGCAACCTTTTAATCGGGAACAACGTCTAAAAGAAACAGAGTAAGTAACAACAATTAAAAATAAAGATTATGAAAACTACAAATTTATTCAAGGCAGTCGCATTCGTAGCAATGACTATCGTAAGCGTTATGAATACAGAAGTGAAAGCTCAGGAAAACAACTTCATCACCAATGAAGAAGTGAAAAACGAATTAGTAGTTGCCAAGACCATCTTTAAGCAAGACGGCGCACAACTTTACCGGCACATCCGTTATGAATACTCTTATGACGACCAGAAACGCCTGACCTGCAAGGAAGCCTCCAAGTGGGACGGTGCAAAAGATGAATGGATACCTTACTTTAAAATGACATACCAATATGGCAATGATGAAATCACCATGTCCTACGCACGTTGGAACGAGTCTCACAAGGCTTATGACAAAGACATGAAGAAAAGTGTGTATGAATTGAACGATGAAAACATGCCGGTAGCTTACAAACTCTACAACCAGGACGTTCCAAAGTCCGAATTGACCTTGGTAAGCTACAACAAGACCGACTACGTAGCGAATATTCTGGCCATGACAGAATAAAATTTAAAGTTTATAATATGAAAAGCACGAGCCTCACGGCTCGTGCTTTTATTCTATATACCGGTGTCATCATACTGATGTCATCGAGACTTTTCTATCCCGTCAGCCGGCTACCTCTTCTCCTTTCAGCGTAGCCGAACTGGATTCGGTAACCTTCACCATCACAAAATCGCCCACACGGTGCGTGCCACGGTCAAACACCACCACACGGTTCTGCTCCGTACGGCCGAACAACTGGTCGCGGCTGCGTTTGGAAACACCTTCCACCAGCACCTCGTACGTCTTGCCCACGCAACGGGCATTCGCCTCGGCAGAGAGACGGTTTTGCAAGGCGATGATTTCATTCAGACGGCGAATCTTCACCTCCTCGGGCACATCGTCCGGCAGATGCTTGGAAGCATGCGTACCGGGGCGTTCGCTGTACTTGAACATGAAGGCGGAATCGTATCCGCACTCCTCCATCAGCGAGAGGGAAAGCTGGTGGTCCTCCTCCGTCTCACTATGGAAACCGGAGAATATATCCGTAGATAAGCCACAATCGGGGATGATGCGGCGGATGGCTGCCACGCGGTCCATATACCACTCGCGGTCGTACTTGCGGTTCATCAGCTTCAGGATGCGGCTGCTCCCACTCTGTACCGGCAGGTGGATGTGCTTACATACGTTGGGCATGTCGGCAATGACCTGGAGAGTTTCGTCGCTCATGTCTTTAGGGTGCGAGGTAGTGAAACGGATACGTACGCCCGGCGCTGCCTCTGCCACGGTGCGCAGCAGCATTGGGAAAGTAATCGTCTCTCCGTCCGGCTTCTCGAAGCGGTAGGAATTGACGTTCTGTCCCAGCAGGGTGACTTCCTTATAACCCTTTGCCACGAGGTCGGCCACTTCATTGAGGATGCTTTCCACATCACGGCTACGCTCACGGCCACGGGTGTAGGGAACGATGCAGTAAGTACAGAAATTATTGCACCCACGCATGATGGAGACGAAGCCGGAGATGTGGTTTCCGCAAATGCGCGAGGGGATGACATCCCGATAGGTCTCTGTGGTGGAGAGCTCCACGTTCATTGCTTTCTCACCGGCCTCTACCGAGGCAATCAGTTCGGGCAGAGTAAGGTAGGCATCCGGCCCCACCACCAGGTCCACATGATGGTTGGTGATTAAGTCGTCCTTCACACGCTCTGCCATACAGCCCAGCACACCCACTATCAAGCCGCGTTTCTTCTTCTTGAGCGAGTGGAAGAACTCCAGACGGTTCAGAATCTTCTGCTCCGCATTGTCGCGGATGGAGCAGGTGTTCATAAACACTGCATCGGCTTCCTCCAGGGTGTCGGCCACCGAATATCCTGCCATCTGCATGACGGATGCAATCACTTCACTGTCGGCCACATTCATCTGGCAGCCGTAAGTCTCGATAAACAACTTCTTGTTGTCATCAGCAGTTGCAGATTTAAAGTCTGCTCCCGTTACTTTTTCCATAATCAGTTCGTTTAAAATCAGTTTATATCATAAGTTGGTATCTGTCATCCGGAGCGCAAAGATACTTCTTCCCTCCCAATAAACGGATGAAATGAAAGAAAAATGCCATTACAAGTTGTCAATCTGCGCCTTATCAGCTAATTTATGTTAAGAGAGCAAACATTTTCCGAGTGTTAATTTGGCATAGAGCAAATTAATTCACAAATTTGTGGAATGAAAGAAACATTAGATTTTTTCATAGTTAAGGTTTAGGTTAAAAAAATTAAGGGGAGCTGTGAAGCTGCCCTTTTTTATTACCAATTCCTTGGCTGTAATCAGATTAAATAATTAACTTTGCCCAAAAGCAAAGATAAGAGATAATTGCACTATCTTTGGGTGGAAAATCAAAAAGAATATGGAAGATGTCTTCAAGTTTCTGTTAGTTGCGGCTGTCATAGTAATCGGACTCGTCAAGCAGTTTAAGAAAGAAGCAAATAAAAATGCTGACAAGAGTCCCGACATACCTATGCCCGACGTTGACAACCCACTGCCCGAATACTGGGGCGGAGATACTTACGGAGGCTTTATTCCCGAAGGCCCCAAGCCGGCAGAAAAGCCCAAGCCGGTATCCAAACCGTCTGCCAAATCCAAGCACACTTCCATAAAGGCTTCCCCTCCCTCCCCGGCATCCCGTCCGCAGGAATCCGATGAAGTAACGTCCGAATACGGCATCCACTCGGCAGAAGAAGCGAGGAAAGCCATCATCTGGTCAGAAATACTTCAACGGAAATATTAAAGACAGTCGATAATTGCAGAACCAATTACGAGCCCCTTCAGAATCTTTACACGAAAAAATAACTATTTATATTATGGCACTCAATTACATTTCGGCAGCAGAAGCTGCGAGCCTGATTAAACATGGCTACAACATCGGCTTGAGCGGATTTACCCCCGCAGGAACAGCCAAAGCCGTTACGGCTGAATTAGCAAAAATCGCGGAAGCAGAACATGCAAAAGGAAACCCGTTCCAGATAGGTATCTTCACCGGTGCTTCTACCGGAGATTCCTGCGACGGTATCCTTTCACGCGCCAAAGCTATCCGCTACCGTGCTCCTTACACCACCAACGCCGATTTCCGTAAAGCCGTGAACAACGGTGAAATAGCCTACAACGACATCCACCTTTCACAGATGGCTCAGGAAGTCCGTTACGGTTTCATGGGAAAAGTGAATGTTGCCATCATCGAGGCATGCGAGGTTACTCCCGACGGTAAAATCTACCTGACGGCAGCCGGCGGTATCGCTCCGACTGTCTGCCGCCTGGCCGACCAGATTATCGTGGAACTGAATGCCGCCCACAGCAAGAACGCCATGGGCCTGCACGACGTCTACGAACCCCTCGACCCTCCTTACCGCCGCGAAATCCCCATCTACAAACCGAGTGACCGTATCGGCCTGCCCTACATCCAGGTAGACCCGAAAAAGATTGTCGGCGTAGTGGAGACCAACTGGCCGGACGAGGCACGTTCGTTTGCCGCCGCCGACCCGCTGACCGACAAAATCGGACAGAACGTGGCCGACTTCCTTGCCGCCGACATGAAACGCGGAATCATTCCGCCTACCTTCCTGCCGCTGCAATCCGGTGTGGGTAACATTGCCAATGCCGTATTGGGTGCTTTGGGACGTGACAAGACCATCCCCGCTTTTGAAATGTACACAGAAGTCATCCAGAACTCCGTTATCGGACTTATCCGCGAAGGCCGCGTGAAATTCGGCAGCGCCTGCTCACTGACCGTAACGAACGACTGTCTGGAAGGTATCTACCAGGATATGGACTTCTTCCGCGACAAACTGGTGCTCCGTCCGTCGGAAATCTCCAACAGCCCGGAAGTGGTGCGCCGGCTCGGTATCATCTCCATCAACACCGCCATCGAAGCCGACATCTACGGCAACGTGAACTCCACGCACATCGGCGGTACGAAGATGATGAACGGTATCGGTGGAAGCGGTGACTTCACCCGCAATGCCTATATCTCCATCTTCACCTGTCCGTCCGTTGCCAAGGAAGGTAAAATCTCGGCTATCGTGCCGATGGTTTCGCACATGGACCACACGGAGCATGACGTCAACATCATCATCACCGAACAAGGTGTGGCCGACCTCCGCGGCAAGAGTCCGAAAGAACGTGCACAAGCCATCATCGAAAACTGTGTTCATCCGGACTACAAGAACATTCTGTGGGATTACCTGAAACTGACTGACGGCAAGTCACAGACTCCCCATGCCCTGCGCGCCGCACTGGCTATGCACGCTGAGCTGGCCAAAAGTGGAGACATGAAGAATGTAGACTGGGCACAGTATAAATAAACTGCTCCCTAAAAAGGCGGAGAAAAACCGCCCGAAAGATATACCGCGTTGCATGTATATTTCCGGTTTGCTGGATCTATATATGCAACGCGTTGCATATATAGATGGAACACGCTGCATCTATAGTTCCAACAACAAGCTATTTCAGTACCTACTACATCCCTGTATCAATTCCTGGCAAAACCTCCTTCTTACCGGTAAACTCACTATCTTTTGCTTCAGTTTCCTTTTCAGTTTCTTCAATCGATCTCTCACCGAGCCAACGCTTATCGTTCGCATTGAGTGAAAAACTGCAATAATTTGTCCAGAGAAATACTTGCCTCCATTTGATCCCTCCTATTCATTGAAAACGGGCTGCCTGGAATCACTTCCCGGACAGCCCTTCCTTCACATTTAAAGTGAAGATGCAGAGAGAGTAGTATGATGACACTCTATTCCTGACCTCCCCCTAACGCCTTGTAGAGGTTAATCAGGCTTTGTATTTCAGAAAATCGGTTTGCCGTCTGTGCCAGTTGAGCGTTGAGCAATGTCTGCCGGGCGGTAAGCACCTCCAGATAGGTGGTGTTGCCATGCTCCATCAGCAGGGAAGTGCTGCGGGCAGCTGTCTGCAAGGAAGCTACCTGCTTGTCCAGCAGTTCGCTTTTGGATAGGCTTGTCTGCCAGGCAGTCAAGGCATCGTTCACCTCGCTGCCTGCATTCAGCAATGTCTGCTGGAAGGCAAGGGAAGCCTCCTCCTGCTGGGCACGGGCTATGCGGTACTGTGCAATGACCTGCCCGCGGGCAAAGAGCGGCTGCGTCAGCGAACCCACTGCCGAAGCCAGGAACTTGCCGGGATTCACAATCATTGAACCGGCGGAATTGGTCCAGCCCGCACTCCCGCCCAGCGTGATGGAGGGATAGAAGGCAGAGCGCGCCGCATTGGTGCCGTAGAACGCCGCTTCCAGTGTCCGCTCAGCCGAGCGGACATCAGGACGGCAGGAAAGCATCTGAACAGGAATCCCTATAGAAAAGCCCACGGGGAACTGCTGCTCTGCCAGCACACCGCGCTCGTAATGACGGGGCGTCTCTGCCAGCAACAGCGCAAGGCTGTTCTCCACCTGGTTTATCTGTTCTTCCAAATCAAGCACGGAAGTCTGCACCTGATAGTACGTGGCCTCCATCTGCGACACGGCGGATTCGTTCGCCATGCCCGCATTCATCAGGGCACGGGTGGAAGCAACGGTTTCCCGCCACGTCTCTTCGGTCTGCCTGGAGATGGCAAGCTGCTGGTCCAGCATCAGCAGGGTATAGTAAGTATTGGCTATCCCGGCAATGAGCTGGGTACGCACGGCCTGGCGATAGTCCTGACTCTGCGCATAGAGCGCCTTCGACTGTTTCTTGGCATTGCGCATGCGGCCGAAAACATCCAGCTCCCAACTGGCAGTAACGGGCAGCGAATAGGTCTGTGTGGCCTTGTGGCTGTCAAAGCTGCTCACCGTGCCCTGCGGCGCAAGGGCAAAGGAGGGCAGGAAGGCAAGCTTTGCGGACAGCAGGGTGGCTTCGGCCTCTTCCACGCGAAGCTGTGCCGACTGGTAGTCGGTATTGTTCTGCAACCCTTGTTCGATGAGTGCCTGCAGATGTGGGTCGGTGAAAAGCTCGTGCCAGTCCATGCCGCCCAGGCCAAGGTCCAGGCTGTCTTCGGGAGCCACCGGAGAACCGTCGGTGCTCTCCGTAAAAGTGGCTATTTCTTCCCCGTAGAGGCCGTCGGGGACCTCGGTAGCAGGTTTGTATTTGGTGTACACGCCGCAACTGCTGAACAGCAAACCGGCGGCGGACAATAGGATGATATGTTTCTTCATTGTTCCAATCTGTTTTTATTTTATTTTCCTCAATCTTTCGCCCGTTCTGCCTCACTCTTCTGCTTTTCAAGCAATACCTGCATATCGGCTTCTTCCTCCATTGGCGGACGAACCTTCTCCTGTAAGTACTCGAAGATGATGTAGAACACCGGAACGACGAAAAGCAGCGCTAGCGTTCCGATGAGCATGCCGCCTACTACGCCCGTACCCAGCGAAGAGTTACCGTTGGCGCCCGCACCACTCGAGAACATCAGCGGAAGCATACCGAATATCATCGTCAGCACCGTCATCAGGATAGGACGCAAACGGACCTGGGCGGCCGAATAAGCTGATTCCACAATGCCCATTCCCTTGCGGCGCCGCTCGATGGCATACTCCGTAATCAGGATGGCCGTCTTGGCGAGCAAGCCAATCAGCATAATCACACCCGTCTGCAAATAGATGTTGTTCTCCAATCCCAGAACCTTGGCAAAGAGGAATGAACCCATCAGCCCGAACGGTACGGAGAAGATGACCGCAAACGGTATCAGGAAACTCTCATAAAGACATGCCAGGATGAGATAGATAAGGAAGATACAAATGGCATAAATAAAGACAGTCTGCGCACCACCAGTATTGGCTTCCTCACGTGCCATACCTCCGTACTCGTAACCGTAGCCCAGCGGCAATGTCTGTTCTGCCACTTCCGCAATCACTTTCTGCACTTCACCGGACGAATATCCTTCCGCCGGATTCACATTAGCGGCGATAGCGCTGTACAGATTGAAACGGTTTGCCGTCTCCGGACCGAGCACCTTGTTCAACGTCACGAACTGGCTGACCGGAGCCATCTCCGTACCGTTGCGCACAAACATATTACCCAGTGCTTGTTCGTCCAGACGATATTCGGGCGATGCCTGCATCATGACGCGGTACACCTTGCCAAACTGATTGTAGTTGGAAATATAGGCACCGCCGCAATAGCTGCCCAATGCGTCGAGCACCGCACCCGGCGAGATACCCGCACGCTTGCACTTGGCAGCATCCACATCTACCGATACCTGCGGGAAATTCATGGCATAAGAGGTATACGCCATAGCCACTTCGGGACGCTGGTTCAACGCACCCAGAAACTGTATCACTGCCTCGTAGAACGTAGCCATGTCACCACCCGTTCTGTCCTGTAGGTTCAGCTCCAGGGAGTTACCCATACCATAGCCCGGAATCATACCCGGCTGGAAGCTGAATATCTGTGCCTCCTTCACACCGTAGAACTGTGCATTGAGACGGGCCACCACAGCGTCGGACGTGTGTTCGCTCCCCTTCCGCTCGCCCCAGTCCTTCAGACGGATGATGATGGTACCGTAGGAAGTGCCCTGACCGGACATCAATCCGTATCCTGCCACCTTGGAATAGTGTTCTATCTCGGGAGTGTTTTTCAGGATGTCCTCCAGCTTGTTCATCACCTTCGTGGTTTCTTCCAGCGTGCTTCCCGGAGACGTGCTGACGTTCACCATGATGACACCCTGGTCCTCCTGCGGCACAAGCCCCGTCTTGGTGGTACTCATCAGGTAAACCAGCAATACGACGGTAGCCGCCAATGAAGTCCACACCATCCAGCGGTGGTGGATGAAGAACATCACACCTTTCTTATATTTGCCCAGCACGGCGTTGAACGAGGCATTGTATGCCGCACGCACCCGTCCGTTGATGCTCTTCGCACTCTTCGTACCGTCCGACGGACGCATCATGATGGCACACAAGGCGGGACAAAGCGTCAATGCCGAAATCATGGAGATGCCCACCGCCGTTGCCATCGTGACACCGAACTGCGTATAAAACACACCCGAAGTACCACCCATAAACGTCACGGGGATAAACACCGCCATGAACACGCAGGTACAAGAGATGATAGCCATCGTCACATCGCCCATCGCATCCTTCGTGGCAAGGTAGGGAGACTTATATCCGGCATCGAACTTGGACTGCACCGCCTCCACCACCACGATGGCATCGTCCACCACCGTACCGATGGCAAGCACCAACGCAAACAGCGTCAGGATATTGAGACTGAACCCCGCAGCCACCAGGCAGGCAAACGTGCCGACCAGCGACACGATAATGGAAATGGAGGGTATAAGCGTACTCTTGAAGTCCTGCAGGAAGAAATACACCACCAGAATTACCAGTATAATGGCAATGACCAGTGTCTCCACCACATTGTGTATGGAAGCGAAGAGGAAGTCGTTGGAACTCATCATCGTCACAAATTCCGTCCCTTCGGGCAGGCTCTTCCTCATCTCGTCTATCTGTGCGGTAATCTGCTTGTTGACGGCGGTTGCGTTGGAGCCTGCCGTCTGGAACATCATGAAAAGTACCGCCGGCTTGCTGTCCATCTCACTGCGGAAACTATAGGTCAGCGTACCCAGCTCCACATCCGCCACGTCCTTCAGACGGAGCACGGAACCGTCACTCTGCGAGCGTACCACCGTGTTCTGGAATTCCTCCACACTCTTCAGGCGTCCGCGATACTTCATCGTAAACTGGAACACGTTCTTTGAATTCTCGCCCAGCGAACCGGTAGGCGCTTCGATGTTCTGCTCGCCCAATACGGCGGTCACATCCGAAGGGACCAGTCCATACTGCGCCATCCGTTCCGGTTTCAGCCAGATGCGCATGCTGTATGTATCGCCCAGCTCCATTACATCACCCACACCTTCGATACGCTTAATCTGCGGAATCACGTTGATATCGAGGTAATTGGCTAGGAAAGTCTGGTCGTAGCGTCCGTCGGTGCTTACCAAAGCACCGATTTGCAGGAAGCTGGTCTGGCGCTTCTGGGTAGTCACACCGATTTTCGTCACTTCGGCAGGCAGCAGTCCCTGCGCCTTGGATACGCGGTTCTGTACGTTCACCGCAGCCATGTCGGGGTCCGTGCCCTGCTTGAAGTAGACCTGTATGGTGGCAGAACCGGCATTGGTGGCGGTAGAGCTGATGTACATCATGTTCTCCACACCGTTGATGCTCTCCTCCAACGGCATGATGACACTGTTCAATACGGCTTCGGCATCTGCACCGGTGTAGTTGGCGCTGACGTACACCGTGGGAGGTGCAATATCAGGATACTGTTCCACCGGCAGCGTAAAGAGCGAGATAAGCCCTATCACCAGAATCAGTACGGAGATGGAGATAGCCATCACCGGCCGCTTTATAAATATATTTCCTTTCATCTTAATGGGTCATTGATAGTTGATAAATAGCAGTTCATCATTTCACTTGCGTCCCTTCGCGCAGCAGTCCGGCACCGGTGGATACAATCTCGTCGCCGACTTCCAGTCCGTCCAGCACTACGTATTCGCGTCCGTCATTTATTCCGGCCACGGTAATCAAGGCAGAAACGGCCTTGCCATCCACTACCTTATATACCACTGTCTTGTCCTGCAACTGCACGGTGGCCTCTTGCGGAATCACAATACAGTTCTTATAAGTGGTAGGCACCACCACCGTGCCCGACGCCCCACTGTGGAGCAGGCGCGATTCATTGGGAAATACCACACGTGCCACTACCGTACCCGTCTGACGGTCAATGACGCCACTGATGGACTCGATGGTTCCTTTCTTGTCATAGACGGAATTGTCGTTCAGTCTCAGTTCCGCTTGAGGCATGTTCTTCAATGCCTCGTCCATGCTTCCGTATTGGCGGGTCAGGGCAAGCAACTGGTTCTCGGTCATGGAAAAGTAAACGTACATGTCGCTGTTGTCACTGACCGTTGTCAACGGCTGCGGCAGACTGGCGCTTACCAATGCGCCCACACGGTAGGGCAGTGCTCCCACCACTCCGTCGCTGGGACTTTTCACTTCCGTATAAGAAAGGTTGTTGCGCGCGCTTATCTCCTGGGCTTCGGCCTGCGAGAGCTGTGCCTTGGCGGTAAGGTAGGCGTTCTCGGCAGTCTTCAGACTGAATTCCGAAACCACTTTCTGCGCATACAGTTCCTTGTTGCTGTTGTAAGTCAGTGCAGCAGTAGCCAGTGCAGCACGTGCAGCCTCCACATTGGCCACGGCCGTTTTGAGGGCAGCCTTGTAGGGCACTTGGTCGATAATGAAAAGCAACTGTCCGCGGCGCACCTTCTGCCCCTCGGTCACACAAAGCTTCTCGATGGTGCCCGACACTTGCGGATAGATGTCGATGTCCTGCCGTCCGCGTATCGTTGCCGAGTACGAAGTGGAAAGCTCTTTGTCCGTCGCCTCCACTTTCATGGTAGCGTAAGAAGGTTTCATTCCGGAAGCATCCGATGCCTGCTTGCAAGATGCCAAACACATTGTACAACCGACAATCCCTATCAGCCGTATCCATTTCCTGTTCAATGTAATCATACTTTTTCTCATTGTCTTTTTGTTAAAACTGGTGGCAAAAGTAGGAGAAAGGAACAACGCCATAATGACCAATTACACTCCAAAGATGTTCCTTTTTCGACATTCATCTTTTTTAAGGCTAATGAATTGTCTATAAATGACATATAGAACAAGAAAGCCACATAATGGAACATCCCATATTTCCCATTATTCACCAACTTTGCAAAACGAAAAAGGAAGAATATGGAGAAAGGGAACATAAAAATCGTAGAAATCGCGGACTTTAAAAACAGCGAACATGTCCTTGACTATGTAGACAATGACTTTGTCATAATCAACAGTCTGGAGGGAAGCCCCTACAATGAAGATACAATAAGATTGGGATGCTTCCTTATCGCTATCTGTCTAGAAGGCTGCATCCAGTTGGACGTCAACTACAAAACCTACCAACTGGAAGCAGGCGACTTACTGCTCGGCCTTCCCAATACCATTATCAGCCACGCGATGGTAAGCCCGAAGCACAAGATAAGGCTTGCCGCATTCTCCACACAGTTCCTACAACGCGTGGTCAAGATGGAGAAGGATACATGGAATACCGTTATGCATATCCACAACAATCCCATAAAGTCTGTCGGGGAGGAAGGGGACAAGGAAATCTTCAAATTCTACCGGGAACTGCTTATGGCAAAGATAAACGACGAGCCTCATCACTATCACAGGGAAGTGATGCAATACTTGTTTTCTGCCATTTTCTGTGAGATGTTGGGACACCTCAACAAAGAAGTGAACCCTTCAGAAATGACAGTCGATACAAAAGAAAGCATCAAACAGTCCGACTATATCCTGCGTAAGTTTATAGAGATGTTGTCCAAAGACAACGGCATACACCGTTCTGTAGGATATTATGCCGATGCACTCTGCTATAGTCCCAAACACTTTTCGAAGGTCATCAAGCAGGCATGCGGACGTACACCGCTGGACTTGATTAACGAAAGTGCCATCGAGCACATCAAGTACCGGCTGAAGCATTCGGACAAGTCCATCAAGGAGATTGCAGAAGAATTTAATTTCCCCAACCAGTCTTTCTTCGGGAAGTATGTGAAGTCTTATCTGGGTATGTCTCCGGCACGCTACCGCAATACGAAAGAGGAATGATTTCCCCTACTCTTGGGGCTCACTCCGTAAAGGTCTGCATTAGGAAGCTAAACCTTAACTTTACGACGCTAAAGGTCAACTTTACGATGGCTAAACCTCAACGTATCACTTCATCACACACCGCATCCTGGAAAGCGCGTGCTTCCCTGCCCGACAGTGCATTCTGGTTCATGATGGCAAAGGCTATCTCGTGTCCGTTGCGGGCTTTAAGGTAGCCGGCCAGGCAGTTGATGGCGGTAAAGGAACCCGTCTTGGCATGTACATTTCTGTGGGAAAGGGTGCCTTTCTTCATGCGGAACTCCAGTGTACCGTCCACGCCGCCAATGGGCAAAGCCTTATAAAGTTTCCGGAAAACATCCGTACGCGAGTAGGCATATCGCAGGAAAGAAACCAAAAGTTCCGGTGAAATGTAGTTGTAATTGGAAAGGCCGCAACCATCTGCCAGATTATACCTATCGGGGTTATATCCCATCTCTTTTATCAGCATGCGGATGGCGGAAAGCCCGTCCTCGGCAGAGACACGCTTCTTTCCGCTGCTCTGCACACCCAACCGGCAGAGCATGGCTTCGGCATTGAGATTATCGCTCTCCTTCATTATCTGTTTCACCACATCCTGCACGGAAGTTTCATAGGAAGCCATCCGCACGGAAAGACTGTCTTGCCGGAACTCGCCGAAGAGGTAAGAGACTTCCGCTTCTGCCGTCGGAATGCACCGGATGCCTCGTGCCTGCAACCGTTCCATAAAGGTATGCATGAAGAAGTCCTGCGAAGAAAATATATTGACCGTACCTGCACGGCGGGCATCGACGTTGCCCGTCACGGTGATGTTGTTCCCGTTCACCAGCCAGTCGCGCGACACACGGAAACGTCCGGCAGAAGGGGTACGGCTTTGGGTCTTGTTCGTCAGTGTATAATAGGAAGAGGCGGGAGTGCATTCAAGGCGTGCGCTGTCGCCCCGTTCGCCGGGTGTGGCGGTAACCTTCACCACTCCTTTATTCAGCATCAGCGGTGAGAGGTAGGGCTGGAAGGAATAGGGAGTATCATCCCACAACCAGCCGCTGCCCCAGTACAAGGAGTCTTTCATGGAGACATCTCCATACACCTTGCCTTTGATGACAGAGAAGGGGAAACGGGCCACGGCAGCCACCAGGGAATCCAATGCCTCTTCATCAAACTCCGGGTCGTAACCGCCTATCACATACATATCCCCCTGCAAGGTATCGCGCTCAATGGTTCCCTGATACCACACTTCCGTACGGAACGGCTCGTCGGCTTCGGGACGGGAAAGGGCGGTAATGGTGGTCAGCAGCTTCATGGTGGAAGCGGGACGGGAAAGCTTGTCCGCCTGATAGCCGTACAAGGGCTTTCCGGCAGTCAGGTCATAGACCGAAATGGCCACATTAGAGCCTGCGGGAAGTTTGTGTTCTATCAACGCATCAATCCGCGCAGAGAGCGGCTTCACCGGAGTTACCGTCTCTTGGGGCCATAATGGGAGCAGGCAGACGGATAAAATTAACAGCAACAATATCCTTTTCATAAATATATTTATCTTTAAAGGCAAAAGTACGACAATCTTACAAATGAACAACAACGAGGTAGTCTTTTCATAAATTATATCCAGCCATCCATCTTAATATTCCTTTAAAAATACTACTTTTGCATAGATTGCATAGGCAAAATCTCCCAGTTACTATCACTCTAAAATTGATGTACCATGAAACTACAACTTACAATTGCCAGCTTTACAATATGCCTCCTTTTCTCCCCCATGCTTCGGGCACAAGAATCTCCGCGCATTGTCAGTTATGACTTAACCGTACAGATTGATGTACCGAACCGACAAGTCGAAGTTGGCGGTTCGTTTGAAGTCGATTTCCATGACAGTGACTCAATCTCGTTGGTACTATGGCGCCATGCCCGTATCGACACACTACGCCACAGCAGCCGGGAGATAACCTACCGTTTCGATACGCTTGCCCCAGCACCTGCCCAATTCATTCCCGACGGACGGACCTTGACCCTCTACCGGCCGGCAGGAGCCGATGACCGCTGCCGCATAAATACCCGTTACACACTCTACATGCAGGAAGTGCAGGGCCCTGCAAAATCATTCAATGACCATTGGATTGAACTTGGTTACTATACGGGATGGTATCCTGTCTGCAACGGTAACCGGGCAGATTATTCGCACTTACGAATCGGCATCACTGACGGTTATACGGTGAGCGGCTCAGGTATTATTTCCCATACAGAAGAAGGGATATGGGAAATGGAGCAACCTTGGGAGAATTTCGACAATGTTATCCTGGCTTCACCCATGCTGAAAAGCCGCCGCATCAATGATAACGGAACTACCATTGAACTTATCTATACAGACTTCCCGGATGCCGGTGCAGACTCGGCACTTCAATGTTGCCACAATGCCTTGAAATTCTTCCGACGCCTTTATAAAATTGCGGGAGATGAGGATATTTACATGAAATTCCTGCTTTCAGCTTCCGGCACCTCAGGAGGGTACAGCCGTAAAAATTTCATTATGCTCAGTTCCCGAACATTCAATGAATATGTACTCAAGAACACCGCCCACGAAATCGGCCACTTCTGGTGGAACAAGGCTCCGGTGGAATCTTGGCACGACTGGCTGAACGAATCTTTTGCCGAATTCAGTGCTTTGCAATACATACGCCACGCCCGCGGCGAAAAAGCCTATGCCGCTTACATCGACGCCTACCGTAAGGAAACACGCCATATCCGTCCTATCTGGGGTATTGACCGCAACGACCGCGAAGCGCATCTTGCCCTCTATAGGAAAGGGTCAGTACTACTCGCCGACCTGCTTGTCCGGGTGGGTGAAGAACCTTTCTTCAACTTTCTGGCAGGTGTCATCCAAGCCCATATAACAGACACATCGGCTTTCCTGGATTTTGCGGAAAGCCGATTGGGACGTAAAAACCGGGTCTGGATTGAAAAGCGGTTAAAAGAATAAACACCTAATTATTCTTCAACTGTTCCTTTCGCCACCGGCTTCTCAAAATGAGTGCCGCACTTCCTGCATACATACTCCCAATGCTCAGTGCCCGGAGGTGCGGCCGACAATGCCGCAATAACAGCAGCCACCACAGCACGCACCCGATGGCTCTTCTTCAGCACAAACTTAATCTCATCCGAACCGCAATGGGGGCAGTACCTCAACTGTTCCGGAATCATCTGGTTCCGTTCAAGCAGGCGGAGGGCATTGTCATATTCATCTTCATAAACAAATATATCCACTCCCGTGACATCACGGACATATCCGCGCATCACGGAAGACATGTTTTCATTATGCAAAACAGACGCAATGCCCTCATTCTTCAAGGCACCCTGAATGACGTGTGCCTGGAAGGCATCGTCGCAGGTGATTAGCTTTACGGTTTTCATCTTTTATGTTTATATGAAACAATAGTCATGGGTTCTACAATGCCTCCTTGAATATCTCTCCCACCGTGGGGTGCGGAAAGACAATCTTCTTCCATCCATCGGCAGTAAGTTTCAGCTCGATGGCCATGCCTGCCAGCGTGATGATTTCCGAAGCGGGATTACCCAAAACATGTGCCCCCAATACGGTATCGTCGCCACCCAACAGTAACTTGCAGACACCGTTCACACCTTCGTTCTCGGCGACGAAACGACCGCTGTACGCCATCGGCAGCTTCACTGCACGGTAGGCTACGCCTTTCTTCTGAAGGGATTCTTCCGTCTCGCCCACACCGGCTATTTCGGGATTGGTATATACCACGCCGGGGATGGCACGGTAGCTCATGGCATCCTTCTTGCCAATGATGGAATGTATGGCTACTTCCGCCTCGCGGACGGCTGTATGCGCCAGCAAGGAATATCCCGTCAAGTCACCGCAAGCATATACTCCGGGAACGGAGGTCTGCATCTGTCCGTTGACAAAGACATTTCCGCGTTCCGTTCTTTCCAAGCCCAGATTCTCCAATCCGAAGCCTTTCATTACCGGACGGCGCCCGACACTCATCAGAAGCCTTTCGGCAACGACAGAACCGGGACCGTCGGCAGTTTCATAATTCACCTGGATAAGGGAAGAAGCTTCGGCAGCATCCTGTGCAACAGATACCACTTTTGCACTCAGCATGAACTTGATTCCCCGCTTAGCGTACTCTGCACGGAGCATACCCGCCAGCTCTCGGTCCATACCGCCTCCCAGTATCTCGTCCAACATCTCGACGACGGTTACCTGCACTCCCAGGCTGTTGAAGAAAGAAGCGAACTCCATACCGATGACACCGCCGCCGATGATGGCAAGCGAAGCGGGCAGTTCCTTGTTATCCAGTGCATCACGATGAGTCCAATAGGACACTTTGTCTATGCCGGGAATGGCAGGGACAAAGGTTTCGGAACCGGTGCAGAGCAGCAGGTTATCGCATTCGTAGGTTTCTCCGCCGCACTCCACATGATTCTTGTCCGTCACTGTGGCCCCTCCGCTGACAATCGTCACACCATGGGCAGTCAGCTTTCCTTTGACTCCCAATACCAGCTTGCGCACTACCTTCTGCTTGCGAGCAATAATCTTGGGCAAATCGAACGATACTTCGGGCACACTGACCGCATACTTTGCAGCATGGCGGGCTCCGTCATAGGTCTTGGCCGAATACAACAAGGTCTTGGTAGGGATACACCCTTCATTCAGGCACACTCCACCGAGACTCTGCTTCTCAAATAGTACGACACTCAATCCTGCTTTTCCGGCAGCTTCGGCAGCAGTATATCCCGCAGGACCTCCACCGATAATGGCAACTTGGTATTTCATGGAATTAATGGTTAGTGGTTAATGATTAGCGATAATTTGTGCGCAAGTTAATAAAACCCGTATTATCCGGCAAAAAAGAGTACTTCTTTCTTTCGGAGAATACAGCGTAAAGAGGAAATAATTATCTTTGTCGTGCAGCATTTACAAAGAATGCCACGTCCAATGGACATAATCAAATAATAACCAACATGAAAACGACTGACTTATTCCAATCCATCCTTTTGTTCGCTCTTTTCCTTTGCGGCCTGACGGCTTGCAATGATAGCGATGAAATCCGCCTCTCGCCCTTTCAGGAAACTACCGTGAAGGGCGAAGCCTCTACCCTGCAGATAGACCTAACACGCGGCGACTGGCGCATAACCTCCATCACCACCCCATGGGGAGACCTCATGATGGATGGCAACAAGCTCCCACAACTGGAAGGTACGGGAAGCCTGCATTATAAATGGTGGGACTTGGAACGGGACACCGACAGCCATCTCATCCTGCACTTTAAAGACAACTTTGACTTAGGTGAATCCCGTAGCCTCATCATCAACCTTGAGATGAAAACGGGACTCTACAAGGAACAAATCATCATACACCAAGAACCGTGCACTAACTTCTATCAGATAGAGTCCATCGAATACAGCGTGGAAGAAGGTGACGGAGTGAAAGAAGCCGGAACAGGACCTGATAAGAGTACCTATAAAAATGAAAATCTGGGAAACACAACCGACAAGCATGACTACTATCCATTCATCAATAAATGGACAGAATACGCATTCATACCCGATGGGCACTCTGATGAAACCTTCAAAAGCATAGACCCGGAGAAACGTAGCATCTATCTGCCCAACCACATAGAAGACGGAAAAATAATCATGGGACAACAACTGTTATTCTTCATCAACCAAGGCAAGTATTACAAAGAAGACGAACTGAGATATAAACATTTTGAAGTAGACATAGTGGGCATGAAATGGAACATATACACTTCAACCATCTACTACAAACGGCTTCAAGTGACATTCACCGCCACCCTTTCACGTCCCGATAGCGATACAAAGAAGGTACTCAAGGGTAAATTCATGCAGAGATACCCTTATGACTGCTCGGAAATACATCACGAAGTAAAGGATTCTTTAGAAGATTAGAGTCCAGTGTCTGTCAGACAAGACTCCACCTCCTCCCTGCTCAATGCCGGAGCTTGCCCATCGGCAAGCTTACGGCATACCAGCCGACCGGCCGCCAGCGCTTCCACCTTTGTTGCAAATGGCAGGCGACCGCTCAAAGCAGGTATAAAAGGTTGATATATCAGGGTATCGGCTCCATGCAGCACCACGTAGCCGTAACCGCCTTCCACCTCCATCACCCGGCATTTCAACTCATTGCCACCGCCGGCAGTATGACCCGAACAGCAAGAAAGGCATACCGCCATCACAGCCGGTACACCTATCTTTATCATAATAAACATCAGCTTCATAAGTTCCGTTCAATTATGGGGCGAATCAGACTTCCTCTTCCTCATCGGGTAGAAGTTCGTACACATCATCAAAGTAGCTGGTACCACTTGTTCCCGTCAGCACAAAACCACGTTCGCCGGTAGAGAAACCAACGGCAGCCCTGCGCGAAGAAGCACCGGAAGGATAATTATGTACATCTGTAATGGGGGTAAAGTCGTCATCGGAATCGCCGTACCATAAGTCCTTGTCAGGGTCGTACAGCCAGTAGTCGCTGCTCAAGGAAGTGCTGTTACGTATTCCCGTAGCCACAAATCCCCTTCCACCGATGACGAAGGATACGGCTTCGGACCGTGTGATGGCGTAGTCATCGTCATAGTCATTGTCGGAGTCCGTATCGGCAATGTCACGCAACTGGGTCCAGTTGCTTCCGTCGAACTTCCAGAAATCCACCAGATCGGTACTGTTGTTTCGCCCGCAACAGATGTAGGCCACCTCATCGATGACGAATGCCGTACCGAAGTAGCGCTTCTCGCCTCCATACCCGCTCACCGCTTCCCATTGCGAACCTTCGGCGCCATTGGGGTTGAAACGGTAGAAGTCCATCTTGTAGGCACTCTCGCTGCCGGTAGCGTCGCTGTTGCAGCCCGTACCGACATAGCCATATCCGCCTATACTGAAAGCCAGGGCACCATCGCGTACTCCACCTTTGAAGTCGTCTTTCCGTGTCCAGGTATCCGTGGCAGGGTCATACTCCCAGGTATCTGCTACACAGTAGGACGAGGAGCCGTCCTTTACGGAACCGGTCGTAATGTATCCCTTGCCATTCACGGCAAAGCCCACGGCAGCCTTGCGCCCGGCAACGGGCATGTCGGCACACTGCGTCCAGCTGTTCCGGCTCATGTCATACTCCCAAAGGTCGTTCAGGTAATCCTTGTTCGCTCCGTAGAAGCCGCCACACAAATATCCATAATTGCCGATGGTGAAGCCGGAGGCATAAGCGCGGTACACACCGTTATAGCTGGCTTTCTTCATCCACTGCCCCTGAGTGTATTCATCCTCGTCCGTACAACTGCCGGCAATGCACACGATGGCCAGCAACATTATTCCTACCAATAGTCTGTTCATTGTTTATTGTTTTTTTAATGATTAAGCTTTATACTTCCCACTTTCCAAAACAAGAAGCTGCGGGAGGTCCTTTTTGTCTGTCCGCAAAAGTAAACCACCGCAACCACACCGACAAAAATAACCGACGAACAGTCCGAAATTCCCGTTAAACGCCTTTACCGATAAAAACCGTCCGAACGCCGATTTTTGTAGGAAGATATAAAAGTTTTGCCTTTCCTTTGCCGCCAACTAAAAGAACAGAAATGAAGAAGTCATTGTACAGCTTATTCGCAGTCCTCGCTATCTTCTGCGCCTGCCAGGACGAGAACTCGCAGCTTGGAAAGAGCCTCGTGGAAAGCTCCTTCTATAATGTATACGCAGACACCTGCTCGGTAGACATCAGCACCATCCTGCTAGACTCCATAGAGACCCGGGGCGACAGCATCTGCCAGCTAGGACATTACCGGAGCAGCGCCTGGGGAGAAGTATCCGCCACCTACTATGCCGAATACTCCACGTCCGACTTCACCCCCAACACAGACTATACCTATACCCTCGACTCCCTCGTACTGCGAATGATACCTTCGGGCCATTTCTGGGGAGATACCCTGACGCAACAGCGCATCTCCATCTACCGGCTGAAAAAACCTATCGTGCTGGACAACGACGAGGACCTTTACAACAGCACCGTACTCCCGACGGAAGATGCCCCGCTCTTCAGCTTTACCTTCACCCCCTGCCCGGGGCGGAAGAAGGAAGTAAGCGTCCGCCTGCCCGACTCATGGGGACAACAACTGCTGAATGACCTCGTGGCCCAGGACGACTACTTCGATACCCAAGACAAGTTCAAGAAGAAATTCCCCGGACTGGTCTTTGTTCCCGAAAACGACGGGCAGTGTATCACCGGATTCATGGTGAACGACTCTGCCATGAGCATCAACCTCCACTATCAGGAAGTCTCCAACCAACGTACCGGACAAGTGCTGACTTTCAACGTAAACACCGACTATGCCTATACCGGTATCCGGCACGACCCCACCGGCACCCACCTTGCTTCCCTGAAAAGCGGAATAGAGAACCTCGTCCACTCCAACGACATGGGTTGCCTGGCCTATATGCAGGGATTGACGGGTTACTACAACCAACTGGAATTCCCCTACCTCAACAGCCTCGGAAGTGCCGGACAGATAGTCTCCATAGAGAGCGCCACACTCTACCTCTATCCTCTGGCCCGGAGCTACAACGAAGTGAGCCAGCTTCCCAATGACATCCGCCTTTATATCACGGACGAGAACAATGTGCTGGAGGACTACGTATACGGCAGTGACGGCGTAACCGTACAGACCGGCGACCTGACCATCGACGAGATGTACGGGAAAGAGACCTACTACTCCTTCGACCTCACCGAATTCATCCGCAACAATTACGGCACTTCGGGCATCAAGCGGCAGAAACTGCTGATGAGTCTGACAGACGAAGAAAGCACCACCACCTTCAACCAGGTCATCTTCACCAACGACCCCGAACAAGAGAGACAATGCAGATTAGACGTAAGATTCAAAATATACAACGAGCAATGAAACGCCATTACCGGATTCCCCTTCTGCTGTGCAGTCTGTGTACGGCAAGCCTCACCGCCGTGGCCCAGAACACCACCAACCTGCCCACCTCCATGTACGGAGTGGGCGAACTGAGTGCCGGTGACGGCGGACGTTATGCCGGCATGGGCAACACGGGCATCGCCCTGAACCGTACCGGATTTCTGAACACGCTGAACCCCGCAGCCATCACCCGCATGGACACCGCCTGCTTCACGTTCGATGTGGGTGCATCTGCCTCATATGCCCGCTACTCCTTTCTGAGCGAACACAGCTCCAACTTCACCGGCAACCCCAACCGCATCAGCATGGGCTTCCGTGTCCTGCCGCGCTGGTATGCCCTTGTAGGTGCAGCACCATACAGCAGTGTGGGCTATGTCATCCAGACCGAAGAAGAGATAGAGGGAATGCCCGGCAACTACACCTACTCGCTCTTTGAGGGTACGGGCGGACTATACCGGTGCTACGTCACCAATGCCTTTGCACTGAGCAGGCAACTGTCGGTCGGCATCAACCTGGGGATGATAGCGGGCACAGTGACGCAAAGCGAAACGCAGGAAAGCGCCGTCGTAAAGTACGAATCTTCTAAACGGACCTTTTATGCGGACTTCGGCATACATTACGAATGGGGTGCGACCGGACAACGGAAGTGGGCGGCAGGGCTGGTATTTGCTCCCTCCCTTCCCATCAGCCACGACAATACACTGACTTACAGCAACTCATCTACCAGCGAGAACCTCGATAAAGGATACCACAGCCGTACACAATATCTGCCCATGCACCTCGGCACCGGCCTCAGCATAACCACCGAACGCTGGGTGCTGACCGCCGACTACAACTACCTGGACTGGAGCCGCAACTCCTCCTCCTACACTTCCATGAAATACGAGAACCAGCACAAAGTGAACCTGGGAGGCAGCTACATTACCAAGCCACGTCTGGCACGTTCCACCGAGCTGATGGGTGGAATAGGTTTCGGCAACTCCTATATCAACCTGAAAGGCGGGAAGATGCAGTATCTGGAAGCCAGTGTAGGGGCGAGCTTCCCCATCCGGTACTCCTATCTTTCGCTGGGCGCCACCTGGCGGAAACAACTGAACACACGCAGCAATCTGATGCAGGAAAGCCGATTCAGCCTGAATCTGAACTTGACGTTCGGGGAAAGGATTTCGAGAGCAAAACTAAAGTAATACAAGGTTCCGGTTCACCACAGATTACACGGATTTTACACCGAATGATTATCATTTGTTGGATCTATATATGCAACGCGTTGCATATATAGATGCAGCACGCTGGAACTATAGATCCAACAAACAAAGTATATAGTATCTGAAAACAGGGTATTACAACACTGCCAGCCTGGACACATACCCTTTCACCCTTTCGCGGTAAGCATCGCCAATGGGGACATCCTTCTGCTCGATGAGCAATGTGCTGCGCCCGATGGCGCTGATGCAGTCCATGCGGACAATAAAAGAACGGTGTACGCGGATAAATTCATCGGCCGGAAGTTTTTCTTCCATATACTTCATGCTACACAAGCTCAAGATAGGCTTAGGGGAATCTTTACAGAAAATCTTCACATAATCGCCCATACCTTCTATATAGTTTATCCGTTCCAGGTCGAGCCGCATGATGCGGTTGTCACACCGCATGTAAATCACCTTCGGAACCTCTTCCGGACCTTGCCTTTGCTTGGGGGCGGACGTACCTGCATCCTGCAAAGAGAACCAGCGTGCCGCTTTGCTGACAGACTGGAAAAACGTGGAGAAATTGAGCCCGTCCATCAGATAGTCCAACGCATCCAGACGGAAACATTCGGCAGCATAGCGGTCGGTGTCTGTAATGAAAATGACACGAGTGGACGAGGACAAGAGCCTGCAAAAATCCATTCCGTTGATTTCACCTTCTTCCACCGGATAGATGCCGACAAAATAAACTTCCACTTTTGTCTCATAATAATCCTTCAGCGCTTCAAGAGGATTGCCGTACTTTCCGTGCAAAGAGAGAAAAGGAACTTTGCCGATATACTCTTCCAATCTTCCGGCAATCTCCGGGTCCGCATGCAAAATGGCACAATTCAAGTTCATATCCGTTTCTTTTTTACATAATGGACGCTGCCACATCCAAAAAACTGCAAACAGAAGAGCTAAAATTAAGCTTTATTTATGATTCAAAAACAATCTGCCTCTACGGAAAGACTATATTATCAGGAAAATAAAGTGCTTATTATGAACAGTTTCAAAAAATAAACTTATCTTTGCATGTACATCCCCACAAAAAGTAAAGGCTATGAAACAACAGAAACTATTCCACCTCGTATTGTCCGCCATGCTGATTGTCTGCACGACCGGCTGTTATGATAAAGACGAAATTAAAGATGCTGAAAAATATCTGTTCAAAGATATTCAATACTCTTTTGAAGAAGGGGATGGATTCAGTACGTATGATGTAGAGCTCCTGCCCTTCATCATGGAAAACAATTTAAACAATAGTATCACCACCACAAACTCCCCCTTCGAAGACACATGGCAGGAAACCACCTTTCAGAGCAACGACCCCGAAGCATTTGTATGGATGGGGGAAGAAGATGTGTTCGTCAATACCCCTTACATGTTTGGAGATGAACTATTGTTAAGTGGGGCAACCATAAAATATGGCAGCGAAACAACAAAAGCCAAAGGTCCAAACAGCAGTACTTCCACCATCAGCATACAACCTCACTGTCGGCTCATCATAAAAGGAACACTACACTACAGCAAGCTTGTAGCTACCTATACGCTGACATTCGCAGGTGAATATACAAAAACGGAAAAAACAGATAAAGGGAAAGTTCATACAAACAACTCCGGAAAGCTACACAGGAGACATTACCATGGAACCGATAACGGCAGATTAAAACGGAATCGCATACGTGGGCACACCCTATTGCTCACCCTCTCCGTTCCTCCAGTAACCGGATAAACTCCTCCTCCTTGACGGGAAGAAGCACTGCACACTTGCCCTCGCCATATTTCACGAGCACATAGCGCATCACCGCAAACCGCCCTACCTGCATGGAAGAAGCACGCTCCACAGAAGTGATGTCTTTCATCAGAATTTCCTTACTCCGGGAGAAACGGCCGAAGGACAGCACCAACTTCCCGTCGGGCGTTACGGTATAGGTGGTATGAATCAGCTTCTCGATAATAACCACCAGCCAAAGCATGAAAATAGCAGCCAGGAACGGAGACTTGTACCAAAGCATATAGACGGCGAGAATACCTATCAGGATGAGAAACAGATACTGCCCCATAGCAATGCGCGCATGAAAGATTCGATTCATTTTATCTGATTTTTGCCGCTAAGGTACGTATTTTTATGATAACAACTTCTTCATTAGTATCTCCATTTCTCGAACTTCCGTCACATTCAGCTTGCGGCAGACCGAAGCACATAACAATTCTACCCGTTCCGGCGAAAAATAAATCAGTTCTGCAATCTCCTTTACAGACTGTCCAAGAGCTACCAGCATACATATCAGTTCTTCATCCTTATCCACCTCCGGAATAGACTGATAAAGTTTCTCTAAAAAAGAAGGATAATGAAAAATAAAGATTTCACGGAATACAGCCTCACGAGTTCCGGACAACAAAGCCTCCGAAGCATTGGGAGAATCTTCCGAAATCATTTCGCGCAAAGCTCTGGCAATCTCCTGCATATTAAAAGGTGTCACTGTTTTCTTTGTTTTCATTGTATCTTATTTCACCATTATACATATTTACAATCGTTTTGATACAAATTTGCAAAATATGCACAACCTAACCATAAGAATACGATATACAATCTGATATACAATTTCATATTATATTTATTATCAAATAATTAACAAGAAACAAAAAACAAGTCCATTGTTGTAAATTTTAAATTAAGAAATTATATCTTTGCCTTACAAAACAAACAGTCCACAAAATATGAATGCCAAAAAACTTTCATTTTTACTTCTGATTCTCGTAGCTGTAGCCTGCACCAACCGCTCCACCTCTTCGGAACAAGACGAAATGAGGCATTGGAACAATGTCCTTCAACAAATCAATGCCTTACTACTCGAAAACAAAGCGCGACAAACGTTGGATCTTGCCAAACAGACCTTGCCCGAAATCCTGGAATCGGCAGAAAAAAACGGAACTACAGATACCCTGATTTACCATGCCCGCAAGATATTTAATGCCTGCGGGAACAATTACATAAACACCAAACAATACAAAGACGGCATCGACTATATGGACAGCATTGGGAACCATCCCCTCATCCGCGAACATTGCCCGCACGAACTGCTGAGCTTCAAGGCCGGACTGAACCAACTGTATGGCAATAACCCGGAAGCTGTCCGACTGGCAGAAGACTACCTCCAGTTACCGGTCTGTACCAGTGCCAATGACTTTATCCGGCAGGCAGAAATCATAAGCGGTGTCTACATGTACTCCGGAAACAATCTACCCAAAGCTATCCAAATTTTGGAAAAAGCAATAGATGTCTACCGGAAAGGTGGAAACTTCCCGAACATGCTGCGAATAATGTCACGGTTGGGCATCTATTACCACCTCAGTGGCGAATACGAGAAAGCTATAGCCACTAACCAAGAAGCCATAGCCACTTACAACGACAGCATAGCACCTGGAAATGTAGTGATTGCCTACGGAGAACAAGCTAATCTCTACGCCGAACTGGGTATGTACGACCAGGCCCTGGAAATGAACAAAAAAGCCCAATACTACTCCATGCTGAAAGACAGCTTCGGACTGGGAGACTTGTACCGCTACCGTGCCCAGATCTTTCGTAACATGAATCAAAAGGACTCTGTATTCCACTACCTCAGGCTGGGAGAAAAGTTGTCAATGATACAAAACAGCTTTAAGGGCGTATTCGTAAACAAAGTAGAAACGGTAAACAGTTATCTGGACTATCCCGACTCTTTGGAAAAAGCACTGCAACTTGCCCTTAGCATCTGTCCCGATACCGTGCGGATGCCCCAATGGGCCAAATACCAACTCAACCTCCACCTAGGCCGGGCCTTACTGCAAACCGGGAAGGAGCAAAACGGCATACACCTGATAGACCGGGCTGCACAAGACCTCATCAACATGAAGTTCATGGAAGGCCGCGATGCCAACGAGATATTAATGGATTACTATCTGGCCAAAGGCATGAACGACGATTTTGCTCGTTGCTACATCCGTAACCGACAGTTTGCCGATTCTCTGGACAATAACGAAAAGAAACGTGCTGTGGCAGCAGCCAACATCCGGTTTGATGCCAACCAAAAAGAGAAAGAAAACAAACTGCTCTCGGCACAAGTGCAATGGCAGCAACAGCAGTTGTTCTACAACATCTGCATCTCCATTACATTACTGTTGCTACTTATCACCACTACAGCCTATTTCATCATCCGAAGGAAGGCCAACCACCAGCTTATAGAAAACAACAAACGGGAAATACAGACCCTCATTACCCGGCAGCAAGACCTGAACCGCCGCAACGAACAACTGACGGAAGAAATAGAACGGGCCATGGCTACCAATAACCTCAACTCCATTCGCCAGCTCACCGTGCAAAGCCTGCTCAGCAGGGAAGATGAGAACACATTCCGCCGGTCGTTTGCCACCATACATCCTTCTTATCTGCCCAAGCTCCGCGAAAGTTATCCTCAACTGACCCGCAACGAAGAATTGCTGGCCATGCTCATCTGCATGAACCAAAGTACCGACGAAATAGCCCTTATCATGGGAATCAACCGGAATAGTGTAAACGTAGTCCGTTCGCGCATGCGCAAGAACATGGAATTGCCCAAAGAAAAATCCCTGGATGAAGTATTGAAACAATACCTTACATAACAAATAAAAATAAGCCCGCTTATTTTGCTCTACGTTTGGTTTACACTATCTTTGCGGCGTTTAATACACAAAACCTATGGTAAGAAAGTTCGATTTTCTCGTTATCGGCTCCGGACTTGCCGGTATGAGTTTTGCGCTGAAAGTAGCGCATAAAGGAACAGTAGCCCTCATTTGTAAGGCAGGTTTGGAAGAGGCAAACACTTATTTTGCACAAGGAGGTATCGCCTCTGTCACCAATCTGGCCGTAGACAATTTTGAAAAGCATATCGAAGATACCATGATTGCGGGTGACTGGATAAGCGACCGTGAAGCCGTAGAGAAGGTGGTGCGCAATGCCCCCGAACAAATCAAGGAGCTTATCAAATGGGGAGTGAACTTCGACAAAAAGGAGGACGGAGAGTTTGACCTGCACAAAGAAGGCGGCCACTCCGAATTCCGCATCCTCCACCATAAGGACAATACGGGTGCAGAGATACAGACCAGCCTCATTGAAGCTGTGAAGCAACACCCCAACATCACCGTACTGACCGACCATTACGCTGTGGAAATCATTACCCAGCATCACCAGGGAATCATCGTTACCCGCCACACCCCCGGCATCAAGTGCTACGGTGCCTATGTGCTGAACGAAGCGACGGGCGAGGTGGATACCTTCCTTTCCAAAGTCACCATCATGGCAACGGGCGGTTGCGAAGCCGTTTACCGCCATACCACCAACCCGCTGGTGGCCACGGGAGACGGCATTGCCATGGTCTACCGTGCCAAGGGAGCAGTGAAAGACATGGAATTCATCCAGTTCCATCCCACAGCCCTTTTCCATCCGGGAGACCGCCCCTCGTTCCTCATCACCGAAGCCATGCGCGGTTATGGCGGCGTGCTGCGTACCAAAGACGGAAAAGAATTCATGCAGAAGTACGACCCGCGACTCTCACTGGCCCCGCGTGACATTGTGGCGCGTGCCATCGACAACGAAATGAAACAGCGCGGTGAGGACCATGTGTATCTGGACGTCACCCACAAAGACCCCGAAGAAACCAAGAAGCACTTCCCTAACATATACAAGAAATGCCTCAGCATCGGTATAGACATTACAAAGGAATACATACCGGTAGCCCCCGCCGCCCATTATCTCTGCGGTGGCATCAAGGTGGATTTGGACGGACAGAGCAGCATCCGCCGCCTGTACGCCATCGGCGAATGTTCGTGCACCGGACTGCATGGCGGCAACCGTCTGGCAAGCAACTCACTGATTGAAGCCGTGGTTTATGCCGACGCGGCAGCCAAACACGCGCTGAGCGTACTGGAACGTTATGACTTCAACGAAGACATTCCCGAATGGAACGACGAAGGTACCATCTCCACCGAAGAACGTGTCCTCATCACACAAAGCATGAAGGAAGTGAACCAGATTATGGAGGCATACGTAGGCATTGTCCGCAGCAATACCCGGTTGACACGTGCATGGAACCGCCTGGACATCCTTTACGAGGAGACAGAAGCACTCTTCAAGCGTAGCAAGGCTACCCGAGAGCTGTGCGAACTGCGCAACATGATAAACGTAGGATACCTGATAACAAAGCAAGCCATGGAACGCAAGGAAAGCCGCGGACTGCATTACACGATAGACTATCCGCACGCCAAGAAATAAACATAAATCCTCTCCATCATGAGGAAACAATATTTCTCTTTCATTTTTTTGTATATTTTCTCAAGCTGTCTCTACAGTCAGACGATGGACGACAATATCATCATCAACTGCTGTGAAGACAGCTATGTTTTCAAAGAAGGACCAGGAGACAACCCCATCGTACAAAACACCCGAAAGACCGAATATGAAGCCTTGCGGATGGGAGCTACCGTACAACCTCATATGTTCTATGGCGAATTCATCTCTCTGGACGAAGCCAAAGCCAAGGGAGTACTTGCCCCCAAAGCTATCCACCGCCATGCCACACCGGAAAATGTATTCTTCGACGATACCCGCATCTGCTACTTCAACCTCTCCCTAAGCCGGCAGGGGAAAAAGGCGGCCGTACAGTTCAGCCGTACCTTCCATGACCTGCACTACTTTACACGCATCTACTTTCCGGAGGAATACTTCATCCGCAAGAAACGTATCACCGTCACCATTCCTGCCGCACTGTCCCGTTTCCGGCTGGTGGAGAAGAACTTCGGTCCCGGCATCCGGTGTGAAAAGAGCGTGAATAAGGAAGGGGATTCCCTTTTTGTCTACACCTTAAAAGGAGTGCCTGCCACCCGAAAAGAAGAAGCCGCCCCTGCAGACAACTGCCTCTATCCCCATCTGCTGGTAACCGGTCCCTTTGCCGATGTACAGGCCATGTACCGCTGGCTGAACGGACTGGCCGAGGTGGACTGCACTCTCCCCCAAGCCGAAATGCTGACGGATGAAATTACTGCCGGATGCACCGATGAACTGGAGAAGATACGCCGCACCTATGCCTACGTACAGCAGAACATACGCTACATCGCCTTTGAAAACGGATTGGCAGGACATCGGCCCGACCGGCCTGCCGAAGTGCTGCGCAAGCGTTACGGCGACTGCAAGGGAATGGCACTCCTGCTGCGCACATTGCTGAAAGCCCAAGGATTCGATGCCCGAATGGCCTATATCGGTACGGACGACATCGCCAGTTCTCCCGACGAAGTGCCGACACTGGCTGCCATCAACCATGCCTTCTGCCTTCTTTTCCATCAAGGGAAAAGATATTGCCTGGATGCCACCTACCGATACCTACCGCCCGAAGACATCCCCCAAGGTATACAAGGCCGAAAAGCACTGGTAGAAAACGGAGACAGCTGCCTGATACTGACTCTTCCCCAGCAGGATGCCTCTACCTCTACGGACAGTCTCAATTATCACTATCGCTTGATGACGGACAGCAATCCCCCTACCCTGAAAGGCACCGCCATCCGCGTAAGTACGGGCGAATACAAGGAATACCTGCTCAGTCTCTACCATGACACCCCCAAGGAGAAGCAGACAGAACTGCTAAACAATCAGATAAACAATATCGCTGCCGTACAATCGGCCGATGGAGAGTACTGCCTCGAAGCAGACCCGCACGAAGATTTCTTCCACCAGCCCATTGACACCACCCGCCGCAAGCAGGATTACCTACTGCCGTGGAGATGCCGTATTATACGCGAGGTAACGATTGATATTCCACAAGGATATGCCGTGTCTTATTTGCCTGCAGACTTTCACATTGAAACGAATCAGGGCATCCTCAGTTGCTCCTACCGCGCCGGAGCAGGATATATCCACTTCCGAAAAGTGATGGAGATACGCAGAAAACGTATTCCACTTGCTCTTATCCCTGCTTGGAATGATGCCCTGCGACAATGGAAAAAAGCCTGCAACGAACAGATAGTAATCCGGCAAAGCACCCTTTAAACAAATAATTGAACATAAAACGCCATCACCATGAAAACAACACGTTCTTTCCTACTGCTGCTGATGTTACTTGCCACTTCGGGACTAAATGCCCAAAAGGAAGAAGACAAATATGCTGCGCTCGTAAGCGAAGTGCGCAATGAAGTATGGTCGCTGAACCTGCCCGACTTTAAAAATATGACTGTACCCGAGAAATACAGAAACGAACCCGCCGTTATCCTTGCCGCACACAGCCGTCTGGAGGTAACCCGGAAAACCAAGTTGGACTGGTGGGGAATGGGATTGACCAAACAACAGATAACCTGCCGCAGCATCTACCGCCAAATGGTATACATCAACAGCCAAAGTGCACTGGAAGAGATGTCACAGTTCAGCTTCCTTTCCCAGGAAAAAGAACGCTACACCCGCAATGAACAACAGCGTATACTGGGTGTGCGCATCATCAAACCGGACGGAACAATTCAGGAAACAGCCCCGCAGGAGTACATGGAAACCGATGAAGGCGGCCACCCACGTAGCCACAACATCCAAGAGAAATGGAACAAGCTGGCCGTACCCGGACTGGAAATCGGAGACATCATCGACTTGTTCTTCGTACGATACACCATACTGAACAACCAGAACCCCGAACCTTTCGGTTTTTACTTTATGGACAGCTATCCTCTGCTTGCCTATTCCGTCCATTGCGAGATAGACCCCAAGCTGAGCACTTTCTACCGTTGCCTGAACGGAGCAAGGGACTTCGACCATAGCACCGATACCGAAGGAAACCATATCCTCGACTTGCATACCGGAGACTCCGGACGTGTCATTCCCGACTTCTGGTACAACAGTGCCCGGCAAACGCCCATGATTCTGATGTACATCTACAACAGCAAGACACCCTATGCCTGGATGCCGCCCAGCGCCCGCAAGCCGGGACTATATGCCAACCCCAATCCAAAACTGATGACAGATGACACACGTGCCTCCATGAAGGCTCCCGGCACCAACTGGTCCGGTCTGCGCAGCGGACGGAAAGGCGAAATATCCAAAGCCCTCAAAGCCCGTCAAGCCGAAGGATGGAGCGATAAGAAACTGATGGACTATCTCTACCAATACTGCTATTACCGGTATATGGAAAACGGTGCAGACTATACTCCCGCCAGTTTCATCCTGCTGATGCACGAACTTCTGGAAAAAGCAGGTATTCCCCACCGGACAGGAATCACGACCAAAGATACTCGGGAGCCTCTGGACCAGCTCATCAACTACAGCAATACCACTTGGTTTATCTATCTGGAATCCAACGGAAAATGCTATACTCCACCGGCCTGCTATGCTGTTCCCGGTGAAGTGCCTGCCAGCCTGCAAGGCGAAGAAGCCATACTGGAAGACAACACATGCCTTACCCTTCCCTCCACCACCCCCCAAGACAACCGGGATATGGCTACCATAAACGCTTCTATAAGCGGCACCACTCTCCACATCAGCCGCCGGGAAGAGATGAGCGGTGCACTGAAAGAACACTTCCAACCCTACCTCATTATGGACGAGGACCTTTACAACTCCGTTCGTCGCCAACTGGGTATTACAGCCACCATCTACGACGAAACCAAAGAAAAATTCCATGCCGACCTGCGCGAAAGTTACCGCCGTGAACGGGAGCAGGAGAAAGAGCGTTACCGTAATGAAATCATCGGTTATCATGGCTCGGAAGAAGGACTGGAAACACTCCTCGGCTACCAGCTTTTCAGCATCGGAAACCGGGCAGACAGTGCGGCACTTGCCTATCAAGTGGACTATGTACTGGACGGATACGTAAAGAAAGCGGGTACAAACTTTGTTCTCTCCGTAGGTCGGTTGATAGGGTCACAGCCAGAGCTGAAAGGCGAACAACGCCTGCGCAAGGAGGACATTTATTGGGAGATGCCCCGTTGTTACCAATGGGACATCACAGTCAATCTGCCGGAAGGTTATCGAATTTCTCCCGAAGGCCTGGAAAGACTGAACGTAAAAGTAGAAAACGACTGCGGCGCTTTCATTGTCCAAGCCACCACTGAAGACGGAACATTAAGAATAAAAGCCGAAAAACGCATCAACCACAAGACGGAACCGGTAGCCAACTGGGAGAAACTGCTTGAAATAACCGATGCTGCCAACAGTTATGAAGCACTTTCAATAGTGTTCCAAGCAACCATTAATCCCCCTACATCTCCAACAACCGGCTATTAATCCTTCTCTGCCCGCTGCAGCATCGCCATACACAGCTTGCTGTCGTACTGTACAGCCACTGCAAAACGACTGCATACTTTTTGCAGCGTCACTGCATACCGGTTTGCAGCAGTACTGCAATTGATTTGCAGCAGCACTGCAACAGTTTTGCAGTCGCACTGCAATTTGTTTGCAGTGACGCTGCAGCAAATGTGCAGCAATTACAAGCTATATGACTGTCACAGCAAACAAAAAGCCCCGCAGAGCTTGCTTTCGCTCTGCGGGACTTTGTTCTCTCTATGAGGAAATTATCATCAATAGTTTGACTTCTTTACTTCGAAGTAAGCCTGCGGATGCAAGCAAGCCGGGCATACCTGAGGAGCTTCCTTACCGGTGTAGATGAAACCACAGTTGCGGCACTGCCATACTACTTCGCCTTCCTTGGCAAATACGCTGGCAGTCTCTATATTCTGGATAAAAGCGCGATAACGTTCTTCGTGTCCCTTTTCGGCAATGGCGATGTTACGGTACATAAGAGCGATTTCGGGGAAACCTTCTTCGTCTGCAATATCAGCAAACTTAGGATAATCCAATGACCATTCTTCGTGTTCGCCGGCAGCAGCTTCCTGAAGATTTTCCAGGGTAGTGCCGATAACACCTGCAGGATAAGAAGCGGTGATTTCCACCATACCGCCTTCCAGCCACTTGAACATACGTTTAGCGTGTTCCTTTTCCTGGTCAGCCGTTTCTGTGAAAATAGCGGCGATTTGTTCGTAACCTTCTTTCTTGGCTACACTTGCAAAATAAGTGTAACGCATTCTTGCTTGTGATTCACCAGCGAATGAAGTCAGCAGATTCTTCTCAGTCTGAGTTCCTTTAACACTTTTAGCCATAGTCTCTTTTTTTATTAGTTAATATAATTACGTATAAATGTCGTTCGTACTGTTTATAAACAACACAAAATTACGAATTTAGTTTGGAATAATCACACCTCTACCCCATCGGATTTATTTATCGTCTTATAGAAAGAATCTATCTTCACCGATAACCCGAAGAGGTATTTCAGACATAATTAATAGCACATATCTGATAAGGAAAACAAAATACATCACAGTTGTGTTCACTAATATCCATTATTTTATCTACTTTTGCAGGCAATTTGCAATATATACATTACATTCTGTATAAAAAAACGTATAAAAAAGTAGATTATAATGAAAGCGTTCGGATTCAGACCAAAGCTATACACGGCTTTAAAAAATTACTCTAAAGAACTGTTCATGGCAGACCTGATGGCAGGTATCATTGTAGGTATCGTTGCCCTCCCGCTTGCCATTGCATTCGGTATCGCCTCCGGCGTATCACCGGAGAAAGGTATCATTACGGCTATCATAGCCGGTTTCATCATCTCCCTGATGGGTGGGAGCAAGGTACAGATTGGAGGACCGACCGGTGCGTTCATCGTCATTATCTATGGCATCATCCAGCAATACGGTGAATCGGGGCTTATTGTCGCCACACTGATGGCAGGCGTACTGCTCATCCTGCTGGGAGTGTTCAAGCTGGGAGCTGTCATTAAGTTTATCCCCTATCCCATCATCGTAGGTTTTACAAGCGGTATTGCCGTCACCATCTTCACTACGCAGATTGCCGACATTTTCGGGCTGACGTTCGGAGGAGAGAAAGTTCCGGGAGACTTTGTAGGAAAATGGATGATTTATTTCCGACATTTCGATACCGTAAACTGGTGGAACACGATTGTAAGTATTGTCAGCATCTTCATCATTGCCATTACACCGCGGTTCTCGAAGAAGATTCCGGGGTCACTTATTGCCATCATCGTGGTGACAGTGGCAGTCTGGCTGATGAAAGTATATGGAGGCATTGATTGTATCGATACCATCGGCGACCGTTTCAGCATCCGTGCCGAACTGCCGGATGCCGTGATGCCTGCCCTGGATTGGGAAGCGATAAAGAACTTGTTCCCCGTAGCCATTACAATCGCTGTACTGGGTGCCATCGAATCTTTGCTGTCTGCCACCGTGGCCGATGGTGTGATAGGCGACAAACACGATTCCAACACGGAACTGATAGCACAAGGTGTTGCCAACATGGCTACCCCGCTGTTTGGCGGTATCCCTGCCACCGGAGCCATCGCGCGTACCATGGCAAACATCAACAACGGAGGAAAAACTCCCGTAGCAGGCATGGTGCATGCAGTGGTATTGCTGCTTATCCTACTGTTCCTCATGCCGCTGGCACAGTATATCCCAATGGCTTGCCTGGCGGGTGTACTGGTCATAGTATCCTATAACATGAGTGGTTGGCGTACGTTCAAGGCATTATTGAAGAATCCTAAATCGGATGTCACGGTACTGCTGATTACTTTCTTCCTGACCGTCATCTTCGACCTGACTATTGCCATTGAAGTAGGTCTGGTGATTGCCTGCGTGCTGTTTATGCGCCGCGTCATGGAGACTACCGAAATATCCGTCATCAAAGATGAAATAGACCCGAATGCAGAATCGGACATTGCAAGCAATGACGAGCACCTGATAATCCCCGAGGATGTGGAAGTATATGAAATAAACGGTCCTTACTTCTTCGGCATCGCCACCAAATTCGAAGAAATCATGGCGCGGCTGGGCGACCGCCCCAAAGTGCGCATCATCCGCATGCGTAAAGTTCCGTTCATCGATTCTACCGGTATCCACAACTTGACAAGCCTTTGTGAGATGTCCCAAAAGGAAAAAATAACCATTGTGCTCTCCGGTGTCAATGAAAAGGTACATAAGGTACTGGAAAAATCGGGCTTCTATGAGCTGTTGGGCGAAGAAAATATCTGTCCGAACATAAATGTGGCACTGGAAAGGGCCAAAATGATTATCCAACACTAATCCCGGCATGGCACGAAAAAAAAAGAAACAATCGCAAGGCGTCTATTATCTTATATTGTTTATATGTGCGGTCTGCCTTGCCTATGAACCCGTTGCAAAGATACTTTCGGATGCCAGGCAAAAGAGTTCTACGCCTGCCAAGATAGAACTCACGGCAGGCACACGCCTTGAAATACCGGCAAAGCTGAAGAACGTCTCCGAACAGATTCTCCAGCGGAAAGGCTACACAGTATCCTACAACAAAGATTTAAAGATACCCAACTGGGTAGCCTGGGAACTCACTCCCGAAAAACTGGTGGAGCGTGAAAGCCGTACAGACAAGTTCCTGCCCGACCCCGACCTGCCTGAGCACGAGGCAGTAACCACCGATGACTACAAAGGAGCCGGCATGGACCGCGGACATATGTGTCCGGCCGGTGACAACCGCTGGCACTGGAAAGCCATGCAAGAGAGCTTCTACATGACAAACATTTGCCCGCAGAACCACAATCTAAACCGTGGCGACTGGAAAGAACTGGAAGAGTCATGCCGCCGTTGGGCACAAGAAGAAGGCAAGATATACATTGTATGCGGTCCTATTCTCTATGACCAACGTCACCGCACCATTGGTAAGAAGCACAAAATTACAGTGCCCGAAGCATTCTTCAAGGTCGTTCTGTGTGCAGACAGCAATCCCCCCAAAGCCATCGGCTTCATTTATAAGAATGCATCAGGCAATCATCCGTTGGACAGCTACGTCAATACAGTGGACGAAGTGGAACGTATTACAGGTATCGACTTCTTCCCCGCCCTTCCGGATGAAATAGAAGAGAAGGTGGAAGCCGAATATGACTTGAAACTGTGGTAAAGGAGCTATTCCTTTACCCAGGCATCTACAATCTCGGCTACATAAACCCGGTGCAATCCACCGTGGTCACCGCCATACCAACGCTCGTAGACGGAATGGTCGAGAAAGAGTTCTTCTTTCATATCGGTAATGAAAAGCTTGCGGCACTCCAATCCCAGGCGGTCCTGCTCAAAGAGAATGTTTCCCCGCTCGGTAACGATAGGATTCAGACCAGTTTCCTTTACCTTATCCACTTCCCTACCCGATTTACTGCCACAAAGGTTGTAAATGCTCCGGTTTTCCTTTCCTAAAAAAGAAAGGGTGAAATATTCGTTCTCCTCCATAAACTCATACGTATAGCGCTCGGAACGAATAAAGACAAACACCACCGGCTTGTTCCAAAGCCAGCCAATACCTCCCCAACTGGCAGTCATGGTGTTGAAATGTTCTTTACTGCCTGCCGTAACCAGCATCCACTCTTTGCCTATCACTTCGAAGAAGTTCTCGCTTAAATCTTTAATTGCTATTGATTTCATAAGTATATTATTAATAAGAAACACTTACCGGTATACCCGTTTCACGTATCCGTTCCGCAATGCAATCCAGTTCCTCATGAGTGGCCTTCTGCAAATCATGGTCGGGCGTTTCACGGTCGATGGTATAAATCATCACTTGGCGGGGAGCAATCTCCTTGACAGCTTCCAGCCAGGGAAGAACAAATTTATCGGATGTATTATCCATATCTTGTCCTTTATAACTTCCTTTGAGAAACATGGTCTGGATAATGCAGTTCCCTTTGAACGCTTTCATCCCTTCTATAATCTCCCGGATGGAGTAATGTCCGGTAGGACGGTCAAGTACACGGACATACTCTTCATCCACCGTATCCAGTTTAAGGATGTTGTTGTCAATCTTGTTCAAAGCCTCGAATACGGCAGGACGATGAATAAAGGTAGAATTGCTCAGTACGCTCACCTTTGCATTCGGAAAATACTTGTCGCGCAAGGCAAGTGTATCTTCTATGATTTCGGGGAAACGGGGATGTGCCGTCGGTTCTCCATTACCGGCAAAAGTCAGTACATCCGGTGTAGGTCCGTTTTGCTGCATGTCCCGCAGACGGGCTTCAAGGGCCGAACGGACTTCTTCGCGCGTAGGCAACGGCTGTTTGGGACGATAGTCGGCATTGAAGCCACATTCACAGTAAATGCAGTCGAAAGTGCATACTTTGCCGTCTGCCGGCAATAAATTTATTCCCAAAGATACTCCCAGACGGCGAGAATGAACGGGACCGAATATGGGAGATGGATAAATGACAGTCATACTATTTACGATTTGACGATTTACGGTTTGATTAATGCTTAAACAATCTTACCGCTCCAAAGTTAAGTGAAAACTATGGTATCTGGTAATGTTCGGCTTGCAAAAGTTTACCCATAAAAGAAAATATTCCCTTTATAAAGCATACATCTCATGTTAAAAAAGTAAATCATACATTACATTTTATCTATTTTACTTGTTTATATGTAAAGTATACATTACATTTGCAGATAGCATCTAAATGCATAGTATTATGAGAAAGAACTATTTATTTCCAACCACTTTCAGAAAGATAGGTTGGTGTTTATTTGTCCCATTCGCCATCACGTCCTTCATCTGCCTTTTCGACGGCAGCAATGAAGATTGGTTGAAGGTAAACGCGTTGTCAGTAATTCCCTGGGGTATTATCAAGAATTCTTTATTCGACGAGTTGAGTATGATAGGGCTTACGGTTTCACTCTTGTTCATAGCTTTCTCAAAAGAAAAGGACGAAGATGAATGCATTGCCAATATTCGTTCAAACTCTCTTATCTGGGCTACCATAACAGCGTATTCCCTACTGATAGTATGCACTATGCTGATTTATGACATGCAATATCTTAATTTTGTATTTATAGACTTGTTCATGATATTGTTTCTGTTCATCATAAAGTACAACATTGAACTTTATAAATTTAGGAGGAGCAACAATGACTAATACATTAAGGGTAGAAAGAGCCATCAAGCATATGACCCAACAGCAATTGGCTGAAGCCATAGGAGTGAGCCGGCAAACCATCAATGCCATAGAATCGGGAAAGTATGTCCCTTCCACCTTGCTGTCATTGAAAATATCAGAGATATTCGGAAAGACTGTAAATGAAATTTTCATGTTGGAAGAAAGTGACAGATAAAGAGAAGACTCTAAAAAACTGTTTTAATTTTATTTCAGTTTTCTTCTGAGGCAACCTGAAAAATAAAATTAAAACAGTTTCTAAAACTTGATACGCAGTTGCATCTGCAAGTCCGCTTTCCTATTTCCCGGTATCTCATCATTGCCCGAACCAATCGTCTCCCTATCCTGATAAACCGTCTGTCCGAATTTGGCAAGAAACATGAAGTTCTTACTCAAATCATATCGCAGATGAGCGGAGTAACGGAACCCTTTGCCATAGAAGGAAGGGGTATAGAAAGTATATAACAATCCACGCTCGGAGGCGTAAACACGCGAATCGTAATCGTCCGTATGAAACCAGGTTCCCTGCACGGAAACTGACAGAGGGAAGGGGAAAGTGTACGAGCAAAGTTGAGTACACTGATAACCTTGCCGTCTATCAAAGCGATACCCTTCCCCATCCTGCTGACGGAAGTGGTTATAATCTATTGTAGTACGAAAGATATATCTTCCCGGCATATAGGTCAGCCGATAACGGAGTTTATGGTGATAGATAGGTTCGATAACTGCACCGCTTGTACCCGTCACGTCTCTTTCTTTCTGTTTGTACCGATAATTAAAATACATCGAAAGGCTCTTTCGAGGAGTATAAGTAACCTGAAACATGGCATCCACTCCCTTCGAGGGTTTACTTATACGGTATTTCCACCAAGGAAAAGAAAACACATCCAGTGAAGCGAAAAACTTCCAATGAGCGAAAGGTGTGGCCTCTGCTGCCAGATACCATCCGTTCTCATTCTGCGGCATACTGCTTTCGCCAAAGGAATGCCCAAACAAAGTCCAATAATCATATGAATAATACCGGTGAACAAGTAGCAGATGATAATCGGAAGAAAAACCATACTTCAACCGGTTCAGCAACGCATAGCCTTTACTGCCGGTTGCCGCCTCCCCCACCCACACCAAACGGCCCAGACGATACCTATAATCCATGCCCACGTTATAGAAATCACTTCCATGAAGATTGTACTTTGCATACTTGTTCAACCGAGGCTTGTAAGGACGGTCGAAAAAATAGTAAATCCCCGTCACTCCCACCTTCAGAGAGCTCTTTTCATAGGTCACGTTTCCTCCTGTAACCTGCAAGGCAAAGGCATTCATTTTATCTGCCTCCTTCTGCGTGCGATGCAATCCCGTCTTGTAAATGGAAGTTATCTCGCCATCCTCCACCACACCGTCCATGGAGCGATGCGAATAGAAAGCCGAAATATCCAAGTAAGGCAATACTCCCACCGTTGCCGCCACTCCCCGGAAATAATTGTACTCATCGGTAGAACTATGCTTACGGATGCCTCCGGTACGATATTCTGTTGTAGACATAGAGAATGTTTTTCCTAAACGAAAATCCGTACTAAGTACCAGTCCCTGCCCGAAGCTCAGACGGTAATTGCCCAATGCCAAAGCCTTCAGCCGCCCCAGATTCTTTATCAGAAAATAGAAAGAATAGTAATCATAGCCTTTTCTGTTGTGCAGGGCAAAGAAGGGTTCTCCGGCATCCTTCTCTCCCGTCACGCCTATTTGGAGATAATCTCCATAATGAAAATTATAGCGCAAAGAATGGTAAAGGGAAGGTCCCAGGTAATTCTTCTCATATCCTTTACGGATATAGAACGGTACATCCAAACGTGCCAATGTTTCGTGTTTCCCGTATTTCAGTATAGATTTTAAAGCAGGATACCCCCTACCCGCTTTCACTGCCCGCACACAGACAAAGGGCAGCAGTAGGTCGATGGTACGTTTATCCATCTCCTCCACCAGTTGCAATTCATAAATGGTCTGCATCTGTCCGTGTATATAGACATAAGCCAGAAGATTCTCTATCTGTATATCCGTAAGAAAAGGAAACTGCTCCAATTGCCGTTTAGTGGCGGCATTGAGGTTAACAGGCTCTTGCAGACGTCGGGACAACTCCTCCAATTCATCTTCCCAACCGTATTCTTCCTCATTCCCGATGGAGAGTTGTTCCAAATTTTCTTCCAAAAGAAGTAAAGGCTGTTCTTTCTGAAGGCCGGATGTATTTTGAGCTTCAAGCATAGGAGTCATTGACAGCATACTTACAAAAACTCCTATCTTGAGTAATTCCATTAATAGTAGGTCACTTTCATGTTTTGGGAAGCGAAGTTACCTTAAATAAGTTAATTGAGCAAGGAAAAATCAACATGATGCAACAACATTACACAGAATGGTGTACTTTTGCAACATGAACGCAAGGCTTAACATAGTAATACTCATCATGTTTCTTTCTCTCGGAAGCCTGAAATGCTTTGCACAGCAGCAACCACAGTCTGCTGCGCAAAAGAGTGTCTATCTTACTCCCATGTGCGTTTACGAAGGAGATACCATCCCTTATGTCAAGCTCCCCACTGTCTACATCTTCAAGCCGCTTAAATTCAAGAACAAGCGCGACATGAACAAGTACTACAAACTCATTCGTGACGTAAAGAAGGTACTTCCCATCTCCAAGGAGATTAACCGTGCCATCATTGAAACCTACGAATACATGATGACCCTGCCCACCGAGAAAGCCCGCCAGAAACACATGAAAGCAGTAGAGAAAAGCTTGAAGGAGCAATACACTCCCCGCATGAAGAAACTTACCTTTGCCCAAGGCAAACTGTTAATAAAACTGGTAGACCGACAGACCAACTCCACCGGATATGAACTGGTAAAAGCTTTTATGGGCCCTTTCAAAGCCGGTTTCTACCAGACTTTTGCCGCACTCTTCGGCGCCAGTCTAAAGAAGCAATACGACCCTATGGGAGACGATGCATTGACCGAACGGGTGATATTGATGGTAGAAAGCGGACAATTATAAACTGATGTTTATTCCCGCCTTGCGTGCCTGCGAATGTTGAAATTGGCGTTTCACATTATATGTCTTTCCGTCTTTGACGAACTTAGAACCGGTCTGCTTGAACCAGAAGTCCACTTTATTTTCCACACAAATTCTGCGAAGGTCCATCACCCATTCAAAATCACAAGGGCGGGCTTCGTAACCGGATTCTCCCCCTGCAACTATCTGTTCAATCCATTCGCCAACAGCATAAGTACTTAAATCTATCCTTTCCAGCAGCGGTTCACAGATTATTATCTTATGCTTTATAGGAGCCCTCTTATAAATGGGCAAGCGATAATCGGCGCAAGCCTGGTTTTCAACCGTACAGCAGATGGTTACATTATCATATCCGTCTCCCCAATCATCGGGCAGACAGTCAGAAAAACGGTCTATACGCTTGGTAATCATCATAAAATGCAGGTCACTGCGACAACGAATCATCTCCCATGCTTCGGCCCGCCATTTGTCAGCATCTTCCACAAAGAAATCGGAAGTAAAGCAGGTGTAGACAAATGTTCCAGGTGGTATCTTGAATTCTCCGTTACGCTTTTTACGCAAAGGCAGGTCAAAGTTTTTTGTCCGCACCACCACCGAACTGTCCACCTCTCGTCGGGCATCACCACGATAAACATAACAATGCTTGCAACCTGCACTCAATTTATGGCAACCATGCCATAAGTTCCACATTATCGACTTCGCAACAATACCGTTCATTCAAACAAAAAACTTATCGTTAACACCATGTTGAAAACTATGTTAGCAACACAAATAATTAGTTATTAAACAATTGATATTAAGCTATATATTCAGTTAATAATAGAATGAACAATTGTTTATTACTACCTATTCGGGTTGTACCTCTCCTGCCATCGGAAGCTCTTTCCAACCTTCACCAAATGCATCATAAGCATCGGTAACCACTACAAAAGACTTTGGGTCTACTTCCCTTATCTTCTGCTTGATACCTACCACTTCCTTGTAACTCACCACAAGAAACAGCATTTCCTTGTCTACATTGGTATAAAGACCACTACTCTTGATGCAAGTGGCTGTACGGTCCAAATCTTTAAGAATATAGTCGTGCAAAGCGGTAAGGCGCATATCACTGATGACAAACAGTATCTTGTCATTCTTCTCCCCATTTATCACATAGGCCAATACCCTCGAAGTGACAAAAATAGCTATCAGTGAATAGAAAGACAAATGCCACGAAGGTTGTGTAGCATCATCCGGATTTCCGATACCGAAACCGATAACCAATAGGCCGAATCCCACCACAATACCATCTACCAGCAGTATCGCCTTTGAAAAACGTATATGGCAATATTTCTGCAATATCATCGCCACAATATCCGTACCTCCTGTAGTAGCCCGGCTACGCACTACAATACCACAGCCTATACCGATAACCACCGCACCAATCACAGAAGTCAGCATCAAATGGTCGGACATATTCAGACTGCCACCCAGCAACTGTGTAGGGTCCAACTGATGGAGCGCTTCTTCAGAAGGATAGGAGAGGAGAGACAGCACATTCATGGCAAGCGGAGTGAATAGTGCCGCCACGATAGTACGTGCTCCCAATTTTGCTCCCAGTACCAGCACGGAAATGATAAGCAAAGGAATATCAAACATATAACCGAAAGTACCTACCTGAATAGAAGGGAACAGATTATGAAGCACAATACTAGCTCCATACACCCCGCCAGGAACAAGATTATAAGGATTGATAAAGTAAACAAAACCTGCTGCCAGAATAGTACAACCTACAAAAATGCCTATCCATGAAGATATTATCTTTTTCATATCGATATGATTTATATATATTCAGCAAATATACAAAAAATAAGAAAAGACACCAACTGTACAGCAAGTTTTCCACATACAACCGATATGTGTTGAGTACATGGTTAACAAAAAGGATAAAGTAGGAGATAAAGCATTAATTTACAATGAATAAAGTGGTTGATTATAAAAATAAACCACTGTTCATAAAATCTCTCATCATACCTATATAGAACTAGTTTATTGGATCTATAGATGCAACACGCTGGATCTATAGATGCACCGTGTTCGATCTATAGCTCCAACAAACCCGATATATTGACAGCTTATTAACAGCCCTGTTATTATCTCAGTTTCTTGAATAAATCCCAAATAACAATACCCGCCGTAACCGATACATTCAACGAATGCTTTGTGCCGTATTGAGGAATTTCAATGCAACCGTGCGAATGGTCAATCACTTCTTGTTGAACACCCTTCACTTCATTTCCCATTACCACAGCATACTTTTTAGTCTTGTCCAGCACCAGTTCGTCCAGCATCACACTACCTTCTGCCTGCTCTACAGAATAAACGATGTATCCCTCGGATTTTAGGTTATCAACAGCTTCAACAGAGTTATCAACATATTTCCAATCTACGGTAAATTCCGCTCCCAAAGCTGTTTTGTGCATCTCCGGATGGGGTGGGATAGCTGTAATGCCACAAAGATAAATGCACTCGATGCGGAAAGCATCCGAAGTACGGAAAACGGAACCTATATTATGGAGACTGCGGATATTATCCAATACCACTACCAAAGGCAGTTTTTCGGCTTCCTTAAATTCCTCTACACTAATACGATTCAGTTCAGTTATCTTCAGTTTACGCATGACAATATACTTTTAAATCTCCCTGCAAAGATACTTTTTTCCGTTTATATCCCGGTTAATAACCGTTGAAAAGGTGTCAATACAATAGGGAAACAATTTTAAAAATAATCCTTGCATTATTCAAAGGTCTGCATATTACAGCAGTGAAACGAACAAACCAAAAAAGTTAAGGAGAATTTTCCAGGCTTCATTCAACATATTTTTCAGCCTGGTTTCATCGGTTTATAACTCTAAAGTTATTAACTTTGCATATTATTAACAACATGTTAATGCTGTTTAGCAGAAGTCTTATTATCAACGGATAAACTTAAAAACCCCGGTTTATAAGCATAAGAGTAAAATTCAGCTTGATACTAATAACTTCATAGGCAAGAAAAATCGTATTTATTTGTCCACACTGTTAACAGCCTATCATTACTATCAAAGGATTTTTAAAGAAGAAAGAGAAATTAAAAAATATAATTATGGATAATCTTATAGAAGCTATCAAGCAGCTGAAGAAGGAGAAGAACGCAATCATTCTGGGGCACTACTACCAGAAAGGTGAAATACAAGATATAGCCGATTACGTGGGCGACAGTCTGGCTTTGGCGCAATGGGCGGCCCGAACGGAGGCGGACATCATCGTGATGTGCGGTGTGCACTTCATGGGAGAAACGGCGAAGGTGCTTTGTCCCGACAAGAAGGTACTGGTGCCTGATATGGCGGCAGGCTGTTCGTTGGCAGACAGTTGTCCGGCAGACAAATTCAGTCAGTTTGTCAAAGAGCATCCCGGATATACGGTGATATCCTATGTGAACACAACGGCTGCCGTAAAGGCGGTGACCGATGTGGTGGTAACTTCTACCAATGCAAAGCAGATTGTGGAAAGCTTCCCCAAAGATGAGAAAATAATCTTTGGCCCGGACCGGAACTTGGGTAATTATATCAACTCCATTACCGGAAGAAATATGTTATTATGGGATGGCGCATGCCATGTACACGAGGAATTCTCGGTTGAAAAGATTGTTGAAATAAAACAGCAGCATCCCGATGCGGTGGTACTGGCACATCCCGAATGCAAGAGTACAGTCTTGAAACTGGCTGATGTGGTAGGCTCTACGGCAGCTTTGCTGAAGTACGCAGTGGCACATCCCGAAAAGAGCTACATTGTAGCTACCGAAAGCGGTATCCTGCACGAGATGCAGAAACAATGCCCGCAGACAACATTTATTCCGGCTCCTCCCAACGACAGCACTTGTGCCTGCAATGAATGCAGTTACATGCGACTGAATACACTGGAAAAGCTTTATGATTGTTTGAAAAACGAATCACCGGAAATAAAGGTGGATGCTGAGATTGCAGAAAAAGCAGTGAAACCGATTAAGAGGATGTTGGAAATATCGGCTCAACTGGGGTTATAATGTGCTGATATGCCAATGTGCCAATGACCTTTCGGCGTGACAGCGCAGCCAATTAGCACATTGGCACATTAGCATATCAGCACATTAAAAACATTATCTCATTAAGAACTTACACAACTTGTTAGTGGCCAATGCCCGGTGACTGATTTTATTCTTCAGTTCATTCCCCATTTCTGCAAAAGTCTGCGTATATCCTTCGGGAATGAATATGGGGTCATAACCGAAACCTGAAGCGCCTTTTCTGTTTTTTGTAATTTCTCCTTTCACGATGCCCTCAAACAGATGTTCCTTTCCGTCGATGATAAGTACAAATACGGTACGGAATTGCGCTTTCCGGTTCTCGATGCCCTCCATATCTTTCAGTAACTTCTTCATGTTTGCTTCCGAATTGTGTGCATCGCCGGCATAACGGGCGGAATATACACCCGGTGCCCCACCAAGGGCCTCCACTTCCAAACCGGTATCATCGGCAAAACAATCCAGATGATAGTTATCGAAGATATATCTTGCTTTCAGCAAAGCATTTCCTTCAAGTGTGTCTGCAGTTTCCGGAATGTCAGTATCGCATTTGATATCCTTCATGCTGAGAAGTTCGACCTTCTCTCCCAAAATGGCAGTCACTTCTTCCAGTTTGTGTGAATTGTTGGTGGCAAATACAAATTTCTTTCTCATATTATGTTCTCCTTATACTTGTGGCTTATACAAGTCCCTATTTCACTTTCAACCGGTCGAAACCTTCTCCGTATACACCGATGACGGAACTTTGGGAAATGAAAGCGTTCGGGTCTATATCTTTCACCATCCGGAATATTTCTACCGATTGGCGTTTGTAGGCAAGGACGACCAGTACCTTCACGTTGTGTTTACTGTACCAGCCGATACCGTCGAGTACCGTTACACCGCGATGGGTTTCTTTGGTGATGCGGTCGGCAATCTTTTCATATTCTTTGGAGAAAATAAAGAATTGAACGGATTGCCGGGCACTGTTGACTATGTAATCCAGTACAAATCCGATGACAAACAAAGTTACAAAACCGAATATCACGCGTCGCCAGTCATGGAATACCACATAGCAGGAACTGATGATAATGAAGTCGCAAGCCATAATCATGCGTCCCAGCGTGACATCCTTGTATTTATGGATGATGGCTGCAATGATGTCCGTACCTCCCGTGCTGCCGTTGCAGTTGAACACGATACCCAGTCCGGCACCGCACATTGCCGCACCTATCAGGCAAGCCATGAAGTCTTGTCCTTCGCCCAGCAGTTGGGGAGGGACGCCGTCCGAACCGTTCACCAGCAACTGAAAAAACCATAAGAAGAAAGTGAGTCCGAAGATGGCAAACGTAGTCTTGATACTGAACTTCGGTCCGAGTATCTTGATGGCAAAAGTCATCAGTACGGCATTGATGATGAAGTATGACCACTGGATGGGAAATCCGGTGGCATAATAGATGATGGCACCGATACCGGTAGTACCTCCGGTCGTAATCTGATAGGGAATGAGGAATGCCGCCCATCCCAGTGCATAGCTGATGAGTCCCAGAGTGATGAAGATATAATCCTTCAGCTCTCTCGTCACTTCCGCTTTGGTTGGTTTTGTAATTTGCATATCTGTTATTTGACAACGATGTTCACAATCTTCTTCGGCACTACGATTACTTTGACGATGGACTTGCCTTCCATCCATTTTTCAGAACGTTCGTCGGCCAATACAGCAGTCTGGATGGCATCCGATGCCGCATCTGCCGGGAACTCCATGTTGAACCGTGCTTTTCCGTTGAAGGAAACCGTATAGTTGACCGTATCTTCCACCAGGTATTCTTCGTTGCATACCGGCCACTTGGCATCGCATACGGAGCCTGCATTGCCCAGTGTCTCCCACAACTCTTCGCATACATGCGGAGCAAAGGGAGCCAGAACGATGATAAACTGGTTCAGGATTTCCTTCTTGCTGCATTTCATTCCGAACAGCTCGTTTACACAAATCATAAAGGCACTGATACTTGTGTTGTAAGAGAATTGCTCGATGTCTCCCGTCACTTTCTTAATCAGTTTATGGAGGGATTTCAGTTCTTCCTTGGTGGCAGGTTCATCCGTTACCAGATAATTGTCGTTGCGGTCGTAGAACAGTGACCAGAACTTCTTGATGAAGCGGTGCACACCGTCTATTCCGTTTGTATCCCACGGCTTTGATTGTTCTACCGGGCCGAGGAACATTTCGTACATGCGGAGAGTGTCGGCACCGTATTTGTCGACAATCATGTCGGGATTGACCACGTTGAACATGGATTTGCTCATCTTCTCTACAGCCCATCCGCAGATGTACTTGCCGTCTTCGTTATGTACAAACTGAGCATCTTGGTATTCTGGTCTCCAATTTTTGAAGGATTTTTCGTCTAAAATATCATTTGATACAATATTAACATCAACGTGAATTTCATTACAATTAAGATTAATACCTTGATAAATTAGCCAATTCTGTTCATATTTGATATTATTTTTATCAAATATTTCTTTTAATTCATAAGGTGGTATTCCTTCATTTGATAACATTCTATCTACAATATCTTTTGATATGAAGATATTAGTTGCTATAGGTTCTTTTATAGTCTTATTCCAAGGAGAAAAACGATAGACGAAGTTGCTCCGTCCTTGAATCATACCTTGGTTCACCAGCTTTTGGAACGGTTCTTCGGCTACGGAAATGCCGAGGTCGTACAGGAACTTATTCCAGAAACGGGAGTATATCAAGTGACCGGTGGCATGTTCGGTACCGCCTACGTAAAGGTCTACATTGTGCCAGTACTCATCCGTTTTCTTGTCTACAAGTGCCTGGTTGTTGTGTGGGTCCATGTAGCGCAGATAATAGGCGCTTGAACCGGCAAATCCGGGCATCGTGTTGAGTTCCAGCGGGAAGACGGTGATGTTGTCTATCTTTTCGTTTTCTACGACGCATTTGTTTACGGTATCCCAAGCCCATTTTGCGGCATGTCCCAATGGAGGTTCACCGGTTTCGGTAGGCAGGAATTTGGCTACTTCGGGCAGTTCCAAGGGCAGGGCGCTCTCGTCAATCATGTAAGGCATGTTGTCCTTGTAGTAAACCGGGAACGGCTCGCCCCAATAGCGCTGGCGTGAGAAGATGGCATCGCGCAGACGGAAGTTCACCTTTACACGTCCCAAGTTATGCTCTTTCACATATTTCTTGGTAGCGGCAATCGCTTCCTTGATGGTCAGCCCGTTCAGTGAGAGGTCGCAATAGGGAGTAACGCCTTCGCGTGGAGAGTTGCATACAATGCCTTCCTTGGCATCGAAGCTCTCTTCGCTTACATCGCAGCCTTCTACCAACGGACGAATTTCGAGACCGAAGTGCTTGGCAAAAGCATAGTCACGGCTGTCGTGCGCAGGCACAGCCATGATGGCACCCGTACCGTATCCGGCAAGTACATAGTCGCTTATCCAGATGGGAACTGCCTCACCGGTAAAGGGATTGATGGCATAGCTTCCGGAGAATACGCCGGTAACGCTACGGTCGGCAATACGTTCGCGTTCGGTACGTTTCTTGGTGCGTTCCAGATAAGCGTTTACTTCATCTTTCTGTGTGTCGGTGGTAAGTTGCTGTACCAGTTCGCTTTCGGGAGCCAATACCATGAAGGTGACGCCGAACATGGTATCTGCACGGGTGGTGAAGATAGTGAATTCCAAATCGCTGTCTTTTACCTTGAATTCTATTTCAGCGCCTTCGCTGCGTCCTATCCAGTTCTTTTGGGTTTCTTTCAGGGATTCGGTCCAGTCGATGGTATCGAGTCCGTCCAGTAAGCGTTGTGCATAGGCAGATACACGGAGACACCATTGACGCATCTTCTTTTGAATGACGGGGAAGCCGCCTCGTTCGCTTACGCCGTCCACCACTTCATCGTTGGCAAGTACGGTTCCCAGCTGAGGGCACCAGTTTACCATCGTCTCGCCCAGATAGGCTATACGGTAGTTCATCAGGATTTCCTGTTGTTCCTTTTCGCTCTTGGCATTCCACTCTGCGGCGGTGAAACTCAGTTCTTCGCTGCAAGCCACGTTTATTCCTTCGGTACCGGTTTGGCTGAATGCTTCAATCAGTTCCTGGATGGGACGTGCCTGCTTTTCATCGTTGCAGTAGTAGCTGTTGAACATCTTTTGGAATGCCCATTGGGTCCAATGGTAATATTCCGGTTCGCAGGTACGGATTTCGCGGTTCCAGTCGAAAGAGAAACCTATCTTATCCAACTGTTCACGGTATCGGTTGATATTGTTGACGGTCGTAATTGCAGGGTGCTGTCCCGTTTGTATGGCATATTGTTCTGCTGGAAGTCCGTAAGCGTCATATCCCATGGGATTCAGTACATTGAAACCTTGCAGTCGTTTGTAGCGGGCGTAAATATCCGAAGCAATATATCCCAGCGGATGACCTACATGCAATCCCGCACCGGAGGGGTAGGGGAACATGTTCAGTACATAGAATTTTTTCTTCGTTTCGTCTTCCGTCACTTGGTAGGTTTTGTTTTCCACCCACCTTTTCTGCCATTTCTTTTCAATTTCCCTGAAATTGTATTCCATAGTGGTACTTATTAATATTTTGTTGAAAACATTGTTTATTCAATGGTTAAAACCGGTTAGTATTCGGTTAATATCGGTGCAAAGTTACGGGTTTATTTTCAGATTTGTAGCGAAGTAACATAAAAAACAATGGCAAAGACTTGATAATTCACTTTTTATTACTTACATTTGTGATGTGCTTTTAAAACTAATTTTTTGTTTGTAATACAAATAATAGCTAAATTAATTCAATAGGATATTTACTAAAAGATTTTTAGGATATAGCGAAGGATGAAGTCTGGGAAGATTTCATCCTTTGTGTTTTTTGTCTGTGTATTCGGCAGATTGTTGTTTATTATTCTGCCGATAAATGAGAGTTCGTTCAATAGGCTTCTAATAAGGGGTTTAAAGATTTACTAAAACTCGAAGGAAGATTTACTAAATCTTTCCTCCCGTTTTAGTAAATCTTCCTTCGAGTTTTAGTAAATCCTCCTTGAACATTATTTATGGTTGGTTTCATTGTATTGAAAAAAGAAAGTACGTATATTTGTGCGACTTGTCGGAAGTGTATGAACGCAATGAAAAATTATACTTATCATCTTGTTGCCGTCCTTACGGTAGGTATTTGGGGGCTGACCTTTATTTCAACGAAAGTATTGATTGGGCACGGTCTTTCTCCGCAGGAAATATTCTTGCTTCGTTTCTTGATAGCTTATATGGGCATTTGGCTTATTTCTCCCCGAAAACTGTTTGCCGACAATTGGAAAGATGAATTTTGGATGTTTTTAGGAGGCATGACAGGCGGTTCATTCTACTTTTTTACAGAAAATACAGCTTTGGAGATTACATTGGCGACGAATGTGTCGTTTATTGTCTGTACGGCTCCGTTGCTCACCACCATTCTTTCTTTGTGGATTTATAAAAAGGAGAAGGCCACCCGTGGATTGATAGGCGGTTCTTTACTGGCGTTGGTTGGTGTGGCATTGGTGGTTTACAACGGTAGCTTTGTATTGAAAATTTCTCCTTTAGGTGATTTCCTTACTTTGCTTGCTGCTTTTTCCTGGGCATTCTATAGCTTGATAATGAGAAAAATGTCCAATTGTTATGGTATAACTTTCATTACCCGTAAGATATTTTTTTATGGAGTATTGACTATTCTTCCTGCATTTCTGATTCATCCCTGGAATTTCGACATTGCCCGTCTTCTCGAGCCGGCTATTCTGTTCAATTTACTTTTCCTGGGTGTATTGGCTTCCTTGATTTGTTTTGTAGTCTGGAACGTAGTATTAAAACAGCTGGGAACGATAAGAGCTTCCAACTATATTTATCTGAATCCTCTCTTCACTCTGGTAGGTTCTGCTTTTCTGCTTGGCGAACAGCTTACTATAGTTGCTTTGATGGGGGCGATACTGATATTGGGGGGAGTTTATTGGGCAGGAAAAAAATAAATACAAGATAAATGGGGTTGTGTCTGCAAAGACACAGCCCCATTATTAATGTGATTTAGCAAAATTCTTTTTATGGATTACATTTGAGTTCAGCAGACATTAAATAAGTATTATATGGTAGCCACATAGACATAATGAAATAAAGTATATTTCCTTTGAGTGATATGGGGTGAATATAAGAACCATACAATTGTGAATATTGCCAGCCATCGACTAGTTTTTGTGGTTTACTCCATTCCCCTATAATATGATCTGCTGTTCGGAATGAGATATCATAGCGTGTACTATTGAAATAGAGCAATATCCATTTTTTAAATTCTGGATGATAAGCGATGGAAAGTTCTCCAGATATATCATTGAATAATGGAGTGGCTGCAGTTTCATTTCCTTTAATCCATCCACTTCCATTCCAAAATTCGTATTCTGTTTGATTTTCAATATTTTCTTCTAAAAAACGAGCAAGATGAGGCTTATTGTCACGTCCAGTAATTGTACCCACCATATAAATATATCCGTCTTTTTTGAAATAGCTTACTTGACCAAAATTACTTGTTGAACCAAATTTTACATTTTGGCAACGTGTCCAAGTAATTCCATTGTCTGAAGATTTGTAAAGACTTGAAAAGTTAGTTATCCATCCTGCCCAATTACGAATATTCATGTAATGAACATAATCTATGCCATTGGCACGAATGGCTGCTGTGGGAATAGAAGTCCAATCTCCATTACCACTTCCATCTTTACCTCCATAACATATTTCACGAGCATTTTTACCACTTTCATCCATAGTAGCACCATTAATGGTGAGCCCATCAGAAAGATCTTGATCGTCAGAGAAAAGCAAAACATTACTTCTCCAGTTACTCCCATTGGGTCCTGGATTTACAAAATTTGGATAAAAGTCACTACCGAATGTATCGCCGAAAAAAAGTCCATAATGTCCGGGTTGTAATTCCCAAACAATACCTAAATCTGTACCACCTACATTGTATAATTCATTAGTACGATTATTTACTTCAAATTCTACAATAGGTAATCCGTTTGTGCCATTTATTTCAGCACCAGTAATACGGGATACACATTTTAAATTTGAAAATTTTAATTCTCTAGAATAATTGACGATACCTTTATTGACTATCAATTTGGAAATTTCTGATGACTGATTATTATTATCTACTGCAATAAATTCAAAATAAAATGTAGAAGAATCATCCTTTTTTATAATATATTCAAATATATATTCTGGTGATAAATTTGATTTTATATATTTCTCAGAAATATTATTAGTATCGTTAATTTTATTTATTACTAAATAAGCTAGTTGATCGAATTCTTTTATTGATACTTTGATAGATATTATACCATTAATCGCAGTAATTTCATTTTGAGAAAGGTTAACTTCTAAATTATAACTATTTACTTTATCTGTATCCGAATTTTCACAACTTGTAAGCCCCCATATAGAAAGGAGGCTTGCAAGTAATAATACATGTATTCGTATCATGATTTTTTATAATTTTGTAATATGTAATAGCGCTCCTCCATCCCTTGCCAGATTCAGTTCAATGATATCCTTCCTTGTAACTTTCCGCACCAGTCTGTTCAGATTGTTTGGATTCCGGTCCACATCCTCCGCATCGGTATAGATCGTTGCTTGGTAGTCCCCCTCACTAAGGAAGTCCAATTTCAATTTCAGATTCTTTTCCGTACCGTTGTTCAGCGAGCCTACCCACCAGTCCGAACCGCTCCTGCGGGCCACCGTGACATGCTCATTCATTTTTGCCAGCGGAACTCTTATCTCATCCCACGTTCCCGGCACGGTACGGAGCACCTCGAACCCCGGTTGACCTTCATAAGCCTTTGGCGTATCGCACAACGAGGTGAGATGGTTTTCCAAAACCACATACATGGCCAACATATGGCAGCGTGTGCTCATTACATGAGGATTTACATACTGTATCTTGAACTCCGAGCGCGGCAGTGCCCTGAACCCTCCCAGGTGATAGTCCGTCGCTCCTGCCAGCATCCTGGTGAAGGGTATCGCAATGTCATGGTCCGCATTCACCAGCGTGTCCCACTTGCATACCTCGTAGTTGAGCGTCCCCTCCCTCGTGAACTCATTCGGATAGGTCCTCACCAGCCCTGAGGGCTTGCTCGATCCGTGGAACTGTATGAAGAGCCTGTGCCTTGCCGCACATTCCAGTATCTCCTCCTGGATACGGATCATTTCCTGGTCATTGCGGTCCATGAAGTCCACCATGAGTCCCCTGACCCCCCATTTCTCATACAGCGTGAATGCCTCCTCCAGCTTGTCATAGAGCGGTCTCCAGTGTACCCACAGATGTATGCCCACCCCCTTGCTCCTTGCATATTCCACAATTCTTGGCATGTTCAGGCATGGTATCGGTTTTGTGATGTCCGCATTGGGTCCCGCCCATCCGAAATTGAAGTTGTCATCATAGTACCAAGGAGTCTCTGCATATCCGTAGATTCCATGTGCATCCAAGCCATTGCGTGCTGCAAAATCGATGTAGTACTTGTTTGTATCGAAGTTGTTTCCCGGAGAGAACGTGCTGTCCGGCACGACATTCCCGTTCCACCATGTGAACGTGGTCCGGTAAGGCTTAATCCATGAAGTGTCTTCAATCCTGCATGGTTCGTTCAGACTTGTTAGTATGTTCGTCTCCAGTAATCCTCCTACCCGGTCTGCAACGGATATCACGCGCCACGGGGTACGGTGTGGGAAACTGTCTATTTCAACCTTTATTTTTTCCTGCCCGAGTTTTGGCGAGAGCTTTCCCACCAGTCCACTCTTCTCCTTCACCAGGTACATTCCCGCGTAGTCCCTTATTGCCGCCTCTGTTATTGCCAGGGCCACCCCATTGTCGAATTCGAATGTGGCGGGCATCTCTATCAGCCTCTTCCTTGCGACCTTGTCATATCTTACATGACTGTATACCCCTTCGTGTGTATTTACATACCCGGGCAGGTACATGAGCAACGCCATCGGGTTTCCTTGCAAGTTGAACTGTGTCCTTTCATCGTACATCACGTATGAATCCCATGCTTTCTGTTCCGGAAATTCATATCTGAATGCTATCCCGTCATCGAATGCCCTTACAACCAGGTTTATCAGACGGCCGGAATCTGACCGTTCCTGCATGGGAACGGTCATTTCATTGCAACGGCTACGTACACTACTTGTCTTGCCGACAATGAGCTTGTATGTCTCATCAATCTTTTTACGCTGCACCTTTCCTGCTTTAAGATTCCTTCCGAACTCTCCGCTATCAAAGCTGAAACCAAGCAAAGAATTTGTTATAAGAGGCTGCTTCCTATAGTCGATGTCATATGAAACACTCTCCGACGTCACTTTCAGAGAAAATCTAAGTTTTCCGTCAGGAGACGATACAGACATTCTCTGCTGTGCAGAAACAGCTATAAAGCAAAATAGTGCAACACACAAAACAAGAAGTTTCTTCTTCTCTGTCATCTTAATCTGTCTTTGATTGTACATCCTATCCTAATTGACCTCAATCCACAATCTTGCCCGAAACATTATAGCATTTCACCTCAATGTTGCCATAAACCACATTCAATACAGGCTTTCCTGCTTTCCATTCAATAGTTCCGAAACCGGTATCAGTACTGATGAAACTTTTGAAATCACCAATCTTAGAATCAATGTACATGGTTTTGTCAACAGCATCATACCGCACTCCTGTAAGCCCCTGCAACATTCCATAGCTTGCCATGGCACGTGCATACCAATGCCCGCACTCTATCTCATTGAATGGGTTTCTTACTCTTCCATCATATCTCTCACGGCATTCACGGACAATATCCAAGCCCTTTTCCACCTCACCTTTCATCATCAAATGACTGGCAACCTGATATTCGATACCGGTCCAGACTTCATTGCTGTATACAAAAGGCAGTGACAGCATACCACCCTTCGGCCATGTGCAAAGCAATAATCCACCATCCTTACCACAAGCATACACCGGTCTTTGAGGATTGAAATGGTCTACCAAGTCATGTTTCAGATTGTATTTGTGTACGGCCACCAGATGGCTCCTGACCTTTTCATTGTCCAGCACTTCATCCAGTCCGCATACGGAAGCCATCCACATCCCTAAAATTCCATCGGACAGACAACCGGTACCGTATTGGTATTTTGGCCCTTCTTCCTTCAGCAATTTCAGGGCCTCTTCGGAATAACTTCCCCCGAAAGACATTACATCAACCGGATTGGGAGCCTGAAGCCCTTCCCACTGAATTTTCTGTATGAAATATTCTCCATCGAAGAGTGCAGTTTCCATGTATTTCTTGCCTTTTGACAGCAGGGCCGTATATTCCTTAACGGGTTGCTTCAGCTCCTTGCCCATCTCTATAAACGCAGTCAAAGCTCCCAAATAGAAACTTGTACACATGCCGTCCGGTCCCCAGAACTCGATGTCATAAGTATTGTGGTGCGGCTCTTCAAGATAGCCCTTATGCAAGGGGTCCCATGTACGGATGCAATAGTCAAGACTCTTTTTCACTGCCGGGAAAAGGTCTTTCATCCACTGTGTATCCCCGCTGATACGCCATTCACGGTAAACTTTCATAATCCCGCCCAACTGTCCGTCGGCAGCAGCATGGAAGTTGTGAGGCGGTGCCGAAATAGGCAAGTTGACTCTAAAATTCTGGTGTCCTTCCGTATTCTGGCTTACCCTGAATTCCGTTTCACGCAAGGTTCTTTCCAAAGACGGGAACAAATGGGGCAAAGCCTGTGCATAGTTCCACACATGCGTACAACTTCCGTGACAAGAGCCAAAAGAATCCTGACATCCTTCCCAAGCCCAAAATCTTCCATCCCATTGACGTAATACCGTAGGAGATTTCAATATAGTTAAATTAGCAGCAACAGCCTCCAGTACTTCTGCCGGCAAAGAGGAACTATAGAATGCATCACTGAACAGCCGGCTGTTCTTTTCCAGCATCGCCTGGTTTGCATCCCAATAGCCGATAACCTCATTCAAACTCTTGAAGCGCTCCGAGTACCAAGGTCTGTAGGTAGCTTCAACATCTCCTTCATCTGCCAGGAATTGTTTTTCTTCTTCAGAAGAATCCACAACCTGCCAGTCTCCCCAACTGTTACTTTCAAAATCGGCAAGTAAGGTGGATGTAGAAGACAAGTTGTAAATATCTTCATTCCTATTGTCTGTCAACACAAACTGGTCGGCCAAAATATGTCCCCACGGGTAAACATCCAAATCAATGACTTTCACAAAAGCCTTCTTTCCTTGATAAGGTTTCAAATCCCATACGGTTTCACTCAGAGTCTCCGTCTGATTTCCGACCGCCGTCTCTACAATCTTTCCGTCTACTACAAGATTTACAGAAGTACGGTCAGCCTGACTGCCTCCACCTACCAGAAACTTCAGATATCTTTTCCCAATATTGAACTCAGGAGACTGAATAATACCCGTCAGTCCATCTCCACCCTTATCGAACGAGTTCAGCAACTGCTTGCCGACAAAGCCGCTCACAGGTTGCTGACCGGAAGCCGTTCCCTTGCAGGGCATCCCCGTAAATGCCTGTCCTACCTTTCTGGCACCACCGATAGAAAGGTTTGAATCGGGCAGATACCAGCAGAAGTTTACCTTGACTGTTTTTGTCTCTCCCGGCTGCAACGTCAGCGGAACATAAACAGACGCTCCCGGAGCAACACCCTTAACCGGCTGCTTATCAGCGATCCGCCCATAGCGAATATTATCCCAAACCACAGTCTGCGGATCGAACCAGGCACCACGGAACCAACAATGGTCTACAACAGCAGCAGCATTGTCCACATAAATAGCTAGCCCACTGTTGTTCTGATCGGATTCTAAAACAAACCCGTTCTTTACTCCTCGGATAGTACCCTGACCATCAATGAAATTTTTGGTATTATAAGAAAACACGGTTTCGATAGCCTTATCGGAAGTGTTTGTAAACTGATATTCCAGTACTCCAACCGGTAAGCTGGAATTGTCCGCATCCGTCGGAATAAAAGGACTCCAACCCGTAATCTTTGCCACCAAAGGCATATCCTTGTCTCTTAAATCAATAGTCGCAAAAGGAAAACGTGTCTGGAAAACCGCCTCCTCAAAGCGGGGAAGGCCATATGTCTTGTCTCCCCTACCTAAACCACTCTGTGCAGGACCAAATAACTTCCAAGTCGGAACCTGCCCTTCCAATACCTTTGCTCCGTTCTCAACCCCCTTTACATAAATCGCAGCAAAGGTATACGGCTCATTCATCACATCAGGATGGTGCCTGAGAGACACATGCGAAATGGCACCGGTTCCCTCCAAACAGAACATTCCGGCGCCGATTCCCCCTATAGGAAATGCAATCTTATCCAGATATTCCTTTTGATACTTACCGTTAAACTCCCGCCCTTCGCTGTTCTGGGACATTGCTTTACCCGGAAACAGTATAGCCACATTAAATAGGGCCAATAAAGTTAAAGTTGATCTTACCATAGTTGAATTATTAATGTTAACGAATCATTATTCTATTTTTCCAAATTTATCAAGGATGCGGTTGTACGCTTCAGCCGCTGCTCCATTTCCCCAATCATAGATTGTAAACTCACCCATACCTTCACCTGCCGGATTTGTACGGCCGCCATGCCCGTAATTTTCCATCATGAATCCATAATCCTCTGAAGCAAAGAACGGATGAACTTTTTCCCATTGCTGTTTGGTTTGAGGATTTTCAGTACAATACATCATTACAAAAGATGCCTTAAGTGCAGCATATCCCCGTTCTATATACTCTGGCTTATCAAGAAGTTTTCCATATTGAATAATGAGTTCGGAAAAAAGACTTTCGCGTGAATCATTCCATTCACCATCGGCATTCAACACACCAAAACCACCCAATACATTTACATACATGTATGGCGGCTGCCACGATGCTTGGGTCATCAGCAATTCATCAAGTGTACGCTGTCCATAATCAAGATATTCTTTATTTGAGGTAAGACGATAGCACTCCAGTAAGGCTTCAGCTGTCCAGAACATTGAAAAATTATTCTGTTTATGCATATTGTTCCGCAAAACTTTTTTACCTACCAAGTTATCCGAACCGTAACGAGAACAAGACCAATAAGTTTCAAAGTCTTCCCACTTCCCAACCGGGATAATTTCATGGATAACTGCATTCATGGCTTTAAATGCTGCCCGTTTATACTCTTCCTTATGTGTAAGCTCATACAGTTTAAGTAAAAAAGTAACTGATAAAGATGTTTCAGGAGAAGCATTCAAATGGTTCATCGGCTGCATTGTCTTTAAGTCAAGCCAGCCAGGGAAAAAACCATTTTCATACTGTATTCCAAGTAAAGCCATCGCATAATCTTCTGCATAAGCCAAAAGACGGGCATCTTTTTCTAATTCATCATACCACCGAAGCATCAACAATGCTGTCCAACTCATATCAAGAATATGATACGGAGATTCTTTCGGATTCCAGGTATAAGGATTTCTGTTGGAATTTCCCCAATAATAGGTATTCCACCCCTTGCTCCGATTATACTTTTTACCATCAATCTCTACTTCATGCATTTCCGTACCGATAAGTCCATAGAAAAAACCATTCCTCTGCGGAAATGACAGAGCCAGTTCTTTTGTCAAATTTGCTTTTGCAAGAAGCTCCCTATTACCGGTTCTTCTTGCATATCGATACAATCCACTTGCAGAACGTAATGAACTGAACCATGCCTGATTCCAAATAGAACGAAATTCACGCTCATTGATTTCTCCCGGATAATTGGGACTTTGTGTAACATTCACAATGAATACGGGAGCACCCACTTTGTTTCCATCTAACTCAAATTGCTGCCACACATTTTCTGACCATGAATTAAAAGCCCAATTATAAGTATGTTGCACATACTTTTCCAGGCTCTCCTTCACCGGATTACCTTTCACATATGCAGTATGCCCCCATCGACTCCACATAAATTCTAACGGCTTCTTGAAAGGATTCCGCAATACTTCCTTGCTATCAGAATACATCAAATAAAAGCCTATTTCAATATCTCCTTTTGGATAAGTAGTTTCTTGATCACGCTCAAACAGAACGTGTTCGGATACATGGTTATTGCACATTCCGAGAATAAGTGTATTAGAGGATGCGTCCATATCCATATACCATCGTACAGGAGTCCCCTTCTGCATAATATCCAAATCGGGGATAAGAATAAGAGTTTGATGATCGTCTGCTACAATAAGGGCAGGAGAACGGAATACATGTTGATCGATGACATTTCTATCAGTAGGGGTAAGATGTGGCGCCCAATGGAATGAAGGTAAAAAATCCGGCTTTACCGCTATACGCCAATCACCTTGTTGAACAGAGTTTTTAAGCGAAAAAGAAAGGTTTATGTACAAAGTGTTGTTATCTATCACTTTCACATGGCTTTTTCCTCTCTCAATTCCTAATAAATCATACTGTATAGCATCAATAGCTTTACTAAAATTCTTCGGAAAAACACCCTTATTCAACTCAATTCTCTCTTGTGCATCCCAATGCTCTTGAGCACAGATGCCTATGTTGGACATTATCATCCAAACAAAAGTTATAATTAATGTGCGTGTGTTCATGATATTATATTTATCAATATAATTAAAACTCTCCCATATCAGCCAATTCAGCCTTCATTAAAAAAACATTATAAGGCATCCACATTGACATCGTAAAATATAAATTATCACCAGTTACCGACAACGGATGAATGTAAGAACCATACAATTGGGCATACTCTCTACCATTAGCAAGCTCATAGGGTTCACTCCATGGGCCAGTTATGTCTTCTGCCGTACGCATAGTTATATTATATCTATCTGCATTGAAATAAGCAATTATCCATTTCTTATGTGTCTCGTTATATATAAAAGAAAGTTCACCAACCTTATCTTCTATTAATACTGTTGCCTCATTTTCATTGCCTTTTATCCATTGATTAGTAAAAGCATTCCAATATTCATAAGCTGTCTTATTCTCAATATCTGTTTCATGAAATCGTGCTAATTTAGCATTGCTATCCCTCCCCGTTTGAGTACCTATCATATAAACATATCCATCTTTCTTAAAGTACCCTACCTGGCCAAAGAAACTATAAGATGAGAAGGTTATATCTTTACATTTAGCCCATGTCAAACCATTATCAACCGACTTATATATTCCCGAATAATTTGTAATCCATCCCGTCCAATTTCTCATATTAAAATAATGCACATAATCTATTCCATTAGCACGAATAGCAGCTGTTGGGATAGAAGTCCAATCACCATTACCTGACGAATCTTTTCCTCCATATACTATCTCGCGGGCATACCCTTTATCATCAGTAGCCATATTACTGAATGACAATCCATCTTCTAAATCATTATCCTCCGAGAAAGCCAGCACATTACTACGCCAACTCCCTCCGTTAGGTCCAGGATTAGCCGGATTCGGTTTAAAGTCATACCCAAAAGTATCACCAAAGAAAATTCCATATTTTCCGGGCTGCATCTCCCAAATAATGCCAAGATCTGTTCCTCCTACATTCCATTTTGTCGCAGTATTATTAGGACTTGGAAAGTTTTCTCCATTTATTATACTCCCTGTAACGCGAGCTATACGAGTAACATTACGAATAAAAAAACCCCAACGGTTATCCACATTCAAAGAGAGTTCTTTCGACATATTACCATCTTTGTAAAAGGCAGCCAATACTAGCCGAAAATTCTGTGGATCTGTTTTTTGGATGGTATAATTGAAAATATAATCAGACGTAAGTTCGCTTTGACTTATCTTAGCTGAATAGCTGTCACCTACACTCTTTCTAACCAGCAAATAATCTATGGCATCAATATCCTTAAAATTCAATGTTGTTGATACAATTTTTGTATCCTTATTTGGAATCAAATGAGTATCCAAAGGTATAATTTCATCAATAGGAATATAAGTTTCAGTTTCTTGTTCAGAAGTACAAGAAACAAATAAAAATATAAACGAAGAGAATACTATAAATAATATGTTTTTCATGTCTATTGATTCATTTTTCAATTTATCGTAACCAGATAACCCATTCGCCTTATATCAAATATTAAAATAGAGAGTGAGCTGACTCAGAAAAATACCAGTAAAAGCCCACTCTCTATCATTAACTACAAAAATCCTTCTCGAAACTATTCGACATTAACTATTACACCCTCAGAAGTAACAGTAGATGTACGCCCTGTTTCTTGATTTTCCTCAGTAAAAGTACCTACCAATTTAACGATATAGCGATACTTCTTAGCAGGATCAATAGTGAAAGTATGAGAGGTTTCCTCATTTACCAAGGTTATTCTATCTCTATAAATATTATTTTCCACTATTTGAATCTGTACTGAAATAGGACGTCTGAAGTCTTCTGGAATTACTGAAGGAATACTCCAAGTCAATGTCACTGTAGTAGCATTATCTTGAATATACTGCACATTCTCAGGCGTAGGTATGAAATAATTCAAGCCCTTGTCATCAAGCACATCTCTGTCATAGCAGCTGGACAGTGATAACACTACCAACAACATTGTAAAAATGGTTACTATCTTTTTCATAATTTTCTTCTTAATAGTTAAACATTAATATCCCGGATTCTGCGTATAGTTACCCTTTGAATAATTCATTTGTGGTTGGGAAATCGGAAAGTACTCATCACGACCGGCAGTAAAACGAGCATCATTGAACCAATCGAAGCGAGTTCTTTCAATAGCAAAATATTCGTTCATTGTCTTTTCCAACAATCCCCAACGCTGCAAATCAAAGAAACGATGACCTTCGCAAGCAAATTCAAGACGATTTTCCCACATTAAGGCTTTCCATGCAAAGTCCTTAGTCCAATTACAGTTAATACCCGGCTGATAAGTAGCAATATGATAATTCATTGTATATGAACCGTCAGCTTGAGTCAAACGAACCAAACTATTGGCAGCACGAGTACGAATCTGGTTAATATATGGCAGGGCTTCCATTTCTCTATCCAATTGAATCAAAATCTCAGCTTTCCACAGCAACACGTCATCGTAACGAATCATCTTCTTATTCATAGAATTAAATTGCCATCCATCATAAGCAATACAACCACAATCAGGATGTGGCATATCTTTGATGGGTTTCAAGAAACTATAAGTAATCGGATCACGAGTAGCAGTTGAATGGAATAATAAATCAGGATCATACTTCCAAGGCTGTCCAGGAGCTACGATAGTATGGCTAAATCGGGGATCCCATGTATACTTATCAAAGTAAGGCTTAGCGCCAGAATTAACGATATCCAAATTATAAGAACCATCTGAATTTTTAATATATTGACCATAATCATCCTCATTATAATCCTCGAAACGGGGTAAACCGTTTTCATCTGTCTTAAACGCATTAGTCAACGTATAGCTAGCATGGTTAAAGTCACAACACTTAAATACAAAATTACCAGGTTGTGTTTCGGGCCACATCCATGGATGATTCAAACCTTCAGCGCGATTAAATCGACCTGCTGTATGAAAATTATTATCAAGAGCAAATTGTAATTCCCAAATGGATTCTTTAGTAGCATTATCATACTCTACCAAAAAGTTATTACCAAAATCAGATTCCAAACCTACACGACCACCTTCTTGATCAATAATTTTATCAATATAAGGCAAAGCTTCTGCAAGTAATTCCTTATTGATATTTATCACTTGATGACGGTCATCCTGTTCGTAAGCCATATTTAATATTGTCCTAGCAACCATAGCAGTAGCAGCATTACGGCTTACACGACCTTTATCCATCTGATCCAAAGGCAATAATTCCTCGGCCTTTTTAAAATCATCAAGAATACGTTGCCATAAGTAAAGATCATTCCCCTTATCCAATTCACGGTTAGGTACTGCTTCAAAAGCATCTGACATACCTACTACATTCTCATCAATATAGGGTACATATTTCCAAAGTTTTTTCAAACGATACAACGTAAATGAACGGATAAAGAGCATCTCACCCATAAAACTATTCTTATTAGGTAACTCTTCTTCCGTAAAATTTGCCATTCTTTGAATTGCTGTATTACATCTTTGGATAACTTGATAAGAATTATACCAAGTACCATCCAATGCACCGGTATTAGGATTTACATAAGTAAAAAGTGATATGTTACCAAAAGAACCTACAGCATCAGCAACACCACCACCACCTTTGTAGCAGTCATCCGAACGCATAGAACCACTCCACCAATACATATAAGGAGAGGAATCCAATGACCCCATCTCACACATACGGGCATAGGCTGCTGTGACAAAACCTTCTATATCGCTAGGTTTGTTAAGTATATTTTGGTCCAGAACTTGTTTAGGATTGATATCCAAATATGAATCACAACTGCTGACTCCCAATATAGAGCATAGAGCAATTGATAAAGTTATATATTTGCTTTTCATAATAATTTATTAATTAAGTTTAAAAAGAAACATTGATACCGAAATTGAAAGTAAATGGTGTCAGATAATGATAAGAAGGTCTTTCTGGATCGAAACTTGTATATTTGTCATCTCCCCAAAACTTCTTCAAAGTAAATACATTATATGCAGCAGCATACAAACGCAGATTACTCATATGCATTTTTTTGATAAGCTTAGTCGGAAATGTATAACCCAATTCAATATTTCTCAACTTAATATATGAACCATCTTCTATGAACCAAGAAGAGAATCTTTGTTCTTGATTGGCAGTATTATTCGAGATAGCCGGAATATCAGAATTCGGATTGTCAGGTGACCAACCGCCCAACATACGAGTTGCATGATTTTTCCATGCAGGATTGGTGAAAAGCCAAATATCACTCTCTTTCTTCCAGTCGCTATTTACATCATTACCGAACATACCCTCAAAAAATAAGTTCAAGTCAAAGCCCTTATAAGCGAAATCAAAATTAAGACCTCCAAAGAAATCCGGGTCATAGCAACCTATCCAAGTTCTATCATATGTTTCATTGATTACACCATCACCATCTAAGTCCTTGTAGCGAATACGTCCAACTGCTTTACCTGGCTGGTCTGCATGAGCATCAACTTCCTCTTGAGTTTTGAAAATACCATCAGCTACCAAACCATAAGCAGAATTTGGAGAACGTCCTAAAATCAAATCGTGTACACCATCACCAGCATACTTATTGATTACATTGGAAGGAAGGTCAGTCAATTCAGTTTTGTATGTACCAATATTGGCACTAACAGCCCACTGGAATTCACTGGAGGGGTCACTCTTGAAAGATACTGTAAATTCTACACCTTGGTTATTCATACTAGCACCATTAACCCAAGGTTCACCACCTTCACCCATTGCTGCGATATATGGAGTCTGGACCAAGATATCATTTGTTTTCTTATAGTAATAGTCAAAAGAACCAGTCAAACGTTGATTGAAAAATCCAAAGTCAACGCCGAAGTCTGTTTGTTTGGTTGTTTCCCATTTCAAATCAGGGTTACCAATCCAAGTTCTTCTATAGCCAGACTGCAAAGCGCCGGTTGCTTGTCCCTTAATAGGATATGCAGTATCAAAATAATTAGTAGTAAATGGAGTAGTTGTGTAACCACGAGGTAATCCTTGTACACTACCATTCGTACCCCAACTGAAACGAATTTTCAGATCAGACAACCAGTCCGCATCTTCCATAAAAGCTTCATCCTTAATTCTCCAACCAGCAGAAAATGCAGGAAATACACCATAACGATTATTGACACCAAACAAAGAAGAACCATCACGACGTACAGTTGCAGACAACAAATATTTACCAGCATATGAATAATTGGCCTTAGCAAAAAGAGAGAAATAAGTATATTCATCAGCAGAACTACTTACATCAATTTCATCACCGGTAGCAACACTAAGACCGGCAAAATCACGATCTTCCAAATAAAGTCCTTCTCTACTTGCATAAAAACCTTCTTGTACATAACGGGTAAACTCACTACCAAATACAGCATCAATATGGTGTTTTCCAAAACTTTTATTATAGGACAAAGTATTAGTCCATACATAATTTAACGGATGGGACTGGTTATTTCTTACATAATTTTTATCATTGCCTCTAAAACCAGTCTCTACATAAGCCCCATCTACTGTTCTACTATAAGAGTTACCATAATTTATACCAAACTGAGTTCTAGCAGATATACCATTCCAAATATTCAGGTCTGCAAAAACATTACCAATAATTTTCACATAATTATTGATATTATCTTTACCCATAGTCATTTTACGTACCGGATTATCAAAATCATCAAGTCCTGCAGGTCCTGCCCAGTTACCATTTACATCATAAACAGGAACCATAGGTGGCATAATCATAGCCAAAAAGGTTTCCCATTGACTTTTATACTGCAAATAAGAAATAGCTAAATTTTCTCCTACTTTCAAACGATCTTTAATCAAACTATATTCCGTGTTAGCACGTACAGAATATTGTTTGAAAAAAGAATGAATTTGTGTACCTTGGTTGTTAGTATACCCTAATGAAAACAAACTTTTAGCTTTATCCGAACCATTAGAAATAGTCAACTGATGATTTGTAGAAACTGCTGTACGAAAAATCTCATCCATCCAATTTGTATCAGTTGCTTTTACCAATTGATTATTATCCAAATATTCTTTCATTTTCATATTATCCAATACCAGCATTCCATTATCACCTCTATGATACTCATACTCAAAGCCATTGGGTAATAATAGGCCTGAACCATAAGCCCACTCATCATAAGCAGCAGCGCGGAAGGCAGCAGTACCCCATTCTGTGGCGTTCATCATTTCCGGTCTATTTATTATAGAACTTACAGAAACACTACCATTATAGTCAATGGTAGTCTTACCAGCTTTACCTTTTTTAGTTTGGACTAAAATCACACCACCAGAAGCACGTGCACCATAAATTGAGGCAGAAGCAGCATCTTTCAATACCTGAATAGATTCAATATCTCCTGAATTTATGTCACGTAGATTCAGACCTTCAGCTGGCATACCATCCAATACAATTAATGGAGTAACAGCTCCAGACAAAGAAGAAAGACCACGAATTTGAATGCCTATATCTTCTGCAGGATTACCGCCATTGTTGCTAATTTTCACACCGGCCATCTTACCCTGCATAGCTTTCATAACGTTAGCGGAAGTCTTCTTGATGTCTTTTGAATCCGCCAATGCAACCGATCCGGTTAAGTCAGCTTTTTTCTGAGTCATATAACCAGTGTATACAACGACTTCAGACAACATCGTAGCATCACTTTTCATAATAACATCCAAAGATTTCAAGCCTTTAACAGAATATTCTTCTGTTTTTTGACCAATATAAGAAAAGACTAACACAGCATTATCAGAAGGTATTCTTATCGAATATTTTCCCTCCACATCAGTAGTTGTACCTATAGTAGTTCCTTTAACGACAACATTTACCCCAATAAGAGGTTCATTAGTCCCTTCTTCCAGAACTGTTCCTTGTATTACTCTCGCTTGTTGAATCTCATTAGAAGTATCTACGCCATGCTCAGATACTTGAATAGATCCATTTGTCCCCGATGCAGCGGTTGCAAGGGGCAAATTATCCCCTGCATACACTGCAAATGATAGCATTGATGCCAATGCTATGAAACCATTCCTTTTAAAAGAAATCCTCATAATACTTTGATTTAATAGTTAATAAAAAAACAACGTAATTTTAAATATCGGGTATACCCAATTTTACCATCTTGGAATTTCCAAATCGTCCTTGCTCGGCAAAGCCGGGAATTTGGCATGCGGCTCGGCCTGGTACCAGAAAGTGGTCGACGAGATATCCGACTTCTGGTTGTTGTAGCGTCCGTCATGGCGCCATCCCAGGTCCTGTATCGTGACCTTCAGGTCCTTGTCGAAGCGTACCGGGTCAAGGATATGCCAGCGGTACAGCCCGAAAGCGGTCACCGCACGGTACAGCCCGTCGGGACGGATTACCTGGTGCATGCCGGCATAAGGGGTGGTGAACTCCTGGTACTGGCGCGTCTTCTGGTTCTCGAAATTGTACGAACCGCAGAAGTAGTCCTCAGTCCCGGTCCCGCAGATAGTCGGATATTCCCTGTCACCGTCCATGTAGAACTTGATTTCCCCCTCACCCCACCAGCAGTTGTCGTTTACACGCCACGCCAGGTAGGTACCCACGTACTGTCCCTTGCCCTTCACACCGTCAATCAGCGTGTGCAGCGACCCCTGGGTCGGGTTGGAGCGGCGGAACTGCGCGTGGAAGTAGGCCTCGTCCTCAGGAACTTCTGTCAGGGTGTAGTTGATTTGGTAGTACAGGCGCATCTCCTCGGCGGTGTTGATGTTCTCCAGCGTGATACGGGCTTTCTTGCGGAAAGGCATCTTCCAGTAGCAGTTGAAGGCGCTGCCCGGATTCACGCAGACGGCCAGTGAGGAGAGCTGTGCATATTCATTGTATGCGCTGCAGAAGAAGTCACCCACCGGACATTCGACGGAAGGCTCCTTCTCATCGTCCCAGTACATTCTCAGGATGGAGAAGCGCCAGTTCCCGGTCGGTGTCATCCAGATCTGCTGGATGGCTCCCGGACCCTCGATTTCCGCAATCGTGATTGTCTCTCCCGGTTTCACGATGATGAAGGGGTTTACCTTCCAACCCTTGCCCAGGTCCTTGGCCGCATGGTGGGCGTTGGCCACATTCCGCTGGTCCTTGTCCCTGACCGGATCGGCCATGCCGCCCTTGCCCTTCTCACCCGTGAAGTTCTCGGGGCTGATGGAACGTGTCTTCGCATCGGACAGTCTTGACAGGTTACCCATGTTCATGTCCAGACCGTTGAACGGGTAGTTGCTTTGGGCGTAAACACCCACGGTGACCATGCATAAGGCCGCCAAAATTAATGATTTGATTCTCATGTTTTAAATAGATTAATGGTTTGTATACTTAGTTAATGGTTTCAGCAAGTTTTGCCAGTTCAAGATATTTCTTGTATA
>ERZ1673751.31-NODE-31-length-232255-cov-39.865844_pt1 | contig 232255 bp, 153 predicted proteins | sample MGYA00580202_ERZ1673751 | MGnify/ENA primary metagenome ERZ1673751 (study PRJEB41218, sample SAMN15661780) | gut metagenome | host: Homo sapiens | place: Canada: London | collected 2015-08-20/2019-03-30 | study: EMG produced TPA metagenomics assembly of... | reverse complement strand
TATCATTGTGTTCCAGCAATTCACCCGGTTTGTCGGCTGCCATGACTATCTTCCAGGGAGTGGCATAATAAGTCACTACATCCACGGGGCTATACATTACAGAAGTCAGTGTATTCTTCTTGTCTGTGGAGGCAAGGTATTTGGTCAGACACCAGTCGTCAACATCAGCATCTGCCAATGCGGCCCATTTACCATTCGGGAGTTCCAGCGTGAGGGCACGTTCTACCGGATGTTTGATATCATCAATGTTCAGGTACTCAAAGAAAGCCTGTGCCCATTGTTCGGTCCATGCTTTTGTACCTGCCGGTAAGGCGTATTCTGTGAGATCACCTACTACTTTATGAAAGATAGCCTTTGGGTGTTCCGGGAAGAAATAGCGGAAAGCTACTCCTTCATTATAGGCACGCACCTCAATGTTGAGCCGGTAGCCGGAGTTATCTTTCTTGGAGAGATAAAGGGTGCCGGTCCGGTAATGATCGCGTACACTGCTACGTTCACCGTAAAGTGGCTGCCAGGTGATGTCTGTTTCGGGTTGGTAAGTCACAGAGTCCACTTCCAGATTGTCCATCCAGCAGGCAGGCTGTTTCAGGTTTCGTGCTCCCAGAGCCATTTCCCATATCCGGTTGTCCAGTTCCAGCCCGGCACGTGATTCATTGACTACAGGTTGTGATTTGTAATCTACCCGATAACAAAGTTCGTTTGCTACAGGTGAAACCTGCTTCTGGTAAAATGCTATTTCATGTGTTCCGTCAGGAGATGTCAGCTTCAGTTCCTTGCCATTGTTTGCAAAGAGGGAAGGAGTGAGAACTAACATAATAATTGCTGAGCCGATAGTCTTCATATCTTCGTATTTATTGTTTTTATATAAATACGATTTGGGATATGAGGATACTCAATGTATTCTATCTTTTTAAGGAAATAATGTTCGAGACAGTTTGTGAAATGACAGGACTTCCAAAAAATGACGAGAATCCATCTTCCTTTTGTGAACTTCCCTGTACATGGGCTATGAAGAATCCATATACCCGGCCCTGTTTATTGATCCATGGATAGGCGCCGGCCCAACCCGGTGAACTGATCTGATAGGCTTCTCCTGTTGCTTCATCAATGAGTTCCCTCCATTCTCCCAAACCGTATATACCGGTATGATATTTTTTCAGTGCACGTTCTACGTATTCACCCGGGTGAACTTCCGCATTTCCCACCTGGTCTGCCTGCATTTCATGTATGGTTTCGGGTTTCAGTATTTGCTTTTCTTCAAATACGCCATTGTGGTAGATCATATCAAGAAAACGCATGTAGTCGTGCAAAGTGGTACAGAGACCTCCACCCAGCATGGGAGCGTGTCCGCCATCCGTATTCACGGGCGTGAAGTGAGAGCTTTTCATTCCTAAAGGTCGGGCAATTAATTTCTGGAATAATTCCTCAAATTCTTTATTCATCGCTTTTTCTGCCATCCGGCCGGCTATCTGCATGGCAAGTCCGCCATATTCAAAACGAGTGCCGGGAGTGAAAACCGTGTCAAGTGGAAGAATCTCCATGACTGCCGAATCCAGCTGATTGTAATTGTCTACGCGTGGTTCCGGCAGGTAAGGGCGAACGCCTGATGTGTGCGAAAGCAACTGACGTAAAGTAATCATTCCTTTTACGTCGTTTTTAAATTCAGGAATCCATTTCTTTACATTATCATTCCAATCCAAATCGGTACGGTCTACTACCGCTCCGATGACTGCAGCTGCCACCCATTTTCCGGCAGAGGCTACATAGACTTTGGTATCGGGAGTGAATTCTTTATAGTTTTTCCAAAAGATAATGCTGTCATCTCTAACTACGCAAATGGCTGCACCGGGATAATACTCTTTGTCTATCCAACCGGTAATAATGGAATCGAGTGGTGCAAAATTATAAACCGCCTGCCTATTACTGGCAGGGCGGCATGACAGGAATAAAAGATAAATTCCCCAAAGAGAAACTGTAAGAAGATTCTTTTTCATCTACTTTGTTTTTAAATCCCAATATATAACATAACGTTGATGGTGCACATCGTACAGAGGTTTCAATATAGTACCTTCCGCATTTTTGAATTCCAGTCCTTTACCTGTACGTTGCAGGTTGCGTTCCGGATGTTTTAAGTCTACTTGCAATGTCGTATTCAATCCTGCCGGGATATGATAATCGTAAGTATAATAATCATTGTATAATGCCGGATCAGAGAATGGTGCCGGAGTTTGCATACCTTCTGTTCCCAATTCGCCGGCCAATACCAGCGGTCCGTATAGCAGAGCTCCCTTTTGAGGATTATCAGAAGTGGTTTCCAGCTGCAGGCTCATCGGATAATTGGCTTCAATGCGATCACCGTCTTTCCACTGGCGGGTTACAGCAATGTATGATCCCGGTTTCTGCTTTACCGATACTTTTTTCCCGTTGACGTTTACTTTCACGCCTTCACTCCATGAGGGATAGCGCAGATAAATCGTAGTGGTGACAGGTTTGTCTGTTTGGATGGTCAATGTAGTGTTTTCTTCTGCTGGGAAACCTGTTTCCTGACGCAGAGTTATTCCTTTTGCTTTCCAGTTTACTTCTGACGGAATAAAGAGATTCACGTAAATTCCTTTTTCATTGTGACAATAGATAGCTTCTCCGTATTTGGCATGACTTTCAAAACCACTGCCTACACAACACCAAAAGGAATTCTCCCGGGTACTATAAACTTTGTGAGAGCCGGAGAGTAAGGGCAAGAAATAGGATACCATTCCCGTTTCAGGATCTTGTTGTCCAAGAATATGATTATAGAGTGCACGTTCGTAGTAATCGGCAACTTTGGCATCTCCCGTCCAGCAGAACAGGTGACGGCTTAGTTTCAGCATATTGTACGTACAACAAGTCTCACCGGTATATCCGGTCAGATGTTTGGATAATTGTTGTGGATCGAAATAATGCTCTTTATCACTGCTGCATCCCGGTGCAAAGGTATGATGGTCTATCATGGTATGCCAGAAAAAATCAGTCAGTTTCCGACTGTCATTATCCTGCGTCAGCTCGTAGTTACGTGCTTCGGCAAGAACTTTTGGGATAAAGGTATTCGTGTGCTTGGTTCCTAAATCATCGCGTTGTTCTTTCAGCGGATCGATAACATCATTGTGATAGAAAAATTCAGCAAGCCATTGATAACGCTCGTCACCGGTGATGGCATAAAGATTATAGAAAGATTCGTTCACACCGCCGAATTCATTCCGTATCATCCTTTTCCGGGTGGGTTCATCCAGCGGTTTAAGTTTATTATAAGCCCAGTCGCCCATGCGGGTAACTACTTCCAATGCCTGTTTGTTATCTGTATAGAGGTATTGGTCGATCAATCCGGAGAAGAGCTTGTGTAATGTATACCAGGGTGCCCATACACTTGTCCCACGTATGTTCCGATTGATCAATTCTTCCGGATATGCACTGAGATACCCGTTTCCCAAAGCTGCCTGTACTTCTGCCAGACCTGTAACAAGACTGTCACCTTTCAGCTTGAATATTTCACTTCCGGTAGATGCGTACATGAGCGCATAGGCTGATAGTAGATGCCCTGTTGTATGTCCGCGCAGTTCGCAGTCCAGTGATTCCCAGCCGCCTAGTTTCTTTACGGTCATATATCCACCTTCACGTCCGGCAAATACTCCGGCGTTGTTGCGGAAACTGTGTAGCAAACGATTGGTTGCTATAGAAGTCATCCAAACAGAATCACGCATCATATTGTCGCGAAAACGGCTTGGTAATAAACGCACGTCTTTTAAGTCGAAACTCTCTACCTGTATCGGCGCTGTTGTCACTTTTTTCATTTTTCCGGCATGTTGTCCGGGATAAATGGATTGAGCGGAAAGGCCGGTTGATAGAGCCGCACAGATTGTCATTAGGATTAAACTCTTATTTCTCATAACTTTTTTATTAATTCTTTCTTTATATATACGAAGTAGAGGGATATATTACTCAAAACCCGTTAGAGGAATTTAAAACTGTATAGCGAGCTATTTTCCTATTATGACTGAGGATAGTTCCCACTAGGACTGAAGGTATTTCCCACTACGACTGAAGGCACCTCCCACTAGGACTGAACTCGTGTTCCACTACGACTGATCTTAGTGGAACACCAAGTGCGTTGTCACACAGATAGTTATGCTTTTTGCTGCACTCCTATATAGCTCATATCGGGAAAGGAATGAATAAGATTCACCACAGATTACACAGATTCACACAGATTTATCAATCTAATAATCAGCAAAATAGAATCTGTGTCAATCTGTGTAATCTGTGGTGAATTAATTCATAACCCTGTAGAAATGAACTAGTCTTGTCCGCGGATTACTTTATATTACTCAAATATCTTCCAGCTTTTCAAATGAGCGAATCCATTCCACAATTACCGGTTCATTACCGATATTCCCAAAATTGAGAATAAGAGTAATGTTTGTTGGTCTTTCTGTGAAGTGCGTTCCATTATTTGACAGATAGTCTGTAATCTTGAATACATAGATATCTTTTCCTATCTTTTTAGCCTTATCCGAATCTAACTTCCAAAATTCCGGAGCACTGGCAACGCTATAGCTTAATTGTAACCAGTCTTTATTTGCGGATGTTGGAATTTTGGGTGCCTTTACAGCAATATACGGATAGTTTCCTGCCTGGTAGGAAATCCTTTTCTTTTGCATATTTACTCCGGATGATACAAATGACATTAGATTATCCACCTGTTTATAAGAGCAATTGGCGAAAGCCCATCCTTCCAGTTGGGAAAGATCCTCATTTATTTGTCCGGGGACTTTCCTTTCATTTAAGTCTTTTCCCAAATAGAACAGCAGGCTGCCGAAACCCGGGTTATCACAAGTAAATCCCGGTCCTTCAGGACGTATCATGCCTAATACAATTTGGGTATATGGCATTTCTAACCCTTTGCGTTCAACATAGTGGTTGTAGGCTATTTCAAATAATGAGCGGAAACGTCCCATTCCTTCTTCCCCTAACGTAGTCCAGTTTGAATATTTTCCGGTTATATCTTTCCAGGTAAAGAAAGGTACTTCATAGCCCAGATTGGATTTGGCCAAGTATTCATAACCTTTCATAAGGCGATTATCCAAAGCGCTATACAGGTCTCTGCCTTGTGTCCAGGCTATTTCGGCAATTTCCGAGAGGCATCCTAACCCTAACATGGCATGTTGCTGGTCACGTCCACTTTCCTGTATCTGGCCGGATTCTGCTACGTAGTTGGGAAGAGTTCCATTATCATGGCCTTTCAGAAAAAACTCTATAGCGTCTTCATACAACTTCTTATCGTTCAGAAATACTCCGAATGCCATTTGTGCCTTAGTTACCGCAATTCCCCAGTTACCGTTGGTGTAAGGTTTGGTATTGTAGAAAGTAGTAAGTATCGGCTGGAATACATCTCGGAACATACTTTCTACTTTGGGTGTATCTTTTGCATCCCATCCGTTAGTATATTTATCTGCTGTATATGTATATCTCATGATTTCTGCTGCGTTTACCAGCATAAATCCTTGAAGGCCGGCACAAAGCGGATCGTCCGGACCTTCTATTTTCTTTAGGGTACTTGCATACGCTCTGATAATCTCCATTGCTTTGTCTGCATGAGGCTCTTTTCCTGTGACTATCCAAAGAATGGCATTGTAGTAAGCTGCATTAAAATCTCGTTCACAAGGATCTTTGGTATAACCATATCTGCCGGCACGGCTGATAGTTTCGAAAGGTCCTTTTATGCAATAATCAACTTTTCCCTCAGGCATTCCTCGCATGATGTTAAATGAACCGTAAGCCGGTTGGATCTCATTTCTGACAAGTTCTCGGATTCTTTTTAATGAAGATTCAGAATGGAGTAAGCCCGGATGAGTAAACTCTTGGCTGTTTATATTCAGCATATAAAAGAGAAGAATAAATAACGGAATAAATTTCTTTTTCATCATATTCTTAAAATAATAAGGTTAATACATATTAGATAGAAGTCAATATGTATATAGCGTATTTACGTGCCGATTTACCTAAAGCGACATCGCACTTTTTAGTTTAATTATGAAAAACAATTCTGCGTATAATGCATCATGAGATTAAACTAAGTTTTAGTGAGCAAAACTATACATTCTATCAAAAAAATCATTAAGTTTGTCGGACTTCTTAGTAATAATAAGGAGAAAATGATCGATTTTTATGAATGTATGAAGGACACATATTATTATATAGGGAGAGTTGCTCCATTTGTCATTCGTTATTTATTTATGGTGATAATGTTGTTGTTGCCATTATCTCTGTATTCAATCCAACAGTCTCCTGTTTTTCGTTCTGTAACTGTATCTGAAGGTTTATCCCATAATACGATAAATGCTATATATAAGGATACCCGTGGTTTCGTATGGTTAGGAACACAGATGGGATTGGATCGTTTTGATGGGGTAAATGTGACGACTTATCCTCAATTTTCCGGGAGAACTGTTTTTTCGATAGCAGAGACTGATTCTGTAAATTTATGGGTGGGTACAGATATAGGATTGATAAAGTTTAATCGTAAGACAGAGACGGTTGAACCGATTGTTTTAGATGGCAAATCTTTGTCTGTAAAAGTGGTTTTTGTGAGTAAGAAGGGGAGATTACTACTTGGTAGTTCACGTGGATTATTTCTGTATGAAAGTGGTGTATTCAGAAAGATTCTGCTGGACTCCAATGCCTTGTCTGCTGTGAATGGCCTAATGGATATTGTAGATGGAGAGGATGATAGTGTTTGGATCGCTTCAAATGGAGGATTGATCCATTATAATATGGAAACTGGAAGATCACGAGTGTTTGAGAATAATATTAGAGGAGGATTAAATTACTATAGTTGTCTGGCTTTGATGGGAAATACTATTTATTTAGGTACGGCAAACCAAGGCATGCTGAAGTTTGATATTGGGCAGGAAGTTTTCTCCATATATCCGCAAATAGGTAATGGATGTATTAAGGATTTGGTACCTGTAGGTAATGATACATTGTATGTAGGAACCAATGGAAGTGGTGTCAAAATTATAAAAGCATCTTCCGGACAAGAAATAACGTCAATAGAACATTCTATACAGGAAGATGCCATTTGTTCGAATGCTGTTTATTCATTACTGAAAGATAAAAATATCCTTTATATCGGTACTTACATGGGTGGAATGAGTTATACGCCTACGCGTGGGAATACCTTTTCCATCTATTCTTTTAAGGATAAATTTGATTCCCATAATCTGAATGTGCGTGCGTTCTGGATTGGTAAACAAGGGCGAAAAGTAATAGGTACCCGTGACGGACTTTATTATATTTCCGAAGAAGAGAATATAGTGAAACATTACACTATAAAATCTTCGATATTACGTTCGGATATTATTTTGTCGGTTAAACCTTTGGGAGAAGATTATTTGATAGGAACTTATGGTGGTGGCATGTATTTGCTGCATGCAGAGACGGGTAAACTGTCTTTCTTTAAACCGGATGATTGCTTCAGGCAAAATTCATTTACCGGATGTGAAAGAGATAAAGAGGGCAAATACTGGATAGGGAGTTCTTATGGGGTGTATGTCTATAATGAATTGACCGGACAGTATGTAAATTACAATAATAGAAATTCGTCTCTTGCCATAAATTCAATATTTACTTTAAAAGCAGATTCAAAGGATAGAATCTGGATAGGAACGAATGGAGCTGTTTTTTTGTATGATATGTCAACCGGTACTTTCAAGTCGGATGTATTTCCTGAACATATAGAACCGTTTACAAAAAGCATACGGTATATTTATGAGGATAATCATAAAAATCTATGGTTTTGTGACGATAAAGAGGGAGTTGTTAAAGTTGATGAGCATTTTACTAAATTTGAGCATCTGACAGTTGATGATTTCCTTCCCAATAATTCGGTCATGAGTATTATTGAAGATCCGCATGATGGAGGACTGTGGTTTAGTACACAACGTGGTTTACTGTATATCAAAGATAATCATCACAAGATTTTCTCTCTTTATGATGGCATTCCCGGATACATATTTAATAACCCTGTACAGATTACAGATGATGGCTCTATTTGGTGGGGCAATGAAAGGGGATTAGTAAAATATACTTCTCAGCTTAAACATGAAAGAAAGGTAATTCCATTACCTCCTGCCATTACATCAGTAGCTGTTGCTGGTAGAATCCTTCAGACGGGAGATGAATTGTTGCCTTTTTCTTCTTCATTTATGGAGAAGATCTCTTTGCCTGCAGATAAGAATAATATTGCATTTACGTTTTCTGCCTTGAATTATGCTGTTGTAAATACGGATATCTATGAATATTTTTTGGAAGGGTATGATAAGGAATGGTTGACTTTGATGAAAGGCAATCAAGTAGCCTATATGAATCTTCCAGTTGGCAACTATGTTTTTAAAGTACGGGCGGCGTCTAATCCGGGTGCAGTTATGGCGGTTAAGGTGGAAGTTGTACGGGGACTTTCTTTCACCTTATGGATGGTGGTACTTTGTTTTTTAACATGTTTGGTACTTCTCTATAGCTATTATGCTTTGCTGGGTAAATATAGGAAAATGAAAGAGGATATGCGTGAGAATACAGTACAAGTCGAAGGAGTACAGAAGGAGAAGTATCAGAAATCCAGGGTGGATGAAGAAGAGGTATCACGGATAAAACAAAGGTTAACAGAATGTATGAATAAGGATAAGATGTATCTGAATCCGGATTTGAAGTTACAGGATGTAGCGAATACTATTGGCTGTAATGCGGGAGATTTGTCACAGGTTCTAAATTTATATTTGAATATAAACTTTACCGATTATATCAACCAATATCGTGTGGAAGAATTTATTATCCGCGTGCAGGATAAATCAGCTTCCAAATATACTTTGGCGTTTCTTTCTGAGCAGTGTGGATTTAGCTCCCGGACATCTTTTTTCCGTTCATTTAAGAAATTGAAGGGTAAATCACCTGCAGAGTATATTAAGGAGAAAGATATCATTTTAGAAATATAACTTCCTGAAAAGAGTACCAAAATAATTTGGTACTCTTTCTTTTTATATAATTAAAATATTGAAATATAGCTGTTTATTGAGAAACTCGTTTCAGCCTTTAGGTTGGTACCTATTACACTTCTCAGAATGTCTGAAAAGAATTCCAACTTACTAATTTTGTTGTCGTTGAAATCAATTTGTTCATTTAAAAAGTGCTATATCATGAAACACAAAACCATTCTTTTGCTTGCTTCTTTATTTGTAGTGGGAATTGCTTGTAAGCAATTCGACCGGGAATTTTCAGTAAATACCAATATTGATTATTGTGAGGCCCAGGCTTTACGTACATTGGCCATTGTTCCTTCTGGCTCAGAAGGAGGTATTCCTAACTCGATCGATGGAGATGATGTTAATTGGCATTTCACCAGTCCCGGTTCATGGACTTCAGGTTTCTGGCCTGGTATTCTTTGGTATTTATATGAGAATACAAAGGATAATATGTGGAAAGTTGCAGCTGAAAACTATACTCAAAAGATTCTTCCTGTAACTCACAGAAAAGCAAGGAGCCATGATATGGGATTCATTACGATGTGTAGTTTGGGCAATGGATATCGTTTGACGGGTAATACGGAATATAAAGAAGGATTATTACGTGCAGCTGATTCTCTTTCAATTCTGTTTAATCCTGAAGTTGGTACTTTTCTTTCATGGCCGGGTATGGTAAAAAAGGAAAATTGGCCTCATAATACTATTATTGATAATATGATGAATCTTGAACTGCTATTTTGGGCTGCCCGAAACGGGGGAGAACGCCGTCTATATGATATGGCGTGTGAGCATGCCGATACCACAATGAAATATCAGTTTCGCAAAGATTATTCATGCTATCATGTTGCCGTATATGACACGATTACCGGACATTTTATAAAAGGTGTGACTCATCAAGGGCTGAGCGATAACTCCATGTGGGCACGTGGACAAGCATGGGCTATTTATGGTTATACTATGGTATATCGTGAAACGGGAGAAGTGCGTTTTCTGAACTTTGCCCGAAAAGTAGCAGATGCTTATTTATCCCGTTTACCGGAGGATTTAATTCCTTATTGGGATTTTGATGCTCCCGACTTGTCTTCTGGAGAACCTAAAGATGCTTCCGCAGCGGCTATTACAGCTTCTGCTTTACTGGAACTTTCTACTTATGTAACCGAGCGTGACTCTTCACATTATTATTATGACCAGGCAGAAAAGATGCTTGAAATGTTATCATCTTCTGCTTATAAGGCAGGAGATACAAAATATGCTTTTTTGTTACATTCGGTAGGTCATATGCCTCGTGGTGGAGAAGTTGATGCATCCATTATTTATGCGGACTATTATTATCTTGAAGCATTAATTCGTTTTAAGAGATTACAAGAGAAACGTTCTATACTGGCTAATTTATAAATATTTCCTTAATCTTATCTATTATGAATACACAATTGATGATTGCCGGATATTGTCCGGTTGGAAATTACTCTTTCGAGATAATTTATAAAAAGTATCACACTTTTTTCGTGCACTATGCTGAAAAAACGATGGGAGAGGAATTGTATGCTGAAGATGTTGTACAAGATGTATTTATCAATTTGCTACAGCAGACTAATTATTTTGTATCGGAAGGTGCAGTATTGAAATACATCTACAAAGCGCTTTATAACCGCTGTATTGATTTGATACGTCATAAGCAAATAGAACAGCATTATGAAGAAGTCTCTGGAAATGACTTTATATCTGCATTGAATAGAGATGGGCACAATACTCTTTTGACAAAAGAATTTTTTGTAATAGTAGAAAATCGTATAAAAGGTTTACCTCCTAAATGCAAACAGATATTTGTAATGAAGTATAAGAATGAGTATTCTAATCCGGAAATCAGCGAAAAGTTAGGATTATCGATACGAACAGTAGAGAATCAAATATATATCGCCCGCAACGTGTTACGAGAATATGTGGATTCTTATCTATGTTCCTAAAAAAAATAGCGAAAATTATCTTTTGTTTGAGTGAATGAAAGTTTATTCCCGTTTAATCTATGTTCATTGAAGATATATTGACTAAATAATTAAATGTGATTTTTTATGTTAAACTTAAAATGCATGCTATGAATAAGAAAGACAAATTCTTTATGCTTTTAGCATTGTCCTGTTTGCCATTAAGTGAAATGGCTGCAGAACAAGTGGATGGTATGGCTGTATCTCCTATAACTCAGGAGGTATTGCAGAATTCGGTTAAAATTACCGGAAAGGTAGTGGATGTTCAAGGAGAACCGGTTATTGGTGCTACAGTAATGGAAAAAGGTACCACCAATGGCATCATTACAGATGTTGATGGTAACTTTACATTAAATGTTTCTCCCAACCGGAAGTTGCAGGTTTCGTATGTCGGTTATCAGACTCAGGAAATTACAATTGGCTCCAATCGTACGTTGAGAATAACCTTGAAAGAGGACTCTGAATTGCTGGATGAAGTTGTGGTAGTAGGATATGGTACGATGAAGAAATCAGATTTGACAGGTGCGGTATCCTCCGTTTCTACTCAGGACTTAATGAGAAGTGGTAGAACGGATGCGGTAGGGGCTATGCAGGGAGCTTTACCGGGTGTACAAATCCAGCGTTCGAATAATAAACCGGGTGGTGAATATAATATTCTGATCCGTGGCTTGAATACAATTAGCGGGAGCACGTCTCCTTTAATAGTGGTAGATGGCGTACCAGGCGCATCTTTATCTAATCTGAATCCAGATGATATCGAAAAAATAGATATTCTGAAAGATGCGTCGTCTACAGCAATCTATGGTTCCCGTGCCACTAATGGTGTGGTAATGGTTACTACCAAAAGAGGAAAGATAGGTAAAGTGAAAATTGACTATAGCGGTTATGCCGGATATAGGAAATATACCAATATGCCCGATATGATGTCCGGTGAAGAATATGTGCAGTTGGCGCGAGAGGCGAAGAGAGCCGGAAATAATAATGAATATGTGGATGATAGTCAAATTTTTACAACCTCAGAATTGAAGGCCATTCAGGATGGTAACTATTTTGATTGGGTGGATGCGGTTTCCAAGCCGGCCTTTATGACGAATCATACCATATCGGCTACCGGAGGTAATGAAATGGCTACTTACGCCTTGTCTGCCGGATATTATTTTGAAAATGGTATGCTGGAACCTCAAGAATATTCCCGTTATAATCTTCGGGCAGTGGTAGATGTAAAGCCTAGTAAATACATGAAATTTGGTATTAATATGTATGGAACCCATTCTGTACGTGATACAGGTAATTCGGACCTGTTGCAGGACGCTTTCCGTTTACGTCCTACTTATCATCCGACTGACTTGGTGACAGGGGAGGAAATGTGGGCTTATTCCAATGGCCAATATAATGCGTTGACTACCATGAAGAATGAACTGAATAAAACAAAGAAGTACAATCTGTTAAGTAATATTTACTTAGAAGTCACTCCTATGCAGGGGTTGACATTGAAAACTACTTTCTCTCCGGATATAAATCTGGAGGAGATTGGCCAGTACAGAGGTAAATATACGAAGGCTAATAAGGGACAAAATAAGGCAACCAGTAATTATGCGAAAAACAGTTATGTGGATTGGGTTTGGGATAATCTTGTGAATTATAATTTTCAGTTGAAAGATCATCGTGTTGATTTGACCGGAGTATTTTCGATGCAGCAGTCACAGGATGAGAAGTTGAAAGGAATTGGCAATGGATTGTCATATAATTCTTTGTGGTACAATTTGGCTGGGGGATCGGCAAGCAATACTTCTTCTTCAGGTTTTACCAAAACAAATTTGATGTCCTATTTGGCACGTGCCAATTATGTGTACAAGGACAAGTATTTTCTGACTGCAAGTATCCGTTTGGATGGTTCGTCAAAATTGGCGGAAGGTAATAAATGGGGAAGTTTTCCATCGGTTGCTGTGGCATGGAGAGTGTCGGAGGAAGAATTTATGAAGAGTTTGTCTTGGTTGAGTAATTTGAAGTTACGTTTGAGTTATGGCCAGACTGGTAATGATAATGTAAGTGCATATCAGACACAGGGCTCTATTAGCGGAGCTAAATATTATACATTTGGTTCAAATGAGTCTATCGGCTATGTTCCCAATAATTTGCGAAATTTGGATTTAGGGTGGGAACGTACTACAGAGTATAATGTGGGTATTGACTTCGGATTATTGAATAATCGTATTTCAGGTAGTGTGGAATATTATAATCGTTTGACAGAAGATTTGATTATGAATAAGACAGTGCCTGTTACTACCGGCTATTCTTCTGTGAAAGCGAATGTGGGATCTGTCAGAAATGAAGGTTTCGAAGTAAACATTCATTCAGATAATATCCGTACCAAAGATTTCTCATGGAGAACCAGTCTGAACTTTGCCTATAACAAAAATAAGATTGTAGATTTGCAATATAAGGAAGATTTGACTTCCCGTGGACAATTTTTAGCAGGAATGAGTGGTGACTACAGTAATCTTTGGATTATCGGTCAGCCTATTGATATAAATTACAATTTGATGACATTGGGAGTATGGCAGTTGGACGAAGCCGAAGAAGCAGCTAAATATGGTTGTAAGCCGGGACAATATAAACCGTTGGACTTGAATGATGATGGTGTAATTGATGATAAAGACCGTGTGATTGATGGTAAACGTACTCCGGATTGGACAGGTGGTATGACTAATACATTTACATACAAGGAATTCGATCTGTCATTTCAAGCGGCCTTCCAAGCGGGAGCAAGAGCTAGAAACCAGTTTTATGTTTCGTATGCATTGGAAAACAACAATCTCAATTTTAATAACTTAAGAAAAGATTATTGGACTCCGGAGAATCCTACCAATGCTTCTGCGCAGCCTAGCAACATGGGTACTTATCGGAGTAAAGCAGGATCATGGGGAAATGCGAAGTCAGAGATGTCGCATACGATGTTCTCTAGTAATTTTCTTAAAATCTCATATATTACTTTGGGGTATACTTTCAAACCGTCAGTTCTTGAAAAAATGAAATTAGGTAATTTGCGTCTATATGCAACTGTTCAGAATCCATTTATTTTTTGTGCAAAGGATGTGGTTGATCCTGAACAGTTGAATGTCAGTATCAATACATCGGATGCAATGACTCGAAATGTGATTTTCGGTATTAATTTATCATTCAAATAATTAGGATAATATGAAAGCAAAAAATATTTTTACTAAAGGTCTCCTGCTGGCGTCTGTATTCGCAGTTTCGGGGTGTTCGTCTTTTCTAGATGAAAAAAATTGGTCCAGTCAGTCTGCCGAAGAATATTATGCTACGGCTGAAGGATATGAATCTCTTATAAATGGAGCTTATTCCACTTTAAAATCAGTATATAATACAACGAATTATTTTCTGTTGACCCAACTTGGGACGGATTTGGGAACTCAGAATGACGGTACGGCTACCAATGCATTAAATCAGTATACGGTGGATTATGCTAATGACAATGCTACTGTTTATAATCAATGGAAAGTAGTATACGAATCGTTGAAAAATGTCAATGCCGCTATTGGTCGCGCCGGTGCGGTAGTTACAAAAGATCAGGATCTATTTGATGGCATTGATAAGGGGGTATTGGCTCAGCGGGTTGCGGAAGCCAAGTTTTTGCGTGCTTTATATCTTTTTGAAATCGTGAAGAATTGGGGACAAGCTCCGTTGATTTTGGAAGAGCCGACTTCACCTTCTACAACTTCGCAATTGAATAGTGGTGCTGATTTTTACAGACAAATTCTGGCTGATTTGCAGGATGTCATGGACTCTTCTCTTCCAATGAAGCAGATTGCGGCTAATTATGGACGTGCCTCAAAAGCTGCGGCAAAACATCTTCGTTCCCTTGTTTATTTAACTCGCGGATATCAGAGTTATGCGGAAGATGATGATTTTAAAAAGGCTTATGATGATGCCGTAGATGTAATTAATAATTCCGGACATGCCTTGTTGGATGATTATGCAATGGTTCATCGTCAGGCAAATGAAGAGAACGATGAAATTATCTTTGGTATTAATTTTTCTGCCGGATCAGGATGGAATAATAATATTCAGACAGAATTCTATTTGTTTGTTTATCGTGAAGGTTGGACTGATTTGGGATTTTCTTCGATTTATTGTAATGATTATGCTTCTGTAATGCCGACCAAATATAGTTATTTATTATTCGACTGGAAAAAAGACAGACGTACGGAAGTTACTTTTATGAGCCCGTTGAATGGTGATCCGGCAACTTCTGTAGATGGACGCGCTTATGGTAGAAACTGGTTTGAAAGTACGAATGGTGTGAATGTAGCAAAGGGGGATACAGTTATTTATTTCCCCGTTCCCGGGGAGAGTGGATATAAGCAATATACAGATGCTGAGAAAACAGCGGCCAATAACCGTGGGCGTTTTTTCTATAATTATCCTGAGGGAACGTATACTGATGCCGGTAATGATGATTATTATAAAACAGGTTATCAGAGCTTTAACTCTAAGTCACGCGCTTGGCTTCCTGTTTGGAAATTTAAAGATTGCAATACTCGTTATAACAGTTCAGGAACAGTCGAAAATGGAACTCGTGATATTTATTTGTTCCGTTTAGCTGAGACTTATTTAATTGCTGCTGAGGCTGCTGTTAAAATGGGAGATAATTCTAATGCTTTGTATTATATAAATCAGATACGTAAACGTGCCATGAATAATACACCGGAAAGTGGATTGCAAGAATATGCAGGTACTGTTACAGTGGATAATGTATTGGATGAAAGAGCATTGGAACTTTATGGAGAAGCACCACGTTGGAACGACCTGCAACGTACAGGAAAACTGGCTGAAAGGGTTTTGAAATACAACTGGGATGTTACAAATATTACAGGTGGATTAATCCAGACCCAATTAAATGAGACTACTTTTAAAAGTAAATATAAACTTCGTCCTATTCCTGTTACATGGTTAAATACTTTGTCTAATGGACAGGAACTTGGTAATAATCCTGGATGGGAATAGGTATAACAGATGACTGATATTTAGAGGACTATCTTCACAGACGAAGGTAGTCCTTCTTTTCATTTTCTCTTTTACTTTGTTTTATCTTTACCTCTTGGACTTCCAATTATACGATAAACATCAATGCGGAAAAGGGTTAAATATAGCTAAGGTCCTTTTCAAAAGTACGTTTTTGTACTTTTATCCTCCCAGCCCATCCGAGAACACATATAAAAGAAAAAGGAATTTAAATCTTTCTGTATTGAGTAAAAACAAGCCGTTATACGTCTTTTAATAAAAGATGATACATCAAAAATAATAATTTACTAACTTTTGAAAATATGAAAAAATTATTTGTAGGAGTGTTATGGGTAGCTTTGTCTTTGAGTGTACAGGGCAAGGAGGTGAATATGACATCACCGGATGGAAAATACCAGTTTACGTTGAGTGATAGCGGTGGACAATTACATTATTCTTTGACCTGGAACGGAAAACAGACAGTAAAACCTTCCTTATTGGGAATCAATGCAAATGTAGAATGGCGGGATGGAGTTGAAATCGGAACTGTGGATAGTAGTCGGAAAGATACGATCTGGCATCCGGTCTATGGTGAAAGAAGTGAAATTAAAGACTGCTATAATGCATGGAAAATACTTGTCAATCGTCAGAATGGACGTGATAAGTTGATTCTTGATATCCGTGCCTATGATGAGGGAATTGCCTTCCGTTACCATTTTCCGGGCGGACAATATCTGAAGATTACAGATGAGTATACAGAATATACCATGCCCGAAGGTACTAAAGCCTATTTTACCCCTAAAGCTCAGACCCCGTATTCTTATCTGCCTCTTGAAAGCTGGCCGGGCGAGTCGGACCGTCCGTTGCTGCTGACACTGGCAGGTGGAGGATATGTCTGCCTGGCTGAAGCGCAAGTGGTGGATTATGTACGTACGAAGTTCAATGTGTCATCGACTAAAAAGAATACGATTATATCGGCTATGTATGGTCCGGTAGAAGATATTGCACCTTATTCTACTCCGTGGCGTGTAATCATGTGTGCTGACAAGCCGGGTGAGATTTTAGAACACAACGATATCCTGTTAAATCTTAATCCGCCATGTCGGATTAAGGATACTTCCTGGATTAAACCGGGAAAAGTGATGCGTGAAGTGACCTTGACCACAGAAGGTGGAAAAGCTTTGGTAGACTTTGCTGTAAAACGGAATCTGCAATATATCCACTTTGATGCCGGTTGGTATGGTTTTGAGTATGATAAGGCTTCAGATGCCACTACTGTAACACTTGATCCGCGTAGGAATCCGAAAATAGATGCACTGAATCTGAAAGAAGTGGTTGCTTATGCGAAGCAGCATGGCATCGGAGTTATGCTCTATGTTAATCAGCGGGCTTTGCAGCAACAGCTGGATGAGATACTTCCTTTGTATAAATCATGGGGAATTTCTGGAATTAAGTTTGGGTTTGTGCAGGTAGGTTCGCAGGTGTGGACAAAATGGATGCACGAAGCCGTGAAAAAGTGTGCTGATTATGGGCTGATGGTAGACATTCATGATGAATACCGTCCGACAGGCTTTAGTCGTACTTATCCTAATCTGATGACTCAGGAAGGTATTCGCGGCAACGAAGAATTTCCGGATGCCACTCACAATGTTACGTTGCCTTTTACCCGCTTTGTAGCCGGAGCAGCTGATTATACAATATGTTACTATCGCCAGGACTTTGGCAGGCTGAATGTTGAAAAAGATAATTATGGTGTTCCCCGTTCTAAGTCCATCCAGACTACACCGGCGCATCAATTGGCCTTAGCAGTTGTCTATTACAGTCCCCTGCAATATATGTACTGGTATGATAAACCTTCGGATTCACAGGACGAACCGGAATTAAAGTTCTTTGATGATGTGTACACCACCTGGGATGATACGAAGGTTTTACAAGGTGAAGTCGGTGAGTTTATTACTGTAGCTCGCCGGAGAGGAGAGGAATGGTTCATAGGCTCAATTACAAATAATGAAGCACGGACGTTGCCGGTTGATTTGAGTTTTCTGCCTGCCGGAAAAGATTATGTGGCTGAAATCTATACGGATGGCGACAAATCTATTCCTACACGAACGAAAGTCAGAGTCTCAAAATTCCGCGTCAATGCCAAGACTGTGCTGCATTTTAATCTGAGGGCTTCGGGAGGTTCCGCCATTCGTTTAGTGCCCGAAAAAGTTAATAATAAATCTCTGAAAACATATAGACAGCAGGGGTTGTGATGTAGTATGAGTTTTCTATCACTTTGTATTGCGTGAATTTATTGTTTCAGAAATTCACGCAATGCAGCATTAAATGCTTCAGGTTGTTCCATGTTCAGCATGTGTCCGCAGTCTTCCAACACCTTTAGCTTTCCGTTCGGCAGATATTTCAGAATTTCCGGTTGATTGGAATAGCGGTTGTTGGGTGACTTGCCTTCCACGATTAAAGTCGGCACTGTGGGATGATTCTTTTTTATGGCTTCATAAGCATCCAGACCTGCAACTACCCGTACTTCTTTGTGTAATGGTTGCCAGGCATCCCAGTCATCAATCATTTCCCATAAAGGCTGACGCATCCTTTCTTTCCGGGTACCTCCCGAACTCATCAGCCCTTCAAACCATTCACGCTTCATGACGTCGACTCCTTTCACTTTCAGGGCGGCAATTTCTTCATCCCGTTTCAGAGCTTCTTCTTTGGTCATAGGTTGGCTAGGTCCTTTCGACTTACGTATATTTCCACTTGCAAGGAAAGCTGATGCCATGCGTTCGGGAAACCAACCTAACATATCGGCACCGATGAAACCACCTAACGACAAGCCAACTATATGTGCTTTCCGGATATGGAGAGAATCCATCAGTGTCACCAGGTCTTGTACATGGGTAAACTGATAATCTTCGGTCTGAGAGGAAGAAGCACCATACCCCCGTAAGTCGTAACGGATCACACGGTATTCTTTGGCAAATTCAGCGAATTGTTCATCCCACATTCTGTGATCCAGTGAATGGCCATGTACAAAGATTACAGGTTCTCCGCTTCCGGCTTCTTCATAATAGAGCGAGCCATTGCCAACATCAATGCGACCGGACTTAAAATCAGCCGTCTCTCCCGAAATACGGAGTTGAGCATCTATTTTATGTTGCCATACATTATGCATTAAAACGTCTGTGTCAGTTTTTCGGCTATCCACTTGTATACGGTTCATTTGCAGCTTACCTACATTTACGGCAATCACGGGAATACGTGGGTCCGGTTTTTCGGGCATGAACGTAGCGTCATTTACTGTGATATTCTCCACATTTCTGATGAACAATCCATAACTTGGCAGATTTCCCCATACAGTGGGCTGGGGATAACCCTTTTCGTCTTCCTTCACTTCTTTGAAAGAAGACCAGTATCTATTCCATTTCGTTCCGCTTGCTACATCGTGGCGTTTTCCTTCCATTGCCGGATCAGGCAGAAAAGCACCTTCCACCAGTCCGCCGCGATTCATGAAACGGATATTGTTCAGATATATGTTCTCTATTTTTGCATTCTCGATACCCGTGATTGAAGAACAGAAATTACCGGTTCCGTAGGCAGTAATATTGCTGATTTGGATATTTCGCATTCTTCCGACGGGAGGAACCGGTGCATCATCCGGGTACTGTCTTCCTCTATTGGCTAAGCGTATGTAAAGTGGACATTCAGTCCCTTCAATCAAAACATTATTGATGGTAACTCCATCCATTATTCCGCCGTCTACAATTTCTAATGAAATGGCGGTAATGCCACTTGGAGTTGATTTTAGAATCCGCTCCCCGGTATGACGGCTTGGTTTTACGATACAGTCGGAGATTGAAATATTCTTAAAGCCGCCCGTTGATTCTGTTCCACATTTAATGGCGTTGGCAAAGCTGCTGACAATACAGTTGCTGATAATTACATTTTCACAGGGAGCCGTACCCGTACTCTTCAATACGATACCGTCATCGTCAGAGTCGATAATGCTGTTGGAAAGGATAAAACGGCGGCAACCGTCGATGTCTATTCCGTCATTATTGCCATTACTATGATTGTACACTTTTATGTGATCGATGGTAACATCTTCGCAATTCAAATAATGCTGATTCCAAAGTGCGGAATTTCTCATTGTAATACCTTCCACATGCACATCTTTGCATGAGATAAACAGAATGTTACGAGGCCGTCCGTTGCGGTCGCCGCCCAATCCGCTGATACGCCCTTTTCGTCCTTTTCCTTTTCCGTCTATCGTACCTTTTCCGGTAATACTGATGTTTTTTGCATCTACTGCATAGATGAGGGAAACCCAGCCACCGGCATCTTTTTGTGAACGGTAAGATGCTTGTGGTTGCACAGGAAAGTCATCGTAATTATCACTGGCATAGAGGTATGCCCCGCTTTCAAGATGTAGTTCTACATTATCTTTCAGGAAAATCGTTCCTGATTTATAAATCCCTGAAGGAATGATAACCTTGCCTCCGCCTTGCCGGTGACAATTTTCAATAGCGGCATTGATGGCTTGAGTTTGTACGACAGAAGTGTCTTTGGAAGCTCCGAACTGGAAAATGTTATATTCCGTCGAATGTGCATTCCCTGTAAGATAACAACAGATGGCACATATAAATAGAAAATATGTTTTCATGGCTTATAATGTTTATTTCAATATATAGAAGTTTCGTTCCACCGGTTCAGCCGTCTGTACTTTGCCTGCAATACCGTATTGCCAGGCAACTACCGTTACTTTTACCGGAAATTTACTGCGGGGTGGGATAGGAGTGAATACAATTTGGTCTCCTTTTATTTCAGCCGGACCTTCTTTGATGTAGTAAGAGACGGGCAGTCCACAGTCGCTTGTGGCTTTTAAAGATAAAGAACCGCTTTCCGCCTTCACATCGGGTAATCCTGGAAATAATATATACTGCCTTTGTCCTTCCGTATTCCGGTAGGGGATGCGGATACTGACTTCTTGAACAGCACTTTTATACTTCCGGTCTCCTGTCTGGCTTGCCAACAGACATATATCACCGGTACGGCGCGGATTATTCATACCCATCCGATAGAAAGATACTATGAATGTGGTGTCATTTACCTTTTCTACTGGTCCACAGATGCGACTGATTATCGGTGTTGCATCTGCATGCTCATCAGATAGTTTGGTTCTCAGGGAATCCGTACATACGGCTTTCAGGTGGAAAGTGATTCCATCGGCTTCCGGATTGAAGCGGGGCTGTACACGTACATGCTGCTTCTTGTTGTATGTCAGTAAACTACCGTTTTGCTCAAAACCCAGATATTGTTCTTTCTTTCCACGGCTTTGCGTATACCGTGTTTCGGTCGCTTCCGCTATTTCACGGTCAAAATACCAGAAAGCATCGTGAGGATCACCTTTATATTGTGAATAGGGGGCGGCTTTGGCTCGCTTCTTCTGATCGGGATGCCAGCGTTCTGCCAGCCAGCCTTTGGTTGGGTTCACCGGATTCAGTTTTACTTTACCGTCTTTCGTTACTTCATCCGTCAGTCGTTGATTGATAGCTTTTTCCAGAAATAGAGCAATGTATGCGGCTGTTTCATCTGCCACATCGAAATGTCCCCGTCCTGCGTCACACAGAAATGAGATGCAACTTTCAGGATACATCATGCGGAAGGCCAGTGCCGGATTTACCCGGGCTTCCCACCATTCATATTCTCCTTCAATCATCAGTCCGGGTATTCCATCTATATTACGGGTACGTCCCCATTCCAGATTCTCACGCCCGTAGCCGGTAAGATTCGTACGCGGAGCATCGCCATGCAGGGAAATGATAGCCAAAGTGCGTTCCGGATTCCATGCTGCGAAGTTCCAGGGATAGGTAGCCATAGCCGAATGGCCTATGGGAACGATGGGGACATTTTTCAGTTCGCTATATCCGCTGACGTCTGCCAGGGAGACCATCATTTTCTCAAATATCTGTTGTGTGCCTTTCGATACATCCCATTGCTGATCGATACCGGGAGTTATCCATACAAAGCCGATTCCAAGCTTCTGCATCTTTTCGCGGAAAAGGGGATTATCAAAAAGAGTTTCTTCGCTCATATTGTGTTGTCCTACAATAATTGCTTTTATCTGCATACAGTCAGCGGGTATCCATAAGAAAGCCGTAGGATTCCGGTTCGTTTCATTAGAGACGAATCCGTCAAGGGTCACAGACCATTGCCATTCCCCTGCCCGCAAACAGGGAGAGAAGAACAGCAAGAGGATGATTGAAAAAAGCAGTCTATATCTATTCATGTTTTTTTGTTTTTTACAGTATTAATACGAACGAGGAATAAGCTTCACTCAAAAATAAGGGATTTAAAACAATGATTCCACAAATCTTATAAGATTTATGGAATTGAATCCATAAAAATCAAAAGATTTGTGGAATCAGCCTGTTTTTGTTATATTTCGGTGAGCCTTAGTATTCGTTAATAATCTTTTATTTAGAGGCTTCTTTCAGTTGTTCCGTCAACTTATCCATATCTTCCGGGCTGGCTGCCGATGGGAATTGTAGTTCTCCTTCTTTATTGACAATGGCATAATGCGGGATTGACAACATACCGTTCCGTCCGAACTTCTCATAAATTTCCATTTTGAAAGCCTCGTTGATGATGACATGCTCTCCTTTTAAGTTATAGTGCCCTGTCATTTTTTTCCAGAGTTCAGCTTTCTGGGGAGTATCGATGGAAACATACAATAACACGATATCATTTTCAGCAGCATATTTCTGCAAAGGTTTGATATGTGCAAATGATGCACGACAAGGACCGCACCAGGTAGCCCATACATCGATAAAGATCACTTTACCCGGGTATAAGTCAGTAATTTCCTTAAAGGTGCGTACACTGTCCGTATTCAATATATGAATGTCTTTCGGAAGTTCGGCTTCATTGAACGCTTTGTTCTTCTGTATAGCTGTTTCTAATTTCGGCATTAGCACGCTTTTAGGATATAATGTCTTGAATTCCTCATACAATGCAGGAATACCAGTTGCAAAATACTCACGGCTTTCATCTTCCAGAATGAGAAGTCCCATTGCAGCCTCCTGTACCCGGCCTTGCAGATTTGTTTTATACCAATCGAATAACAGTTGATTGCGTTCATTGTCATCATTCGTGCGTCTTTCATGTTGCATGAAAATATCTATGCCTGCCATATTCGATACGACATCTGCAAATGCAGGAGAGAATACGCTTTCAGCCTGACCGACGTTTGCAAAATCCAACATCTGGGCGTAAGCGTCGTCCCATTCCTTCTTGAGCGTTTCGGAACCTCTCCGGTAGTTACCGAAATACTGATTCATATATGCCATCAAAGCCTGTATACGTATATCTTGTATGGCTCTCTGTCTGAGCTGATCGTCCACTTCTGCCACTTCGTTTTCTAATGTAGTAGCGTAGTCTGTCAGCTTTTGATATACGGATGAGGCAACCGTGTCCTTGCCGACGTTAAAGATATCTCCCCGGCGTGCACGCAGATTAAATACGTTTTCATTCAGATCAGCCAGTTTCTTGAGTATTTCATTTTCTTTCGTCAAGCCGTCAACCGGGTTTAGTTCATTGGATTTGGAAGCATCGATATCGAGCGTCTGTTTTCCCGGAGCAAGATAGATACTACCTAAGTTTCGCTCACCATATAGAAAAAGAGTCAGCTTTTCGTTCCCGTTTACAGGTAAGGTAATCTGATACGTACTGTCGGCATTTAAGCGTAAAGTATCAATCTTGTTCGGTAAGTAAATGCCATCTGTAGTGATATTATATACAATGGGAGCGCCGGATGTATTCGTTACTTTGCCTTCTAAAGTAATATTCTTCTGGGTACATCCGCTCAGGAGCATAGTGGTTGTTATGCCGCCAAGGCATAAAGATTTGATGAATTCCATTATTTGTTTTTCATTTGGTTTATAATCTGAGACGCTAAAATAGTGATAAGGTTACATCGGGACAATTATTTTCTGTTATTTCTCCGTGATTGTTCATTTTATCTTAATCCTTTTTATAAAATCATTGGTTACTATTCCTTTCAAGTCCTTCATCCGTTCTCCATTGATTACTACATTTTCAAACGTCACGTTTTGCACGGTTCGTTCTTTGTCCAGTCCTTGAATCAACGATGGATTTTCTCCTATGCCTGTATATGTAATATTTCTGAAAGTAATGCCTTCAATGCCGCTTCCCGGCTGTTTATCATATTTCTCGTTGAAACGTACTTTTACATAAAACAGTCGTCCTTCCTGAATATTCTCTACCCGGATATCTTCGAAGAGAATATTACGAACCTGATTCTTATCACCACAATCCACTGTCATGCAACCTTGATAAATCGGGTCATCCTCGTCATGTTCCAGGATGTCGATGTTACGGAAAGTCAGATTCTCTATCACTTCTCCTGTCGGCGAGTCCGGATCGCCATGACCGCCTACATTGATGGGATGTGCCACATCTGCCCAAAGAATAGAATTTTGCACGGTAATATCAGATGAACCTCCCCACCAGTTCCAGCGGTGATTGTACAAAGCAATGCAATCGTCCGAATTGCGCATAAAGACATTGTCGATAAGTACCTGGCGGCAGCACATCATATCTATACCGTCACTCCATCCTTTACAACTGAAGGACTTCAGATTTTTAATCGTAATTCCTGTGGAACCACCTCCAAATACGGTATAATGGTCCGGATTCACTACTGTAATGCCATCTATCCATATATTTTTGGAATCAGTGATTTCAATGCCCCGTACAGCGTGGTCTATGATTCCCCGTCCGATGATGCGGACATTCTCGGCTTTGTCTACCACGAGTTTTGCCTTGACCACAGCTCCGGGGGCCAGATATACGGTTGTATTACTTGGTATCCGTATCTGATTGTTGGGTAAGTCTTTGGGGCGGTGTGTGCCCGGACCGAAATACATTACTCCTTTAGTTTCTTTTTCATATTTTTCAGTCTCCATCGGGTTGGCAAAAAGATGCAGGTTGTGCAGTCGGTCACCATTAAACTCAATGGAGAGATATTGTGGCTTTTCCAGAGTGAAAAGAATGGCGTTTTGTATCTGCTTGTATTCAAAACCTTTACTCAAAGGGCGTATGGCTACTTCGCGCACAGTGCCATTGTTCTTCTTCACCATTACTTCTACGGGACTTCCCATATCAAATTGCACCATGGAAGCATCCTGCACTTTGTCCATATCTACCTGTACGTTGTATTCGAACAAATCTTTCCATTCGCCGCCGGGGATGCGTACGCGTACGGTATAGTCATCATTGTGCGGCATCCCGGTACTCAGTGTACCGGGATAAGTCACTAGTTGTGCCTGTATGGACAAGCTGAAAAGGACTGAGAAAATAGTTGTAATAAATTTCATTGTATAATTGTTTTTTTTCGATGTTTCTATACTTGCTAATATACGAATTAAAACAGAATATCACTCAGTACAATTATACGATTCTATAAAAAGAATACGGAGCTCATCGCGGGCTCCGTATTCACGAGATGAAAAGGATTGGAAAAAACAGGTATGTATATATTGGTTAGATGAGGGTCTTATTCTTTTTTATGATAAATAAGTGATAAAGAAAAGGCCAAATTCCCCCTTTCCCGGATATCTTATTCTCATAATCTTTCATCATTTTCTCATGAATTTCGAGGATTTCATGTGTATAATTCATCATTTTCTCTAAGTTCTCTCCCAGTTCTGTTTCCCGTCGGGCGTGCTTATGAATTTCCTCTAATAAATCATCGTTGACTTTTTCCAAACGGGCTTTTTCCTGATAAAGCCAATTCAAATGCTCTTTTCGCACTCGTTCCATCATGGTATCATCAGGATAAGATTTTAGTGAATTAAATTCGAGAGCTTTGTCAAGTTCTTCAGTATCTATCAGTGGGTCATTGTCTTCATAAGGTTCTGTGCCTATAGAAGAGCATGTCAGATAACGTAACCTAATCCATTCCCGGATTTGCTCTTTCGGTATGCCGTATTTCTCAGCTACTGACTTTGTAGATAACCAATTAGCCATATAGTGTTTGATTATAAGTTTAAAATCATTCCCTATACGGCTATAATGGCTTTATATTATAAAGGTACGGGGCATTACTCTATCCCTAAGGTCAGGTATGTAGCGCACCCTTAACGCAGGAAGAGTAAGCCCGTACCAATAACTGATACAGGCTACGCTCATCCGGTCGTTAGATACAAATCGCTACATTTTAACCTAACCGAAGGAGGACATGATATATGTTAAAACATCATCATGTCAAATAGTTCAGTTGCAAAGATACGCCTTTTTTCACATTTAACAACGAAATCATGGATTTGTTTCTCCATTTTGCGTAACTTTTTATTCAGTAACGCTTAAAAAATAACTTGGTACATAAGCAAGTGCGGCGAGTAAGTGCATAAATGATAATTTACCAGCGTAGCGCTGGAGTAAGGTTCTCCTTCGGCGTGCAAGTAATCTTTCAGACACGGATGACACGGATGACGCGGATTCTTTTTTCCTTCGGTGTGATATGCCGGTATGTATAGCGCAGCTTTAAAAATCCGCGTCATCCGTGTCATCCGCGTCTAAAAGATTAAAGTCCGCATTCGTCCGCCTTATCCGCGTAGTCCGCGTACCCATTTCCTCGCCGCTAAATTATCATTTATGTACCAACTTATTTTTTAAGCATTACTTTGTCTTTTGAGTTTTTTTGCGATTTATCGGTAACTTTGTATCGCGCTCAATGACATCGAAAGGAATTTCGCTCTGCTTGATGGCAAAAAGTGACTTGATAACATCTTTCCTGAATAAAAGGAAATACTCGATGTTTTTTTTGGTTTTCTTGGAAAAACGGCATAAAAAGCGTCTGTTTTCCTTGGATAAGTGGCGTAATTGTACTAGTTTCGTCTTGGAAAAACGGCAAACGGGTGCTTTTGTCGTTTAGGATAAACTGTAGAAGCCATGCTGAAAAGAAAGATTGACCATTACATTAAGCGTTATTATGAGACCACTCGTAATGCTTTGCTGATTACCGGCGCGCGTCAAATCGGTAAAACTTATTCTATCCGGCAATTTGGAAAGTCGTTCAAGAGTTTTGTTGAGATAAATTTCATAGATAATCCTGAAGCTATAGACGTTTTCAAAGGTGCAAAGGGTAGTGCGGATATACTATTTCGTCTGTCGGCTATGACTACAATTCCACTGATTAAAGGTGAAACACTCATATTTTTCGATGAGGTACAGAAGTGTCCTGAGATGGTTACAGCCATCAAATTCTTAGTAGATGAGGGTTCGTATCGTTATATTTTGAGTGGATCATTGCTTGGTGTAGAGCTGAAGGATTTGCGTTCGGAACCTGTGGGATATATGGGAATCAAAGATATGTATCCCCTCGATTTTGAGGAGTTTATTTCGTGTGTGGGCATTAATGATAAAATAATCGACTCTCTGCGTAATGCTTGGGAAAGTCGCGTGGCAGTGGATGAGTTTGTCCACTCTAGAATCATGGAATTGTTCCGCTTGTATCTGGTTGTGGGCGGTATGCCTGCTGCCGTGAGCAAATATATCGAGAGTAATAATTTGCAAGCAGTAATGGCTGTGCAGCAGGATATCATTCGTTTGTATAAGCGTGACATTGCTCAATATGATCCTGATAACAAACTTTATATAGAAGAGATTTTTAATCTCATTCCGCCTGAACTCAATGCCAAGAATAAACGGTTTATCTTGAAAAAGCTCAACGAGAATGCCAAGTTTGAACGTTATCAGAACAGTTTTCTTTGGTTGAAAAATGCGGGTGTTGCATTATCCGTTTATAATGTGGAAGAACCTAAGATACCCTTATTGCTCGCTCACTCACGCAATCTGTTCAAACTTTTTCAGAACGATATAGGTTTGCTCGCCGCTCAATACGCCGAAGGTATTCAGTTGCGAATTATCAGGGGTGAGAAGAATATTAATTTTGGTTCCGTATACGAGAATGCGGTTGCTCAGGAATTGGTGGCGCATGGTATAGATCCCTATTATTATAACAATAAGAAGCGAGGCGAACTGGACTTTGTCATCGAACTTGATGGTAAAGTATTACCCATCGAGGTGAAGTCGGGAAAGGATTATGAGGTGCATCGTGCTCTGTCTAATATCATGGATTGTAAAGAGTATGATCTTTTCGAGGCTGTAGTGTTCTGTAATGATAATCTGCGAGTGGAGGGCAAATTAGTGTATGCTCCCGTTTACATGGTGATGTTCCTTGAAAAGAATAATGTGGCGCCAACTTATTATAAGGTCGATTTGTCGATGTTACAATAACCTCATTTTTCCTTTGGTTTTGATCTAAAATAAATCTGTTTTTCCTTTGGCTTTAGACTTAATTCAGTACTTTTGTATTGAATATTAAATGTTTGTCTATGTTTCAACGATTAGCTCTTACAGCCCTTCATCGGTGGGGCGAAAAGGAAGGACGGAAACCTTTGGTTTTGAGAGGTGCGAGGCAAGTGGGAAAAACTACGTTAGTGAAGCTCTTTGCCCGAGAGTTTGATGTCTTTATTGAATTAAATCTGGAAGAGAAGGAAAATGCGCGCCTGTTTGCCTGGGAAGTATCGTTTGATGATTTGCTGGCAGGTATCTATGCCAAGGCAGGTGTCAGGATGGAAAATAAACGAACTCTTATCTTTATTGATGAGATTCAAAATGAACCGGAAGCAGTCAGGTCTTTACGCTATTTTTATGAGAAACGTCCTGATCTTCATGTGATAGCCGCCGGGTCATTGTTGGAGAGTCTGGTGGGGAACCATATTTCTTTCCCTGTGGGGCGTGTGGAATATATGGCTTTGCATCCATGTACCTTTACCGAATTTCTGGGTGCATTGGGCGAAAACGTTTTAGTGGAACAAATAGAACGATTGACGGTTCCACAGTCGGTGCATAGCTATGTGATGGACTTATTCAGGAAATATATGATTGTGGGCGGATTACCCGAAGCGGTGGCGAACTATGCGAAGTACAAGGATTGGGTAAGGCTGAATGATATTTTTAATTCGTTGATAGCTGGTTATAAAGATGATATTGAAAAGTATGCAAAAAAGAACAAAGAACAAGATATACTCCGTTACATCTTAAATTACGGTTGGGGATTGGCGGGACAACGCTTTCAGTTTGCCAAATTCGCAGGTTCTTCCTACAAGTCGTCCGAGATGGGGGATGCTTTTAGGATTTTGGAGAAAACGCTTTTACTGGAACTTGTTTATCCTTTAATTTCCACCTCGTTTCCTATTCTTCCGGATTTAAAGAGAAGTCCTAAGCTGTTGTGGTTAGATACGGGATTGGTCAATTATGTGGCGGAAATGCAGGAACGCCTATTGTTCACTTCTGCAACAGACGAACTGTGGAATGGAGACATAGCCGAACAAGTGGTGGGGCAAGAATTGTTGGGGGCATCTGTTACATTTGGTACTAAACGAATGTTCTGGGTACGCGATGCCCGTAATTCGCAGGCGGAGGTTGATTTCGTTTATAAGTTCAAGTCCCGTTTATTACCGATAGAAGTGAAAACGGGAGATAATTCCCGATTGCGCTCTCTGCATCAATTTATGGAAGAGTCGAAAGAGAATATTGCCATACGTTTGTGGAACGGAACGTTTTGCTCGGATGAAATACGGTTACCTTCCGGGAAACAATATACGTTGTATAACCTTCCATTTTATTATGCAGGACAGCTTGAAAGTTTCCTGAATGATAAAGTGGAGTAGGGGTTGAAAACCTCTTCGTATAAGAGTAAAAGCTTCAATAGTAATTGAGAAATACACAGGGAGTTATTTGACTTTACCCTGCATGTTTTGGGTTTTGCAGTAAGTCCGATTGGGTGTTAACCTTGGTCAACAGGCTCGTTAATGAAGGTCAACAGGCCGAGCAACCAAGGTTAACAGAGCGGTTGACCAAGGTTGCTACCCAATCATTCCTAAGGGTGAACGGGATGTTCCTCAGGAGAAAACAGAATAGTCCCTTATGTAAAACAAATTAATACCTTTGCTTTTAGGTCAGTACCACATGATGACAAGAAGTGACTTCCAAAGGGTATGCGGCATGATGAAATCGACCATAATGGGGCATATCCGTCGTTTATGCGGGGAAGGAAAGTTAAAAAACATCAGATTACAGAACCAATTGATATATGCGCCAAATGTGGGGTACTACGGTATAACAGAAGAAGTTACGATGCGAAAATGTAAAAATCCAGCGTGAGAGTAAACAACCTACTCTCACGCTATATTTTTACTCTCACTCACATTTAATATTTTAATTATCAAGTATCTATTTCCAAAGTGAGGGTAGTGAGAGTAACCCGAACGAACTTTTTATTGGATTGCTTGTTTTTATTCAATCATCGCATCTTTTACCATCTATCCAATCTTCATATTTCTTGATTTTATCACGAATGTACAGGACATTCCATTTGGGAACGGCTTGCAATGCTTTTTTGAAAATCCGGATATAAAGATGTTCCTGATTGGTGATTTCTTTGTGATACCTTTTGAGACCTTGATTCCAATCACATCCATTCACATACACGGTACAGGCAATTGAATCTGTTGTGCCATCCGGTCGCAGGCTTATCTGATAACTGCAATGCACTGATTTGCCTTTTAGTTCCGGAAGTCTACTCCATACCTCTTTTTTCCGTAGTTCTTCTTGGCATTGTTTCAAAGCTTCTCTATCTCCCAAGGTGAACGAATTATTGTAAGTTTTCTGCCGGATGACTGTTCCCTCTTTTACTTCGCAGAATATTTCCTTTTTAAATACATCCCTAAATTCGTAACTGTCTATGAGCCTGCCTCCGCGTACCAGATGGAGTTCGCCGGAAAACCAGGATGCTTCTATCGGTTGCTTGCCGGAGATACCGAAGATGGAGTCGAGTGGGAGAGGGGAGGTACTTGTTCCGTGAAACAAGTTTATGAGATAGAGCTTGCCATTCTCTATTTTCCATTGTCCGGTATAGCCACGGTGACAGTCGTTTCTCCATTCTTCTTTTAAATAGGGTTTTACTTTTTCATAAAGGTTCATATCATATTGAAGTGGAAATCCCCGTAAGGTATAAACGGTATCGTTGTATAGTAAAGTATCCATTACCTGTTTTTCCTGATAGAGGGCTTTGCAGCCTTTTCCTTTCCATAGGGATAGGGTCCACGGATCAGTCTTCCGTATTTTATTACGTACGGTGAGTACGTCCCATCGGGGAATTTTATGCAATGCCATAGATATTTGTTCTGCATAGAGCTTCTTCCGCTCTTCTGTGACGCTATCCGGACGGTGTACATGAATTTCCATGCTATCGATGCTTCCATCAGCTTTAGGTAGAATTGTAACTGTTGCCACCACTTTAGTATCTACTAATTCGGGGAAACGATCTCCGTTGAATTGTGTACAGACAAAGTTCAAAGCGTCCTTTATCGGGATTCCTCTCTTTAATGAATTCCGGTAGCTGGCTTGCGAAATAATCTTTCCTTGTTTTACCTGATAGACCGTTTCGTATTCATGCTCCCGAATAAATCCCATATGGACATAGTAAATCTGCTTACCGGAAACTACTTTCAATTCTCCGCTGAACCAGGTGGCTGTCACTCTATCTTTCTTGTCACGGTATTTGTCGAAAATGCCGTTCAGGTCTATTGTAACTTCAGGAATGGTGTCGGGATCGGCAAAGATACTTTTGCTGTCTTCTATTTTTTTGAGAATCAATTTATCGTCTTCTATTTGCCACAGAGCTTGATAATTCCTCCAGCAAGCCGTGCATCCCCCTTCCCGGGATAAACGTTCGCTCACTCGGCGGCTGAGAATGGAGTCATGTTCTATGGGACATTCCAGTAACATCAGGGTGTCTTTTCCGATGATGATTAAATCGGGAATCTGTCCGGTTGCATTTGCCGAAAGCAGACAGCAGAAGGATAGAAAATGGAAAAGTAATAATTTTCGTGCCATAGTTTGTAGCTGAAAGTAAGTGATATATGCAAAAGTAACTCCTTTTTGTGTAAAGCTAAAGCTTTGGCTATGAATCTTTTCTTTTTCATCGATAAAAAACTTCTGTTAGTCGATTTTTCTATTTATGGATTAAACTATATCCCGGGAATATTGTCATAGATACGTGTTTCATAAATAAAATGGAATTAACTCACTTTTAAATGAATAGAATTATGAAGAAGCAAATTTTAAGTTTGGCCCTTGCCCTGTTTCTGGGAACGGCTGTAGGTATGGCACAGGAAAACAGAGGCGAACGTCCTGATCCGTCAAAACGCATTGAACAGATGGTAACTGATCTGGGACTGAATGAAACTCAGGCTAAAGAGTTTAAGGCAGTAATGGAGGAGATGAGACCAAACAGAGATGCTTCGGGCGAAAGACCTTCACGCGAGGAAATGGAGAAGAAGCGTAATGAGGCAGATGCGAAACTCAAAAAGATTCTGACGGACGAACAGTATAAAAAGTATCAGAGTATGAGGTCTCAGAGAGGACAGAGAAGAGGGAAATGAGAAGAATGAAAAAACTCTGCCGAAACAGAAAGTTTAGATCTGTTCCGGCAGAGTTTTTTGATGTAAGAGATATTTCTGAGTATGGATGAAAACTAGTCACGTACAATGCCGCTGACTTCTACCTCGGCAATGGCAGCCGGGGACTTATCTACGAAGCGGATACGAATAAAGCGTGCGTTTACCGGTGCCTCCTGAACCTTAAAGGAGATTTTGGCTTCTTGTTCGGCGATTGTTGTATCCAGCTTGTTCAAGGCGGTGCTCCACCGTTCATTATCTTCTGACACTTCTATTACATAACGATATATTTCAGCTTTAGGGAAACAGACATGGATGTTTCGTAATATCAATCCTTTCTCCGTGTCCAGTGTCCACGATGGAGAAGCGTCATTGGCGGCGGCTTGCCAATAGGTTGTCGAATTACCGTCAGCAGCTAAGCCGGCATTTTGTGCCTCTTGCTGGCTGCTGGAAAAAGTTGGATTGTTACGACCAAAGGTCTGAACCGTTTCTTTGTGCGCTTTGCGTACGAAACGTTGGTAAGGACGTTCTTTTGCTACGGGTGTCAACCCCGGTTCGTAGGTGGGGGCTCCTTCAAAGAGGATTTCGATGCGTGCCGGAGCCAGTCCCGGAGAGGTCGCTTCAATGACTGCCGTACCTGCATAATAGGAACGGAAAGCAATGGCGGCTTGCCCGTCCAGAATACGAATATCGCTGTTCTTTTCAAAGGTGATGGACCTGCCTGTCGGGAATTCACCCGGTCCGGAAACAATCTTTAACTGTACGGATGGGGAATTGCTTAACCGTCGTCCGTCTGAATCCAGCACGCTAACTGTCAGTTGCACGTCGTCTGTACCGTCAGCCTGTACTCCTGTGGTTTCTGATGCTTCCAGTTTTAACTGTGCCGGAGTGCCTTCTTGAGGCCATTCAGGAGGAGCTACCCTGGCATATTCATTCCGATACCAGTACCATGAACGTTTGGGTATGCGGAAGTAATCTACGATTCCCATCTTTCCCAGTCGGCTGCCGGCAATGCTACCATGATCGAAGCCACACCAGATAGCCTGTCCACTACGCCAATGGAGACCTTTCCATCCGTCATTTTTTTTCAGGTCGCCCCATCCGGGAATATATGCTCCCGGCCGTTCAGCGGTGGTACTGCCATATTCTGATATCACACTTGGGATTGCAGGTTGCTGGAAATCGGATAAAGTGGCGCCGTCACCGTTATAACCGGCTATGTCTCCTATCAAATCAATTCTGTCTTTACCCAAAGGACGTTGTGCTCCGCCTATTGCTGCCGGACGGGTAGGGTCGAGCTGTCGTGACAGTTTCACCATACGTTCCAGTAGGTGACGTACTCCCGGTATGGCTTCCGGTGTGGAGAAGAATGCCTCGTTGCACATGCTCCATGTCACGATGGAAGGATGGTTACGATGGATGCGTATCATCTCCTTCAACTGTTGCAGGGCGCTCTCTTCGAAGCCTTTGTAGTCTTTTTCACTAGCGGGATAGGCGCTGGCGTTCCAATACCCGTCAGGCTGAAATCCGCCGATACCCCAGAAAGGCGCTTCCGACCAGAAGAGCATGCCTTCTTCATCGCAGGCTTTTGAGAAAGCCGGAGCGTGTGGATAATGTGAACCGCGAATCAGGTCGAAGCCTGCTTCTTTCATCATGCGGACATCTCTCCGCATGGCTGCTTCGGTGACGGCATCACCCCAGCCAGCCTGGTCCTGATGTACATTGGCGCCTTTAAAAAACAGATGTTTTCCGTTTAAGAAGAAACCCTGGTCGGCGGTCCACTCAAACCAGCGGAAGCCGAAAGCCGTTTCGTCACAGTCCAACAATTCCTTACCTTTATACAGAGAACTGATTACTTTATAGAGAACCGGGTGCTCTGGATGCCATAGAGACGGGGTGCGCAATCTCTTTGTGGTTTGAAATACCGTCTTGGCGGAGTGGGCGGCAAGGGTTTCTTTATTTTCCACGGTAGCTATCACTTTACCTTCCGGGCTGAGGATACGGGTCACCAGCCTGTATTCTCCATCTTTGCCTGAGTGGTTACAGATTTCCGTTTCCACTCTCACAGCGGAGGCTTTTCCCTGATTCCTGCCTAAATCGGGAGTTGTGACGAATGTGCCATACCAATCAATATGTACGGGAGATTTCTTTGTTAACCGTACATTGCGGTAGATGCCGCCACTGAACACATGCTCTCCGGCTCTGGGTGCCACATTCGGTTTCCATATATTGTTCACTCGTACGGCAACGAGATTATCTCCTGCCTGTACCAGAGAGGAAATGTCTGCTTGGAAACCGGTGTACCCTCCTACATGGCGGCTTGCCTGCTGTCCATTGATAAAGATTTCCGCTTCCTGAAATACACCGTCAAACTCAAAGAATATTTTTTGCGAAAGATCTTCTTCCGTTAGCCGGAATAGCTTGCGATACCAACCATATCCGATATAAAATTCGTTCGACATAAAGTAGGGGATACTGAACGAGTGGGGGATACCTATTGATTCCCATTCCCGGTCGTTGTAAGTCGGCTGTTCAGCACCTTTAATATCTCCGCGCATGTACTTCCATTCACGGTTGAAGTTGATGCTGCTACGTGGCGATATATGTGTTTGAGCACTGAGCCATATGCCCGGTGTGCACAAAAGGAAAAGTATGATTAGTTTTTTAGGATTCATTGAAATGACTTGTTGCTTGATATTTGCGGATGGATTCTATTTTTTCTCAAAGGTAACGCTTTCCGTATGTTCACCCACAAAGATACGCGCCATATCTCCGGTTTTATACCATTTAGGTTTATTAGGCATGTCATCGTAAATCACTTCACCGTTTATCGTTAGGTTTTCGAAACGAATGTTTTTCACTTTCCGTTCTTTGTCATAGCCGATAATCATGGAAACTTCCGCATTCTCTCCCGTGTAGGAGATGTCCTTGAACAAAATGTTTTCGATGCCTCTGCCGGGAGCCGTGCAGTACTTCTCATTAAAGAAGATGCGCAGGTTGACCAGTTGGCCTTGTCTGAAATCCTCTATCCGGATATTCTCAAAACGGACATTGCGAATCAGGTTATTGTCTCCCGCATTGATGGCGAGGCAGCCTTGATAATCCAGTTGCTTTTCTTTATGATCCAGAATATCTATATTGATATAATTCAGGTTTTCCAGAACTTCAGGATTCTTTGTGTTTCCGTGGATACCAATGAATATGGGGTGTGCTACGTCCGCCCAAAGGATGGAGTTCTGCATGGTGATATTCTTGCAACCGCCGGTAAAGCCCATACGGGTGCCGTAGACGGTGGTGCAATCATCGGAGTTGCGGCAGAATACACCATCGTACAGTACGTTGTTGCTGGCGAAGACATTCAGTCCGTCGCCCCAACCGTAGGAACTGATGACTTTTACATTTCGTATCGTCACGCTGTCTGAGCCTCCGGTAGGACATTGGGTGCTGATGACGCCTTCTATCGTTACATTCTTGGAATTGACGATGCGGAGTCCGGCCCAGCGGTTAGGAATCACGATTCCTCTTCCCTGTACTTTTACATTTTGAGCGTTGACCACTTGGATGAGGCCTTTCACTATTGCGCCTCCTGCCACATAGACAGTTTTATCGGATGGTACATTCAGCGTGTCGCCCGGGAAAGTATGTATGCCCGGGCCGAAATAAATCAGATTCTTATCTTTTATTTTCTTAGGTTTGTTCTCATCTATCGGATTGGCAAACAGATGGAGATTGTGGAAAATATCGCCATTCACTTCTACCGACAAGTTACGCGGACGATCCAGTTTGAAGGTCATAGTGTTACCGGATATGGAAGGAGTGATCTTGTAAGAGAGTGGGCGAACTCTGCCTGTCTGAATAGCACCATGATTGAAGGTTACTGATACTTCCACTTCGCCGGAGAAGTCGAAATAGCTCATGGAGGCTTTTTCTACATTATGTTTGGTACCCCGTACTTCATCCACCTTAACCATATATGTATCTACCGGTTTCCAGTCTTTCCCAGCTTCTCTTACCCGGACTGAGAAATCGTTCATGAGTTCGGCTCCTTGGGGGGCTGGATAGGTTACTAATTGGGGCTGAGAACTTGCATTATGGATAATGCCTAATAAGGCACTTACGATGATTATTAATCTATTCAATTTCATTTTATATAGTATTATAATATTACTTCTTTAAATATGCGAATGATGATCCGTTTTTTGATAAGTCATTAATATAGATTACATAAATATTACATCCTTTTTTCTATATTCTGGTGTTACAATAAGATTTATGACTTTTCCTTTAGAAATATGACCTTCTACGATCGTATTTTGGGGTGCACATAGTTTAAATTTTACATTCCAATCATCTGGAAGCCCGGCACCTATATATATATTATTGCCATCACATTGCATAATCATTTCTTGGAGCCCAATCATGCCTGAACCACCCCAGTTATGATCTGGAGTCCAGTCATATCCCGGTCCCCACCAGGTGGGAAATCTTCTACCCGAGTCTTTCATTTTTTGGATGGTGAGTTCTGCAGCTTCCTTTTTAAGCCCTAATTTTGCACAAAATATAGCATTTTGTTGCCAACTGATTACGCCCTTTTGTTGAGGGACATCATTACCATAATACCAAGTATTACGGGCAATATCCAGTTCCTCTTTACCTATTCCATGTATACCCCATGGAAAAACTGTATAAAGTTGGGGAAACTCAGTATTGTTAATTCGTTCCCATGATTTGGCTGGAGAAAATGTTTTCTTTCCATTCTGCACTCGGTAATAGATATCGTCTGGAATTCGTTTTCTGAAAGATTCTATATATTCTCTTTGCTTCTTTGTTAAATATTCTTTGGGTAAATCAAGCATAGCTTGGCTGACACATTTTAATGCTGTAACAGTAGTTATTGGATTAGTAGCCATTTTGTATGTTTCGAGTGCTGTGGAGGGGTATAACACTAATTTCCCCTGAGCATCGAGAGCTTTAGGGGTTCGTTTCAAACTTAAATATTGATAATGCTCATCGTAAAACTTTAAGCAGCTTTCTATTAGGGGAAGATATTTGGATATGTTTGTTCCGTTGTAGAAATAGGTGTCTATTATCATCATACAGAATTCTAAAACAGTATCCCATTGATACTCTATCCATGCATTATATTGTACTCCTGGATCAAAATCCTCTGGTCTTTTCCAACTATATTCAAATCCAACTGGTAATCCGAAGTTTTCTATCTGTTCTGTAAAACATGCTCCTTGGTGACCCCAATAGTGCATAGAGCGTAACTCTGCATTATTTAACATATTATTATAAAAATCGAATTGTGACTTCATCATGTCGAAATCACCACTTTTCAGCATAGGCCAGTAGACTAGACGCTGGTTCTGGGCAGTGAAACTTCCTCCTCCCCACTTTCTGAAATCAGGACTATAATTAAATGATTTATTTATGTATTCTGGATCAGTAGTGAAAAGTCCCCCATTGAATTTTGTGGGATAGCTTCCATAGGCATTACAAGCGAGCTGATACCGAAACACTTGATAATTTCGTCCTACTTGCCACTTCTCATTTTTTGGATCCGGTATATCATTATCTATGAAAATATAACTTCGATCCCAAAAATCATTCCACCATTTTAGCGTAGCTTTTCTTATGCTTTTCTCATTTGCTATAATTTTTTTTTCTGTTTCTGAGAGTTCTTGTAGCCATTCATCTATTGATTCTGCATAGGCTGTATGCATTACAACTTTTATATTGTGTTTTCGTGAAGGATTGATAGAACATAATTGCCAGCCTTTATAGTCAGTGGAGGCATATTTTCCTTGGGTATTTCCGGCAGGTATCATGTTTGGGGCGAAGAGTCTACCCCCAAAAGTAAGTTTATTTATTGGATTCCAAAACTTATCTTTGATTGGCTCTAACTTCTGTTGTTTTATGGCCAGATCAAAAGCGCTTTCTCCAGCATTGCGATGGTAAAATAGAACACTTGTATCATCAAATTTAACTGTATCACATTTTACAATCGCTTTTACCGGAGCATTCATGTAAGTTCTGCAGACTTCTGTCTCAGGCTTTGAGAGTACTCTTTCTTTAAATCTCCATCCTTCATAAGTAGCATAGAGTTTGGTGGGAACATTACTTGTGACATCGATATGAGAAACTGGATTAAATACATCTGCCCATATATTGATTGTTGTTTCTGTTCCATTTTTTCGGGCCTTAATTTCCACATATCCCTCTTTAAGTTTTAATTCTTGATGGAAATGATCAGGATTTTCTAGAGGATTGGGAGACATTGTTATTCTAATTCGTCCCAATTTAGGAAATGAGTTTAACTCGTCAAAAGTACCACTTCGACTAATGTAAATTAGTAAGTCTCCATCTTCTACCCAAACATTCATTCCTATGTCGCCACCTCCACATGGCATTGATTCAAGTGAGTTGGCTGAGGGAGAATTCCAAACTATGTTATAGTTGTCTAATCCTTTTTGTGAGGCTTTTGCTATTCCAAATGAAAATAGACAAATGATAAGGCTTGAAATGATTTTCATGATATTCGTTTTCTTACAGTTATTGTAATAGTTCTTTTATCTATAATACGAATAAGGAAATAAGTCTACCTAATTTGCGGGCACTTTATAAATAAATTCGTAATTCACATATTTGAGATGGATTGCGGACTTCTGATTTTAGAGAAGAAAATAATTACTATTCTTTCTTAGTGTTGATATTTGCTAGTAGGATCAGATAGCATCTTGACATTGACACCCATGACGAGTCTTCCGGCATTATCAATGACTTAACCACTATGGTACCTTCTTATTTCACTCCTTGCACTACAGTTGTTGTATGAAAATTATATGTAAGGAAAGCTGTCGTAAATATGATTCTTTTGTTCATGATTGAGTTAGAAAACAAGAAAAATAAAATTAGAGTAAGTTGTAGCATTGATTTGAAATATAAGAAAAAACAGAGTAGCTTCAATGCTACGAAACTACTCTGTTTTTTTAATTCACTAATATGGAATTATTCGCGATACAGCATTAATGTTCCCCAACCCAATTGGTCGAAAGCGCCACTGTTTGTGCCGTAACGGCTTCCACCGTCCACACCACCTTCGGGACGCATTTTGTCAGCAGCCATCTTGGCGTACTTGTAGCCACTGCCCAACTTCTTCACTTTGGCGTAGTGATTGAAGAGAATTTCCCATCCCGGACGGAGGTTGCCACGGCCATTATCATCAGCTACGGCTGTATGTATGGCACCGTGGTTCTTGTCGGCGCAACTGCAATCAACGCAATATTCATAGCGGTTGAACGGCATCTGCTCTTTGGTTGCTAGCCAGGAACCGGCAGCATTCAGTTGGTCAGAGCCATTACGTAGATTGAAGAGAGCAGTATATTCACCCATTTTCATTATTGCGTTATCTTTTGCAGCAAAGAAGTCGAGTTGGGTCACTGTTGGATTACACTGTAAGAGGGTGTAGGCCATTTGACAAAGATTAGCTGTTACAGCTATTGACATCATGGCGTGGCCCTGGTCACGGCCGCTCTCCTGGTTTTGGGCTATCTCTTCACCGCTACTCAGAGGATCGGAGAAGGTGCCCTGAATGAGTTTGCCAATATATCCGTTACCTGCTCCATTGTAGAAGTAGTTCACTATATAGTTCACCATTTCGTCGTCTTCATTCAGGATACCGATAGCAAGGTATGAACACATATTTACCAAATCCCAATTAGACCAATAGTGATCGCTGCAAGTACCTTGATGACGTTTCATGAAGTCAAGGTTTTTAGGAGCAAATACATCTTTCATCCATTTCTTAAAAGCTGTCACATCATTGGCCGCCCAACCGGCATAAGTTTGCATGATTTCACCTGCATTCGCAAAGGTATAACCTTGTGCACCTGCGGCAAGCATGTGGTTGGAATCATTTGAAGTAACTTCTTTGCAAACCTTCACCCAGGCATTCAGAATTTTGATGGAAGTATCGGCGTACTTCGTATCACCTGTCAATTTCCACAATAATGATAACTGATAGGCAGCGGCGGCATCACGCATCGCATTGCTGTAGTTTTCATTCGTCCCTGTTCCCGTAGCATCACCACGCACTATCTTTTCGGTAGGTGAAGGGGTGTAAGTAACATTTGTAAACTGACTGCTCTTCAGCAGATTGAATTCATCCTTTACCGCCTGTGGTGCGCTTCCGTTATCGAGCATTGTCTTCACACGTGTAAAGTCGGCCTCGTTGAACATGGCGCAAGGGTGAGTATAGGTGTATTTGGCGACCACTTCTTCATAAGGCATCTCCCAACTGTCGATATCTGTCGTTCCGTCTTCGATTTCACTGGAACAGGCTGTGAAGCCTGTTATCAGTGAGAGACCTAATGCGAATATTAAATTCTTTTTCATTGTGAGTATTCTTTAGAGTTATATTTTAGTTTCCGGCTGATATTTCAGCTTCAGCAAAGGCTTTTGCTTCGGCTATGCTCTTGAATGTGCGAATCCAGTAAACCGTATATTGACCGGTAGGCAGGTTCTCATTGTAAATGTCTGCTACCTTGATCTGGAAAGTATTGGCTTCTACCATACCATTGCCTAATGCCGCATTAATTGATGGTATATCATAATATATCAGATTCGTATTATCACTCAGAAGTTCTCCTACATGAGCTTTGTTGATATTTCCGGATTTAGTGACTAGATCTAATGTGTAAGCACCACCTTGCCCGATTCCTTTTCCGCCGACAGGCAATGTGGAACGCATGGCAAGTATCGGATAGTTGGAGAAATCAAGGTTTATGGGGACATTTTTGAAACTCAAGTCCGCACGTCTCATAGTAGCGTTTTGAGCACCGGCTGTAACCACCATTTTACCATTTTCTATCACATAGCTTGAAAAATTCTGTCCGATTTTCCAGCCATCGAAATTATTCTGGCCATCCCAAATCACCCAACCGCTTTCTACGGTTACAGATACGGAAGCCGTCTGACCTGTTGCCTTACAAGTTGCCGTAATAGTAGCAGTTCCGAAACCCTTCGGTGTTACAACACCCAAATCTACCGTAGCAATGTTTTCGTCACTTGAAGTCCAGTCTACTGAACCTGTGGTAGCGTTGGCCGGTGTGTAAGCAACATCCAGCTGAACCGGGCCGCGAGAGATACAAAGCGGTTCTGTCAAAGCAGAGATAGAGACACTTTCTACCGGAATGTACTCTTTGATATTCAGCTCATAAGAAGCAGATACACCACTACGGTCGTGTGTGTAAGCTGTAATGATTGCCTTGCCCGGCGTCAGACAGTTTACCAGGCCATTTTCTGATACTGTAGCGATGCTTGGGTTACTGCTTGCCCATGTCAGATAAGAGTAGGTATGATTAGCCGGAAGGATGGACGCCTCCAACTGAATTCGGTCTGTCTCATAAATATCTTCTCCCTCTTTCGGATTGACCAACGTCATATCGGTAGCCTTTATGATTTCGGGTATTACATTGACCGTCACTGAGGCTGATGGACCGAAACCTATAGCGGGAGTCACACTAATGATGGCCGTACCTTCGGCTATACCGGTAATAGTACCTTGCTGCGAAACTTTGGCAACAGTTTCATCGGTTGACTTCCAGATAATGGAACGATCTTCCAGTTCTTCGGGAGCATCAATCGCAAAAACAATAGTAGAGTCCATGCCAATGGCAAGCGGCAGGTTTTCACTGACTTTAAACGTGATGCCGTTAATCAGTTTGGCTTCGGGCATGGCAGGAGTAAATTCTTGATCCTTATCACATGCAGTCAGAGTCATGCAGGCCGCCAGCATCCCAATGGATGCCCGGCTCAAGCCTTGATATATAGAATTTCTATTCTTCATGTTGTTATCTTCTTTTTATGAATGAAAAACATTGATTTATTCTCCCCAACCCGGGTTCTGTTTCAGATTCGGGTTCAACTGCAACTGGTCGGTAGGTAATGGGTAAAGATAGTGCTTATCTTCCCATTTACGTCCTGACTCCAGGATGATGAAACCGTCGCTGTTTCTTTCATTGGTAACGCCCGGCCATTTGTTCTGGAACTCTGTACCTGTCCATCTGATACCCAGAAAATCTTGCGGCATTTCCGTTTCAGCTGTCTTCCAACGTTTCAGGTCGTCTATACGGAAACCTTCGTTGAATAATTCAATGGTACGTTCGCGGCGAATTTCAGTTCTCATATCCAGATCGTGAGTGCTGGCAAATGCATTGGTTAGTTTAGGCATTTTGGCGTTGATGCGGCAACGAACCAAGTTGAGAGATAGATTCAGATCCTCGTCAGAGATAGCTCCATCTCGTTCGAATACGGCTTCTGCATAGTTTAACAGAACTTCTGCGTAGCGGATGATGGGGTAGTCGTAGCTTTCATAGGTATCGTTCACATAGCGTTCGCAAGCCCATTTCTGATTGTTATAACCACTTCCTCCGGTAGGTACCAATCCTTTGATGGAAGCTGAGGCGCGGTCAACGGCATCACCTGTCCAGTTAACGCGTGAATTCAGGTTACTCCAAAAATATTCATAAGGTTTGCAGAGGGTATAAATCATACGGTTATCTCTGTTCAGGTATTCGTCCAAAATCTTCAGGTCTCCTTTATATACTTCCGATTTTTCAATGGGGAGTCCATCCTGGCAGAGATACATTGCAGCAAATTTGTGAGAGATCATTTGGGCATTTGCCAAACACTCTTTTGTGATATTTACACCGATAGGAGCCAACGCTTCGTCATGACGGCGGGAGAAAATATACTCCGTATTGGCGCTTTTCTGTAATCCGGCAGGGTTACACTTCGTATCTTCCAGGATAAACATATACTTTTGTGCACTGTCGCCTAAGATAGCAGGTGCAAACAGTGAGAAGTTTTTAGTGTTGATCACTTCCTTTGCTGCATTTGCCGCAATGTCCAACAAGTCTTTGCCACGAGCTGTGTTACCACGGAACTTTTGCCATGTACCTTCGTAGAGTGCTACACGGGAAAGCATTGCCCAGGCGCCTTCGCGACCTACACGTCCTTTTTCCACTGTGGAAGTGACGGGAAGTAATTCGGCGGCATCTTTCAGATCCTGAATGATGAGGTCGGCTACTTCGCTGCGGTCGTTGCGTGCTGCTTGCATTTCGGGAGCAGTAACATCAATCGGTGTAGTGACTACTATGACATTTCCAAAAAGCTGTAACAGGTCAAAGTAGCAGTAAGCGCGGAAAAACTTGGCTTCACCGATATATTGTGCGATGTCACTCTGATTTGCAAAACTCTCTGCTTTCTGTAAGAGGATATTTGTACGGCGAATGCGATTGTAAGCATCGGTGTAGTTGCCGTCGGAAGCCGGTATGCTGTTAGTTCCGTTAGCAAATACATTTTTACTGCCTTTATCCATGATAAGGTCAGAACGCTTATCGGAGTGGGGGGCATCGTAGACGCTGTTTTTAAAATCGCGTGTCCAGCCATAGAATTGATTGGAGAATAACTTGAAGTCTGTAGCAGTCTGCCAATAGTTACCATCGGCAATCTGGTCTTTCGGATCCAGGTCGAGACAGGAATGTAACATACATCCTATTGCCAGTATCAAAATAGATTTAATTGTATATTTTTTCATTTTTGTCTTCAATTAAAAGGTTAAATTCAATCCAAAAGTTACAGTGCGCAGGAAAGGATATCGCTTGGAGTTGTCCACTTTACGATTTGCTTCCGGATCCCATCCATCATTGATTTTGCTGTGTTCCCACAAATCGCTACCTGTTACATATACGCGCGCCTTACTTAATATTTTTGTTTTGGCAAGCAGAGAAGCCGGAAGTGAATAACCCAGAGTTACATTTTTCAAGCGCAAATATGCTCCGTCTTCTACCGACCATGAAGAGCATTGATAGTTGTAGTTGTTAAGTTCGGACTGGTTGGTCAGCGCAGGGAAGAATGCACCCGGATTATCCGGAGACCATGTGTTGCCTATGTGCTGATCGCTCGTGTTCAGATAAACGGCACGCATCGGAATCCTCCATGTACTTTCCTCACGCCAGATAGTACGTTTGCCTGCTCCCTGGAAAACGATGGCAAGGTCAAAACCATTCCACTCCAGACCTGCATTGATAGAGAATTGTACTTTAGGATCGTCTGTACCCAGATATACCAAATCTTCTTCTGTCAGTTTGCCATCCTTATTCACATCTTCGAACATGTTATCGCCAAGGCGCAGATTGTTGAGTGTACCGATGGTACTGGTGTTTTTGTACTTATCCACATACTTTTTCAGTTGTTCTTCTGTCTGGATCTTGCCACAGTAACGGAGACCGAATACAGAATTCAGAGGATATCCTTCACGGTCGGAGCGTACACCTGCTTTGATGGCTCCACTGCCACCGTTATCCACTAATTCGTTGGTGGTGTAGGTAAAAGTACCGCCGATATGATAGTTTACTTTTCCAATCTTATCCGACCAGTTGATCATACCTTCCCAACCGTGTGCCTTGAATGCACCGTAGTTTGCCGTGGGAGCTTTGTCACCCAGAATACCCGGGTAGATTACGTCGATCAACATATTGTCACTCTTCTTCCAGAAGATTTCTGCCGTACCCGTCAGGCGGTTGCGCAAGAATCCGAAATCAAGACCAATATTGTAGTTATGGATGCGTTCCCATGTACGGTCGGTACTCGGCAACTTACCGTTAGTATCTACATAAGAGATTTTTCCATTACCTATCAATGCACCGCCACTGGGGGTGAAGTTGTATAACTGTGCACCGTCATAGCGGTCAACGCCACTCTGATTACCTACGCTACCGTAAGAAGCTCTCAGCTTTAGTTCGTCTACAAATGTCAGATTCTTCATGAATGCTTCTTCTGAAATTCTCCATCCGGCAGAAGTACCCCAATAGAATACCCAACGGTTTTCGGGCTGGAATTTGGAAGAACCGTCGTAACGTCCCTGTGCTTCCAACATGTATTTAGAACGATAATTGTAGTTGATACGACCAAAGTAAGACATTACTGCCTCTTGCCATTTGGTTGATTTGTCGTCACCGTTCTTCAGGTAAACAACATCTTTTGTGCTATTAGGAATTTCCAATGAGGGCAGTATACCTTCTGTATAGAGGAAAGTGCCTTCATATTCTTTTAGGTTATATTGCGACCCCACCATCACTTTTACATCGTGAACATCGGCAAAGATATGCGACCAGTCGATGTGTCCGGACAATGAGTAAAAGTCGGTACGTGAATTGGATTTGGAATACGAACTCTTGTCCTCGGTCGGATTGCTGCGAACCACGCGGTCACCTGCATAGTTATACCAATCAATAGCTTTACTTTGTTTATCACGGATGGCTGTCGATGTATTATAACCGGCCGTTACTGAAGCAGTCAGATCTTTCAGGATGGAGTATCTGAATGTCTCGCTGATGTTGATAGCAGATACTTTCAGTTTGTTGTCACCACCCAATTCACAATACCAGTTGGGTGCGCCCCATGTTCCCCATGCATAAGGCTTGCCATTAGCAGTAGCAGATGGGAAACCCGGTTGCTGTGAGTTGGTGGTCAGTGCCGAACCAATCTGTGTAGGTGCCACTTGATCCTGACGGTTGTAGGCTATCACTGACTCAATAGAAGCGCGGTTGGACAGTTTAAAGGTATTTGTCAAGCGCAGGTTATAACGATTATTATTGTTGTTACCCCACTTCAAGTTACTGTCATCATACATATAGCCTAAAGACAAACGGTATTTTGAGGCATCCGAACCACCAGCTATAGCAAGTTCGTGTTGCGTGGAAGCAGCTGTTCCCCACATGATATCCTGCCAGTTGGTATCGAAAAATACAAAGTCTGCTACGTCTGTGAAGGCATTACCAAAGGGATTTGTTGTATGGTCAAGATTGATATACTGATTTTTATACGCCAATGCTAGTTTTGCATAACGCATCCAGGTATCATCGTCACCGTAACCGTCATTGGTACGTGCATCTATCACGGAGGAAGCCCATTGTTCCAGGCTCATCAGATGGGGAGACAGACCGATAAACTTACTTGTTACCGAACCGCTATAGTCTACCTGCACTTTACCTGCCTGGGCTTTCTTGGTAGTTACCAATACTACACCACCGGCAGCTTTGCTACCGTAGATGGAAGCTGAAGCATCTTTCAAGAAGTTGATAGACTCAATATCAGAGGGATTCAACAAACGCAATTCGTTTACGCTTTCATATTCCACGCCATCGATAATGACTAATGGACTGGTAGTGTTTTTTGAAACTGCACCGCGCAGACTCATATTCCAGCTTTCATCGCCCGGGGCTGTAGAATTACGCGTGATAATGACACCGGGAACCTGTCCTTGCAATGCCTGTACAGGACTGGACATTGTTCCTTTATTCTCTAACATCTTCTGATTCACCACTGTTACCGAACCGGTCATTGTAGCTTTTTTTTGTGTGCCGTAACCCACAACTACCACTTCGTCCAGCATTTCCGAATCTTCTGCCAGAACCACTTTCAGATTGGTTTCATTTCCTTTTACCACAATCTCCTGTGACTTATAGCCTATAAATGAAACCACTAAAGTACCTTTTGCATTACTCAGACTGAAATTACCGTCAATGTCGGTAATGCAACCGTTCGTGGTGCCTTTCACCATAATGTTGGCACCAATGATGGGTTCACCGGTAGCATCCACTACGGTACCTTTTACTGTACCGGCCTGCATAATGGCTTGTACCTCATTTACATTGGCAAAAGCCTGCTGCGGGCTACCTACACAGAGCGCAGATGCCATTGCTGCTGAGAATAAAATTCTTTTCGATGAGAATTTCAGAAATTCATTCTTCATAATTTATAAATTTAAAATTAACACTATTATTTCTATTGTACTCTAATTAGATACATTGTTTCATATATTCACGTATTTCTTTCCGGCTGATAAACAAATGGTTTTCGACCGTACGGCGTGAAAGGTTCAATTTGGCGGAAATTTCCGATGAGGATTTATCTTCAAAACGGCTCATGATATAAATCTTTCTGCGTTGTTCCGGAAGAGTGCGCAATTTGCGCTCCTCACAAGCCAGTAAATCATTGGCAACAATCTGGTTTTCCGTTTCATTGGTACAGGTCGTTGCATGATCATATATATAAGATGTTATTTCTTGCTTCTTATAGTGACGGCGCAGGTAATCGTTCACCAGATTGCGGGATATGGTGTAAATGAAAAACTTTACGGTATCCGGACGGAGCATTTGCTTATAGTCCATTAAACGCAGAAATACATCTTGGGCTATGTCTTCAGCTTCCTCTTTATTGTTTATCCTATAACATATATAGAGATAGACGGAGCGGTGGTAACTCGTATAAGAGTCAGCTATCAATTGAACGGATGTCATCTTTTTGTTTTCCATGCTTCAGACTTTGGTTACGTTTTACGTTAGCTTTACGATTGCAAATATAAAAGGTAAAAAACGGAAAACAATTTTTTATGGTGCTTAACAAATCTCATCTCATTAACTTAGACTGAAAACTAATTAATTTGTTGTAATATAGTGACTTAAGAATTTGAGACTCGTAGTATCAACTAATAATTTGAGACTCCGGAGGTAAGTTGGACAGAATATTCTTGCTGTTTATTGCAATAAAAATGCACTTATCTTTCGATATTCTGAAAGATAAGTGCAGAAAATGATGGAGTATATCTTAAATGCTATAGATTATTCGTCGTTATTCTTTCCGATGCTCCGGATATATTCATTGGGAGTGATGCCGGTAGCCTTCTTGAAATAGCGGAAGAAGGAGGCGCGTGAGCTAAAACCACAGAGTTCGGCAAGTGCTCCCAGTGTATATTTGGAATATTCGTCTTCGTTGATAAGACGCTTGAACTCCTCAATACGGTAATCATTGATGTAATCGTAATAATTACGGTTCAGATGTTGATTGAACAGATAAGATAAAGTATGTGCTGACCTGCCGAGCATGGTTGCCAGATCGGCAATTTTCAGATCCGGGTTCGTATATGGCTTATCACGATGCATCAGAGCCTCCAGCTTTTCTGTCAGGCGCTGACATTCTTCCGTGCTTATCTTATTGGTCTTATATTTCAATTCTACTGTCTTTTCTTGCTTTTCGGGTTCTTGCACATCTTCCGGAAGCTGGATTTGAATATTTTTCGTTTGCCTTGCTTTTCTTTTCCGCTGATAGTAAATATAGCCGATAAAAGCTAAAGCAATGGAAACGGCGATGATGCTCCACGTTTCTACAGGATAGGCAATGTGGACGGCGGTACGTACTTCAGAATCTGGATTTCCGATATAGCGTAGCTTGAAAAGATAGTTTCCGGATGACAAATCATAATAAGTAATTTCCGACTTTCCGGTCAATATCTGCCAGTCCTCATCTTCACCTTCCAATTTGTATTCATAAGTCATATAAGCCGGTTCGGTATAGGTAAAACCGGAGAAGTGAAATGTCAGGTTGTTTTGGGAGGATTCAAGTTGTATTTCAGGGATTTTCCCACTCTCAACAACAGGATGAAGCGATTTCTTTCCGTTGACGTAAATATCTGTAATCGTCAGCGGATAAGTGTATCTTTTCATCTGATTATTTTGCTTGAAGTTCATATAAATCAGCCCTTTGGAATTTCCCATCCATATATTCCCCTGTTGATCCTGTACAGGAGGGCACAGTGTGAAAATAGAACTGGGAATACCATCAATGAAATTATAAGGAATAAAAGTTTCTTTCTTGTCGTAGCGGTAGAGTCCGTTATTGGTTCCTATCCAGAGCCATTTTTCTTCATCTTCCAGAATAAACATACCATCTTTTCCTTCCAGTTGTGTATCAGGTTGTAGCCTTCTGAAACGGCTCATGGAGAGATCGGATATACACATACTTCCTTTGTCCGGCAGGAAATAAAGATTATGGTCGGAGTCTTCATATACAACTCTGATCTTTTCTTTATGAATAAAGTTTTCCGGGAAGATGTCGGTTTTCAGACTTTCAGAAGAAGGGTCCCAGATGCACATGCCATTCTCTGTACAAATCCATCCTTTATGTGTGGAGTCGAAATAGATTTCGTAAACATTCCCTTCGGGTAATTTGGAGTTGGCACTGGTATATTGCTTGATTCTTTTCCCATCCTTATAACAATAGAGGCCCATTGAGGTACCTATCCACAATTGGTCTTTGTTATCCGCTTTTATACTGAAAATCTGTCCCCGCATGAAAGGTTGCGGTTCATTAGGTTCGAAGTCGTGAATAGTAAGATCAGCAGGATTGAATATGTACATACCCCCGCCATAGGTTCCGATATAATATTTATCCTGAAATTTATAGATACAGAAGATCATACTGGAACGCAATTCGGGAGATTTAAAGTTTTTGAAGCGTCGTTGCTCTTCGTTTATGTAGAATAGGCCGTCGCGGGAGCCGACTAATTTCTCATGCTCGGTAATTGCAATACTGCGTACAGGCATATCTTTGGAGTCAAAATACGGGAGATAACTGTAAGTAGAGAAAAGTCCGCTCTGGTACAGACTGTAATCCAATCCCAGTTGATAGAAACCTATCCAGATAAGCCCGTCACGATCCACTAAAAGGGAGTACACGGAGTTGGAACGGATACTTTCGTCTTTTCCCGGTTCGTGGCGCAAAGAGCGTAGAACTTTCATTTGTTTGGTAGAAATGAAATGTACTCCATTTCCATCCGTACCCACATACAACATATCTTTACCATCACCGGACAGCGAAGATATCACATTGCATCCTACATCGATGAAGGGCCTGAACTTATGTGTTTGTGTATCGAAGCTGATAATACCTTGGCCCATAGTACCCAGATAAAGTACGTTGCCGATGCGGGTGATATTGTTGTAAGAGCAAAAATGTTTGTCTTCTACTATATTATGATAAGGGACGATTTTCTTGTCGGCAAGTGTCAGGGAATAAAGTCCGTCGTTGGTGGCTATCCAGAGAATGCCATCCTCACTAAGACTTAGTCCGGTGATGATATTAGAGGCTGAAAGGACATTGGGATCTATGAGCTTTTGTTCCAGGTTCCCGTTTTTATAGATAAACAGACCGGCCTCACTTCCTATATATAAAGTACCTTTCCCATCAGGTAGGAGCGTCCGGACGCCATAGTGTAAAGTTTCAGCAGCAATCGGTTCGAGAATATCTTTTTCGGTATTTACCCGCCAAAGTCCCATGCCGTTTCCCATCCATATCTGGTTGCCTTCCATTTCGGCGATAGCATTGACCCGCTTGATTTTTTCATTCGCTCCGGAAATCAGGAAATGTTTCAGACGTGTGCCGTCAAAACGTTCCAAAGAATTACCGGTACCTATCCAAACATAGCCAATGGAGTCTTTATAAAGTGCATTTACTACTAAGTCGGAAAGTCCTTCGGTGACGGACAGTCCCCGGAAGACAGAGGGGAGTGAATAGCCCGGAAGGAAGCCAAACAGCAGGAATAGCAGGATGATATATTTCGATATGTTTTTCACGATATGGTATCTTTCGTTTCTATACATTATGTTTCTGTACAGCAAATATAAGGAAAAAGAACGAAAATATTCGGGTTTAGGATGATTATTCGGCAGTCGAAGAGTCTTTGCTGACTTATTGGCTTGCGGACAGGGTACGGATCAGATACGGAGATGATATGGATTTGATGCTATTGTTTTCACTTCAATTCCATTTCCGCTGTATTGGCTTTTAGTTTATACGTCTTCTTTTTGATACTGATGGAGCAATCGGCGGATGCAGTGTAGTACCATGCCCCTTTCTTGAATTCCAGTAATATCTCTGCGGGAGTTTCCGCCTTGATAACTACATTCGGGGTACTTAGCAAAGTGCCATGTCCTAAAAAGAAGGCACAGTCATTGCCCTTTTTATTTCCCCATAAAGCATAGGTGGCTTGTGCACTCATTTTTCCACTGGTGCAGATATCCGTGGGGGTATCTGATGACAGGATATAATCTATACGTCCATCTTTTTGTACAACACATATGCTGGTGGCACTGTTTTCCGTTTTACTTTTTACTTCGGGGAAGCTTACTTCGGCAATGCAGCCGGGTTCTTTTACGGATGAGGGCTCATAGATAGCGACGAATGGTCGGTTCCAGGCTTCTCCTTTCTGGCGGGCTACAAATGTCAGGGTAGGCTGTTCTTTTATATTATATGGCATCCCCGGGATACGGCTCAAACCTTCCGTCATGGGAGACAAGGCGGTGAAAACTTCCCGGTCCGTTTCTCCTTTCATCCACAAGTTCATTGAAATGTCATCCTTGTCGGGCATGGTAATGGTAAATGTAGCTTTTATATCTTTGTCGGTAGTAGCTGACTTTTTATCATAGATATAAGAATAAGCATAAAGGTGAGCACCGGCAAAGGCCAGTTCTTCGGTGGGTTGCAAATTCAAGTCTGTACCGTCTGTGCCTGTCAATGTTAGGGTTTGCCCCAGATTATGGTAGAAATAGTCATGCATTTTATCACCACCACGTTCTTTCCGGCTGCGGAAAATATCTACATAATAACCGGTTTCCGGACCGGTAGTGACGATACTCATCATGCGGGTCTGGTCGGCACGACTTTCCGGTTCACGGAAAGAAACATCGCTATAGGTTACGGAAGTGAAAGCTTTTCCCGGTTCGGAAGAAACAGGGAAACTGGATTTAAGATCAAAGGAGTGATTACTTTTCATAACCGGGTAACTGGAAATGCCATCCACGCAAACCGTGTTATGACTGGGAAATTGAGAATAATATTCCAGATAGTCCAGTCCGCTGTATAAGTAAAGGCCGATTCCGGCATCGGGAGCCAGAACATATCCCTTACCATAAAGCTCCATGGATATGCCATTGGCATGCATGTGGTTTCCTTCGCTGGCATTCAGGGATATCATAAGGCTGTTACGGGGATTCATTCCGTTTCGTTGTACCAGCCAGGAAACGTTCGGTGCATAGAAGAAGGGAGAGACATATTGTTCTATTTTTCCGGCTTCGATATTGGGATTCAGTTCCAATGGCTTTTCATCAAAGAAAGAACTGATAGAAACAGGGACACTTTTTTTGTTGTCTTTAGTTTTTCCCGCATCAGGATGGAAGCATTTCAGCATGGCAGTGAAATATTCTTCTTGCTCTTTCTTGCCGTTGTGCTGTGCGTTTCGTATCATGCGGGATATAGGATTGGTGTTTAGATATCCCGGGTGGGTATCGCCGAAACCACAGATCATCCGGTTGGGGAACAAATATTGCGGAGTAGCGACTACCGCTTTAGAGAGAACCGGCATTGCTTTCACCAGATCATAATTCAGATTCCGGTCGAAGAGAGTAGCAAAACTGGTGTAGTCATTCAGTACTACATTGCTGTACCCGGGACATTCGGCCCAGATACCTGTTTTCGGATCGAAGCCATAATCGGCTAATTTAGTCAGACTCCATTGGCGAATACTGGAACGGTTGAGTACATAATCAATGTAATATTCGCGCCCTTTACCATCGGCATATTGCTTGTTGTTTTCCAGTATCATACCGATATTCATGACATAGCGAGCCTGCATCAGGTTCCAGTTATTGTGAGGAACACCGTTTGCAATGATATTGTCCGCCCATTTCTTGAAAGCTCCTGCGTATATATCCATCTTGTCGGTATGCCGGGTATTCAGGTAGTCATACAGGAAATCGTAAAGGGGAACGATATCATAAAGAATATCTTCGTGGATAACCTCGAAAGAACTCATTCCTACCAGCGTTTGCTGATGGCCGTGGTTGAGGTCGATAGGAACATTCCGGTAATAGATACCGGTCATATAGGTATCGAATACTCCGGCGGCAAGTTTTGCATATCTTTCTTCTCCGGTAAGCCAGTAAAGGAAGGCGGCATCACGGGCGATACCCATGATTTCACGGTTCAGGCTTTCGATGTTACGGCCGGTTTTAGAAGGATGTACACTCTCCATGGGGCGGCCGGGCAGGGCATTGTTACAAAATGTCACATTTCCTTCAGCATCGTCATCGTATGGCACTACATCTTCCAGACGGGGACGTCCGTGGGTGGCGAATGTGCCACGCGTACCGGTATAGCGAACGGTGGGTGCCGGTGCTTTTTCGCCTCCGGCATGGTCGAAGGTTTCACCTTTTATATATACATCCGTAGCATGAGACTTCCAATACATGGCAAGGCGCGAAAGTAACCAGTCCGGTTGGGCGTCTGTCAGGTTAGCATAAAGATCGGTTCGCTTTTTCAATTTCTCAAATACGTCTTTTGCCCAATCTTCTTTTTCTATCAGATTCAGGGTTTCACTCTTACTGTTACTGTCTGTCAGGTAACGTGGATGGCTATTCGGCAATTGCTGTTGGAAGGCGATTTTCACCTCCTGAGCTTGTAATATCCCTGAAAAGAGAAGACATATCAATAAACTAAGTACTTTCATATTCTATCAATAACATTAGGTGTTTAAAGAATATACGGATGAGGGTGGATAATTACTCAACGAAATTCTTCAAAGATAGCGCAAGACTGTATAAAAGATGTAATCATTATTACACTTTTTTAAAAATAAAGCCCCTACTTTTGTGAAAAATACTATTTCCTATGAAGAAATTGTCATTTATAAACAGGTTTTTACCTTCGTACAAATGGAAAGTGGCTGCGATAATAATTTGCGGTGTTGTGGTAGGCGGGGGAGGCTTGTTCATGTATTTGCTGCGGGCGCATACCTACTTGGGGGATGAGCCGTCAGCGTGCGTGAACTGTCATATTATGGCACCTTACTATGCTACATGGTTCCACAGTTCACATAGTCGGGATGCCACTTGTAATGATTGTCATGTTCCTCATGAGAATGCCGTTAAGAAATGGACATTCAAAGGGATGGACGGTATGAAGCATGTAGCTGCTTTTTTGACAAAGAGCGAGCCGCAGGTTATCAGGGCGCATGAAGCCAGTTCAGAGGTGATTATGAATAACTGTATTCGTTGCCATACGCAGTTGAATACGGAGTTTGTGAAAACCGGAAAAATAGATTATATGATGTCTCAGGTAGGCGAGGGTAAGGCTTGCTGGGATTGTCACCGGGATGTGCCGCATGGTGGAAGCAATTCGTTGTCATCTACTCCCAATGCACTGGTACCTTATCCCGAATCGCCCGTTCCGGACTGGCTGCAAAAGATGCTTAAGAAATAATGAAATAAAATCAATATACTTATGGAAAAGAAATTGAAGTCATGGCAAGGCTGGCTGCTGTTCGGTGGTTCGATGGTAGTCGTGTTTGTATTAGGATTATGTGTTTCCGCACTGATGGAGAGGCGGGCGGAATTAGAAAGCGTGTTCAATAACCGCAGGACTGTTATTACAGGCATTGAAGCCCGTAATGAAGTGTTCAAAAGTGATTTCCCCCGTGAATATCAGACTTGGACGGAAACAGCGAAGACGGATTTCCAGAGTGAATTCAACGGAAACATTGCAGTCGATGTATTGGAGCAACGTCCTGAAATGGTAGTTCTGTGGGCGGGATATGCTTTCTCAAAGGACTATTCGACTCCGCGTGGCCATATGCATGCGATAGAGGATATTACGGCAAGTCTTCGTACGGGTGCACCTGCTACTCCCGAAGATGGCCCGCAACCGTCTACCTGTTGGACATGTAAGAGTCCGGATGTTCCCCGTATGATGGAGGCTATCGGTGTGGATGCATTCTATAATAATAAGTGGGGAGCAATGGGTGATGAGATTGTAAATCCTATCGGATGTGCCGATTGCCACGAACCGGAAAATATGAACCTGCACATCAGCCGTCCGGCATTGATCGAGGCTTTTGCACGCCAGGGTAAGGATATTACGAAAGCTACTCCGCAGGAAATGCGCTCGCTGGTTTGTGCGCAGTGCCACGTGGAATATTACTTCAAAGGTGATGGTAAGTACCTGACTTTCCCTTGGGATAAAGGCTTTACTGTGGAAGATATGGAGGCTTATTATGATAATGAAGGTTTCTATGACTATATTCATAAACTGAGCCGTGCTCCGATATTGAAAGCGCAGCATCCTGATTATGAAATCTGTCAGATGGGTATTCACGGTCAGAGAGGTGTGTCATGTGCAGATTGTCACATGCCTTATAAGAGCGAAGGTGGTGTGAAATTCAGCGATCACCATATTCAAAGCCCGCTGGCGATGATAGACCGTACTTGTCAGACTTGCCATCGCGAAAGTGAAGAAACACTGCGTAACAATGTATACGAACGTCAACGTAAGGCTAACGAAATACGTAACCGTTTGGAACAGGAACTCGCTAAGGCTCATATCGAGGCAAAGTTTGCATGGGACAAGGGGGCTACGGAAGATCAGATGAAAGATGTACTTGCCCTTATCCGTCAGGCGCAGTGGCGTTGGGATTTCGGTGTGGCTTCTCACGGTGGTTCTTTCCATGCTCCGCAGGAAATCCAACGTATCCTTTCACATGGACTGGATAAGGCTATGCAGGCTCGTCTGGCTGTATCAAGAGTATTGGCTAAGCATGGTTTTACGGATGATGTGCCGATGCCGGATATTTCAACCAAAGAGAAAGCGCAACAATACATTGGTCTCGACATGGATGCGGAAAGAGCTGCTAAAGAGAAATTCTTGAAAACAACTGTACCTGCGTGGCTGGAAAAAGCGAAAGCTAACGGTCGCCTGGCCCAGAAATAAAACAGAGATATGTGGATCAGACCGTGGGGATTTAAAGAAGGATGCCTGATAGGCGCAGGATTGTTGGTGACAGGATGGCTGCTACAGATTACAATTGGTGAAATAGATTGGAGTCTGTTTGCCTATCCGGTGAACATCATTGTTCTGGTTTTATATATAGCCGGAATAGTTGCCATGCATTGCCTGCGCAAACGTGTCTATTTCTTCGGTTGGATGAGTCATTATACATCAGCTGTCTCTTCTCTTTTATGGGTGGCGGGCATTACGGTGGTGATGGGACTTATCCGTCAGATCCCTTCCGATCATCCGGCAGATATGCTTGGCTTTTCGCGAATGCTTTCAGCATGGCCTTTTGTATTACTTTATATCTGGATGGTGACTGTACTGGGGTTGACCACGTTTCGTGCCGGATTTCCATTCAGATGGAAGAAGCTTGCTTTCCTTTTGAATCATGCCGGGCTGTTCATTGCCTTGATTACGGCAACCTTGGGAAATGCCGATATGCAGCGGCTGAAAATGACTACCCGGATAGATAATGCCGAATGGCGTGCAATGGATGAGCACGGTAAATTGATAGAACTTCCGCTGGCCATTGAACTGAAAGACTTCACGATTGACGAGTATCCTCCGAAACTGATGCTGATTGATAATGAAACAGGACGTACATTGCCTGAGAAAGCACCGGAACATTTGTTGCTGGAAGAAGGTGTAACGGATGGGCAACTGTCCGATTGGCTGGTGACTATCCGGCAAACGATTCCCTGGGCGGCTTCTGTGGCTACGGAAGATACGGTGAGGTTTACCGAATTCCATTCGATGGGAGCCACATATGCCGTTTATTTGCAGGCTATCAATCAAAAGACGAAAACTGCAAAGGAGGGCTGGGTAAGTTGCGGTAGTTTTATTTTCCCATATAAAGCATTGCGTCTGGATTCGTTGACAAGCCTTATCATGCCGGAACGCGAGCCGCAGCGTTTTGCTTCTACAGTGAAAGTTTACACGGAAGACGGCAAACAGGTGGAAGATACGATTGCAGTGAACCATCCTCTGAATGTGGCCGGATGGAATATTTATCAATTGAGTTATGATGATACGAAAGGGCGTTGGAGCGATATCAGTGTGTTTGAACTGGTACGTGATCCGTGGTTGCCTGCTGTCTATACGGGTATTATCATGATGGTGCTGGGAGCTATCTGTCTGTTTGTTAACGCACAAAAAAGAAAAGAGGAGGACGCTGAATGACGTGGGATTATTTTGTACCGTTTTCAATTGCCGCCCTGCACTTCTGGGGATTCGGTGCCTTTGCCGCCTGGCGCGGAAGAAAACCGTATGTTGTTGGCGGGCTTACCTTGATAGGACTTGCTATCTTCTTTTGCTTTATTGTGGGAATGTGGATTTCTCTGGAGCGTCCGCCTATGCGGACCATGGGAGAGACTCGCCTGTGGTACTCTTTCTTTCTTCCACTGGCAGGACTCATCACATACAGCCGTTGGAGGTATAAGTGGATACTCAGTTTCAGTTTTATTCTGTCACTGGTATTTATCTGCATCAATATCTTCAAACCGGAAATACATAACAAAACTTTGATGCCGGCTTTGCAAAGCCCGTGGTTTACGCCGCATGTCATCGTATATATGTTTGCCTATGCTATGCTGGGTGCGGCTACCGTGATGGCTATTTATCTGCTTTGGTTCAAGAAGAAGCCGATTGACAGCCGGGAGATGGACCTATGCGATAATCTGACTTATGTAGGATTGGCATTCATGACATTAGGCATGCTGTCGGGGGCTGTATGGGCAAAAGAGGCGTGGGGACATTACTGGTCGTGGGACCCGAAAGAGACATGGGCGGCCGCTACGTGGTTCTTCTATCTGATTTATATACATTTCCGCCTTGGAAAACCTTTGTTACACCGTAAGGCCTTAATTTTACTTCTGATATCATTTGTTTTGCTGCAAATGTGCTGGTACGGCATAAACTATCTGCCCTCTGCACAGGGAGTCAGCATTCATACGTATAATTTAAACTGATAATCATTATGAAAACTACTTATTGGGCAATGCTTCTCATGCTTTTGCCAAGCATGGCGTATACGCAAACAACAGAAAAAGAGAATGAATTTACAATGTCCATCCAGATCAGACCTCGTGCAGAATATCGTAACGGTGCTCTGATGCCCCGTAATGAAGGAGAGGAACCTGCGGGATTCATCAATAACCGTGCACGCCTTTCTATGGAGTACAAGCGTTCTGATTTGCAAATGAAAATCTCGGCTCAGCATGTGGGGGTATGGGGACAAGATCCGCAGATTGACAAGAATGGACGTTTCATCATGAATGAGGCATGGGCTAAACTGAATTTCGGTAAAAATTTCTTTGCACAATTAGGTCGTCAAACCCTTTCGTACGATGACGAACGCATTTTGGGCGGACTGGATTGGAACATAGCCGGACGCTATCATGATGCATTGAAACTGGCATATGCCGACAAGAATAATCAACTGCATCTTATTCTCGCTTTCAACCAGAATGACGAGACTAAGATAGGTGGTACCTATTACGTGCAGGCCGGAGCACAGCCTTACAAGAATATGCAGACACTCTGGTATCACTATAAATCCGATTATACTCCTTTTGATGCATCCTTACTGTTCATGAATCTGGGACTGGAGACCGGAGATGCAGCAACAAAAGAATCCCATACCCGTTATCTGCAAACGATGGGTACTTATATTACTTATAAGGATAATGGCTGGAATGTGGACGGTGCTTTCTACTACCAGATGGGGAAGAACCTGAATGCAGAAAAGGTATCTGCCTTTATGGCAAGCCTGCAGGCCGCTTATGCCATTGACAAGACCTGGACCGTAGTGGCAAGTGCCGATTATCTAAGTGGAGACAGCGGTGACAGTGACAAGTACAAGGCATTCAATGTTCTGTATGGCACACATCACAAGTTCTACGGAGCTATGGATTATTTCTACGCATCCGATTTTAAAAACGGATATGCTCCCGGGTTATTTGACAAACGTCTGGGTGTACGTTTCCGTGCTTCCGATAAGGTGGATATGGACTTGAACTATCACCATTTCTCAACAGCGGCGAAATTGCCGAATCTGAAGAAAGCATTAGGCTCGGAAGTCGATTACCAGATTAACTGGTCGGTGATGAAAGATGTGAAACTCTCTGCCGGATATTCTTTCATGCTCGGAACGGAAACCATGGATGTCGTGAAAGGCGGTAATCACAAAAGCTGGCAAGACTGGGGATGGGTTTCAGTAAATATCAATCCGAGAGTATTGTTTGTGAAGTGGTAAAGATAGATAAAAGAGAATACGTATGGGGGAACTTCCTCATACGTATTTTTCTAATGATGGTTCGTCCAGAACACGGACTGTCTTTCCGTCCATCTCTATAATTCCTTCCTTTATCATTTTATTAATTTCCTTCGATAGTGCAGGGCGGGTTACATTCAGATATTCGGCAAGGGTTGCCTGATTGTGAATGATGTTGACCGTTGAAGAATTCTTTTTCTTGTGTTCCAGCAAGTAGACAACGAAACGTTCACGCACTGTTTTTCGTGATAGGGTTTTCAGGCGGGATACTGTGCAGACATTACAATTGCCCGTGATGCAAAGAAAGTTGTGTAATATTTTAGGTTCCTCGCTGATAAGCTTAAACATGGACTCTTTACTGGCGGTGAGTAGGGTACTGTCTTCCATGGCGGTAAAGGTTGCCGGCAGCACTCCGTCTGAACTGAATAAATGAGGAGTGGCGAATGCACGTGCCGCAACGATATATTCTATCATGACTTCATTTCCTAATCCGTCAATAATATCTACCCGTAGTTTCCCTTCCAACAATACATATAACTTCTTGCAGAGTGTTCCCTGGGTGGCAATGATATCTTTTTTGTCGACCGAGTACAGGGAGATATCTAACCTGTCGAGCAATGAATGCTTGATGTTAAGGGGAAGGTCACGAAACAGCGGAATCTGGAAAAGTAATTCCTGATGTTTGTCGGTTAATGTTATTTTCCTCATTATATTAGGTAGTTGGTTGTACAAAGATACGATGAAAAAGTAGAATTAAAAGTATTTCTTCGAATTCTCCTCGTCAATAAACATTTCTTTTCCTTCTATTTGTATGCAGCCCTCATTGCTCAGTTCAGATATGGCACGTGCCAGTGACGGACGAGCTACCCCAAGTATATGTGCCACTTCCTGTTGGGAACCAATGCCTCCATGCATCTTTACATAATTAAGCAATCTGGATTTCAGGCTTTGTAAGGCAAACTCGTTCAGTTTCTTGGATAGAAACAAGCTCCGGTCGGAAATCAACTTCAGGAAATTCTGCATAATGATCGGGTACTGGTGCATGAACTCTAGAAAAGCATCCTTATTCAGAATCAATACTTCCGAAGTTTCCAGGGTTTCGATATTCACCGGGAAACGGTTTTCGGAGGCGAAGATGAAAGCCGGTGCAAGGAGTTTCGGAGCACGGAGGGTCTCTATGGTGAGTTGTTTTCCTTCCGCACTGACCATTTGCGTACGCACTGTTCCATTGCACAGAATATAGAGAGAACGGTAAATATCTCCCTGCATGGCGATAAACTCTCCCGATTTATAAGATTTAAGGGTATGTTGGTGCAACAGAACGAACTTTAACAGCGTTTCTTCTGTTATGCCTCGAAATAATGGCATCTGTAATAATATATGTGGTTCCATTCTTTTTTAAGTTTTTTTTGATTGGGTGTAACATACGTGACAATTTACCTGCTATAAACTCTCCATCTTTGCACAAAGATAATGCAAATGTATTTTATAGATGCCCGATTACAATTAATTTATAGTATGGTAAATGATAATTTGTAAACCTGTTATAAAGATTAGGTGCGGATTACACGGATTACGCGGATTTTTTGATGAAATCGATGTAATAGCGCAGCCTTTAATCCGCGTAATCCGTGTAATCCGCGCCTAAAATTATCATTTATAGAACAACCTAATTTTGCAAGTATTTAACTAAATAAAAAGAATAAGATGATGGAAGCTAAAATGTTTTGTTATCAGTGCCAGGAGACAATGAAAGGCACCGGTTGTATCTTGAAAGGTGTGTGTGGAAAAGAAAGTCATACAGCAAAGGCAATGGATTTGCTGATGTTCGTGGTACGTGGAATATCAGTCGTTACTGATGAATTCCGTAACGCCGGACATCCCGTAGCTGCCGAAGTGAACCGTTTTGTTGTGGATGCCTTATTCTGTACCATTACAAATGCCAACTTTGATGATGAAAGCATTCTGAACAGGGTGGATAAAGGTATGATATTGCGTAACCGTTTAATAGAAGAAGCAAAAGAAAAAGGTATTTCCTTGCCTGAAATCGACGAACTGCAATGGCAGGGTGGACGTGATGAGTATGCTTCCAAAGCGGAAAGCGTAGGTGTGCTGCGTGAGCCCGACATAGACCTGCGTTCCCTGAAAGAATTGATGACTTATGGTCTGAAAGGTATGGCGGCATATCTGGAACATGCCATGCGTCTGGGATATGACGATGCTTCTATCCATACTTTTATGCAACATGCTTTGGCCGCCACTGCCACAAAATCACTTCCGGCAGGCGAATGGGTGAAGATGGTGCTCCAGACCGGAGAATACGGTGTGAAGACTATGGCTTTACTGGATAAAGCGAATACCGAACGCTATGGCAATCCGGAAATGACAAAAGTAAATATCGGAGTAGGGAAGCGTCCGGGTATCCTGATAAGCGGCCACGACCTGAAAGATATGGAAGAACTATTGAAGCAAACCGAAGGTACAGGAGTCGACGTGTACACACATAGCGAAATGCTACCTGCTCACTATTATCCTGCTTTCAAGAAGTATTCCCACTTCGTAGGCAACTATGGAAATGCCTGGTGGAAGCAGCGTGAAGAGTTCACTACTTTCAATGGTCCTATCCTGTTTACAACAAACTGTATCGTCCCTCCGTTGGCAAATGCTGAATATAAAGAACGTATGTTTACAACAAATTCCACCGGATATCCCGGTTGCAAGTACATTCAGGCAGATGCCGAAGGTAGAAAAGACTTCTCCGAAATTATTGAGATAGCCAAGCAATGCCAGCCGCCTACGGAAATAGAACGTGGAGAAATCATCGGTGGCTTTGCCCATAATCAGGTGTTGCAACTGGCAGATAAAGTGGTAGATGCCGTGAAGAGCGGTGCTATTCGTCGCTTTGTGGTTATGGCAGGTTGCGACGGACGTATGAAGGGACGTGATTATTATACCGAATTTGCCAAGGCATTGCCTAAAGATACAGTCATCCTGACAGCAGGTTGTGCCAAGTATCGTTACAATAAGTTGCCTCTGGGAGATATCAACGGCATTCCACGCGTACTGGATGCAGGACAGTGCAACGACAGCTATTCACTGGCAGTCATTGCAATGAAACTGAAAGAAGTGTTCGAACTGAATGATATCAACGAACTCCCGATTGTGTATAACATTGCCTGGTACGAGCAGAAAGCCGTTATCGTACTGCTGGCCTTGTTGAGTCTGGGTGTGAAGAAAATCCATTTAGGGCCTACGCTGCCTGCCTTCCTGTCGCCCAATGTGGCAAAGGTCTTGGTAGATACTTTCCAGATAGGTACCATCAGTGATGTGGAAGATGACTTGAAGATGTTCCAATTATCATAAATGATTAATAAATTCTGAAGTATATTCGGATGGATAATTCCCGCCCCTACGAGTTAATCATATCGTGATTAATTTGTAGGGGCGAATTATTATTTTAGTAGAATTCTTTTGAGTGGTTTTTGAGATTTACAACTTCCACCCCAATGTCTTTTCCTGTATATTCCATAGCTTGGCGTATAGCCCCTTATTATTGAGTAGTTCCTGATGCTTACCTTGTTCAGCAATACGTCCTTCCTCCAACACTATGATGTTATCTGCATTCTTGATCGTCTTCAGGCGATGGGCAATCACGATTACCGTACGTCCTTCAATCAATGTATTGATGGCACGCTGTACTTCCACTTCATTTTCCGGATCGAGTGAAGCCGTTGCTTCATCCAGAAGTACTACGGGAGCTTCTTTCAATATAGCTCGTGCGATAGAAATGCGCTGCTTCTCTCCACCGGACAAGGTACACCCTCCTTCACCGACCTGCGTATCATATCCTTTGGGCAATCGCATGATGAAATCGTGGCAACATGCTTTGCGGGCCGCCGCTTCTATTTCTTCGTCCGTAGCGTCGGTTTTGCCGAAACGGATATTGTTGCGAATAGTATCTTGAAACAGATACACATCTTGGAATACCATTGAGATATGGCTCATCAGCGATTCCGGTTCCAGGGTTTTCATATCTACTCCATTAAATAAAACCTGTCCCTGTTGCGGATCGTAAAAACGTGCGCATAGTTTCAGCATGGTGCTTTTTCCACTGCCCGAAGGACCTACCAGAGCGGTGAGTGTATTCTTGCGCAGTGTTACTGATACATCATGCAGTACCTGTTTTTTCTGATAGCCGAACGATACGTGATAGAAAGTAATATCACCGCTTTCCGGAGCTTCTTTACTTCCTTGCATTTCCGGTTCGTTCATCAGCGCCAGGATGCGCCCTCCGGCAATGGAGAAATATCGGAATTCTGCAAAGTTGGTCAGTGCCGAAGTCAGCGGATCGAAGACGCGGGAACCGACAACGAGGAACATAACGAACGTGAGCAAGGATAAATCTCCTCCTATTAATAAGTACGTACCACAAAGTATCATCAACGTCAGACCTGCCCGTATCAACGTTACAGAAAGCAGTATGAACGGGCCGAGTAATGCTTCCTGGCGGATACAGGCACGGCGTAGTTCAGCAAAGGCATTCTTCAGACGGACAAACTTGTCGCCCAGCAGATTATATGCTTTCATTACCCGTATTCCCTGCAAGTACTCTTCCAGGCGATTGCCTGCATTGATTTTGGCGGCAATCTGTTTGCCGCTCAGTTTGTATTGCAGGTAAGTACTGCCCAGCAATATTCCTACGGCAAGTGGCAGGGCTATAAACATGGCAACGGCCATTCGCCAATCTATCCATAGCAAGCCGAGGAAGGCAAGTACAGGCATCACCAGTGCACCCATCAATTGGGGCAGATGATGCGAAATACCTGTTTCCGCCATGGTAAAGTCTGTAATCAGCATGGACGAAAGATCACCCGGATCGCGGCGTGAGAGGAAACCCAATGAGAGTTTCCGCAAATGCTCTGCCAGGCTGATACGTCCTGCGGCACTCATTTCATAGGCACCCCGGAAATTGGCGCGGTAAGAAGCCCTTTCGGCCAATGCCATGACAAATACATACACTACAAGCAGGATAAAAATAGTCCAGAGCCGTTGAGTGTCCAGTGGCATTCCGCTGCCATCGAAAGCGCGGAATATCACGTTGATCGCTTCGATGGACAGGCAGAATGGGACAATATTTACCAGGTTGGCAAGCATCGTGTAGCCCACAGGTTTGCGAAGGCGTTCGGTGTGCCCTATCGTAATATTTTCTATTGCATTCATTCTTTTACCTCCTTCTTACTGTTTAGTTCCCAGCGGAACGCATCCGTATAAGCGTCCCACATATTCTTATATAATCCTTCCGTTTTACTTAATATCTCGTGTTTCCCATGCTGTACGAGCTTTCCTTCGTTCAATACGATGATTTGCTGTGCCGAAATAATGGATGAGAGACGGTGTGCAATGATGATAACCGTTTTATTCTGGATCAGATGTTGCAAAGCCTGCTGCATCTTATATTCATTTTCGGGATCGGCAAAAGCAGTCGCTTCGTCCAGCACCAGGATAGGGGCATTTTTCAGGATAGCCCTTGCCACACAGACACGTTGCGACTCGCCACCGGAAAGGTAGACGCCCTCATCTCCGATGCGGGTTTCGTAACCTTGCGGAAGGCTTTCTATAAACTCATGACACTGTGCGGCTTTTGCGGCAGCTATCACTTCCTCGCGTCCTGCACTGGAGTTCCCTACCCGGATATTCTCATAGAGGGTATCAAAGAAAAGGAAGCTATCCTGGAAAACAAAGGAAACAATGTCCATCAACTTTTCGGTGGGAATATTTTTGATGTTGACTCCTCCGATCCGTATTTCGCCTTCCGCTACATCCCAGAAGCGGGGAATCAGATTGGCTACTGTCGATTTTCCTGAACCCGAAGGACCTACGAGTGCCGTAATTTCACCTTGGCGTGCTGTGAAGGTGATGTCGCGCAGCGCTTCGGTACGGGTTGTCTCCGCTTTATTCTCATAAGCGAAACTAACCTTACGGAATTCAATGTCATAACCGACGGGTACTTGCGGTGTTTGTGCTTCCGATACGGGCGGCTCGGCAAAGATACGATCAATACGTTCTACGCCCTCGTCTATTTCCCGTGTGCCCGATCCGAGGAACATCAGTTTATAAATAGGGGAGGCTACTCCGGGGCCCATAATAATAAAGAATAGATAGACAGCGGCTAATGCTAGATTTTGTGGCTCATGGCTCAGTAATAGTAAACCTATCGGCAGAATGAACGTAATAAGTGAGTTCAGTAATATGGTGAAGACCACCATACCGGGTTCGTATGTATCACATACTTTCAGTGCATATTCCTTATACGCCTCAATCTCACTATTGAAACGGCGGAATGACCGGACGCTCTGACCGAAGATTTTTACCACCGGCATACCGCGTACATATTGTACGGCTGAGGCGCTCATTCGTTCCTGTGTATCAAAGTAGATTTTAGTAAACTCCTGTGCCTTTTTCCCGAAGAAGTTGGCAAACTGTAATCCTATACTCAATGCGATACAGAATAGACATATCGCTGCCATCCATCCATTCAGGGAGAAGAAGATAATAAACATCAGAGTGACCGTAGCCAATACATTCACAAGGTCGGGGATGGTATGGGCAATGAAGTTTTCAATCTTTTCTACATTCTGTTCCATAATTTTCTTGATGCTTCCGGTAGATGTACCGTTCAGGTATCCTAACGATAAGCGTCCAATGTGTTCCGATAGCTTGATACGCAGTCCGTATAGGATACGGAAAGCAGCTACATGTGAGGCCATCAGTGCCGCATAAAGTAGCAATAATCCTCCGATCAGTCCGAAGAAGGCAAACCATCCCCAGTATATCAGTATCCCGCTATCTATTTTTTCTAAGTCACTGGCGTGAAGCAGTAACTCCTGCAATACGCGGTATACCGACCAGTAGGGAACCAACATACACGTAGCACTTCCTGCCGACAAGATACCGGCCAGGATCAGCAACCCTTTCCGCTCGCCTGCAATCTCAAACAGGCGGGCGATTCCTTTTTTCTTTTTCAGTTTCTCTTTCATAATCTATTATACTTTTAAAAACGAACAATATTCAGATTCATTCAAAAAAAGAGAGAGCTTATATTTTCATAAGCTCTCTCCAACCAGTTACTTCGAATGTGATGTATTCTGTGACTATCTGTTCCAAATCTTCTGTCCCGACTCGGTGCATGATCAATTCCTCAAACATGGTGAACATCCATGCCGTGTGCAGGTGGATGGAAAAGTCGGTTACATTGATATTCATTTGCGGATGTTTTTCTTTCATATCTCTGAAGTACTCTTTCACAAGTGATGTGGAGCGTTCGGTGAAGTTCTCCTTGAAGTTTTCCAGTGAAGAACCCTGTGCATGGAAAAATAGCAATACCAACAATTTGCGATGCTTTTGTATCAATGTCATGTACTCTTCTATCACATATCGTAGGTATTCTGTGGAATACATCTCCATGATATCTGCTCCATAACGCCCGTGATGTTCGTGCAGCATCCTTTCGAATGCACTGATTACGGGCCGTACCACCGTACAGAAAATATCATCCTTGTTTTTGAAATAGTTATAGATATTGCTCAACCCTACCTGGGCTTCTTGCGCAATTTCACGCATGGAAGCCTTCGGAAAGCCGTTTTCGAGGAATACTTTTTCGGCAGCTTTCAAAATTTCTTTTTGTATGTCATCTTTAGGGTATTGCATAAGTTTTATTTCTCGACTGCAAAGTAGGGGAGAATCCGCGTTTTCTGAAATACCCATTAATGATGGTTTTTTGTTAGATTTTTATAAAAATCACAATTATTGGGTATTGCCAAGGTCACTGAAAGCATGCAACTTTGCGCGTATAATCTAACTATAAACTACTATATGGTGAAACTAACGAATCATAAAAAGACAATTGACAGACCTTTAGGTTGTAAGAGATGGGGAATAATAGCTATTATTATTATTATTTTTGCAGGTAGCTTATCTTTTTTACTGTACTCTTACTTTTCGCATGATGCTGATAATCCTCAGTGTAACTGTTTGCTATGTATGCTTAATCATGTTCCTGAAGAGGGAGAGTACATTTATAACCGCTATTTGATATTTATTAGTTTTATCTGGATTGCTGTGATCTTTGCGGCTGTCTTTTTAGTGAATTACTACTTTGTAAAAAAGAACAAAAAGAAATAGTGTTCGTTTAAGTACCTACTTGTTATTATTTTTAATAACACAATACTCATATTTGGGTATTGCCCGCCTTTTTAACTCCCTCTACCTTTGCGCCAACAAAATTTAAGATAAAAGATGAGAAAATTAACTTGCTTATTCGCCTTAGGTTTCTTGCTTTTTAACAATACTTTACGGGCTAATGAACCTGAAAAAGTAACCTCAACAGAAGAGGTATCTGAAACTACGGCAAAGAAAGAGAGAATAAAACAGGTAACAAAAGATGACGACTACGAAAAGTTCCGTTTCGGTGGATACGGAGAAATGGTAGCAAAGTTTATGAATTACGGAACGAATCGTTTCTATGGTGGGGTCGATAACAGTGATCACCGCAATACCATTGCAATTCCTCGTTTTGTGTTGGCTTTTGACTACAAGTTTAATTCCAAGTGGATACTGGGTGCTGAAATAGAATTTGAAGCAGGAGGCGTAGGTATTGAAACAGAACTTGAGAATTCAGAAAACGGTGAGTATGAAACAGAAATGGAAAAGGGTGGAGAAGTCGCTCTTGAGCAGTTTCACATTACCCGTCTGATACATTCGGCTTTCAATGTTCGTGCAGGTCATTTGATTGTACCTATGGGATTGACCAATGCACACCATGAGCCTATCAACTTCTTTGGAACATCTCGTCCTGAGGGTGAAACCACAATTATTCCTTCTACCTGGCATGAGACAGGGCTGGAATTCTTCGGCTCTTTTGGTAAAGGATATGCGCGCTTTGATTATCAGGCAATGATTGTTGCCGGCTTGAATGCTGATGGATTTGGTCGCGATAATTGGGTTGCCGGTGGTAAGCAGGGACTCTTTGAACAAGATAACTTTACTTCGCCTGCTTATGTAGCACGTTTGGACTATAAAGGGGTACCGGGACTGCGTGTAGGTGCTGCTTTTTACTATTGTAATGACGTGACAGCCAATGCTGATAAGAATTATAAGTATAGCAGTGTAGGCCGCTCATCAGTGAAAATCTACTCTGCCGATGCACAGTATAAAAATAAATATGTTACCGCTCGTGGTAATATCATTTATGGTGATTTAGAGAATTCTTCCAAGATCAGCAAGGTTACTCTTTCCAATAACTCCAATTATTACCACGGTGCTATGCGTAATGTAGCTAAGAATGCCCTGTGCTATGGCTTGGAGGCTGGTCTCAACCTGAGTGCTTTCTTCTCACAGAAGAAATGTCCGGTTATTTATCCTTATGCCCGTTATGAATACTACAACCCGCAGGAAGAGGCAGAAGGTTCTGCCACAATGGAGAAACGCTGCCAGGTAAGCAAATGGACGGCAGGAGTTAACTGGTTTGCATTGCCGAATCTGGTTGTGAAAGCCGATTATACTACCCGTCATATTGGTACGAACAAGGTATTTGGATCGACTAAATATAACAATGAAAATGAATTTGCTATCGGCATAGCTTATGTCGGTTGGTTTACCAAGAGATAATTCAAATAGGTATTTATAATTAATTTAATGTTTAAGTAATATGAAAAAGTTTTTTTATTTGTCGGCTCTTTCATTGGGCATGATGTGTTCCATTACAGCTTGTAGTGATGATGACACTACGACTGTGGATGCTAAAAATCTTGACTATACAGCAGAGAATGCAAGTAGTTGGGGAAATTACATGCGAGTAGTTGCGCAGTTATTGGTGAATGATGCTACTGCTCTTCACGATGATTGGGCGGTTAAATACAACGAAGGTGACAGTTATGCAAATTTCTTTAAGAATCAGGATGCTCAGAGAAGTGTTCAGCAGTTAATTGATGGCTGTGTGGATATTGCCAACGAGGTAGGTACTGCCAAAATTGGTGACCCCTATGATTTGTATGTAGGTAAGGAGGAAGAAAGGGCTTTATATGCAGTAGAATCTTGGTACAGCTGGCACTCTCGCGAAGACTATCGTAACAATATCTATTCCATTCGTAACGCCTATTATGGAAGTCGCAACAATGAAATTAAAGAACTTTCTCTTTCTGAAGCTGTAAAAGCGAAAGATGCTGATCTTGATGCACAAGTGAAGAAAGCTATTAGCGATGCCGCAGCAGCTATTTGGAATATTCCGAGTCCTTTCCGTAACAACATCAATAGCCAAGAAACAGTTAAAGCTATGGAAGCTTGTGCCACTTTGGAACAGGTTCTTAAAAACGATTTAAAGAAATGTGTTGAAGGTCTTGACAATAGTGTCTTGAAGAAAGTGGTAGAAAACTATGTGGATGTAGTGGTATTACCTACTTACGCTGACTTAAAGTCGTATAACCAACTTCTTTTTAATGCAGTTGAGGTTTTCCGTACTTCTCCCAGCAATGCCAACTTCAAGGCTTGTGCCGAAGCATGGCTTAAAGCTCGTGAGCCGTGGGAAACCAGTGAAGCATTCCTTTTTGGTCCGGTTGCCGACAAAGGTCTTGATCCCAATATGGATAGCTGGCCGCTCGATCAGGATGGTATCGTTCAGATTCTGACTTCCGGTAACTATTCTAACTTGGATTGGGATGGTGATTATGACGAAGACGATGACAAAATTGCTGCTGCGCAAGCATTGCGTGGTTACCACACTTTGGAGTATCTGATCTTCAAAGACGGTGAAGCCCGTACCATTCAGTAAGATTTTTACTTGTTAGAAATAAGATTTTGCGGAAACAGCGGGATAATGAATATTCTGTTGCTTCCGCAACATCTGCGTTAAAAAGATAAATGTTAGTTACGTATTTTGCAATAATAATTCAATAACGAATGAATGGCTTATTAAAATACTCATTTCCAATCTGTTTTTCGCTTCTGGCGCTGTTTGCTTGCGAAAATGATGGAATTGATGTGGATGATATAGAAGTACCTGCCGGCTTTGCCCTCTCTGCCGGTACTGCTACCAACTTCCTGACTTCCTCTTATGCTTATGACAGGTCTGCTGACTGGATAACAGGGGCATACGATAAACGTTTCACCCGTGGTGACAAATTGTATGATGATATCCGCACCAGTAGTAATGGAATAGGTGGAGGACTGGGACCGGTTTATGCCGGTTATTCTTGTGGTAGCTGTCACCGAAATGCCGGACGTACGCAACCTACTTTGTGGAGCGAAGGTGGTTCCGGTAGCTCCGGCTTTTCGTCTATGTTGGTTTATATTAGTCGTAAGAATGGGGCTTTCTTTCAGGATTATGGACGTGTGCTTCATGATCAGGCTATTTATGGTGTGAAGCCCGAGGGAAAACTGAAAGTGGAATATACCTATGAGACTTTCCAATTCCCTGATGGTGAGACGTATGAACTCTGCAAACCCAATTATTCTATTTATGAATGGTATGCCGACAGCATCAAACCCGAAGACCTGTTCTGTACGGTGCGTATTCCTTTGCGCCACGTAGGTATGGGACAAATGATGGCGCTCGATCCCACTGAAATTGAAGCTTTGGCTGCTAAAAGCAATTATCCGGAATATGGTATCAGTGGCCGTTGCAATTACATCTCCGAGAGAGGAGTGAGAAGTTTAGGCTTGTCCGGTAATAAAGCACAGCATGCCGACCTGACAGTGGAACTTGGTTTCTCCAGCGATATGGGAGTTACGAACAGCCGCTATCCCGAAGAAATCTGTGAAGGACAGGCACAAGTAAATCAAGGCAGTATGATGGGACTTTCTTATGCCCAATTGGATGTATCTACAGAAGAGATGGAGAATGTAGACCTCTACATGCAGAGCCTTAGTGTTCCGGCACGTCGCAATGTGAATAATGAACAAGTGATCAAGGGTGAGCAGAATTTTTATAAGGCGAAGTGCCATCTCTGTCATGTAACCACCTTGCACACAAAACCACGTGGGTCTGTACTGTTGAATGGAACTCGTCTTCCCTGGCTGGGTAGTCAGACAATTCATCCATACTCGGACTTCCTGCTTCATGACATGGGCTCTGAAATTATGGGCGTAGGACTGAATGACAACTATGTAAGCGGTTTGGCCCGTGGCAACGAATGGCGTACGACTCCGCTTTGGGGTATCGGATTGCAGGAAACTGTGAATGGTCATACTTACTTCCTGCATGATGGGCGCGCTCGTAACTATGTTGAGGCTATCATGTGGCACGGGGGTGAAGGTGAAGCATCGAAGAATCTCTTCAAAAAGATGAGTAAAGAAGATCGTGATGCTTTGATCGCATTCCTGAAATCATTATAAAACAAATAACGAACAATAAAACCAATAAGTATTATATAAGCAATTATGAAGAAATTAATTTTAATGGTTGTAATGGCTGCCCTTTCGTTGGCTGCTATGGCACAGCATGAAGAAGATACAGAAAACGGTGTAGTGTCACTTGCCGGAAGAGAGGGATTTACGATAGAAACCAAGAAGGGAGACTTTGTATTCAAGCCCTACCTGTTGGTACAGACTTGTGCAAATTTCAATTGGTATGATGATGAAGGTTTGGATAAAGCGTACAATCAGGATAATGTAGCTAATTCCGGTTTCTCAATTCCCTATGCTGTACTAGGCTTCACCGGTAAAGCTTTTGGTAAAGTAGCCTTTAATCTTTCTATCAATGCGGCTGCCAGTGGGGGAGCATTGCTTCAACAAGCATGGTTCGATGTACAACTTAAAAAACAGTTTGCCGTGCGTGTCGGTAAATTCAAAACACCTTTCTCGCATGCTTATCTGACAACGTTGGGTGAAACATTGTTGCCGCAGTTGCCAGTATCATTGACTTCTGCCGTCATTCTACCTTATTCTTTGAATGCGGTAACGCCTAACATCGGTACCGGTTTTGACCTCGGTGTTGAAATTCACGGATTGGTAGCTGATAAATTTGGCTATGAAGTAGGTTTATTCAATGGCACCGGTTCTTCTGTAAATACAGCTACAAAAACTTTGAGTGATGATTGGCATATCCCTTCTTTACTGTATGCGGGACGCTTTACTTATATGCCTAAAGGTGTGATGCCGTCCACTCAAGGTAATCCCAACCGTTTGAATGAAGATAAGATCATGTTCGGTGTATCGGCTTCAATCAATGTGGAAAGTGAGAATGAAAGTACCAATGATACCCGTGTGGGAGTGGAATTTGCCATGTTAAAGAATAAACTGTATCTGGGCGCCGAAGCATACTATATGAATGTGGGCTTCACCGATCGTCAGAAAATAAATGAGACATACAATTACCTGGGTGGTTATGTACAGGGCGGCTACTTTGTAGCTCCCCGTTTGCAGGCTGCCTTGCGTTATGACTTCTTTAACCGTAACGGTACCAGCGATGACGGATTTCTGAATATGCCGGCTGTGGGTGTGAATTATTTCTTTAAGGGTTGTAACCTGAAACTCCAGGCTATGTACCAGTATATTGCCCGTACAGGTCACGATACACAGCTCGACCGCGATAATGATAATTTAGGTCTGGCCACTCATTCTGCAACAGTAATGCTGCAATATACTTTCTAAAAAACAAAGAGAGTCGTTATGAAGAAATGTATATTATTCTTTGCCGCTATCTGGATGACACTCTGCTTCTGTTCATGTGATGATGGAAGAATCTATGAGAAGGAGGTCAATATACAGCGTGGTGGACGTGCTATGAAGTTGACAGGTCGTTTCAGTGGCATCAGCAATTGGACGGATGATTATAGTGTCGTAGTGGCAGGCTTCAATGATAAAAGTGAATACGCCGTTATAACGAAATCACTACCAGTCAATGTAGCCGACGGAACAGATATCGTTATGACACTGGGAGGTATCAGTGATGATGTGAAATCACTCAAATTGTGTGTTATCAGTCGTTTGCGCGAATGCATTGTTGAATTTAAGACGATGGAAGACGAAGAACTCACAGCCGTCACAGATACTATATTAATGGATGTGGGAACACTGGACGTGGGTATGTTCAGTTCCATCCAGTCACAGGTTTTCGATAAAAGATGTGTAGCGTGCCATGGGCAGATCGGTTCTGCATCGGGTAATTTATTTCTGACGGAGGGTAAGAGCTATCATGCGTTGGTCAACCAGCCAGCGCATAAGAATAGTGATATACTATTGGTGAAACCCGGCAGTGCAGAAGAGAGTTTTATACATCTGGTCTTGAACAGGGCTGGTGATACGAGTATGAACCATACCGATATGCTGTCAGAAGATGAGCAACCCTTATTGAAACTGATAGATAATTGGATAAACGAAGGTATTTTTTTGAATAACGAGTAAATGATATTGGAAATGAACAACAAAAAACAACAAACCAACCAATCAGAGAATACATTAACCGAGATTTTTAAATATGAAGTAAAAGAAGGCGTTTCAGAGTTTCATGTAATGATTCACTCTACCCGGCCGGAAGACACTTATGAAGAACAATTAAATGCAGTGGCCAATGCCTACAACGATTTGCTTGCAGGTGAATTGAAAGGTGCCATGGCTGTGTTTAAACGTTATTTCCTGAGTGATACCGCCAATCAGGCTGACCTCCTGCTGGCTATCACTACCGAAAGTTCCGACTGTGCTCTTTCCGTGGTAGAGCAGCCCCCTTTGGATGGGACGAAAATAGCTTTGTGGGCTTATTTACAGACCGATATACAGACACAAGTGCTGCACAACGGACTGTTTGAAGTAAAACACAATGCGTATCGCCACCTGTGGGGAGGCAGTGCTTTCAATCGTGCTGCTAATTCTGAATACCAGACCCGTTTGTTGCTGAATGACTACGTGATGCAGCTTATGGAACAAGGATGTAAATTGGCGGATAACTGTATCCGTACCTGGTTCTTCGTACAGAATGTGGATGTGAATTATGCTGGTGTGGTAAAGGCACGTAATGAGGTGTTTGTTACTCAGAATCTGACGGAAAAAACACACTATATTGCCAGTACAGGTATCGGCGGACGTCATGCTGATCCTAAAGTATTGGTGCAAATGGATACCTATGCTGTGGCAGGCTTAAAGCCGGAACAGATACACTTCCTTTATGCTCCTACGCATCTGAATCCTACTTATGAGTATGGTGTCAGCTTTGAACGCGGAACGTATGTCGATTACGGTGACCGGCGTCAAGTGTTTATTTCTGGTACGGCAAGTATCAACAATAAAGGAGAAGTGGTATACCCCGGCGACATCCGCAGGCAGACGGAACGGATGTGGGAAAATGTAGAAGCCTTGCTGAAAGAGGCTGAGTGTACATTTGATGACTTGGGACATATGATTGTTTACCTGCGTGACATTGCAGACTATGCAGTTGTGAAGAGTATGTATGACAAGCGTTTCCCGGATACTCCTAAAGTATTTGTACATGCGCCTGTATGTCGTCCCGGATGGTTGATCGAAATGGAATGTATGGGAGTTAAGGCTTTGAAGAATAAGGAATATGCACCTTTTTAATTTGAAGAAAAGTCTCGTCTTCTTATATATCTGTCTGGTGGCTTTGCTCGCTGCGGTGACCTTTGTGGAGCATGTACATGGAACAGAGTTTGTAGAAAAGTATGTTTATCATACAGTTTGGTTTTGTTGTTTGTGGGGAGTACTTGCCGCATTGGCAGTTGCCGTGTTGGTTAAGCGGCAGTTGTGGCGGCGTCTCCCGACATTGTTGTTGCATGGCTCCTTCCTCGTTATCTTGGTGGGAGCCATGATTACATTTTCATGCAGCAAAAAAGGATATATGCATCTCACAGTAGGTACTGAGGTGGGAACTTTCATAGACCAAGACAGTAAGCGGGTAATCGAACTACCGTTCACTCTATGTTTAGACAGTTTTCGGGTGGAGTATTATCCGGGGACGGAAGCTCCGGCAGATTATGTCAGTTATATCCGGGATGCGGAACCAGTTTCCATGAATCGTATCCTCTCTCGTCAGGGGTATCGCTTTTACCAGTCTTCTTTTGATGATGATAAAGAGGGGAGTTGGCTATCGGTGAATTATGACCCGTGGGGAATAGGGATTACGTATGCAGGATATATTTTGCTGGGTATCTCCATGTTGTGGATGCTTGTCGGTCGCAGTGGGGAATTCCGTAGATTGCTCAGGCATCCGTTGCTTCGAAAAGGGGGAATGTTTGTGTGGTTGCTCATGGTTACGGGAGCGGCGATGCAAGCTGAAAACAGAAGTCTTCCGGCACTTGCACTCAGACAGGCGGATAGTCTGGCATCCAAACAAGTGATTTATCATGATCGCGTAGTACCTTTTAATACCCTTGCACGAGACTTTGTATTGAAACTGACCGGGAAATCTTCTTATGGTGGCATGACACCCGAACAGGTTGTCGGAGGTTGGTTACTTCGTCCGGAGGTTTGGCAGAATGAACCGATGATTTATATAAAGAGTGCGGAACTTCGTCATTTACTCCGATTGCCTTCTTCCTATGCTTGTCTTACTGATTTGTTTGATGGACAAAACTATCGCTTGCAGGAATTTTGGAAAGGAGGACAAAAGCCACACATGAAAATGACTTCGTTGGAAAAGGCTATCATGGAAACGGATGAAAAGGTAGGATTGATACTGATGTTACGGAGTGGAACACTTATCCGTCCTTTACCGGAAGATGGGAGTATAAAACCACTGTCTGACGTAAAGGTGCAGGCTGAAATATTGTACAATCGCATTCCATTCAGCAAACTGTTGTTCATGTTCAATTTGACTGTAGGGATGTTGGCATTTTTCTATCTGCTTTATTGCAGCATGCATCGTTCGGCAGGTAAGGCATGGAGCGTTTTTACAGTTGCACTTTATGCGGCATTCCTTTTTCAACTCTTTGGCTACTGTTTGCGGTGGTATATTGGCGGGCGTATTCCGTTGAGTAATGGATATGAAACCATGCAGTTTATGGCACTGTGTACACTTTTGCTTGCATGCATATTCCGGCGTCGCTTCTCTTTTACATTGCCTTTTGGACTGCTTATTTCGGGTTTTGCTTTGTTGGTAGCTTATCTTGGGCAGAACAATCCTCAGATCACTCCTTTGATGCCTGTGTTGCTGTCTCCTTGGTTAAGTATCCATGTTTCTCTGATTATGGTATCTTATGCATTGTTTGCCTTTATGATGCTAAATGGATTACTGGCATTCTGCATAGGAGGCTGGCGAAAAAAGACAATCGATTCGGAGATTCATGAACAGCGTAAGGTTCGTGTGGAGCAATTGATGCTTTTCAGTCGGTTGATGCTCTATCCGGCAGTATTTTGTCTGGGGGCGGGAATTTTTATTGGTGCTGTGTGGGCAAATGTTTCATGGGGTCGTTATTGGGCCTGGGACCCGAAAGAAGTCTGGGCTTTGATCACCTTTTTAATCTATGGTGCGGCATTCCACGGACAATCGCTTGCCGTCTTCCGGCAACCCCGGTTCTTCCATGCTTATATGGTGTTGGCTTTCCTTACGGTGCTGATGACTTACTTCGGAGTAAATTATCTACTGGGCGGTATGCATAGCTATGCCTGATTATCTTTCTATTTTCGGATGATATAATAAAAATGCCTACGGAATCCGCAGGCATTTTTTACAAAAACAACTAACTAAACACATGCAAAGTTAATCAAGCGCACCGGACTTTTCTTTCACAGTACCGTTCGCATTGCGCACATATATCATAACCTAACATTGCTCCGAGTATGAAATCTTCTTCGGGAGACAGCTTGTTCAGTGGCTGCCTTACCAAAAGACGGATTGCTTCGATGCATTCCTTGCGTCCAAAGAAAAGATTGATCCTACCGTTTCCTACCGGCTGGATAACATAGCTTATCTTTTGGTCTGTCAGGCGTTTCACGGCAAAAGCTTCATACTTCTTGTTTGTAGTATAAAGTACCATCTGGCGTACTCCTTTCTTAAATTCGTAGATGTGGTTCAGGAATACTTTCAATTCTACCGGGTTAATGTCAGATATTGTCATAAGGCTATGGAATAAGAGAAAATTATGCCAAGTGATTTTTTATGTCGCTCACCCAAGCGTCGATACGTTCTTCCGTCTTATCACTTTCGTTGATGTCATCAAGAGCGAGTCCGACAAACATACCGTCGATGACGGCAATAGAGGAGGAGAAAGAATAATCTTTTGCAGATACCTTACCAACGATGGTACAACCGGAATCCTTGATATCTTCGTATATGATACCCATGCCATCGCAGAATGTATCGCAATAAGACTCAGCATCACCACAACCGAACAGGGCAATTGTTTTTTCTTTCAGGTCTGATTCTTTCAACACTTTAACGCCATCATACCAGTCATCCTGCAATTCACCGTCACCCCAGGTGGAAGTTCCTAAAAGAAGAGCTTCGTATTCTTTTACCATGTCGGCATTCATTTTGCTGACATCGATTACGTCAGATGCGGGAACACCAAGTTTAGAAGCGATTGTTTCGGCAATGCCTTGTGTAGTTCCGGTTGAGGAACCATAAAATATTCCTATTTTCTTCATACTATAAAATGGTTTAATTTGTACGGTTGCAAAGTAACGGCATCAGAGGGGTTTATGAAATACCCACAAATAATGAAATGTTTCTTTGTAGCTAACCACTTATAGGTATGACTGAAAACAAATGATAATCCATTAAGAAATATAGAAGTTTTATCTATCTTTGCTGATGGATACTAAAAATAAATCGATTATGAACACTTTAGAATTGGAAGCTTATAAAGCGGCATTAGCTAGAGAAGTGTTGAACATCAATAACCAAGAGGTGCTCGATACAATAAAAGATATTATACAGAGAAGTGGAAATCTGACCAATGCTCCTTATCAGATAGGTGTCAAAGAGGCCCGAAAACAGTTGCAGGACTCCGAAAAGCGCTTTGATGAAGGGGAATACGTGAGTGAAGAGGAAATGGAAGAGTTTTATAATGCACTGCAATAATGAAAATACAATACGACTGATATTTTAAAAGATTATCCGATAGGAGTCTGTGAAGAAGCACCTCCTTATGGAAATATATAATTATTTACGGTTTTTCTTCAAATCAGGCAAAAACCAGGTAACCAATCCGAGTAACGGCATATAAGCGCAGACATTATAAACAGCTTCGATGCCGAACTTATCCGCCATATTTCCCAATACAGCCGAGGCAATACCTGCCACTCCGAAAGCAAATCCGAAGAATAATCCGGAGATCAGTCCCAGTTTACTGGGTAATAATTCCTGCGCATATAACAGGATGGCAGGGAAAGCAGATGAAAGAATCAGGCCGACACAGAAACTCATAATAATTGTGGCAAGCAAGCCGACATGAGGCATCAGCATACTGAAAGGTGCAGCACCGAGGATGGAACCCCAGATGACGTACTTTCTTCCGATACGATCTCCGATAGGACCACCCATCAGTGTTCCGATGGCTGTAGCCACGAGAAACACAAAGAGATAAAGCTGGGAGTCCTGCACACTTACTCCGAATTTATCAATCAGATAGAAGGTGTAATAGCTGCTTAAGCTTGCCATATAAATATATTTGGAGAAGATAAGTATCAGCAGGATAGAAATGGAAAGAACCGTTTTCCCCATAGGCAAAGGCATCTGCATATGAGGTTGCAGGGCAATATGATCACGTTTCATCCGGGTAATGTATCCTTTGTACCATTTGCCGACAGGTATCATTACCATGATTGCTATCACTGATAAAATTGCGAATAATGCGATGTTGTGCCTACCATAAGGTGCTACAATTAAAGCTACCAGTAACGGACCCAATGATCCTCCCAGGTTTCCACCCACCTGAAACAGGGATTGTGCCAATCCTCTTCTGCCTCCGGAGGCGAGCGAAGTGATGCGGGATGCTTCCGGGTGAAGTACGGAAGAACCTATACCTATGATGAACACTGAGAACAATACCCAATAAAGATTCGTGGAAAAGGCCAGATTCAACATCCCCGTCATAGTGAACAACATACCCATCGGTAGTGTCCAGGCAAACGGGCGCTTATCAAAAAATAATCCGAATACGGGTTGGAATACCGATGCGGACATCTGATAAACCAGCGTAATCAATCCGATTTGTGCAAAACTCAATGTCAAGTCCTCTTTGAAAAGCGGATATGTGGCGGTTATGACGGATTGCAATAAGTCGTTCAGACAATGGGAAATACTTAATGCGATCAATATCGGATAAGCTATCGAGCTTACCGGGCGTTGTGTATTCTGTTGCATGATGGTTGCGTCTCTAATGTAAATCGGGCGCAAAGGTACAAAATAAAATGATTAATACGGATGAGTAAACCAAAAGCATGAACCTTCTCCTTCGGTTGATTCCACTCCGATTTTTCCTCCCATCTGAGATACTAAACTTTTGCAGATGGAAAGTCCGAGACCGGTACCCTGTACAAAGGTATTGAGTTTCACAAACCGTTCGAATATGCTATCAATTTTCTCTTTGGGAATCCCGAAACCTGTATCACGTACATAGAATTTTATTTCGTGAGGTGCCGTCTGTTCATATCCTAAAGCGATAGTGCCTTGTTTCGTAAACTTCAATGCATTGTTTATGAAATTGGTTATGACCTGCATGAATCGGTTCTTGTCTGTATAAATATGGCAATCGGGCATATACTTCTCAAAGACCAGATCCACAGTTTCCGGCACTTTCATCTCCATCGATTTGATGATTTTCATGCAGCTTTCGTTTACATCCAGGTCAGAACGTACGAAGTCGAATGTTCCGGACTCTATCTTCGAAAGATCGAGAATATCAGAAACCAGTTGCAGAAGCAATTCATTATTTGTTTCTACTATTTTGATATATTCCTGGCGTTCTTCCCTGTCGTCTGTTTCTGCCAGCAGACTGGAAAAACCAACGATAGAATTGAGCGGAGTACGTATTTCATGACTCATATTGGCAAGGAAAGCAGATTTCAAGCGGTCCAGTTCTTCGGCTTTGTCACGGGCAATGATCAGCTTCTGTTCTGTCTCTTTCAAGGGAGTGATATCATAGTTGATACACAGCATTTCAATAACTCCATCCTGAGGACGATAATCCCTGACCATTACGTTTATACTGGTCCACGAATATTTTCCGTTACCTCTGTTGATGCGTACTTCTTTACTTAAACTAGTGGCTTTCCCTTCTTTAACCTGACCTACAAACTGTTTCAGGACAGCGCAATCTTCCGGGTGAACATGAGAATACACTCCGATAACCTGAGGCATGGGAGTATTTTCTTTTTCACCCAAATTCCTGTACCATGTATTCTGGGCATACCCGTCTCTTGTCATTATATTAAAATGAGCAAACCCTACTTTGGCATAGTCACCTATTAAGAGGAACAGATGCTCAAACTCTTGTATTTTGGTGTATGCACTGGTGGTTTCTGTTGTATCTATATTGATAAACAGGTAATTGCTGAATTGATTCTGCGAATCGTAAAGCAGAGCCACTTTGGTTTGAAGATTGATAACATCTTTTCTTCGACTTGTGACGTATCGGTCGATTTTAGAAAAGTCATAATTAATAGAGAAGTCCACATTTTCTCTGGCACGCAATTTTTCTTTCACGTCTTCGGGGATATTGGGATTTTCAAACAGTGATACCCCCAATGCTTCCTTCATATCCGCCAAGCCGAATATTTCAAGTTCTTTATCATTCATATCTACCAGATACCCGTCTTTGTCGTAAAGCTCGATACCTACCGGCAGATTCTTATAAATATTACGAAGAATTTTCTCACTGTGATCCAATGCGCGGCGATCCTCTTTAGCCTGAAGTTCCGCTTTACGTAATTGGAGGCAAATGCTGATGATGTTTCCTAAAGAAGAAAACCATTGATGGTCGATGTTACTCCAGCTGCGGTGTGTTCTGACCATATCGATGCCCATATATCCCCATACCTTATCTTTCGATAGGAGAGGGACCACCATTACCGATTTAATGTCTTGCACCTCCAGGGTATCGCGGTAAACTTTTGCTTCGGGAGGCATATCATCCAATGTATTCAGAATGATTGATCTCTTTTCTGAGATTTGGCGATCCCACCAGAGAGAATCATCCCAAGGTACATCTTGCAGGAAATCCAGTTCCTGGGATATTCCTTCGGCTGTTGCTTCGTAAATGCAACTTTGCACTTTATGTTCCCGGTCTATTTCGAATATATAGGTACGGTCTCCTTTGGTTTGTTTGAGGAGATCTGCCAATATTTTATTGATGATCTGTGTAATATCATCCGATTGCAGAAAAGCGAGTAATGAATAAGAAAGGCTGTTTTGTTGATAAAGCAGGCTGTTAACCTGGAGAGAGTCTGCATTTTCACTCGTTTCTCCGGTCTGCTTGTCTATACATTGCAGATATCCTATCATATTTTTGTACCCCTCTTCATCCGGTTGTTTGAAGCTGATTTTAGAATAGACCCATATATCCCCATCTTTTGCCCGGATGGGGAACATCTGCTCATAGGTTTCTATGTTTGTGAGCGAAAAGTATTCATTCCTGAGTCGCCTCCGATGATCCTCCCGTATTCTTTCATGAAAATCTTCGAAACTGATCCGGTCGCTTTCAAGTCCGAGTAAGTCAATTATAAAGTCTGAACAAATATATTGGCGATTCTTCAGGTCCGATTCCCACCAACCCATTTTAGCCATTTGCGCAATCTGGCGATATTTCTCACAGTCAATATTTGGCTTCTCTTTCATATATCTTTTTGCTCCTGTTTTCTATCCTTTATTAAAATCTCAGTGGGCAAATATAGAGATAACTTTTATATTTTGAGGAATTTGTTGTCAAAAGAATGTTATTGCTTGCAGTATGGTACTTATAAAGGGCTTTGGGGGAATCGTTGAAGGAAGGAGGAGGATGAGTACAAAATAGGCGGTTTTTCGTCTTTTGGTATAGGAATGAATAAGACTCACCACAGATTACACAGATTCACACAGATTTATTAATCTAATAATCAGTAAAATAGAATCTGTGTCAATCTGTGTAATCTGTGGTGAATTAATTCATAACCATACAGAAATGAATAAATAAACTCCTTACTTATATAAATAATTAAGATAAGAATGAAAACTCCGTTTAAATTCCGAATATTCATAGCATCCTTACTGTTGTGGATCGTTGCCAACCCTACCTCCGCTCAACAGATACGTTCACTTCACGAACAATTTCTTCATCCTTCAGAAGAGGCAAAACCCTGGACGTTCTGGTATTGGATGTATGGTGCCGTATCAAAAGAAGGGATTACTGCCGATTTGGAGGCTATGAAGCAAGCTGGGCTGGGAGGTACGTATCTGATGCCGATTAAGGGAATTAATGAAGGAGCGCAATATAATGGAAAAGCACAACAATTGACACCTGAATGGTGGGAGATGGTGCGTTTCAGTATGGAAGAAGCCAATCGTTTGGGATTAAAGTTGGGTATGCATATCTGTGATGGTTTTGCATTAGCCGGTGGCCCTTGGATCAGTCCGGAGGAATCTATGCAAAAGGTGGTATGGAGTGACACAATCGTTGAGGGGGGTAAACATAAGGCGCTCCGTCTGCCACAGCCCGAGGCCTATGAAGGTTTTTATGAAGATATCTCTCTGTTTGCTTTGCCCATAAAGGAAGTACCGGATGAGATGCCGGCCCGAATAACATGTGTCAATATAGCTATGGAAGAGCATGCTGATTCTCCCAAAGCGGTGAATATGGATGCTGCCGGTGTTATCCGTTCTTCATATCCTTGTTATATCCAGTATGAATACGAGCGTCCTTTTACCTGTCGTAACGTTGAAGTGATTCTGAGTGGTAATAACTATCAGGCGCATCGACTGAAAGTGATGGCAAGTGATGACGGAGTGAATTTTCATTTGGTGAAACAGTTGGTACCTGCCCGTCAGGGATGGCAGAATACGGATGAGAATTCAACGCATGCCATTCCTGCAACTACCGCTCGCTATTTCCGCTTCTATTGGACTCCTGAAGGGAGTGAGCCGGGAAGTGAGGATATGGATGCAGCCAAGTGGAAACCTAATTTGAAGATAAAGCAGTTGCGACTGCACCGGGAAGCCCGGTTGAATCAGTGGGAAGGGAAAGCTGGACTGGTATGGCGTGTTGCCTCGGCTACGAAAGAAGCGGAAGTCGGAAAGAAAGATTGCTATTCCCTTTCACAGATTATCAATCTGACCGATCAATGTAAAGCGGGTATATTGACAACTACTCTTCCTAAGGGAAAATGGAAATTATTGCGTATGGGGCATACTGCCACCGGACATACCAATGCCACTGCCGGAGGGGGAAAGGGGTTGGAATGTGATAAGTTCAGTGCGAAAACAGTGCGTAAACAGTTCGACAACTGGTTTGCACAGGCATTTCTAAAGACAGATTCAGACGTTGCACGCTGTGTATTGAAGTACATGCATGTAGATAGCTGGGAATGTGGCAGTCAGAATTGGAGTGATACGTTTGCAGCTGAATTCCGGAAACGTCGCGGATACGACCTGATGCCTTATTTACCGTTACTGGCGGGTATTCCGATGGAAAGTGTAGAACGGAGTGAAGAGATTCTGAGGGATGTTCGTACTACTATATCCGAGCTTGTTGTTGATGTCTTTTATAAAGTATTGGCGGATTGTGCTAAAGAATATGATTGTCAGTTCTCGGCAGAATGTGTAGCTCCCACGATGGTGAGCGATGGGTTGTTGCATTACCAAATGGTGGACCTTCCCATGGGAGAATTCTGGCTGAACAGTCCTACCCATGACAAACTGAATGATATGCTGGATGCTGTCAGTGGGGCACATATTTATGGAAAGAGCATTATCCAGGCAGAAGGATTTACAGAGGTGCGCGGTACATGGGATGAACATCCCGGAATGTTGAAGGCGTTGCTCGACCGGAATTATGCACTGGGGATTAACCGCCTTTTTTATCATGTGTATGTCCACAATCCATGGCTGGATCGCAAACCCGGTATGACATTGGATGGCATCGGCCTTTTCTTTCAGAGAGATCAGACCTGGTGGAATAAAGGGGCAAAGGCACTTTCTGATTATGCCACACGTTGTCAAGCATTGCTACAGTATGGACATCCGGTAGTAGATATTGCCGTTTTCACAGGAGAAGAGATTCCAAGGCGTGCAGTACTGCCGGACCGATTGGTTCCTTCTCTTCCGGGTATTTTCGGGGCGGAGCGTGTGGAAAGTGAGCGTATTCGTCGGACGAATGAAGGACAACCTTTGCGTGTGCGTCCTGTGGGCGTTACGCATTCTGCCAATATGGTTGATCCGGAGAAATGGGTGAATCCGCTTCGTGGTTATGCCTATGATAGTTTCAACAAGGATGCATTGCTCCGGTTGGCGAAAGTGGAAGATGGCAGGATGACATTGCCGGGTGGAGTAAGTTATAAAGTGTTGGTCGTACCGCTTCCTCGACCGATGAATCCGGAACAGGCAGAGTTGTCTCCTGAAGTGGAGAAGAAGATTAATGAATTGAAGAAAGCGGGCATATTGATTCCTGACCTTCCTTATACCGGAGATGACTTCTCGGCATACGGATTGAAACGTGATCTGATTGTGCCGGAAGATGTTGCTTGGACGCATCGTCGGGGAGAACAGGGGGATATTTATTTTATTGCTAACCAACGGGAAGAGACACGTACTTTCACTGCAAGTATGCGTATCTACGGCAGAAAGCCCGAATGTTGGAATCCATTGACAGGAGAAATAGACTTCCGGCCTTCGTATGAACAGAAGAATAATCGAACGGAAGTTACACTGACGTTGGCGCCGAATGAATCCGTATTCATCGTATATCCGACAGAAAAGAACTGTTTCGGTGATGAGAAGAGTTTACAGAAGCAACAGAAGGAGGGGAGTTATTCTGCGAAAGAGTTTTCGGAGGTTGCAGTAGAATTGGGAGAGTATACAGTGAATTTCATAACTAATGGCAGGACCGTAAATCGGAAAGAACTTTTCGATTGGAGCCGGGAGCAGGATGAGAAGATCCGGTACTATTCGGGAACAGCCGTCTACAGGACTGCATTCCATTGGAAAGACAAACCGGAAACAACTGTTTATCTGAATTTGGGAAAGGTCTGCAACCTGGCAACTGTCCGCGTGAATGGTGTGGACTGTGGAACAATCTGGACTGCTCCTTACCGGACTAATATTACGGCAGCTTTAAAGGAGGGTACAAATGAACTCGAAATAGAGGTGACCAATACTTGGGCGAATGCTCTCAAAGGAGCTGATGAAGGAAAAGTACCATTCAGCGGAATCTGGACGAATGCCAAATATAGGAGACAGGAAAAAACACTGCTTCCGGCGGGACTGCTGGGACCGGTTTCATTCCTTTCTGTAGGGTTATGAATTAATTCACCACAGAGTAACACAGAGTTTCACAGAGTTTAATCAATTTGAAATCAAAAGAATAGAACTCCGTGAAACTCTGTGTTACTCTGTGGTGAAAAATCATTACCTTTCCCGATATGAGTTATATAGGAGTGATGCAAAGAGCATAACTGTCTGTGTGGCAATGCACTTGCTGTTCCACTAATGTCAGTCGTAGTGGAACACGAGTTCAGTCCTAGTGGGAAGTACCTTCAGTCCTAATGGGAACTATCTTCAGTCGTAGTGGGAAAAGAGCTTATCACTGATGGATTCTAAGCTAAAGTAAATAACGGACTATAAACAACAAGTATCTTTCTGTATGTTAGCGTTAAGCTAATATCTGATAGTTTTTTGATACACAGTTCGGATACTTGCCACTGGTAGCTCGTTGTTTGGGCGGGCTTTGCCTGCTAAATTTTCATTTTATTGAGTACAAACTTCCCTTTTTTCCGTCTTCTCTTTACGGAATCCGGTTCTTCTCTTTTTGGGATGCTTATCCTGAACTCTGTGAGAACCCTAAATATACAACGATGAAAAACTTAATAGCTACAGCAGGCACTACACTTGCTATTTTTCTATTTGCAGTTTGCCTGTCAACTCATGCAGAAGTGCACCTGCCTGCCATCTTCTCGGATGGCATGGTTATGCAGCAACAGACCCATGCCAATCTTTGGGGGACGGCAACTCCCAATAAGAAAGTAACCGTCCGCACTAGCTGGGATGGAAAACTGTATGCAGTAACAGCGGATAAACAAGGTGCATGGAAACTAGCCGTTTCCACTCCCGAAGCAGGCGGACCTTATACTGTTACTTTTGATGATGGAACTCCGAAAGTTCTGAGCAATATTCTGATAGGGGAATTATGGCTTTGCTCCGGTCAAAGCAATATGGAGATGCCTATGAAAGGCTTTAAAAACCAGCCTGTAGAGAACGCTAATATGGATATTCTCCGTAGCAGGAACCCTGAGATAAGACTATTCACAGTGAAACGTACCTCTACGCTCACTCCGCAAAATGATGTGACAGGCTCCTGGAAAGAGGCAAGTCCGGCTACAGTGCGTGATTTCAGTGCGACAGCCTATTACTTCGGGCGGTTGGTAAATGAAATATTGGATGTTCCGGTAGGCTTGATAGTGGCAGCCTGGGGTGGTTCGGCTTGCGAAGCTTGGATGACTGCCGACTGGTTGAAAGCTTTTCCGGATGCAAAGATACCCCGGTCGGAGACAGATATCAAATCAAAGAACCGTACTCCAACCGTACTGTATAATGGTATGTTGCACCCATTGATCGGACTGACCATGAAAGGAGTCATCTGGTATCAGGGTGAGGATAACTGGAATCGTGCCCATACCTATGCGGATATGTTTACGACACTCATTAACGGATGGCGTACCGAATGGAAACAAGGTGATTTTCCTTTTTATTACTGCCAGATAGCTCCATACGATTATGGAATTATCACGGAACGTGGAAAAGAAGTAATCAATACAGCCTATCTCCGCGAAGCACAGGCGCAAGTAGAGCACCGTGTACCCAATACAGGTATGGCCGTACTGCTGGATGCAGGGATGGAAAAAGGCATTCATCCTGCCCGTAAGCAAGTTGCCGGTGAGCGATTGGCACTTCTTGCCCTGACAAAGACTTACGGGATAGAAGGAGTAAACGGTGAAAGCCCTTATTATAAAAACATTGAAATAAAAAATGACACGGTCATTGTGAGTTTCGAACGTGCCGGCATGTGGATTAGTGGCAAGAACTGTTTTGAATCGAAGAATTTTGAGGTAGCAGGTGAAGACAAAGTATTCTATCCGGCTAAAGCATGGATCGAACGCAGCAAGATGCTTGTAAAAAGTGAGATGGTACCACATCCTGTTGCTGTGCGATATGGTTTTGTGAATTATGTGGAAGGAGATGTCTATTGTGACGGTTTGCCGTTAGGTTCTTTCCGTTCGGATGACTGGTGATACGTGTGAAATATGAAAAGAATTTATCTGATTATAATCCTGATTCTTGTTGGCGTGTCGGCTCTTTGGAGCCAGCATGCCAATGTTGTTTGGAATACCCCCAGTCGTAATTCTTCCGAATCAATGCCGTGTGGAGGTGGAGATATCGGTATGAATGTGTGGGTAGAAGAGGGTGATGTATTGTTTTATCTGAGTCGTAGCGGTACTGTTGATGAGAATAATTGTCTGCTGAAACAGGGGCGTTTTCGTATCCGCCTGTCTCCCAATCCTTTTAAAGAAACAAAAGAGTTCCGGCAGGAATTAATGCTTAATGACGGATTCGTGGAGATTTCGGCAGAAGGTACACGAATTCAAATTTGGGCGGATGTATTCCATCCCGTAGTTCATGTAGAGATTGTCAATGCCCGTCCCTTGCAGGCAGAAATCTTTTATGAGAATTGGAGATACCGGGACCGGCCGATCCGGAAAGGAGAGGGGCAACAATGCTCCTACAAATGGGCTCCTCCCCAGGGAGCAGTAACAAGTGCCGACACCATCCGTCCCCTCCCAAACTCTCAATTCTCCACTCTTAATTCTCCACTTATTACGTTTTATCACCGTAATCCGGAAGAGACCGTTTTTGATGTAGCAGTATCCCAGCAAGGTATGGATACAGTCAAATCCCGGTTGATGAATCCTTTAAAGAACCTGACGTTCGGAGGATGCCTGTCAGGTGAGAATCTGGAATATGCCGGAATCTCAGATGCGGTATATGCCGGAACTGATTATCGGGCCTGGAAGTTCCGTTCATCGAAAGTATCCCGAAAACAACACTTTTTCGTTGTGCTGCATACAGATCAGACGGAGACAGAAGAACAGTGGATACAAGACTTACAAGTCGGTCTGAGGAGAATAATGCCACATGGAAAGGTTTCTATGAAAGTGCTTTCGCAAGATAAGAAACAAACCCGCCAATGGTGGAACGCTTTCTGGCAGCGTAGTTTCATTGTGGCAGAAGGAGAGGCTGGGGAGATAACCCGGAATTATACTCTTTTCCGCTATATGCTGGGCTGTAATGCTTATGGCAATGTTCCTACCAAGTTCAATGGTGGCTTGTTCACCTTTGATCCTTTACATATAGATCCGAAACAGGCATTTACTCCTGATTATCGGAAATGGGGAGGTGGCACAATGACTGCACAGAATCAACGTCTGGTATATTGGCCGATGTTGAAAAGCGGTGATTCTGACATGATGCCTGCCCAGTTTGATTTCTATAACCGGATGTTGAAAAATGCCGAATTGCGCAGCCGTGTGTATTGGCAACACGGGGGAGCCTGTTTCTGCGAACAGATAGAGAATTTCGGTTTACCCAATCCTGCCGAATATGGTTTTAAACGCCCGGAAAGGTTCGATAAAGGACTGGAATACAACGCATGGTTGGAATACGAATGGGATACCGCACTCGAATTTTGCCAAATGATACTTGAGACGAATAATTATACCGATGCGGATATCACTTCCTATTTGCCTTTGATTGAAAGTTCATTGACTTTCTTTGATGAGCATTATCGTATGCTTGCTTCCCGTCGTGGACGGAAGGAGTTGGATGGAGAAGGACACCTGATTCTCTTTCCGGGTTCTGCCTGTGAAACCTATAAAATGACTAATAATGCCAGCAGCACTATTGCCGCATTGCGGACCGTGCTGGAAACTTACGGACGGAAGAACGAAATGCTGGAAGTAATCCCACCGATACCATTGCGTTATATCGAAGTAAAGGATTCTGCGAATTCCATAACTATGTCGGTGCTGAAACAAACGATTGCCCCTGCTAAGAGTTGGGAACGTATTAATAATGTGGAGACTCCGCAACTCTATCCCGTATTTCCGTGGCGTGTTTACGGCATTGGCAAAGAAAAGTTGGAGGTTGCCCGCAATACCTATTTCTATGATCCCGAAGCGGTTAATTTTCGTTCGCATATCGGATGGAAACAAGATAATATCTGGGCTGCATGTTTAGGATTGACTGAAGAATCCCGACAGCTTAATCTGGCTAAATTATCCAACGGCCCGCATCGCTTTCCGGCTTTCTGGGGCCCCGGCTATGACTGGACGCCTGATCACAACTGGGGAGGAAGCGGCATGATAGGGCTTCAGGAGATGCTGTTGCAGACAAACGGAGAACTGATACTCCTGTTTCCGGCTTGGCCTCTAGAATGGAATGTGCACTTCAAACTTCATGCACCCGGTAAAACAACAGTAGAGGCTACTTTGAAAGAGGGTAAAGTGACAGATTTAAAAGTGTCACCGGAAAGTAGGAAGAAAGATGTGGTGATAATGATTCAAGAGACAAAATGATGATATGAAACTAAGAAATATGAATAAGAACTTGTTTTTAACTTTGTCAGCCTTTTTGTTTTTATTCCCATTATCAGGGAAAGCGACAGGAACTTACCGTCCCGAGACCTCAGTTGCCGGTTTCATTCAGCTTCCCGGAAGCGGACGGCAGGTATATGATTTCAATCCGGGCTGGCGCTTCTTCAAAGGCGACATATCTGGAGCGGAAACAGTGAACTTCGATGATCGTTCATGGGAAGTTGTCTCCACCCCTCACACTGTGGAACTAATGCCTGCTGAGGCCAGTGGATGCCGGAACTATCAGGGACCTGTCTGGTATCGCAAGCATTTCGTCGTTCCCGCAGAGACTAAAGGTCAACGGGTATCCATCCATTTTGAAGCTGCGATGGGGAAACAAATTCTTTATCTGAACGGAAAACGTATTCAGGAGCATATAGGCGGTTATCTGCCTTTCACACTGGACTTGACAACCTATGGAGTGCAAGCCGGAGACTCCTGCCTGCTTGCTGTTTTTGTAGATAACAGCGATGATAAATCCTATCCTCCGGGTAAGCGTCAGTATACCTTGGATTTCACCTATCATGGAGGCATCTATCGGGATGTATGGATGATTGCCAAATCCCCTATATCCATTACTGATGCCATCGAATCGCAGACAGTTGCCGGAGGTGGTGTGTTTGTTCACTTCGATCAGATCAGTGAAAAGAGTGCGCAAGTCTGTGTCAATACGGAAGTACAGAATGAAAATACCCGTTCTGAATCTGTGATTGTAGAGACGACACTGACAGATGCTGACGGCAAAATAATCAGGCGCATATCCGGTAAACTCTCCTTGCAATCGGGAGAGAAGAAAATAATCCGTCAGCAAATGGAAGTGAAGAATCCGAAGCTATGGTCGCCGGATACACCTTATTTATATAGAGTACAGTCTCGCCTTAAAAAAGGCAATCAGTCCATAGATGGCGGAATCACCCGTGTCGGAATTCGTCTGGCGGAATTCCGTGGTAAAGATGGCTTTTGGCTGAATGGCAAACCTTTCGGTCAGTTGGTGGGAGCCAACCGTCATCAGGATTTCGCTTATGTGGGCAATGCCTTACCAAACTCCCAGCAATGGCGTGATGCCAAGCGTTTACGTGATGCAGGATGCACTATTATCCGTACAGCCCATTATCCGCAGGACCCGTCTTTCATGGATGCATGTGACGAACTTGGCCTATTTGTAATTGTCGCTACGCCGGGGTGGCAATATTGGAACAAAGATCTGCAATTTGGAGAGCTTGTCCATCGGAATACACGTGAAATGATCCGTCGTGACCGCAATCATCCTTCTGTTTTGATGTGGGAACCTATCTTGAATGAAACCCGTTACCCGCTTGATTTCGCTTTGAAGGCTCTTGATATTACCAAAGAAGAATATCCGTATCCGGGGCGTCCGGTAGCTGCTGCTGATGTACATTCGGCAGGAGTAAAAGAACATTATGATGTGGTTTATGGTTGGCCCGGTGATGATGAAAAGGAAGACAGGCCGGAGCAATGTATCTTCACTCGTGAGTTCGGGGAGAATGTGGATGACTGGTATGCCCACAATAATGATAACCGTGCAAGCCGCAACTGGGGAGAACATCCGTTGCTGGTGCAGGCACTTTCTCTGGCTAAGAGTTATGATGAGATGTATCGCACTACGGGCCTGTTTATCGGTGGTGCCCAGTGGCATCCGTTCGATCACCAACGAGGGTATCACCCTGACCCATATTGGGGAGGTATTTATGATGCTTTTCGTCAGAAAAAATATGCATACGAGATGTTCCGCAGTCAGTCTTCAGCCAGTCTGCGGCATCCTTTGGCTGAGTGTGGACCTATGGTTTTCGTTGCTCATGAAATGTCTCAGTTCTCTGATAAAGATGTAGTGGTTTTCAGTAATTGTGATTCTGTCAGACTTTCTGCCTATGATGGAACAAAGACATGGACGAAGCCGGTGGTTCATGCCAAAGGTCATCTGCCGAATGCCCCTGTCGTTTTTGAAAATGTATGGGATTTCTGGGAAGCTCGCAGTTATAGTTATACTCAGAAGAATTGGCAAAAAGTGAATATGATTGTAGAAGGCATTATAAATGGGAAAGTAGTATGCACTCAGAAGAAGATGCCTTCACGGCGTTCCACTAAATTGAGGCTATATGCGGATACAGGGAATGTGAATCTGGTGGCGGACGGTTCTGATTTCATTGTAGTGGTGGCTGAGGTGACTGATGACAATGGAAATGTGAGACGCCTGGCTAAAGAGAATATCGTCTTTACCGTAGAAGGGAAAGGAGATATTATTGGCGATGCTACTATTGGTGCGAATCCCCGTGCAGTGGAGTTCGGTTCTGCCCCTGTACTGATTCGTTCTACCAGAAAAGCCGGAAAGATCAAAGTGAAAGCCCGTGTGCAATTTGAGGGTACACAAGCTCCGATGGCTGCGGAGCTGGAGTTCGAAAGTGTTCCTGCGGAATTTCCTTTTTGTTATGAGGAGCGGGAAATAGCTTCTGCGGCTGTGAGAACAAGGTTACAAAAAGATACAACTGACAAGAAAATACAGTTGACGGAAGAAGAACGCCAAAAGGTGTTGGATGAGGTAGAGCGTCAGCAGACGGAGTTCGGAACAAAAGAATAATCTAAAATAAGGGAGTGATAATTTTAGTCACTGTTAGAAAAAGCTTATCTTTGGATACATTTTATATCAACTGTTGTTATAAATGAAGAAACGATCTATTCTAATACTATTTCTATCGGTGATAGGGCTTACAAGCTTTGCCTATCCCAGCATGATTGTGGAACACTACACGGCCGAACGAGGGTTACCTAATAATATTGTAAACTGTACTTTAAAAGGTAGCGAAGGCTTTGTCTGGTTCGGCACTTGGTATGGCTTATGTAGTTTTGACGGCACTAAGTTTCGTTCGTACGATAATCGTGACGGATTCTATTCGGCTGATATTCCTCCACGTAAGATTCAGCGTATCGTAGAAGATAAAAATGGTTTTCTTTGGATCAAGACCATTGATCGCAAACTTTATCTGTTTGATAAGAAGCATGAAAGTTTTCATGCGGTTTATGACGATGTGAAGGAATACTCTGAAAATATTCAGATTATCAAGATTCAGACAACTGCGGATGGGGATGTCCTATTGCTGACCAAGGATAAGAGTCTGCTTCGTGCGCATACTGATAAAGAGGGCAAAATTACAATGAAGCAATTGCACGATTCACGCCCTAATATCAATCACTACGATATGCGTTTGAAGCATAATGTGTTATGCGAGACTTCCGAATTTATCAATTGGGTGGGTATGGATTATCAGATACTTTCGTTAAGGAAAGGAGCGGGGTTGAAAGATAAGCCTGCCGATTTCATTCAGAAGAAGATAGCCGGTAGCCCCGACCAGTTCACCTGTGCATCTTATAACTCCAGATGCTTATGGTTAGGTGACCGGAACGGACATATTTATAGTATTGATCCGGAAAATGGAGTGGTCAATCGTTATGAAATACCGGGAATAGATCAGTCGGTCGTAAATTTGCTGGTAACAGAGACAGGGTTGGTCTATATTACTACAAGTGAAGGAGTATATGAGTATAATATCGGTTATAAGCAATTGACAAAGTTGCCGCTTTCCATCGACGGGAGAGAAACAGGAACTATATTTATAGACAAATATGATAAAATTTGGTTTCAGGAAGGTAATAATGCATTGGTATACTATGATCCTTTAAATAAAGCCAATCGCCGCTTTACATTTCCTAAACAGAATTCCATAGGAAATTTTGAAATGCAAGATGCCGGTGAACAGGGTATGTTTTTTCTGACTCCGGGTGGAGAGATTCTTTTGTTCGACCGGGAGAAACTGGAGATGGTTCGTCTGAATCAATCAAAGCCTTTCGTTGATGATGCTCCCGGACAACTGTTTTTTCATCTATTGCTGGACAAAGACGAGATTCTCTGGTTGGCTTCTACAGATAATGGGGTGTACAGGGTTAACTTTCCCAAGAAGCAGTTCCAAGTACTTAAAGAAGTGTCACCGGTGCCGGTTGGTGATGAAAAACCTAATTCCTGGAATCAGGGGATACGCGCTCTGTATCAGGCAAAGAATGGCGATATCTGGGCAGGAACCCGTTGGCAGGCCCTTTATCGCCTTGATAGTAACGGACAGGTAAAGCAGGTTTTCTCGGAAAAGAATTATCTGGTGGGAGCTGTATATCATATCATGGAAGATAAAGATGGGAATCTTTGGTTCTCTACAAAAGGCAATGGTCTTGTGAAGGCTGAACCGGATATGAATTCTCCTCAAGGGTTACGCTTCGTACGTTATAAAAATGATCCTAAGAATCCGAATTCAATCAGTAGTAATGATGTGTATTTCACTTATCAGGATAGCCAGGGGCGTATTTGGGTTGGTTTGTTAGGTGGTGGTCTGAATCTGATCAGTGAAGCGAACGGGACAATTGCCTTCAAACATAAGTATAATGGTTTGAAGCAATATCCGCTTTATGGGCTTTATATGGAAGTGCGTACAATGACGGAGGATAATGACGGACGTATCTGGGTAGGAACAATGGATGGTCTGATGTCTTTTGATGGTCATTTTACCAATCCCGAAGAGATTCAATTTGAAACTTACCGCCAGGTGAGTGAACGTTCGAATGTTGCTGACAATGATATTTATGTATTGTACAAAGATTCCGAATCACAAATCTGGGTAAGCGTATTTGGGGGAGGATTGAATAAACTGGTACACTATGATAAAGAAAGGCGGGTACCTGTCTTTAAATCTTACGGCATCCGTGAAGGTATGAATAATGATGTAGTAAAATCAATAGTAGAAGATAAAGACGGAAATCTCTGGTTTACTACAGAAATAGGATTGTCTTGTTTCAATAAAGACACCGAACAGTTCCGTAATTACGACAGGTACGATGGATTCCTGAATGTTGAGTTGGAAGAAAGCAGCGCGCTCCGTACTTTGAGTGGTGACTTATGGCTTGGTTCCAGGCAAGGTATTCTCACATTTTCACCTAATAAACTGGAAACGCAGAATATGAACTATGATACGCGCATAGTCGACTTCAAAATCTCTAATCGTGATTTGCGTAGTTTTCATGAAGATCCTGTATTGAAAGAATCGATTACATTTGCCGATGCAATCAGGTTAAAGTATAATCAGTCTATGTTTACCATTGAATTTGCTGCGTTGAACTTCTATAATCCCAATCGTGTGTTTTATCGATATATCCTTGAAGGATACGAAAAGGAGTGGCATTACAATGGTAAAAACCGTATTGCTTCTTACACGAATGTGCCGCCTGGATCCTATACTTTCCGGGTGGAAACAATAGATGAAGCCAATCCGGAGCTCGTTTCCAATCGTACATTGGCCATCACTATTCTTCCGCCCTGGTGGTTAAGTTGGTGGGCTATTGTGATTTATGTAGTCTTGGGTATTATAGCCCTTTATTTCAGTTTGCGTCTGGCTTTCTTTATGATTAAAATGAAGAATGACATCTACATCGAACAGAAGGTTTCGGAAATGAAGATCAAGTTCTTTACAAATATTTCTCATGAACTACGTACTCCTCTGACTTTAATAAAAGGTCCGATACAGGAATTGAGAGAGCATGAGACACTTTCACCAAAAGGTGTGCAATATGTGGAACTAATGGAGAAGAACACTAACCAGATGTTACAACTTGTCAATCAGATACTTGATTTCCGAAAGATACAGAATGGAAAGATGCGTTTGCATGTGTCGTTGATTGATTTTAATGAGTTGGTAGTCTCTTTCCAAAAGGAATTCCGTGTTCTTTCCGAAGAAAATGAAGTTAGCTTTACTTTCCAGTTACCGGATGCGGCTATTATGATATGGGCGGATAAGGAGAAGCTGAGTATTGTTATTCGGAACATCATATCCAATGCCTTCAAGTTTACCCCTTCCGGTGGCAGCATCCATGTAGTTGCCGGACTGACAGAAGATGGGGAACACTGTTTCCTGAGAGTGGAAGATAACGGGATCGGAATCCCCCAGAATAAGCTGACCGAGATTTTTGAACGTTTCTCGCAAGGAGAGAATGCCAAAAACTCGTATTATCAGGGCACGGGTATCGGGCTGGCACTTTCCAAAGAAATCGTGAATCTGCATCATGGAGTGATTCGTGCTGAAAGCCCTGAAGGAAAGGGAACCGTGTTTATTGTAGAACTATTGCTCGGAAAGGAACATTATCGCATTTCGGAAGTCGATTTTTATGTCAGTGACACTGAAACAGCTCCTGCCGGAGATGTGTTTTCTACTGATATCATGGCAGAAGAAGATTCCGAAGAACAGACGGAAATAGATGCTTCTTTGCCGAATCTTTTATTGGTGGAAGACAATAAAGACCTCTGTCAGCTGATAAAACTGCAATTAGAAGACAAGTTTAATATTCATATAGCCAATAATGGAGTAGAGGGATTAAAGAAAGTCCACCTGTATCATCCCGATATCGTGGTCACCGACCAGATGATGCCTGAAATGGATGGTTTGGAGATGTTGCAGTCTATTCGTAAAGATTTCCAGATCAGTCATATTCCGGTTATCATCCTGACCGCAAAGAATGATGAAGACGCCAAGACGAAAGCAATCACTTTGGGAGCCAATGCTTACATAACGAAGCCTTTTAGCAAGGAATATCTGTTGGCACGCATTGATCAGTTGCTATCTGAGCGGCTGCTCTTCCGGGAACGGATTCGCCTGCAAATGGAGAATCAGAAAACAACGGAGGAAGATAGTTATGAGCAATATCTTGTGAAGAAGGATGTGCAGTTCCTTGAAAAGATACATCAGGTGATTGAGGAGAACATGGACGACAGCGATTTTAATATCGATACTATAGCTTCTGGAATAGGATTAAGCCGCTCGGCATTCTTTAAGAAATTGAAGAGCCTTACCGGACTGGCACCTGTCGACCTGGTTAAAGAGATTCGTTTGAATAAGTCTGTCGAATTGATTAAGAACACAGACTTGAGTATCTCGGAGATTGCCTTTGCCGTCGGATTTAAAGACTCGGGTTATTATAGCAAGTGCTTCCGGAAGAAATATAACCAGACTCCCCGCGAATATATGAGTGAATGGCGGAAAGGAGAGAAATAACCGATTACAAAATGTTTTCTTAACCGTCTTCTTAGAAAACCTATTAAGATTCGAAAGAATGAACAACATTAAGAAAGTATTATCAGTATGGATGCTGGCTACGTGCGTATTACCGGTGGCAGCACAGTATCCTGTCATTCCCGACTCGGTGAAAGCGAGAGCGGCAAAACAAGAAGCGGAGTTCGACCGGAAATCAGATGCGGCATGGAAGAAAGCCCTTCCGGTTGTTATGGAAGAAGCACAAAAAGGACGTCCTTATAAGCCGTGGGCTTCCAAACCGGAAGATTTGGTGAAAAGTAATATTCCGGCTTTTCCCGGTGCGGAAGGCGGAGGCATGTATACTCCCGGTGGGCGTGGTGGCAAAGTGATTGTGGTTACTTCTTTGGAAGACTCAGGGCCCGGAACTTTGCGTGAGGCTTGTGAAACGGGAGGTGCTCGTGTCATTGTGTTTAATGTTTCCGGAGTTATCCGTTTGAAAGCGCCTATCAGCCTGCGTGCTCCTTATGTCACAATTGCCGGACAGACCGCTCCGGGAGATGGTATCTGTGTTACCGGACATTCTTTTCTGGTTGATACGCATGATGTCATAATCAGGCATATGCGCTTCCGCCGTGGTGCGCAGGATGTAGCTTTCCGTGATGATGCGTTGGGAGGAAATGCTGTAGGGAATATCATTATAGACCACTGTTCGGCCAGTTGGGGATTGGATGAGAATATGTCTATCTACCGCCATGTGTATAATCGGGGGGCGGATGGACATGGACTGAAATTGCCGACTGTAAATATCACGATTCAGAATTCAATATTTTCGGAAGCATTGGATGCCTACAATCATGCTTTCGGGGCTACAATCGGTGGGCATAACAGTATGTTTTGCCGGAATCTTTTTGCTTCAAATATCAGTCGTAACAGTTCGGTAGGTATGGATGGAGACTTTAACTTTGTCAATAATGTTGTTTTCAACTGGTGGAATCGCTCCATTGACGGTGGTGATAATAAGAGTTTCTATAACATTATAAATAACTATTTCAAGCCCGGACCTATCACACCATTGGATAAACCAATATCTTATCGTATTCTGAAGCCGGAAGCCGGACGTGACAAAAGTCAGCCGATGTCCTTTGGTAAGGCTTATGTAAATGGAAATATCGTCCATGGAAATGCAAAGGTTACAAAAGACAACTGGGATGGTGGTGTACAACTAGCCAATGAAGTGGATGCCGGAAAATTTATTCCGCAGATAAGGGTAGATGAGCCTTTCAAAACATCTCCTGTAACTATAATGGATGCTCAAAAGGCTTATAACTTCGTGTTAAGTAATGTGGGAGCGACTTTTCCGAAACGGGATGCTGTTGATACGAGAGTTATCAAAACAGTGAAGACTGGGAAAGCCATTTATGTGAAAGACGCTCCGGAGTTCATTTCTCCTTATGTGAAAAGACGTTTGCCTGCAGACTCTTATAAACAAGGTATCATTACGGACATCCGTCAGGTAGGCGGATTGCCCGAGTACAAAAGAGAGCCTATTGTAGACTCCGATGGTGACGGTATGCCCGATGCGTGGGAAATAGCTAACGGATTGAACCCGAATGATCCGAGTGATGCCGTGAAGGATTGCAATGGAGATGGTTACACTAATATTGAGAAATACATCAACGGTATGGATACGAAGAAGAAAGTGGACTGGACGGATTTGAAGAACAACTACGATACATTATCCAAACGGAAAAGTCTGCTATAAAAGTATGTGTAGAAAATAAAGTTTATTGTAATGAATATGCAATTGAGAACAATCCTTCTGGGATTATTGAGTATAGGGTTTGTGCAGGGATATGCGCAAACCTTTGCTTTACAGGTTAAGAATGAAGGAATTACTTACCTGAATGATGAACGGGGAAACCGGATACTTGATTTCTCCTATTGCGGCTACCATGCTTCTGGGCAGGATATTCCTTCTGTTGGCAATGCAGTGTTTGTACCCTGGAAGGCGGGTGATAATACTGCGCGAATCCAGCGTGCCATTGACTATGTAGCGTCATTGCCCCCCAATACTTCCGGTTTCCGTGGAGCCGTATTGCTGGATCGTGGAGAATTCAGCTTATCCGGGGAACTTCGTATTTCCGCGTCCGGTATTGTTCTGCGTGGTATGGATAGAGAAAAAACTATTCTGCTAAAGAAAGGTATAGACAGAGGAGCACTTATCTATATGGAAGGAATAGATAATTTGAATGCAAAAGATACCTTGCAGGTTCTTTCAGCTTATGTCCCTGTGAATGAAAGGACATTACAAGTTGCCTCGGGCACTTCTTTAAAGAAAGGAGATCGGATAATGGTGACTCGTCCTTCCGGTAAGGAGTGGATTACCGCTTTAGGGTGTGATATCTTTGGAGGAGGCATCGGTGCTTTAGGATGGAAGGCGGGTGATATGGACCTGACATGGGATCGGACAATCAGCGAAGTAAACGGTAATCAGATTACTCTGGATGCACCATTGACGGTAGCATTGGATACTCAATATGGGGCTTCTTCTCTCATTCTTTATCAATGGAACGGTCGCATTCAGGAGTGTGGAATTGAAAATATGACATTGGTTTCCGATTATGACAGGCGTTATTCCAAAGATGAAGACCATTGCTGGACAGGTATTTCTATCGGAGAGGCGGAGAACTGTTGGGTGAGACAAGTGAGTTTCAGACATTTTTCAGGTAGTGCGGTTATTGTCCAGCGCACCGGATCAAGAATTACGGTTGAGGACTGTATTTCCCGGGAACCGGTATCTGAAATAGGAGGAATGCGCCGTTGTACTTTCCATACATTGGGACAGCAGACTTTGTTTCAGCGTTGTTATTCTGAGCAGGGCATTCATGACTTTGCTGCCGGATATTGTGCTGCCGGGCCCAATGCCTTTGTGCAATGCGATTCGTATGAATCGTTGGGATTCAGCGGATCTATTGATTCTTGGGCGTGCGGATTGCTGTTTGATGTGGTTAATATCGACGGTCATAATCTTACATTTAAGAATCTGGGACAAGATAAGAATGGAGCAGGTTGGAATACGGCGAATAGTTTGTTCTGGCAATGTACAGCCGCTGAGATAGAGTGTTATACTCCGGCAAAAGATGCGAAAAACCGCGCGTATGGGTGTTGGGCACAGTTCTCCGGCGACGGTGAATGGGCGGAATCGAATAATCATGTGCAACCTCGTAGCATCTTTTATGCCCAGTTGGAAGAGCGTTTGCAGAAGAAATGTGCTGAGCGTGCCCGTATTCTGCCTAGAAATACAAGTGCAACGAGCAGTCCTACTGTAGAGGTGGCGATGGAACTTGCCAAAGAAGCTTATGAGCCACGTCTGACGTTGGAACATTGGATTGAGGAGAGGGAATTTGCTCCTTCGGTGTCAGTTGCCGGTTTGAAATCTATTGAGGATATTAAAGAGAAAAAGACAATTCAGGGCGAAACGCGAGACTTACCGGAAATGGTTATTGCAAATGGGCGTGTTCAAATGGATGGGGCCTTGTTGGTGGGAAAAAGCCGCACTACTCCTTGGTGGAATGGTAAGCTCAGAACCAACTATTTGAAGAAAGCAAGTCCGGCAATTACCCGCTTTGTTCCCGGTCGTGAGGGACTGGGACTGACAGACCGTATAGATTCAGTCGTCAACTTTATGAAGCGGAATAATATACTCGTATTTGACCAGAATTATGGACTTTGGTATGATCGTCGCCGGGATGACCATGAACGCATCCGTCGGCGCGATGGAGATGTATGGGGCCCCTTTTATGAACAACCTTTCGGACGTAGCGGTCAAGGCATTGCCTGGGAAGGCTTGAGTAAATATGATCTGAACCGTCCCAATGCATGGTATTGGGCACGTCTGAAAGAATTTGCGGAAAAGAGTAGTAGAGAAAGATTGCTCTTGTTCCATGAGAACTATTTCCAGCATAATATTTTGGAAGCCGGTGCACATTGGGTGGACTGTCCTTGGAGAAGCAGTAATAATATTAATGAAACGGACTTCCCGGAACCTGTTCCGTTTGCAGGCGATAAACGCATTTTTGTGGCGGATATGTTCTATGATATCAATCATCCTGTGCGACGTGAGCTGCATAGACGATACATTCGTCAGTGCTTGGACAACTTTGCCGATAATCCGAATGTGATTCAATTGACCAGTGCAGAGTTTACCGGTCCTCTACATTTTGTACAGTTCTGGTTGGATGTAATAGCTGAATGGGAGGTGGAAACCGGTAAGAAGGCTAAAGTCGCTTTAAGTACAACGAAAGATGTGCAGGATGCTATTCTTGCTGATCCAAAACGGGCAGCTGTAGTAGATATTATTGATATCCGATATTGGCATTATAAAACAGATGGTATTTTTGCTCCGGAAGGGGGAAAGAATATGGCTCCCCGACAACATATGCGCAAGATGAAAGTCGGGAAAGTTACTTTTACTGAAGCGTATAAAGCGGTAAATGAATATCGACGTAAGTTTCCGGAGAAAGCAGTCACTTTCTATGCACAGAATTATCCGGCTATGGGATGGGCTGTTTTCATGGCTGGTGGTTCTTGTCCGGTAATTCCTTGCAAAGATAAGGCGTTTCTGAAAGATGCTGCAGTGATGGAAGTAGAAGAAACTGACTCTGAGGATTATAAGAAAATGGTAAAATCTGGTATCGGAAGTATCATTTATTCCAATTCGGGGGTAGAGGTGCCTGTGCAATTGTCATCCGGGAAATACATTTTAAGATATATTCATCCTGATTCGGGAGAAATGGAAGTGATTAGTAAATCATTGAAGATTAACAATGTATATACTCTGAAAGTGCCTGATGGAAAAGAGGGTGTTTATTGGTTCCATAGATTATAGAACAGAAAATCCCGTTGAATGACCTTCAACGGGATTTTCTCTTTTTGCTGGTAATATCTAATAAAAAAGTGTTATAAAACATAGTACTTGTTTTTTCAATCCACAGATCAGATTTTACCTAGAGTTTGGGTTGATTCCCCATAGCTTTGCAACATCAAAATAACTGAATTAATGCTATGATGGAACAGACTAATAATTCAACCGAAACTTTACTTGCTTCTTTTCAAGCAGGAAATATGGCTGCTTTTTCTCAGCTGTATGATTTGCACGTACGTATTCTTTTTAATTATGGTTTGAAGTTGACCCTTGATAAGGAGTTGCTGAAAGATTGTATTCATGATATTTTCGTGAAGCTTTATGTGAAGAAGGATGAATTAGGGACTATTGATAATTTGAAATCCTATTTATTCATTTCATTGAAGAATAAACTTTGTGATGAGCTTCGCAGGCGTATGTATATGTCCGACACGGCCGTAGAAGAGGTGAATGCGATATCATCTATGGATGTGGAAGAAGATTATGTGGAGGAGGAACAGCAGAAGAATGATTTCTCATTGGTGAAACATTTATTGGGGCAGTTATCTCCCCGTCAGCGCGAAGCGCTTACATTATATTATATAGAAGAAAGGAAATATGAAGATATTTGTGATATTATGGATATGAATTATCAGTCTGTACGTAACTTGATGCACCGGGGATTGACGAAGTTGCGTGCTCTGGTGAGTTAATTTAGGTAAAAGGGTTTTCCGATTGAGTACAGGTTCAGGGTAACAGCGTCCTATCTTTGTAAACGTTTAAAATAGGATGCAAATATGGTTTCTAAGGTAAGGGATTTTTTGATGGATGAAGGTTTCATTGAATATGTACTGGGTGTATCTCCGGAGTTGGTTTCTCAATGGGAGGCTTATTTCCAGGTACACCCGGAAGACATAAGAGATGCAGAAGAGGCTAAAGCAGTTCTATTAGCTCCGCCCGACGTTGCCTGCGGCTTTTCAATGAATGAGTATAATGATTTGAAGGATAGGATTATTAGTAGTATCAGATGAAAAGGAATTTATTAGGATACATGCTCTGCGTGTTCATACTGCTGGAGTGCTTTCCACAATTGGCTATTGCTGCTCCCGAACAGGAAGGGGAGCGCTATAAGGTTGCCATATGCGACTGGATGATTCTGAAGCGTCAGAAAATTGGCTCGTTTCAGTTGGTACATGAATTGAACGGAGATGGAGTAGAACTGGATATGGGTTCTTTGGGTAAAAGGGAGAACTTCGATAATAAGTTGCGTGATCCTCATTTTCAACAATTGTTTCGTGAAACGGCACGGAAATTCAAACTGGAAGTTCCTTCTGTCGCTATGTCCGGTTTCTATGGTCAGTCTTTTCTGGACCGAGCTAATTATCAGGAATTGGTAAGGGAATGTCTGGATGCAATGAAAGTAATGAATGCCAAAGTTGCTTTTCTTCCTTTAGGGGGTATAAAGGCAGGCTGGGAGCAGGAACCGGAACTTCGGACGAGAGTTGTGAAGCGTTTGAAAGAGGTAGGAGATATGGCTGCTTCCGAAGGTTTGGTTATAGGGATTGAAACCCAACTGGATGCTAAAGGAGATGTGAGGTTATTGAAAGAGATAGATTCCCCGGGCATTAAAATCTATTTTAAATTTCAGAATGTATTGGAAAACGGACGTGATCTGTGCAAGGAGCTCAAGATTCTGGGGAAGAAGAGAATCTGCCAGATTCATTGTACGGATACGGACGGAGTAACTCTTCCTTTTAACGAACGTTTGGATATAAAGAAGGTTAAAAATACGCTCGACAAAATGGGATGGAGTGGATGGCTGGTAGTAGAACGCTCACGGGATAAGGATGATGTGCATAATGTGAGAAAGAACTATGGGACGAATGTCAGATATTTGAAGGAAGTGTTTCAGAAATAAATGAAATAATAGCAGTCTAATAAAGTAGACACTGAAGATGTAAAAGCGCTTTCTTTTACTCAGAAAAATATCTCTCAATTTCCTACATCCTACACCGGAGACCTTTTTCTTTTGATTATCAAATAGATATACGGTGTAGGAAGTGGTGTAGGATGGTGTAGGATGGTGTAGGTTAATTTCATCCTACACCCAAGAATAGGTATTTGAGACGTGCTTTTAATTACAATAGACTAATAATCAGACTATCAACATTGTTTTTGCCCACCTTGCGCAAATCCCTGTAAAACCATCTCTTTTACAAGAAAACAGAGGGTATCTCTGCGTTATCCTTCAAAAGACTCCTGATTTCTTTCATAATGTCAGCCTGCGAAAGGAAGCTGAACATCCTATCGCGAGATCTGTAGATCCCACGCGTCAGATCTGTAGATCTCACAATAGAATGCTTAGGAACAATAAAAAGGATAGGAAGAAGGTGGTACGAAAACTACGCTTTGCTTTATTGTTTTTGTTCTTTTGCCCGTAGCAAAACTTCGTCCTACAGTTGCGGGCTCTATGTTTTCCATATGTGGGCTATGTAGCCCGCAATTGCAGGCCGGACAGCCCTCAACCGGAAAACAAGGTTTTGCTTATAGCATAATGACAATAACATTAAGGCTTTAAAGGAAAAAGGAAGGGGCATATCAAGTTTTTCCTCTATAATTCGGCCTTCTCTATAATCTCATTATAGAGAAGGCTCCCTTAATTCCTGACGAAATGATAACTCTTTTAACCCTTTTGATAAATAATTCAGGCTAAAAAAGAGGTATTCGCGTGAATTCGGTGCAGGATGAAACTTTCCTACACCACTTCCTACAGCATCTATCTGTTTGATAATCAAACAAAAAAAACGATATCGGGTGTAGGATGTAGGAAATACTGATGAAAACTCGAACTCAGGAGTTTTCCTTCTTCGATTATCCTTCATGAAAGACTGGTGGCGAAATCCCAGAGAATCAAGAATCAGCCGGACTATATTCAGATAACTTTTTAACGGATATGAAATATTTGTTCTTATGGAAACTGTATCAAGTTGTTTTTTTAACGTTACTTGATAACTTTTACTCATAGCCATACTGAAATGCTCCAATTCCGCCAATGAGTAGCTCTTTTTTACATAAATAGCAATCAAATGCGCAAGTATATGCAGAGATATTGCATTATTATTTGCTATTTATTTGCAAAAGATTCTGAAACACTGCTTTTGAAGCTGATGTCCGTTGTGTAAAGTGTTAATATAGCGATATTGTGACCCCGATACTCCTGTATACTTGTCCTTTTGATATTTAGAGCCTTATCTTTTTTCTGTTGGAAATAATCGTAAATAGAAAACTTTACTTTTTTATTCTTTTTAGGTGATTACATATTTTTTAGTTGTTCGTCTTTAGTTCATGAAATATAGATTGAGTCCAATCAATAGTTTTTATATTTTTGAATTTAAATTAGTGAATAGATGAAAAAAGAAGAGATCTTTTCTAGAAAAACACAGAGCAGGTATCTGAGCGCAGCAAAGATAATTTGTCTCTCTTTCTTGTTTTCGATTCCTGTGACGCAGGCTTTTGCGGAAAGCATTAGAGAGACTGCTGCAATGAATGTTGTCCAACAACAGAAGTCAGTGAAAGGAACTGTGGTAGATACGACCGGAGAACCTGTGATTGGTGCGAATATAAAGGCACAAGGAACTGATACAGGAACGATTACCGACTTGGATGGAAATTTCAGTCTGGTGATTCCGGCAAGTGCTAAACTCGAAGTTTCGTTTATAGGATACGTCACGCAAGTGGTGAGCGTGCCTGCAAACGGAATTGTAAACGTGACTTTGGCTGAAGATTCCAAACTTCTAGACGAAGTGGTTGTGGTAGGTTACGGTACTCAGAAAAAAGCACATCTTACTGGCTCTATATCCACGGTTAACCCCAATGACCTAAAGGAAATGCCCTATAGCAATATGGGTGCCATGTTGGCAGGTACGGTAGCTGGTTTGAATGTAAGCGGCGGTGATGGTCGCCCTGGTGTCGGTGCAACGATGACCATTCGTGATCCGTTCTCTACCGGCGTTTCGGGAAGTACGACTGCGCCGATTTATGTGATTGATGGTGTCATTCAGTCTGATAATCCGCGTAATGGAATATCGGCTTCGGAAGCGTTTAATAACCTTGATCCGAACGAAATAGAATCTATATCTATCTTGAAGGATGCTGCTGCGGCAGTGTATGGAGCACGTGGCGCACAAGGTGCCATCATTGTTACTACGAAGAAAGGCAGCAAGGACGGAAAACCTCGCATCAGTTACACTGGTTCGGTGACGATGAATGATGAAATTTCACGTCCAAAGATGTTGGATGCATATCAGTATGGTCAATTCTGGAATGGATTTAAAGGTGCTGACGGCAATGATGCTATCGGTAATCGTAAAAAAGACCTTTTCCAATTGGACGAGTTGGAAGCTATGAAAAGCATGAACTATGACTGGCTGGACAAAGCCTGGTCGGCTGCCTATAGCACGAAGCATAATGTGAATATCAGTGGCGGCGGAAATAACTCATCTTATTTCGGAAGCATATCTTATCAGAGCCAGGAGGGTAACCTGAGCATGTTGGATTATGACCGTTGGAATTATCGTGTAGGAATGAGTACAACAGTGGCTAAGCATCTGAAAGTGAATTTATCTATTTCGGGTAACTATGGTGATCGGAAAACAACTTTCAATAAGATTGGCGGAGAGAAGGATGATAATGATTACCTGGCATTGCTGACTACACCCCGCTATGTGCCATGGTCTGTGGAAAATGACAAAGGCGAAGATATCTGGTTGTTGAGATATGGACCTAAGAATACCAACAGTAGTGTTCTCGGAAACTCGAACTATTTGCGTTACAATTATTTCGCTGTTGAAGATTTAGGTAATCAGAAACAAACCAAAACTCAGGATATGACCATCAATGGTTCATTGGAGTATGATTTTGATTGGTTGGAGACATTGAAAGGTTTGAAACTACGTTTCAGCTATGCAAAAAGTATCGGTAATACGGAAGGAAGACAATTGGGATCTAAATATAACGGTTATTATTTTACCACCCGTGGTGGTTCAGGTAATCACCTTTATATTGATGAAGGTGCGCCAAGTAATAACCTGACTTTGCCGTCTAATATGAAAACACAGTCGGTTGATAATGGAAACCGCGTACTGCGTGACTTCGACCGTACAGACAATTATCAGGTCAACTTCCAGGCAAGTTATGCGCGCGACTTCGGAAAACATTCGGTAAGTGCCATGTTCGCTATGGAAAAGCGTGAAATGAACTACGAGTTTTCACGTATTCTGAAAGAAGGTCCGCTGAATGGTGATCTTGCTAATGGTGAAACCAATACAGCTACAGGTTCGGTAAGTTCCAGTAGCCAGACGGCGAGAAGTGAAAGTGGTGACTTATCTTACATTGGTCGTGTTAACTATGCCTATGACGGTCGTTACCTGTTTGAGTTCCTGATTCGTTCTGACGCTTCAACCAAATTCTCGCCGGATAACTATTGGGGAGTATTCCCTTCCGTATCTGTGGGCTGGATTGTTTCAGAAGAAAAGTGGTATAAGCTGGATTGGATGGATTATCTGAAGGTACGTGCCTCATTCGGTATTTTGGGACAAGATAATACGGCAGCTTGGCTGTGGCGTCAGCGATATACGTATCAGGCTAATTATGGTGCAATATTTGGCACTTCACCGAGCAACAATTTAGGTTGGGCTTTAAAGACTGAGGCTGCTCCCAACTATGATGCGCACTGGGATAAAGACTACAAATTCAACTTAGGAATTGACATGAAATTCCTGAAGAACCGTTTATCAGTAGGTATTGACGCTTATTTGGACAAGAGAACCGATATGTTGGTAGTGCGTAGTGGTGTGCCTGTAACTGTAGGTGCCAAATCGGCTGCCGAGAATTTCGATGCGGTGGATAACTATGGTGTAGAACTTTCATTAGGCTGGCGCGATCATGTGTCTGACTTCAACTATTCCGTTCAACTGAATGGACAATGGCGTGACGCCCGCTATCGCAAAAAAGACTGGCCGGCCATATCAACATACAAAGATGTTTATCGCAATGGACCGGTTGACATGGGGCAGTGGGGATATGACTGTTTGGGAATGTTCCGTAACCAAGCTGAAATTGACAAGTTTGTTGAGGACTACAATATAACGCAGTATATGGGCTATAAACCGGATCAGATTAAACCGGGTATGCTGATATACCGTGATGTTCGTGGCGAACAGAATCCGGACGGTTCTTATAAAGATGCAGACGGTATCGTAGACGATAAGGATATGGTTCGTTTGAGCAGAAGAAAGAGCAATCCTTATGGCATGTCTCTGATTCTGGGTGGTAGCTGGAAAGGTATCTCTTTGAATGCCAACATCTCTAGTTCATGGGGTGGATATTCTACGTATGCGGGAGGTTCCTATATCTTCATGAACGAGAACTCACTGGATGGTGCCAACCTTCCGATATATTGGAAAGATATGTTCGTTCCCGAAGATGTAGTGGATGATGGAGGCAATGTGGTCGTTAAACAGAATTTGTCTGCCAAATACCCTAACATGAAATACAGTATGAATAATGAAGCGTCCAATTTCTGGCAGATTAGTTCATTCCGCATGTATCTTCGTAACGTATCCTTAGGTTATACATTGCCTAAGGAATGGCTGAGCAAAGTAGGAATCTCAAGCTGTAAGATCAATGTGACGGGAACCAACCTCTTCAGTTTCTTCAATCCTTATCCCGAAAGTTATACGGATCCTCTGACCGGTTACGGTACGTTCCCGGCATTGCGCAGCTGGACTGTGGGATTGAATCTTTCTTTTTAAATGATATAATTGATAAACAAGATTAGAATATGAAAATAGATAATATCATACATAAAGGTGTGGGGATAGTTGCCTTCAGCGCAATATTTCTGCTGGGCAGTTGTAGCGATGACTTCTTGAGGGAGAAGAAGGATTATAATGGCTTCAATGACGAAATATACAGTAATTTCAGTATGGCGCAGGCCAGTGTAGACTATATTCACAGGCAGGTTGAACCCAAAGTAGGTGGTGTAAGCGCATTGAATGGTAGCACAGGATCTGCCGATGAATTTTCTAAGTCTACATTAGAGTATGCCGGTTCTACACAGTTTGTGGGTTTGGCTGAAATACTTTCCAGTAACGTGAATTGTTATTTCAACGGTTCCAATGATCCGGCTAATAATAACGGTGTATGGTTAAATGTCCGTCGTTGCAATCTATTTCTCGACAATATTGACAAAGGCACATTGTCGGAAGAGGAAAGAAATCTCCTTAAAGGACAAGTTTACTTCTGGCGTGCATGGTTGTATTATCGTTTGGTGACTACTTATGGTGGTGTTCCTATTATAAAGAGCGCGCAAAATCCGACAATTGGAGACGGTACAATAGAAGAATCGACTCTGAATGTTGAACGTAGTTCTACGGATGATTGCGTGACGTTTGTCTGCGAGGATCTGGATAATGCGGCTTCTCTGTTGCCATCTGTTTGGGCTGATCCGTCGGTAAATTACGGTCGTGTGACTAAGGGTGCGGCTATGGCTTTGAAGGGACGCTTGCTGCTCTTCTATGCAAGTCCATTGTTCAACCGTTCCAACGATAAGGCACGCTGGGATGCCGCCTATACTGCAAACAAGGCTGCTTATGATGAACTTACTACCAATGGTGACAGAGAATTGGTAGGTGCAACGAGTAAAAGAGCGCAGGATTGGGAAAAAATGTTTGTGAACCCCTTGTCTAAAGAGGCTGTACTGATAACATTGTACAATAATATCTCTGATGATCAGTTCAAGTTCAATAACAGCTGGGAACAAAGTGCCCGTCCCAAAGACATCAAAGGTGGTGGGGGTATCGCTGCCACGGCTGAAATGGTGGATTTATTCCCCATGGCTGATGGTAAGAAACCAAGTGAAAGCTCATTGTCTTATGACCCGTTGAAGTTCTACAAGGATCGTGATCCACGCTTCTATCGCACCTTTGCATTTAACGGAGTTTGCTGGCCTTATAATACCAATAAGACATATACGGTATGGAATTACCAATGGTTTAAGGATGCTGCCGCAGCCGTTGAAGGCAAACCGGGTAACTCAGCGCTTTATGACGGTGATGTCAGTTCAAGTATCTTTGTACGCAAACGTACGGATCCGAATGCTTACAATACTTCCAATCTCAGTAGCGGAGTATTTTCGCAGAGTAGTAGTCCGTATATGGAAATACGTATGGCGGAAGTTATTCTTAACGTAGCGGAAGCAGCTTGCGGAAAAGGAGATAATGCTACGGCATTGACTTTCCTGAAATATATTCGCGAACGTGTAGGCTATACGGGCGATTGCGGCTTTTCTTCTACTTTAGCGGGTGATGCCTTGATGGGTGCTATTCTTTATGAGCGTCAGATAGAACTGGCCTATGAGGGAAAGAGATTCGATGATATGCGTCGTTGGCTTTTGTGGGACGACAGTTTTGGTACTTGCACACGGTTGGGTGTTGAGCCTATCAGCGGAAACCAAACGCGCAGGCATGGTATTATCCTGGCTGTGAAACCTGAACTCTATACGAATAGCAAGGCCGGCAAGGATTGTGATCCGTTCAATCCGGAAGCTTCAGAATACTTGGGAACATCAGACCGTACAAAAATCAGTCTTGATCCGGATGCTTCAGACTCAGACTGGGAAAATCAGATTGCTACCTTGGACAATTTTTACGAAAACAATCTGAATCGTGTAGTAAACGATCAGCTTGATGGTACAAGTACGCCTACATTCTATATTACTCACCTGAACAAATACTATTTCCTAGGTATCAAGCAGAATGTATTGCAAAACAGTATTAAGTTGCAACAGAATATTGGCTGGACGGATTATTATGGTTCCGAAGGAACGTTTAATCCTATCGGTAACGGTAGTTTGTTGCCGTAAGTTGGCTTTTAATTTTTTTGTGAGATAGTTAAAACTGCCGGGTGATCCTTCATCCGGCAGTTTTTTTAGAGTGGTTGCCACCATTCTATGGATTATTTTTCTACTAAAATAGTTCCATGTGATTACAAAACATTTTTATCTTCGTCTAATAAATACAATTAATTAATAGATACGAGAATAATGAAAAAGAAAGCATTCCTGATAGTTTGTACAGCTGCAATGCTGGCTCCGACCATTGCATGGGCACAATACCCGCAATTGACCGATGAAGCCAAGGAGACTTATAAGAAAATGATAACTGAAGAACGTCGGCGTTCGGATGAAGCTTGGGCGAAAGCATTGCCTATCGTTGAGAAAGAAGCCAGAGAAGGGCGTCCGTATATCGAGTGGGCTTCCCGTCCGGATGATCTTCCTCAAGCCGGTATTCCCGCTTTTCCCGGAGCTGAGGGTGGGGGAATGTTCACTCCCGGTGGCCGTGGCGGCAAGGTAATTACAGTAACTAATTTGAATGATCGCGGCCCGGGCTCTTTCCGTGAAGCTTGCGAAACCGGTGGTGCACGTATCATTGTATTCAATGTGGCTGGTATCATTCGATTGGAATCTCCCATTATTGTCCGTGCTCCATACGTAACGATAGCTGGACAAACAGCCCCAGGTGACGGTGTATGTATTGCCGGAGAATCTTTCTGGGTTGACACTCACGATGTAGTGGTACGTCATATGCGTTTCCGTCGTGGTGAAACGAAGGTTCATCACCGTGACGATTCATTTGGGGGTAATCCGATTGGTAACATTATGATCGATCACTGTTCCTGTACTTGGGGGCTGGATGAGAATATTTCTTTCTATCGTCACATGTACAGTCCTGGTGAAGGATATAAAGATGAGAAACTTCCGACTGTCAATGTAACCATTCAAAATACAATTTCCGCTAAGGCACTGGATACATACAATCATGCTTTCGGTAGTACATTGGGTGGTGAGAACTGTGCTTTTATGCGCAATCTTTGGGCCAGTAATGCTGGGCGTAACCCGTCTATTGGCTGGTATGGGATTTTCAATTTCGTGAATAATGTTGTCTACAATTGGGTACATCGTTCAGCTGATGGTGGCGATTATCGTGCTATGTTCAATATGATAAATAATTACTATAAACCGGGTCCTTTGACTCCGAGAGATTCTCCGGTCGGTCATCGCATTCTGAAGCCGGAAGCCGGACGCAGCAAGCTGGATTATAAAGTATATGGCCGTGTCTTTGCAGATGGCAATGTGATGGAAGGATATCCTGAAATCACGAAGGATAACTGGGCTGGTGGTATTCAGATTGAGACTCAAAAGGATACAGAGGGGTATACCGAGCAGATGCGTACGTATCAACCTTTCGTAATGCCTTATATTAATATTATGTCTGCAAATGATGCTTATGATTATGTTTTGAAATATGTAGGTGCTAATATTCCTTGCCGTGACATTGTTGATGAGCGGGTTATTGAGGAAGTGAAAACCGGTCAAGCTTATTATGAAAAGAAACTTCCGAAAGATGCCTATGGAGATAAATGGGGATTAGCTCCAAAATCTCAGGATGAGGAAGGTTATTTTAAATACCGTCGTTTGCCGAAAGATTCTTATAAACAGGGTATTATAACTGATATTCGCCAAATGGGTGGCTATCCGGAATATAAGGGAACTCCTTATGTGGATACGGATGGTGACGGTATGCCGGATGAATGGGAAATTGCGAATGGTCTGAATCCAAACGATCCGAGTGATGCCAATAAAGATTGCACTGGTGATGGGTATACTAATATTGAGAAATATATCAATGGTATCAGTACGAAGAATAAGGTAGACTGGACTGATATGAAGAATAACTACGATACATTGGCAGAAAAAGGTAAATTAATGTAATGTCAATGAAAAAGATAATATTAATTTCTTTATTACTGGTTTTCGGTTGGTTATCAGCCGGAGCGGTAGACTTGAATAAGGATAATCGTGATCCTCAATATGTGGAATCTATTGTTAAACGATCTCAGAAGATCGTAGATAAACTTGGGCTTACAGATGTAAAGGTGGCTGAAGATGTTCGTAATGTGATTGCCAATCGGTACTTCGAACTGAATGATATTTATGAAGTTCGTGATGCCAAAGTGAAGAAAATAAAGGAGTCGGGATTGAGTGGTGCTGCAAAGGATGATGCCTTGAAAGCGGCTGAGTATGAAAAGGATGCGGCATTATACCGTTCTCACTTTGCATATCCTGCGAATTTATCTCTTTTTCTGGATGAGAAGCAAATAGAAGTGGTGAAGGATGGGATGACTTATGGCGTTGTGAAAGTGACGTATGATGCTACAATTGACATGATCCCTTCTTTGAAGGAAGAAGAAAAAGCACAAATCTATGCCTGGCTCATAGAAGCCCGTGAGTTTGCCTTGGATGCTGAGAATTCGGATAAGAAACATGCAGCCTTTGGTAAATATAAGGGGCGTATCAATAATTATCTGGCTAAAAGAGGATATGATTTAACAAAAGAACGTGAAGAGTGGTACAAGCGTGTGAAAGCACGTGGAGGCTCTCTCTGATAATTAGGATAGATAAAAACTGGTTAGTTATGTGATGTGAAGGGTGGCTGAGAAGTCACCCTTTTCTGTGTTCTGATTTTTGGAATATGGCGAATCTTCCATTATCTTTGAGTACAAATTCGTCTTATTGCCGTCTCCTCTGTATACAGAATACGATATAAAAACAAAAGTATTATTTAGAAATGAGAAAATTAAGAAATACATTAGCTGCAATAAGCATTTTGTTCTTAGCTTCTTGTGGAGGAAACAAAGACTACTATATGTTCACCTCATTCCATGAGCCGGCTAATGAAGGTTTAAGATATCTATATAGTGAAGACGGCATGCATTGGGATAGTGTTCCCGGTGTTTGGCTGAAACCGGAATTGGGACAACATCAGTTGATGCGCGATCCTTCGATGGTACGTACTCCGGACGGTACTTATCATTTGGTTTGGACCACCAGTTGGAAAGGTGATTTGGGATTTGGCTATGCATATTCCAAAGACTTGATTCACTGGTCGGAGCAACAAATGATTCCGGTAATGGCCCATGAACCGACGACCGTCAACGTGTGGGCACCGGAGATTTTCTATGATGATGAGGCTGAACAATTCATGGTGGTCTGGGCATCTTGTGTTCCGGGGCGTTTTGAAAAGGGTATAGAAGAAGAAAAGAATAACCATCGCTTATATTACATCACTACAAAAGACTTTAAGACGATATCCGAAACCAAACTTTTGTATGATCCGGGCTTCAGTTCAATTGATGCTACCATCATAAAACGTGCAAAGAATGATTATGTAATGGTGCTTAAAGATAATACACGTCCCGAGCGTAATCTGAAAGTTGCTTTTGCCGATTCTTTGACAGGACCTTATTCGCCTGCATCGCAACCTTTCACGGAATCGTTTGTAGAAGGTCCCTCTGTAGAGAAGATAGGAGATGACTATCTTATCTATTTCGATGTCTACAGGAAGAAAATATATGGCGCTGTGCGTACCAGGGATTTTCGTAATTTTACGGATGAAACCGGAAACGTAAGTGTACCCACAGGCCATAAACATGGGACTATTTTCAAAGCCCCGGAATCGCTCGTTAAGGAGTTGTTGAAAGAAAGCAAGAAGAAATAATATATAAAACAGGAACAGATAATGAACAGCCCTATCAAAATACTTTTTGTTCTGGCAACTGGATGGCTGACACTAACGTCGGCTTCAGCACAAGACAGGATACATTACACTGGAACCGAACTTTCTAATCCCACCTATCATGATGGACAATTGTCGCCGGTAGTGGGAGTGCATAATATTCAATTGGTACGTGCCAATCGTGAACATCCGGATGTGTCGAATGGTGGAGGATGGACTTATAATCACCAACCGATGTTGGCCTATTGGAATGGGCAATTCTATTATCAATATCTGGCAGATCCGTCGGATGAGCATATTCCGCCTTCCCAGACTTTTCTGATGACTTCTAAAGACGGATATAACTGGACAAATCCGGAAATCGTGTTTCCTCCTTATAAAGTTCCCGACGGATATACGAAGGCTTCCCGTCCGGGTATGCAGGCAAAAGACCTGATTGCCATCATGCATCAGCGTGTGGGCTTTTATGTATCCAAGTCCGGCAGACTGATTACAATGGGGAATTATGGAGTTGCGTTGGATAAAAAAGATGATCCGAATGATGGAAACGGTATTGGTCGGGTAGTTCGTGAAATTAAGAAAGACGGTTCATTCGGTCCCATCTACTTTATATATTATAATCATGGATTTAATGAAAAAAATACCGATTACCCTTATTTCAAGAAAAGTAAGGATCGTGAGTTTGTAAAGGCTTGTCAGGAAATTCTGGATAATCCATTGTATAGAATGCAATGGGTGGAAGAGGCGGATCGGGAAGACCCGATTATTCCTTTGAAGAAGGGATATAAAGCGTTCAATTGCTATACTTTACCCGACGGGCGTATTGTCAGCCTTTGGAAACATGCACTGACTTCAATCACTGAAGACGGTGGCTATACTTGGGCGGAACCGGTGCTTCGTGCGAAAGGATTCGTTAATAGCAATGCAAAGATTTGGGGACAACGCCTGACTGATGGTATGTATGCTACCGTGTATAATCCTTCGGAGTTTCGCTGGCCGCTGGCTATATCGTTGAGTAAGGATGGGCTGGAATATACGACCTTGAACCTCGTGCATGGTGAAATTCCGCCGATGCGTTATGGAGGAAACTATAAGTCGTATGGTCCGCAATATCCCCGCGGTATTCAAGAAGGAAATGGAATTCCTGCGGATGGTGATTTATGGGTTGCTTACAGTGTGAACAAAGAAGATATGTGGGTATCACGTATTCCTGTTCCGGTACAGATACAAGCCTCTGCACATGCAGACGATGATTTCTCAAAAGCCGGATCAATAGCTGAGTTGACCGACTGGAATATTTACTCTCCCCTTTGGGCTCCAGTCACTTTAGACGGAAAGTGGCTGCGTTTGCAAGATAAAGATCCTTTTGATTATGCCAAGGTAGAACGAAAAATACCGGCTTCTAAAGAACTGAAAATCTCATTTGATCTACAGGCCGGACAAAACGATAAAGGTACTCTTCAGATTGACTTCCTGGATGAGAACAGCATTGCTTGTTCCCGGCTTGAGCTGACTCCTAATGGAGTTTTTCGTGCTAAAGGCGGTTCCCGCTTTGGGAACCTGATGAAATATGAACCGGGAAAAAACTATCATGTAGAGGCTATCCTTTCAGTGACCGATCGTAATATTCAGGTATTTGTGGATGGTAAGAGAGTAGGATTGCGCATGTTCTATGCACCGGTACCTGCTATTGAACGTATTGCGTTCCGTACAGGAGTTCCACGAACATTTCCCACTGTAGATACACCGGCTGATCAGACCTATGATCTGCCGAATGCCGGTGACCAGGAGCCATTAGCTGAATATCGTATCGCCAATGTGAAGACCTCTTCTGTGGATAAAGATGCGACTGCTGCTGTTTTGAAGTATGCGGATTTCAGCCATTATGCAGATTATTTCAATGGTATGGAAGATGAGAATATAGCCCAGGCCATTCCGAATGCAAAGGCTTCGGAATGGATGGAAGAGAATATACCGTTGTTTGAATGTCCGCAACGTAATTTTGAAGAGATGTACTATTACCGCTGGTGGTCGTTGCGGAAGCATATCAAAGAAACACCTGTGGGATATGGCATGACGGAATTTCTGGTTCAGCGTTCCTATTCTGATAAATATAATTTGATAGCCTGCGCTATCGGGCATCATATTTATGAAAGCCGTTGGTTGCGCGATCCGAAGTATCTGGATCAGATTATTCATACGTGGTATCGGGGGAATGATGGCGGGCCGATGAATAAGATGAATAAGTTTAGTTCGTGGAATGCGGATGCTGTGCTGGCACGTTATATGGTGGATGCTGATAAGGATTTCATGCTGGATATGAAGGAAAATCTGGAAGCCGAGTATCAACGCTGGGAGTGCACGAACCGTTTGCAAAACGGATTATATTGGCAAGGAGATGTACAGGATGGCATGGAAGAATCAATCAGTGGCGGACGTAAGAAAAAGTATGCCCGTCCCACCATTAATAGCTATATGTATGGTAATGCAAAAGCTCTTTCACTGATGGGAATCCTTTCGGATGATGAAGAAATGGCTATGAGATATGGTATGCGGGCGGATACATTGAAAAGGCTGGTGCAAGATAAGTTGTGGAATTCACGTCACCAGTTTTTTGAGACAATGCGTGCGGACTCTTCTGCGAATGTACGCGAGGCTATCGGATATATACCTTGGTACTTTAATTTGCCGGACACAGTGAAGCAATATGAAGTTGCCTGGAAAGAGATTATGGATGAGAACGGTTTTTCTGCTCCTTACGGATTAACTACTGCCGAGCGCCGTCATCCGGAATTTCGTACCCACGGAGTTGGTAAATGTGAATGGGACGGAGCAATCTGGCCGTTTGCTTCTGCCCAGACATTGACAGCAATGGCTAACTTTATGAATAATTATCCGCAGACAGTATTATCCGATAGTGTGTATTTCCGTCAAATGGAATTGTATGTCGAGTCGCAATATCATCGCGGACGTCCTTACATTGGTGAATATCTGGATGAGGTGACAGGTTATTGGCTGAAGGGTGACCAGGAACGGAGTCGTTACTATAATCATTCTACTTTTAATGATTTGATGATTACCGGTCTGATTGGATTACGCCCGCGCCTGGATGATACGGTGGAAGTAAATCCGTTGATACCGGCAGATAAGTGGGATTGGTTCTGTCTGGATAATGTTTTATATCATGGTCGTAACCTGACAATTCTTTGGGATAAATATGGTGATCGTTACCATCGCGGAAAAGGATTGCGTATTTTTGTAGATGGAAAACAAGTTGGATATGCAGATAGATTGACGAGAATCATTTGTGAGAACGTCTTGAAATAGTGGTTACTACTGAAATCGAAAAAAACGAATGATGTTTTTAAAAAGATATATTTTCTTTCTTCTTTGCTTGCCGTGTCTGGCACAGGCAAAGAATATAACGGTCAGCCGTCTCACTTGCGAAATGCAGGAAGGGCTGGTGCTCGTTGAAGCCTATCCTCGGCTGGGGTGGACCATGGAGTCGCCGGAGAATGGGACGAGGCAGACTGCTTATGAGATTGAGATTCGGGAAGCCTGCACCGGACGTATGGTTTGGAATACGGGAAAGGTCCAATCTTCGCAAAGCCAGTTGATACCGACTCATGGAGCGAAGTTTCTCCGATTTAGTTTCTATAACTACATCTGGCGTGTACGGGTTTGGGATGAAACGGACGCGCCTTCCGAATGGAGTCGAGAAGCAAAGTTTCGTTTAGTTCCCCAAGGTTTTTCTTCGGCTGAATGGATTGGGGCCATCACCCGTAAAGACGCACGCTTGCCCGAAGGACGGAAATTCCACGGAGGCGAGTTGAAGAAGCCGGAGGTAAAGGCGGCATGGGAAGACGTGGATACATTGGCAAAGAAAAGCATTTGCTTGCGTAAGACGTTCCGCACGGACAAAAAGATTGCGGAGGCTACCGCATACATCTGTGGCCTTGGCTTCTATGAGTTCACCTTGAATGGGAAGAAAGTCGGTGACAGTGAATTTGCTCCCCTCTGGAGTGATTATGACAAGAGCGTCTATTATAATATGTATGATGTAACGGAACTGTTGCAGGAGGGCGAGAATGTGGCGGGAGTTTTATTGGGAAACGGGTTCTATAATGTGCAGGGCGGACGTTACCGCAAGTTGCAGATCAGCTTCGGGGCACCGACTCTTTTATTCTCACTGCTTGTCAATTATGAAGATGGAACACGGGATGTGGTTTGCTCTGACGACAGTTGGAAATATGACTTAAGCCCCCTCACCTTTAATTGTATTTATGGAGGCGAAGATTATGATGCGCGTCGCGAACAAAAAGGGTGGAACCGGGCAGGTTTTAATGATGCGCGTTGGCGCCCGGTAGTGGTTCAGGAAGCTCCGAAGGGAACGTTGCGTCCGCAAATGGCGGCTCCGGTGAAAATTATGGAACGTTATGGTGTCCGGAAAGTGACGAAACTGACCCCGGAACAGATTGCCTCTGCCTGTAAATCGACCAAAAGAACCGTCGACCTTTCCGCTTTCGTACTGGATATGGGACAGAACCTTGCCGGTTTCCCGGAAATTACCGTGCGTGGTAAACGAGGTCAGAAAGTTACTTTGGTGGTGGCTGAGGCTCTGACGGAGGAAGGAGCCTGTAACCAACGGCAAACGGGACGTCAGCATTACTACGAATATACCTTGAAGGGTGAGGGGGACGAGACCTGGCGTCCCCGTTTCTCATACTATGGTTATCGCTACATTCAGGTAGAGGGTGCCGTACTGAAGGGGGAGAAGAATCCCCGGAAATTGCCTGTTCTGAAAGATATTCAATCCTGCTTTGTTTATAACTCGGCAAAAAAGGTGTCTGCTTTCGAGTGTTCCAATCCGATATTCAACGCTGCCCATCGTCTGATAGAGAAGGCGGTTCGCAGCAATATGCAGTCTGTATTTACCGATTGTCCCCATCGGGAAAAGCTGGGATGGCTGGAACAGGTGCACCTCAACGGGCCGGGGCTTTTATACAATTATGACCTGACAGCTTTCGCTCCGCAGATTATGCAGAATATGGCGGATGCCCAACATCGCAACGGAGCCATGCCAAGCACCGCACCGGAGTATGTCGTGTTCGAAGGACCGGGCATGGATGCCTTTGCCGAATCTCCCGAGTGGGGAGGTGCTTTGGTCATTTTCCCGTATATGTATTACGAAACCTATGGGGACGATTCGCTGATTAAGAAGTATTACCAGAATATGCGCCGATATGTGGACTATCTCTCTACCCGCGCAGATAATCATATCCTTTCTTTCGGTTTGGGTGACTGGTATGATTACGGTGACTTCCGTGCAGGATTCTCCCGCAATACGCCTGTCCCGCTGGTGGCTACGGCACACTATTACATGATTGTCGAATATCTGATAAGGGCTGCTCGCATTGTGGGTAATGCTGATGATGTCAGGTATTACAATTCGTTGGCGAATGATATCGTGGTAGCATTTAACGAGCGCTTTCTGGATTACGATGCGGCGCAGTATGGTACGGGAAGCCAGTGCAGCAATGCCTTGCCGCTTTTTCTGGATATGGTTCTGAGTAGAGGCCATTCTGGAGGTTATGAAACGGATCGTCATCTGGAGCGCAAAGTATTTAAGAACCTGATAAAAGATGTGGAAGCACACGGCAATCGTCTGACTACCGGAGATGTGGGAAACCGCTATCTGATCCAGACATTGGCCAATTACGGAGCCGATGAACTCATCTATAAAATGTTCAACCATGAGGAAACGCCCGGATATGGCTTTCAACTCAAGTTTGGTGCAACGACTCTGACTGAACAATGGGACCCTCGTCAGGGCTCCTCTTGGAATCATTTTATGATGGGGCAGATTGATGAATGGTTCTTTAACTCGTTGGTCGGTATCTCTCCGGACGTGAAGCATGGATACCAGAAGTTCAGAATCGCCCCAACGCCTGTCGGTGATCTGAAATACGTGCAGTCGTCTTATGAAACCCTTTACGGTAAGATAACTGTGGACTGGACCCGCGAGAACGGCCGGTTTAAGCTGAAGTTGTCCGTTCCGGTAAACACTGTGGCGGTGGTTACACTTCCGGGAGAGAAAGAACCGAGAGTGGTGGAGAGCGGGAAACATGAATTTGTAGTGAATGAACAACAAACTATAAACGAACCATAAACAACCATACTATGACCATGAAATATAGAATACTTCTTTGTTCACTCTTCTGCCTTTGTGCGGTTACGGTGCTTCGTGCAGAACGTGTAGATATGCTGAAAGCAGGAGCGAAGGTGGATGGAAAGACGTTGAATACCAAACTTATCAATTCTACCATCGACCGCCTGAACGCGAACGGTGGCGGTACCCTTTTTTTTCCTGCCGGCACTTATCTGACGGGAAGCATCCGGATGAAGAGCCACATCACTTTGGAGTTGGAGGCGGGAGCCACTTTGCTGTTTTCTGATAGCTTCGATGATTATCTTCCCTTTGTGGAGGTGCGTCATGAGGGAGTGATGATGAAGAGTTTCCAGCCTCTGATTTATGCCGTGGATGCGGAAAATATAACAATCAAAGGTGAAGGTACGCTGGACGGGCAGGGAAAGAAGTGGTGGATGGAGTTTTTTCGTGTGATGATTGATCTGCGCGACAATGGCATGCGGAATGTGAATAAGTATCAGACGATGTGGGACCAGGAAAATGATACAACGGCTATCTATGCTGAAACAAACAAGGACTACATCGGTACACTGCAACGTCGTTTTTTCCGTCCTCCGTTTATCCAGCCGATTCGTTGCAAGGACGTGAAGATAGAGGGGGTGAAGATCGTCAACTCTCCGTTCTGGACGGTGAATCCCGAGTTCTGTGAAAACGTGAAGGTGAAGGGAGTGACCATTCATAATGTGCCCTCGCCCAATACGGACGGCATCAATCCGGAGTCCTGCCGGAATGTACATATCAGCGACTGCCACATTTCGGTGGGAGATGATTGCATAACGATCAAGTCCGGTCGCGATGCGCAGGGGCGCCGGTTGGGAGTACCCTGTGAGAATATAACCATCACTAATTGCATCATGCTTTCCGGTCATGGTGGTGTAGTGATAGGCAGTGAGATGAGTGGAGGCGTGCGTAAGGTGACTATTTCCAATTGCATTTTCGATGGAACGGACCGGGGCATTCGTCTCAAGTCCACCCGGGGCAGGGGAGGAGTGGTCGAAGATATCCGTGTCAGTAACATTGTGATGCGCAATATCAAGCAGGAGGCTGTGGTACTGAATCTGAAGTATAGCGGTATGCCTGCCGAACCCAAGAGTGAACGTACTCCGCTGTTTAGCAATATACATATCAGTGGAATGACGGTTACGGATGTCAAGACTCCTGTTAAGATAGTTGGGCTGGAAGAAGCTCCGATCTCTGATATTGTACTGCGCGACATCCATGTGCAGGGAGCCGGTGAGGAATGTGTCTTTGAGGATTGCGAACGCATCACGATGGAAGATGTCATGGTGAATGGTAAAAAGGTGTATCCAAAGGAAGTCGATGAAAAGTAAACAATAATATATAGAACAATGAAACGTATTCTTTTCTCTGTGCTTTTTGCTGCATCTCTTTCGGCTGAAGCACAAACACAAACATTTGAAACGGCCTTTGCCCGCCCTTTGAACGAAGTTCTTACGGACATACAAAATCGTTTTGGTATCCGCCTGAAATACGATATTGATACGGTCGGTAAAGTGTTGCCTTATGCGGATTTTCGTATCCGTCCTTATTCAGTGGAAGAATCGCTGACGAATGTATTGTCCCTTTTCGATTATAAGTTTGTGAAACAAACTGGCAATATATATAAGTTGAAAGCTTATGAATATCCTCGGCGGACAGATGCTGACGGAGAGAAAATGCTGGTTTACCTTAATACGCTTTATGCAGATAAGGAAGCTTTTGAACTCCGTGCCGATTCTTTAAGAAAAGAAGTCCGGCAACGTCTGGGAATTGACCTTTTACTCGCACAATGTGTGGAGTCGAATCCGATTCTTTCCAAAGTGAGGAAATATGATGGCTATACAGTTCAGAATTTTGCACTTGAGACGCTTCCAGGGCTGTATGTTTGCGGTTCTGTTTATGCCCCTAAATCGAAAGGGAAGCATGCGCTGATCATTTGTCCGAATGGACACTTTGGAGGAGGTCGTTATCGCGAAGATCAACAACAGCGTATGGGAACCCTGGCACGTATGGGGGCTGTTTGTGTGGATTATGATCTCTTCGGTTGGGGAGAGTCAATTTTGCAGGTTGGCAGTGCGGCACACCGCAGTAGTGCAGCTCATACCATTCAGGCGATGAATGGTTTGCTGATTCTCGACTATATGCTTGCTGCCCGTAAAGATATTGACAGGAAAAGAATCGGTGTGAATGGCGGTTCCGGTGGTGGCACGCAAACAGTTCTGCTGAGTGCGCTGGATGATCGCTTCACGGCTTCGGCGCCGGTGGTAAGTTTGGCTTCTCATTTTGATGGAGGATGCCCCTGTGAAAGCGGTATGCCTATTCAATTGGCGGCGGGTGGCACATGCAATGCCGAATTGGCAGCAATCTTTGCTCCCCGTCCGCAATTAGTAGTGTCTGATGGTGGTGATTGGACGGCAAGTGTGCCTACACTGGAATATCCTTATTTGCAGCGTGTTTATGGATTCTACGATGCAAAAGATAAAGTGACGAACATACATCTTCCGAAAGAAAGACATGACTTTGGCCCTAATAAGCGGAATGCTGTCTATACATTTTTTGCTGAGGTGTTCGGCTTGAATAGAAATATGCTGGATGAAACAAAAGTCACCATCGAACCGGAATCCGCTATGTATAGTTTCGGTGAGAAAGGAGAACTTTTGCCGGAAAGCGCAATTCGTTCGTTTGATAAAGTAGCTGTTTATATTGACAAGAAAGCTTTTGCCCAATTAAAGTCGGATGCTTCTCTTGAGAAAAAGGCAATGGACTGGGTGGCTTCCTTAAATATGGAGGATGATAAGAAAGCGGGCTTTGCTGTAACCACTATCTATAATCATTTGCGCAAGGTTCGTGATTGGCATAATGAACACCCTTATTCCACTGTTCCGGAGGGTATCAATCCTGTCACTGGTAAATCTTTAAGTAAATTGGATCGGGAAATGATTGCCGATTCCGCCATGCCGAAAGAAGTTCATGAAAAGCTGATGAAAGATTTGCGCAGAGTGCTGACGGAAGAACAAGTAGAGCAGATTCTTGATAAATATACTGTAGGCAAAGTAGCTTTCACTTTGAAAGGTTATCAGGCCATTGTCCCTGATATGACGGAGGAAGAAACCGCTTTTGTGTTGGAACAGTTGAAGCTGGCTCGTGAACAGGCTATTGATTATAAAAACATGAAGCAGATATCTGCCATCTTTGAAATCTACAAGACCAAGTGCGAACAGTATTTTAATGAGCATGGTCGTAACTGGCGCCAGATGTTCAAGGATTATGTAAATAAGAGAAAAGCGGAAAAGGCTCAGAACAAGAAATAAAAAAGGAAGCCCCGGAACTCAGATCATAATAAGAGTTCCAGGGCTTTTTTCTTATATTCAGATATATCCAGAAAAGCCTTATCGAAGTTTTGATAAATCTATTTCCGCATATTTAACTCGCTGCCTTCTCCATGTATAAACAGCATGCAGCCTACCATCTTTTCCCTGAATAATACTTGGATAGGAATATTGACTGATAGGGCTGTCTTCCAATGTAAGCACAGGTTGCCAATTTATACCATCTTCTGAAATAGCTACACAGAGAGGAGTTCGAGGTCCTTTGGGAGTGCCGGGTAGTGTCGAGAAATTATTGTAGATGAGTACATGGCGACCGTCCTGTAATGTTACGGCATCCGTTCCCGAATTATTATTCGGAACATCCAGAAGTGTTACTTTGCTCCAGGTATCGCCATTATCATTGCTCCAGGCTGTGGCAATCCGGGCATTGCGTGTGCGGCACAATACTTGTAATCTTCCGTCTTTGTGCATCAGTATGCTGGGCTGTATCGCATATATTGGTTTTGGACCTTCACCTTTGACGGCCTCGCCACCTTCCTGATCATCTACGTTGACACTTCCTTTTTTACGGTGCTGAGTAAGTACGGAAAACTCCGCAGCCAGTGATTCCGTTGTCTTCCAGGTCTTGCCGTTGTCATCGGAAATTTCGAAATGAATGCGCCATCCCTTGCCACCTTCTCTGCTGGAAGGACAGATGATACGACCATTAATGTACTCCGGTTTATTCTTGATAGGACCGAGGAATCCTTCCGGCAACGGTTCACGTTTACTCCAGGTCTTTCCTCCGTCGCGAGAGCGCACGAGCCAGCCAGTCCAGTCGCCTACGCTCAAGCCTATTTTATAGAAGAGAATCAGATCACCTCCCGGAATTTGAAAAAGTACCGGGTTCCAGCAAGCTTTCCGGCGGGCAATCAGTTTTCCCCGAGCATTTGTCACAGGAGTACAAGTGGAATCAATGCCTGCCAAGGTTGCCTGCGCATCTTTTATTGAAAATACGCCGTCGGCAGCGAGTTGTGGAGAGGTCCATTCTTTGGCACCTTTCGGCTTGCGACACACCCAGATGCAACAATCCGGATTGCGCTCTTTGGTACCGCCGAAAAACGAAGCGACAAGATCCCCGTTTTTCAATTCTACGATGGTGGCTCCATGACATTCCGGGAAGGAGGCTTTCTCATATAGGAACTCGTCACTCAGGATAGCTACATTCCGGGTAGGGATATCTACACTGAAGTGATGCTTGCCCGAACCTACCATTTCTTTCCGCCCGCCGGGAAGATATACTTCGCCTGTAGTGTTGGCGGGGAGTTCAATGTCCCATTCCAGATGTGTCGGGGTCTTTTTCCACCGGCTGGTTATTTTTCCGTAGATGCTTGTGTAGGAGGCATCTACATTGCTTAGTTCCTGAATGTCAAAGGCAGGCTGGAAGATGATATATTTATAGCCGGGTTTCCAACGGTCGGTACGGATGCCTGCCAGATTGTTGAAGCACCAGGGAAGCAGGTCGCCTAAGAGCATGACGTGATTTCCACTGTTCATTCCGGGATTTGCTTTGTCGCCATTCCAGAGTTCCCAGATGGTGGTGGCGCCTTGCGCGGCCATATATCCCCACGAAGGATAAGTCTTATTAGTGGCCAGAAGATAGGCGACATCGGCATGACCACGGCGGCTTAGTTCGCGTAGCAGCCATTGTGTACCGATGACTCCGGTGCTGATATGTCCTTTATTGGTAGTGATAATGGTAGCCACGGTATTCTTGGCAACTTCGTCCATGTACTGTTTGGGGACAAGTCCGAAAGCAAGCGGCAGAATATTGGCGGTAACCGTATTGTTACCGTAGAAGATGCTGTCCGGATATAAAGTATGTCCGGGTACGGGGGAAGTACCTTCCTTCACATGAAGGAAACGTGCGTTGAAGGCATCTTTTATCCGGCCTTCCAGTGCTCCCCATTCTTCGGCTTCAGCGGTTAGGCCTTGCAGGCTTGCAAAACGATGCATCAGTTGCAGGACTTTCAGATAGTAGGCGGTAGCTATAAGCGCACCATCCGTTTTGCGGACAGGGTCATTGCTATGAATCATTTCCAAAGACTCGGGAGGTACGCACCAGTCACCGTATTTGTCTTTGGTAATAATGAATTCCTTGGTCAGGTAATACTCGCGGATATGAGATACCCATTTCTTTAAAGCCGGATAATTCTCTTCGATTGCGCGCCGGTCACCGTAGTTGGTGAAAAGCATGTCGCATACCAGGGGAAGGGTAGCTGGCCAGGTGACATTATCCGAATAGTAATTCCAGTAGGCCGGAGCTACATCCGGGATGCAGCCGTCCTCACGCTGTGCTTCACGAATATCACGTGTCCATTTGTTGTATAGGGCATGATTGTTGAAAAAGAGGCTTTCACCCCAGGAACCCATCGCGTGGTCTCCCAACCAAGGTTGGCGTTCGTTGCGTTGCGGGCAGTCGACGGGCATACCTTTGTAGTTACTGCGGATACCCCAAAAAGCATTGCGCAATACCTGATTGAGTGTTTCATCCGAGCAGGTGAAGGTCCCGGTATGAGCCATTTCGTCATCTACTACTTCAGCTGTAAAATCTTCGGTCTTGGCATTGGGATAACCGCTGATTTCCACATAGCGGAAACCGTGGTATACAAAGCGGGGAGCCCAGGTGGCATCTTGTGGTTCACGTCCGCTGACAACATATATATCCGTGCAATGTGCGTCGCGTAGATTCTTCGTAAAAATTTCGCCATCCGGTTGCAAGCGCTCGGCAAAGCGGAGACGGATACTGTCTCCTGCCTGGCCTTTGATACGAATACGTAGCCATCCTGCCATATTCTGACCGATGTCCAAAATCTGTTTGTCTCCCTGTTTCCGGATAGAAACAGGCTTCAGGCTTTCCGTTACTTTCATGCCCGGCATCATTTGCGCACGCAAGGTTCCTGAGGGAATGCTGACGCGCCCGGCGGGTATCCAATTCGTATCATCATAGCCTGCTCGATTCCAGTCTCCTAATTCCTTGCGTGCATCGTATTCTTCGCCATCGTACTCATTATTGCTGCGTATAGGGCCTTCGGTGGTTAGTTTCCAGGAAATGTCCGAGGTGATTGTCTGTCTGCTGCCGTCCGTATATTCAACAATCAGATTCAGACGTAGTTTGGGATAGCCGAAAGTAGGTATCTTGTAGGGTTTGTAATTCTGGCGCATGGTGTAGAAGCGCCCGTTGCCGAGGATGACACCGATGGCATTTTCTTTTTGGAGTTGGGGGGTGACGTCATACGTGTTGTACAGGATAGTTTTCCGGTAATCGGTAGGGGCAGGTGCCAGGACTTGTTCACCGATGCGCTGACCGTTGATAAAGAGTTCGTAAAGTCCCATTCCGGCAATGTGTACTGTGGCTCGTTTCACTTCTTTGGTCAGTGCAAACTCTTTGCGGAGGTAGCGGGCGGCAAGGCGGCTCCATTGTGTCTCGCTGTCACCGGGGGCGGGGTGGTCCAGGCCGATCCACTGCCCTTGCCAGTCTGCTTCATTCAGTAATCCCATACTCCAGAAGGCGGGTTCGCTCCAGTCGGTTTCATTAGTATGGGTATAGACTTTTACTTTCCAGTAGTAAGGGGTGTTACGCTTCAACGTTTCACCTTGATAAGTGATCCATTGGGAAGCGTCTGTTTTCACCTTGCCTGAATCCCAACAGTCTCCTTTGCCTTGTGCCAGGAGTTCAGGGGAGGAGGCTACAAGAATATGATAGGCGGTCTGCATTACATTTTGTTCGTCCGATTCGATACGCCAGCCCAGACGGGGGTGGCGGATATCGATTCCCAGTGGATTCTTCAATTGCTCTGTTCGCAGGTCGGTGACGCGCAAGGCTGCGTGTGCCGTACCAGCGAGGATGAGGAGGTAAAGTAGGGATATTAATATCTTCTTATTCATATTGATTACGTTATGATATTGAGTAATAGTTCAAGATTACTTTTTCTCCCATCGTTGTTGTGCATCGGGCAGTTCGTCCCATTCCTTATTTACATAGTCTTTACTGCTGTCCACTACAATCAAGATATGATCGTTTCCGCTGCTGTAGCCACTATCGTGCTGGAAATTGTGTATTCCGTTTTCAAACTCACCGATATATTCCAGTTTGCCGTCTTTGGTGGTATACCACCAGGCATTCTTTTTGGCACCGCTGATTTTGCTGAAATCTACTTTCATCGGACGTCCGGTGTAGTTGTACACCATCAGATAATCTTTGCCGCGTGTAGCGATGGCGCGGTCGTAGCGTTCCCCGTTTGTGCCGGCAATGATGGACTGGTCAGGTACACGTTCAAAAAATGGGAAAGTCAGCATCAGGTTTTTGAGATACTTCATTTGGTTGAAGCCCGGATTGTTCAGAGCATTGTACCAAGGTTCCTTTGCACCGTATGCACCGCCAACACCCGGTTTAATGAATTGCATGATGGAATTATTACCATAGGTATGTCCAAAAGAACCGGCAAAAACCGACCAGTAGGCATAACGGCGCACATCGTAATCTTTCCAGCGCAGTTCATTCTCATCGTGCAGACCGTGAGGAATTTCCTCGTAGATAGGTTCACCGTCAATTACGGGTTTCATGGGATTTGTGGCCATACTGCGTTCTACAAAGCGCCAGTTATCTTCTTCGGTATTCTCTTCGATTGGATAATCACCGTCACCGAAACGTTGCCCGTAGCGGCGATGCCCGCTTTGGAACATGTTGAAGTCCAGCCAGGGGGCGGCATTGAACCAAGTTGAGGAAGTGGTACGGCCGCGTGGGTGGAAGGTCATCAGGTGATTCTTGTCTATTGCTTTGATGGATGTGGCGAGAGCTTCCCATTCAGCGGTTTTTACGTCACCACGAATATCGCCTCCGATAAACCAGATGATATTCGGCTCGTCTTTATAGCGTTCGGCGAGGAATTTGCCGTAAGCCTTGGCTTGCTCTACCGTCATTTCTCCGCGACTCACAGGACTGCCCCAGATACAGACCATACCGATATAAAGTCCTTTCCGGGCAGCTGTACGGATAATGTAATCCATGTGGTCCCAATAGCCGTATACGCCTTTCTGATTGATGTTTTTGAAGTTATATCCATCAGTCATAGAATATTGTCCGTAGGTATTTATGGAGGGGACATTATTCAGGGTCTGAACTTGAATGACGTTATATCCCCGTTGTTTACATTGTTCCAGATAATACTCGGCTTCATCGCGGTTCAGACGTTGAGGCAGTAGCCATCCGGTTTCTCCTAGCCAAAAGAAAGGAATGCCGTTTTCATGTTTCAGATAGCGACCTTCTTCGGAGACCATTAGTTTGCCATTGTTCCAGGGGATATACGTTTTCTGTGTTTTCTTCTGTGCAGAGGCGGGCATTGCCACAGTCAGCAAAAGCAGAAGAAAAGGGATTAGTTTGAATGTTTTCATTGTTATTGATGTTATTATAATTGTTTGCTTAATCACTAATTCATTCGTTCATATTCAATTGCCGCCAATATGAACGCCCCTACGGATTTGGGATCATTTTCTATCACGGGTTCGCCAATATAATACTCGAACGAGCCGTCACGATACTTTCCGGAGTTCCCGCCCAGTCCGGCTACGGCACAACAATGGGTCAATGTGTAAGTGCCGTCTTCTTCAAGACGGGTGAACTCACGGATCATGCCGTCGAATGCTTTCTGTACAGGGGTGATGTATTCGTTTCCGATATATCCCTCATTGATGGCTTTAGCAAGTGTATATATGAACAGGGCTGTTGCCGATGATTCCAGATAATTACCCTTGCGTGCTCCCTGGTCGGTCACTTGATACCAGGTTCCGGATTGCGGGTCCTGATACCTCACCATTGCCTGTGCCAGGCCTTGTAGAATTTGCAGTACGCTGTCGCGTCCTTCGGTTTCCTGTGGCAAGTAATCCAATACATCCACTATGGCGGCTCCATACCATCCGATGCTGCGACTCCAGAAATTCGGTGAACAACCTGTTTCCCGGCTTGCCCATTTCTGCTCGCGGCTTTCATCCCATCCGTGATAATAGAGTCCTGTAGCCGGATCATAAGTCTTGCGGGCTATAAGCAGAATTTGTTTCACAGCTTCGTCTTGCAGGATCGGCTCCCCAAAAGTGGCGCCATATTGTGCCAGATAAGGAGAGGCCATAAAGATACCGTCCAGCCACATCTGGTGCGGATACCTCAGCTTGTGCCAAAAACCGCCTTCGCTTGTGCGGGGCTGCTCCCTCATTTGTTTGCGCAAGGTGTCCATGGCTATTTTATAGCGTTCATCTCCCGTTTGGGCATAGAAGTCGAAAAGAATCTTTCCGGCATTGACGTTGTCTATATTGAATGAAAGATATTTCATGGTTCTGATGTGTCCATCGTTATCAATCAGACTGTCCGCATAGATTTTGGCATAATCGTAGTAAGTGCTGTCTCCTGTATGCTTCCATTCTTCGAGCATGGATTTTACTACAAGTCCGTGTGTATATCCCCAGCGCGGTTTGCTGGCCTTTTCAATCATCCAGGGTTCAGGAAAACGCTTCATTTCGGAGCGTGCCATACGCTCGCTCCATTTTTCGGTCTTTGGTTTTTGGGTGGTTGTGCAGGCCATGAAACAGGTAATCCCGCACACCGTCAGTAGTTTCAGTGAGATACGATTCATATAAGTTCAGTATTTAGTTTCCAATCAATGTATATTCTTGTCCTGCCCGGGTGGGCAGATCGTATAAATAGGTCTTTGCTATTTCCACTTTGTTCAATTTGGCTTTGGGGCTGATTAACGGTTGGGCAATGACGGGAACTGCATAAAGCGGGTTGGGATTCTCACCTTTGGCACGTTTCAGACCTTTGCCTGTCAACGGACTCGTTGAGCGAAGGCGGCAATTGCCTCCTTTATGGGATTTTACAACCAGACGCTCCACTTTCCCGTTTTTCCAGCTTAGTTCCAGCTCGAAACCTCCGCGGGCGATGATTCCTTTCACAGTTCCGTCCTTCCAAACCGTCGGTAATGCGGGTAGTAGATAGATGAAACCGTCATGGCTTTGCATCAGCATTTCGGCAATGCCTGCGGCACAACCAAAGTTTCCGTCAATCTGGAAGGGTGGGTGTGCATCGAACAGGTTGGGGTAGGTGCCTCCTTTCTTTTTTTCATTACGCACCAGGGTCAGTTGGTCTGTAATGAGCTTGTAGGCATGGTTGCCGTCGAGCAGACGCGCCCACAGGCAAACTTTCCATCCCATGCTCCAGCCAGTGGATGGGTCGCCACGATGAATGAGGGAAGTGCGGGCAGCGTTGAATAATTCCGGGCTGCGGTAGGGAGATATCTGGTTGCTTGGAAACAGTCCGTACAGATGGGAAACGTGGCGGTGTACATCCTTCGGGTCATCCCAGTCGAACATCCATTCCTGCAACTGTCCCCAACGTCCTACCTGCATGGGAGCCATTTCACGGAGGCGCTGTGAGAGTCGGGCGGCAAATGCCCGGTCTGTATCCAGGATGTCCGAGGCGGCTATGATGGCTGTCCAAAGGTCGAATATCAATTGATTGTCGAGGGTGCATCCGGCAGCTGTGGTAGACTTGCCGTTACTGCCCGAATGTACATTTTCGGGTGAGTTGCTGGGACAGACCACCAGCCAGTTGTGCGCAGGTTCTTTCACCATGATTTCGTCGAAGAAGCGTCCGGACTCTCTCAAGATGGGATAGACGGAGCGCAGGAATTCAGTGTCTCCGGTGTAGAGGTAACGTTCCCAGAGATGCCGGCAAAGCCATGCGCCGCCGCTGGGCCATAAACCTGACGGAGCTTTGTCTACTGCGCCCGTGATGCGCCATATATCGGTGTTGTGATGTAGCACCCAGCCATTGGCGCCATACATGATGCGGGCGGTTTCCTTACCTGTTTCGCTGACTTCGCGTATCAGGCGGAACAGGGGGGCGTTCAGTTCGCTCAGGTTGGTGACTTCCGAGGGCCAATAGTTCATTTCCAGGTTAATGTTACAGGTATATTTGCTGTCCCAGGAGGGGAAAAGCTTATCGTTCCAGATTCCCTGAAGATTGGCGGGTTGCCCGCCGGGTTGGGATGAACAAATCAGGAGGTAACGTCCGAACTGGAAATAAGTAGCCACTAGATGTGCGTCATTGGTCTGTTTGAAGTTCTCCACGCGCTTGTCGGTAGTCACGTGTTCGTATCGGTTGTCTCCTAAATCCAGGGAGACGCGTGTCAGGTATCGGCGATAAAAGTCCGTATGGTTCTTCCGGGCTTCAGTGAATGAATGTGTCATAGCTCTTACCAGATAATCTTTGGCACGTTCGGCCGGATTGCCTGTGATGTCCTGATAGTTATTGAAGTTGGTGGCGATGGAGACGTAGACGATAGCTTCATCGGCTCCTTCTACTGAAAGCACACCGTCGGCACATGTCATCCGGCCGCCGGTGTTCCGGGCGGTCAGTCTTCCCTGAAACTCCACTTTGCCTTTCAGTCCTTCGTGCAGGGAAGATACGCCGGAAAGTGTTACGCAGTTTCCTTCTTCGGAAGTGACGACGACGTCCTGATGAGGGGAGGTGAGTTGAGCGTTGAAAGTAATCCGTCCCGGACGGTTGGCGGTTAAACGTACCATAATTACCTGATCGGTAAATGAAGTGATGGCTTCGCGCCGGTATTGCACCCCATCCACTTCATAGCGGACGAGGGTGCGGGCGGAGTCGAGACTTAGTTCCCGGTAATAGTTCGTGTAACGGGTATGTCCGGGAAACGCGATCCGCAGGTCGCCAAAGCTTTGATAGGGCATTCCCGAATTGGTCTTTGCCATGACCTTTTCGGTGGCGAGCGTCTGTGCTTCCAGATATTTGCCGGCGAATACTAGGTCGCGTATCCGGGGAATGTATTCCAGTGCATTGGGGTTGGCGTTGTTGTTGGGGCGTCCCGCCCAGATGGTTTCTTCATTCAGTTGTATCTGCTCCGTGGCGGGCGTGCCGTATACCATAGCTCCTAGACGCCCGTTCCCTAAGGGGAGGGCTTCCGTCCATACTTGTGCGGGGCGGTCGTACCAAAGTTTGTATTCCTGTGCGGACAGGCGTGACTCCTGTGCAGAAATATTGCCCACGGATACCAGTACAAACAGATAGCCGAATAATCTCTTTTTATTCATCTTTTCTAATAGCTTTTATACTTTTAGAAAAGGACGGTTAAAGATAGCTTTTGTACCCAGCAAATAGGTGATAAAATGTCGTATTAATCCGGTCATTGCATGTAATAGCACTTGCTGGACCATTTCTTGTTGAGTACAAAACGCGCTTCATTGCGTCTCTTCTTTAAAGATATTGTATGAAATTTCAGATGATTCATATTCATGAGACAGATTAAACTGATACTTCTTTTAGCTTCCGCCTCCGTCACGGGAGCATTTGCACAGAACAACGGACTGACGGATATGAGCCGGAGCCGCTACGCCCGGATGGTGAACACCGGCATTGATGCCGTACATTGGACGGATGGCTTCTGGGCAGAGCGCTTTGATGTGTTCAGCCGCACCTCCCTGCAAAGCATGTGGAACACCTGGAACACGCCCGAAGTATCTCACGGTTTCCGTAATTTTGAGATCGCTGCCGGCATTTGCGAGGGCGAGCACTGGGGACCACCCTTTCACGATGGGGACATGTATAAATGGATGGAAGGAGTAGCCTCAGTTTATGCAGTTAACAAAGACCCCGAACTGGACAAACTAATGGACCGTTTCATTACTTGCGTCGTAAAGGCTCAGCGAACAGATGGATATATCCATACCCCGGTTATTATCGAAGAGCTTAATAAAGGAATCGATACTCATACTCTGGAAGAGCCGCATAAGCAAACAGTCGTCGGAACCAAGGTAGGATCCGAAGATGAGAAAGGCGCCTTTGCCAATCGCCTGAACTTTGAAACCTATAATCTGGGACATCTGATGATGGCCGCCATCGTTCATCGTCGTGCCACCGGGAAGACCACTCTTTTTGATGCAGCCGTCCGTGCCACCGATTTCCTTTGTCATTTCTATGAAACCGCTTCCGCTGAATTGGCCCGTAACGCTATATGTCCTTCCCATTATATGGGGGTAGTCGAAATGTACCGCGCCACGGGGAATCCACGTTATCTGGAACTGTCGAAGAATCTGATTGACATTCGGGGGATGGTGGAAAATGGTACGGATGATAATCAGGACCGCATTCCTTTCCGTGAGCAGTACCGGGCGATGGGACATGCGGTACGTGCCAATTACCTGTATGCCGGGGTGGCGGATGTCTATGCCGAAACCGGTGAAGAGCAATTGATGAAGAACCTGACCAGTATTTGGAATGACATCGTTACCCGGAAAATGTATGTGACCGGGGCTTGCGGTGCCCTTTATGACGGTACTTCGCCCGACGGCACCTGTTATGAGCCGGATAGTATTCAGAAGGTACATCAAAGCTATGGTCGCCCTTATCAATTACCCAATAGTACAGCTCATAATGAAACCTGCGCTAACATCGGCAATATGCTTTTTAACTGGCGCATGCTGGAAGTGACGGGAGATGCCAAGTATGCGGAGCTAGTGGAAACATGTCTTTATAACAGTATTCTGAGTGGTATCAGTTTGGATGGAAAGAAATATTTCTATACGAATCCGCTCCGTATCAGTGCTGATTTACCTTATACACTTCGCTGGCCGAAAGAACGGACGGAGTATATCAGTTGCTTCTGCTGCCCGCCTAATACGTTGCGTACACTCTGCCAGGCACAGAATTATGCTTATACATTGGGTTCCGAAGGTATTTATTGCAATTTGTATGGTGCGAATACATTGACTACAAACTGGAGAGATAAAGGAGAAATTGCTTTGACACAGAAGACCGCTTATCCTTGGGAAGGCAATGTACGTGTAGAGTTTGACCGGGTGCCCCGCAAAGCCGGTGTATTCTCCCTTTTCCTCCGTATACCGGAGTGGTGTGAGAAAGCTATGCTGACCGTAAATGGAGAGCTGGTTCCGGTTGCCGCAAAAGCAAATACGTATGCGGAGGTAAAACGTACCTGGAAGAAGGGGGATGTGGTAGAGTGGGTGATGGATATGCCTGTCCGCCTGCTTGAGGCTCATCCGTTGGCGGAAGAAATACGCAATCAGGTAGTGATGAAGCGCGGACCGTTGGTATATTGCTTGGAGAGCATGGATATGACAGGTGGCGGAAGCATTGATAATGTACTGATCCCTGCTGATATCAAACTCATTCCAAAGAAAGTGATAATTGAAGGTAGTCCGGTTGTTGCTCTTGAGGGCAAGGCTCGTCTGATTTCATCCAATTCCTGGGAAGGGATACTTTACCGGCCTGTCAGTTTCGCCAGGAAGACGGTGGATATCCGTTTGATTCCTTACTATGCTTGGGGGAATAGGGGGAAAGGAGAAATGACCGTTTGGATGCCTCTGGGGAGATAAATACAGATACGCGTCGTCCGCGTATCTATAATCAAACATTATGTCGAATAGAAGAATCATACTAATAACTGCCTTGTCGCTCTTCACCCTTGTAGGGCATGCAGGCGATATTTGGGTTTCCCCACGTGGAAATGATCAGAATGATGGTACCCGCCAATCTCCGAAGGCAACACTGACCTCCGCCCTGCGTCAGGTACGCGAGTGGCGCCGGACAGGAGATAATCGTGTGCTGGGAGGCATCACAGTGTATATGGAGGGCGGTGTCTATTCCCTCTATGAACCGGTATTCATTCGTCCTGAAGATAGCGGGACAAAGGGCTCGCCCACCGTTATTCGCTCCGTTCGTGGCGGGGATGCCGTATTAAGTGGTGGTGTGCCTATCAGGAACTGGAAAAAACAAGGAAAACTATGGGTGGCGGATGTACCGATGTTCAATGGCCGTCCGCTGGATTTCCGCCAACTGTGGGTGGATGGACAGAAGGCCACACGTGCCCGTGATGTGGAGGACTTTGAGAATATGCATCGCATTTGCAGTGTTGACGAGAAGACTGAAACTCTTTATGTGCCTACCGCCGCCGTTCGCCAGATTACGGATGGGAAAGGCGCGTTAAAGTCAAGATACGCCGAAATGGTACTTCACCAGATGTGGTGTGTGGCTAATCTTCGGATTCGTTCTGTGCAGGTTTTGGGAGATAGTGCGGCAGTCCGTTTCCATCAGCCTGAGAGTCGTATCCAGTTTGAACATCCCTGGCCGCGTCCCATGGTAACGACCGATGGACACAATTCAGCTTTTTATCTGACCAATGCACGTGAACTGCTAGATGTTCCGGGAGAGTGGTATCATGATATAGATACCCGTAAGCTTTATTATTATCCACGTGAGGGAGAAAATATGCAATCAGCGGAAGCGATTGTGTCTGCTATTGAGACATTGGTGCAAATTGAAGGTACTTTGGATCGTCCGGTTACTAATCTTCGTTTCGAGCGGATCACTTTCTCATATACCACCTGGATGCGTCCTTCCGTAAAAGGGCACGTTCCTCTTCAGGCTGGTATGTATCTGACGGATGGGTATCGTATCGATCCGAAAATGAAACGGAATTACAGGAATCATCCGTTGGATAACCAGGGCTGGTTGGGACGTCCTGCGGCGGCAGTTCGGGTGGCTGCCGCTGGGGCGATAGACTTTGAACACTGCCATTTCGAGCATCTGGGCTCCACGGGGGTGGATTATGAAGAAGCGGTGCATGGAGGAATCATCCGTGGTTGTCTTTTTCGTGATATTGCGGGGAATGGTTTATTGGTCGGGAGTTTCTCCCCGGCTGCTCACGAGACACATCTTCCGTACGATCCTGCCGACCGTCGTGAAGTGTGTACACATCAACGGATTGACAACTGTTATTTTACGGAGACGGGTAACGAAGATTGGGGTTGTCTTGCCATTGCTGCGGGATATGTAAGCGACATCCATATCGTGCACAATGAAATATGCAAAGTGCCTTATAGCGGTATCAGCCTTGGCTGGGGATGGACTCAGACAGTGAATTGTATGAAGAATAATCAGGTTCATGCCAATCTGATCCATCACTATGCAAAGCATATGTATGATGTGGCAGGAATTTATACGTTAGGTTCCCAGCCCAAGACCTATGTAACGGAGAATTGTGTGCATAGCATTTATAAGCCGGGTTATGTGCATGACCCTAACCACTGGTTTTATCTCTATACCGATGAGGGCTCGTCTTTTATCACCGTCCGCGATAATTGGACGGAAGGGGAGAAGTATCTGCAAAATGCGAATGGACCCGGAAATGTGTGGGAGAATAACGGGCCGGGAGTGGATGCGGCTATTCGTGAACGGGCAGGGCTGGAAGAGGAATATAAAGACTTGAAGAATAAATGATAATTTACCAGCGTAGCGCTGGAGCAAGGTTCTCCTTCGGCGTGCAAGTAATCTTTCAGACACGGATGACACGGATGACGCGGATTCTTTTTTCCTTCGGTGTGATATGCCGGTATGTATAGCGCAGCTTTAAAAATCCGCGTCATCCGTGTCATCCGCGTCTAAAAGATTAAAGTCCGCGTTCGTCCGCCTTATCCGCGTAGTCCGCGTACCCATTCCCTCGCCGCTAAATTATCATTCAACGAATCTGGAAATCTTAATTCAATATTATAGTAGAAATGAAAAACAGATGGATCGTAGTTTTGGTTGCCATATCATTGGCAACTTGCACTTTTGCCCAAACCTGGATATGGTATCCGGGCGATTATGAAATATGGTTAGGCAACCGGATGAATAACCGTCGTACGGAGCGGGGTGCTTTTTTTCCTCCTTTTTGGAAGACCGACAGCCACTATGTAGTCGTGGAATTCAGCAAACAACTGAGCCTTTCCGAACCGGAAGAAATCTTCATTGCCGCTGAAGGAAAGTATAACGTTAAGCTGGATGGAAAACTCCAATTCGGTATGCCGGAAACCTTATTGCTTCCGGCCGGGACACATAATTTGAATATTAAAGTCTGGAATCAGTCGACTCCCCCTGCCATCTACGTAAAAGGTAAGACTGTAAACTCTGACGCTACCTGGCGTGTGACTTATGAAGACAAGGAATGGATTGACGAAAGCGGCAAAGCCAGTGACACCTCAGCCACCATCTATATGGATGCCGGCTGCTGGAACTTTGACGGAGCCACACAACTCCCTTCCCAATTCCGATTGATGCGGACACTCCATCAGCCCACCTCCCGTGCTACACAACCCGAAGGAGGCATCCTCTATGATTTCGGAAAAGAAACATTCGGTTACCTCACTCTGAAGAATCTCTCCGGTAAAGGCATCATCGACATCTATTACGGTGAAAGTCCGGAAGAGGCGAAAGACAAGGCATACTGCGAAACATTGGATAAACTGCAACTGGAAGCAGGACAAGTCACTGATCTTGCCATCCGCCAAACATCCCCGCTGTCCGGTATCGAAAACGAATATACCCTGGAAAACAGTAAGGCTTTCCGCTACGTCTATATCACTCATGAACCGGGGGTACAGATAGGTGAGGTATCTATGCAGTACGAATACCTTCCCGAAGAATATCGTGGAACTTTCCGTTGCAATGATGAAGAACTGAACCGTATTTGGGAAGTGGGTGCCTACACTATGCACCTCACTACCCGTGAGTTTTTTATCGACGGCATCAAGCGTGACCGTTGGGTGTGGAGCGGAGACGCCATTCAGAGTTATTTGATGAACTACTATCTCTTTTTTGACAGTGAGTCGGTGAAGCGTACTATTTGGTTGCTTCGGGGTAAAGATCCTGTGACCAGTCATAGCAATACGATTATGGATTATACATTCTATTGGTTTCTCAGCGTCTACGATTATTACCTGTATAGTGGTGACCGGCAGTTTGTCAATCAACTCTATCCACGTATGCAGACTATGATGGATTATGTATTGGGACGCACCAATAAGAACGGTATGGTTGAAGGTATGTCCGGTGATTGGGTATTTGTAGACTGGGCCGACGGTTATCTGGATAAAAAGGGAGAACTCTCTTTTGAGCAGGTTCTGTTCTGCCGGAGTCTTGAGACAATGGCGCTCTGTGCAGGGTTGGTGGGAGACCGGACCAACCAACAGAAATATGAGAAACTGGCTGCTACCTTGAAAGCTAAACTGGAAACGACATTCTGGAATGCCTCAAAACAGGCCCTTGTACATAACAGCATCAATGGTGTTCAGAGCGATGCCGTCACCCGTTATGCCAATATGTTTTCCGTTTTCTTCAACTATCTGACTCCGGAGAAACAGCAGGCCATCAAACATTCCGTTCTTTTGAATGACAGCATCCTGAAGATCACGACTCCCTATATGCGCTTTTATGAGTTAGAAGCCCTTTGTGCGCTTGGTGAACAAGAAACAGTGATGCAGGAAATGAAAGCGTACTGGGGAGGAATGTTGAAAGAAGGTGCCACTTCCTTTTGGGAAAAATATAATCCGGAGGAAAGCGGTACGCAGCATCTCTCCATGTATGGTCGTCCTTATGGGAAGAGTCTGTGTCATGCTTGGGGAGCAAGTCCTATTTATCTGCTCGGTAAATATTACCTGGGAGTGAAACCTGTGAAAGAAGGCTATAAGGAATTCTCTATAACTCCGGTATTGGGAGGTCTGAAATGGATGGAAGGCAGTGTACCTACACCGAACGGAAATATACATATCCATATGGACCGGAAAATGATTAAGGTACGCGCAACAGAAGGCAAAGGGTATCTGACGATAAAAAGCTGCCGGCAGCCAAAGGCTAATATTGGAACTGTGGAAAAGATTGATGAGAATACCTGGCGCCTCTGGATAGATACTCCGGAAGAGAGAATTGTTAGCGGATTGAAGTACTGAAAGGCAGAATATGAGTACAAACGGATACTTATTGCGTCTTTTTACTATAAACTCAGGTTTGGCAAGTGTAGTGAGTAAAATTATCATTTGTAAACTTCTCTCAAAGTTTACCACACTTCAATATAAAGTAAAACCATCCTCTCCTCTTCTTTCGTAGAAAGAGAGAGAGTTATCATAAATAGAAATATGAGAAATATCAGATTATTCATGTTTGCGGCATGTACACTCCTTTTTGCAGCGTGCGGCAAGCAAACCGTGAAGATTATAACTCCGCCGGATGCGTCGAATCGTATTCTGTTTGGTGCGGAACAGTTACAAACCACTCTGGATAAAGCGGGCTATCAGGTTGTGATGCAACAGGGAGATACTATATTCTCCAACCCGGATGTCCGAACCATCCTGCTGACAGAAACCAATGATACGACTTTAAAGAAAGAAGGCTTTCAGATTACAACAGTCGGTAATCTGACGAAAGTATCCGGCAGGGATGGCAGCGGTGTCATCTATGGATGCCGTGAACTGATAGACCGTGTGAGTAGTTCAAAAGGCAAACTGAACCTTCCCGAGAAGTTGACAGATGGGCCGGAAATGGTATTGCGTGGCGCCTGCGTAGGATTGCAGAAGATGACTTATCTGCCGGGTCACGGCGTATATGAATATCCTTATACACCAGAGAGTTTTCCCTGGTTCTATGATAAAGAACAATGGATTAAATATCTGGATATGCTGGTTGCTAATCGTATGAACTCACTTTATCTCTGGAACGGGCATCCGTTTGCTTCGTTAGTGAAGCTGGAAGACTACCCGTTTGCATTGGAAGTGGACGAAGAGACCTTCAAAAAGAACGAAGAAATGTTTTCTTTCCTCACGGAAGAAGCGGATAAACGTGGTATCTTTGTGATACAAATGTTCTACAATATCATTCTTTCAAAGCCGTTTGCCGAACATTACGGTCTGAGAACACAGGATCGTAACCGTCCTATTACTCCTTTAATTGCGGATTATACTCGTAAGAGCATTGCCGCTTTTATTGAGAAATATCCTAATGTAGGATTGCTTGTTTGCTTGGGTGAAGCCATGTGTACTGTGGAGGATGATGTGGAATGGTTCACAAAGACAATTATCCCCGGAGTAAAGGATGGATTACAGGCACTTGGACGTACAGATGAACCGCCTCTCTTGTTGCGTGCACACGATACAGACTGTAAATTAGTGATGGATGCCGCCCTGCCACTCTATAAGAATCTTTATACCATGCATAAGTATAACGGTGAATCACTGACCACATACGAACCTCGCGGACCATGGGCAAAGATACATACGGATTTGAGTTCACTCGGTTCTATCCATATCAGTAATGTTCATATTCTGGCGAATCTGGAACCTTTCCGTTGGGGGTCTCCCGATTTTGTGCAGAAGGCTGTAAAGGCCATGCACGATGTTCATGGCGCAAATGCCCTGCATCTTTACCCACAGGCTTCTTATTGGGATTGGCCATACACTGCCGACAAATTACCGGATGGCAAGCGGGAATTTCAGCTTGACCGTGACTGGATATGGTATCAGACCTGGGGACGATATGCATGGAACTGTCGTCGTGATCGTTCACAGGAAATTGATTACTGGAATCATCAGTTAGGTAAATTCTATGGTACATCTGATGAAAATGCCGGACTGATTCGTGAGGCGTATGAAGAAAGTGGCGAAATAGCACCGAAGTTGCTGCGTCGTTTCGGCATCACAGAAGGAAATCGCCAGACATTGTTGCTGGGTATGTTTATGAGTCAGTTTGTCAATCCATACAAATACACCATCTATCCGGGGTTCTATGAAAGTTGCGGACCGGAAGGTGAGAAACTGATAGAATATGTAGAAAAGGAATGGAAAAAGCAACCTCATGCAGGTGAGTTGCCTTTGGATATCATTGCCCAGGCTATAGAGCATGGAGATAAAGCGGTAGCCGCCATTGATAAGGCAGCAAATTCCGTATCTGACAATAAAGATGAGTTCGCACGTTTGCAGAATGACATGCATTGTTATCGCGAGTTTGCATATGCGTTTAATCTGAAAGTGAGAGCTGCCAAACTGGTATTGGATTATCAGTGGGGAAAAGATCTAAAGAATCTGGAAAATGCCATTCCTCTGATGGAGCAGAGTCTGGAACATTATCGTAAATTAGTGAAACTTACAGATGAACATTATCTGTATGCCAATAGTATGCAGACAGCACAACGCCGTATTCCTATAGGTGGAGATGGCGGCAACAATAAGACTTGGAAAGAATTGCTGGTACATTACGAAAAGGAACTGGAGAATTTTAAAGCGAACCTTGTTCTGCTGGAGGAAAAACAAAATGGAAAAGCAACTGCTGAATCGGTAGATATTCCGGCCTGGGCTTCCGCCAGCGTGAAAATTCTATCCGGTTATCCGACCGTTAAATTAAGTGAGGGCGCTTCCCTGTTTACTAATCTTCCGGGAAAGATAGAAGCCATGGCTCCTGAACTGGAAGGATTGAAAGCATTTCGTTTCAATGCCAATGAGCAGCGTGAAAAGGGAACAAGTATTACTTTTGAAACGGATGCGCCGGTAAAACTTCTGGTCGCCTATTTCAAGGATGACCAAAAGAAGTATGCCAAAGCACCGAAACTTGAGATTGATGCTTCGGCTAATGATTACGGTCAGGCCGAGCCGATATTGACGAATGCTGTTCGTATCAGTGGAATGCCACTGGCCAATGTACATGCATATAGTTTTCAGGCAGGCAAGCATACGCTGATGTTGCCGAAAGGATATCTCCAGGTTCTGGGATTTACGGATGCGGATATGAAGGCCCGTAATGCAGGATTGGCCGGAGACGAAGAAACAATGGATTGGTTGTTTTATTAATACTGAATCATGAGAAAACTATCACTGACATTCTTTTGCATGATATCTGCCCTGTCTGCTTTTGCTCAGCGTGATGTTGCGCAGGAGCGGATGGAGCAGATTTTCGAAGAAGCAAAAACACCCTATAAATATGGACTGGTGGTTGCTCCGGAGGATAATCACCATAAAATAGATTGCCCTACGGTCTTCCGTCAGGGAGACAAATGGCTGATGACCTATGTTGTTTATAACGGTAAGGGAGGGACAGACGGCCGTGGTTATGAAACCTGGCTGGCAGAAAGTGATAATTTGCTTGAGTGGCGCACATTGGGGCGGGTTCTTTCGTACCGGGATGGTGAATGGGATTGCAATCAAAGAGGTGGATTTCCAGCTCTACCGGATATGGAGTGGGGAGGAAGCTATGAACTTCAGACTTATAAGGACCGTCATTGGATGACTTACATCGGTGGAGAAGGAACAGGGTACGAGGCTGTGAAGGCACCGCTTTTTGTCGGTTTGGCATGGACGAAAGGAGATTTGTCTACTGCGCACGAGTGGGAGTCTCTGAATAAGCCCATTCTGAGTATCCATGACAAGGATGCCCAATGGTGGGAAAAGCTGACTCAATATAAAAGTACCGTCTATTGGGATAAGGATAAGACGTTGGGTGCCCCCTTTGTTATGTTCTATAATGCGGGAGGCCGCCATCCGGAAACAGGTCTGAAAGGGGAACGTGTAGGGATAGCCCTTTCTAAAGATATGAAAACATGGAAACGTTATCCCGGAAATCCTGTTTTTGCACACGAAGCTGATGGAACCATCACAGGAGATGCCCATATACAGAAAATGGGAGATGTGTATGTAATGTTCTATTTTTCAGCTTTTGAACCGTCACGGAGATACAAGGCTTTCAATACTTTTGCTGCCAGCTATGACTTGGTGCACTGGACCGACTGGACTGGAGAAGACCTTATTATTCCCTCTAAAAACTATGATGAACTGTTTGCCCATAAAAGTTATGTGGTAAAGCATGATGGAGTTGTTTATCACTTCTATTGTGCGGTTAATAATGCGGAACAGCGGGGGATTGCGGTTGCTACCAGTAAACCGATGGGACGTTCTGCCGTCCGTTTCCCAAAAACGGAGACGAAGAATCGTCGTATACTGACCGAATTGAATGAAGATTGGAAAACATGGCTGATTGATCATTCACAACCGGTGAATACTAATTCATTACAGCGTGATAATGCAATCAATTGTCAACTGCCTCACAACTGGGATGATTACTATGGTTATCGTCAGCTCACTCATGGCAATCTGCATGGCACTGCTATGTATGTGAAAGATTTTACTTTGGATAATTACCAATCCCGGAAGCGCTATTTTCTTCGTTTCGAAGGAGTAGGCACTTATGCCACAATTCAATTGAATGGTCAGGATTTTGGGCGGCATCCCGTAGGACGCACAACATTGACCTTGGATGTGACCGATGCATTGAGGCAAGGTAGCAATCATCTGGAGGTAAAAGCTGAGCACCCGGAAATGATTGCCGATATGCCTTGGGTGTGTGGCGGCTGTTCTTCGGAATGGGGATTCAGTGAAGGCTCGCAACCTTTAGGAATCTTCCGGCCTGTGGTGTTGGAAGGTACAGATGAAATCCGTATCGAACCTTTCGGAGTACATATCTGGAATGATGAGAAAGCAGCTAATGTATTTGTCGATACGGAGGTTAAGAACTATGGTAAGACTACGGAAACGATTGAAGTGGTTAATAAATTGAGCAATGCGGATGGAAAGCAAGTGTTCCGTCTGGCCAGGAAAGTGACATTGGCACCGGGAGAGATGAAGGTGGTTCGCCAGCACTCTCCTGTAGAGAATCCGGTGTTGTGGAGTACAGATAATCCTTATCTGTATAAACTGGCAAGCATGATTAAGCGGGATACGAAGACTACGGATGAGGTATCGACTCCTTTCGGTATCCGTACCATCAGTTGGCCGGTGAAACGGAATGACGGAGACGGACGTTTCTATTTGAATGGAAAGCCTGTCTTTATCAATGGAGTTTGCGAGTACGAACATCAGTTCGGACAAAGTCACGCGTTCAGCAGGGAGCAGGTAGCTGCAAGGGTAAAGCAGATATGTGCGGCAGGCTTTAACGGTTTCCGTGACGCCCATCAGCCCCATCATCTTGATTATCAGAAATACTGGGATGAAAAAGGTATTTTGTTCTGGACGCAATTCTCCGCACATGTATGGTATGACACACCGGAATTCCGGGAGAATTTTAAGAAGCTGCTTCGCCAGTGGGTGAAAGAGCGTCGCAATTCCCCCTCAGTCGTTATATGGGGATTGCAGAATGAAAGTACATTGCCCCGTGAATTTGCACAGGAATGTAGTGAGATTATCCGGGAGATGGATCCGACGGCGCGTACGATGCGTGTCATCACTACCTGCAATGGTGGGGAAGGAACCGACTGGAATGTAATCCAGAATTGGAGTGGTACGTACGGGGGAGATGTCACCAAATATGGAAAAGAACTCTCCCGGAAGAATCAACTGTTGAACGGAGAATATGGTGCATGGAGAAGCATCGGATTGCATACGGAATCCGGAGAGTTTGAGGTAAACGGAACGTGGAGTGAAGATCGCATGTGCCGGCTGATGGAAACTAAGATCCGTTTGGCGGAGCAGGCAAGAGATAGTGTTTGCGGACAATTCCAATGGATATATAGCAGTCATGACAATCCCGGACGCCGCCAGCCGGATGAAGCTTACCGGAAAATAGATAAAGTAGGACCATTCAATTATAAAGGATTGGTGACTCCGTGGGAAGAGCCGCTGGATGTATATTATATGTATCGTGCCAACTATGTTCCGGCAGCCAAAGATCCTATGGTTTATCTCGTATCACATACCTGGACGGACCGTTTTAAGGAGGGGCGTCGCCGGGCTACTATCGAGGCTTATAGTAATTGCGATTCTGTATTGCTCTATAACGATATGTCTGATGGGAAAGTCACTTTCCTCGGACGGAAGGGGAATAATGGAGTAGGAACTCATTTCGTGTGGGAGAACCGGGATATCCGCTACAATGTGCTTCGCGCGGTAGGTTATTACAAAGGAAAACCTGTTGCGGAAGATATAATCATTCTGGAAGGATTAGAGCGGGCGCCTCGCTTTGATGCGCTTTATCAGGAAGCAAAGCCTGTACTGAAGGGAGAGGAGGGATATAATTACCTGTATCGCATCAATTGCGGTGGAGATGAATATACGGATAGCTTCGGGCAACTCTGGTCACAGGATAATCTGGGGTATTCCCGTTCATGGTCTGCAAATTTTGAAGGTCTGAATCCTTATCTTGCCAGTCAGCGTACGACGTCTGATCCGATACGTGGCACGCGCGACTGGACGTTATTCCAGTCCTTCCGCTTTGGCCGTCACCAGTTGGAGTATCGTTTTCCTGTAGCCGACGGAATCTATCGTATCGAATTTTACTTTACAGAGCCCTGGTATGGTACGGGAGGAAGTGCTTCTACCGATTGTGAAGGTTTGCGCATATTTGATGTAATGGTGAACGATTCCCTCGTATTGGATGATCTGGACGTATGGGCTGAAAGTGGCCATGACGGTGCATGCAAAAAGGTAGTATATGCCGTTGCGAAGCAAGGCCTGCTGAAAATACACTTTCCGGAAGTAAAGGCCGGTCAGGCACTGATTTCCGGAATTGCCATTGCTTCTGCAAATCAGGAACTGAAACCGTCTGTGTTTCCGGCTTCAGGGCTGAAAGCTTCGGAACTACTTTCAGCGGCGGACAGGAACTGGGTGGCTCCGGACTGGAGTTGGGAGGCGGCAGATAAAGAGCTTTTGGTGAAGACTCCCAAGGAATTGCTTCCGGAAGATAAAAATGCTCGTGCCAGTGTGGCGTATGAGGCTGAGACAGCTTCTGTAAAAGGTGCTTTTACGAAGAGGGAGCATCGCAAACAGATGGGCGTCTTCTTTGGAAAAGGAAAGAAGAACAGCATCGAGTGGAGTGTTTCTACCGGATTGGCCCAAATCTACGCTCTCCGGTTTAAGTATATGAATACAACTGGTAAGCCGCTGCCTGTACGGATGCAGTTTATCGACAGCAAAGGTGTGACGTTGAAAGATGATATCCTTACTTTCCCTGAAACGCCCGATAAGTGGAAAATGGTGAGTACCACTACCGGAACATTCATCAATGCAGGCTATTATAAAGTGCTGCTTTCGGCGGAAGATATGAATGGATTGGCGTTTGACGCATTGGAGATTCAGTAAAGAGTACAAAATACATCTTCGTCCGTCTATCCTAATATTAATAGTGTAACGAATGAAGATATATACTTTACTCTTTGGTCTATTGCTCCCCATCCAGCCGTCAGCACAAACTGTGCATGACTGGGAGAATCACCATGTACTTCAAATCAACCGCGAACCGGCGCGGGCCGCATTTACTCCTTTCCACGCACAGAAGGGAGATTGTTCCATCTGTCTGGATGGAACATGGAAATTTCGCTGGACACCTGTGCCCGATGAAAGAATTGTAGAGTTCTATCAGACGGATTTCAATGATAAAGACTGGGTCGGTTTTCCCGTACCTGCCAATTGGGAAGTAAACGGATATGGTACGCCGATATACGTTTCGGCAGGCTATCCGTTCAAGATAGATCCACCCCGGGTGATGGGTGAACCGAAGGTTGACTATACGACTTACAAAGAACGGAATCCCGTAGGACAATATCGCCGTTCGTTTCAGTTGCCTGCCGGTTGGGAAGCAAGAGGCCAGACCTTTCTTCGTTTCGAAGGAGTGATGAGTGCTTTCTATGTCTGGATAAATGGAGAACGGGTAGGGTATAGCCAGGGAAGTATGGAACCGAGTGAATTCAATATTACAAACTACTTGCATGCCGGAGAGAATCAGATCGCACTGGAGGTTTACCGGTATAGTGACGGCTCTTATCTTGAAGATCAGGACTTCTGGCGTTTTGGTGGTATCCACCGCAGCATCCATTTGCTGCACACACCCGATATCCGTATCCGTGATTATGCAGTGCGGACTCTTCCGGTTTCTACGGACTATCAGGATTTCATCTTGCAGATAGATCCTCAATTCAGCGTTTACCGAGGGATGACCGGAAAAGGAACTACCCTGCAGGGAGTATTGAAAGATGCTTCCGGACGAGAAATCGCGACACTGAAAGGGGATGTGGAAGATATACTCGACCTGGAACATAAAGCGGGCAGGATGAACGAATGGTATCCTCAACGTGGTCCCCGTAAATTGGGACGTATGTCGGCAACGATAAAATCTCCGAAAAGGTGGACTGCTGAAACCCCTTATTTGTATAAACTGCACCTGACTCTGCTGACTGCCGAAGGTGAAGTAATAGAGCAGGTAGAACAAGCTGTCGGTTTCCGTTCAGTGGAAATACGAAACGGACAACTGCTGGTTAATGGCGCACCGGTTCGTTTCCGTGGGGTGAACCGCCATGAACACGATCCCCGTACGGCTCGTGTCATGAGCGAAGAACGTATGTTGCAGGATATTCTTCTGATGAAGCAAGCTAATATTAATGCGGTGCGAACCAGTCATTATCCCAATGTCAGCCGCTGGTATGAGCTTTGTGACAGTCTGGGGCTTTATGTAATGGATGAGGCTGACATTGAGGAGCATGGTTTGCGCGGAACCTTAGCCAGCACTCCCGATTGGCATGCCGCATTTCTGGACCGTGCCGTGCGGATGGCAGAACGGGATAAAAATCATCCAAGCATTGTAATGTGGAGTATGGGTAATGAGAGTGGTTATGGTCCGAATTTTGCCGCTATTTCAGCTTGGCTGCATGACTTCGATCCGACACGTCCCGTGCATTATGAAGGTGCACAGGGAGCCGGCGGTGAACCTGATCCGAAGACGGTAGATGTAATCAGTCGTTTCTATACCCGGGTAAAACAGGAGTATCTGAATCCCGGCATTGCCGAGGGAGAAGATAAGGAACGTGCGGAAAATGCACGTTGGGAGCGGCTGTTGGAAATTGCGGAACGTACCAATGACAACCGTCCCGTGATGACGAGTGAATACGCTCACTCCATGGGAAATGCTCTGGGGAATTTCAAGGAATATTGGGACGAGATATACAGTAATCCCCGTATGCTGGGCGGATTTATCTGGGATTGGGTAGATCAGGGTATCTACAAGACGTTACCCGATGGACGTATCATGGTAGCTTACGGTGGTGATTTTGGTGATAAACCGAATCTGAAGGCTTTTTGCTTCAATGGTCTGTTGATGAGTGACCGCGAAACAACTCCTAAATATTGGGAGATGAAGAAAGTATACTCACCCGTGGAGTTGAGAGTGGAGAGTGGAGAGCTGAGAGTGACGAATAGGAATCATCATACGGATTTGTCCCAATATCGCTGTTTGTGGACGTTGTCCATAGATGGGAAGCAGAAGGATCAAGGAGAAATAACATTGCCCGAGGTAGCTCCCGGAGAAAGTGAAACGATCCCTTTACCTGTTTCCATAGCCGGCAAGAAAGCTTCGGCAAAGGCTACTTCTGACCTGCGTCTCACGATAAGCTTCATCTTGAAGCGGGATGCTCTTTGGGCGAAAGCCGGGCATGAAGTGGCATGGGAACAGTTCTGCATTCAGGAAGGCGCATTATTGTCTTCCAAACTTGAGAATAGAGGGAGACTGAAGGTAAGGGCAGATGAAGAACATTTATCCATCAGTGGGAGCGGCTTTTCTATTCAATGGGAGAAAAACGCAACCGGGAGCCTGACTTCCCTTACTTATCATGGAAAAGAAATGCTGGCTCATCCGGCTGATTTTCCTCTTCAACCTGTAACGCAGGCCTTCCGTGCACCGACAGATAATGATAAGAGTTTTGGCAACTGGTTGGCTAAAGACTGGAGCTTGCATCAAATGGATAATCCTCGTATCAGTCTGGACTCTTTTAAGCATGAAGTCCGTGAGGACGGAGCGGTCATTGTCCGTGTTCAAACCAGGAATCGCTATAAAGAAGGTGCAATCGTGACAACGTCTCTCTATACCATCCTTTCCGATGGAACCATAGACTTGAAAACTACTTTCCAACCGCAGGGAATTCTGCCCGAACTACCCCGTTTGGGAATAGCATTCTGCCTTTCATCCGATTATAATACTTTTATCTGGCAAGGGCGTGGTCCGCAGGATAATTATCCTGACCGTAAGACTTCCGCTGCTGTCGGACTTTGGAAAGGATCGGTTGCCGACCAGTATATGCATTATCCCCGTCCGCAAGATAGTGGAAATAAGGAAGAAGTGTGTCTCCTTATGCTGACCGACAGGCATGGCAAAGGTATTCGTGTCGATGCTGTGGAAGATGTCTTTTCTGCTTCTGCCCTGCACTATACCGCACAGGATTTATATAAAGAAACGCATGACTGTAATCTGAAACCCCGCCCCGAGGTTATCCTGAGCCTGGATGCCGCCGTACTTGGATTGGGTAACAGCAGTTGCGGACCGGGCGTACTGAAGAAGTATGCCATTGATAAGAAGGAACATACCTTGCATATACGGATTGCTAGTACCGCCCCGGTATCAGTAACTAAGAATAACTAACACAATAATGAAAGTAACAATGAGAAACGTAACCACTTTATTATCAACCTTGGCATTAGCCACCACCCTGACTGCCCAGACACTTCCGCAGACAGAGCGGCAATACCTCTCCGGCCACGGATGCGACGACACAGTAGAATGGGACTTTTTCTGTACCGACGGACGTAACTCCGGTCGATGGACGAAAATAGGCGTCCCCTCTTGCTGGGAGTTGCAGGGTTTTGGTACCTATCAGTATGGAATCAGTTTTTATGGTAAAGCCTTTCCCGAAGGCATTGCCGGTGAGAAAGGAATGTATAAATATGAGTTTGAAGTTCCCGAGGAATTTCGTGGCAAGCAGGTCAGCCTTGTGTTCGAAGCATCTATGACCGATACGGAAGTTAAGGTTAACGGACGTAAGGCAGGATCGAAACACCAGGGAGCCTTCTATCGCTTTTCATATAATGTCACGGATTTACTGAAATATGGCAAGAAGAATCAGCTGGAAGTAACAGTTTCCAAAGAGAGCGAGAATGCCAGTGTGAACCTTGCCGAACGGCGCGCCGATTATTGGAACTTTGGCGGTATCTTCCGCCCGGTATTTCTGGAAGTAAAACCTGCCGTCAATCTCCGTCATATTGCTATTGATGCACAAATGGACGGATCATTCCGTGCCAATTGCTACACGAATATCTCCGGTGACGGAATGAGTATCCGTGCACAGATTTTGGACGGTAAAGGGAAGAAACTGGCAGATACCACCGTACCCCTAAAAGCCGGAAGCGACTGGACTACTTTACAATTGAACGTTTCTGCCCCTGCCTTATGGACGGCAGAAACTCCGAATCTTTATAAAGCTCAATTTTCACTGTTGGATAAAGGAGGTAAAATCCTGCATCATGAGACCGAGACATTCGGTTTCCGTACTATCGAAGTTCGTGAAAGTGACGGATTGTACGTGAACGGGGTGCGTATCAACGTGCGTGGTGTCAACCGTCATAGTTTCCGTCCCGAAAGCGGTCGTACCCTAAGTAAAGCGAAGAATATTGAAGATGTACTTCTGATGAAGGGCATGAATATGAATTCTGTCCGTCTGAGCCACTATCCGGCGGACCCGGAATTTCTGGAAGCATGCGACTCTCTGGGACTCTATGTTATGGATGAACTGGGTGGCTGGCATGGCAAGTACGACACCCCTACGGGAGTACGTCTGATTGAAGGCATGATAGAACGTGATGTGAACCATCCGTCCATTATCTGGTGGAGCAATGGTAATGAAAAAGGCTGGAACATTGAACTGGACGGAGAATTCCATAAATACGATCCACAGAAACGCCCGGTCATCCATCCGCAAGGTAACTTCTCCGGTTTCGAAACCATGCACTATCGTTCGTATGGAGAAAGCCAGAACTACATGCGCCTGCCGGAAATCTTTATGCCTACTGAATTCCTGCATGGTTTGTACGACGGAGGTCATGGTGCCGGCCTGTATGATTACTGGGAAATGATGCGTAAACATCCGCGTTGTATCGGTGGTTTCCTGTGGGTATTGGCGGATGAAGGCGTGAAGCGCGTGGATATGGACGGGTTCATAGACAATCAGGGAAATTTCGGAGCTGACGGAATTGTAGGCCCTCACCATGAAAAGGAAGGCAGCTATTACACTATCAAGCAGCTATGGAGCCCGGTGCAGGTTATGAATACCGCTATCGACCGGAATTTCGACGGTAAACTCTCTGTGGAGAACCGTTATGATTATCTGAACCTGAACACCTGTCGTTTTATCTGGCAGCAAGTGAAGTTCCCGTCGGTAACGGATGCTTCCAATACAACTACACGAATTCTGAAACAAGGTGAAGTGCAAGGAAGCGATGTAGCAGCCCATGGAGTGGGAGTGGTGGATATCAAGACTTCTATTCTTCCCGAAGCGGATGCTCTTTTCCTGACAGTTATAGATAAATATGGGTATGAACTTTGGCGCTGGACTTTCCCCGTAGATAAACTGAATCGGGAAACAGAACAGTTTTCTGCATCATCCGGCCGTGCATCCTATACGGAAACAGAAAAAGGTATTACGGTAAAAGCAAACGGGCGTACTTTTGTCTTTTCAAAGAAAGACGGGCAGTTGAAAGATGTATCCGTCAATAACCGTAAGATTAGTTTTGCTAACGGTCCCCGTTTTATCGGTGCACGTCGTGCAGACCGTTCCCTGGATCAGTTCTATAATCATGATGACGAAAAAGCCAAGGCAAAGGACCGTACTTACAGTGAATTTACCGATGCGGCAGTCTTCACGAAACTGGATGTGAAAGAAGAGGGGGGGAATCTGATCCTCACCGCTAATTATAAACTGGGTAATTTAGACAAAGCTCAGTGGACAATTCATCCGGACGGCATGGCTACTCTTGATTATACCTACAACTTCTCCGGTGTGGTAGACCTGATGGGTATTTGCTTTGATTACCCTGAAGAACAAGTACTCAGCAAGCGTTGGTTGGGAGCAGGTCCGTATCGTGTATGGCAGAATCGTATTCATGGCGCGCAGTATGATATCTGGGAGAATGATTATAACGATCCTATTCCGGGTGAGACATTCACCTATCCTGAATTCAAGGGATATTTTGGTAGTGTTTCCTGGATGAGTATTCGCACGAAAGAGGGAACCATCAGCCTGACGAATGAAACACCTGATTTCTATATCGGAGTATATCAACCCCGTGATGGTCGTGACCGGTTACTGTATACACTTCCCGAAAGCGGAATTTCTGTTTTGAATGTAATTCCTCCGGTGCGTAATAAAGTAAATTCTACGGACTTGTGCGGTCCTTCTTCACAACCAAAATGGGTGGATGGCCCGCAAACGGGACGCCTTGTTCTCCGGTTTGAATAAGACTTTGTAATTCCGGTTCAGGCGGAAAGAGATCAGCTCTTTGTCCTGAACCGGTAAGTAATATCATTCATTTCTCCTTGTACAATCTTGTAAAGCCGCTGGTTGGTTTGTTCAGACTTCAATCCACCGCGGCTTTCTACGTAAGGCCCAAGTTTTATGTATTGGAAGTTCCGTATCGGGAATCCGTCAGGCAGTTCCTGCTTACCGGAATACCAAGCCACTTTAACCGGGGCAATCTGCTGTTGCTGTAGAAAATTGGCAAAATACGCTACATCATAAGGATCTGCATCTCCACCCATAAAACAGACGCATGTAACAGCCTTTCCATACTTTTGTAAAAGTACGGAAAGGTTTTCTTCTGTCAGTGCTTCTCCGACATTTTGTTGCAGATAGGGACTATGGCAACCTTTACACCTGTTCGGACAGTTCGAAAGGTTGATTGCCAATGTCACCTCATCCGGTATCTCCTGAAAAACAATGTCGTAATCAGTGTACTTCAGCATAATATCTTCGGGCAGCCTCCTTTTGCCGGGCTTGAGAGAAATTGCTGATTCGTTTCATGTAGCCGATAACGCGGGTCAGATAATCCACGTTCTGGCTATGACATTCCGGACACTCTTTCAAGTATCTTTTGTCAATGTGGTTGCATTCGTTGCAGACCGTGTTAGGTATATTGAAAGTAAAGTAATTGCAGCCCTCAGTGGCGGCTACCCGAAGTAATTGCCTGTATTGCTCTTTGCTTAAGTGCTCTTCCAGATTCATGTGGAGTGCCGAACCACCCGTCAGATGCTCTATATACCTGTGTCCATGCATACGGAACTTATCGATGACGTTCAGTGACTCATCCTCTACGATGTAGAAATAGCTGTTATAGCACTCGCGGAATGTCTGGAAACCGGCTTCTTTGTCCCATTTGGCATGTTTCACGCCTACATTCTCGGCCGGTATCATTTCGCAGTTAAAGAGTATATCTTTCGTTCGATATTTCTTATTGTATTTTTCAACTATTCCCAGAATCTCCTGCACAAAAGCTTCATATTTAGGATTATCGTTGATTTCAATTCCCATGAATTGAGCGGCTTCCACCAGCCCGTTTACACCGATTGTCAGATATTGGCGTCCCATATTGATGTATCCGGCATCGAACAAAGGCAACATTCCTTTGCTTTGCAGATGCTTTAAGTTTTCGTTATAGGCCAGTTGTACCTTGTGTACCAGATCTACTACCTCTTCAAGGAAGAAATGATAAAGCAATCCGGATTTCACTGCATGCTGGATGCAACGGTTCAGGTTGATAGTCAACACACTTTTTGATCCGGTAGATACGCCGCCTGCACCCAGGGTGTAACTAAATCCGTTATCCTGTATTTCATTACGTAAGCGGCAACAACTACTTAACGAGTCGGCATTATCACTCATATATGTAAAGAAAGAGTGTCCTTCCGCATACATTTCGGCCGTGAAGTCACCGTATTCCTTATCCAGTACATCTCCGTCTTTGGTCAGTAAAGCCATTGTCTCTACGGGGAAAGTAAGAACGGCTTTGGTGCGTTCCTTATTGAACCACTTCATGAAACGCTTCTGCAACCAGCTCAATGATTCCCAATGGGGAGCGTTTCCGTCCGGGAAGACGAAATGTTCGAAAAGGCTATTGAAATAATATTGATCATAGTAAGCTACATTCCAGAATACTGCCTGAAAATTCCGTGCCCCCGTAGGTTGATTGATGGAATATACGATCTGTTCAAAACAATCGGTGATTATTTTATCTATGGTCCTTTGTTTGGAGGAAAGGTCGGCAAGTTGTTCCGGATGTTTATAGTAATCCTCTCCGTATTCTTTTTCTATGAAATAATTCATATACATCAGAAATTCCGGTGTGGCACAGGCGCCGCTGAGCATACTCGATACGATAAATACCATATTGATGAATCCTCCGCAGAAAGACTTCAGATTGGTGGGTGCCGTGGAGTTACCGCCTACGGATGCGGTTCCGCTGATCAGCCACGGATACATGGTGATGCTTGCGCAATAATTGGCAAGATTGGTTTCATCATTCTTATATATGAAGTGTTGGTTCAGCAATTCGATGTAGCGGTCTGAAAGTTCCTTGCCGTACATGTCCTTCAGACGGTCAGTCAGCAAACGGCGGTTCAGACGGATGAAGTTCGATTTGGGGAGCTCGCCTATCAGTGTGGCTATATTTTTATTTTCCACATTGGCGTTAGCGTCATACTTGCTACCGGTGGCAGGGTTGGAGGCATCGCAGTAATCCATCAGGAAACGGAGCTTGTCACGTACTTCCCGGTCTTCCAGATGTTTCTGTCTGTATAGCATGAACGCTTTTGCTACACTGTAATAGTGTTCAGCCATCAGTGCAATTTCTACCTGGTTCTGTATATCTTCTACACTGGTTCCATCACTGATGTTCACGCGGCTGAGTATGTTGGTGATCACATCTTGTGTGGCAAAACTGCCGACAGATAAAAATGCTTTACTAATTGCGTTCTTGATCTTGTCAAGTGAAAACGCTTCTTTTTTCCCATCTCTTTTGACGATGAAAGTCTCCGAATTGATCATACCTGTAATTTAAGATTTAACAAATAAATATTCTTTGTTTAGTTAGCTATACTAAATCAAACGACAAAATAAGGAGAGTAAGTAATAAAATGAATCTTGGAGGATGCATTCTATCGCTTTTCACCCGAAAGCCTGAATGATTACAGATATCGGCAGGTCTTCTGACTTGTTTCCGTTGTGGCGCCTTCCCGGTCTTTGCAGGACCAGTGGCTAAAGAGTGCCACAATCTTTTCTCCACATGGTAGGGAGATGAAACTTACAGCTACGGGGATAGTCCCTGATTTTCACAGGATTCCCTTTTAATTCCATTTCACGCTTGCGGTGATTTGGAAACCGTTATCGCTGACAAAGTTAGAAATATTTTTTGTTCTAAAAAGCATCTCCAATGATAATTTCCACTATCTTTGCCCCGAATTGGTTTCGGATGAACATTTCTGTCATTTGGATTAAAAGGGAATCGGGTGTAAATCCCGGACAGTCCCGCTGCTGTGAAGCTCTATAACTTTCTTGATAAATACTTTAGCCACTGGCTGTGAATTGGAGGCCGGGAAGGAATCAGAAAGGGAGTCAGTCAGAAGACCTGCCATTCGTTAAAGTCTGTTGCTACTCGTGGGATTAGGGGAACAGTACGAACGTATAATTGTTTTAATTTAATTAATGCGAAAGGGATGCCTATGAAAAAGGTATGTCCGCGTTGTGGTGCAACCTTTGAGTGTATGCACGATCGGATTTTGTCATGCCATTGCGCTACGGTACGACTGAATGAGCAGCAACGTGCTTATTTGCAAAAGAATTACCCGGGCTGTTTATGTCATGACTGTCTGACGGCAGTCAAAGAGGGTATCGTTATGGATGTATGTGATGCACCCCTTTGTGATAAACAGAAGAACAATGATAAAAAAAGTATTGATTGCCAATAGAGGCGAGATTGCTGTACGTGTAATGCGTTCCTGCAAAGAGATGGGAATACGTACAGTAGCTGTCTATTCGGAAGCGGACCGTGCAGCAAAACACGTCATGTATGCCGATGAAGCCTGTCTGATAGGTCCGGCAGCTTCCAGAGACAGTTATTTGAATATAGAGAATATAATTCGTGCTGCCCGGCAGCATGAAGCGGATGCCATCCATCCCGGATATGGTTTCTTATCTGAAAATGCCGACTTTGCCCGTCGTTGCAAAGAAGAAGGCATTATTTTTATCGGGCCCTCTGCCGAAACAATGGAAGCGATGGGCGATAAAATCTCAGCCCGTAAACACATGATTGCAGCCGGAGTACCGGTAGTTCCCGGTACGGAACAACCCTTGCAGAGTGCCGGGGAGGCTGTGATGATATGTAATAAGATCGGCTATCCCGTGATGCTGAAAGCCTCTATGGGTGGTGGCGGAAAAGGTATGCGACTGATACATAGTGAGGATGAAGTAGTTGAAGCTTATAATACCGCCCGTTCGGAGTCTATGTCTGCTTTTGGTGACGATACGGTATATCTGGAGAAATTTGTGGAGGAACCCCATCATATTGAATTTCAGGTATTGGGTGATAATCATGGCAATGTGATTCATTTATTTGATCGCGAATGTTCTGTTCAGCGTAGAAATCAAAAGATTGTGGAGGAAAGTCCGTCTCCCTTCCTCACTCCGGAATTACGCAGAGAGATGGGAGAGAAGGCTGTAGCTGCCGCCAAAGCAGTGAACTATTCGGGTGCAGGGACTATCGAATTTCTGGTGGATAAGCACCGTCATTTCTATTTTCTGGAAATGAACACCCGTTTGCAAGTGGAACATCCCATTACGGAAGAAGTGGTGGGTGTGGACTTGGTGAAAGAACAGATCATGATTGCATCCGGTTATCCGTTGCATCTTAAACAGGAAGACTTGTTTCAGCGGGGACATGCTATCGAATGTCGTATCTGTGCGGAAGATACGGAGAATAATTTCATGCCGTCTCCGGGAATCATTAAGTTATTGGCTGAACCGAACGGTATCGGTGTCCGAATCGATAGCTATGTTTACGAAGGGTATGAGATTCCTATTTATTATGATCCCATGATCGGAAAACTGATCGTATGGGCCACCAATCGGCAGTATGCCATTGAGCGTATGCGCCGTGTGCTGTATGAGTATAAAATTACCGGATTGAAGACGAATCTTACTTATCTGAAGCGCATCATGCACAACCCCGATTTCGTAAAGGGAGAATACAACACGCTGTTTATCGAGAAAAACTCGCGTATGTTGCAGCGTCCTAACAGTAATAATGAAGAAATTGAGAATATTGCCATGATTGCCGCTTATATAGATTACCTGATGAACCTGGAAGAGAATTCTTCCACGCAGTCGTCTGATGGTCGTCCTATCAGTCGCTGGCGTGAGTTCGGTTTGCAAAAAGGAGTTTTACGTATTTAAAGAGGGAGGAAGTAGTTAATGGAAATACATATTGGAAACCGCGTTGCCGACGTGACGTTGGTCAGTAAAGAAGATAATAAAGTCCGGTTGAATGTTGATGGAAGAATCTACGATGTGGATATTGCCATGGCAGAAAACGGCAGCTGCTCCATCTTACACGACGGAAATTCTTACAATACGGAAGTCATCCGCGGTGAAGGAGGAAAAAGCTATGATGTGAATTTGTTCTATCGCTCTTATCATGTGGATATAGCAGATACCCAGGTGAAATACTTGCGTATGCGAAAAGGAGGAGAAGAGAGACAGGACGATAAGATTATTGCTCCGATGCCGGGTAAGGTTATGAAGATTCCTGTAAAGAAAGGGGACCGTTTGTCGGCGGGAGATATTGTAGTGGTGCTTGAAGCTATGAAAATGCAAAGCAACTATAAGGTCAATTCGGACTGTGTAGTGAGAGAAATCTTGGTGGCGGAAGGTGATTCAGTGAGCAGTAACCAGATTTTAATGACATTGGATATTATAAATGAAGAATAAGTATGGAAAGGACAGAAATATATAATCAGTTTGAAGAACTTAATAAGCGTGCCTCGCAGGGTGGAGGCATTGATAAGATAGAAAAACAACATGCTGCCGGGCGGATGACCGCACGCGAACGCATAGAAGCCTTGCTGGATAAAGGGACATTCAATGAGTTGGACAAGTTTGTAAATCACCGTTGCACCAATTTCGGAATGGAGAAAAAACAAATTCCAGGTGATGGCATGGTGACTGGTTACGGCAAGATTGACGGTCGTCCGGTATTTGTGTACGCCTATGACTTTACGGTGCATGGTGGTTCTTTGAGTGAAACTAATGCAGCGAAAATAGTGAAAGTACAGCAACTGGCACTCAAAAATGGTGCTCCGGTTATTGCTCTGAATGACTCGGGAGGTGCCCGTATTCAGGAAGGTGTCGGCAGTTTGTCAGGATATGCTTCTATTTTCTATCAGAATACGATTGCTTCCGGGGTGATCCCTCAAATCTCAGCTATTCTGGGTCCATGTGCCGGCGGTGCCTGTTATTCACCTGCATTGACGGATTTTATTTTTATGGTGAAAGAGAAAAGTCATATGTTCATCACAGGGCCGGATGTAGTGAAAACGGTTACGCATGAAGAAGTGGACAAGGAAGAGCTGGGTGGAGCCTATGCACATAGCAGTAAGAGTGGCGTTACTCACTTCATGTGTAACACTGAAGAAGAAACCATGCTGGCCATACGCGAATTGCTCAGCTTCCTGCCTTCCAATAATATGGAGGATGCTCCGCTTATTCCTTGTACGGATGATGCCAGACGTCAGTCAGAAGAGCTTCAAACTGTGATTCCGGAAGACCCGAACATTCCTTATGACATTAAAGATATTATAGAGCCTGTTATGGATAACCAATATTTCTTTGAAGTGATGCCTCATTTTGCAAAGAATATTGTGGTGGGTTTCGCCCGTCTGAATGGTCGTTCGGTAGGAGTTGTAGCCAATCAGCCGGCTTATCTGGCTGGTGTGCTGGATATAGATGCTTCCGATAAGGCTGCACGTTTCATCCGTTTTTGCGACTGCTTCAACATTCCGTTGATTACCTTCGAAGATGTACCGGGTTTCCTGCCTGGCGTGACGCAGGAGCATAATGGCATCATTCGTCACGGGGCAAAAATCGTCTATGCTTATGCAGAAGCTACTGTCCCTAAAATTACCCTGATAACCCGTAAGGCTTATGGCGGTGCGTACATCGTGATGTCCAGCAAACAGACAGGGGCAGACATCAATCTGGCCTATCCGCAGGCAGAAATAGCTGTAATGGGAGCCGAAGGTGCTGTGAATATATTATATAGAAATGTTACACCGGAAGAAAAATCCGGTCTGATCCAGGAATATGAATTTAAGTTTTCTAATCCGTATAGGGCTGCCGAGCGTGGTTTTATTGATGAGATTATCATGCCTCGTGATACCCGGTATAAGCTGATTCAGGCGTTAGAAATGACGCATAACAAGAGTCAGAGCAACCCACCTAAAAAGCACGGCAATATGCCACTATGATTTAGTTATGTTTCAATGTGTGCGTCTCCCCGTAGAAGTGATTTCTCCGGGGAGACTTTAAACGGATTATATGAAGAAAAAATTATATATGCTTTAATTTATGGAACTATTGAAGAACCTTTTTGAAGGATACCCTGATCTTTGGGGTGGAGGAGTGGCTCATTCCGTACTGATCCTTTCACTTGTGATAGCATTTGGCATTATGCTGGCTAAAATCAAAGTGGCGGGAGTTTCATTAGGTATCACATGGATACTTTTTGTGGGTATTGTATTCGGGCATTTTGATATGACTCTGAATGAACACTTGCTTCATTTTATGAAAGAGTTCGGTCTGATCTTGTTTGTTTACTCCATAGGGCTACAAGTGGGACCCGGTTTCTTTTCTGCTTTCAAAAAAGGCGGACTTACCTTGAATCTGTTGGCTATGCTGGTCGTTTTTCTGGGAGTAGTCATCACGATTATATTACATTTTGTCACGGGTACGCCTATCACTACTATGGTCGGTATCCTTTCCGGTGCGGTAACAAATACTCCGGGACTTGGAGCTGCCCAGCAGGCAAACAGTGATTTGAACGGAATAGATGCCCCTGAGATAGCATTGGGATATGCGGTTGCTTATCCACTGGGTGTAGTCGGCATTATCTTGTCATTGATAGCCTTGAAATATATTTTGCGTATCAATACCAAGACAGAAGAGGCGGAAGCTGAACGTGGACTGGGACACATACAGGAACTCACTGTGCGTCCTATTTCGTTTGAAATCCGTAATGAAGCTATCGACGGAAAAAAGATAAAAGATATACGTCCGCTGATGAACCGTGATTTTGTGATTTCGCGTGTACAGTATCATGACGGGCAAGGAACGGAATTGGCTAATTCAGATACGGTATTGCATCTGAATGATAAAATTTTGGTTATCTCTACCCCTAAAGATATTGAAGCTATTAGCGTCTTCTTCGGTAAGCAGATTGATATGCAATGGGAGCAATTGGACAAGAAACTGATTTCCCGTCGTATCTTGATAACGAAACCTGAACTGAATGGAAAGATGCTTTCCCAATTGAAGATACGTAATAATTTCGGAGCCAGTATTACCCGGGTGAATCGTTCGGGAGTAGACTTGGTTGCTGCTCCGCAATTACAATTGCAGATGGGCGACCGTGTTACTATTGTTGGTAGCGAGCTGGCGGTCAGTCATGCGGAAAAAGTATTGGGAAATTCAATGAAACGCTTGGATCATCCTAATCTGATACCTATATTCTTGGGGATAGCGTTAGGATGTATCCTGGGTAGTACGCCTTTTGTATTTCCGGGTATTCCCCAGCCGGTAAAGTTAGGATTGGCGGGTGGACCTCTTATTGTTTCCATTCTGATCAGTCGCTTCGGTCCTCAGTACAAAATGATTACTTATACTACCATGAGTGCCAATCTGATGCTGCGTGAGATAGGAATTTCCCTTTTCCTGGCTTGTGTGGGATTGGGTGCCGGTAAAGGATTTGTGGAAACGGTGATTTATGACGGTGGATATGTCTGGGTAGGTTATGGTGTTATTATAACTATTGTTCCTTTGCTGATAGCCGGGCTTGTCGGACGATACGTCTTTAAATTAAACTATTATACGTTGATCGGAGTATTGGGTGGCTCAACCACGAATCCGCCCGCGTTGGCGTATTCCAATGATCTGACTTCGTGTGATGCTCCTGCGGTGGGATATGCCACTGTTTATCCGCTTACCATGTTTTTACGTGTGCTTACTGCACAAATACTGATACTTGCATTAGCTTAATTCCTAAACTTTAATTGAATCAAACATTTTCTCTTTTAGCTTGTTCTTTACTCCCCGTAAGATTATCTTTGCGGGGAGTTTTTTTATGTGAAAGAAAAAATGTAGTAACCAAGATGTATACAAATAAAGTAAAGAGAATAGCTGCCGTTCATGACTTGTCTGGTTTTGGGCGTGTATCCCTTACGGTTGTAATTCCGATTTTGTCTTCCATGGGCTTTCAGGTTTGCCCTTTACCTACGGCTGTGCTCTCCAGTCATACGCAATATCCGGAGTTTTCTATTCTTGACCTGACGGATGAAATGCCTCGAATTATTGCCGAATGGAAAAAGCTGGATGTACAGTTTGATGCTTTCTATACAGGATATCTCGGAGCTCCGCGTCAGGTACAGATTGTTTCGGATTTTATTGATGACTTCCGCCAGCCGGACAGCTTGGTGGTAGTTGACCCCGTATTGGGAGATAATGGACGGCTATACACAAACTTTGATGAATCAATGATTCGCGAAATGCGTCACCTGGCAACGAAGGCGGATGTGATCACCCCAAATCTCACTGAACTTTTTTATCTGATGGACAAGCCTTATAAAGCAGATAATACGGATGAAGAATTGAAATCTTACCTTCGTCTTTTGTCTGATGCAGGCCCTCAGGTGGTTATTATAACCAGCGTTCCTGTTCATGAAGAGAGTCACAAAACCTCGGTATATGCTTATAATCGGGTAGGGGATCGATACTGGAAAATTACTTGTCCGTATTTGCCGGCCCATTATCCGGGAACCGGGGATACTTTTACAAGTGTCATAACCGGTGCTTTATTGCAAGGGGATAGTCTTCCTATTGCTTTGGACCGTGCCACGCAATTCATTCTTCAGGGCATTCGCGCTACTTTTGGGTATGAGTACGACAATCGGGAGGGTATTTTACTGGAAAAAGTACTGCACAATCTGGATATGCCTATCCAAAGCGCCAGCTACGAATTGATTTAAAATGTAGTTATGTTACTCGTTGGCGGAATTTATTTCTTTTTTGGGGTTATGAATTAATTCATTACTATACCGAAATGAATAAATTCCGCCAACAGGTTTATGTTATTTGTTTGGAAGTGACGCTTTTAATAAGATAGGTACTTCTGCCGGTTCATTTGCCACTTGTATTCCAGCTGCCGTCAGTGCTGCAATCTTTTCCTCGGCAGAGCCGGAATTACCGGAAATAATGGCACCTGCATGTCCCATTTGCTTTCCCGGAGGTGCAGATTGTCCGGCAATAAAAGCTACGACAGGTTTTGTTACGTGTTTCTTTATATATTCAGCCGCCAGTTCTTCTGCGTTTCCACCAATCTCACCGATCATGACGATGGATTCCGTATCCTTATCATTTTGGAACATTTCCAATAGTTCACGGAAGTAAAGTCCTACTACGGGATCACCTCCCATGCCAATAGCGGTAGATTGGCCCATGCCGTTGGCTGTAAGATGGTAAACAATCTCGTAAGTCAATGTTCCGCTACGGCTGATCACTCCGACATTTCCTTTTTTAAAAACGTTGCCGGGTAAGATTCCGGCCAGGCTCTTTTCCGGAGAAATTAAACCGGGGCAGTTCGGCCCGATCAGCATGGCTCCTTTCAGTTGAGTGAAGCGATACGCTTTGATTACATCGAGGGTAGGGATACCTTCGGAGATACAGATAATCAGTTTGATTCCGGCATCTGTGGCTTCCATGATAGCATCTGCCGCATAGCTGGCGGGAACAAAAAGAATGGAGGCATTGGCCTGCGTCTTTTCCACTGCCTCGTACATGGTGTTGAAAACGGGAAGCCCGTCTACGGTGCTGCCTCCTTTTCCGGGAGACGTACCACCTACCACATTCGTACCGTATTCTTTCATTTTCACAGCATGAAAATGTCCGTCTCTGCCCGTAATACCTTGTACCAACAGGCGGGTCGATTTATCAATAAGTATGCTCATAATATTTCTCCTTTCACAGATTTTACTACCATCAGGGTGGCTTCATTCATGGTTTCCGCTACCTGAAAGCGGTTACTGTCTTTTAATAGTTTCCTGCCGATATTTTCATTGGTTCCCGTCAGTCTTACAATGACAGGAATTTCCGTTTGTAATTGGTCGAAAGCCTGTATCAATCCTATAGCCACATCGTCGCAACGAGTGATGCCGCCAAATATATTGATGAAGACCGCTTTTACTTTCGAATCATTCAGCAGTATTTTCATGGCTTCAATCACCTTCACGGGGTTTGAACTCCCACCGATATCCAGGAAATTGGCAGGTGAACCGCCATATAACTTAATCATGTCCATGGTAGTCATTGCCAGTCCGGCGCCGTTTACCATGCAACCGATGTCTCCGTCCATACGTACATAGCTGAATCCTCTTTCTTTGGCTGTAGTTTCGAGTTGTTCCTCCGGTGTAGGTTCGAAAAGAGCATGTATATCGGGGTGGCGGTAAAGAGCGTTATCATCGAACACCATCTTGGCATCAATGGCTGTAAGGGTACCTTTAGCCGTCAACACTAACGGGTTGATTTCAGCAAGCGATGCATCGTTTTCCATGAAGGCTTTATAGAGATTCTGAAGGATGGAAGTCATACGCCTGGCTTGTTCCGCCTGGTCAAAAAGCATGAATGCAAAACTCTGTGCCAGATATTGAGGCAATCCTATCAACGGGTCGATATTATAGCGAATGATTTTCTCCGGAGTGTTGCGGGCTACTTCTTCAATATCCATTCCTCCTGCCGCGCTCATGATAAGCACTACTGAACGCGTGTTGCGGTCAATGGTAAAACTGACATAATATTCAACTGCGATATCTACAGCTTCGCTGATTAAAATTCGGGTTACAGGAAAACCTTTGATGGTCATTTTCAGAATTTCCCGGGCGTGCTGTCTTACCAGTTCTTCATTGTCGGCCAGTTTTATGCCTCCTGCCTTTCCTCGTCCACCGGTCAACACTTGTGCTTTCACAACTACTTTGTCCACTTCTAACTGCCGGAAAGCTTTTACGGCTTCATCGGGCGTATTGCATAACACATGTCGTTCTACCGGAATTCCATACTGGGAGAAGATTTCCTTTGCTTGATATTCATGTACTTTCATGGATCATGGATTATAGATTAGTATATGTCTCTAACAAATAAGATGGCTAAAAAGTTGTCAAATAAGTGATTGAGAACGAAAATAAGAAAAAGGATCGTTTCTGGTGAATGCTATTTGTTATAAGAAAAATATGGTAATAGCGATAAAAAATGACGTGTATTATGAAAAAAACTTGTTTTATACTGTGAACTTTTCTGCCTTTTTGGTTAATTTTGCATATTAATCTCATATTTTAATATTAAACCGTTGGGATTCCTTGTCAGATTCGGAGTCAGGAATCCTTGGATGATAACACACGAACTGTGATGAACAGGAGAAGATTTTATCAACAGAGAAAAACCTCCATGCTGTTTGCCATACTCGTATTTTTTACTCAGGTATGTGTAGCCCAGGCATATAAATATATAAGTATGGAGGATGGTCTGGGCAGTCAGAAAGTTTATCGTATCCTACAAGATTCTTTAGGATATATGTGGTTCCTTACTCAGGAAGGTCCGGACCGTTACAATGGCAAGGAAATCAAACACTATGAATTGACGGATAAGGGACAGAAGCTCAATATGCAGTTTAGCCTGAATTGGCTTTACATGGCTGACGACGGTGTGTTGTGGGGAACTGGACGGAAAGGCCGCATTTTCCGCTATGAGCAGGGCCGGGATCGGTTCGAACAGGTGTATATGCCTCCTTTACCGGAAAAGGGAATCTCTTCGCCGAATATTACATATAGCTATATGGATCATTCCAGACGTATCTGGCTTTGCAGTAAGGAACAAATGGCATTGTTCGATACCCGCACAGGAAAGATATCGCAATTATCATCCAGTATAATCAGTAATGTCACTTCTATTGCCCAGATAGATAGGGAAAACTTCTTCATAGGTACGGAGTCCGGGTTGTATCGGGCGGTATTGGATGAGTCTCGTACGTTACTTTCGTGTACACCGGCATATAATCTTCATGCACCGGTGAGCGAGTTATTCTTTTCAGCTGCTTTGAAGAAATTGTTTGTCGGTACTTTTAAGCAGGGAGTGTGGATTTGTGATCTTGATACTTCTCAGGAAAATCGGTCGGATGAAACCCTTAGTGACGTGAATATCAAACGTATTATACCCTTTGGGGAAAGGGAAATTCTGATAGCTACTGACGGGAAAGGAATCTATCGTATGAATATTGATACATGTTATGCAGTTCCTTATATTGTAGCAGATTATAATATCCATAATGGAATGAATGGCAACAATATAAACGATGTGCATGTAGACCATGAGGGTCGCATCTGGATTGCTAATTATCCCAGTGGAATAACCATCCGCGACAATCGTTACAGCGGTTACCGCTGGACTCGTCATTCGGTTGGAAACCGCCAGTCACTTGTCAATAACCAGGTGCATGATGTCATTGAAGATAGTGAGGGTGACCTTTGGTTCGGTACCAGCAATGGCATAAGTCTATATAGTTCCGCTACGGGGGAATGGCATTCCTTTTTCAGCACTTTTGATCATGAACTGGAAGATAAGAATCATATATTCCTGACGCTTTGTGAAATCTCGCCCGGAATTATTCTGGCAGGTGGTTTTACCTCCGGTCTTTACCAGATAGATAAACGTGCCCTTACGGTTGACTATATTGCTTCTTCTCTTTTTTTTCATTTAGACCTGCGTCCCGATCAGTACATTCGTGACATAAGGAAAGATTCGGAAGGTAATATCTGGTCAGGCGGTTTTTACAATCTGAAATGTTTTGATCTTAAAAGTGGCAAATCCCGCCTGTATTCCGGCTTGAATTCTATTACCTGCATTCGCGAAAAAGACGATTCTTCGATGTGGATTGGCACTTCGGCAGGACTATATTTGCTAGACAAATTTTCCGGAAAATATCGCAGCATCGATATGCCTGTGGAATCTATGCATATCCATGCCTTGTATCAGGGAGACGATGGTGTGTTGTATATAGGTACCAGTGGTTCCGGGCTGGTGCTTTATAATCCCGAAGAAGAGGCCTTCGCTCAGTATTATACAGATAATTGTGCCCTTATTTCCAATAATATCTATACAATTCTTCCTAAACCGGACGGGGATTTATTGCTTAGTACGGAAAATGGAATTGTTCATTTTTCACCTCGTAGAATGTCATTTAATAACTGGACGCGTGAACAGGGGCTTATGAGTGTCTGTTTCAATCCCGGTGCCGGTATTTTGCATAGTAGCGGTCGTTTTGTCTTGGGAAGTAATGATGGGGTCATTGGTTTTCCTTCGGATATGCACATACCGGTCCCAACTTTTTCTCCGATGTTGCTTAGTGATTTGAATATATCCTATCAGCCTGTATATCCTGGTGATGAAGGATCGCCCTTGGAAACGGATATTAACGATACGAAAGTTTTGAAACTTAAATATGAACAGAACACTTTCTCACTGAGGGCTTCCTCCATTAATTACGACTATCCTTCTAATATTTTATACTCCTGGAGATTGGAGGGCTTTTATGATGAATGGACTACGCCTTCTTCCAACGGTCTGATGCGTTTCACCAATATCCCTTCGGGTAAATATATGCTTCATGTACGTTCCGTATCTAACGAAGAAAAGTATAAGAGTTATGAACAGCGCAGTATGTTGATTATCATATCTCCTCCGTTGTGGGCTACTCCGTGGGCTATAGCCGGTTATATTATGTTGGCTGTTCTGGTGTGTGTGATTCTGTTCCGCATCATTACACTGAGGAAACAGAAGAGGATTTCGGAAGAAAAGACACGCTTTTTTATAAATACAGCTCACGACATCCGTACACCTCTGACTCTGATAAAGGCCCCGTTGGAAGAACTACGGAACAAAGATATGGTGAATGAGGAAGGTAAGGGCCATGTGAGCATGGCTCTAAGAAATGTGGATGTTCTTTTACGGCTTATAACAAATCTTATTAATTTTGAACGTATCAATACCTATTCATCACATATGTATATTGCTGAGTATGAATTAGGTAATTATGTGTCAGGCATTTGTGACACATTTCATGCGTATGCAAACATCAAGCATATCAGGTTGACTTACGAAAGTAATTTTCAATACCTGAATGTGTGGTTTGACAGGGATAAGATGGATTCTATCATGAAGAATATCCTGTCGAACGCCATGAAATATACACCGGAAAATGGGAACATATATGTCAGTGCATCAGAATATGAGGATGGTTGGGGCATTGAGGTGAAAGATACCGGAATCGGTATTCCCCGCAATGAACAGAAAGGACTTTTTCATACCTATTTTCGAGGTAGCAATGCCGTCAACTTGAGGGTTAGCGGTAGTGGAATCGGCCTGGCATTGGTGCATAGGCTGGTGCGTTTACATGGTGGAAAAATAACTATAGAGAGTACGGCAGAACAAGGTACACTGGTAAGAATCATTTTTCCTAAGGGGAACAAACATTTTCGTAAAGCCAGTATCATATCTGCAACTCCGGAGCGATCTATCAGCATGCCGGAAGTTGTTACTCCGGCACTTTCTGCCGTTGAGCCCAAGCAGAGTGATGCTTCTTCCCGACGTATCCTCATCGTGGAGGATAATGACGATTTGCGTATTTATCTGGTGAATACACTTGGTGAGGATTATCTGGTGCAGTCCTGTCACAACGGAAAGGAGGCTCTTGAAATCCTATCCGAGTTTAAGCCGGATCTTGTGTTGTCAGATATTATGATGCCGGAAATGTCGGGAGATGAATTGTGTGCCGCCATTAAGGGTAATATTGAAACATCTCATATTCCGGTGCTTCTGTTGACTGCATTGGGTGATGAGAAAAATATGCTGGAAGGACTGAAGATAGGTGCGGATGATTACATGGCGAAACCTTTCAGCATCAGCATATTGAAGGCGAGTATCAACCGTTTGATTACCAATCGGATCTTATTGCATAAGAAGTATGGCAGTTCGGACTTTGAAACTGAAAAATGGCCGAAAGGGTGTCGGGATACACTTGACTGGAAATTCATAGCTTCCGTCAGGGAAAATGTGGAGAAGAACATGGCCGATCCGGATTTTACGGTAGATATGCTTTGTTCGCTTCACCACATGAGCCGCAGTAGTTTCTATAATAAAGTGAAAGCATTGACTGATTGTTCTCCGGCAGATTATGTACGTCTCATCCGTATGCAGTATGCTGCCCGAATGTTGAAAGAAGGCGAACACTCTATTACGGAAATAGCGGATATGACCGGGTTCTGCGATGCAAAATATTTCAGAGAGGTATTCCGGAAGCATTTCGGGGTCAGTCCGAGCGAGTATAGGGGAAAAGGGACGGCAGAAAAAGAAAATTCAGATTTAAAGCAAGATAATGATGGGAGTGTGTCAAAATGAAGTTTAGAATGCAAATTACATGAATTAGACAAATGATTCTTTTTTTATCCTTCTGATAATCAGAACTTATCTGACTTGTTGTTTGCGTAATTCATGTAATTTGCGTTCTTTTATTCTGTTTTGGCACATTCTCTTATATTGCTGCAATGTTTTGTTTGATTGTACTATGGAGTTTTTCTTTCAAGATGTGCACGTCGACCGGTTTAGGTACATAGCCGTTGAATCCGTTCTCCAGAACCTTTTCTTTATCAGAAGAGAAGGAATATGCCGTAACTGCAATGATAGGTATCGTTTTTGAGAATTTCCGTATCTCTCTCGCTGCTTCGTAGCCATCCATTTTGGGCATATTGATATCCATGATGATGACATGCGGCTGAAATTTTCGATATAATTCTATGGCTTCTTCACCATTCCAGGCATGTATCAGATTGTACTCTTTATTAAGAATAGAATCGAATAACAGGTAGTTGTTTTCATTGTCTTCTGCTATTAGGATGACAGGCTTTTGCTGGGGTACTTTTGTGGTAGGATTAACAGCTTCGTGCTGCTTATTCTGTTGTGTAGCAATTTCCTGCTTATACGGTATTGTGAACCAGAATGTGCTTCCTTTGTCTTTACCCTCAGATTCAACTCCGATTCTTCCTTTCATCTTTTCGATAATGTTTTTGCAGATGGAAAGGCCCAGTCCTGTTCCTTGGGTGAAAGTATCCACTTTGGTGAAACGCTCGAATATTTTATTCTGATCCTCCTGTGAGATACCCCGGCCTGTATCTTTTACATAAAAATAGAGTTCTTCTCCACGGATTTCATAACCAAATGTGATACTGCCTGTCGAGGTAAACTTGCTGGCATTGACAAGCAAGTTGATAAGTACTTGTGAAAGTCGGTTACGTTCGGTTTGTACATGGCACTCGGTAACTCCGGGAATAAAATTCAGGACAACATTCGGTTGTAGTCTGCGTCGTACTGTTCTTTCTACATCTCTTGCCAGTCCGTTCAAGTCAACGTTCTGGTAATTGAAATCAAGAGTATTTGCCTCTATTTTCGACAGATCCAGAATGTCGCTGATAAGTTGTAGGAGAAGCTGGTTGTTATTCTCTATGATACTAATGAACTCTTCCCGTTCATGTTCATCCTCAGTGGTGGTCAGCAGGCTGGAGAAACCTATGATGGCATTCAATGGTGTGCGTATTTCGTGGCTCATGTTAGCCAGGAATGCAGACTTTAGCCGCTCGGATTCCAGAGCTTTTTCTCTAGCTGTTACCAGTGCCTTCTCTTGTCTCTTACGTTCTGTAATTAATAGTAGCGAACCTACCAATGATATCGGATTGCCTTGCTCATCGTATTGATCTACTACCGCATTCGTTTCAAGCCAATCTGTAAATTTTCGTCCTTCCACTTCAGTAATGATGCGAAACTCTTCTTTGGCATGTTGTAATTTTCCGGATGCAAGATTCTTGTGTATCTGTTGCATACGTTCCACATCTTCCGGGTGCATTTTCTGAAAGTATTCGGAGGCCTTTATAATGTGCGCCTGGGGAGTGGACCCTTTTTCTTTAGTGAAATTCATGTGGGCCAGTATTTGTTCTGATTCGCAAGTAATCATATCGCTTTTCAGGTTCCAGCGCCAAGGAATGATTCGAGCCACGCTCAAGGTCATTTCCAGTTTCTTATTGATTTCTCGCAATGCGTTTTCCGCTTCATTGCGTGCTGTGATGTCAACTCCGAAGATATCTATGGTATGCTTTTCGGACGACTGGCAGATAATGAATTCATAAAAGGTGTGAGTCGTCTTAAAATAGTGGGTGAAGGTAATCGCTTGTTTTTCTTTGAATACCATTTTTATAAATCGAGGAAGACAGTCAATCTGTGAAAGCGAATTCTTATTCATATCATTCTCCTCATTTGTTGTAAACAAATTATTGAACAAGCTATTGCCGGCTTGGTACTTTATATCTATTGCCTCTCCCTTTTCATCGAAAGCTACTTTTGCCTGGGTATACGATATCGGCATATTGCACACAAGTGTATTATGGGCACTGAACAAGGCTATTTTCTTTCGCTGAAACAAGTATATTATAAATGCGATGACCACAAGTGAAAGAAGCAGGATTGTTCCGCTGATAATCCACCATCTATATTTTTGCCAGAATGTGAGCGGTTTATTCAGGAATATTGTATTTGACGGACAAAGGTCTGCATCAAGGCCATCCAATTTCAGTTGTGCATAGTTGACGAGCGGGTATGACTTTTTACTATATACGAATGGGATGTCACGTAGCTTTTTTCCCTGGAGCATTTGCCCGATAATGTCAGCTAATGATTTCTCTAGTTCTGCTTGGTCATAGAAGTATCCGCCAATGAATCCTGCCTTATTGATATACGCTCCTCTTAACGCAAATACCGGCTGAGGTGAAGATGCCACTAGCTGAAAATCACCGCTGATGAGTGTAGGCGATCCAAACAGGTTTTTACGTTCATAGAACCAGGTAGAAAATAAGATGCTTGTGGTCGGATCATCTGTCAATAAATATTCTTGTAGTTGCTTGCTGTTTTCTTCTTTACCTACCAGGCGTTCGTATTCGATATTCGGATATTCTGATGCGATGTACGAGTGTATGAGTCGGTCCAGTCGTTGATTCTGATAAAGCTCGTCTGCCGCAAATATAATTCTCTTCATTTGAGGCAACATCCGTATCATCATGTCAATGGTTTCTTTATACATATCCGGGGTTTCAATAAAGGTGAAGTTATATTGTTCTCTGATGTCATTCAGAGGTGCTACTTTATTATCCGCCATATTTATAGAGCGTCCTGTGAAGTAATATTCCCGGGGGGCATAGGTATCTTCATTGGCAATCAATATCATTGGAATATCTCCCCATTCTTTCTGAATGCGATCTCTTAAAGTAAAAGCTATACTGCCTATGAGCACCAGATAATCCGGCTTATTCTTTTCATAACGCTGGAAGATTCCTTCTTCCATTTGGTTGTACAATGAGTCATTTCGGATAAATGTACCATTTATATGTACTAAATCGGCACTGACATCTTCTATTGAAGAAGTTTGGAGCATAATAGGGGTTATAAGCGTTTGACTCCATGGGGCTCCTTCATTATAAGAGTTAATAATAAGTAGTCGATGTTGTTTGGGGACTACGGTTGCATGGGCAATGGATAAACTTAAGTGTAGTAAGACAAAGCAGAGGCTGATTATATGTTTCCAAGATAAAAAAAGTCTCATAACCAGATTATTAAGTATTCTTTTATATTGAATTAATATTAGATATTAATACAAAAATACAAAAGTAAGGTTTCTTATAATTGCTTTTTAACTCTATATTAACAAAGATTAACTATTACATTATGTTATTGTTGTGAGTTATGGTTTTTATCATGCAAAATTATACTAACCATTTTGAGCTTCTGATAGGTCAGTTTTATTTTGTAGAAAATAAGGCTGCTTCATCAGAAACAGCCTTATTCATTTTCGAGGGAGATTTATCTTACCCCTTTACACATTCATTGCATTGGCGCTCAGTGCCCCTACTATAGCCGAAGCTATCGCAATCACCACTTTTAGAATTTTATCCCAGACAGACTTTTTCATATTCTTTGATTAAATGATTAGTGATATTTTAACCCAGCGGATTTTCATCCAGTCCTCCCTCGCCGCTACCGGATCCTCCCTGGTCACCGGAAGAGTTGCCACCTGACGAACTTCCGTCCTTGTTTACCAATGCCTCCAAATCGTAGAAGTCAATTTTCTGTCCGGCACGTGTTGCCGTCACATCCGGTCTGATGGTGGTTGATGGTCGGAAATTGATTTTCACGGCCTTAATGTTCTTAGCCGTGCAATCCTCCTTTTTCTCCACTCCGACGGTCCGCGCTGACAAGCTGAACACCCCGAAATCCTTGATGTTCACCGATTGTCCGCCATACAGCTTGTCAATCAGCGCCTCTACAAAGTTGGTGATTACACTTTTGATATCTCCCAAGGTGAGTGAACTTTTCTCCTTCATCACGTACGCCACGTCTTCCAGGTCGGCATTGTCCCCTAACGTTACCAGTTGCGGATAAAACTTTGCCACCGCATCCTCCTTTCGCGGATCTCTCCGCGGAATCTTTTTGAATGGTACTCCCATAATCAATCATTTTTTTAAAGTTAAAAAACAAGGTTATTTAATGATCCTTTTGGGAAAGCTGTCCGAATCCTCTTCTCATGCTTTTCTTAATTTGCTCTGCCATCATGGGCTTGCCGGAAGATTTTCGCTCTTTTCCCCTTTGGACATTGCAAATATACCCCGTTCTTTTCCCTTCCACTTTCCGCTTGAAGCTATTTGAGTTTGTATGAAAAAAAGAGAATCTAAATGAGAAGTAATACCTTCTTTATTCCTTTCTGTTGTCGCTGTAAATGAGTACCTTTATACCATGTGAATCACTAAAAAACAAACTTATGAAAGAAGAAAACTTAGATGAAAAAGTCCCTGTCCGCGCTTATACCAAAGCCGACCTTGCCATGCTTTACAATCCCGGTGTATGTATTACTACCGCCCTACAACTTCTCCGCCGGTGGATTTATGCTAACAGGCAACTGATGTCGGAACTGAAGGAAGCGGGTTATAACAAGAACCGCCATTCTTATCTGCCCCTTGAAGTGAAACTTATATTCAAGTATCTCGGTGAGCCTTAGATAGTTTGAATCCGGCAAATGAAAGATTTGTACTTTTTGTAAATAAAATGCCAATATATGTAACGGGTGATAAGATATGATGTAATGCTGTATTACATATATTCTTATCACCCGTTTCGTTATATGATAACTCACTTCCCGAATCCCTTGTTTACCTCATCATTCTGCAAGTCCACCACTTCATATTCGGTGCTTCCCTGTGCGTTCCTTCTCGTGCGGAATCTGTATTTCTCCAGCGACAGTACCAATGTCTGTATCGCCTGCCTGTTCACCTGTATCTTTCCGTAAATGGCAATCTTGCTGAGTATGGCTGCTGCGGGCATCCACTTCACGCAGGTGTCTTCGGGTTCCGGTTTCCGGAAATATACCAGCAGATTCTCCTCCACCGGATCTTTCATGCGGTGCATTTCGTTGTGCCGGTTCAGTTCGTCTATCTCTTCCCCTTCGTACCAGTATTGATATCCCCCGTTCAGCAACGCGTATGCCTGCGCATATATCCCTTCGTAATTGACGGGTGTTCTGTAATCCATCGAAATGACAGAAGAGGGCAAAAATCGTCTGTTTCCTCCTATATCCTGTAGGCACAGCCGGTTGTTGGTGCTGGCAATGAAGGACGCTCGTCGTATGAAGGATAGTGTCTGCATGTCGTATACTTTTCGTTCCGTGACGCTCTCCTGCGTGATGGTTCTTTTGAGTCCTGCCAAGTCACTGATTCTGGCTCCGTCAAACTCTTCCATATTGATGATGAGGTGCGTGCTTAGCATCAGCTGGTGGTCCTTGTTTTCCGGATTGGCCATTCCGTTCCGGTAATATTCCCTCCACTCAGGTGGCAACAGCCTTCGTATCCATGTGCTCTTTCCCTTTCCCTGCTCTGAGTAGAGTATGATGACGAGATGGTTCACAGCTTCGTCCTGCAATGCACACGCCAGCATGCCCACGAACCACTTTCTGAAACTTTTCTTCCAGAACTCCTGGTCTTCGGTCTGTACGGTTTCTGCCAGCTGCCCGATGTAATCAGTCACTCCGTCCCATGGCTTGAGCTTCTCAATGTAGTCCGTGAAAGGATTGAATTCCCTGGGATATGAAGAGTTTACGATCGCCTTCACGTAATCCAGCGAACACTTGATTCCTGTCAGTTGCAGTTCCAGGAATATGGCGTTGTAGCTTGTTGCTCTTACGGGTCGTAGTTTGCCTATCCATTTTTCTGTCTTCTCGTTGAAGTCGAGATACTCCAGTCGGTCCATTATAATGTTCCTTCGGAAATCATAATGCGTTTTCAGGAAATCGAGCAGCTGATGAATCGTGTCGGGCTTCTCCTCTTCCTTGCGCATGTTGGCTTCCGTCGTCCTGTCGGTATAGATGTACGCGTTGTGTACGGGCGCTGCCGCGTTGAACTCTTCACTGCCGAATTTTTCCTGTGCCAGACGCATGACCACTTCCTCTTCCAGACCTTTCGTATAGCACTTGTTTCCCAGTGCGAAGATGAAGCAGTCCCGTTTTCCCGGCTCAAACTTTGATATCCTCTTCACCGCAAGCACCGCCTTGTTGAATTCCATCCTTTCCCAGGGTTCGGCTTCCGCCTTTCCGCCCTCCAGCTTATCACTCATCACTTTATCACTCACTGTCTTTTCACTTATCACCTTACCACTTATCACTTTTTCACTTACCGTTTTTTTCCTTCCTGGTCGTGGCTTTTCGGGTGGAATGATATCCGCCAGTGTCTCGTCCACCTCTTTCATGAGTTCTTCATTGAGGTACGCCTTTTCATCGAAAGACGTGAAGAATCCTCTTGATATGTCCTTCCCGCTTCCGTCGACTTCCACATCCAGCAGTTTTTCGTAATATTCCTTGCAGGTGTCATACATTATTCGGTGATGCTTCTCCAAGGTGGAGAAATCCATCCCCGTTTTGGCAAGACTTTCTCTTAGAGTCGTGGTATACTTCGTGCGCATGAATACGAATATCTTGAATCCGTGTGCTTTGGGAGTCAGGAAAGAAGCCAGCGTGTTGGGATCTCCATTGATTTTCTCCCTCAGTCCTTCCAACTTCTCTTCAGGTTGGTCGTCAATATCCAGTAGGATGATGTGTGTATACCTTGTAATGCTGTATGCCTGCCTTTTCTCCCTGTATCCCGCTGTAACGGTATAGAAAGGCAACTGTTTTTTCACATTATTCGCCTCTTCCATCTTTCCCTGGCTGACGAGCAGCCTGATTTTGAATATCAGTTTTGCATGTATCCCTTTGGTGATGTTTTCAATAACTTTTCGGAGTGTTATTTCTCCCCGTACATTGCTGAATCCGCTGTATGCGGTAACTGGAATATTTTCCATTTGTTTTTAGTTGTTTAAATCTGCCTTATTGGCGGCACGAAATAGGGGATAATAATCTGAATGGCAAAAACGCCTTTTTAGTGAGAAAAGGCGTTTTTGCACAATTTTGAACGTTTACTTCTTTATTTTTACTTGCTCCTCCTTTTCCTGAAATTCTTTTCTCAGATTAATGATTTCAGTATTAATGCTTTTCAGAGCTAGAACTCCTTTTTCATGCTTTCCTTTTTCAAAGAGTACGATGTGCTCCAGTTTCTTTGCCAGATCCATGGTTCCTTTGATTCCTGCTTCTTTCTTGTGGTGCATAAGCATGTTTATCCATGGAGTGAGGAATTCCTTCCTTTCTTCGGCCCCGACCAGAATCCGTTCTCCAAACGCCTCATTTTCAACTAACAGGATATTGATCCTGTCTTCTTTCTTTTCAATTTCGATGTTGTAGCCATCCTTGCAGTTGAGTTCAATACTCAAGATTGTGTTTTTTTAGTCATAAAATCACAATTTTAGAAGTTAGTAATTTATTTTAAGTTTACTGTACGAAAGCAAAATTAACGGTTCTATCTGTAATATCTGTCATTCTTTTCTGTAAAAGTGAATATTTTCTGTTCTATGTGTTATACACAAAATGGTAAATAGGTATGGAGAGCTACTACCTATTACTTATAGAATGTGTGTAACAAGGTATAAAGAAAAAGTAGGAAAATACGCGCCTATGGGTGTGTATACGCGGGTACATTATTATAAAAGAAACTGTGGGATGAGAGATTGCCGGGACAGAAATGCAAGAATAATGAAATAGGGGATAGGATAGGAGGGTATGGATATGGTGTTAATAATGATTGTCGTAAATGATGGGTGTTTTTTAATCGTTCGTTTAATGTGCGCAAAGATAATGCCCAGAAATGAAACAACAAAATATTCTGATAAAGAAAAATGAAATATTTTCTTTTTGCCTATATATATTACTAGTATATAGCCTGTTATCTCTGAAATGAGATTGTGATTTTGCGATTACTTTCTTATTGAAAGAATCTTAGCATGAAAATAACTTTCCAACCTGTCTTTTAAACGAACGATTAAAAGACAATATATCTGTTTAATTAATTAGTTTATAGCTCTTTACCTGCTATATGTCATGGTAATGAACAACTACGGGAAATCAATGGGCAAGAAGAACACAAAACTTGCCATATCTTACATAAAGTGTTCGCAAGTGATTGAAATTCAAGTGTATGCAAGAACTTCAAAGCCCCGAGAGAACACCCTTTTCTAAAATAACCCTTGAAATGGAAGCGGATAAAGAGATTGAAATATGGTACGCCATGCGTGCCACGTACCGTAGAGAACCTGATGCTATGCGTCTGCTTGAAAAGGAAAAAATGGGTTGTTTTATTCCCATGCAATACAAGATCAGCATGAAGAAAGGTAAGAAAGTCCGTGCTTTGGTTCCAGTTGTCCACAACTTGCTGTTTGTCCATGCCTGTCCTTCGGATCTGAAGCGCATCAAATCACAGGTAAGCTATTTGCAATACATTACGGATACCCGTAGCGGTCAGAAAATTATTATCTCCGACAGTGAAATGCAACGCTTTATTGCTGTAGCCGGTACTTACAATGACCATCTCATGTACTTCCAACCGGATGAACTGAATTTGTCCAAAGGTACAAAAGTTCGTATCACGGGCGGTGACTTTGAGGGGCAGGAAGGCATCTTTCTGAAAGTGAAAGGTGCTCGTGACCGTCGTGTGGTTATCGAGATACAGGGTGTTATTGCCGTTGCGCTTGCTACCATTCATCCGGATCTTATAGAAGTAATCAAATAATTGACGATCAGCCGTTGCCATTGAACAGCTGATAAATCACAAATTATAAATCATAAATCATTATGTCTCTTTCTGAAGAAACACTTGCTCTTCAGCGTGCAGCGCACGATCTGATGTATTTAGGTATGGACGGTAGTCCTGTCTATAGTGACGACCTTTCCCGTCGCAACGGTGAAGTTTACCGCCTGACTACGGCTTTGTATAATTCCGGTATCAAAGGTTCTACAGTCGAAGAACAGGCGAACGTTTGTCTTGCTCTTCTGATGGGTTATAGTGCCTCATTTGTAGATCACGGTGAAAAGCAGAAGCATATCCAGGAAGTCTTGGATCGTTGTTGGGATATTCTTGATGCTCTTCCTACTTCGTTGCTGAAACTTCGTCTGCTTACTGCCTGCTATGGTGAAGTGTTCGATGAGTCTTTGGCTGACGAAGGTCGTACTATCATTGTTTCTTGGGATTCTTCATTGCTTACTTCCGAACAGCAGGAAGCTATTGCTGAGTTTCAGAATGTAATTGATAATCCCTATCCTTGGGAGTATATTGACGAATAAAAATAATACAATTGGCGGATTCTTTAAGACATAAAACCATTCATGGTGTTGGGTGGAGCTTCATTGATAATATATCCAATTCCGGCATCACTTTTTTGGTGGGGCTTGTACTAGCCCGTTTATTGACTCCCGAAGAATATGGCATAATGGCCATGATTGCTATTTTTATAGCAATTTCTAACTCCATTATAGACAGTGGTTTCTCTAATGCACTGATACGAAAGACACGTATAGAACGAGTTGATTATAACACTGTTTTCTATTTTAATCTGACAGTCAGTATTCTTATTTATGTATTACTACATTTAGCTGCCCCTGCAATCAGTGTATTCTTTAAGGAGCCTGTTTTGCTGGCAGTTATAAGAGTCATAGGTTGGGTGCTGATAATCAATGCACTTGCCATTATTCCCCGTACCCAGTTTGTAAGAAATGTGGATTTCAAGACGCAAACCAAAGTTTCTTTGATATCTTCTATCAGCAGTGGAGTAATTGGAATAGGAATGGCACTGGGAGGAATGGGAGTATGGAGTCTGGTCGGTCAACAGCTTTCCCGTCAATTTTTGAATACTTTGTTTTTATGGGTATATAGCAAATGGCATCCGGTATGGGAATTTTCTATGAAGAGTTTTAAGGAATTGTTTGGCTTTGGTTCCAAATTGTTGCTTTCAGGGTTACTGGATACTATCTATAAAAATATCTACTACATTGTAATCGGACGTTTCTATACTTCTGCGCAATTGGGGCAATATACCCGTGCAGAACAGTTCAATATGATATTTTCCAGTAATCTTACCTCTGTTGTTCAGCGAGTCAGTTATCCGGTTTTAAGTTCCATACAAGAAGAGCCGGAACGCTTGCGGGAGGCATACCGGAAAGTGATCAAGATTACCATGCTGATAACTTTTGCATGTATGTTGGGATTGGCTGCGGTTGCGAAACCATTGATTCTAATTTTGATAGGTGAAAAATGGTTGCCTGCCGTTTACTTCTTACAAATCATCTGTTTCAGCGGCATGCTCTATCCGCTTCACGCCATCAACTTGAACATCCTGCAAGTAAAAGGGCGTTCGGATTTATTTCTAAAACTGGAAATCATAAAGAAAATTATAGCTGTGGGGCCTATTGTCGTGGGTATTGCTTATGGAATTGAATGCATGTTGTGGGGTAGTGTCTTGACCTCTTTTATCGCTTATTTTTTGAACAGTTATTATTCGGCTAATTTGATAAACTATCCTACAGGCGAACAGATAAAAGACATATTACCCACTTTGCTAACTTCTTTTGTGGTGGCGGCATTTATGTGGAGTGTTTCTTTCTGGAATATTTCTGTTTATGCTCTGTTGCCCATTCAGCTTTTAGCTGGAATCTTGTTGGCACTGTTTATATATGAAAAGTTGCATCTTGACGAGTATCTTGAAGTCAAGCAGTTGGTTCTTTCTGTATTGAAGCGTAGATAAAAAACAAATATATATTTATTGTAGTAAAATGGAAAAAAAAGTAATTACGGTTACTTCTCCTTTGCTCCCTTCGCTTGACGACTTTATGCCCTATTTGCGGGATATTTGGAATCGCAAGTGGCTGACCAATAACGGTCATTATCATCAAGAGCTGGAGAAGGCTTTATGTGAATATTTGAAAGTACCCTACATCAGTCTTTTCACTAATGGCACTTTACCTTTGATATGTGCCCTGCAGGCACTCCGTATTACAGGTGAGGTGATAACAACGCCATATAGTTTTGTTGCTACTACCCATTCTTTGTGGTGGAACGGCATCAAACCTGTGTTTGTGGATATTGACCCTAATACTTGTAATATAGATCCGGACAAAATAGAAGCTGCCATTACTCCCAAGACCACTGCCATCATGCCTGTACATGTATATGGTAAACCTTGTGATACAGAACGAATTCAGAGAATTGCCGATAAGTATGGTTTAAAAGTAATCTACGATGCTGCCCATGCATTTGGCGTGGAAGTGAATGGCAGGTCTGTTCTGAATACGGGTGATATGTCCACATTGAGTTTTCACGCTACGAAAGTCTACAACACCATTGAGGGGGGGGCTTTAGTATGTCAGGATGAAAAGACCAAAAAGCGTATTGATTACTTGAAGAATTTTGGTTTTGCTGGTGAGACAACTATTATTGCTCCCGGTATCAATGGCAAAATGGATGAAGTGCGTAGTGCTTACGGCTTGTTAAATTTGAAACAAGTGGATGTTACAATTGAATCCCGTCGACAGGTAGCAATCAAATATCGTAAAGCATTAAGGAATGTGGAGGGTATCAGTTTTATGGAAGATATTCCGGGTGTCTGTCACAATTATGCTTATTTCCCCATTTTTGTAGATGCCGAGAAATATGGCATGACGCGTGACGAACTGTATTTCAAGATGAAAGAACAGCATATTTTAGGTCGGCGGTATTTCTATCCTTTGATAAGTGAGTTCTCCACTTATCGGGGATTGGAATCCGCCAAGCCTGAGAACTTGCCGATAGCAAATCGGGTGGCGGATAGTGTTATTTGTTTGCCGATGTATTATGGATTGAGTGATGAAGACATTAATAGAGTTATAAAGTCTATTCAATGCAACATTTGAAGTTTGATGTAACTCCTCTTGAGGAACTTTCTTATTATAGCCAGAAATTTAATATTCGCTGTTTGTGCAAAAGGGATGATCTTTTTAATAAGGCAGGAGGAGGCAGTAAGGCTCGAATGCTCCAGTATATATTATATCCATTATATAACGAAAAAGTGGATGTGTTTCTGACAGCAGGAGGACCATGTAGCAATTATAATCGTGCGGCAGCTCTATTGTGTGCCGAAATGGGAATACAAATGCGTTTGGTTTCATATACAGATAATCTTTCTGACTATGAAAATTCGTTGAATTATTATTTAACTAACCTTGCAGGAGTAGAGCATATTTATTGTACAAAAACGGAAGTAGTAGAAACAATTCAAAAAACTATAGCTGAGATGGAAGAGAATGCTGTCAGTTTTCGTTACTGTTATGGGGGCGGTAAGTCTTTGGAAGGAGTATATGCTTATTATGATGCAGTTCGTGAATTAAAGTATCAGTATCGAGGCAAGATAGATGAAATATATGTGGCTTGTGGTACAGGTACTACGTTGACCGGAATTTGTTGTGGGATGCAGGAATTTTTTCCTACTGCAAGGGTTCATGGAATTTCGGTTGCCCGCTGTTATGTTGATGAAAAGAAAGTCTTGGATGAGGATTTGGCTTATCTGAATAATTACTTGAATAAGCAATATGACTTTTCAAATTTAATTTTTCATGATGAATTCCTTTTTGGAGGGTATGGACATAGCTCTAATGAAGAATTAAAGACTATTAGAGAGTGTATTTCACGTCAAGGCATGCTTGTTGATCCGACCTATTCGGGAAAGGCTTTTCATGGAATGTGTGAAATATTGTCGGAAAGAGAACAGTCGGGAAAAACAGTCCTTTTTTGGAATACAGGTGGAATGATGAATTTGTTTTCACAGAAAACGGAGTTTAAATTATGATATATCATTTAAAAAATGAGTCAAGCGATTATCAACTGTTGCTACAATATTTTCATGCAGTAGATAATGATTTTGAGATTTCTCTTAGCCGAAAAGTTGATTTGAAAGAATATGCTTCTAAGCTTTTGCAAAATGGATATGTTTATACTGTTATGAATGAAACCAAGCAAAATGTACTGGCTTGTATCGTTTTTTATTGTAATGATATGGAAACTCATGTTGCATATTTGCCTTTATTGAGTACTCGGGCAGATGCAAGGGGAAAGGGGTATGCCAAACTATTGGTAAATGAAATGATACAATGTTGTAGAGAGAAAGGTATGTATAGAATACTTTGTGACTCTGTAAATCCGATAGCTGTAAAATTATATAAATCATTGGGATTTACAGAATACCAAGTGAGACGATGTGAGCAATTAACAAAAACTTTTCTGAAGTTAGATTTGATATGAATATATTAGTTACGGCCATTGGGTCATTTTCGGCAGATTGTGTTATCAATTCATTGCGTAAAGCCGAGCATAAAGTTGTTGGTTGTGATATATATCCTCCAGAGTGGCATGCTGTCTCTAAAGATTGTAACTGGGTCTATCAGGCCCCATATGCAACGAAAGAAAGTGAATATATACAGTTCCTGCTTGATATATCTCTCAAACATGATATTGAATATTTATTTCCTTTGACAGACTTGGAGATAGATGTATTGGATCAAAATCGTACTATTTTCAAACAGAATGGAATCGTTTTGTGTATGCCTTCATCACAAACTTTAGCCATAGCAAGGAATAAATATGTACTTTACAAAACGTTTAAAAATGACGATTTAGTTCCTTCTATTTCTACTTATTTAAGTGGAGAGGTACCTATGACTTTATTGCCGACTATAGCGAAACCTTATAATGGACGAAGCAGTGAAGGATTGTCACGGATTTCAACCATAAAAGAACTTGAAGAAATTTCAAAAAAGAGTGGCTATATTTTTCAGGAGATGATAGAAGGTCCTGTTTTTACTGTAGACTATATCCGTAATAGTTATACAAATAAAGATTTTTCGATAGCTAGAGAAGAACTGCTACGTACCAAAAATGGTGCAGGTACTACAGTCAGGATGTCTAACGATATATTGTTGAAACAATTGGTTTCACATATTGGAAATACTATTCATGTAAATGGCTGCATTAATATGGAATTTATTCAATCCAAAGGAAAATATTATTTAATTGACATTAATCCTCGTTTTTCAGCAGGTGTGGCTTTTAGCCGCATGGCAGGATATAATATGGTCTTGAATCATTTGAATTGTTTTATAGCACAGGATATTCAAGATAGTATATTATATCAAGAACAGATAATTACTAAACGATATCGGGAGGAGATTCTTTGAATCGTAGAGGCTTTTTACACAATAAACTTTAGTAGAAAAAGGAAGAGCTACTGCAGATGATAAGGATGGCATATGATATACTAGATAAATATAAATTGATAGATAGAGAAAATAACAAGTGAGAAAAAATCCTATTAGATACATGTGTACTTACCAAAAATAAATATTGAAATTATGCTATTACATTTGTTTTATGCACCTCCTTACAATATTAATACGCAGATTATTAAATCATTTATGTGTATGGAAGGTTTTGCTTCATTACCTCAATTATTTATTTTATATGGTTCTTTAGATAAAAAGCAAAGGACTGTGTATGATGGAATGCATTTTGATAGGTATGTTGAAATTGTTTATTTGAATAATTTTGCATCACTATTAGGGTTCGCAGAAAAACATAAAAATGATATTTTCCTTCTTCATGGGAATTTACCTTATAAGGTAATGTTTTTTTTGTCTGTATATTCACAAAGAACTGATTGGATTTGTTGGGGTGCTAAAGCAAGCATTAACTACAATAATATAAAGTCAATACTATTAACTCCCTTGAAAATATTTATTTATAGACGATTTTATAAGATAATTACGCTTATGGATCCAGATACAGATAGTTTAACTCATGACTTTCGTATTAAAAATGTAGAACAGATATCTTATTACAATCCTTCATTAGAGGAGGAGCTTGACCTTTTTTCCCAATTTGTGCCTGTTGATAAAAGTCAAGTTTGTAAACGAAAAAAGATATTACTAGGTAATAGCGCTCATAATATACCATACTATTTAGATATTCTTGCTTATTTATCTAAATTTAGAGAGGTATTAGATGTTCATTGTATGATGCAATACCCTAAGTTAGATGAAGCTGCTGTTCGAGAATTTTCAAGTGAAGCAAAATCGATCTTTGATGATTCTGTTACGCTAGATAAAGAAATGATGGAACGTTATCAATATTACAAGTACTTAAGCAATTTTGATGTATATATATGCTCGAATTTAAACCAATCAGGCTTAGGAGCAGCTAACAATTGCTTAAAACTAGGTCTTAAAGTTTTTTTGGCGGGGAAAAACTATGAATGGCTTGCTTCATTAGGTTATAAGGTGTTTGATGTTGCTAGTATTAAAAATGCAGATGATATAAATATTTTTAATGCTTTGTCAGAATCCGAAAAAGAATATAATCTAAATCTTGCTTTTAGAATAATGCGTGTTGAAAAGAATAAATGGATGAATTATAGAAAAACTTTAGTTTAACAAATGTACATCCTTTATTTGGTACTTGCCGGCATTTCTTTTTTATGTCTTAAATATCGTCTAACTAGAAATTCAAAAAAAATAGTTTTGATATATTGGTTCATTGTTTTCTTGCTATTAGGTACTTATGCTTATTATACAGATGATTATGAACCGTATGTTGAATTGGTTGATAAGGCTTATATAACACCTTTTGCCTATTTCCATATAGAACAGTTTTGGATAGTTCTGATGGAATATTTTCGTGGCGATATAGATGGTTTCCGATTTGTTTCCATGATCTTATTATCAATTTCTCTTGTGTTAATAATGATAAGGTCTAAAGTGAATCCTATCCATTTTATATCATTTTATACTATACTTTGTCTTAATACACATGTCTGTTGGATTCGGCAACCATTAGCTTATTGTCTCATTTTATTGGCTTTAGTATACTATTCTGAAAGAAAGTTTTTTTCCCTAGTCATTGCTTTTTTGCTTTTGGGGCTTGCTCTATATGTTCATAAGTCATCTGTTCTTCTTCTATGTGTTCTTCCCTTTTTGTTCATATCAGTTACAAAGAGAAAGAACATTTTTAAATTCATAGTTCTATTCCCTCTGATTTTTTTTGTTTTTTTAAAGGCCCTTTCTACACTTGAGGCGGTATTGGGGATTAATATAGAATGGTATCTTGAGGCTGAAAATGTTTATGCTGAAAGGCATGTTGTTTTTTTAATTATAGCTAATATAATAACAGCAATTCAATTCTATATATTTGGTTTAACAATTTATTTATTTCGTAATACCTCTATTGGGATAGAAAGAACTTTGGTTGGTTCTTTATTTGGAGTAGTATATATATCTGCATTTCTATTTCTTTTACCGTTTGATGCTAATACCATATATGTTCGTCTAATGGCATTTGGTGGGTTCATAGCTGTATTGTTATGGAGTGGAAATGTTTCATTGCTCAAAAAAGTAAAAAAATATAAATGCATTGTTGTTTTAGCGGCACTTTGGTTCAGTTTGGTATTGATTAGTATGCTGTTGAACAACTATACGAGAATTGATAGATTAACAAAATTGCCTTGGTAAATTTTATGGAAGTATTATTATCATGTATGAGTTCTTCTCCTATTGATATAGTGAAAAGAACTAATGTTGTGTCAGACATTACTGTGGTTAATCAATGTTCTAATGATTATATCTCGAAAATATGTACTGAGAATGGATATAGATTGCAGATAATTGAGAGTTCAGATAGAGGCTTATCTAAAAGTCGTAATATGGCAATAAGGTATGCAAGTTCTGATATTTGTCTTCTTTGTGATGATGACGAAATCCTGTATGATAATTATGCAAACTTGATAGAATCAGCTTTTGAGGAGAATCCAGATGCTGACTTAATAGCTTTTGCATTAGATTATTCTGATAAAAAATATCCTAAAAAAAAGAAGAAAATTGGTTATTTAAATGCTTTGAAAATTAGTAGTGTTCAAATTACTTTTCGGAGGAATGCAATAATAGAGAATAAAATAGTCTTTGATGAAAGATTGGGAGCGGGAACTGGAAATGGCGCTGGTGAAGAGCAAAAGTTTTTATATGATTGTATAAAAGCAGGCTTAAATATTATATTTTTACCTATCTATATCGGTAAAGTTATTAGGGATAGTTCAAGTTCTTGGTTTCACGGCTATACTAAAGAGTATTTTTTTAATAGAGGCTGGGTGCATAAGATAATATTTGGATTGTTTTTTGCATGTGCATATAATATTTATTTCTCCATTGCAAAATATAAATTGTATAAATCGAATATCTCATTTTTGACTACTATAATAAGCGCATTTAGAGGTACGTTTTCAAAAAAATAATATTATATAAGTTCTATAAAATGAATTCAATTAAGATTGCCGTAATCGGTCTCGGTTACGTTGGGCTTCCTTTGGCCCGCCTCTTCTCTACAAAGTATAAAACAGTAGGATTTGATTTGAATCAACGTCGTGTGGATGTCTTAATGGCCGGTCATGATTCTACATTGGAAGTGTCAGATGAATTGTTGCAGGATGCCATTGAAAATAATGGTTTCTTGTGTACTACAAAACTGGAAGACATTAGAGATTGTAATTTTTATGTAGTGGCTGTTCCCACGCCTGTTGATGTTAATAACCGTCCGGATTTGAAACCATTATGGGGAGCCAGCGAAGCGGTGGGCAAGGTTATTTCGCAAGGGGATATTGTAGTGTATGAGTCTACGGTTTATCCCGGTGTAACGGAGGAAGAGTGTTTGCCTGTTGTAGAAAAAGTCTCAGGTTTGAAATTTAACGTTGATTTCTTTGCTGGTTATTCCCCAGAACGCATTAATCCGGGAGATAAAGAACACACTGTAGAGAAGATTAAAAAAGTAACTTCCGGATCAACTCCTGAAATCGCAGATATTGTAGATGAGGTATATAATTCGGTTTTGGTGAACGGTACGCACAAGGCTCCAAGTATTAAAGTAGCGGAAGCCTCTAAAATTATTGAAAATTCTCAGAGAGATGTGAATATTGCCTTTATGAATGAATTGGCAAAAATATTCAATGCAATGGAAATTGATACAAATGATGTGATAGAAGCTGCTGCCTCTAAATGGAATTTTATAAAGTTGAAACCCGGATTAGTCGGAGGACATTGTATTAGTGTAGATCCATATTATTTGATACAGAAAGCACAAGTTTATGGTGTACTGCCGCGAGTGATGTCTGCTGCCCGTCGATTGAATGATGGTATGGGGGATTATGTAGCTAATCAAGTGATTAAATTGATGAATAAAAAAGGTGTCTTGGTGAAGGATGCTAAAATTTTGCTGTTAGGTATCACATTTAAAGAAAATTGTCCGGACATCCGTAATACAAAGATTGTGGATATTTATAGCACATTATCTGAATATACTAAAAACATTGCAGTATATGATCCGTGGGCGGACCCTGCTAAAGTTCACCATGAATATGGTATTTCTCTTACAGAAAACTCTTTGGAAGAGTTGCGTGGGGAATTTGACGTTGTTGTGTTAGGTGTAGCCCATGATACTTTTAAAAATGAAAATATTCGTTCTTTCTTGAAAAATAAGGATGGGGTAGTATATGATGTAAAGGGCATTTTGGATAGGGAAATTATAGACGGAAGACTATAAGTTATGCTTTCTGTTATTTGTCCTATTTATAATGAAGTAAAATATATTGACGTGTGCATTCAATCTATTTTGCTTCAAGATTATCCTAAAGAACACTTGGAAGTGTTATTTGTGGATGGCATGAGCCAGGATGGTACTCGTGATATAGTGGGTAACTATTCTAAGCAATATCCTTTTATCCATTTGTTGGATAATGAAAAACGCATAGTGCCGATGGCTATGAATATTGGAATAAAAGCATCAAAGGGAGATGTTATCATGCGTTTAGATGCTCACGCGCAATATCCACCAAACTATTTCTCGGTATTAACGAAAGCGCTGAGGTTTTTGGCTGCTGATAATGTTGGAGCTGCTTGCCGGACGGATGTGCTTAATAAGACGCCTAAAACTTTAGCTATCAGAGAGGTGCTAAGTAATAGGTTTGGTGTTGGAAATTCCACATTCCGTTTAGGGGTTGACAAAGTGCTGGAGGTGGACACAGTTCCTTTTGGCTGTTGGAAAAGGGATGTCTTTGATAAATATGGGGTCTATGATGAACGTTTGATTCGAAACCAGGATATAGAACTGAATAAGCGCATAGTACGTGGAGGAGGACGTATTTATATTGTGCCTGATACGTATTGTGTTTATTTAGCTCGTGAAACATTCAAAGAACTAGCAAAGAATAATTTCGGAAATGGAAAATGGAATATATTGACTGTATATTATACTAAGCAAATAAAATCTCTTTCAATAAGGCATTTTATCCCATTGCTATTTTTGTGTTCTTTGGTTTTACCTCTATTTTTTTCTTTCTTTTTCCCTCCATTTCTCTATTTATCATATTTTTTTTTGTTATTATATTTATCAGTTATTTGTGGGATAAGTTTGCTTGTATCTATTCGTAAAAGACTCAATGCTTTTTATTTATTCATTACTTTTGTTTTCCTACATTTATCTTATGGATATGGTTCGTTAATGGGAATTTTAAGTTGTATTTGTAATGGAAAGAATCGATTGTAGAAGTCATAAAGAAACTCTTTTTTCCTGGATATGGAGGAAAACTCATAAGGAAAACTTATCTCCTCCTTATTATTGTTATTATTCTCTATTTACTATTGCTTCAAAACCCATAAGAAAATGGTTTTCTGCAGTGTTGATACCGACTATTCCATTTTCAAATCTGAGGGTACAATGTTATAGATGGTGTGGCTACAAAATAGGTAAAAACACCTTTATAGGGATGCGTTGCTATTTGGACGACATGTGTTACGATATGATTGAAATAGGAAATAATGTGACTATTTCTTATGGAGTTTTTTTTTGCCTGTCATGGTCGAAAACAAGGACATAACAAGTTGCTTATAAAAGATGGCGCTTATATTGGAATGAATAGTTCTCTAATTGCTCGGAGTGATGAGGGGTTGATAATTGGAGAAAATTCAGTGGTTGGAGCTTGTAGCTTGGTTAATAAATCAGTTGCGGATGATTCTGTTGTAGTTGGTATTCCAGCTAAAGAAATTAGCAAAAGTAAGTAGGATATATGTTTTTTAAATCTCTTTTTGACCATGGTGCATCCTTCTTCGGTCTAATATTTTTGTCTCCTGTTTTATTGGTTGTAGCTTTCCTGATTCGCATCAGAATGCCAGGCGGTTCTGTCATCTTTAAGCAAAAGAGGGTGGGGCAATACGGGCGCTTATTTACCATGTACAAATTTCGTTCGATGACTGTCGGCCATTCGGGGAGTTCTGTTTCCGTGAAAGGTGAGAGCCGCATCCCCCCTTTTGGGGCGAAGTTGCGGAAGTACAAGCTGGATGAATTACCGGAATTATGGAATGTGCTGATAGGTGACATGAGTTTTGTTGGTCCTCGTCCGGATGTACCGGGATATGCAGATAAATTGCAAGGGGATGATAGGAGGATGCTTTTTTTAAAACCGGGCATCACGGGGCCTGCCAGTTTGAAATACCGGAATGAAGAAGAATTATTGGCTGAACAGGATGATCCTCAAAAATACAATGACGAGGTACTGTTTCCCGACAAAGTGAGAATTAATATAGAATATTTGGATCACTGGTCTTTCTGGAATGACATTAAAATCATTATTTATACAATATTTGGGAAAAATTTGTAGTATCATAAAATGGTTATTTGTGCCTTATTATCTATGGCATAAATAGCCTTTCTTTTTATACTCTTACTTTTCTATATTATCGTTTTTTAATCAAATACTTCAATGGACAAGAGAATTTATCTTTGCCTTGCTCACATGAGCGGCGAGGAGCAGGCTTTTATAAAGGAAGCTTTCGATACTAACTGGGTTGTTCCTTTGGGCCCCAACGTGAATGCTTTCGAAGATGAACTGAAACATTTTGTAGGACAGGATAAGGAAGTTGTTGCTTTGTCTGCGGGTACGGCGGCCATTCATCTGGGATTAATCCAACTTGGTGTAGGAGCCGGTGATGAGGTTATCTGCCAGTCGTTTACGTTCTGTGCGTCGGCCAATCCTGTAGCTTACCAGGGAGCTAAACCTGTGTTTGTCGACAGTGAGGAGGATACCTGGAATATGGACCCTGTTTTGCTGGAAGAAGCCATCAAGGACAGAATCTTGAAGACGGGTAAGAAGCCGAAAGCTATTCTTCCTGTTCATCTTTACGGTATGCCTGCCAGGATTGATGAGATTTGCGCGATAGCCGCTAAATATGAAATCCCTGTGCTGGAGGATGCTGCGGAAGCTTTAGGTTCTGAGTTTAATGGCCAGAAGTGCGGTACTTTCGGTACCTTTGGCGTGTTGTCTTTTAACGGTAATAAGATGATCACTACTTCGGGTGGCGGGGCTTTGATCGTTCCTGATGAAAGCACCAAGAAGCAGACCATGTTTTATGCTACGCAGGCTCGTGAACCTTTCCCTCATTACCAGCATGAAAAGATCGGTTACAATTATCGTATGAGTAATATTTGTGCTGGTATCGGTCGTGGTCAGATGACTGTGCTGGATGAGCATATTGCGCATCACCGCCATGTACATGCTCTTTACGAGAATGCTTTTGAAGGTGTGGATGGTATAACGTTGAAATCTAATCCTGATGGTCGTTTCAACGCTAATTACTGGCTGTCTACTATTCTGATAGATCCAGTGAAGACCGGTACTAATTATGATGAGGTTCGGTGTAAACTGGATGAACAGGGAATTGAGACCCGTCCCTTGTGGAAACCTATGCATTTGCAGCCTGTCTATGCAACTAATCCTTGTTATGTGAATGGTGTTTCTGAACGTTTGTTTAATATGGGTTTATGTATTCCTGCCGGTCCTTGGGTGACGGATGAAGATGTGGCTTATATTGTAGAGCAAATAAAAGGCTGTTGTATGAAGTAACTTGTAGTTTATTGTAGACAGGTTTCTACATAATTGTGGAAAAAATACTCAAAATAGAGAAATATTTTTATGCCATTCTGGATGTAAATGATTGATATATAGTGCTATCCTGCTCCGAAACTAACTTTGGCATACGTCTTGCATTGTATTATGTGAGAGCTAACAAGAAATGTTTAACTTAAACAATTAGAATTATGAAAAAGTTATTTTTAGCAGTAGCATTGGTAATGGGGTTGGGTACTTCAGTGGCATTTGCTAACAACATGGTATCAGACGTTGAAATCGCAACGATGATCAACGAGTTTAAACCGATTGATGTAAAAGAACTCCCACAGGCCGTTCAGGATGCCATTAAAGAAAACTACTCGGAAGCCACCATCAAAGAGGCAGCCGTTGAAGTGGCTGAAGATGGAACTAAGACTTACAAGGTTACATTGGTGGATGCAGCCGGTACAGAGAATCCGGTCCTTTTCAATGAAAAAGGGGAAGTTCAGAAATAAGTTATATACGCAATAAAAAAGGTGCTCGCATGGGTACCTTTTTTATTATGTTTTTGATGTTATAGAAGTTAAGTATAATGATCTATAGAAAAGAAAAATAGAAAAAGATTGTTTATTAATGAAGAGCTTGTACCTTTGTAGTAAGATAAAGAATAAGACATTATGGGGAACTTGAAAAGGAATATAAAAAACAGCAGAATCTTAAAGAAGAATGTTGTAAATCTGAATGAGATATCAGGTACTCTTTCTAAAGAAGAAAAAGAAAAATTGATGTCTGGTAACGGATTTGTCAAAGTTCCTACAGAAGAACTGAAACGCCTTCGTGTTGATGTATATCCTTATGTAATGTAATAATGGAGATTCCCCATTATTCATACCATTTTGTCCAAAGAGTTGAAGAAGTCAATCCGATAACTATTTTTCTAAAATATAAATTACTTTATACTTTTAAATCTCCAAAATCTCACCAGTGGTACTGGGTGTGGGTAGAAGTTTATCAATGTGATTTTTATGCAGTAAAATTTCATCTTAAAGCCCATCGGGATAGCCCTAATAAGTATAGCTTGATGACGGGATTGAATGAAGCTCGTCCAGTAATTAATACCTGTATAGCTATTATGCATGAGATTGGGAATATCAATCCACATTCTTCTTTTGGTTTTATAGGAGCAAATATGCAGAATGAATCCGATGTTAACAAAATTATTGAATGATTATTAGGATAATCCAATATTGTAAATTTCCTTTGTAGGAAATATATTGAGATATGGGTAAGTTTAAAGTATATAAGGAACAAGAACCGATACAGCAGAAAGCAAGTGAGTCTTTTGTTGCTTATTCAAAGATTGATCCTAGCATTGCTACCAGAGAACGGGACAATATAAAATCTGCAATTTCTGGTGAAGAGTTATTGGATAGACTTCGCCCTCGTATAAAAGCCTTGTTTAAATGAAAGTTGCATTTGCATCATGAAAAAGTTATTTTTAGCAGTAGCATTGGTAATAGGATTGGGTACTTCAGTGGCATTTGCTAACAACATGGTATCAGACGTTGAAATTGCAACGATGATCAACGAGTTTAAACCGATTGATGTAAAAGAACTCCCACAGGCCGTTCAGGATGCCATCAAAGAAAACTACTCGGAAGCCACCATCAAAGAGGCAGCCGTTGAAGTGGCTGAGGATGGAACCAAGACTTACAAGGTAATGTTGGTGGATGCATCCGGTACGGAGAATCCAGTTCTTTTCAATGAAAAAGGAGAGGTTCAGAAGTAATAGGTCTTTATTAATATCATATTAAAAGGGAGGGGCAGAAATTTGATTTACTCATATCTGCTTCCTCCCTTTTTGCTTTTATTTACTTTTGTGTTTTTTACATCGGTAAATTGGCGATTACGTCTTTTGAACTTACGGGTAATTTATCCTCTTGCCCCATATTTACGAATACTGTGGCGCAGAGTACTGTCCATTGGTCGCCATAAGTCATGGTACTGCTGTGGTTATAACCTAAACAATGTCCATATTCATGGAACATAGCTTGCCGCGCATAGTTGTGCGGATTAGATCCCAGCGGTGTTGCGTCAAAATAGACTCCGGTGTAACAATAGTCTGCCAATCCGTAGGTGGTACCTCCTCCCAGACCACCAACACCTGATACGCGACCTAATACGAGGCCTCCATGACTGCGGATTCTCTGGCGTAATGCATCCAGGTTGATGGCATTTCCTCCGTTGTCCTTCAGTTTGCCTTCGTATTTATTCATCTCTGTGTTAAACTCTTCTGAAGAGAACATGAAAGCCATATTGGTGGCCAATGCTACCCCGTGACGACATAATAATGGATTCATGTGCCGCCAATAAGCGTGTCCGTTGTCGGCTGAATAAGCTGAGAAACGAATGAACCATCGACTGTCTATCTGCTCTATCTTCTTCATGTATGGATCTTCCGTCCGGATGACGAGCGTAACATCGTCACCGGAAAGTTCCGGTTGTGCAGGTATTACTATTTTTCTGCCGCTACTGGTGGTGAATGTTCGGTCAGAGCTTACGACGGGCAACGGGAAAGTGGCTTCCATGAAAGGATAAATCAGATCGAAATGTGCCAATTCAAGGAATTCGGTACTGATTTTATTGAATCGACATAAAATCGTCACATCATGAATAGCAATAGGTGAGAAGAATTTAACCAGTAATTGATGTTCATCCGAGATGGACACTTGCAACGGTGCGTTTACATAAAAGGAACGGTGCTTACTATTATAGAAAATGTCTCGTGGCTCGTTGGCTAAAAACATTGTGTCGGTACGGAAGCGGGAGAAATCTTCTTCACGGATATAAAGCAACCCGTCCAGGCTTTCCGGGTGCCGGTAATCAATACTGATGTGGGAGATACGACCTGCTTCGATTTTGCAGTTGCTGAAGCGGTATTTGTGTACAAACGATGTACCATCACTGCGGTTTGACTCGATCGTTACGAATCCGGAAAGTGCCTTTTTACTTGGCAATGAGTAAAATGAACGATTTTCCGTGATGTCATAAGATTCAATGCTTTCTGTACCGGAGTATTCACCATTTGCACTGAGACCGGCATATATTCCTTCGGTATCGTCAAATGTGATGTCGATTTTGCGTATAAAGCGCCACATATAATCGGACGAGACGTGCAGGTCTATATCAACTTTGCCTACGCATCTCTCCAATGTCACAATCTGCGACTCCGCAGTTTGCTCTTTGCCAATGTGTACTTCTATTTTTTTATAGAAATAAACGTCATCAAGAGGGGCTTTTGCAACCTGATTCAATAACCAGATATCTGACAATTGCTCGGGTTCGTTGATAGTCGCCTTTGATTCCGGATTCGTGGTGGCTAGGAATACAACCGTATAGTCACCGTATCCCAATCCTTCAATGGTCAGTTTGGAGAAGTCGGCCTCCAGCTTTTGATACAGCGGTTTGAGCATTTCTCCCCGATCATTGGCAATGGCATACCACATGCGGGCGATTTGTTCAGGTTCACCGTTGCGTGTCTGTATGGCAGAAGTGTCATCTTCCTGCAATCCAAGAAGAAATGTTACCTGACCGGGGGCAGGCGGCATGAGCCCGTATTCCTGCTCAAGTTCGCCTGAACAGTTGGTCAGTAGCAATGCCAGAAATAATAGTATGATTTTTGCAATCTTCATAGAATTCCTCCTTTATTTTTTTACACAACGTAAGGATGCAAATGCTTCCATCTGCAATTGTCTCTCGGCAATAGCAGTTGTTTCCTTGCCTTCAAACGGTAACCAGTAAGTCCATGCATAACCACCGGGACAGCCGTTGCGTTCGCTTGTCCATAACACGGCTCTTTTTCCGAAAGACGGATTATTGGTTGTAGACTTGTCACCTTTTCCACCTGCCAAAGGGATAATAAGGTAACGTCCGGTATCTTCAGAAGTAAATTTCACATAGTGTTGCGTTCCTGTTACACCGGTTGGAGTAGTCAGGGTTCCTTCGCCAACGTGGAGTGTAGCGGTTATTTTTTCTCCGTTTCCTGCTATATAAGTGCCGGGAATTTCCTGATTTTTGGGGAGAAGAGAGTTTAGTTCGCTGCGGGTTGGCACACGGTAACCTTCCGGACAAGGCATATGGGTATCGTTTTGCCAAGGTATGTCGGCTGTTTGATTACCCAGATTGTTTGAGGGGTTATATCCTTGCCAGGGGGTGTACATATACTTCCGTCCATACTGGAACAAACCACCGATACTGCTGACCCAGCCATTACGGTACATCTCTTCAACGGTAGCACCGTCTAAGGGATATACTTGGTCTTCCAGATCCCGGCTGCGTGCATTGAATGCCATCCAAATGCTGCCACCCATTTCAACAGTCTCGATCTGCTTGTCGCTCGGAGCCACACGAATCTCTACATAATCATAAGAGCCGCTTAGCAAAGCATTTTTTAAATGTACCAGAATTGTATAGCCCAGTCGGCCACTACCTTGTGCGGCCACTGATACATTGAATGCTGATACTATGCCTTCTGTCTCTTCAGATACCGACATCTCACTGAGATTCACGCCACTGTCAGTGCCTTCAGTGGCTGATATATCAATTCGGGTGTCGGAAACAAATGCCAGTTTCATGTCACTGACTCCTGTGGCGGGTACCTCTACTATATTATTCTCATAATCCACAGTTACGCCTTCCGGGATTTTGGATTGGGAAGCATTAAGCAGGATACGATGCTCTGTATCAGGTTTCCCGATAATTGTTTCGCCTTCTTCCCAGGGTTTGATTTCGAAGATTCCTTCTACTGTGGCACCTACGTTGAGTACTGATAGTTCGTAAACCTTATTACGCTCTATACTTGGCAATTGCATCTTGAGACTGATGGGAATTTCATTGTATGTACCACGCAGGATGATATTAACAGGACGTTTGCTTTCGAAAATGCGGAAGATTCCCTGTTGTTCTCCACCGAAAGCTGGATCAAATTTTTTTAAGTAACTTACTGTTTTATCTGATGCGGAAGCGTTTTCAATGAACGGATATGTTTCAGCCGGAGCATCCTTTACGATTATTTCTTTGATTAATGTTTTGCTGTCTGCTGTAGTATTCAGGTCTATACGGGCTACACCGCGTTTCATGCCAACGTTAATTTCCTGATTGCTGCGTGTTTGGGGAGTACTTTCCAATTCAACAATTGCAGCCATAAAGTCAGGAGCTGAATTATTGTGCAGCCCTTCGCCGATGGTCATATTGCGGAATTCTTCTTCGGTAATACCTTCTTCCTGAACCGGAAGTGTCACTCCGGTGAGGAAGTATAGCCGTGATCCACTGAGTGCGGAAATACTGGACTGGCCATTGGATTCGGGGGTTAATTGTTGCGTCTTGTACAAGTTGCCATCGCTGAACTGGAAAACTGACACATCCCGTAATTCCTCAGAAGAATCTGAACCGGAAGTCGTAATTCCTTTCACTACTAATGAATAAGTTTGTTGTTTGCCTTCTCCCTCAAACGATGCGTCATCTGAGCAGGCGCCTAAAAACAACGTTCCCAGCAAGGCGGGAACAATGATTTTTTTGTAAGAGTGATTCATGTTTTTTGTAAAATGTTATATTGAATATTGATAGTTTCTTCGGACCTTTTTCCGAAAGCGGGTGCAAAAATATATAATTTTTCAATATGAGAATTCTTTAGTACCGGGTTTAAGATATTCTTCTTTTTATGAATATCATGTAGAAACATAAAAGTAGTTCGAAGTTTACAACTCGAACTGTGGGAGGGGGAGCAAATATCTATAAAGCGAATGCGGGTACCTTCACAGGCACCCGCATTTCCTTTTATGACTTATTCACTACAAAGTATTATTTTATTCTTTTGTAGCCGTATACTGGAAGTCCGTTTAGTTCTTCTTCGATGCGCAACAGTTGGTTGTACTTAGCCATGCGATCGGAACGGCTTAACGAACCGGTCTTGATCTGCCCGCTGTTGGTTGCTACGGCGATGTCGGCAATAGTGGCGTCTTCCGTTTCGCCGGAGCGGTGGGAAGTAACCGTGGTATAGCCGTGGCGGTGAGCCATTTCGATAGCATCCAGCGTTTCGCTGAGCGAGCCGATCTGGTTGACTTTAATGAGGATAGAATTGGCACAGCCCATAGCAATGCCTTTGGCAAGGAACTCTACGTTTGTTACAAACAAGTCGTCTCCTACCAGCTGGCAACGATCGCCGATACGTTCGGTCAGCTTCTTCCAGCCGTCCCAGTCGTTTTCGCTCATTCCGTCCTCAATAGAGTCAATCGGGTATTTATTAATCAAATATTCCATGTAATCAATCTGCTCATCTGCAGTACGCTTCTTACCTTTCTCACCTTCGAAGATAGTGTAGTCGTACACTCCATTCTTATAGAATTCAGAGGATGCACAGTCCATACCGATTTTTACATCTTTACCCGGTTCGTAGCCTGCTGCTTTGATAGCTGCCATGATGGAATCCAGTGCATCTTCAGTACCGTCCAATGCAGGGGCAAAACCTCCTTCATCTCCTACGGCAGTGCTCAGGCCGCGGTCGTGCAATACTTTCTTCAAGGCGTGGAATACTTCAGTACCCATGCGCAGGCCTTCACGGAAAGAAGGTGCACCTACAGGGCGGATCATGAATTCCTGGAAAGCAATGGGAGCGTCGCTATGTGAACCACCATTGATGATATTCATCATGGGGACAGGCATAACGTAAGTATTTACTCCGCCGATATATCTGTATAAAGGTATGTCGAGGTAATTCGCAGCAGCCTTGGCTACAGCCAAAGAAACGCCCAGAATGGCATTGGCACCCAATTTTGATTTAGTAGGAGTACCGTCCAGTTCCAGCATCTTCTTGTCAATGGCACGTTGTTCCAATGCCGACCAGCCGATGAGGGCCGGAGCGATGATAGTATTTACGTTTTCTACGGCTTTCAAAGTTCCTTTGCCACCGTAGCGTTTCGGATCTTTATCGCGTAATTCCAGTGCTTCATGTTCACCGGTTGAGGCGCCTGATGGTACGGCTGCACGTCCCATAACACCACATTCCAAAACTACGTCCACTTCTACCGTGGGGTTACCGCGTGAATCGAGTATCTCGCGGGCTACAATCTTTTCAATTTTCATAATTATCTTCTTAATTTAAACAATAGTTTTCCAAGGATAATGCACTTTCAATGGCGTCGTCTGTCAGGGAGAAGTCGATCAGGCGTCTCAACTCCTTCAGTTCATCCGGATAGAGGGCGCAATAAAAGCCTTTTACCGGCATCCGGAGAAATATCTTGCGGGCGTTCTTCATGTCCTTGTTCAACTCTTGATAATATTCGCCGTCGATAGAGTTGATATATTGGCAGAAATGTTCGAATTCATCTTCCGTGAAGGTGAAGAAAAGATTGCCGAACTCTACATGGTAGGCGTGGCACTTAGTACAAAAGGAGATAAAACCGTTTGTTGTCCACTTCAGTATTTCTTCCATAAGCTGATTTTTGTTTGCTGCAAAGGTCGCACAAATGAGGCGATGGGGCAATACCTACAAATAGTGAATATCCTTTTCGTGAATACTTATATATTGTTATTTGCGAATTATATCATATTGTAATTTATAACCTCGTATTCTCCCTCCTGCAATCTTTATTGCTTTCCTTTTGTAATCTCAAGTCTTTTTGTATCTTTGTTCCCGACCCCAAATCTATTACAAAATGAAAGTACTAACTATCCATGATCTGAAAATTATCAAGAAAAGGGCAGAAGGCACGCTCTTGCTACGCGAAGAAAGCAATGAGACGGTTGCGGCGCAATGCTGTGGGTTAGCATTGGGAACCGAGCATCTGCAAATTCTGATCTGTGGCGGTACAGGTTGCAAGGCATCCGACAGCCACATTATTGCTGAACGTCTTCAGCAAGCACTCGAGAGAAATAATATTGCCGACAAGGTGGACATTATCACTACCGGTTGTTTCGGCTTTTGTGAAAAGGGACCTATCGTAAAGATTATCCCTGATAACACTTTCTATACCCAGGTGGTTCCTGATGATGCCGACGAGATAGTCAGAGAGCATATTATCGGGGGACGGAAGATAGAACGGCTGCTCTACATCGATCCGAAGACGGAGAAGACCGTCAGTGACTCCAAGCACATGGATTTCTATCGGAAGCAGATGCGCATCGCTTTACGTAACTGTGGTTTTATCGATCCCGAAAACATTGAGGAATATATTGCACTGGATGGTTATATGGCATTGGCAGATAGTCTGCTCCATAAAAAGCCGGAGGAAGTGATTGACGTGATAAAACGTTCCGGACTTCGCGGACGTGGCGGTGGTGGTTTCCCTACCGGACTGAAGTGGGAGTTTGCCAATAAGCAGAAAGCCGACATGAAATATGTGGTGTGTAATGCCGATGAAGGGGATCCCGGTGCTTTTATGGACCGCTCCATCATGGAAGGTGATCCGCACTCCATTGTTGAGGCTATGGCAGTTTGCGGTTATTCCATTGGTTTTCCGAAAGGATTGGTTTATATCCGGGCAGAATATCCGCTGGCCATACAAAGATTGAAAATTGCTATTGCCCAGGCACGTGAATACGGGTTGCTGGGAAAGAACATATTCGGTACGGATTTCAGTTTTGATATTGAGATACGTTACGGAGCGGGAGCATTCGTATGCGGTGAGGAAACTGCGCTTATCCACTCTATGGAAGGAAAGCGCGGTGAACCTACCTTGAAACCTCCTTTTCCTGCCGAAGCCGGTTATCTGGGCAAGCCGACCAATGTGAATAATGTGGAGACGCTTGCCAATATTCCTATTATCCTGACAAAGGGAGCGGAGTGGTTCTCTTCTATCGGTACGGAACGTTCGAAAGGGACTAAAGTATTTGCCCTGGCCGGTAAGATTAACAACATCGGCTTGATAGAAGTGCCAATGGGTACGACACTGCGTGAGGTGATTTATGAAATTGGTGGTGGTATTAAGGGAGGAAAGAAATTCAAGGCGGTGCAGACGGGCGGACCTTCGGGGGGATGCCTGACAGAAAAGCACCTGGATACACCGATTGACTTTGACAACTTGCTGGCGGAAGGATCGATGATGGGATCCGGTGGTATGATTGTAATGGATGAAGATGATTGCATGGTTTCTGTATCACGTTTCTATCTTGATTTTACGGTGGAAGAATCATGCGGAAAATGTACGCCTTGCCGTATTGGTAACAAGCGCCTGCTGGAAATGTTGAACAAGATAACCGAAGGACGAGGCACGATGAAAGATCTGGATGCACTCTCTACATTGGGAAAGGTGATAAAGGATACCGCCTTGTGCGGGTTGGGACAGACTTCACCCAATCCGGTACTGTCTACGCTCAATAACTTTTATGATGAATACGTAGAGCATGTGAGGGATAAAACCTGCCGGGCGAAGCAGTGCAAAGCATTGCTGACTTATACCATTAATCCAGAACTATGTATCGGTTGCCATCTTTGCTTTAAACATTGTCCGGCTGATGCCATTCTGGGTGATGTGCGCAAACCGCATGTCATCAATCCGGACAAGTGCATTAAGTGCGGCATGTGCATGGCACGCTGTAAATTCAAAGCAATCAATGTCTGCTAAAAACTACTGCTATGGAAGAAAAACAAATAACCCTGCAAATAGACCGCCATTATATTACCGTGCCCGAAGGCTCGACTATCCTGGAAGCCGCACGGAAAATCGGTATAGATATACCTACCCTTTGCCATATTGATTTGAAGGGGACTTGCGTTAAGAATAATCCGGCTTCGTGCCGTATTTGTGTCGTGGAGGTGGAAGGACGCCGTAATCTGGCTCCTGCCTGCGCCACCCGTTGTACAGAAGGAATGGTGGTGCGTACCAGTACCCTGCGTGTGATGAATGCCCGTAAGGTGGTGGCTGAACTGATACTTTCGGATCATCCGAATGATTGCCTTACCTGTCCGAAGTGCGGCAACTGTGAGTTGCAGACTTTGGCATTACGTTTTAATATCCGGCGGATGCCTTATAATGGTGGGGAACTTTCGCCTCGTAAGCGTGAAGTCACTTCATCCATTGTGCGGAATATGGATAAGTGTATATTCTGCAGACGTTGCGAGAGTGTATGCAATGAAGTGCAGACGGTAGGCGCCTTGGGAGCCATTCGCCGTGGTTTTAATACTACGATTGCTCCGGCTTTCGATAAGATGATGAGCGATAGTGAATGTACTTATTGCGGACAATGTGTAGCTGTTTGTCCGGTAGGGGCATTGACGGAACGCGATCATACTAACCGCTTGTTGCTGGATCTGGAAAATCCGGATAAGGTAGTTATTGTACAGACAGCTCCGGCCGTTCGTGCGGCTCTGGGAGAAGAATTCGGACTGCCTGCCGGGACGTTAGTAACGGGAAAGATGGTGTACGCCCTTCGTGAATTGGGTTTTGATTATGTATTTGATACAGACTTTGCCGCCGACCTTACCATCATGGAAGAAGGTGCCGAGATATTGAATCGCCTGACACGTTATATGAATGGGGATAAATCTGTTCGCCTGCCTATCCTGACTTCCTGTTGTCCGGCATGGGTGAATTTCTTTGAACATCATTTCCCCGATATGCTTGATATTCCTTCTACGGCACGTTCGCCGCAGCAGATGTTCGGTAGCATTGCCAAGACATTCTGGGCGGAGAAGATGGGTATTCCGCGTGAAAAGCTGGTAGTGGTATCTATTATGCCTTGTTTGGCGAAGAAGTATGAGTGCGACCGCAATGAGTTTAAGACAGATGGCAGTCCGGACGTGGATTATTCTATTTCCACCCGTGAGCTGGCACGACTTATCAGACGTGCCAACGTAGGTTTTACGCTACTGACGGATAAGGAATTTGATCATCCGATGGGAGCTTCAACAGGTGCCGGTGTCATCTTCGGAACGACCGGTGGTGTGATGGAAGCGGCATTGCGTTCGGTTTATGAGATTTATACCGGGCGGACATTGGAGAATGTGAACTTTGAGCAGGTGCGTGGTCTGGCCGGTGTGCGCCGTGCGACGATTGATCTGGATGGTTTTGAACTGAAGGTGGGTATTGCTCATGGTCTGGGTAATGCGCGTCAATTGTTGGAAGATATTCGCCATGGGCGGAATGAGTATCATGTGATTGAGATTATGGCATGCCCGGGTGGCTGTATCGGTGGAGGCGGACAACCGTTGCATCATGGCAACTCGGAAGTGCTGTATGCACGTGCCAATGCACTGTATCGGGAAGATGCACAGAAGCCTTTGCGTAAATCGCACGAGAATCCGTACATCAAGACTCTGTATGAGGAATATCTGGGTAAACCGCTGAGTGAGACTGCGGAGCGGTTGCTGCATACGCATTATTTCAATAAGGCGATTGATTAACTTATTAAAACGGAGAAACTATGTCAGATATCAAATTAGCCTGTGACGTTGTCGAACAAGTGCGTGCTATTTGTGACAAGCATGGCAACCAGCCAGGCGAACTTATCAATATACTTCATGAAGCGCAGCATCTGCACGGCTATCTGCCGGAAGAGATGCAGCGCCTGATTGCTGCAAAGCTGAATGTTCCGGTGTCGCGTGTGTATGGTGTGGTAACATTCTATACTTTCTTTACGATGACTCCTAAAGGTAAACATCCTATTTCGGTGTGTATGGGAACGGCGTGCTACGTACGTGGTTCGGAGAAATTGCTTGAAGAATTCAAGCGCGTGCTGGGCATCGAAGTCGGAGAAACGACACCGGACGGGAAGTTTTCACTTGATTGTCTGCGTTGCGTAGGAGCGTGCGGACTGGCACCCGTAGTGATGATTGGAGAGAAGGTGTACGGGAGGCTTCAGGCTGTGGATGTAAAGAAAGTGCTGGAGGAACTGGAGTAGCTTCGGTTATAAGGAAGCAGTTGCCGATAGCCTAAGGAAGCAGTTAGCGATAGCCTAAGGAGAGAGTTCATATATCGGGCAGTATAAGCAGTTATACCGCCCGATATTTTTATTTATACCACCCGATATATTTATTTATATCGCTCGGTATAAAAAGATATACCGCTCGGTATAATTTATTATATCAGACGGTATATAAACTCTTCCCTTAGGGAGCCAGGAGGTCTTTCCTTAGTGGGGTGGGAGGTCTTCCCTTAGTACACGATCTTGTTCAGTATGCCGTTGAGGTGGGCAATGGCTACTCCGTAGTTTGTCATGGGTACTTGTTGCGCACGTGCCTGTTCAATGCGACTCAGTACATACTTTCTATTGAACATACAGGCGCCACAGTGGATAATCAAATTGTATGGGGATAAATCTTCTGGAAAATCATTTCCGGAGACAATATCTATCTGCAATCTTTCACCTGTTCGCTTACGCAGCAGGTGGGGGATTTTTACTCTGCCTATATCTTCTGTCAGTGGAGCATGGGTACAGGCCTCGGCTATCAATACGCGGGATTGTTCCGTTAGTCGGTCGATGGCGGATGTACTTTCTACATAATAGTGTATATCTCCCTTGTATCCGGCAAAGAGCACGGAGAAGGAAGTGAGCCGGCTTTCAGCCGGTTTCTGTTCGTATACGGTGTGGAATACTTGCGAATCTGTGATAATTAATTGGGGGGGATTGGCAAGTGCGCAAAGTGTATCTTTCAGCTTATCTGTGGTACAACTCATAACCAGGCATTTCTTGTCCAGAAGTTCGCGGATTGTCTGTACTTGGGGAAGGATAAGTCGTCCTTTAGGTGCCTGAAGGTCCTGGGGCATGACTAACACTACTACATCACCTTCTGCTACGAGGCTCCCGGTGATGGTTTGTTCTCCGAAATCGGCAGGTAACTTTTCCAGAATGGCGCGGTGGATGGCTTCGATACCTGTGCCGTCTTTGGCACTGACGATGATGGGAGGCTGTCCGCAACTTGCTTTTATCTGTTCTGCCAGCTCTGTAGTATTGGGGCGTGCGTCAGCTTTGTTCAGAAGCAATATGACAGGGATGCCTCGTTCTTTCAATCGTTGAAGCCATTTCTGTTCCTGTGCGTCTCCGGTTTCACAAAGCAACAGGGCGATGTCGGTTTTTTCAATTATTTTCAAGGTGCGTTCTACGCGCATTTCTCCCAGCTCGCCTTCGTCATCGAAGCCCGGAGTGTCAATAAGAAGGCACGGACCGAGTGGATGAATTTCCATTGCTTTTGTCACAGGATCAGTAGTAGTGCCGGAAGTGGGGGAGACTATAACGGTATCTTGCCCTGTCAAGGCATTGACAAGGCTGGATTTTCCACTGTTTCGCCGTCCGAAAAGGGCGATGTGTAGGCGGTTGGCATTAGGAGTCTGATTCATTAGTCTCAATATTAAGGGGTTAATAAATGGGGATTTGATCATTTTAGGCGCGGATTACGCGGATTTCACGGATTAAAGGCTGCGCTATAAAAAATCCGCATTCATCCGCGTAATCCGTGCCTAAAATCTGAAATCTCTTTTCCCTTCCTCTATCTCATGCAGGTTTCGCAGAGCTATTTCCCGGATTTTCGGATTCGGGATGCGTTCCATCTCTTCATGAATGAGGCGGATACCTTTCTCCCGGGTTTCGGGTGAAGCGTAATCTTCCAGATATTCTTTCAGAGTCATCAAGGCATTGGGTTGACAGCAATTTGCTATCTGTCCCCGCTTGACAAGAGACATGAAACGGTCACCCGTCCGACCTTCACGATAACAAGCCGTACAGAAACTGGGGATATGTCCCAGATCGAGCAACCAGTTTACAACTTCATCCAGTGTGCGGCGGTCGCTGATATCGAATTGGGCCGAGTTCTCTTCTTTCGTTTCCGGTACGGCATATCCGCCTACGCTGGTACGTGAGCCGCCACTGATTTGTGAAATACCTAATTCCAATACCTTACGTCGTACAGCTTCCGATTCGCGGGTGGAAATGATCATTCCGGTGTAAGGCACTGCAATGCGGATTACCGCAACGAGGCGACAGAACATTTCATCAGAAATGGCATTGGGGAAATCTTTTGTTTCAATATCATCCGCTGGGCAGATACGGGGTACACTGATCGTATGCGGTCCGACACCGAATGCCGCTTCCAGATGTTCGGCATGCATCAATAATCCTACGAAATCGTATCGATAGGTATTCAACCCGAATAATACACCTATACCTACATCGTCGATGCCACCTTCCATGGCACGGTCCATAGCTTCGGTGTGATAGGAATACTTGCTTTTAGGGCCTGTGGGGTGCAGGGTCTCGTAATTCCCCTTGTGATAGGTTTCCTGGAAAAGAATGTAAGTACCGATACCTGCATCTCTCAGCCGACGATAGTTCTCTACCGTTGTAGCGGCAATATTCACGTTTACCCGCCGGATAGCACCATTCTTATGATGAATACCATAGATGGTCTGAATAGATTCCAGAATATAATCGATGGGGTTGCGTAGCGGGTCTTCGCCGGCTTCCAGTGCCAGACGTTTGTGTCCCATATCCTGCAAGGCAATCACTTCCCGGCGTATTTCTTCCTGTGATAATTTCTTGCGGGCGATAGTGCGGTTCTTTGCATGATAGGGGCAGTAAACGCATCCGTTCACACAATAATTGGAAAGGTATAGCGGGGCGAACATTACGATGCGGTTGCCATATAGTTTTTGCTTAATTTCCCGTGCCAGATGGAAGATACGTTCCGTCAGGTCGGGCTGGTCGCATTCTAACAGTAGAGCGGCTTCACGATGGGACAAACCTTTGCATGAGGCTGCCTTTTCGAGCAGACTCTCAATGAGGGCACGGTTGTCTTTATTGGTACGGGCATAGTCCAGCGTATCCAGTATCTCCTGGTGATCGATGAACTCTTCTGCCTGCTTTGAACTTACATTATACACGTTTTTTAGTGATTAGGGGTGAGTGATTAGTGATAAGTAGTCTCCTCTTTCTTTCGATATCCGGTATCCGATAACCGTCAGTTTTTCTTCTAATTGTTGTAAGCCTTCTGCAGCTTCGGCTCCCAAAGAGGCTTTGTTATCATAAAGTGAGTATTTGTTCCGTTGTTCCGGGGGAGAAAGGTTTGGCATTACTACATTGGCTCCTGCCAGTATTCCGCGTTCTCGTCCATCCGGTGCAAGCGTTGCTAATGCTGTGGTAGAGGGTAATAACACCTTCGGATGCATTAACCGGAAGATGGAAAGAAGTTTCAGAGTCATCTCCATGCTTCCCGGTGGGCATGCTGCAAACGGGGTATCGTGGTGCGGAATAAAAGGACCGATTCCTATCATTTCAGGATGAAATTGCTCTATAAAAAGGAGATCTTCCACCAGATGATCGGTGTTCTGTCCCGGACTGCCTACCATAATACCTGTTCCTGTCTGATATCCTATTTCTTTCAGCCATGCCAAACATTGCAGGCGTTGTCTGATAGACATCTTATCGGGGTGCAGATGATGGTAATGCTCTTCATTATGCGTTTCGTGGCGAAGCAAATATCGATTGGCACCCGCCCGGAAGAAATGCTCGTAAGTCTCACGGGACTTTTCGCCTAATGATAGTGTGATGGCGCAATCCGGGAACTCACGATGTATAGCAGTAACAGTTTCAAGGATAAAATCATCTTTTACAGAGGATGTTTCACCACCTTGCAAGACGAAAGTCCGGAAACCGAGGGTATATCCTTCACGACAACATTCCAGAATATCCTCCCGTGTCAACTCATAACGGAGAACAGATTGATTTCCTTTCCGTATACCGCAATAATAGCAATTGTTACGGCAGTGGTTGGTAATCTCAATCAGCCCACGAATAAATACCCGATTGCTAAACTGCTCAAGTGACACCTCCCGTGCCTGCTCCTGCAGATACTTTAAAGTATCAGCGTCTTGGCAAAGGAGTAGTGCTTTATATTCTTCAGCACTTAGGGTCTGCTTGTTATGTAATTGATCAATCAAGTTCTTCATGCTATTTATTTTTCATCCGCAGATGACACGGATCACACGGATTTTTTCTCTCCGTGCTCGTTGTATACTATAGAATCATGGCGCAGCCTTAAGCAGCGTAATCCGTGTTATCTGCGGATGAAAAATAGTCTGTACGCCGAAAGGAAGCCTTGCTCCAGCGCTACGCTGGTTTTAATACGTCTTTTCCTGTTTAGCTAATTCTTGTACAAACTGACGTTTACCTGCGGCAATCTCATTGTGCGTACAAGGTCCGGTGATACAGCCACCTTCACATGCCATCACTTCTATAAATTGCCCCGGTGCTTTGCCTGATTTGGCATACGCCCGCAATGAACCGATGGTTTTCTTATCCAGATTAGCTACTTGGATGGCATTGATTTTGTCAGCTTCTTCTTTCAGATAGGCTTTTACTGCTCCCATTACGCCACCAGCCTGGGCAAATCCATGTGCCTCGCGCACGGATGCAAACGACATGGCATAAGGTTGCGATTGCTCCAACTGAATATTCAGTCCGTCCAATACAGATGCCACTTCTTCGAAAGTCATAACAAAATCTACAGCTTCATCACGCTGGGCCTCTTTACGTTTGGCTACACACGGGCCGATAAAAACGACTTTAGCATCCGGATGTTTCTCTTTGGCAATGCGTGCTGCATAATACATCGGTGAACCTGTGCTTGAAACATAAGGTTTCATGCCCGGAATATGTTTATTTACGAGTTCTATGTAGGAAGGGCAACAGGAAGTAGTCATAAACTTCTGTCCTTCTTCCAACTTCTCTATCAATTCATGTGCTTCGTTGCTGACCGTATCCATAGCTCCTTGAGCCACTTCGATGACATCAGTGAATCCTATAGCTTTGAGTGCGCCATATACCTGTTCAATAGTAGTCTTGAATTGTCCCAGGATAGACGGTGCCACAATGGCCACTATTTTTTCTCCTTTGCGTATCTTGTGCAGGATATCGAATACCTGTGACACTTCGAAAATTGCTCCGAACGGACAAGCGTTGAGACACTTTCCGCAATAAATACATTTGCTTTCGTCGATGTGCTCGATACCTTTCTTATCCTTGCTGATAGCTTTCACCGGACAAGCTTCTTCGCAAGGTACTGGGATATAGACGATAGCATGATAGGGACAACTCTTGTGGCAAATACCACAACTGATGCATTCATCATGGTCTATCCATGCCTGTCCGCTTTCCTTTACATGGACAGCTTTCTTCGGACAGTTGGTCTGGCAGCTACGGGCGGTACATCCGCGGCAAAGGTTGGTGATCTCGTAATTGATTTGTACGCAGGCGGAACATGCTTCGTCAATCACACACATGATGTTATCTTTCGGCGTTCCGTTTTCTGCACGGTCCAGTGCATGTACTGCATACTCTGATAATGGGGTTAATTCATCTTTTTCATCTTCCATATCCAGTCCCAGTAACGGCAGTGATTTGTATTTCCACACGGCGCGTTCTTTATGTACGCAGCAGCGTCCTGCATGCTTTGACCTTCTCGGACTCAATTCAATGGGAAGACGGTCTATTTTCTCTACAAGTTCGTTATCCCTCCACAGTTTTACCAGCTCTGTCAGCAATCTGTGGCGGACAATCATAATGTTGTTGGTAAATGCCATAATATTTATTCTCGGATTAGTTAGTCGGTAATTACGGTGCAAAGATAATGAAAAGTTATAGTTTCTATGAACCTTTCTACCCTCAATATGCTTATCTTTGTATCAGAATAGAAAAACGAAATTGACGATGAAAGACTTTATTTACTATGCACCCACACAGGTTGTGTTTGGAGCATTATCGGAAGATAAAACAGGGAAATTGGTGAAGCAATATGGCGGCGCTAAAGTCTTGGTACATTATGGTGGACAGAGTGCGGAGCGTTCCGGTTTGCTGGATAAAATATGCCGGGCATTGGAGGCGGAAGGTATTGCTTACGTAAAACTGGACGGGGTGGTTCCTAATCCACGTTTGTCGAAAGTACACGAGGGTATTGAACTGTGTCGGAAAGAAAAGGTTGATTTCATTCTTGCCGTAGGTGGTGGTAGTGTGATTGATTCTGCGAAGGCGATTGCTTTCGGTGTACCTTATGAGGGTGAAGTCTGGGATTTTTATATGGGACGAGCCCATGCGGAAGCTTGTCTGCCGGTTGCTACCGTGCTGACAATTCCTGCTGCGGGGAGTGAAATGAGTAACAGTACCGTGATAACCAATGAGGACGGTGATTTGAAAAAAGGTTATTCCAATAATCTGTGCCGTTGCAAGTTTGCTGTGATGAATCCGGAACGGACTTATACATTGCCCAACTATCAGACAGCTTGTGGTGTAACGGACATTATGATGCATACCATGGAACGTTATTTCTCTCATGATGATGATATGACGGTGACTGATGCCATTGCTGAAAGTATTCTCCGTACGGTAAAAGATAGCGTTTTTGAAGTACTGAAAGAACCGGAGAATTATGTACATCGTGCCCAAATTATGTGGGCAGGTAGCTTGGCACACAATGATTTGACGGGATGTGGAACAACTGGTGACTGGGCAACACACCAGCTTGAACATGAACTGAGTGCACTATTCGATGTAGCACATGGTGCAGGTCTGGCAGCTCTTTGGGGAAGCTGGGCACGGTATGTCTACAAAGAAAATGTAACCCGTTTCGCTCAGTTTGCCGTGAATGTGATGGGTGTAACAAATGATTTCAAATCACCCGAACATACCGCTTTGGCAGGCATTGAAGCCATGGAAGATTTCTATCGCGCAATTGGAATGCCGGTTAGTATTTGCGAGCTGATAGGGCGACAGGCTACTGACGAAGAAATCAAACTCATGACAGATAAATGCAGTTCCGGTGGTAGTGCAACAACCGGAAATTTGAAGGTTTTACATCGCGATGATATGAAAAATATCTATCGTATGGCAAATAGATAACGGATTTTTTATTGTTTTTCTGACAAATACTTGTTATCTTTAGGGGCATATATCAATTGGGGGGTAGTAAAGAAGTCCTGACCCACAGGCAAAGAATATGAGAATACATTTTGAAATTAGAGAAAAACTACCTGAAATTATCGAAGAGATCCTGAATTGTGAGAGATGGACAACTTTAGTAAAAGAGGATATTTCAGGCAGAAAGTTGGTTGTCATCCGTGATCCGAATTACAATTCGGAGGCGACAGTAGAAATCTATGCCCGCGAGATTACCATCAAGACGGCATGGTCAAACTACACGTATCGCTTGTTTGTTTTGGGTGATAATGTTTGGTGTGAGTACAATGGTGCTTATCGCGGATTGTTGGAACAAAATCTATTGCCTACCATCACTCCCAGGGAAGGTTTGTTGGAATCTGAGGTATTGGATAGCTCTTTGTACGGGAGTGAAAAGAGGAAACTCAGAGAGTATGCTGAAGACAATTTGAAACTGAAAAAATTCCGACGAGAGAACTTTAATGAAGATCGTACAGGTGTGGCTCATTTTGACCATCCCAAGAGGGTATATGACGAATTCATTAAAGAAGATTACGTGGTCCCATCTTCCGACGAATAGCGAGGCAGGAAGATGATCATCAGTGCCAGTCGCAGGACGGATATACCTGCTTTTTATTCGGAGTGGTTTCTCAATCGGATAAAAGAAAGGTATGTTCTGGTACCTAATCCGTATAATCCTAATATGATCAGCAGGGTCAACCTGGACCCTGCTGTCATTGATTGCATTGTCTTTTGGACGAAGAATCCTGCACCGATGATTGATAAACTGGACAGATTACAGGACTATAAATACTATTTCCAGTTTACACTGAATCCGTACGGAACGGAACTTGAAAGTAAACTGCCACCACTTCAAAAGCGTATAGATACATTCAAACGCTTTTCTGACAAGATAGGAAGGGAGAAAGTGGTGTGGCGATATGATCCTATTCTTACGAATGAACAATACACAGTTACTTTCCACCAAGACAAATTTGCAGAAATGGCATTTGCTTTGCATGACTATACTGAAAAGTGTATGCTGGGCTTTATTGATCATTATCCGCATGTGCGTTCCTTTCTCCGTGAATTTCATATCGAGCCGTTGATAAAGGAAGATATCGATGCCATGACCATTTCATTTAAGAAGGTTGCGGATGAATGTTCGATGGAGTTGGATACTTGTACAACAAAAGTCGACTTATCTCATTTGGGTATTTCGGGTGGAGTGTGCGTTGACAATAGGTTGATTGAACGAATTGTCGGATATCCTATTATTGCCCGTAAAGATAAGAATCAGCGGGACATTTGTCGTTGTGTGGAAAGTATTGACATCGGCACTTATGAAAGCTGCCTCAATGGCTGCATTTATTGCTATGCTATTAAAGGTAATTATAATACGGCGAAATTTAACCGGAGTAAACACGATAAGGATTCTCCGATGCTAATAGGAGAAGTGGATAAGGACGCAGTGATTAAAGAACGGGAAATGAAGAGTCTGCGTACCGATCAGCTTTCTATGTTTTATTAAAAAATCATTCTGACCGGAAACAATTATTGCTTGGATTGTTGTACCTGATAAATAACTTATAATTTAGTGTATCCTTAAAATAAAGAGCATGGAGAAAGAGACTGAGCAAGAATTGATCAAAAAGATGATTGGCTTTCAGAAAGAGGAAATAACGTCGAGTATTATATACCGGAAGTTAGCGGCAAAGGAAAAGGATCCTCATAACCGGGAGATATTGCAACGTATTGCAGAGGATGAAAGTAGGCACTACGCCACACTACGAGGCTATACTCATCAGGATGTCAGTCCTAATCGTTTTGAAATCTGCTTTTATGTATGGTTAGTGCGTCTGCTGGGTGTTACGTTTGCCGTTCGTCGTCTGGAACTGGGAGAGAAAGAAACGAGTGGGGTATATTCCCAATACCCGAGTATGGAACACTTTGCCGAGATGGCGCGGGATGAGCAGCACCATGAAGAAAAGCTTATTGAAATGATAGATGAGGAGCGCTTGCAATATATGGGTTCGGTAGTCTTAGGGTTGAATGATGCTTTGGTAGAGTTTACCGGAGCATTGGCAGGTTTCACGCTGGCACTGAATGATACGAAACTGATTGCGCTGACCGGCAGCATTACAGGGATTGCAGCGGCACTTTCTATGGCTTCTTCCGAATATCTTTCCACTAAATCAGAAAAGACTCATAATAAGCGTCCGGTTAAGGCAGCTATTTATACGGGGATAGCTTATATCATAACCGTAGTGGCTTTGGTAGGTCCGTTTATCTTATTGTCAAGTCCCGTTCTGGCTTTATGCATCATGCTGGTGATGGCATTGCTGATTATTGCCTTTTTCAACTATTATTATGCCATTGCCCGTAATGAAAGCTTTAAACGCCGTTTCACGGAGATGGCGGTGTTGAGCTTCTCCGTGGCCGGAATCAGTTTTCTGATAGGTTATTTGCTGAAGACAGTGACGGGAGTAGGGGGATAGGGATATCCGGATACCGGACTCCCTTTAGATATCCTCAGTGTACAACTGACTGCCCGAACGAAATTTACTTTTCATGAAACGTACCAGTGATGCCGGATATAACACACGTATGCCATCTCCAAAGCCTAAGATTTCACGTTGCAATTCATGATTGATGACTACTGTAATTTGAAAAACCATGGAACCGTCTTCTCTTTGTTCTATGAGATGCTGGCTTTTATGAATAGGTTTGGTCAGGACATAAGGGGCATGTTCCGGATTTACCCAAAAACGTACTTCTTCGGGGTGTTGGTTGATTCCTTTAGTTACACCTACTATATCATCGAAAAAGGTAGAAGGGTCGAAGTTACTATTTCCGTAATAGGGCTCATCTTTTGCCGGAGCCAGTTCCAGTATACGGTCGAGTGCCAGATTGTAGAGCATACGCGTATTCTTCTTTGAACCGAAGACGAACCAGCGATTCCGGTATTCTTTCAATAGATAAGGATAGAATACGAATGTAGCTGCTGAGCGTGCTTTGAAAGAACGGTATTTTAAACTTAACGGTTGCTGGTTCAAAATGGCCTGGTAGAGATCATTGAGATAGTTTAATCCTGTCAGACTATTATTTTTTTCAAAATCAATGATGGGAGTAGTCTTCTGTCGGACTGAGGTGACATGGTCTTCCAGACGACTGATAATGTCTCCCATACCCGAGAAATAAGAGAATCCATTGAATTGTTTCAGAAGTTCCACGGCTTCCGACATCACTTTCAGGTCCTGTTCGGAAAGGGGCGTATTCGTAATGCTGTATTCCGGATCTTCGTATGTATAGTATTTATGGTCTTTCACCACGATTGGAGCATTGTAACCCAACTTTTCACTACGCATCAATTGGATATCCATTTGCACGGTGCGCTTACTGATGCCTTTGTCAATACCTTCATATTCATACAAAGCATCGGAGCAGGCATCCACTAAATCTTCGAGTGTCCATTTCCGGAAACGGTTCCGCAGACAAGTATCTATTGTTTTGTAGCGGATTAAGGCATTTCTACTGACAGGCATAATTGACTTTTTTAGAGTTTTCGAACAAAAATAGAAAAAAAGTTTCAACTACGCAAAAAGGCTGCGCAGTTGGGTATGTAACTTTGTCCCGGAAACAAGAAAACAGGTCAAGTATGGGTTACTTCAACAATCATCTGTTAAATGAAAATCACTCATGCAATTATCAGTTTTCTTTTTTAAAGGAACAGTAGCTCAGTGGGTAGAGCATTATATAATCAAGGTCAAGGAAGACTTACTTCAAAACAGCAGGAATGCTTCATCTGATATTCACAGTCTTCCGATTACCTTTTAAAAAAATGAAGTATGAAAAAGGATTTATTGAAAGTTTCTATCCGGCAGAATGCTATTTATTTGCCTCCGGTAGAAGGAATGGGAGAGAAGAAGAAGCTGACTTCGACAACGGTGGCTTTGGTAGCTCAATTGCGTAAAATGGGCTACGGGGTGTCGGAAGAATTGTTGCATACGATCAATGAAATTACTCCGGCTGAACAAATGGAAGTATTTCAGGTGATGAAAGAAGTTTTAGGTGTGAATCTGAACTGGGCACCATTGGTGAAAGGGTGGGATACGCCTACGGGAGAAACACAACTTGATCACTTGATTACGTGGATCACTAACCTGTTTCAGATAAAAAAAGGAGTGAAACTGCCATGCGGACATATAATTCCGGATAATACTTTTCCATTAGAAAGATATAACGGTTGCCCTTTCTGTGGAACACCTTTTGAAACGGCAAGCACGGAATATTTCGGTCAGGGGAGCAAGCTGAAAGTGTTGGAACTTTGGCAGACGGCAGAGCTGGAAGGCTTCTTCAAAGATTTATTAGAATCGCGTACGGCTCTGGATGCTACACAAGCGGATAACCTGAAGATTTTGCTTTGTGAGCTTCCGCTACCGGATGTTAAGGTGAAAATGAAGGAAACCGTGATGCTGGTGATAGATACGCTGGTTGAACAAGGCAGAGAACAGGAAGCACAGGCTTGTTTCTCGAGTCCGAATGATGTATTACGTTATTTGTGGTACAAGAAAACCGGATTCCTGCAAATCATAGAACCCAAAACAATCCTGCGCAAGGCAGGTAGAAACCATGCGCATATGTGTGCGGGACTGGATAAAAGTAAATCTGCGAAAGAGCAAAAACGAGAGGAACTGAAGTTGAAGTATACTCGTCGTGAATGTCGTATGGTGGCTTCTTGGTTGAACAATATGAATATGGATCCCGAGAAATCATGCGAGATAATGCATCCTAAAAGGGAAATGTGGGTACGGATGATACGTGCCTTGCGTTTGGCAGAGTATGCCCGTAAAGAAGAATTCGGGAAACTGAAGGAGTTGATGGATATATTCTATAACCAAGCATACACCGTATGGCAGGGAGAGGTAGAGCACTATCGCTTGAAAGCAGATGCGATACGTACACTTTCATTATTGAAAGAACGTCCGGGACTGTTTGCCCGTTCGTTGTTTGCCAATATGTTGTGGTTCGGTCCGGAAGATACTCTGGCTGCTTTCAGGGAAGTAGTTCATCTGCTGCCTGCACGCTTGATTCTTACATTAGGTATGTATGCTGAAAATTATTTCGATCCGACACGTAAAAGAATGGTGAAGCCTCTGGGTGGAAATGCGAAGGTGATAGAACCATACTATTTAGTTGGACTTTATCAGCCTGAACAATTGATGGATATGGTGGAGCAAGTGAGGGGATTGTGTAAAGAGGTCGTTTCCGCCCGTTTTGCGAAGGTTGCTACCGAAAGCAAAAGTATGTATATAGATCCCATGTTATACTGCATACCTTTGTCTATCGGTGACCGTAGTGAGACAATTCAGGATATGTCCTGTGCCTTGCAGGGAACACGATTCCCGGTAGAGGGTGATCAAGTCCGCCTCTTCATGCAATGGGGAAAAGGACTTCCGGCACAACATTTGGATATGGATTTGAGTTGTCATATTGCTATGTCTCATTCAACGGAAGTTTGCTCTTACTTCCACTTGCAGGCTGTCGGTGCTAGGCACAGCGGGGATATCCGAAGCATTCCGAATAAGAAAGGAACGGCAGAGTATATCGAACTTGATCTGAAAGAACTGGATCGTATAGGTGCGAAGTATGTAGCTTTCACTTGCAATGCATATAGTAATGGCTCTATATCTCCCAATTTGGTGGTGGGGTGGATGAACTCGGCTTATCCGATGAAGATATCGGAAAAGAATGGAGTAGCGTATAATCCATCTTGCGTACAACATCAGGTGAGGGTCGCAGAGAATTTGATGAAAGGTCTTGTGTTCGGTGTCCTGAAAGTGAAGGAACGGGAAATTGTTTGGTTGGAAATACCTTTCGGTGGACAGACTATTTTGTCTATGAATGCCCAGACGATAGAAAAATATCTGGATAAGCTGGAGGCGAAAACAACCATCGGAGAACTGTTGGCAGTGAAGGCAGAGGCGCAAAGACTGGAATTGATGGATACTCCTGAAGCCGATGAGGTTTACACCTATGAATGGGCAATGAATAGTGCTGCGGTAAATAGACTGTTGATAGGAGAATGATTTAAAAAGCCCTGAAGTGCGAAACTTCAGGGCTTTTGTCTTTTGTCAATCGATGAAAAATCAACTGAATTATATTTTGGAACTGTGCAGTTTTTTATAGAGTTCTACACGTTCGGCTATTTCAGCTTGAGATAGATTGGCCGGAAGTTCAATTGTTGTTCGTGGAGTAATTGCTACAAGAATAACTTCTCCAACTTTTTTCTTATGCTCTTTAAGAGCGTTTTCTGCTAACTGACTGGTCTCTGGTCGGACAATACTCTTTTTCATCATATTGAATTGTTTTTAAGTTTTCATTTTTGCTGGAGTTAATTGGCAGGTTGCTAAAAGAAACTCATTGTTCAATGTAGTTATCACTTCTTTTACGCTGCGTATTTTTTCAGAGAGAAAAGCATTACTTCCTGCAAATGCATATCCTCTTTTCATATTTCCTTTGGCCGCATTATACAGTGCTTTGATGATGCAGTAAGGACTCTTCTGATAGTCACACGTCTTGATGCAATGGAATGAGCAACATTTGGGCTTTTCCTGTCCTTTCTCTACATTACGGATAAATTCCCCATCAATGGCTCGTCCGGGCATTCCTACGGGACTTTCGATAATGAGAACGTCTTCGGGCTTAGAGTGGATATAAACCTCTTTGAAGGTTTGTGAAGCATCGCACTCTTGGGTTGTTACAAAAATGCTTCCCATTTGTACGGCCGAAGCTCCCAATTGCATGAATCGTGCAATATCTTCGCCTGTAGAGATTCCACCTGCGGCAATTACAGGAATATCTTTTCTTTCCTTATAGCTCATTGCAATTGCTACAACTTCGGGTATCAAGGACTCCAAAGCGTATTTCTCATCTTGTATTTGTTCTTTCTTAAAGCCCAAATGTCCTCCGGCTTTAGGGCCTTCTACTACTATGGCATCGGGTAAATAATCAAAGTTCTTCTGCCATTTGTCGCATATAATCTTGGCCGCTCTTGAAGAAGATACAATGGGCACCAACTTCGTTTTGCTTTCCGGTGTCAGGTATAGGGGTAAGTCGAGCGGAAGTCCTGCACCGGCAAAGACTACGTCGATTTTTTCGCTTATGGCAGTGCGTACCATCTCTGCATAATTGGAAAGGGCCACCATGATATTCACTCCGATGATTCCTTTTGTTTTTTGGCGGGCTTTTCTGATTTCCTCTTTGAGTCCGCAAATGCACTTTTCGGTATAGTCGCCTTTGCCTTTAGGGTATAGCAGGCCTAAACCTGCACATGAAATAACACCAATGCCGCCTTCGTTGGCTACGGCTGATGCCAGGCCGGACAATGAAATTCCGACTCCCATTCCACCTTGTATGATAGGTGTTTTTATCTCTATATTTCCAATAAAAAATGGCTTCATAAAACTGATATTGTAATAAGACTGTAAGCGGATAAATATACTTCCGGGTATTCTATTCGTTTAGCGATGTTCTTTTCTTTGTATTGCTGTTTTAGTTGAAAAAAGCAAGAACAGAAGATCTGATCTCCTGTTCTTGTTGTAGGGTAGACATTAATAACGTCTGGAATTATAACCGTTGTTACGGGGTCTTTCTTCACGAGGACGTGCAACGCTTACTGAAATAGTTTTCTGATCGTATTCTGCTCCGTTAAGTTCATTAATTGCCTTTTGTCCATCTGTATCGCTTGTCATTTCGACGAAACCAAATCCTCTGGATCTTCCCGATTCTCTGTCCATAATAACTTTAGCTGAAGAGGTCTCTCCATACGCTGAGAATAATTCGTTCAAGTCAGCATCATTTATGCCATAGCTTAAACCTGAAATGTAAATGTTCATTTGAAATTTTAATTAAATAAATATTAAGTAAGAGTGAGGGGATAATTAAAGGAGAGGTCTGCTTAATAAGATATAAAAAGGAGAACTATACGATAACGATTCGTAACTCAAACCGCGACAAAGGTAATACAATAGTTGGGAATGGCAACTTTTAATTCGTAATTTGTTAATAAAAAAGTGATAATTGTTTTTTATTAGCATTTAGAAAGGCTATGGTATATTGCACTTTTTTTTAAAAGGTGAAAATCCTTTCTTTTTCAGGGCTACACCCTTTCCCTCGGATGGCTACACCTTTTGGGGTAAAGGGTGTAGCCATTCGGGATAAAGGGTGTAACCCTTTTTAATGTGCCTTACAGGTACTCGTGGACGGTATATTGACTATCTATTTATCAAGGAGATCTTATACAGTACATGTCTGCATAAAGGATGGTCGGGACTGACCAATGGATGATCAAACTCTTTGCTTTTTACCATACCTATTTTTTGCATCACGCGTTCCGAACGTTTGTTTGGGAGTGAGGTGAAAGAATATAATTCTTTCAGTCCCAATGTCTTTTTTGCATATTCCAGACAGGCTGAAGCCGCTTCGGTAGCATATCCCTGATTCCATACTTCGGGAATCAGGCGCCAACCTATCTCTACGGCCGGGGCAAAATCTACATCGAACGTAATATCATGCAACCCTACATAACCTATAAACGCATGGTTTTCTTTCTTTTCTACTGCATACAACCCATATCCTCTGGATGCGAATTCCTTCCGGATGCGATTATAGAAGTCGAGTGTTTCCTGATAAGATAGCTTTTTGAGAAAGAATTCCATTACCTGATCGTTGCTATTTAATTCGGCAAAGACAGGGATGTCTTCTTCTTTCCAATCACGTAGGATCAGGCGCGGGGTTTCTATGTATGTATTCATCTTGTTCTTAATTTATTCGATTTGTTTTTTCCGCTTTTTACGGTTCATATATTCACGTAGTAGGGTTGGGGTGGCACAGAAGATGAGTTGTGCCCGATTCCATTTATAGCATTTTTGAAAGACAACCATGGCAATGGTTATGAATAAGGCTGCTCCGATAGAAGCCTCTAAAGGTAACCAGCCCAGATTCTTTTGGGGTAATAGCATAGGAATGAACGCCAGTGCTCCGGCAGGAGCAAAGAATTTCCCTGTCCACTCGAAGATGAGGAATAGGATAGCCGCAATGGTTAAAGCAACGATACTTTCCGGTAGATGAAGATGGTAGTGACCAACTATTTGAAGTACAGTACCCAGAGTGGCTGCGGTAGTCAGAAAGAGAAATACTTGTGTAGGGCGATTTCTGAATCCTGCTTTGGAGTTTACCATTTCTACAAAGGTCACCATGAGTGGCGGCAATATGAGATAGGGATAATCCATGCCGACGGCCAATCCGGCCAAAGCACCTACAAAACAGAATAATATCAGCCATCTGATGATATCTTCCTTGCCGGGTTTTCTGTCGACAGATTTAGGCATCCGGTTACGTATTCCGCATTTTTCCAGAATGATTTGTACAAACACTACTGACACTGACATTGAAAAGACTGCTATCGGATAAACAATACTTTCCGTATGAAGCAAAACGGGCAATACGCAAGCTGATATCAAAGGAATCAGTGTAGCGCGACTGATTAAAAGAGAAGCACCTGCAAAAGCAAATGCAGCGCATAGATTGACCACATAGGGCAGGGGTGAATAACGAACAATGCAGATACCGACTGCTGCTCCAAGAGTCATAAGCAGGATGATTTGCCAACGTTTTACATTCCATACCCGTTTATCGATAATCAACAGGCCGATGATCAGCGCTGTCATTTCCGGAAACAGAATCTCCTTTTCGTTGGTCCATTCGGCTAAACCGACCATTATCAGGATCATTACCAGCGATATCAGATATCTTGTCAGTTTTCTGTGTTCCATTATATAATTTTGAATTTGGGGCACAAAGTTAAGGGAAACTGCCGTATTATGAAACTTCTTGGCTATCTTTGCGCGCTGAAAACCTTGAGTGGCTTTCTTTATAAAAGAGTTCTGTATGCAAAATTTGGTAAAGAAGGAGTATAAGATTCCTTTTATTCTGGTAACTTCCCTATTCTTCTTATGGGGATTTGCACATGCGATATTAGATGTGCTGAACAAACACTTTCAAGATGTGCTGGTTATTACACGTGCCCATTCGGCATGGGTACAGGTCATGTTTTACCTGGGTTATTTCGTGATGGCTATTCCTGCCGGACTGTTTATCAATAAGTACGGTTACCGAAAAGGAGTGGTTTTCGGTCTGTTGCTTTATGGCATAGGCTCCCTGCTTTTCATTCCCGGGGAATATTGGATGTCTTTCAACTTTTTTCTGTTTTCCCTGTTTGTCATAGCCTGTGGCTTGGTTTTTCTGGAAACAGCGGCTAATCCTTACATGACGGAATTAGGCGACCGGGAAACGGCTGCCAGTCGCCTGAATCTGGCGCAGTCATTCAATGGATTGGGATGTATTTGCGGTCCGCTTATCGGGGGATTGTTATTATTCTCGGAAGGGGGCGAAAGCAATATATCATTGCCTTACACACTGATGGGGATCATTGTATTGGGAGTTGCTCTGGTATTCTATAAGATACGCCTGCCGGAGATTGTTCATGAAGCTGATGAAGAAGAAGTCGGAGAAAACGGTGCACGCGGGCTTTGGTCGCACAAGCTGTTTATCTTTGGCATTATCAGTCTGTTTTGTTACGAGATAGCTGAAATCTCAATCAACAGTTTCTTTATCAATTATGTGGTGGATGACGGCTGGATGAATGCCCGCGATGCATCTGTAGTACTTTCGTTCGGTGGTCTGGGACTGTTTATGTGCGGACGTTTTGCCGGTAGCTGGATTATGCGGTATATCCGGGCAGAAAAAGTGCTGTTCGTTTGTGCAATGGGAACGGTGGTCAGCACGTCTTTGGTAGTTCTTAATCTGGGCATTTTGTCATTAATAGCTCTGTTTCTGGGATATGCGTTCGAAGCTATTATGTTCCCCACGATTTTCGCTCTCTCATTGAGGGGATTGGGGAACTATACGAAGCGTGCATCTTCTTATCTGATGATGTCCCCCATCGGGGGAGCGGTAGGACCGCTCATGATGGGGTATGTGGCTGATCAGACCAATATGTCTTTCTCGTTCATCGTTCCGTTGCTTTCGTTTATCGTGGTGTTGCTTTATGCCTGGAAAGTAAAGCAACGTTCGTTTTGCTAATATCCGAACTTTTCCGCAGCCTTTTCCATCTGTTCGATGATAGCTACTCCAAAGGGACAGTTCGTTTCACATTGTCCGCACTGAATGCATTCCGAGGCATGATGCGAGAGCGTCTTGTAGTGTTCGCGTACTGTCTCGGGTATTTCATTCTGGGCAATGGTTAGGTTATAGTACTTGTTTACACTCGCTATATCAATTCCTACCGAGCAAGGGGCGCAATGTCCGCAATACATGCAATGCCCCTGCCAGCTAAACTTCTCCATACCTGCCATAATTGGGGTGTAATCTTTTTCTTCTTTAGTAGCATTACACCAGTTGATGGCAGCTTGCATCTCATCGCAACTCTTGCAACCGACCATTACGGAAGCAACAGCCGGACGGGTTAGCGCATACTCAATGCACTGCACCGGTGTCATAGCTTTGCCAAAGGGAGAGTTCGTTTCACTCAGTAAGTCTCCGCCGCCATAGACTTTCATTACATCCAGACCTATACCTTTCTGCTCACAGAGTTCATAAAGCTTTTCACGTTCCGGATCTATATTTTCAAGGGAATGGGCATAACTTTCGTCAGCCCATAAATCATCTACATTTTCGCTGGGCGGTTGCAAATCGTAACAGGGATTGATGGAGAACATCAGTACTTCAATCAATCCACTTTCTACAGCCAACTTTGCCACAATAGGGTTGTGACTGCTTAGTCCGATATGGCGAATTTTACCTTCTTCTTTCAGACGCAGGGCCAGCCGAATGATAGGACCATTGAATACTTCATGGAAATCTTCTTCGCTATCTACATAGTGAATCATACCAATATCAAGGTAATCCGTATGAAGACGTGTCAACTGGTCTTCAAAAGAAGCAATTGTTTTTTCTACATCACGGGTACGTAAGTACTGATCGTTTTCCCAGGTAGTACATAGATGTCCTTGGATAATAAATTGCTGCCGGCGCCCTGCCAATGCTTTGCCGATATTACTACGCAGATCAGGGTTTGAGGCATACATATCAATAAAGTTGATTCCTTTACTGATGGCGAAATCCATTTCCGAATGTACCTGTTCTTCCGTTTTTCCCACGAAACCTTCACAGCCCAGTGCGATGACACTAACTGATAGTCCTGTATTTCCTAATATTCTGTATTCCATGATATTTCAAATTCTTAGTATGTTTTTGCGAAGTTACTAATATTAAAGAAAACGTTCCCGTTTTAATCCGAATAAATTTGCACTGATAAATAGTTGGGATGGATATATGAAAGCTTGGGACGATTGAGATGAAGACTATTTATTTTATAATTATCCGGAAAAACGGAAACGCTTATGATGATATGGTTTTATGAAGGTCCATTTTTATATAGTTATAGGAGATTTTAAGAAAGTTGTCCGAAGGCATGTTTCAGCCTCTCCAAACCTTTAGCCAACTGTTGCCGCGGACAGGCAATATTGATACGGATAAAATTGTCTCCGTCTTCTCCGTACATACTGCCTTCATTGACCCAGACCTTTTCTTTTTCCAGTAGAGCCGTCACGATTTCTTCCGATGGCTTCTTCAACACTGAACAGTCTACCCATACCAGATAAGTACCTTCTAATTTAAGTACGGGGAAATCCGGTAGATGTTCATTGAAATAGTTTCTCAGATACTGATAATTGGCAAACAGATAACTTTTTAGTTCTTCCAGCCATTCTTCCCCTTCATTATAGGCGGCTATCAATGCCTCCACACCGAATGGGTTCACATCACAAACTTCGTTGATATTAATGGCTTTATCTATTTTTCTGCGTATATCTGCATCAGCGGAAATGATGTTTGCAATCTGAAGTCCGGCCAGGTTAAAAGCTTTGCTGGGTGATGTGCAAGTGACGGAGTGCATCCGGAACTTTTCTGAAAGAGATGCAAAAGGCGTATAGGTATGTTCCGGAAAGACCAGCTCACAATGTATTTCATCTGATACCACCCATACATCATTTCGAAGGCAAATCTCACCAATACGTATTAATTCCTGTTTGCTCCAGACTCTTCCGGCCGGATTATGCGGATTACACAATAACAGTAATTTTACTTTTGGGTCTGCTGCTTTCTTCTCCAGATCGTCAAAATCAATCCGATAGGTGTTATCATCATAGATCAATGGATTTGAAATCATCTCGCAACCATTATTACGGATGGAAGAAAAGAAGCAATTATACACCGGAGTCTGCACCAGGACTCTATCACCAGGATTCGTCAGGGCTTTTATGACGGCTGACAAAGCCGGTACTACTCCAGTTGTATAGATTATCCATTCTCTCTCTATTTTCCAATTATGACGTCTGTCGAACCAGTGGATTACCGCATGATAATAGCTGTCAGGCACGCGGACATAACCGAAGATACCATGTTCTACTCGCTTTTTCAGCGCTTCTGTCACGGCTGGGGCTGTACGGAAATCCATATCGGCTACCCACATTGGCAATATGCCGGCATCATTGGCAGAATCCCATTTATAAGAGTTCGTACCCCGGCGTGGAATGATTTCATCAAAATTGTATTTCATACCTAATCAGTCAAAACAGGTTTGGTCGTCCCATAATTTCAATTCACAGTTGCCCGGTGCTTTTATATTCTCATCCAGGATTATAGCTCCGAAACTTTCGGCGGTGATACTTCCTGTACGCGGATTTTTTACACTGTGAACAGGACTATGGATAGTGGCTTGTACACTGCTATATTCAAAAGCGAGGTCTGCATCTTCTGTCATCGTGCAGTTTTCCATAATCAGATCGTGGGCATAGCAAAGCGGCTGTGTACCTGAAATCTTGCAGTTCACCAGACGCAGATTTCTGGAATGCCAGCCTAAATATTCCCCGTTCAATACAGAGTCGTAAACCGTCACGTTTTCCGTATTCCAGAAAGCATCCTTTGAATTGATTACCGCATTACGGATTTCTACGTTTTTGCAGTATTGGAAAGAGTAGTTACCATTCATCTCAAAGTCATCAATCCTGATATTTTCACCGTGTACAAACAGATAATCACCTTTGTCTACTTTTACATTCTTCAACTCTACATTCCGGCAAAACCAGAGGGTTTCCAGTGCATAGGGCAGTTGTACGTTTTCCAGTCGGATACCATCCATTTCACGGAACATCTTCGGTGCTTCTACCAAAGTGTCTGTCATTTGCAAATTATTGGAATACCAGAGGGCGGCACGTGCTCCTTCCGTAAACAGGCAGTTTTTCACAACGAAACCATCGTTATGCCAGAAAGGATATTTTCCTTCGAAACGGCAATTTACAGCTTCGATATTACTACATTCTTTCAGGGCAGATTCGCCGGTATGGATCGTTACGTTTTCCAGATGAAGATTGTGAGTGGCGAACAAAGGGCGTTCACCTTCGTAATGAGTGTCTTTAATTAGTTCCATTATTCAAGTTTTTTTGTTTGTTGTTTATTAAATGATTGATTACCTTTTTTCTATATTGCAAAAATACGGCGGAAATGGGATACTCCTTGTAGACGGATTACGGACATAATAACCCGGATTACAGATTCTGTTTATCGGGTACAAAAGAGGCTGCATCGGAAGATAAATTCATGTTTCTCATTATCGTTCAGAATATGAAATTAGCCCGGATGCAGCCTCGTACAATAACTGGGCTTATGAATTAACGAAACGATTTGCGGTAAATCTCCACGCAGTCTTCGTGCTTCAATTCGTAAGGGTTGGCAAGGAATAATCCGCCCATAGTTTCCTTGGCATTGGTGGCAAGGGTATCAAATTCATCGGGCGTAAATCCATAATCACTCATCTTCAGGTTTGCCACTCCACAAGCTTCCTGTAGTTTTACCAGCATGGTGATAAAGTCTTCCGGTTTGTCAGCTTCCGGCATACCCATTGCTTGTGCCATTTTGATGAACCGTTCATCACAGGCATGCTTCTCTATAAAGAATTCATAGAATGCTTTGGAGATCATAATCAATCCGGCACCATGTGGCAGTTCCTGATGGTAAGCGCTCATAGCGTGTTCCAAAGAGTGTTCGGCAGTAGTGCTGCAAAAGGTCATTACCGCACCGGACAGATTATTGGCGAATGCGACTCTCTCACGAGCCTCCATATCAGCTCCGTTGGCAACTGCACGCGGTAGATATTTAGCTACATTTTCAATAGCGGTCAATGCGTACATATCGCTCATCAGACTGGCAGTTTTAGAGATATAACATTCTGTAGAGTGGAACAACGCATCAAATCCCTGATAGGCCGTGAACTTAGGCGGAACAGATTTCATCAACTCCGGATCGACAATAGACAGTACCGGGAAGAGTTCATCATAACCGCCAAAGCCTATTTTCTCATTGGTTTCATCATTGGTGATAACGCCCCATTGATCTGCTTCGGAACCTGTTCCGGCAGTGGTGGTAATGCAAACCAGGGGTAGGGGCTTGTTTACCATCGTTTGTCCTTTTCCGGTTCCGCCACTGATGTAATCCCATACATCGCCGGGATTCGTGGCCATGAATGCCATCGCTTTGGAGGCGTCCATTACGCTTCCACCACCCAGGGCAACTAAAAAGTCGCAATTGTTTTCCTTGGCAAAAGCGGCTCCCGCCATTACGGTCGATTTTAACGGATTGGCTTCTACCTGGTCAAATACGGCAGTTTCAACACCTGCTTGCTGGAGTTCGGCTTCTACTGTATTCAGATATCCGTTATCCTTGGTAGAGCGACCGTTTGAAATAACAATCATTGCTTTCTTTCCGGGCAATTGCTGATTGTGAAGTTCCTTCACCATACCGGCACCAAACAAGGTGCGGGTAGGAATGTAAATTCTAAAATGACTCATTATTCTTCTTTTTTAAATCCTATAAATTATTCTATTTCTTTTCCCATTTCATAAGCTTCCCGTAGGGCTGGTTTATCTTTTATTTCACCCACATGCCAAACTCCGGTTCCATACACAACTCCTTTGATGGTTGGATTTTCCAGGCAATCCAGAAATCCCTGGAAAGTGTCCACGGTACGTTCCATCAGTTTCCGATCATCTTCGGCAGCGGTGACAATGAAATAAAATTCCTTATTCTTCATTTCCGTATAGAGGCCACAACAACGATCTATCAACGTTTTCATTTGTGCACTCATCGTGTAGAAATAAACGGGTGTAGCCATAACTATTACATCGGCTGCCACCATCTTCTCTATAATTTCTGCTGCATCGTCTTTCTGCGGGCAAGGTTTTCTGTGCAGACTACATGTGCTGCATCCTGTGCAATAATGGATTGTCTTGTCACGCAGGAAAACCTTTTCTACTTCGTTACCACTTTCAATTGCTCCTCGCATAAATTCGTCGCAAAGGGTATCGGAGTTTCCGCCACGACGAGGGCTGGATGATAAAATCAATACTTTCTTAGTCATAATCATTTTATATTATAAAGTTAAAACCGTTTCTTATTTCTTATGCAGCCATTTCCATTCTGATTTGTCTTTCGGATTGTGTAGCACGTATTCTTAATACGATGAATACAATGCTTAAAACAAGGAATACCAGAGATCCGATGACGGAATAACGTGTATTGAAGAAGGTGATAAACAATCCGCAGACGGCTGCACCTACTGTAGTACCGAGATTGGCAGACAATAAATACAGTCCGTTGGCAAAATCCGGTGCTTCGGGAGCGGCATGCGTTATCATATATTGCATGGTGTTCTGTCCGTATCCCGCCAAAATTCCCAGGATCAGAATGATAACTGCCATTGCCATAAGCCATTCCCCAAAAGCGAATACTCCTATATAAAAAGTCAGTAGTGCCAAAGGAATCATTATCATGCTACGTACCGGATTGACCGCCAGTTGCTTTCCGGCTATTACATTTCCTATTATATTGGCCAGTCCATAAATCAGTAGCATTGTACTGATTACGGTGTACGAAACCCCGGTGATTGTCTTCAAGTAATCAGACATATAGCTGAAGAATCCGAATAAGGCTCCGTTAATCAGCGTGATAGCGAGAATGGAGTACCAGACTACTTTCTTTTTTAATACACTGAGTTGTGTACCGTAGGACAGTTTCTCTTTGACCGGCATGGAAGGTACAAACAGGATCGTTGCAACCAGTACCAATGCATTTACAACGGTGAAGAATAACATGCCCATTGAATACGAAACTTCGCTTGCAATGTAGCTTGTCACCGGCACCCCCAGCACCATACCTGCTGATACGCCGATGAATACTTTTGCTACCGCCTTTGGTGCCTTCTCCTTACTGACAGATGCTGCCGCTACCGTGAAAGCCATAGATACATATACCGGATGAAGGAATGCCGGGAGTGCACGGGATATCAGCAACACCGTAAAATTAGTGGTCATCATGGAGATGACATTACTTAATGTAAATAATCCCAGTGCCAGTATCATCACCTTTTTCCGGTTGATACCCGAAAACAGTAAAGGGGTGATGGGAGCGGATATTGCTACTACCAGTGCAAATATGCTGACCGTCCAACCTGCTTCCGGAACAGTTACTTGAAAGTTCTCGGCTATCAGGGGCAAAATTCCAATCACACCCATTTCGGTATTGATTATTCCGAATACACCGGTTGTGAGGATGAATACAAGTAGGGTACTTGAATTGAGTTTGAATTTATTCTTCATATATTTCTTTTTTTGTACTGCAAAGGTCGGGGAAACGTAACATTTCCTTTGTAGATAAATTACGGATATGATAACCCCAAATACAGTTTCTCGTAAATGCAAAGCGCCCCACTGCATCATCAGTGTGCAGCGGGGCGTTTTTTTGAATAGAGGTGCGGTGCGTTGTCTTCTTATCCCAACGGGTCTTCTTCTAAGCCACCGTCTCCGCCGCTCGGTTTGCCGGAACCGGTGCCGTCAAGACCACTGATGGAACTGACGTTGGTCCACGTCACATTCTCGCCGATGAGGGCGCGGGTGACGGCGCTACCTTGGCGGCGCGACTCGGGGATGAAGCGGACGCGGGTACCGGAGATTTGGTTGGCGTTCACCTTCTCGGCGCTGTCCACGCCCTTGCCGTTGGAGACGCAGGTGTAGTAGAAAGTGCCCAGACCTTCCACGTGCACGGTGCGACCGGTGTTCATACTGCTCCCCAGCACCAGGCCGAGGGCTTCGAGCGTGGCCTTGCTGTCGGCGCTACTCACGGTGGAGATGAGGGCGATTTGCTTGCAAAGCTCGTCCATCTCGATAGGTTTACCCACGCTCACGGCCTGGGGATGCCACTTCTTGGACATCTTTTTGTAAATAGGTTTAAAAAATGCCATACATTATGGTTTTTAAGTAAAACATGCCCTGTAGACCATTCTGAAGGAGGTGGGAGACTTATAAGAAGTGTCATCGATACTTGTGCTAAGTATACCTGATACTTGTGCTAAGTGTCGAGCATACTTGTGCTAAGTATCAACAACGGTCTTTAGGCTCTTCTACGGTTCATCTTGACTGTCAGGATTTATTTAATTATTGTTTGTTGAAAGTATTTCAGTTGATGATTAGGGGGATTTTTCGCATATTCCACTGATTTGTTCATAAGGGACGCATGCACAGCTACGGTTGTCCAGATAACGCAGTGCCACATAAGGAACTACTTCACAGGAGATGCGCAGATGCAAGGTAGCAATTACTTCCGCAAGGCGCGGATGAAAGGAATAATCTCGCCCATTGTATATCTGTACCCATACATGGTCTCCTTTCTTGATGTGTAGTTCTGGATTCTTCATAAGCTGTATAATTAATGTGATTGTGTGGGGTTACTTGCATAGTAACGGCAGACAACTATAGCGGTGCAGGTTGAAAAAGCGTTTTTGGACGGCACCCAACCCAGGAATGAGCATATAAATAGAAGTTGTCTTGGTAATAAGGCGCACAAATAGTGCATCCGTTTTCAGGGATTGAAGGCGGAATTATATTTCGTATATCTATTAGGATAGTAAAGAGGAGTCCAGATAGTAAAATATAAGATTAAATAGCTTTTTTATTAGCATTTGTTTGCTTTTTTGTCAAAAAGTATGCATCTTTGTATGTGACTTTTGCCGTTACTATGCAAGTAATATCACCTTAATAAAGTGTCGTACAGCATATTGATGCTATCTACTTTCTTCTTTTTACTTCCTTTCACTAAGGCAATCACTTGTCTGTTTACTTTGTCTATTACCTCCGCATTAAAGGGCTTCAGATAACTCATCGTCACCCGTATGGACGAATGTCCCAACGACTGGCTGATAAGTCCAAGAGGTGTTCCACTATGATAAGCCAGCGTCGCCCACGTATGGCGGGCGGTATACGAACTCACGGAAACGCCGGGCAAGAGTTTCTTCATCAACCGTGCCAGTTCCCGGTTGAAGCGGCGCAGTGTATCCTGATAAAGATGATACCGTTCTTTACCCGGAGATGCCTCATTCAGTATCGGGAACAAATACTCCGATTCAGCCCTGTTTCTGTACTTCTGTAGCAACCGGAATGCGTCCGGCGGCACGTCCACCACCATCAATTTACCTGTCTTGTGACGCCGGTAGACAATACGCCTGCCTTGCAAGTTCTGTTTCCGCAAATGTGCCAGGTCGATGAAAGGCATACCGCGAAGCATGAACATCAGCATGAAGCAAGCAAGTACACGCTGTTGCGGTAGCGACAACGCACAGAATTCTGTAGTTTCTAACTGTCGCATCTGCCCCGCTGTTAGTGCCCGCTTGGTGCGCGACTCTACTTTGGTATACAATTCCTTGAACAATATCGGATTGTGGTTTACCATGCCGGGTGGCATCCAACGGTTATAAACTGCCTGAAGCGTGCGCATGTAAGTGGAAATAGTGTTCGGACTGCATTCACATTCCGTTAGCCATGTCTCATACTCCTTCAGTCGCTCCGGTGTAAAGACATCCTGTATCGGTGCAAGGACGTTCGGCACTGATGTCGGATCACTTCGCATCGATACAGGGGTATTCCAAAAACGGGTAAAAGAGCGCAGTACGCTCCGGTAAACATGTGCTGCCGGAAATTTCCCTTCTTTTTCCAAGTCGGCAATTACCGTCTCCATGTAGTCAGTCAGGTTATCACCTGCTGACACTACATTTTTCTTTTCTTTATCTTCCATAACGGTACTAAAATTAATCTTCACCAAAACAGGCACAAGTTCAGCAATGTTTATGAGAATAAAGAATAACCTGTTCCTGCTGTTCGCCAATAGGCATCGTAAATGATGTTTTAGTTTCTTTTCCGTTTAATTAGTATACTCTTACGAAGAAAGCCGATGGATGTGTCTATTTTTGTCCGAAACCAATACAATACATTTATGAAAAAACTTAGCTATCTCGTTTTATTTTTCCTGTTAGCTATCCCTGCATCGGCGCAGAATCAGTTCAAGTTGAGCTCTATTCCTTTTCTTCTTTCCCGGCATAACACGCCTAAATCCTTTCAGGTGACAGATATTAATAAGCGTATTTCCACTATTCCGCACAATCTGATTATCTACAACCGCCCTGTTGATTATGAAATAGAAAAAGACCGGATCAGCATAACTGCGGCAGGAAAGACGAATCTTTTCAACAGCCCTTCCGGGAAGTCGAAGGTTGCAAACGCTCCGCTTATCCTGTTTGAGCCGGAAGCTGATTTTACAATGAGTGCACGGGTTACAGGCAAATTGAAGTCGGTCTATGATGTAGCTGCCCTTGTTATTTATCAGGATGATGATGTCTGGGCGAAGTTCTGTTATGAGAACTCGGTTCATCTTCAGCCGACAATTGTTTCCGTTGTCACCCGTACTTTCTCTGATGACTGCAACTCCATGCCGGCAGGCGATTACGCATATATGGCAGTAGTGAAGAGGGGGGCGGAATATTCATTCTTCTACTCCTCTGACAATAAAAACTGGTTGATGATCAGGAATTTCAATCTTGGGACGAAGGGGAAGATTAAAGTAGGTTTCGCGGCACACGGTTCTCGTGGCGACGGCTTTACGGGAGTATTTAGTGAGATAAAATATCAGCCGAAAGCTTTGGATGATATGCGAATGTTGTCTTTGTTTTGAAGCTGTATCCCGAAATTTGTACCCTTATTACGGATATGATAACCCCAATTACAGATACCTGATTT